>VOFD01002142.1_pt1:400000-975000 | contig 1214440 bp, 979 predicted proteins | sample 5384101 | NCBI WGS metagenome assembly VOFD01 (sample SAMN12384723, study PRJNA508395) | human gut metagenome | isolation source: healthy gut C | host: Homo sapiens | reverse complement strand
CACCTTCCTCGCATCTTACGATGGCAGTACCGCCAGAGTCCCCAGCATAACCTGATGGCAACTGGCGGAAGGGGTTGCGCTCGTTATGGCACTTAAGCCGACACCTCACGGCACGAGCTGACGACAACCATGCAGCACCTCCACGGATGTGGTTGCCCACTTGCGCGTTTCCGCGCAATTCATCCGCAGTTCAAGCCCGGGTAAGGTTCCTCGCGTATCATCGAATTAAACCACATGTTCCTCCGCTTGTGCGGGCCGTCAATTCCTTTGAGTTTCACCGTTGCCGGCGTACTCCCCAACTTAACGCTTTCGCTAAGCCGCCGGCTGTATATCGCCGGCAGCGAGTGCCCAGCGTTTACCGTGCGGACTACCAGGGTATCTAATCCTGTTTGATACCCGCACTTTCGAGCATCAACGTCAGTTGCGGTACCTAGCAGGCTGCCTTCGCAATCGGGGTTCTTCGTGATATCTATGCATTTCACCGCTACACCACGAATTCCGCCTGCCTCGAACGCACTCAAGAAAGCCAGTTTCAACTGCAATTTTACGGTTGAGCCGCAAACTTTCACAGCTGACTTGACATCCCGTCTACGCTCCCTTTAAACCCAATAAATCCGGATAACGCTCGCATCCTCCGTATTACCGCGGCTGCTGGCACGGAGTTAGCCGATGCTTATTCATAAGGTACATACAAGCTCCCACACGTGGGAGGTTTTATTCCCTTATAAAAGGAGTTTACAACCCGTAGGGCGGTCATCCTCCACGCTACTTGGCTGGTTCAGGCTCGCGCCCATTGACCAATATTCCTCACTGCTGCCTCCCGTAGGAGTTTGGGCCGTGTCTCAGTCCCAATGTGGGGGGCCTTCCTCTCAGAACCCCTATCCATCGTCGCCTTGGTGGGCCGTTACCCCGCCAACAAGCTAATGGAACGCACCCCCATCGCACACCGGGTTGCCCCTTTAATGACGTTCCCATGCAGGCCCGTCATACCATCCGGGATTAATCTTCCTTTCGGAAGGCTGGCCCGGAGTGTGCGGAAGGTCGGATACGCGTTACTCACCCGTGCGCCGGTCGCCGGCAAGCCTAGCAAGCTAAGCTCCCGCTGCCCCGCGACTTGCATGTGTTAAGCCTGTAGCTAGCGTTCATCCTGAGCCAGGATCAAACTCTTCATTGTAGAATATCTTTTTCTTTTAAATGAATTCCTGTCGACTGGCTCCCGTTCGTCTCTTGAATTGACGCCTCTTTTCCTTTCCTTGAATCGTACTACGTTGTTCCTATCCAAATAATCTCATAGAACGTCGCTTCCCTCACTCGTTCCGACCCCTCTCAGGGGGCGTCCCTTCCGGAAAGCGAGTGCAAAGGTACAGACTTTTTCAGAAACTGCAAGACATCGGACACTTTTTTTCGAAAGTTTTTTGTAATGAATATGCAAATAAACTGAAATACAACAGGTTGCGACATAAAAAAACTTCCGGAAGAAAGTCCGGGATGCAGTACGCCTTACCTTATTTAATAATACGCGTGCGCGAAGGAAGCGGAAATGGAAAGGAAAGGCAACAAAATGCCTCCGAAAACGCAGCCGTACATACAGGCAAACACAACCGGGATAACAAAAAGGCACAACATAAGTGCGACGGTTGACTCACTTATGTTAAACGGCCGACTCACTTATGTTCGATGACCGATTCACTTATGTTCGTTCAGACACCTTAGTTATCTACATACAGAGCCCCTGCGTTTTTCATTTTGGACACTTTTTGCAGCACGTAAAACAAGCCGCTTCCATCGGATATCCGGATTGCCACCTTATTGAACTATAATTATAGCGTTAGTCATGCGAATACCTGTAAAAATACGATTTTTCCACTATCTTCACTAAAAAAAATCAATATTTACACACCGACTTATTGAATTTTGGCGTACATTTGTGCTGACAAGTTTTCAATATTCAACCAATTAAATCTAAAAACAAAAACACTTATGGATCAATTGAGATGTTTAAAAAGGATCTATTCGACGTTCTTGTTGAGTATGATCTGCTTGTTTGCTTTCGCGCAAGGCAAACAGATTCAAGGAGTGGTCAAAGATGCCACGGGTGAACCCATGATTGGTGTGAATGTACTGGTAAAAGGTACAGCAAACGGATCAATTACCGATTTGGACGGTAAATTCACGATTCCGGATGTAAAGAGCTCAGACGTGCTCGTTGTATCGTATATCGGTTTCCTTTCACAAGAAATTCCGGTAGGTTCACAAACTTCATTTAATGTTATTCTGAAAGAAGACTCCGAAACGTTGGACGAAGTCGTTGTCATCGGTTACGGTACCGTAAAGAGACGCGACCTGACCGGTTCGGTAGCTTCTGTAACGGGAGAGAAACTGGCTGCCAATCCGGTAGCGAATGTAGCAGAAGCGTTACAAGGCCAGTTGCCAGGTGTATCAGTAACGTCTCAGGACGGACGTCCGGGTGCCAGCATGTCTATCCGTATTCGTGGTGGAGGCTCTATTACCCAGTCTAACGACCCGTTGTTCATTGTCGACGGTGTGCAGGTAAGCAGCATTGATGACATCCCTGCAGACAACATCGAAAGCATTGATGTATTGAAAGATGCAGCTTCTACAGCTATCTACGGTGCACGTGGTGCAAACGGTGTAATTTTGGTAACAACAAAAGGTGCGAAAGAAGGCCGTGCGGTTGTAAAATACAACATGTACTACCAAATCCGTACGACTCCTGAAGTCTTGGAAGGCATGGATGCTTATGACTACGTATATAATACATGGGCATACGCTACGGCTTACGGTGAATCGTATGGCGACAATGTTGCCAAGTATTTCGGTTTAGGCTCTAAATACGGCAACCATCTGGAAGAATACCGCAACATGAGCACGCACAATTATGCAAACGATGTAATGCAGACGGCAGGTTCTTGGAACCACGACCTTTCGTTAAGCGGCGGTAATGAGAAGACAAAATACTATGCTTCTGTAAACTACATGGATGCGGAAGGTACCCGTATCAATTCAGGCTTCAGCCGTTGGAGCGCTAACTTCAAGATCACACAGAAAATCAATAAGCAATTGACATTTGATGCCGACTTGCGTTATAACGAAGTGGAAACAAACGGTGCCAAGTTTGATAACGCATCTTACCGTTTCCGTCCGATCGATACTCCGCTGGGAGAAGATAGTCCGAACTTAATGGGACAAGGAGACGCCAATGTTGACCCTGTTTACAATCCGGTAAGCATCATCAACAACTATTCGAATATTACCAAGCGTCACCGTATCCGTGCACGTGGTGCCTTGACATGGAACATTATCGAAGGCTTGACCGCACGCACTGAATTATCTTTAAGCCGCAACTGGCAAAAGCAAAAAGAATGGAATGCCGGTAACGACCCGGGAGAATCCAGTTACAGTGTTGCCGAATTAACTCAAAAAGACGGATACGATGTACGTTGGGCTACCACGTTAAATTATGCCGTTCAAGGTCTGGGCGAAAACCATAGTTTAGACTTCCTGGTAGGAAACGAAATGTTAGCATCGAAAACGGATGAAAGCTACATCAAAGGTGCTGGTTATCCTGACGGTTTTACCATGGACGATGCATTCGGTATGATGAACATGACTGATACTTCTTTGGGACAAGACCAATTTACTTCTACCATTGGCACAGCCTCTCATACCCTTTCTTGGTTCGGACGTGTCAACTACTCGCTCTTAGGACGTTACTTGCTAACCGCCACGTTCCGCGCCGATGGTTCTTCGAAATTCGCTCCTAATCATCACTGGGGATATTTCCCTGCAGCTGCTGTGGCATGGCGTATTTCTGACGAACCGTTTATGGAAAATACACGTACATGGTTGGATAACTTGAAATTGCGTTTGTCTTATGGTACGTCAGGTTCTGATAACATTGACCCGTCTTTATGGCGTGAAACATGGGAAACTGAAAATATCATCGTAAATGGCCAGCCGAGTACGGTGTACAAACCGGGAGAAATGATGGGTAACGAAGACCTGAAATGGGAACGCACCATTTCGCGTAACTTAGGTATCGACTTCGGTTTCTTCAAGAACCGCATCCGTGGTAGCATCGATGCATACTGGAATACGACGAAAGATATCTTAATGAAAGTGCCTATCGAAGCATCTGTAGGTTACAGTTATCAGTTCCAGAATGTAGGTCAGACTTCAAACAAAGGTGTAGAAGTTGCTTTGGGCATTGATTTAGTACGTTCAAAAGATTTCAATTTGACTTTGAATGCAACTTACAACTTCAATAAGAATAACATTGACAAGTTAAGCGATACGGCACTTGCCGATACCCATACCGGTTGGGGTTCTTCTATGCGTGTACCTTACTATGACTATATTATCCGTGAAGGTGAACCCGTGGGTCTGATTCAAGGATTCAAATCATTAGGATTCTATACAGTAGATGATTTTACCTACGCAAACGGTGTCTATACTTTGAAACCGGGTGTTCCCGATGTAGAAACAATTGTCAACTATCCGACAGGAGTCAAGTCATTAACTCCAGAAGGACAGAACGCTTATCCGGGTGCAGCAAAATTTGAAGATACCAACGATGACGGTATAGTCAACGGTGACGATGCAACCATTATCGGCCGTACGATGCCGAAACATACCGGTGGATTTACCTTGAGCGCAAACTACAAGAGCATTGACTTCTCAGCAGGCTTTACTTACCAAATCGGTGGTGATGTCTACAATGCCAACGCCATGCACAGCATGATGGGTAATAAAGATACCAGCTTCGGTCAAAACCGTCTGGAGTTTGTCAAAGACACCTATAAGAATTATGGCATTGACGCAAACGGAGATATTTATCTGGTAACTGACCCAGCAGAATTGACCGCCTTAAATGCCAATGCGAAATACCCGAATTTCTTCTCTGAATACGGAATCGCTTCTTCTGACTTTATCGAAGACGCTTCTTACTTGCGTTTGCAAACTTTGACCATCGGTTATACTTTCCCGCAAAAATGGATGCAGAAGATTAAAGTCAGCAACCTGCGTGTTTACTTCACCGGAAGCAACCTGTTCTGCCTTGCCGGTTATTCAGGTCTTGACCCAGATGTCAATACCAACTTTGATGCCGGTGGTGACGGATTCCCGACCCCGAACTATGACTACAATGCTTATCCGAAAGCAAGAACATTTACATTCGGTCTGAATTTAACATTCTAAAAAGAATTGGAGGCTTATTATTATGAAAAAGAATATATTCTTTATAGTGTGTGCAGCCGGCGCATTGTCGCTGACTTCATGCAGACTTTTTGGAAACCAGCTCTCCTTCAGTAGTAGACAGTGATTTTGTCTTCTCAAATATGGAGACAGCACGTGCTGCAATGGATGGAGCTTACGATAAATGGAGAGATTGCGCCCAAAACCAAGTATTCGGTGATGGTGTCTTTTATGCGGTAGACATTTGCGGTTCGGATATCGAAAGACATCCGGAACCGTTCTCCAACCAACCGGGACGCCACTATCCGGAAACCATGTACCAAAACGGCACATATTGTGGCACGTATGGTTTGTTGTCTTACCTGACCGATGACGACTCTTCAGCATACGCCCGTTTATATGCCGTAATTGCTCGTGCTAACGCCATCATCAATGCCATGGTGAATATGGAAGGATTTGCAGCAGAACTGGAAGCCGGACAACCGACAGAAATGACTCAACTTTATGGAGAAGCAATAGCCTTGCGTGCTACCGCTTATCGCGAATTGATCAAAAACTTCGGTGATGTACCTTTCCAAATACAGAGTGGTGTGGCAGCTAATGGATTATCTCCGCGCGACTATATTTACGATTATTGCATCAACGATTTGATAACCGTAGAACCGCTGATGTATCGTGTAGGAGAAAATACCTCTATGACTAAAAACGTATTCTCACGTAATTATGTACAAGGTTTGATTGGCCGTATGTCCTTAGAAGCTGGAGGTTATCAGACTCGCCGTCAAGACTTGGGCGCTGATTTCTATAAAGATTTAGACGGAAATGTACTAACATTTGAAACCAAGGGCACACCCAACAACAACAGTGAATACGGACGCCGCTCAGACTGGAAAGATAAATACGAATTGGCTAAGACTTACTTCAAAGCCTGCATCGACAATCCGGGCACAGCGGTCTTCTATACTACCGACCCGCGTAGCGAGGGTGATGCCGGTCAAATCTACGACAATCCGTATCAATATTTCTTCCAACAGAATAATGATTTGGAATTTGCCGATGAATCTATCTACGAATACCCGATGACCCAAGGTGAAGGAAACGACGCACGCCCCTACTCTTTCGGTCGCGTATCCAGCGGTGGTTCTTCGAATGCTTATCCATGTAAGTCTTACGGACAAGGACGTATCAATCCAGCATTCTACTACGGCATGTTCGACCCGAACGATAAACGCCGTGACGTTAGCTGCAGTGTAACAGGTAGTGATGGCAAAGGAGTTGAAAAACTGATTCCGTTCACTCCGAACTCAAAAGCAGACGGTGGAGGCATTACAGTAAACAAATGGGACGAAAACCGTATGGCAAGCCCTTACACCGCCAAACAACGTACTTCTGGTATCAACGGTCCGTACATGCGTATGGCTGAAATCTATTTAGGTTATGCTGAAGCATGCGCCGCATTAGGTGACAATGGAGAAGCAGAAACTTACCTGAAACTGGTCCGCGAACGTTCATTCCCGGCAGGACAAGCCAATACAGACCAATTCATTGCCGATTGTGGAAGTTTGCTCAACGCTGTTATCCAGGAACGCGGATTTGAATTTGCAGGTGAAGGTGACCGCCGTTTCACATTAGTTCGTACCGGTATGTTGCCTGATGCTATCCGCAACATCAAGGAAATGACTCGTGCCATGCTTGATGATTTGGCAGCACAAGGTCACCACGAATTTGAAAACGGCAATGTGATTTCCAACTATGTATGGACCAAACTGGTAGATGCACGCACCGAATACGGTTACCGTCTGACGACCGAATGTCCGGCAGATAAAAAGGATGATCCGGTTCTTTATCCGGGATGGCGCGGCCAGAATGACGCATGGGAAAATTATGGCTGCGACTATGGTACAGACACTCCGGCAACCAATTTGGCCATCAAAGGCTTGTTCGAATACATAGACCCGAACGGTGCTGAAGCAAAGGCATTGGAGGCGGATGGTTATGAAAGACAAGATTGGGGAGCAGCATTGGTTGCTAATGATGCCGAATATTATCAATACTTGTTCTACGATTATGACTATGTAAGTGCACCGATTCACTTATGGCCATTTACTCCGAACACATTGGCAACCGGCGGCTTTACCAATGGTTATGGATTTGCACAGCAATAAACCGAATATCATATTCGTTTCATAAACTTGGTTGGTAAATAAGGGGGCAGGCTTTCGGGCTTGCCCTCTTTGCTTTCAAGAAATTGCTAATGTTATCATTGGTTTGCGAAAAAGAAACAGGATACAGAGGCACAGAGATATTAATAAAGAGAGGACAAAGTCACAGTATCAGTTTTCCGTGAACTTTGTCCTCTCTAAAAAATAAAGCTCTATGCCTCTGTGTTCAATCAAGTTTCTACAGAAACGGCACAAGATGTGTCTTATTTTGCCAAAAACGTTTCACGCATCGGCGAGAAGCAATCAATCAGCAAGCCGGCTTCCAGACACTTGCAACCATGCTTTACATCCGGAGCCATATACAAGGCATCACCAGCCGACACGATTTTCGTCTCACCTCCAATGGTGAACTCAAATTTCCCGGCAGCCACATAAGTCACTTGAGTATGATAATGCGTATGAGCCGCACCTACTGCCCCTTTCTCAAATTTAACTTTCACCATCATCACCGTACCGTTATAACCTACAACCTGGCGAACCACACCTTTATCGCTCGTCTGTTCCCACGGAGTCTGAGCTTCGAACATAAATGTCTCGCTACACGTTTTTTGAGAATCACCTTCCGGATTTGCAGCAAAGCCCAATTGGCTAAATGAAACAAGCAAAATACCTGTAAACAAAAGTTTTTTCAATGTTTTCATCGCAATCTGTTTTTTAAATTTAGAATGTACAAAGATACGGATTTTATCGGAGGATAAAACGTAAAACGACAGAGATTTCCACTTCACATAAAAAGTCCTCCTATTCCACCAATTTTTACTCCTATACCCTATTTGTTTTATTCCGCATTTTCACTTATTTTGCTTTCAATTAATCATTCAAACAAACCATGAAAAACATGTTGAAACAAATTTATTTCAAATCAGGAGCCATCGCACTGGCTGCCGGGCTGCTATGCAGTCCGCTACAGGCAAACAAACCTACAGAATCAAAGGCAGAAATTATGTCTGCCATGAAAACAGTCACACAATACATGATGGATAATGTAAGCTACCGTGGAGGATTTGTCTGGCAATACCTGCCCGATCTATCCCGCTCATGGGGAGAAATGGAAGCCAAGCGCACCATGGTCTGGATACAACCGCCCGGAACTCCTTCGGTAGGTCATCTGTTATTGGACGCTTATCATGCAACAGGTGATGAATATTATTACGAAGCTGCCGAAAAAGTCGCCAATGCCTTAATATGGGGGCAACTGGAATGCGGAGGATGGAATTATGTATTCGACTATGCCGGCGAAAATTCACTGAAGCAATGGTACGACACGGTAGGGAAAAACGGATGGAGGCTGGAAGAATTCCGCCATTATTACGGAAATGCGACTTACGATGACTTAGGTACTATGATGGCTGCCGAATTCTTGCTCCGCATGTATGTAGAAAAGAACGATCCGGTCTACAAAGCGCCCTTGGAAAAAGTCATCCGCTTTGTATTGGAGAGCCAATATCCTTCCGGAGGATGGCCTCAACGTTATCCGCTCAAATACGATCATCCTTTTCAAGGGAAAGTCGACTATTCATCGTTCATTACCTTGAATGATGACGTTACCCCTGAAATCATCCGTTTCTTAATTCAATGTTACCAATCTATCGGACTGCAAAACATCAAGGAACCCATTATGCGTGCCATGTATCTGATGATTACCTTGCAACAAGGCGAACCTTATTCCGGTTGGGCAGACCAATATACGGTAGAAGACCTGAAACCGGCTCACGCCCGGTCGTACGAACCACGCAGTATCAACACCGGCACTACCGCAGGCATGATACGTCAAATGATTGAATATTACAAGCTGACCGCAGATACCCGTTTCCTTGCCGGCATCCCAGCTGCCATCAAATTCTTGAAATCACAAGAGCTTCCCGAATCGTTCGCCAAGATATGGCACCGCAAAGCACGTAACTCTGAAGAAATCTTAGTAGCACGTTTTATCGATCCGGATACAGGAAAACCATTGTTCGTACACCGCAAAGGAGGCAATATCCACAATGGGACATACTATATCGACCAAAACCTCGAATCGACCATCGCCCACTATAGCTCAGCTACCTTTGTCAATCCTACCCAACTGGAAGAGGAATACGAAGCAGCCAAAAAACTGGATAGAAAAGCATTGCTGGCAGCTTCACCCTTAATGTCAAATCAATTAATTCCTTTGCCCCAATATTATACACGAATGCCCAACCAACCGGCTGATGACAAAGAAATAGCCCGGCTGATAAAAGAAGCGCAAGAGAAGAAATGTTGGATCACGCCCTTGAATTCCATTTCGAATCCTTATAAAGAATATCAAGAGGGAAAAGCCACGTATGCAGAAGATGCATACAGCCAGACCATGGTAGGTGACGAATTTGACACCTCACCCTATTCTCCCCAAGAAGAAATAGACGGTATTTCCGTACGAAAATACATCGAGAATATGATGCTTCTGATTAAGGCAATCGAATGATTAATTAATAATTAATAGTTAATAATTAATAATTGATAGCCTGTAGGTATATTGCCCTGCATTGTCAATTATTAATTATTAACTATTAATGCGAATCAGGAGTTGAAAATAGCTTCTGATTCAAGTTTTAAAAGTTTGTAATTCAGTTAATTATCTCATTGTTTCATTTTGTAATCTCCTTGAAAATCAGTATATTAGAAGAATAAAACCACTCATTTTTCTAATTATGATTCCCAAGGAGAAAAAGTTAAAACTAATAAGTCTGTATATGTATATCTGTGATGTCTATAAGTCTTCTCTTCGTTTCTACTGCCAGAGATTCAGCAACAACTCCAATCCCGAGTTTACGGACGAGGAGGTTCTTACCGTCTATCTGTTCTGCGGTTACTGCCAGAGATACTTCGGCATCAAGGAGATACATACTTTCGCCAAGGAGTATCTGTCATCGTGGTTTCCCAAGCTGCCGTCTTACCAGACATTCAATGCACGTTTGAACATGCTTTCAGAAGCCTTTAAAGTGTTGGCGGAAACCATGATACAATCATTCAAGCCTGAGGATTGCGACTCTCTCGTTTCCATTGTGGATTCCATGCCGATTGTTACCTGCAAAGGAAAGAACCGGGAAGGAAAAGTGGCAACGGAGATAACATCAAAAGGATATTGCTCTACCAAGAACATGTACTACTATGGCATGAAACTGCACATGGTAGGACAGCGGAGGAAGGGTTTTCCTGAGATGATAATTCTGGCACCGGCTTCGGACAACGACCTGACCGTATTCAAAAACGAATGCGCGCCATACCTGTCCGGAAGGACCGTGCTCGGGGACAAGATTTACAGCGACTTTTCTTTCTTCAACGAGAGTTATCCGGTTAAAGTCCTTACCCCGCATAAGGAGATTAAGGGAGAGCCGGAAGTGCTCAAACAGAGGGATAAGGCTGCCAGGGACTTGTTCTCACAAGCTGTGTCCAAACTCAGACAACCTATCGAATCCTTTTTCAATTGGCTGAATGAAAAAACAGAAATTCAAAGAGCGTCTAAAGTTAGAGCTACCAAAGGCTTGTTGGTACATACCTTTGGAAAGTTGGCTATTGCTCTACTTACATTTGTCAATTTTTAATCTTTTGAATCAAGAAGCCAACTCCTGATTCGCATTATTAATTATTAATTATCAACGGTTATGCCAAAAACTAGGAACGAACATCAACAAAATGGCATACAGTTCCAAACGGCCTAATAGCATCAGGAATGACAATATCCATTTGGCACCATCAGGAAGTCCGCTCCATGAAAAGGCAGGTCCGTAATGTCCTAAAGCCACGCCTGCATTTCCCATGCTGGAATAAACCACCCCGAACGCATCGGTCAGTTCCACTCCCATCATCATCAAAAGAACCCAACCTACAAAACCGCATATCAAAAATAATAACGTAAAAGTCGTTACCGCTGAAATAGTCAACGGGTCGACTGTCTGGCGATTTATTTTTACCGGGAATACAGCACGCGGATGAATAAGACGTGCCAATTCGTTCTTCGCATTACGCAAAAGGATGAGCAAGCGCATCACTTTAATGCCGCCACTGGTAGAACCGGTACAACCGCCTACGATTGTAGCATACATGATAAGCATCCATGTGAATGGAGGCCAGAAATTGTAATCATCTGTGGTAAAACCGGTAGAACTATGCACCGTAACAACTTGGAAAAGCGCCTTTCGGAAAGCTTTCTCCACATCATAATGGTTATTGATGATAAGCGCAACGGTGATGAATAAAGTCACCGTAAATACAGAAATCAGAAAGCCCTTCACTTCATCGTCTTTCAGCAGATGGCGGAACTTCCCTTTCAAGCACATGAAATACAATGAAAAGTTTAGCGAGGAAAGCATCATAAAGATAGCGATGACATACTCGATGAAAGGCGAATTCCAATAAGCCACACTCGACTGCTTGGTGGAAAAACCACCCGTGGCCGTCGTAGAGAACGAATGGCAAATGGCATCAAACCATCCCATGCCTCCCCAAACCAACAACAAGGTTTCCGAAACGGTCAATATCAGGTACACCGTCCACAACCATTTCGCCATGATGCTCACTTTCGGATGAATCTTGTCGTGCGTCACTCCCGTAGCCTCGGCAGAGAAAAGCACCTGATTCCCCACACCGAATATCGGCAACACGGCTATGGTGAAGAACACAATTCCCAAACCGCCTATCCAGTGCGAGAAACAACGCCAGAACAGGATGCCATGCGAAAGCGACTCGATATTGTCAAGAATCGTGGCTCCTGTCGTAGTAAATCCGGAAACAATCTCGAAGAAAGCATCGGGTATCGAAGGTATTGCCCCGCTGATATAAAAAGGAAGCATTCCGAAAACTGAAAATAATATCCATGTAAAGGCAACGATGCAATATCCGTCACGCCGGGAAAGCTTATTTTCGGCTTTCCTTCCCAAGAAGACCAAAAGACTTCCTGCCCCTACCGTTATCAGTGTAGAATAAATAAAATAAATATAATCGGACTCATGATAATACAAGGAAACCGCCGAACCTACCAGCAACATCACTCCCTCAATAAACAACAAAAAAACCTAAAATGCGGCATATCATCTTCTGGTTTATCAGGCTGTTCTTTCGGCTTCCACCTACATATACATTGCGATTGTCTCTTCCATCACTTGTTTTGATTAATAACGCTGCAAAACTAATGAAAAGATTCAGAAACTGTTCTGAATTTCTACAAAAAGTTTTTCTTGGCTTGATGTATTCGTTTTCGTATGATAAATTCAAAACAGTTTCTCAATCCACGCACAGATTTCAAGCACAAATTGCCTTTTTCAGGAAAAGAAAGCACAGCCTTCACACCAGTGCTCCGACACGACCGCCCGTATCACGCCATACGGCAAGCCGTGATGCGGCACACGCACGGTCGTGCCGGGCATCGCGACCGGACGTGTTACACAAACCGGCAGCAAATGAAGAGAAACGATACGCAGACACATTCAAGAAGCCAAATGGCGCGCTTTCCGGTCGCAATACCGCCTGCACTGCATACAGATGTCATATCCCAACATCGCTCCCAAAATAAAATCCTCTTCCGGTGTCAGCCTGTTCAACGGACGGTCGACCAACAGGCGAATGGCATCGATACATTCGTCACAACCGAAAAACAAGTTGATGCGTTCGTCGTCAACCGGTTGCACGATAAACTTAATGTGTTGTTTTTCCAAACGCTTGACCGCAAAAGCCTCGTACTTTTTGTTGGTTGTATACAACACCATGCGGCGTACTCCTTTCTTGAATTCGTAAATGTGGTTCAAAAACACTTTGATGTCGGCAGGATTCAATTCCATAATCAGTTGATGTGTATAATTGGTGGTTGAAAAATGGGAGTGAATAATAAGAGCTGGCAGTCTTCCGGCCAGCAGGCAATAATCCGGGAAACGGATATCACCTGCCAGCCGACAGACAATGGATTATGCCAAATCAGATTTCAGCATATCGGTCCAGGCTGCGATGCGTTCGTCCGTCTTATCGCTTTCGTTTACATCGTCAATGGCAAGCCCCACAAATCGGCCGTCGATAACCGAAATCGAAGAACTGTACGCATAGTCACTATCAGAAACAGCCCCCACGAAACGGCATCCGCTATCTTTCAAATCTTCATAAAGCACGCCCATGCCGTCGCAGAAAGTATCGCCATACGACTCCGAATCACCGCATCCGAACAATGCGACAGTTTTCCCTTTCAGGTCCATGTCTTTCAGAACCTTGATGCCATCGTACCAATCGTCCTGCAACTCCCCGTCACCCCACGTGGATGTTCCTAAAATCAAAGCCTCGTAATCATTTACCATATCGGCTGTCATCTTACTCACATCATGTACGTCTGCCGGGGCAATTCCCAATTTTTCCGCTATCTGAGCGGCTACCGATTCCGTAGTTCCGGTCGTGGAACCATAAAAAACTCCTGTTTTTTTCATGTCTTCTTTCATTTTTTGATTTAACGATACAAAGTAATGACAAAGCCCTGAAACAAGAAATACCTAAAAATAGTGATTTTCAAAGCAGAGGATTGGAAGAAAAAACGTATCTTTGTACTCAAACAGTTTAGCATATTGTATATGAGACTCACACATCTATTCCCTGTCATAAGCATCGGACTGCTGCTACTTGCAACCGCATGCGGCAACCAGCGGCTTGTCACTTCATCGGGCTTACAGCCCAAGGCTTTCCAACAAAAGGCTGAAGGACAAAAAACACGCTTATACAAGATAACCAACTCGAAAGGCATGGAAGCGTGCATCACCAATTACGGCGCACGCGTAGTGTCGCTGATGGTACCTGACAAGAACGGAAAACTGGAAGACGTAGTATGCGGTTTTTCCAATATCGAGGACTACATCAGCCAGTCGCAAAACTACGGAGCTACTGTAGGCAGGTATATCGGCCGCATCCTGAACGCACAATATACATTGGACGGAAAGACTTATCATCTTCAGGCCAACCACTCGTTAGGACATACCGCTCATGGAGGAAATCCCAACTTCGGGGCACGGATGTGGAAGGTTACGCAAAGCACTCCTTCTTCCATCACCCTGAATTACCTTTCACCCGATGGAGAGAATGGATTTCCCGGCAATCTGAACCTCTTTGTCACGTATACCATAACCGAAGACAATGCCTTGGATATACGCTACGAAGCAACGACCGACAAGCCAACCGTACTCAACCTGTGCAACCACTCCTTTTTTAATATATCGGGCAACCTAAGCCAAAGTGTAGAGAACCAAACCATGTGGGTAGATGCCGGTTACTTCAGCGCATACGACCGGAACAAATGCGTCACTGGAGAACTGTGGCCTGTCGCTTCTACCCCACTCGACTTCAGAAAGCCTCATCTGCTATCCGAGCATATTAACGACAATTACGGACAATTGAAAGTCGTAAATGGATATGACCATGCCTGGGCTTTGAATCATCCCGGGAACGACTCTATACCTGCAGCCTGGATTTATGACAAAGCAAGCGGACGGAAAATGGAAATCTATACCACTGAACCTGCTATTCATATCTATACAGGCAATGGACTGAAGGGGAAAGTAAAAGGGAAACAAGACATTTATTATCCTTTCCGTGCAGCGGTATGTTTCGAGACCTGCCACTTTCAGGACAGCCCCAACAACCCGCAGTTCCCTTCTACCGCATTATATCCGGAAGACACGTTCAGAAGCCATACGGCATACAAATTTACCATAGAATAGAACATTGTAGGGGCAGGGTCTGCCTGTTTGTTTGTCACGCTGGATTTGTAATCCAGCGTAATTACATTTGCGGATTTATAATCCGCATCAGCAAACGGTTTCGGATTGCAAATCCGATTCTTCAATTACGCCAGATTACAAATCCGGCGTAACAGAGTGAACCATACTCACTAGGCTGTCTGCGGAATTCATTAAAGACAAATCAACATTTACAAAAACGCCTTAACTATGTAACAAGTTTGTAACAGCCTGTTCGGAAAAATCATCGTACCTTTACGCCGTTAAATTTTAGAATCAAAAACTGGATATTAACGGCGTATGAAGAAATGTGTTTCTTTTTTCTTAGGAGCGTGCTGTATGTGTCTTCCTGGCATACTGATGGCACAACGCATCAAGGGAAGCGATACCGTACTTCCTCTTACTCAGGAACTATCGGAAATGTACATGAATCAAAATCCCTCTGCTACAGTTACTGTCACCGGAGGCGGTAGCGGTGTAGGAATCTCGGCATTACTTGACGGAACAACCGACTTGGCAATGGCATCCCGAAAAATAAAGTTCAGCGAGAAAATGAAAATGAAACAGTCGAAGCACGAGCCCTGCGAATATATCGTGGCATACGATGCACTGGCTGTTATTGTCAACCCTCAAAATCCGGTTAAACAACTTACCCGCGAACAATTGGAAGGCATCTTCCGGGGCAAAATCACCAACTGGAAAGAAGTGGGAGGTGAAGATGCCCGCATCGTAGTCTACTCGCGCGAAACGTCTTCGGGTACATACGAATTCTTCAAAGAAAGTGTATTACACAACAAAAACTATATGAGCAGCGTGCTCTCTATGCCTGCCACAGGTGCTATCATCCAATCAGTACGCCAGACCAAAGGCGCTATCGGCTATGTAGGATTGGCTTACCTGAATCCTTATGTGAAAGCCATTGCCGTATCCTACGACCAAGGCAAACACTACGTCTATCCCTCGGTAGAAAGCGCGACGCGAAAAGAATATCCCATTGTCCGTCCGTTGTATTACTATTACGACAAGCAAAACGAAAAGAATGTCATGCCATTCCTCAATTTCACCACCTCGAAAGAAGGGCAAGCCAAAACATTGGATTTGGGCTTCATTCCTCGCTAACCACGATACGTAACAGGTATATATAAATAAGGTATATAGAAATATGAAAAGATTGATTGATAACATCGCACGGTATGTGCTTACCGTAAGCGGATTCACCACCAGTGTGGTAATCCTGCTGATTATCGGCTTCTTGTTCAAAGAAGCAGTAGGCCTCTTCAACAATCCCATCGTAGAAGACGGATACGTGCTGGCACTGAACAAGGAAAACGATGTAAAACGACTCAGCGCACAACAAATAAAAAACATTTTCGATGAGGAAATCACCAACTGGAAAGAAGTGGGCGGCAAAGACATGCCCATTACCGTATTCCGTCTGGAAGACCTCGACAAGCATTATACAGAAGCGGAATTAGGAGCGGAATATGAATATGCCGGCGACAAGATTGCTGAACAGGTTCACCAGACTCCGGGTATTGTTGCCTACGTCCCCGATGTATTGATGAAAGGACAAAAAGACATCCATTACATCGAAAACCAAGATATTCCCGTAAAGGATGTCTTATTAGGCAATGAATGGTTCCCTACCGCAACTCCTTCCCCTATTTTCGGTATCCTTCCATTGATTAGCGGTACGCTATGGGTAAGCTTTTTCGCCATCCTCATCGCCTTGCCTTTCGGGCTTGCCATTTCCATTTATCTTGCCGAAGTGGCAAACGAAAAGACCCGAAAATTCCTGAAGCCAATTATCGAATTACTGAATGGTATTCCTTCTGTCGTTTACGGTTTCTTTGGCCTGGCGGTCATCGTACCTTTCCTCCAGCAGACATTCAACCTGCCTGTAGGTGAATCGGGATTGGCAGGCAGCCTGGTACTTGCCATCATGGCATTGCCGACCATCATCACCGTAGGCGAAGACGCCATGCGCAGTTGTCCGCGAAGCATGCGCGAAGCCAGCCTTGCCTTGGGAGCTACACAATGGCAGACTATTTATAAAGTCGTAATCCCGTTTTCTATTTCCGGTATTACCTCTGGCATTGTATTGGGCATCGGACGCGCCATCGGCGAAACCATGGCGGTATTGATGGTAACCGGTAATGCAGCAGTCATGCCCCATAGCATTCTGGAACCATTGCGCACCATCCCGGCAACCATTGCTGCCGAATTGGGTGAAGCGCCTGCCGGAGGTGCACACTACCAGTCACTTTTCCTGCTGGGTGTCATCCTGTTTTTCATTACTTTAATTATTAACTCTTGCGTAGAAATCGTATCTTCGCGCAATAAATTCAAGAAATAACGTATGGCTGTAGAAATCGATCCGTCTTACATGAAGCACAAAAAAGGCATTCAGAAAGGAATGTTCACTTGCTTCCGCATACTGAGCTACTTCATTGCAGCAGTATTGTTCTACATATTGGGATTTATCATCGTAAAAGGCATCAGCGTCATCAATTGGGACTTCCTCACCCAGGCTCCTACCGACGGTATGACCAAAGGAGGAATCCTGCCTGCCATTGTGGGTACGTTTTACCTGATGATAGGAAGTGCCGTATTCTCGTTTCCTGTAGGTGTGATGAGCGGCATTTATATGAACGAATATGCCCCTAAAGGCAAAATGGTAAACTTCATCCGCACAATGACAAACAACCTTGCCGGCATCCCGTCTATCGTATTCGGCTTGTTCGGTATGGCTTTCTTTGTCAATTATCTCGACTTTGGCGACAGCATCATTGCCGGTTCACTTACGTTAGGCTTGCTTGCCTTGCCGATTGTCATCCGTACCACTGAGGAAGCTTTCAAAGACATCCCAAACAGTTATCGCGAAGGAAGCCTTGCTTTGGGCGCTACCAAGGCACAGACCATCTGGAAAGTATTGCTGCCTATGGCGATGCCCCGCATCATTACCGGACTGATACTTTCATTGGGACGTGTATCGGGCGAAACCGCCCCTATCCTCTTTACGTGTGCCGCCTATTTCTTGCCCAAACTGCCCGAAAGCATCTTCGACCAATGTATGGCGTTGCCGTATCACCTGTATGTCATCGCTACCAGCGGTACCGACATTGAGGCACAAACGCCTATCGCCTATGGCACAGCATTTGTTCTGATTGTCATCGTACTGATTATGAACTTGCTTGCCAACAACATCCGAAAATATTTTGAAAACAAATTAAAATCCAAATAAACCATAATCGTCATCTGTATGAATAAGATTGAAGCTAAAAACGTAGATTTCTATTACGGCGACTTTCATGCGCTGAAGAATATCAATATCACGATTCCAAACAATGAAGTGGTTGCCTTTATCGGTCCTTCCGGATGTGGTAAATCAACCTTCCTGCGCTTGTTCAACCGCATGAACGATTTGATTCCGGGAACCCGGCTGACTGGAGAAATCTGTATTGACGGACGGAATATCTACGAACCGTCGGTCAATGTAGACATCTTACGCAAAAACGTGGGTATGGTATTCCAACGTCCCAACCCGTTCCCGAAAAGTATCTTTGAAAATGTAGCTTACGGGTTACGCGTCAATGGAATCAAAGACAAGGAATTCATTACCGAACGGGTAGAAACAGCATTGAAAGGCGCAGCCTTGTGGAACGAAGTGAAAGACAAGTTGAAGGCTTCTGCCTACGATCTCTCCGGAGGACAACAGCAGCGTCTGTGCATCGCACGTGCCATGGCTGTAGAACCTTCGGTATTGCTGATGGACGAACCGGCATCTGCCCTCGACCCCATTTCTACTGCAAAGATTGAAGAACTGATTTGCGAACTGAGCTCACAGACTACTGTAGTCATCGTAACCCACAGCATGCAACAGGCTGCCCGCGTAAGTAACAAGACTGCTTTCTTCTATATGGGCGAAATGGTAGAATACGGCGAAACCAAGAAAATCTTTACCAGCCCCGATAAAGAAGCTACCCAGAATTACATTACCGGACGCTTCGGATAAATCGTCAACTATTAATTGTCAATCATTAACTATTCACTATTAATTATACAGACATGGTAAAATTTGTAGAAAACGAACTTCTCAACATCAAGACAGAAGTAAACGATATGTGGCAGTTGGTTTACCAACAACTGAACAATGCCTATAAATCTGTATTGGAAGTCAATATGGAACTTGCCGATAAAGTAATATTACGCGAAAAACGTGTCAATGCATTCGAATTGCGTATCGACAGTGACATCGAAGATTTCATCGCATTGTACAATCCCGTAGCTGTAGACTTGCGCTTTGCACTTGCCATGCTGAAAATCAATACCAACCTGGAACGTATCGGCGACTATGCCGACAGCATCGCACGCTTTGTCATCCGCACCGATTTAAAACCGGAAAACAAGGCACTGTTTGCCGAACTCCAGCTGGAAGACATGTTCGATATGGTATTGCACATGCTCAGCACCACATACGATGCTTTGCAGAAACAGGACATCGGACTTGCAAAATCCATCTTCGACAAAGACGAAACATTGGATATCTTGAACAAAAACGCCATCGATACACTGGCGGCATACGCCAACGAACATCCTGAAGACATCAAGTTGTGTCTGGAAATCGCAGGCATCTTCCGCAAACTGGAACGTGCGGGTGACCACATCAACAACCTCGCCGAAGAAACTGTATTCTACATTGATGCGGAAGTATTGAAACACCACAAATCAATGCTTAGAGATTCGGAAGAAGAAAATCTGGAAAGCGACAACAAAGCAGAAAGCTAAATCCGAAAGGAAACCTCCATAAACAAATCCCCCGGCATGCTGCGGTTCACACCAGAACCGGCAGATGCCGGGGCTTTATGCTATAAACAAAAAATGAGAAACGACCTATCAATCAGAGAAGAAAAAAGCAAGGATTTTCCCTTCATACGTAGCCTGACCGAACAGGCCTTTCTAAACGTACCGGAAAGCGACCATACAGAACACTTGCTGGTGGAACGCCTGCGGCAATCAGAAGCCTATATTCCGGAACTGTCTTTGGTGGCAGAAACAAACATAGGAAAAATCGTAGGACACATCCTGCTTTCAAAAGTGGAAATCGTATCAGAAAACGGCACGACCACCGTACTTAGTGTCGCTCCCCTGTCTGTATTGCCTGAATTTCAACGGCAAGGCATCGGAGGCATGCTCCTGCGTGAAGCCCACAGACGGGCAGCCCTGCTGGGTTACAAAGCTGTCCTGTTGCTGGGGCATAAGGATTACTATCCACGATTTGGTTACCGGAGAGCCTCATCCTATGGCATAAGATTTCCTTTCAATGCCCCCGATGAATGTTGCATGGCTATCGAACTGGAACCGGACGGACTAAAAGAAATACACGGATGGGTACGTTATCCCAATGCTTTCTTCGAATAGTCTCATTGGTTCCTGCAATCTCTGGTCACAACAATATCACGGTCACGCTACGCGGACCGTGAGCTCCCATAACCAAAGCCTGCTCAATATCGGCAGTCTTCGAAGGTCCCGACATAAAAACCCCATAACCATATTCGCCCGTATCAATCCGCTTGTAAGCCTCGTGCATGTTGTTGACAAGATTCTTACGGTCCAGCAAAATCACCAGTGCCTCCGAAATAAAGTAAATGGCACGTTGTTCCACATCCTGCTGCAACCAGACAGCACCGTTTTCGCATACACCAATCCTGCCATCAACGATGGCAAGGTCTGTACCGTCCAGTTCTCCCGGATTTTCCACCTCATCCGGATGGAAAGTCGCACAGGTGATAAGTTGGATTTTTTCACCTGTAGGCACTTCTTTCAGAATGGACGCAATGCGTTTGGCATCCGGATACAATTGCCGGATGACTTCGTTCAAATCGTCTTCCTTTCCCAATACAACGGCTTTACCGCCCATCTGTACCATAATTTTACAAAATTGGCCAACCGGATCCGCATAAGTCAAAGCTTCCTCTTCCAGCGATGTCAAGTCCGGCCGTTCATAACGTGTCCGCGTATTGCGGCGTATGTTCTGTAATATATCTTCTCTACTGCTCATATTGTTTGAGTTCGTAAGTTTTTTAAGTTCGTGAGTTGAGGGAAACCGCAATCACACTTTTCCTTTCTTCCACATCTCGTTGAAACTCTCTTTGACAAACTTCGGCATCTCATGCTCCTTGCCCCAGTCATTCATGCCGTTGTACAATGCCCAGCGGGGAAGCGAATTGGCGATGGAAGCATTCTTCAAGGCAAAGTTGAACAAGGCAGGACGCTCCATCAGGAACTTCATGCCGCCCGACATCAGCTTCTTTTCCTTGCTTGCCACGCCCAAGCCGTCCATGCGCTGGCGCCAACGGTAAATCTGGTCGGCAAGGTCAACCTTTGCCGGACACACATTCTGACACGAATAACACAGTGAACATGCCGAAACATTGTCATAATAGTGCAAAGGAGCCTTCAGCATCCCCAGATTGATGCCGATGGGTCCCGGTATGAAATAGGTGTACGAATAACCTCCCGAACGCCTGTACACCGGACAAGTGTTCATACACGCACCACAACGCAGGCAATTCAGCGTCTTCACATGCTCCTGGTCGGCAAGAATCTGGCTCCGCCCATTATCTACAATGATGATATGCAACTCGCCTCCCTTCCGTGGCTTACGGTAATGCGACGTATATGAAGTAATGGGCTGCCCTGTGCCCGAACGTGCCAACAGACGGGTAAATACGCCCAAAGCTTCACGGTCGGGAACAATCTTTTCCAGCCCGAAAGCCGTAATCTGAAGTTTGGGCTGCGAAGTGCCCATATCGGCGTTCCCTTCATTGGTACACACTACACATTCACCGGTCGATGCCACCGCAAAATTGGCACCCGTCATGGCTGCTTCCGCATGAATGAACTTCTGGCGCAAGTTCTTGCGCGCTGCATGAGTCAGGTATGTCTGGTCGTTATTGCCTGGCTCGGTACCCATTTCACGCACGAACAATTCACCGATTTCTTCTTTCTTGATATGAATGGCAGGCATCACGATATGGCTCGGATGCTTGTGCATCAGTTGAAGGATGCGTTCGCCCAAATCACTTTCCACCACCTCGATTCCTTTTTCTTCCAGATACTCGTTCAGCCCACACTCCTCGGCAAGCATCGATTTGCTCTTGATGAAATGCTTCACCTGATGCCCGCTCAGGATATTATAAATAATTTTACAATACTCATCGGCATCTTTTGCCCAATACACGTATGCCCCGTTGGCAAGTGCATTTTTCTCAAATTCCTGCAACAACTGGTCCAAATGACTGTTGCTGTACATCTTCAGGGCACATGCCGCATCACGCAACTGCTCCCACTCAGGAACCTCCTTACTCATTTTATCCCGTTTGGCACGCACCATCCATAACGTCTCGTCGTGCCAGGCAGCCATCTCACGGTTCTTCAGAAACGCTCCGGCAGCTTTCGAATGTTTCGTACTCATAATCCTGCAGCTAAAATTTGAACAATATGAATGGTCTTGATAGGCAGATGGTCGCGCTCGATAATGCCTGTCTGATGCATCAGGCACGAACTGTCTGCTCCTACGATATACTCGGCACCCGTATCGATGTGCCGTTGCACCTTGTCGCGCCCCATACGCCCCGACACATCGTGTTCTTCTACGGCAAACATGCCTCCGAAGCCACAACATTCGTCCGGACGCTCAGGCTCTACAATCTCGATACCCTTTACCAACGACAACAAATCGCGCAATTTATTATAATAAGGTACGTTCAGTTCACTGGGCGACGAGAGGTGCATCAGCCTCACCCCGTGACAACTGTTCTGAATGCTGACCTTATGCGGGAACGATGCCGGAAGCGAATCCGGCTTTATCACATCGTGGATAAACTCGCAAATATCGTAAATCTTGCCTTCACTGGCACAACGGTGCGGTTCCTCTTTCAGCAAATTACCATAATGGTCGCGTACGAACACCACACAACTGGCAGAAGGCCCGACGATATAATCGTACCCCTCAAACAAGCTGTCGAAACGCTTTGCCAGCTCTTTCGATTCCATTTCAAACCCTGCATTTGCCATCGGCTGTCCGCAACAGGTCTGGTCCAATGGATAATCCACATCCACCCCCAGGCTTTTCAGTAGCTTGTAGGAGGCAACCCCCACTTCGGGATAGACGGCATTGATGTAACAGGGAACAAACAATCCTACTTTCATTTTTCTTGCCATTAAGTTATTTCACAAGCAAAGTTACGCTATATTCTTGAATAAACGAAACGACTTTACGGATATATTTTCAGAAAGTGTGAGACACACCTCTGCATTAGAAGCTGTTTTGAATTTATCGTGCGATGATTTGGGATGAGTTTTTGAGTCATTTCCGTTTGGATAAGTTGGCGCATTCGGGCGTATGCGATATGTCTTATTTGCGGATGTCATCATAGCAGAGACGATGTGCACATCGTCTCTACAGAAACGGCACGAAAGGTTCTGGATAATGCAAAAATCCATACCGTGCATGATATAGCTTACAGCCCCTCAACCGTTTCAAGGGGAAGCCCCGTAATTTGTGCTATCAGGTCGGGAGCAATGCCTGCGGCTTTCATACCACGGGCGTTTCTAAGGCGTTCCTTCGCTTCACCTTCCGCAAAACCTTCCGCCTTACCCTTTTGCCGCTCATATTCCATCGTAACCAGCTGGTCGCGGTACACCTTGATGCTTTCGTCGTATTTCATACGGTCTTCCTTGCTCATAGCGGCAATGTCCACTATCTGCTCCAGTTTCTCGAAGACAGCTTTACGTGCCTTAAAAGGCAATCTCTGTAACTTTTCCATATTCTTCAATTTGAATGTCCGCCTTTTCCCAATACGTCCCTACATGAGCTATTTGCGGATGTCATCATAGTAGAGACGATGTGCACATCGTCTAGAAATCATTTAATGAATATCCGCATTTCACCCAATTGCCTTGTAGGGGCGTATCGCATACGCCCTGAAAACATTCACGTGGATTAGTTGGCGTATTCGGGCGTATGCGATACGCCCCTACATGGGATGTTTGCGGATATTCAATAATCATTTTCACATTTTGTTTCCTGCAGACAAAGATAACATTTATAGTCAATCAGAAATGAATTGCGAAAAATCATTTGTCATGCTGAGTGCCTATTTCCAATGGAAACTCCATTCGATTATGACAGGTATTGTCATCCTGAGCGCCAGCGAAGGATCTCGTAGACATCCACGTGGATGTGAGATTCTTCCTCCCTACAGTCGTCAGAATGACAAGAGGGTTAAGGATAATCCGTCATTGGTAACGAAGTGAAGCATCTCGGATGCGCCCACGTGGATGTACACGAGATCCTTCACGTTCGTTCAGGATGACAATACAGGATGACAATACATCAAGATTTTTTCGCAAACCAATTTTGTTTTACTATAATTCCTAATAAAACACGCAGCGGATAAATATATTTACGCCGCATATGGCATTTGTTTCCCTGCGGCAGTTACAAAAGTTTTATATTCCACGGGCTGGAACGTACATTCCACGCCGTGGAACGTATATTCCAGCCCGTGGAATATACATTCCGCCAGCCGGAATATAAAACTTAGGTAACTGCTTGCAGAAAATCACCTGTCCGCTTGCGGAATATCAGCCTTTCATTCATTCTTTTATTTTTTTTGAAAAAACTGCATTAAACTATTGCTTTAGTAAAGTATACTTACTATATTTGCAAACTGAATAGGTTACTAAAGCTTTGCTAAAAGCTGAAGCGCTCCTTACTAATATAGCCGGCCGGCAATGAAACACAAACACTTGTTTGCCATACCGGGCGTAATGAAGCGCCTTTAACATTGATAGAATATAAAAATTAAGAAGATATATGCTATGAAGCGTTTACTTTTCGTCCTTTTGTCATGCATAGGACTCTCGGTTTCGGCGCAGGATGTGGCTGTGAAGAGCAATCTATTATACGATGCTGCACTCAACATCAATGGCGGTGTGGAGTTTGGTGTCGCGCCGAAATGGACTGTCGATGTAACGGCAAACTATAATAACTGGACTTTCTCCGAAGGGAAACGGTGGAAAAACTGGTTTCTCCAGCCCGAAGCACGCTATTGGTTCTGCGACCGATTCGCCGGACACTTTCTGGGATTCCACCTGCATGGAGGCAAATACAATATGGGCGGCATCAAGGGAGGATTCAACCTATTGGGTTCCGACCTTTCCAAACTGGAGGATAACCGTTATCAGGGCTGGTTTGCTGGAGCAGGTGTAGGCTATGGATACTCCTTTATCCTCGGCATGCACTGGAATCTGGAGTTGGAGATAGGCATCGGATATGCCTTTACCAAATTCGACCGCTACGAATGCATAGGTTGCGGTGAACGGCAGGAGACGGGCAAAACCCACCATTATGTAGGACCCACAAAGGCTGCCGTCAACTTGATTTACGTATTCTAAAACCTGAATTGCTATGAACAGTTTCCTGAAATCCTATAAGATGTTAGCCTTTGCGGCACTGCTTCTGGCTCTCCAGATACAGGCGCAAGCCCCGATGCAGGACAGCGTAAAGGCAGACCGTGTGTCGCTGAAACGCGATGGCAGTTACCTCACGGTAGGCATGACCCTCCGCCTAAGCGAAGTGGAAGCGAAAGGCGACCGGGCCGTGCTCATCACCCCACTCTTGGAAAAAGGCGACACCAACAAGGCATTACGCCCCGTGGGTATCTATAGCCGCAACCGCTATTTCCACTATGCCCGTCAGGGCAAAGGGCGTATGCTGGGTGGAGCGGACGAACTCTCTTTCAAGGAAAAAGACAAGCCCGACACGCTGGCATACCAAGTCATCCTCCCTTACGAGGAATGGATGGACGGAGCCAGCCTGACCCTGTTCAGGCAAGACTACGGGTGCTGCGGCAAAGTGCTTGCCGAACAAAGCCAGGCGATAGGCGAATACCGTGGCAAACGTCCCGAATTCATCCCGCTTATGGTCTATGTGCAGCCCGAAGTGGAGCGCACCAAGACACGTGCCTTGGCAGGTACGGCATACATCGATTTCCCGGTGAACCGCACGGAAATCCGTCCCGAATACCGCAACAACCAGCGTGAGCTGGACAAGATAACGGCGACCATCGACTCGGTGCAAGCCGACAAGGACATCACCGTTACTTCGCTTGCTATCAAGGGATACGCCTCGCCCGAAGGCTCGTATGCCGGAAATGCCCGCTTGGCAGCCGGACGTACCGAAGCGTTGAAAGAATATGTTTCGGGGTTGTACCATTTCGGCGCAGGATTTATCCGCACTTCTTCCGAACCGGAAGACTGGGAAGGCTTGCGCCGCTATATAGACGGGTCGGCGTTGGAACACAGGCAGGAAATCTTAGCCATCATCGACAGCGATGAGGAACCCGACCGGAAAGAACGCCGCATCAAGTCGGCTTATCCTGCTGACTATCGCATCTTGTTGCGCGATTGTTACCCAGCCCTGCGTCATAGCGATTACCGCATCGAGTACACCATACGTTCGTTCACCGACACCGAAGAGATACGCCGCATCATGCGCACCCAACCCCAGAAGCTCAGCTTGCAAGAACTGTTCCTTGTAGCGCAAGAGTGCGAGCCGGGCAGCAAGGAGTTTGATGAAGTATTCGACATAGCCGTCCGTCTGTATCCCGATGATCCGGTGGCAAATCTCAATGCAGCCAACACGGCATTGCATCGCAAAGACCTCCCTGCCGCACGTCGTTACCTCGCCAAAGCAGGCGATACGCCGCAGGCAGTCTACGCCCGTGGCATCTGCGCGCTGCTGGAAAAGAATTATGTCGAAGCCGAAACTTTGCTGAAACAGGCACAAGCTGCAGGCATCACCGAAGCCGATGCGGCACTGAAAGAAATAAAAGAGATAAGAGAATAAGTAACAATTTTAAAAAAGAATAGATTATGAAAATAAGTAAGTATTTGATTGGGACGCTGACATGTGCGCTAATGGCGGCGTGCTCGAATGAGGAAAATCCTGCGGTGGATAGTGGCACGCAGGGGCAGGAAGGCGAACAAGCTTTCATTGCTGTAAATTTAGTTGCTCCTGATGCTATGTCAAGGGCTTTTCAAGATGGAGAGCCGGAAGAAAATGCAGTAACTTCTGCAAGGTTTTATTTCTTTAATAATGATGGAAGCCCTGTAACTGTTAGCGGAAGTGTAAATTATATCACGGCAAATGTTGGTACAGGAGAAAACCAACTTAACTTTGGTCCTGCTGGTACTAATGATGAAGATGGTAATATAGAAGAAATATCAAATACCATTTTAGTTCTTAATGCAAGCACTGGTTTTCCAGATAAAATGGCTGTAATATTAAATCCTCCAACAGCATTAGGTGATGAGAGTAAAACTTTAACTGAATTAAGTGCTTCAGGAGACTACTCTACCACAACAAACTTTATCATGTCAAGTGCCGTTTATAAAACGTCAACTAATGAAACTGTCGATGCCGTAGCTGTTAGAGATAACATCGCTCCTTCTTCTGTTGCCGCTAAAGCTAATCCGGTAAAAGTTTATGTAGAAAGAGTTTTGGCAAGAGTGGATGTAGAACAGGACGGCAAAAGTTTACAAGACTATGAAGACGATACAGAAGTTAATGCAAGCGATATAGAAGGACAAGCAACTCCAACGGACGATAGGGTAATGGCTGTTGTGAGAGGTTGGGCTCTTGCAAATTGTAGTGATAAATCATATCTCATCAAGCAATTAAATACAAGCTGGGAATCTAGTGGTACTACACCTTTCACAGGTTGGAATGCGGAAAATTATCATCGTAGTTATTGGGCTGAATGTCCGGACGATAAAGGCATGAAAAAAAATCAAACATATACTGAAATTTTGAATGCCTCTACTGATATGAGCAAATCTCAATACTGCCAAGAAAGAACCAATGAATCTTCTACTCCCACTGAATTAGTTGTTATAGCAGAACTGCAAGTAGATGGAACTAAAACTACTATTGCTAAATATGCTGATGAATATTGGACTGTAGATGCATTGTTGGAACAATTTGCGAATATGATTTCTAATATATATTATAAAACAACAGGTAGCGAAGATTGGAAAGCATTGGATAAAAGTATACTTAAATTCCGTCCACGTAAATCTTCAGAAACAAGTGTTGCTTATTATGAATCTGTACTCGATTTAACTGAAACTGCACAAAATTATTCTTTTGCTTCAGATGCAACAGGAAATACTTCAATGAAGGTAGAAGATGTACAAGCTGTGTTGGATGATTTTACACCTCTTGTATGGTATGAAGGCAAAACTTATTACCACTTGCCCATCGAACATAAAATTGGTAATATGACAGCAAAAAATGGTGTTGTGCGTAACCATCTTTATAACATCAGTATTACAGGCATAAGTGGTTTAGGTACACCAATTCCAGGAAATACAGAACCTGGAGAAGACCCTGATCCAGAGGAACCCATTGATCCAGAAGATCCACAAGATGAATATTCTTATGTAGCAGCACAGATTAATATTCTTTCTTGGAATGTAGTAACTCAAAGTGCTGTTTTAGGTCAACAATCCAGCGTGACAGAAGCAAGATAATTAGTATTAAGTAAACAAGAATAAACAATCCTCACTAAGCCTCCCCTTCGGGGGAGGTTTGGAGGGGCTTGAGGCTAAAAATAACAATCATGCAAACCCTTACCGGAATATTGAAACGAGTGGCAATAGGCGTACTGGTCGGACTAATGCCCGCATCGTGCAGCATCATGGACTACGAAGGCGACTGCTCGGTAAACTACCGCGCACGCTTCCGCTACGACATGCACCTGCACTACTCCGACGCTTTTGCACACGAAGTGGAGTCGGTTACGCTTTACGCCTTCGATGAAAGCGGTAAGTTTGTACAGCAATTCACCGACAGCGGCGAAGCCTTACAGCAAGAAGGTTACGCCCTGCCGTTCGAATTGCCTGCCGGAACCTATCAATTCGTCGCTTGGTGTGGGCTGGAAAACGAACTGCAGTCGCACGACGTGCCAACCCTTACTCCCGGCGTATCGACAGTAGAAGAACTGACCTGCACCATCAACCGGGAATACGATGAAAACCGTCAAGCTACCGTAGAAGAGATAGCACCGGTATTCCATGCATTCGTACCCCATTGCACCCTGTCCGACGAGCCGGGCACACACGACATCGACATACCCCTCACCAAAAATACCAAGACGGTGCGCATCGTCTTGCAGCATCTTTCCGGCGAGCCGGTAGATGTCAATCAGTTCAGCTTTCAGATTACGGACGAAAACGGCTTGATGGCTCACGACAACTCCCTGCTCGACGACGAATTGCTACACTATCAGCCTTATTACACCGCTTCGGGTACAGCCGATATGAATCCCGATGGTAGCCGCGCCACCACCGCCATATCCACGGCATTGGCAGAACTGACCGTAGGCAGGCTGGTAAAAGACAAAGACACGCGCACGATCCTGAGCGTAAGCAACAGCCAAGGCGAGACCGTGCTGTCCATCCCCCTGATAGACTACGCCCTGCTGGTGAAAGGCTATTACAACCAAGACCTAAGCGACCAGGAATACCTCGACCGCCAAGACGAGTACAACCTGACGTTCTTCCTTGATGAGAACAACCACTGGATGAGTTCCAGCATCATCATCAACTCCTGGCGCGTAGTGCTGAGCGAAACAGAGCTTTGACAGTTAATAGTTAATAATTAATAGTTAATAATTAATAGTTAGAAAATTGAAAACTACTTCCTTACATATTGCATTCGCAGCGTTGCTCTCCCTGCTCCTGCTCGCCTCCTGCTCCCGCAATGACGAAGTTGCCGTGGCGGAAGGGGAGGAAGGTAAGGTGTATGTCACCCTCACTCTATCTATCAATGGAGAAGAGGCGGGCAGTCGTGCTACGTGGGAGGATAATGATAATCCGGAAGATGGCAATGAATGGGAAAATACAATCGATGACTTGCAGATATTGATATATGATGCAAACAACAATTATGTAGGGAAAGTAGAGGACCTGATACAGCTATTAGATGGCAGATATAGCGGCACGCTGAGTAGTGATGCAGAATGGACTGGAAACACGAATTACAAAATCATGGCATTTGCCAATTGCCCTTCGATTGACGACCCGTCTAATATAAGCACGCTTGATTATACCCGTGCGAATGTCAGTTATATCCCTATGTGGGGTGTGACAACAACTACCTTTGACCTTACTCCCGGAGAAAGCGATGATATAGGAAGCATCGACTTGCTTCGTGCCATGGCAAAGGTGGAAGTCTTTATGGATGCGGAAGGCTATACTATAGATAATATATCGGTCGATAAAAAAGCAATCCGCAAGGATATTGTTTGCCCAAGGGATATAATTCGGTATCTGAAACAGATCAGTTGGACATGGAAGGAGAAACACCTGCCTCTTTCAACCCCTATACTTCTGGAACTCCAGAATCAAAAGCAGAAGACGGACAACATTACATCTACCTGCCCGAGTACGACAACAGTACAAATCCAGCCAAGATACAAGTTACAGTCAACGGCGAACCATACGAATTAGAGTTCAAAGACTACGAAAACGGAGCACCTAAAGAAGGAACTCAATACAATATAGTCCGCAACCACATCTACCGCTATACCATTACGGGAGTGAATGACGGGAAGCTGATTATAAAATATAAGGCTATGCCGTGGGAATTGGTGGAGTCGAAGATTGGGTATGCGCCGCAACCGGCATCAACAACGGTCAATCCGTTTGTTGATGATAATGACTATGATGAGTTTATGAAAAACGGTTATATATTATTACCGGTTGATGAATTTAAAAATAATAAAGTAAACAATGTTCAATATGACCGAACTACAGTCCGGAAACTATTCAAGTTCCTGTATGACTATCCAGCCGACCAAGGTGATGACGATGCCAGATATTGTATTCTTACTAAACCAACTTATGTAGATGCGGATAGGAAAATATTAAAAACAGGTACAGCCGGAGCACGCTATTTCTTTATGCTCACAGGTCCCGAAGGTGCTACATGGGAAGCACATCTTAGTAATTATGAAGAAGATGGCGGAGATTTTACTTTCTCTTATAGCGAATCAAATGATTTCAATGGGTGTAAGGATGAAGGATATACAGGAAAAGTGAAGATGGTATCGCATGGCATAGCACGCCCGAAACCATATATTATCCAAGTAAACTGTGTACGTTCGTGGACAGGAACGGATGAAACCGCTGCGACCGATGAAAACGATAAAGCCATTGGTGAATATCCATGGTATGAGGAAGAAGGGAATGACTATTGGGATGATGCAAATGATGAAAGCCGTGTAGATGACATTGATGATGATAGCGAAGATTCATGGTGGGAAAAAGATAATAGAAGGGATACCTTTTATAAAGAGTATGACCAAGAACTTCGAGATGCTTTTACATATTATACAGCATGGGGAAAAGAAAACAATGCTAACGAAAGAGAAATTGCGACAAAACTATATATTACCGTAACCTTGGCTGACGGAACAAAATATAATTTGAACATCAACCCTTCGTATAAGAACTATCAGAGTCTTAGTAATATGGCTTTTTTGTATGGTGATGATGAAGGGAATTGGAGACGTTATGCAGGAGAAGATGACTTTGTTTGGATAAGACAGGTTCCTGCACAATTCGATTGGTCTTTTGAAGAGTTGGCTAAAGATGCGGATGACCAATGGTGGAGAGAAAACCCATATTGGAAAAAGAAAGAAGTGAATTGAAATGAAAACAAAAGCTATACATATACTCATGCTCCTTGCAGCAATCAGCCTTGGCTGCATCGCTTGCTCGGATGAAACCGCACCGCAACCCGTACCGGATGGTGGCGGACAGTTGCGTATTGCATATAAGATAGCAGGCGTTTCCATGTCTCGTGTACCGGAAGATGGTTGGGATGACGGTTGGAATGAGAATAAGGTAACCCGAATAGATTTGTTCGTTTTTAACAATGATGCTAATAAAACATTATTCAAGCATGTTTCATCAATAGATATTATACCAGAATTTGAAGAAGTTGAAAAAGCACAAACAGTACAAACTTTCAAGCAAGACAAATTGACTTATAATGACATAGCATCGAGAAGCTATACTTATTATATGGTAGCGAATTGTCCTTCTCTCAATAGTATAAACGAAACGAATTTTACCCTTGATGATTTAAAGGAAAAGCTGACTTCCGACTTGGTTTTCAATGAGACGCAAACATCTTTCGCCATGGATGGGATGATAGAGAATACTCCACCTCCAACTAATAACACTATTACCTTAACTTTCGAACTGAAAAGAGCTGCCGTAAAGATACGCTTATCGGTATTTAGTGCAAATGGAACGACCTCCATTATAGATGATTGCCAATATCGGTTATATAATTATGTAGAAAAAGGAACTTCTGTATTGGCAGAAGCAGAAACGTATGGCGAACAAGGAAGGGAAAGCATGAGTAGCTTGAAGAATGCCAGTTTGGTTTATGATGATAGTAAGGTCGTGTTTTATTCCTACCCCAATGACTGGTTTGACGAAAATAAAGTAAGTGAATATGTAGACGAGGATGGTAAGAGAAATGGCACTTGGGTGATTGACGATTATGTAAACAGTACTCCTGTTTTGTCTGAAAAGGAAACCTATATTTTGCTAAAAGCACCTTTTGAGGGTAAAGACTATTACTACAAAGTCCCTGTAAATTACACGATTTATAAGAACAATGATGCGATATCGTTTACTGATGAAGAGCTGAAGGAAATACATGATTTATACCGGATGCAGCGCAACCACATTTACGACATTACGGTGACGATAGACCGAGAAGGCGGAATAACGGAAGGAGAGGCTAAACGACCTTCACTGCAATATAATGTGGCAGACTACGATGAAGAAGAGATTGATGTTCCAACGTTTTCTTAAAACATATATAATAGACCATGAAGATTCATCAAATATATAGTTATATCGGATGCTTGTTGATTCTTGCGCTTTCGGGTATAGCAACATCCTGTTCAGACGATGAGATAGCGAAAGGTATCTACAATGTAAAGGAAGGAGTACCTGTAAAAGTCTCGTTGAAATTCGGTGTGCAGAAGAGTGAAGTGATCTCTCGTTCTGCTGCCACAGAGTCTCAAGAACAATCTATCAACCGGTATTATGTCATAGCCTTTAACCGTTTCGGCGAGGTTTCCGGACATAAATATACAATATTAGATGAAACAAACGAAACAGGAACAGGTACCATTACAGATTTTGAGATGACATCCGGGTCTGCCCAGCAATTGTTCGTAATAGGGAATCCGGTAGCTTTGGGAGAATCCATGATTGGCAAATTGGACGCTGTTCAGACATTGGATGATTTTAAAAAGATATCAGCCACTTTGCAAGATACGGGTACCCAAAGCGTAGAGCGTACTACATTTTTGATGATTGGGCAACTGCTGAACACCGAAGGAGGTACGGATATTACACTTAACGAAGAAGGTGTATTTGTCAATGTGCCTTCTCCCGCTATAGTTACATTGAAACGGGTGGACGCACGCATATCGTTTACAGTAAAGGCTGAAAACCCTGACTATACAAATATGGTCTTTACCCCTCGTTATTGTAATATCTACAATGTCTCAAGAAACACCTATTTGGTATCACAAGACAATGATTACGCGGAAGATAATGAAGAGGCAGAAGGTAATTATGCCGATGTAACTTCTTATCTGTTTGATGGAGGTGACAATACAGACGGATATACGATAGAGTTTTATTTGCTGGAAAACCGTCTGGATTATAAACAAAGAATTACACAAAACGTAAAGACCTCACAATACAATGATGCGGAGAGCTTATACGCTTTGCGTGAAAAACGGGAAAAGACTAATCTGAACCCCGATGGTTCTAAACCGGGGCAAACTTATGTACCGGGCGATTTTGTCTTTGCTAATGACCAGTCGACGTATGTGCAATTGCGCGGCACATTAACTTATACAGACGGAAGCCAAGGACAAGTGATAGCGGACGTTTCCTATAAAATACATTTAGGGAATACCGGGAATGACAATACTTCTGATTGGGCAAATAACGAGGATTTGGTGAACAATTACGAAACCAAACGTAACACCTGGTATAAATATAATGTAACGATAACAGGTGTGGAAACATTGCGGGTAGAAGTAGACGTTGAGGAAGAAGATGAAGATGAGAACCGTCCGGGAGCAGAAGGAGATGTTATCGTAGCCGGCGAGTCGATGGTGAATTTGGATTCGCACTACGGCAGAAGCAAGTTCACTTTGACACGAGGTGCCATTCGAGCCGGATTATCATGGGCATTCAGCACTCCTTTCCAGCGGGGAATAAAGGTTTTCAGTAGGGCATATTATACACAAGATGGAACTGAAAACGAAAGTGATCCGATAGAGTCGCAAACCAACCTCGAAAACCGGGAAGAGTTGAAAACGGATTTAAACCTGAACGATTACAAGTGGGTGCAATTTGTCATCAATAAGGAATGTGGAGTGGAAACATCCAACTATGCGAAATATCCCGGTTATGAAGCTTACGATGGCGGAAGTGGAAACACCCTGAAAGCTCCGGCTTTCGGAGGAGAAGGCACTGCACCTCTTGATAAAATTCATTATCCAGATGGTACAGTAGTAAAGATGTACGATGTAAACCAGCTTCTGAATCATTTGTATTTGGAAGCCAATGACGCTAATTCCAAGTTGTTTGTAAATCCGAATGGCAAGGAATCAACAAGTGTAGATGATGAAGACGCAACAGTCACCATTACCGCTTTTATCGATGAATATATTTACAAGTATAATCCAACGGAAGTATATTACGAGGAACCGGATGCTGCAGAACAGGGTGACCCCGATTTGAAATTATGGAAAAGGACAGTAAATGGCGACAACCGTATGCTGCATATCTGTAAAGAAGGTGCCAAATACAGTCCAGACGGCAACACTTCGTGGGCGGAAAGTGTCATCACCTTCTCGCAATGTCCGGTCTATACATTTTATGACCCTAATAGTGATGTAACAACCGCATGGGGAACAGAAGCAATTATGGAAACAGGACCGTTGCCTATTATCCCAAATAATGACCAACAAAACCAACAATATATGGAGAATTTGCCTCCTACAGGCGAAAACGTAACTTCCGCTGATAATGGTCGTGCTAATACATTAAAGGTCTTTGAAGACAGAAATCTTAAATGGTCAGACATCTTGTATCTCAATGAAAATCAAGTGGAAGATAATAACGGATACAGAAATCTGCAAGAGGCATATAATAGCATTTGGTTCGCTTGTTTAGGAAGAAACCGTGACTTGAATGGTGATAACATTGTGGATGATAATGAAATCCGTTGGTACTTGGCTTCCATAGACCAATTGACCGACTTGTGGATTGGAGAGCAAGCAGTTCCTAATGCAAGGCTATATACATATAGGGATAAAGCAACAGCCGATAATGTACCCAAAGAACATGTAGCGAGCAGTACATATCATACCAATTCTCCTACAAGTCCTTGGATTATTTGGGCAGAAGAAGGGGCTTCACGTGGCAAAGCAGGAGCCGAAGATTATGAACACGGTTCTGATTATGAAGGTGAAAACTATTATTACCATTACCGTTGCATACGCAATTTGGGATTAAGCTTGACAGAAATTGATGAAAAAGTCAATGATTATGTTCAAAAAGAAGAAACCGGCACATCTTATGAAAGAGAAGTGTACAATTACTACAATACCACAACTTATACTGAAAAATGGATAGATGTTTCAAGATTGGAACAAAATACATTGCGTGCATACGAGCCGAACAGACTTCCTCAGCATAATGAACAAAGTGATTACAACCGTCCATATACACGGTTTGCGATGTTAGTGTCTCAACAAGAAGGGAATGATTGGTATCCAACAGATGCTGTATATCCTTTAAATAGAACAGACGAATGGAAGAGGTTTTATGAAAATGAAGCTAATGGCAATCCATGTCCTGTAGGTTATCGTATTCCTAACCAGCGGGAATTAATGTTAATGTACACTACCTATCCAGAGTATTTTGATGACTCCCAATATATGCAATACCAATGGGATTTTATGTGCAAGACAGCATTTAGTTACAATGGAGGAAGTGTCTATGGAACAGATGTCCGCATTGGTTTTGTTTACGATGTCGGTAGGAGCGACTCACGCATTGATGGAAATCTAAAATTATTAGATAGCGGCGATACTTATCAGGTAAAAGTTCGTTGTGTTCGTGACATCACAAACGAAGATGCGGCAAGAAGAACGGATTTTCCGGCAACAGAATAATTATCGGTCAAACCTCGTCAACTAAAAAGAAGAAATATCTCTATCAATAGATAATGGGGAAGCGTCCCCGCACATTTTACTTAAATTAGTAATCTCGGAGCCGGTTCGCAGGGATGCGCGCCGGCTTTTTTTATTTCTGTGGTATCTTTCCATTATACTATTACGGCATGAATGTGTGCATTCCCTCGAATATTTCGCTCCGTTTCTACATCCGCAAAATGACACAAATAAATGCCGCAAGAAATATAAAACAAAGACTATTTTTGTTTTTTCGAAAAAATCCAGTACCTTTGCCGGAAAGTAAAACAAAGGGGTGCCCATGTCGGGCTGAGATTATACCCTACGAACCTGATACGGTTAGTACCGGCGAAGGGATTGTTTCTTCGGAAAACACTCTTTACATACCTCCCTCTCCTGAAAGGTGTCTCTTTGGATTACTCCTTATTATATTTATACTTTATTTATTGTAGAGAACCACTATGACAGTTATTGTAAACAACAAAGAGACCGATTTGACCCAAGGGAATACCATTGCCGATTTGGCAAAACAACTGGAGCTTCCTGAAAAAGGAGTAGCCATAGCTTTGCACAACCGTATGATTCCCCGTGAAAAATGGGCAGACCAAACCTTACAACCGAACGATAGTTTAGTTATCATCAAAGCGGCTTGTGGAGGATAATACAGCTATGGAACTGCAATTCATTACCCATTACACCGGCCGATATACCTACTTCGACTCTGCCCGGATGGCACTGGAAGGCGGATGCCGGTGGATTCAGTTGCGCATGAAGGAGGCAACCGAAGAAGAGGTAGAAAAGGAAGCGATACGTGTACAGGACTTATGCCGCCAGTACGGAGCCACGTTCATCATAGACGATCACGTGGCTTTGGCAAAAAAGCTACATGCCGACGGTGTGCATCTGGGTAAAAAGGACATGCCGATAGCCGAAGCCCGCAAACTGCTGGGAAAAGACTTTATTATCGGAGGTACGGCAAACACATTCGAAGACGTGCAGATGCATTATGCCGCAGGTGCCGACTACATTGGCTGCGGACCGTTCCGCTTCACAACAACCAAGAAAAACCTAAGTCCTGTACTGGGACTGGAAGGCTACCGGAATATCGTATCACGCATGAAAGAGGCAGGCATCAACTTGCCTATCGTAGCCATTGGAGGCATCGCCTTCGAAGATATTCCGGCTATCATGCAGACTGGAATATCGGGCATTGCTCTTAGCGGAAGCATCCTGCGTGCGGATGACCCGATAGCAGAAACGAGGAGGATAATTAATAGTTAATAATTAATAATTAATAGTTGATATTGAATATATGAAAAAACTGATTATCGCCGATAAAGAATTCGACTCACGCTTGTTTTTAGGTACAGGCAAATTCAACTCGAATGAGATTATGGAGAAAGCTATCCTGGCTTCGGGCACGGAAATGGTGACCGTAGCCATGAAACGCATTGAACTGAATGATAAGGAAGACGATATGTTGCATCACATCGTTCATCCGCATATCCAACTTTTGCCCAATACTTCGGGTGTGCGTACGGCAGAAGAAGCTGTATTCGCCGCACAAATGGCACGCGAAGCATTCGGCACCAACTGGTTGAAGCTGGAGATTCATCCAGACCCGCGCTATCTTCTGCCCGACTCTGCCGAAACGTTGAAAGCGACAGAAGAATTAGTGAAGCTGGGATTTGTGGTATTACCTTATTGCCAGGCAGATCCTACCCTTTGCAAACGCCTGGAAGAAGCCGGAGCCGCTACAGTGATGCCACTCGCCGCCCCTATCGGTACAAACAAAGGATTGCAGACACGCGACTTCTTGCGCATTATCATCGAACAAAGTAACGTGCCGGTAGTAGTAGATGCTGGTATCGGTGCACCGAGCCATGCAGCCGAAGCCATGGAAATGGGAGCAGACGCCTGTCTGGTAAACACCGCAATCGCTGTAGCCGGAAATCCGGAAGAAATGGCTATTGCCTTCAAGGAAGCCGTGATAGCCGGACGCCGTGCTTACGAAGCAGGACTTGGCGTGCAAAGTGAGAGCTTCGAAGCTTCTGCCTCGTCACCCTTAACCGCTTTTCTGAATAATTAATGTATAGGAAACAAGGTTTCAGTTGACAAGGTGACAAGGCTTTAGGCACATCAGCCAAACGATTCTGAACCTTGTCAACTTGTCAACTGAGACCTAATCACCTACAAAAAATACCACCATGGAACAAGAGAACAAACCTTACGCACACCGCGAGAAAGCCTACATGCAAGGCACACTCTTCCCCTTCATCAAAGTGGGAATGCAGAAAGTAAACCTGACCCCTACTGTCACCATCCAAGACGGAAAGAAAGTGATGACTCCGAATGCGCCTGTTTATATCTACGATACCAGCGGCCCGTTCAGCGACCCTTCGGTAAAGATAGACTTGAAGAAAGGCATTGCCCGTATGCGTGAACCGTGGATTACCAGACGAGGGGATGTGGAGCAATTGACTTCCATTACTTCCGAATATGGCAAGATGCGCCGGGATGACCCTTCGCTCGATCACCTGCGTTTCGAACACATCGCCCTACCCTATCGTGCCAAAGCTGGAAAATGCTGCACCCAGATGTACTATGCCAAACAAGGCATCGTAACTCCGGAAATGGAATATGTGGCAATCCGTGAAAACATGAATTGCAAAGAATTAGGCATCGACACCCACATCACTCCCGAATTTGTGCGTGACGAGATAGCCGCAGGACGTGCCGTATTGCCTGCCAATATCAATCATCCGGAAAGCGAACCGATGATTATCGGGCGCAACTTTCTGGTGAAAATCAATACCAACATCGGCAACTCTGCCACAACTTCGAGCATCGAAGAGGAAGTGGACAAAGCCGTATGGAGCTGCAAATGGGGAGGCGATACGCTGATGGACCTCTCTACGGGAGACAACATCCACGAAACCCGCGAATGGATTATCCGAAACTGCCCTGTACCCGTAGGCACCGTACCTATTTATCAGGCACTGGAAAAGGTGAACGGAAAAGTAGAAGACCTGACATGGGAAATCTATAAGGACACCTTGATAGAACAATGCGAACAAGGAGTGGATTATTTCACCATCCATGCAGGTATCCGCCGGCACAATGTGCACCTGGCGGACAAGCGTTTATGCGGCATCGTGAGCCGCGGAGGAAGCATTATGAGCAAATGGTGCCTGATACACGACCAGGAGTCATTCCTCTACGAGCATTTCGATGACATCTGCGACATCCTTGCCCAATACGATGTAGCTATCTCATTGGGCGACGGCCTGCGTCCCGGATGTATTGCCGACGCTAACGACGAAGCCCAGTTTGCCGAACTCGACACCATGGGTGAACTTGTTGTCCGTGCATGGGAAAAGAACGTACAGGCATTCATCGAAGGTCCGGGCCATGTGCCTTTGCACAAGATTCAAGAGAACATGCAACGCCAGATCGAGCATTGTCACAACGCACCGTTCTACACCCTCGGTCCGCTGGTAACAGACATCGCTCCGGGATATGACCACATCACATCAGCCATCGGAGCCACACAAATCGGCTGGCTGGGTACGGCAATGTTGTGCTATGTCACTCCGAAAGAACACCTCGGATTGCCCAACCGCGAAGATGTGCGTACGGGAGTCATTACCTATAAGATAGCTGCCCATGCCGCCGACCTTGCCAAAGGACATCCCGGAGCACAAATCCGAGACAACGCCCTCAGCAAAGCCCGTTATGAGTTCCGCTGGCGCGACCAGTTCCATCTGAGCCTTGACCCCGACCGTGCGCTGGAATACTTCAACGAAGGACGCCATACCGACGGGGAGTATTGCACCATGTGCGGTCCGAACTTCTGCGCCATGAAGCTTTCGAGAGATCTCTCTTCAATTAATAATTAATAGTTAATAATTAATAATTAACAACGAGAGAGCGTCTACTTTTTTTAGCTAATTACGTTTTAATCTAATAATAATCAACAATGAGAGAAAATTGATAATTAATAACAACAAGGATGCGGTCGAAAAGCATTATCAAACAAAAATCTGTGGCTTTTGCCTTGCGTATCATTAAAGCCTTCCGCTTTTTAAAAGAACAAAAAGGAGAATATGTTATGTCAAAACAATTGCTCCGAAGCGGTACAGCAATAGGGGCATTAATACGTGAAGCTGAATTTGCCGAAAGCAAAAAAGATTTTATCCATAAACTGCATATTTCATTAAAAGAAGCTAACGAAACAGACTATTGGCTGACATTGCTACACGAATCGGATTACATAAACGATATAGCTTTCCAATCCATCCAAGCAGATTGTACTGAACTGATAAAACTATTAACCAGCATAATCAAGTCCAGCAAATGCAATCCAAACGCATCCACCATTATTAATTATTAATTATTAATTATTCATTATTAATTGAATAGCATGTTTAGCGAAGAATTAGAAAAAATAAGCTGGGAGGAGACGACCGAAGCCATCTACTCCAAAACAGAATCCGATGTGTTGCGGGCACTCGGCAAGTCACACTGTGATGTGAACGACTTTATGGCACTGGTTTCGCCGGCTGCCGAAAAATACCTGGAACCGATGGCACGCCTGAGCCGCAAATATACCGAAGAACGGTTCGGGAAAACAGTATCGATGTTTATTCCGCTTTATCTGACCAACTCGTGCACCAACTCGTGCGTGTATTGCGGATTCCATATCAGCAATCCCATGGCAAGGACTATCCTGACACCCGAAGAAATGGAGAATGAGTACAAAGCCATCAAGAAACTGGCTCCGTTTGAAAACCTGCTGATAGTAACCGGAGAAAATCCGGCAAAGGCAGGCGTACCGTATCTTGCCAAAGCACTTGATCTGGCAAAACCCTATTTCTCGAACCTGAAAATAGAAGTAATGCCGCTGAAAACCGAAGAATATGCCGAACTGACCAGACACGGCATGAACGGGGTCATCTGTTTCCAGGAAACATACAACAAAGCACGTTATAACATCTATCATCCGCGTGGCATGAAATCGAAATTCGAATGGCGCGTAAACGGCTTCGACCGCATGGGACAAGCAGGCGTGCATTCTATCGGCATGGGCGTATTGATAGGGTTGGAAGACTGGCGTACCGATGTCACGATGATGGCATACCACCTGCGCTATCTGCAAAAACACTATTGGAAGACCAAATACAGTGTCAACTTCCCCCGCATGCGCCCCGCAGAGAACGAAGGATTCCAGCCCAACGTTATCATGAGCGACAACGAACTGGCACAGGTGACCTTTGCCATGCGTATCTTCGACCACGATGTGGATATTTCGTATTCTACCCGTGAACCGGCTTATATCCGCGACCACATGGCATCGCTGGGCGTAACCACCATGAGTGCCGAAAGCAAAACCGAACCGGGAGGATATTACACTTATCCTCAGGCCTTAGAACAATTCCATATCAGCGACGAGCGTACCGCCATGGAGGTAGAGTGCGCACTAAAGGCAGCCGGACGCGAACCGGTATGGAAAGACTGGGATGCTTCATTCGACTTTGTAAAATGAAATCTTATTTGAACACAGAGACACAAAGACACAGAGTTTTTATATTCTCTGCGACTCCGTGTTTCTGTGTTTATTATTTACAATTATGGAAAGATACAACCGCCAGCTCCTTCTTCCCGAAATTGGCGAAGAAGGACAAGCACGCCTGAAAGCGGCACGTGTACTCATTGTAGGTGTAGGAGGGCTCGGCTCTCCCATCGCACTCTATCTGGCAGGTGCCGGAGTAGGAACAATCGGGCTGATTGATGATGACACCGTAAGCGAAAGCAACCTGCAGCGCCAGGTGCTCTATTCTGAAGCCGAAGTAAACCTGCCCAAAGCCCTGCAAGCCCAAAAACGGCTGGAAGCGCTGAACAGTACCATCCGGATAGAAGCCTATCCATTCCGGCTGACCGCTGAAAATGCCAAAGAAATCTTTACGCATTACGACATCATCGTAGACGGATGCGATAATTTCGCTACCCGGTACGTGATAGATGACGCATGCGCCTTATTGAATAAGATATATGTATACGGAGCTATCCGCATGTTCGAAGGTCAAGTGTCCGTATTCCGATATGATAAAGGAGGGAAACGATACCGCGACCTCTACCCCGATGAAGAAGAAATGCGCTCCCTTCCTCATCCCCCCCAAAGGAGTCATGGGGGTTACTCCGGGCATCATTGGATGTGCCGAAGCCAATGAAGTCATCAAGATTATCTGCGAATATGGAAACATTCTGGCTGGGAAATTATGGCAAATCGACCTGAAAACGATGGAAACCTATACGATTTTACTCTAATATGCGCAAATATTACAAACTTATTACTACCTTTGCGCATTCTATTGTGTTTATATAATGAAACTAATCGTTATAACCAGACCTACATACTTCGTAGAAGAAGACAAAATCATCACAGCCCTTTTCGATGAAGGGCTGGACATCCTTCATCTACGTAAAGTTGACTCTATTCCGGTATATGCCGAAAGATTATTGACGTTGATACCGGAAAAATACCGGAAACGTATCGTTGTGCATGACAATTTCTACCTGAAAGAAGAATACAAACTAAAAGGAATCCACCTGAATAGCCGGAATCCGTTTATCCCCGATAACTATTCGGGTTCTGTCACTACATCCTGCCACACACTGGAAGAAGTGAAAGAGAAGAAGCCCCATTGCGAGTATGTCTTTCTCAGCCCGATATTCGATAGCATCTCCAAAGAGGGATACCAAGCCGCTTTTACCCCTGAGCAAATACGTACGGCGGCAAAGAGCAACATTATCGATAAAAAAGTCATCGCATTAGGAGGCATTGATGAAAGCAACATCTTACAAGTGAAGGACTACGGATTCGGCGGAGCGGCTATCTTGGGAGGACTGTGGAACCAGTTTGACGCCGGACACGATTACAATTACAGCCAGCTGCTCGAACATTTCCGAAAGCTGAAACGGCTCGCCGACTAACGTTTTTGGAATATTCGTTTGTCCGGCTTGAAGAAATGGCGTAACTTTGCATTTAAATATTAGCCAATATTATCAAAAATACAATGAGCGAAACATCTACCTTTAAAGTATTCTCGGGAACAAACTCGAGATACCTTGCAGAAAAAATTTGTAAAAGCTTAGGTTGCCCGCTGGGTAACATGAACATTACACATTTCGCCGATGGCGAATTTGCTGTATCTTACGAAGAATCTATCCGTGGGCAACACGTATTCCTCGTACAGTCTACCTTCCCGAACTCTGATAACCTGATGGAACTTTTATTGATGATTGATGCAGCCAAACGCGCATCAGCCAAACGTATCATCGCCGTTATCCCTTACTTCGGCTGGGCACGACAAGACCGCAAGGACAAGCCCCGTGTATCCATCGGTGCCAAATTGGTGGCAGACTTATTAAGCGTAGCGGGCATTGACCGCCTGATTACCATGGATTTGCATGCCGACCAGATTCAAGGATTCTTTGATATTCCGGTAGACCACCTGTATGGCTCTACAATTTTTGCTCCATATATCCAATCGCTGCACTTGCCCAATCTGGTTATCGCTACTCCAGACGTAGGCGGTTCGAAACGTGCCAGCACGTATGCCAAATACCTGGATGTACCTTTGGTATTGTGCCACAAGACGCGTGAAAAAGCCAATGTGGTAGCATCGATGCAAATCATCGGTGACGTAAAAGGGAAAGATGTGGTATTGATTGACGACATGGTAGATACAGCAGGTACCATCACCAAAGCAGCTGACATCATGAAAGAAGCGGGAGCCAACTCGGTACGTGCCATTGCAACACATTGTGTTATGTCGGGTCCGGCTTCCGAACGCGTACAAAACTCGCAACTGGAAGAACTGGTATTCACCGACAGCATCCCGTACTCAAACCGTTGTGCCAAAGTGAAACAGCTTTCTATAGCGGACATGTTTGCTGAGACGATTCGCCGTGTATTGAGCCACGAATCTATCAGCTCGCAATATTTGCTTTGATTTCTTATGAAACGCAGATTAACCCAGATTCTCGCTGATTCATAATTAAATAATATAATATCCGCGTCAATCTGAGCTAATCTGCGTTTTTAATAAAAATTCCTCATGAAAATCCTTTGGCTTGACCTGAACAGTTCGTATGCGCATTCCTCGTTGGCTTTGCCCGCCTTGCAAGCCCAACTCATCGGGCGTGCCGATATAGAGTGGGACATTGTTTCTGCAACTATCAATGAAAATCCGGGCATGGCGAGCGCTGAAGTATTCCGTCGGAAACCGGATATCGTAGCCGCTACCTGCTGGCTTTTCAATCATGAAATGTTACTTCACACTTTGGGACGTATCAAGGCTTTGCTCCCCGATTGTTGCATCACACTGGGAGGTCCCGAATTTTTAGGAGATAATGAAAGGTTCCTACGTAATTATCCTTTCGTGAACTGTGTATTCCGAGGCGAAGGAGAAGAGGTTTTCGCACGCTGGCTGGAAATATGGAACAAGCCGGAAGCATGGCACACCATAACCGGCTTATGTTATTTGGATACAGTTTCCACCTACCACGATAACGGACGTGCACAAGTGATGCATTTCGACCGGCTTGTCCCGCCCGAAGAAAGCCCGTTCTTCAATTGGAGCAAACCTTTCGTGCAACTGGAAACTACACGCGGATGCTTCAATACATGCGCTTTTTGTGTAAGCGGAGGCGAGAAACCCGTACGCACCCTTCCCATTGAAACCATCCGAAGGCGAATCTCCTTGATTCAGGAGCACCACATCCGGAATATCCGGGTGCTCGACCGGACTTTCAATTACAATACCCGTCATGCCCGCGCCTTACTCGATTTATTCCGCGAATTTCCAGACATCCGTTTTCACTTAGAAGTACATCCCGCCCTTTTATCCGAAGAGCTGAAAGAAATACTTGCCTCCATGCCAAAGGGACAATTACATTTAGAGGCAGGCATTCAAAGCCTCCATCAGGAAGTGCTGGCCGTCAGCCGGAGAGCAGGAGACTTGGCAGATGCCCTGTCCGGTCTGGAATTCTTATGTGCTTTGCCCAATTTGGAAACCCATGCCGACCTGATAGCAGGATTACCTTTATATCATTTAAAAGAGATATTCGATGATGTCCGTACGTTGGCTTCTTATCGTGCCGGCGAAATTCAATTGGAATCTCTAAAGCTTCTTCCCGGAACGGAAATGCGCCGGCGCAGCCCGGAATTAAGCATCAGCTACTCTCCTTTTCCTCCATACGAAGTGTTGAAAACCAACGAAATCACTCCCGACGAACTTCAAACGGCACGCATGTTATCACGCCTCATAGACGGATTCTACAATGCCAAACCTTGGCAAGAAATCACTCGCCGGTTGATTGTGGAAGAGTATGAATTCTTGCACCGGTTCTTGGAGCATCTGACTCGTATCGGCGTCATTGACCAGCCCATGAGCCTGGAACGGCGTGGCATCCTACTCTATAAGTTCTGTCAAGAGAACTATCCGGCTTACGAAACCGCCGTGACACTTGCATGGATAGAAGCGGGCATGTCGCTCAAGAAAGAACCAGCCTACCGCGTCCGTACCAAACACGTATTACCTCCCGAACATTGGGAGGTGCTCAATGGTACTTATCACGAAGAATTGCGTCTCTGCCTGCTTCCGCCTGCCGAAAACGAAGACATTACGTATTGGTTTGGCTTCGAACCTGAATCGCAACAAACCAAACCGGTATTCAAAGCAAGGACTTTATAAATCATTCATTATTAACTGTTAACTAAAAAATACCATGAACCGAATTTGCCGACTATTCAACATTAAATACCCCATCATCCAAGGTGGAATGGTATGGTGCAGCGGCTGGAGATTAGCTTCTGCCGTAAGCAACGCTGGAGGGCTTGGCTTGCTGGGAGCAGGCTCAATGCACCCCGAAACCTTACGCGAGCACATCCGTAAGTGTAAAGCAGCTACCGACAAGCCTTTTGGAGTAAATATACCGCTCATGTATCCCGAAATAGATACTATCATGCCAATCATCGCCGAAGAAGGCGTAAAAATCGTTTTCACTTCGGCAGGCAGTCCAAAGAAATGGACTGACTGGCTTCACGAACGGGATATCCTCGTGGCGCACGTAGTGGCTTCGTCCAAATTTGCAGCCAAATGTGAGGAAGCGGGCGTAGACGCTATCGTAGCCGAAGGATTCGAAGCCGGAGGGCATAACGGACGAGAAGAGACCACTACCATGTGTCTCATCCCTGCCATTCGCCGTACATGTACTCTGCCCCTATTGGCTGCAGGAGGCATAGCGACTGGCGAAAGCATCCTTGCCGCACAAGCCTTGGGAGCCGACGGCGTACAGATAGGAACCCGATTCGCATTAACCGAAGAAAGCTCGGCACATTTCTCGTTCAAAGACCGGTGCCTGCGCCTGAACGAAGGCGACACGATACTGACACTGAAACAACTTTCGCCTACCCGATTGGTGAAAAATGAATTCTACAAACGGGTTGAAGAAGCAGAACTGCGCGGTGCATCAGTAGATGAACTTCGTGAGATCTTAGGACGTGGACGCGCCAAGTTGGGTATATTCGAGGGTGAAATCTTCGAAGGAGAAATAGAAATCGGTCAAGCAGCCTCCCTCATTCACCGCCTGCAATCGGTAAACGAGGTAATGAAAGAACTCATCGAAGACTACAACGAAGCGCTCAACCGCATGCAAGCTAATCAACAGATGCAATTATAGTCAATCAGAAATGAATTGCAAAAAATCTGTGTAGTCCTTTATATTGAACACGGAGACGCGGAGACACGGAGAAATAAATAGATAGAGTAAGCAAAGGCCATAGAGCCAAACTTTTGCTCCGTGAACTCCGTTCTCTCAAAAAAATAACACTCTGTGCCTTTGTATCTCTGTGTTCCATTCCATTTTCCGCAAACCTATTTTAATGCAAAATCAATAATTTTGCGTATATTTGCCTCTTATAAAAGAACAAAACCATGCAAATACAGATTCTTAAAATAAACGGCACCGCTAAAGAATTGTATCCACTGGTCGGTCCGCTGGTAATGAATCCGGAAGTATTGAAATACAACAACCGATATCCCTTCAAGACAGGGAAAAATTTTGAATGGTACATAGCCGTAAATGAAGCGGATGATGAAACCGTAGGCTTTATTCCTCTTGAATACAAAAGCCACGAAACGTCCATCAATAACTACTATGTACAACAAGAAGGACACAATGAAATCCTCAACCGGTTAATAGAAGTCGTATGGCAAAATATGACCAAAGACATGCCGCAACTGACCGCATTGGTACAAACACGACACGCTGCCTTATTCAAAGAACAAGGGTTCACCACAACCAAAGAATGGAAACTTTACCTCAAAATGCAGAAAACTAAATGAAAAAAGAACAACCCATAACTAAAAACGTGTACGAACTGGCACAAGAACGGCTTGACATCATCTTCAAGGAATTTGACAATATCTACGTCTCTTTCTCAGGAGGAAAAGACAGCGGAATATTGCTGAATATGTGCATCGATTACATACGGAAGCACAAGCTAAACCGAAAAATAGGCGTCTACCACATGGACTACGAAGTGCAATACAAGATGACTATCGACTATGTAGACCGCATCTTTGAAGCAAACAAAGACATACTGGAAATATACCGGATATGCGTACCGTTCCGTGTGGCTACCAGCACTTCAATGTATCAATCCTATTGGCGTCCATGGGAAGAAGATAAAAAAGACATGTGGGTACGCGAACTGCCGAAGTATGCCATGACCGCAGACAATTTTCCCGGATTCAAGCAGGATATGTGGGACTATGATTTCCAGATTTATTTTGCCGACTGGCTCCATCGAAAGAAAAAAGCGTCACGTACCTGTTGCTTGGTAGGCATCCGCACACAAGAAAGTTTCAACCGCTGGCGGTGCATTTACCAAACTCCCAAAGTACTTTTATATCACCGTTATATCTGGACATGCAAAATCAATAATGACATTTATAATGCATACCCGATATACGACTGGCGTACGACCGATGTATGGGTTGCCAACGGCAAATTCAAATGGGATTATAATCATTTATACGACCTTTATTACAAAGCAGGCGTAAGCATCGAACGCATGCGTGTAGCAAGTCCGTTTATCAGCGAAGCCATCGAAAGTCTGGCTCTTTATAAAGCCATCGATCCCAATACATGGGGACGTATGATAGGGCGTGTAAATGGAGTGAACTTTGCCGCTATCTATGGAAGCAGCCATGCAACAGCCCGCCATCGCATCAAACTTCCGAAAGGATATACGTGGAAATCCTTCATGTTCTTCCTTCTTTCCACCCTTCCTGAAGAAACACGGAACGGATATTTACGCCGCCTGGACGTAAGTATCAAATTTTGGCGGACCAAAGGAGGCTGTCTGAGCAACGAAGTCATTCAGAAACTGATTGACGCTAAAATTCCTATTGAAATTGTCGATAAAAGCAACTATAAAACCACCAAGCATCCTGTACGAATGGATTATTTAGAAGACATTGACATCGCTGAATTCAAAGAAATACCAACTTACAAGCGAATGTGCATCTGCATCCTGCGCAACGACCATGCATGCAAATATATGGGCTTTTCGCCGACAAAGGAAGAAATCAGTAAAAAGAACAAAATAATGGAAAACTATAAACACATTTGGAGATGAAGAAAAAAGAAGAAACACTGGAATTGTTTCCCGAACAAGAGCAAGAACAAAAACAAGAATATAAAAGCCCCGTATATAACGTAATAGCCGTACCGATAGAAAAAGTATGCGCAAACGATTATAACCCGAATGTGGTAGCTCCTCCTGAAATGAAACTGCTGGAACTTTCTATCTGGGAAGACGGATTCACCATGCCGTGTGTATGCTATTACGACCACAATAATGACAAATACATCATTGTAGACGGGTTTCACCGCTATACCGTTCTTAAAAAATCCAAACGCATTTATGAACGTGAAAAAGGCATGTTGCCCGTGGTAGTCATTGACAAGGATTTATCCAACCGGATGGGGTCGACCATTCGCCACAATCGTGCACGAGGAACGCATAACGTAGACCTCATGTCGCATATTGTTTCAGAATTAGACAAAGCAGGCATGAGCGACCAATGGATTATGAAAAACATCGGTATGGACCGCGATGAACTTTTGCGCCTGAAACAAATATCCGGGCTTGCCGAGCTTTTCGCGGATAAAGACTTTACGATACCTCAGTCAAGACCGGTCTACAACATTGACCCGGACAATGCGGAAGAAGGGCAAGTGAAAAACATTGAAAATGATAAATGATGAACGAAGAATGAGCGAATGGCTACACTTCTTCATTCCTCATTCCTCTCATTTCCCTCCAGCTTCGCTTTAATACGCTCCAACAAAGTTATGCATCCTTGCATTCTTTGGGTTTCACGGTAATTCTCCGCTTGCAATTTCAAATATTTTAATGTAGTCTGCAAATCAGGAATATAAGTACTCTTATCCAATTGCATGTTAGCAGGCAAATCCTGATTATCAAACCATTGGAATAGTGCTTTTAATTCTTCTTCTGTGTATAAATGCCTTTTGTATTCTTTCATTTTATCTTCATTTTTATATAATCAGAACGGATAACCGACAGCAAAATGAAAAGCAAAATCCCGCCCAAAATCAGGCGAAACAATCGGATAGCGGTCTCTCCCCGTGTACATCGGATTTATAGCTTTCATTCCTCCATCGAAACGTAAAATCAAGAAATCCAAATCGAACCGGATTCCCAATCCATAAGATACAGCCAACTGTTTATAAAAACGGTTAAACTTAAACACACCCTCAGTTTGCGTTCCTTGAGAACGGATGTTCCACACATTTCCGGCATCAATAAAAACTGCTCCATTCAGTTTCCAGAACAGGTATGTGCGGTACTCCACATTCAAATCAAGCTTTATATCTCCTGTATGATTAACATAATCAATCGTATTCCCGTCGCCCCGATACGAACCGGGACCTAAAGAACGGACCCGCCAACCACGCACACTATTGGCTCCACCTGAAAAATAAAGTTTCTCGAAAGGCAAGCTTTTCGAATTCCCATACGGACAGGCAATACCCAATCCTGCATGAAACACCAATGAGTTACGTTCATCAATCACAAAATTCTTGGCAAAATCAATGTCCATCTTTACATACTGTGCAAAATCAATATTCGCCAATTGATAAGCATCACCGTATCGGGGTTTCTTATGTACCAGCTTGGAAAGGCCATAAAGCAAATTACCCGACTCTTCAATATTAAAACGGATGGAATATGAATTGTGCTTGGCTGCATTTATCGCATTCCCCCGACGCTATTGTAAGTATAAGTATATCCCAAACGGATGATAAACAAATCCTCATAACTATGCCGCAGCAAAGGATTTATCTGATCCATACGGTCCAAATAGGCATTGAACGCCTCCGACGTATAGGGCATATAGATATAGTTAATATCGAGCAAATCGAACCGATGCGTAGCTTTCCCTCTCCGAGTCCAGCGGTAACTCCAGGCAGCAGCAGCCAGTGTACGTTCAAATTCAGGACGAATCTGCCAATTATATTTCACACTTACCTCAGAAGTAGCCCGAATACGCCGCTTGAAATCAGAAGACAAAAACGGGAACATGAACTCCGGAAAGTTCAAGCTGCTCTCTATACCGTATTCCATGTAATGGCTGTTGGCATACCCTTCCAGTCCGCTTACCGCCTCGTATGCCCCTCGAAGCTCAAGAGTAAAAGCCTCCGAACCTTTGAACAGATTGCGATGGGTAAAAGAGACGGATGCCGCCGCCCCCAGGTCTCCGGCAGAATTGGTGCCCTCTATCTCGAACGATAAAGCCTTATTCTTGTTCTTCGAAAGAAAAATGTAAGCATCCAGCCGGGTGGAATCGCCCGGCAATGCCACCTCATTAAACCGGATATTCGAATATTTTAAGATAGACAAACGCCCCAATGCAGAATAAGTGTTCTGCACATTCCGATTACGATATAAATTTCCGGGAATCAAATAATTACAATCAGTCAATACTTTGGGACGTAAAAAAGGCTTTCCTTTATAAAACACGCCTGTACCGCCGGAACTTATCGAATCCAGCCCGCGCAAGGCATCTTCGGACAACTCAGAGAAATCAGCATCCAATACATAATTTACATTCCGAAGCGTATATTGGCGGTGCGGTTGGGGCAAGTCTTCCTTTGTGCGCCGGTATGGAAGGAGCTTCAAGGTCAAATCTACCTTATGCGTATTCAGCATCGTATCTGCCTGATAAGTGATGAAATCTTTATTGAAACGGTAATATCCCTGATTCTGCAGGTACTGGGTAATACGCTGACGTTCGGCATCAAGCACATTCACATCAAACCGCATGCCTTCGTACAAACCAGCACGTACCGAATCTTTAGCCAAATAATCAGCTATTTTCGCATCCGAGATATCATACGCCAAGCGTTCTACCACATACGGTTCGCCTGAACGGACCGTATAATACACCTTCATGCGGTTTCCGTCCGACACCTCCTGCAAGCCGACTGATGCCCCCATATATCCCATATTCTGCACCGCCTTCTCCATTTCGCTCCGGGTTTCCTCGGCTAAAACAGGGTCGTAAATCACCGGAGCCTCACCAATCTTACGCCAAAAACGGTTAATCCACTTGGTTGAGTCCAGCCCCGATGCACCATAAATATACATGGGAAGCTTTACCAGACTAAACCATTTGGCATTGGATTTCTGACGTACATACAGATTCATTTGAGAAGGCTTGATTTCCTTATTATCCGATTCTATCTTCACATTGTCCAACAAATAACTTCCCTCCGGAATGAATTTGCTGACCGAACATCCAGCCAACATCAAGACGAGAAAAGCCAACAGAATTAATATCGCAAGCGGTTTGTTCATATTAAAGGAAGACAATGCAAATTTATTCGACAAAGATAGGCAATTATTGAAAATATCTTCTTAGCTTTGCTCAGAATATTTGGTATTTTTAGAAGAAAACCGACATGCTCAGTAAAAACAAGATAAAATACATCCATTCACTGGAGATGAAAAAGAACCGGAAAGAAGAACAAGCTTTTCTTTGCGGAAGGCTACAAACTGGTAGAAGAACTGTTGGGACATTTTCCTTGCCGGATCGTCGCGGGAACAAAAGCCTGGCTTGACCGGCATCCGCATTTGCATGCCGAAGAAATTTTCGAAGTAAGCGAAGAAGAACTTACACGCATCAGCCTCCAGAAAAACCCGCAAGAAGTACTGGCTGTCTTCGAGCAACCCGTATATGAGTGGAATATAAACACCGCTGCACACTCGCTATGCCTGGCGTTGGACGATGTACAAGACCCCGGAAATGTGGGCACCATTGCCCGAATAGCCGATTGGTTTGGCATTGAACACGTATTTTGTTCACAAGGTACTGCCGACATCTATAACCCCAAAACAGTGCAAGCCACCATGGGCGCCATCGCACGGGTACAATTCCATTATTGCAACCTGCCGGAATTTATCCGGTCCGCCTCTGCTCAGGATATACCGTTGTTCGGAACATTCCTAAACGGGAAAGATATATACGGAGAAAACTTAGAAAATCATGGCATTATCATCATGGGAAACGAAGGGAATGGCATCAGCACCCCGATAGCCCAATGCATCACACATCGCCTGTTCATTCCCAATTACCCGCAAGGAAGACCCACCAGTGAATCATTGAATGTAGCGATAGCTACCGCAATCGTATGCGCTGAATTCAGAAGAAGAGGATAAAACGCGGTAAGCACGGCATGAAGCGCCGGCTTCATACGCCCCGGCTTGCCGCGTAATGCGGTGCAAGAAAGCCTGAAAATCTTCCCGACACTCCCGTATAAGCGGGAAAGGAGATACGATAAGCACACCCGACAGCCATTCGGTATGCGCCGTTTCTTCAGCTAAAGGCAATACACGGATAACTTCTCCGGTTTCGTCCAACTCGATTACCGATGCGGATACCCATTCCGCCTGAGGCAAAAGATAAATACGATGCGCCGCTATCCGTCTCATTTCCGGTTCTCCATTTTCCGCATGGGCTGCATTTGCTTGCTGTCGATAGTCCTTACATTTTCTTTCTCTATCGGCTTTTGAACCTGCCCATCCGAATCCACGGTATCCTTTACCGCTTTTTCCGTACCGGAAGACTCTTCCGGTTTCCCCTGATTATGATAACGGGTGAGATGAATATCATCAATCAACAAAGATACATCCGGATGCTTTTCGTTCGAATAATAAATAAATCCGCTAATGCTTTGAATGGTAAACGACGAATCCGGACGCAGATACAAACGTTGCTTACCCGAACGGGTTACGATGCGGGTCAAACCTTGTACGCTGTCATTATCAAAATAAAAATTGAGCGCCATAACCGCTTGCCCTGATGCTGCTTTCAAAGGTATAAAATGGAAATCAGCCTGAAGTTCCATCGCATCCTGAGGCTTAAACGTCGTATCGGTCTTTAAGTCGAATACAAGCTTGTTGGTCAATGAAGAAGCGGAAAGCCAATACAGCGTACGGTCCTGCCATACATCAACCGTATCGCCCGACATAGATACATCAATCTGATTATCCCGCCTTGCCACCTGTTCCTTCATCTGTTTCTCCTCACGCCCCAAGCGTTCTTTCAGATTCTTGTAAATCGTAGCCAATTCCTCGGTATGGCGGGTATACCATACCATCGACGAGTCAAACTCGGCCTCGGTCACCTGATGCTTTTGGAAAACATAATCCAAATAAGCGTCTTTCTTGTACGTCTCGTTATAAGGAAGCGAAGCACTCATGGTAGAAGCCAAATGATAATCATACAACAAGCTTTCCATTGCATCCGGCTGGATGATATCATCGGGAATCTTCTTTCCGCACGCGGACAAAAGCCCTAAGGCAATCACTGTATACAACGCTTTCCTCTTCATGACTTACTTTTGCTTTACTTCTTCTTTTTTCTGAAACTCCAGCCCCAAGGTATGGCTATAGAAAATCAACAGGGCAATCATGCCACAACTGATGGAGGCATCGGCAAAATTGAATATAGGACTAAAGAATATGAAATGTTCGCCTCCACAAAAGGGCATCCACTCGGGCCAATAGGTATCAATAATCGGGAAATAAAACATATCGACCACTTTCCCATGCAGCCAATCGGCATACCCCTCACCCATCGGAACCCATTGGGCAACCGAATAGGAAGTGCTTGCACTGAACACTTCACCGTAGAAAACACAATCAATAATGTTTCCCAACGCTCCCGCAAGGATGAATGCCAGGCATACGACATAGCCTGTCTTCAGTTTCTCCTCCCTATGGGTCAGCTTATACAGATACCACGTGATAAAGCATACCGCCACAATCCGGAATAAAGTCAGGAAAATCTTGGGAAGGAATTCCATACCGAAAGCCATCCCGTTATTCTCCGTAAAAAAGATGTAAAACCAATCGGTGATACGGATATGCTCGTGCAAGTACATGCCTGTCTTTACACAAATCTTGATTACCTGATCGATGACTAATACCAATACAACAATTAAAGCCGCCAGACGCCCTTGCGTCAGAATCTTCTTCATCTATCCACTATATTATAGGTGACAAGTAACGAGTTGACAAGCTGACAAGTTTCTTTCAGACATTTTATCTTTCTATCTTAAAACCTTGTCACCTTGTCAACCGATACCTTGCCGACTCAATCATTTATTTTACTCCGTGCTGCTTTGCCTCAATGCTCAGCGTGGCATGAGGCACGGCACGCAACCTTTCTTTCGGAATCAGCTTCCCCGTCTCGCGACAAATGCCGTACGTCTTGTTTTCGATACGTACCAATGCGGCACGCAAGTTCTGGATGAACTTCAGCTGACGGGCTGCCAGACGGGTTGTCTCTTCTTTCGACAACGTGTTGGCACCTTCCTCCAGCACCTTATAGGTGGGCGAAGTATCGTCCGTATCGTTGCCGTCCGTATTCATGATACTGCTTTTCAATTTTTCATAGTCGCGCTCGGCGAGCTGAAGTTTCTCCATGATAATAGCGCGGAATTCCTCGAGTTCTGCGTCAGAGTATCTTGTCTTTTCAGCCATAATGTTAAGTATTTTAAAGTTAATAATTAGAGTTTCGACACTTTCACATACAACGTGAAATCATCAAAGTTCAGTTCAACACCACCCGGCACCTCATCAGACAGTTCCAATGAGTTTGCCAGCACTTGGTTGCAAATATACGTATTATATTCTTTTACCGCATCATCTGTATTCGGATTTTTTGACAATACCAAATGAATCTTGTCGGTTATCTCAAAACCACTGTTTTTACGGATGTTCTGAATACGGTTCACCAGTTCACGTGCTATACCTTCCCGGCGCAAGGATTCAGTGATGGTCACCTCAAGCGCTACGGTCAGCTTGCCTTCGTTTGCAACCAGCCAGCCGGGGATATCTTCGCTGTAGATTTCCACATCAGTGGCTTCGATGAGTGCCTCGCCGTCTGCCAGCTGAAGATTGTATTTGCCGTTCCGTTCCAGTTCGGCAATGGCTTCCTGCGACAATTCTGCCACAGCTGCCGATACGGCTTTCATCTGCTTACCGAACTTCGGTCCCAGCTTCTTGAAGTCACATTTCACCTTCTTCACCAGCACACCGGCTTCTTCTACAAACTGAAGCTCTTTCACATTCACCTCACTTAAAATCAAATCCTTCACTGCCTCGATGTGACGTTTCTGTTCCTCATCCACTACGGGAACCATGATGCATTGAAGCGGTTGGCGCACCTTGATATTCACCTTGCGGCGCAAAGCCAGTACCATCGAGGTCACATCCTGCGCCATCTGCATACGGGCTTCCAATTCCTTGTCTATCAGGCTTTCATCCGCTTCAGGGAAATTAGCCAAGTGTACCGATACCACATGGTCACGCTCCGTCACCTTAATCAGGTCCATATACAGGCGGTCGGCATAGAACGGAGCAATCGGAGCCATGAGCTTAGCCACCGTTTCCAGACAAGTATATAAGGTCTGGTAAGCCGAAAGCTTGTCTTGCGACATCGCGCTTCCCCAGAAACGTTTCCGGTTCAGACGCACATACCAGTTACTCAAATTATCGTTTACAAAATCCGTAATCAAGCGTCCTGCCTTCGTAGGCTCATAATCATTGAAGCAAGCGTCTACATCCTTTATCAACGAATTGAGCAAAGACAAAATCCAGCGGTCGATTTCCGGACGTTCTGATACGGGCACATTCTTCTCGGCATACGTAAATCCGTCCACATTGGCATAAAGCGCAAAGAACGAATACGTATTATATAAGGTGCCGAAGAACTTGCGGCGCACTTCGTCTACTCCTTCCGTGTCAAACTTCAGGTTATCCCACGGAGCCGAGTTCGTTATCATGTACCAGCGCAAGGGGTCAGAACCGAATTTCTCGATAGTACTGAACGGGTCTACCGCATTACCCAAACGCTTGGACATCTTGTTTCCGTTCTTATCCAATACCAAGCCGTTCGAAATCACATTCTTATATGCTACGCTATCGAATACCATTGTGGCAATGGCGTGCAACGTAAAGAACCAACCACGAGTCTGGTCTACACCTTCGGCAATGAAATCAGCCGGATAATACGAACCGCTATCTATCAGTTCTTTATTCTCAAACGGATAATGCAATTGCGCGTAGGGCATCGAACCCGAATCGAACCAAACATCAATCAAGTCCGCTTCACGCTTCATCGGTTTACCTGCGGGCGAAACCAGGATGATGTCGTCTACGTAAGGACGGTGCAGGTCTATCTTATTGTAATTCTCTTTCGTATATTTGCCCGGCACGAAGCCCAACTTCTTATACGGATTTTCCGTCATAAAGCCAGCCTCAACCGATTTCTCAATTTCATTATACAATTCTTCCACCGAACCGATGCAGATTTCCGCACCGTCTTCATCGCGCCAGATAGGAAGCGGAGTTCCCCAATAACGCGAACGGCTCAAGTTCCAGTCGTTCAGGTTCTCCAGCCATTTGCCGAAACGTCCTGTTCCGGTCGATTCAGGTTTCCAGTTGATGGTCTTGTTCAGTTCTATCATCCGTTCCTTGCATGCCGTAGAGCGGATAAACCAGCTATCGAGCGGATAATAGAGCACCGGCTTGTCGGTACGCCAGCAGTGCGGATAGTTGTGCACGTGCTTTTCCATCTTGAATGCCTGATTCGCTTGCTTCATCTTCATGCAGATATATACATCGAGTGACTCAGCCGCTTGCGCAGCCTTCTCATCATATTTGCCATCGACGGTGAAGGCAGGGTCGTATGCGTTCTTCACCCATCTGCCTTGATACTCCTTATATATATCGGTATTCACACATTCGGCAACAAACTTTTCGTCCAGTTCATCCAGCAGGTAGAATTTTCCGGTCAGGTCAACCATCGGGCGTGTCTCGCCTTTCTTGTTAATCATGAAGAGCGAAGGGATGCCGGCGGCTTTTGCCACGAAAGCATCGTCTGCACCGAAGGTAGGAGCGATGTGTACGATACCCGTACCGTCTTCTACGGTCACATAATCACCCGGAATGACACGGAAGGCTTTGGCAGAAGCGTCGCGCCAGTTTCCGTCTTCGTCCAATTCTACAGGTTTCACCCACGGGAAGAGCTGCTCGTATTCCATGCCTACCAAGTCGGGACCCTTGTATTCGCCCACTACCTTAAACGGCACCAGCTTGTCGCCCGGCTTGTAGTCTTCCAGCGCCATGCCTTCCGCCTTCTTGTTGAAGTGGGTGTAAAGCAAAGCCTTTGCCAGGACCACCGTTATCTTCTCGCCGGTATAGGGATTGTAAGTCTGCACGGCTACATAGTCTATCTTCGGACCAACGCAGAGCGCGGTATTCGAAGGCAATGTCCACGGTGTAGTGGTCCACGCCAGGAAATAAGGAGTTCCCCACTCCGCCATTTCGGGTTTCGGGTTCTTTATCTTGAACTGACCTACTACAGTAAGGTCTTTTACGTCCCGGTAACATCCCGGCTGGTTCAGTTCGTGCGAGCTAAGTCCCGTGCCTGCCGCGGGAGAATAAGGCTGGATGGTATATCCTTTGTAGAGCAAGCCTTTCTTATAAAGTTGTTGCAAAAGCCACCACAAGGTTTCGATGTAGCGGTTGTCATACGTAATATACGGATGGTCCAAGTCTACCCAGTAGCCCATCTTGTGGGTCAAGTCGGTCCATTCCTTGGTGAACTTCATCACGTCCGTGCGGCAATGCTGATTGTATTCAGCCACCGAAATGGTCTTGCCGATGTCTTCCTTCGTAATGCCCAACGCCTTCTCTACACCCAGTTCCACCGGAAGCCCGTGCGTATCCCAGCCAGCCTTGCGCTTTACCTGAAAGCCTTTCATCGTCTTGTAACGGCAGAAAGTATCCTTAATCGTACGCGCCATTACGTGGTGGATGCCCGGCATACCGTTTGCCGAAGGAGGCCCTTCATAGAATACAAAAGAAGGATGCCCTTCACGTTCTGTCATACTGCGGGAGAACACGTCGTTCTCGTCCCATTTCTTCAGCACTTCCTTATTGATGTCAGAAAGGTTCAGTTGTGAATATTCGGTAAATTTCTTACTCATATATAGAATGCATTTAGCTTTTTCGTCTTTTCCTATCGGGAATACCCTCCCCGAATTTAGGCTGCAAATTTATAAGAAAAAAGAATAAGCAAAAAACTTTTCAGCTAATATTCACATAAACAAGCGTTAATTTGTTTCGGAAGGCAATGGCGTTTTCAATGCAAATCACTATCTTTGCAGTAAATTTAAAACAGATGTTTATGCCCACTCATTCATTCAAAGCAGCCTACAATACGGGAGAATCATGTATTAATTTGGTTTTAGGTGTATATATTTTCACTGAAGAGGGAATCTATATTGCTTATTGCCCTGCACTCGACATTTCCGGTTATGGCGAAAACGAGCAGGAAGCCAAACAATCTTTCGGGGAAGTAGTGCGCCAATACTTAGATTATTGCATCCACGAACACACATTAACGGAAGATTTACAAAAGCACGGATGGAAAGTAGAAAGCATAAAACAACACAAATTCAAATCTCCTGATACAGTTTCAATGATGAAAAAGAATCCGGACTTCAAAAATCTGATAGAGAATAAAGAATATTCAAAATATATGGAAAATCTGTCCATCCCTTCTTTTGCATGAATACACAAAAATTAAGCAATATCCCGTTAAACGAGTTCCGCGAATTTCTTAAGAAATCCGGATGCAAGAAAATCTCAACAGAGGGAGGGCATGAAAAGTGGGTGCGAAAAGATTTAACCCGACCGATCATCTTACAAACCCACATCAGCCCTGTTCCTGAATTCATCGTCAAGAACACATTAAGGAATTTAGGTCTTACGAAAAAAGATTTCTTTGAAATTCTTTTTGATTGCAGACAATAAAACCAATATTTGCAACGCCCCTGTGATAAACCTTTATCTTATCCATAAGGAATCATCAAGCAATTACTTATCCTAAAATATTATCCGTTCACGTAACACCTAAGCCCGATTATCCGTATCTTTGCACAGTTTTTTTAAAACAACACAAATCTATGAACGCAATTGTGACGCAGATGGTTATTCTGTTCATCATCGTAATCATCGGCTACTTCCTGAGCAAGAAGAAAATGATGGACGCGGATTTCGACCGCAAGCTATCTGTTCTGGTGATTAACGTAACGTGCCCCAGCCTGATTCTGTCTTCCGTAATGGGCGACACGCTTCCCGACAAAGGCTTTATCCTGCCCTTGCTCATCGTGGGATTCGCTACCTATATCGTTCTTATCGGCGGAGCTTTCCTGCTTCCACGGCTCCTGCCCGTAAAGGCTGCCGACCGGGGTATCTATAGTTTCATGCTGGCTTTCGGCAATGTAGGCTTTATCGGCTACCCTATCGTAGCTTCTATCTTCGGAGCCAATGCAGTGTTTTATGCCTGCATCCTCAATTTCCCCAGCACCTTGCTGATATTCGTGTTCGGCACCCTCTTCGTTTCGGGAGGAGAAGGCAAGGTACGCTTCGATTGGCGCACACTCTATTGTCCGGCGATGATAGCTTCTTACCTTTCCATTCTGATTGTAGTGACCGGCTGGATACCTCCCAAAGTGCTCAGCACGCCTTTCGTCCTCTTGGGAAACATCACCGTGCCCGCCGCCCTGCTCATCGTAGGCTCTTCCATTGCCCAGGTCCCTATCTGGCGCATGTTCAGCAATACGGCTATCTACCTCATGTCTGCCCTCCGCCTGATGCTGGTCCCCCTCCTGATATTATACCTCTCGCGCCTGTGCCGGGTAGAGGAAACCATCGCCAACATCAACGTGGTATTGGCAGCAATGCCCGTAGCTTCCTACGGCACTCTGTTCTGCATCCAGTATGGGAAAGGGGAAGTCATCATGGCGGAAGGAACCTTCATCACCACCTTGCTTTCGGTTATAACCATCCCGCTCCTGACAACATTCTTATGAACATACATGCAAAAAAAGGAGCCGTCCCCGCTTTTCGTGAGACAGCTCCTTCGATACGCAACAAAAGTTAGAACTTAGTGAAATTTCTTATTCGCTAAGGTAGTTCCATAAACGGATTGTTCTTTTTGTTTTTCAACCTATAAATGCAAGATTTCCCCAAATACTGCACGAGAAGTGAAAATATTTTTATCAAGAACCAAAGATAAGGAAAAAGTTATAGCAAGCCTTGCATATAACACATTTATTATATACCTTTGTGATATCAAAAGAAATATGCAATGAATCAAGAGGAACTAAAAAAAGAAATTGAGAAGCTGTTTTGAATTTCTCCAAAAAGTTTTTCTTGGCTTGATGTGTTCGTTTTCGTGTGTGCTTTGGGCGATTTTTTGGTCCTTTCCGCTTCTGTTCTTCGTCAGATAGCCCGCTATCTTCCTCATCACAGAAGCGAAAATGCCTCAAAAACTCATCCCAAATCATCGCACGATAAATTCAAAACAGCTTCTGAAAAGAAGAAACGATTGATTGCCGATTATGTGCGGATAGCCCCGGCATTGGGTATCAGTCCAGAAGAACAAGAGCGGCAAGTAAACCTGATGCTGGACGACCTCGTCAAGCTATTGAAGCAAAAGAAATGAAACAACACAGGCATTTCCGACAGAGAACTGCCCTAAAAACAGACAAGATATGAGAACAATAAAAGACATTCTGAAAGAAATGAAGCCCTTAATGGGTACCGACAACCCAGCAGAACGTGAAAAGCTGGACGCATTGACGGCAGAACTAAACAACCGTGAACTAACCGAAGAAGAAAAAAACTTTGCTCAGGCATGGTGGAACAGCGAAATGGATGAAATCAAGCAAGACATCACCATCCTTCGCCAACAAATCAATGAAGATACCTACCAACTCATCCCCATGAGTTACATTGCCAAACATTATTTCGGCAAGTCGGCATCATGGCTTTACCAGCGCATTAACGGAAATAAGGTAGGCGGACGTCAGTACACGCTCAACGAGGAACAGAAAGCAACGTTCAACCGTGCTCTGCAAGACATAGCCAAACGCATCAGCTCGTTTTCTATTGCTTAATTTATTGAATCAAATCTTTATTTGGCACCGAAGCCCCACAGTACGTTCGAACGCACTACGGGGCTTCATGTTTATTTCCTACCTGTCTGGAAACAGCAATAGAACTATTGCATCAGAAAATATAGCCTACGCCGATCATGAAATTCATATTCTTTGACCTGTCTCTATCATAACCTTCATCATACGGAGTGATAAATCCGTTCTGCCCGGTCAGGTGAATCAAGTAATGATCCGCCAGTTCCACTCCTACCCCATATTGTACGCCTACATCAAAACGGCGAAAAATGCCATTAGTTATCATTCCAGCCAATTAGGTTTTACGTTCCACGAGCTGGAACGTATATTCCACGCCGTGGAACGTATATTCCAGCCCATGGAATGTACATTCCAGCCCGTGGAATATAAAACTCAGGTTACTGCGAACAGATTATCAGCCTTGATTTATTGCATTAGCAATGAACTGCAGGAACATAGAGCAATGAATAACCTCTATGAAGAGGCATAAAAGATATGATTTTACGACTCATGTTTTACCGCTTCTTAAGATTTATCATTACCTTTGTGAATACGCATACTATATATGAATTGAATGCGAAACGGTATAGAAATGGTGAGGAAACAGTAGAGACGATGTGCACATCGTCTCTACAACCACGACCATCACAACAAGCACGTTGGAAAACAGAAACTGTTGACAATAGAATGCGAGAAATATCACATAAGCGTGGGGCATTATCTGTTGTTATCGGAGGATTTAAACGTGCTATGACCTGTCATTCCCGCCAAAACAACATCCCTTTTGCATGGCAATCCCGTTTTCATGAGCGCATCATCAGAAACACCGATGAGATGAACCATATTGCCGAATACATTGAAAACAATGTTGCGAAATGGGATTTGGACAAATTAAATATAGTAAAACAAAATTGGTTTGCGAAAAAATGGAATGGAACACAGAGACACAAAGACACAGAGCTTTATTTTTTGAGGAGAACAGAGTTCACAGAGTAAAAAGTCTGGCTCTATGGTCTTTACCTTCTCTATATATTTATTTCTTCGTGCCTCTGTGTTCAATATAAAGGATTAACGGATTTTTCGCAATCCATTTCTGATTGACTATAAAACCAATAATGATGTCCGCATTTAGCTATACCATGCATGGTATAGATTTGTATATTCCCTCTACTATTGCAAACATAAAAAGAAAGCATCGCAAAACATGCTTTTGCATGCCTGCGATGCCTCTCACTTTATACACCTTTAAACAAAATGAACTTTCGTTCAGAACCTTTCTTACTTGCGGGCTTCCGCGATGTAGCCCAGAGCTTCCTTACATTTATCGGTAATGTAAGCCCAGTCTTCTGCCGCTACCTTATCCTTCGGGAAGAGTTTCGAGCCCATACCTACGCAGAACACACCTGCCTTAATCCATGAAGTCAGGTTTTCCTGAGTAGGCTCTACACCGCCGGTCACCATCAGTTTCGACCACGGCATCGGTGCCAACATGCCTTTTACCAACTTCGGACCCAATACATCGCCGGGGAATACCTTGCACAGGTCACATCCTACTTCTTGCGCAAAACCTACTTCGGACACGCTTCCGCATCCCGGAGTGTAAGCTACCAAACGGCGGTTGCATACCTTAGCGATTTCGGGATTGAACAACGGACCTACCACGAAGTTGGCTCCCAACTGGATATAAAGCGCAGCCGTAGCAGGGTCTACTACAGAGCCTACGCCCAACGCCATTTCAGGACATTCCTTAGCGGCGAACTTCACCACTTCGGCAAATACCTCGTGAGCGAAGTCACCACGGTTTGTAAACTCGAAAGCACGCACGCCGCCATCATAGCAAGCCTTAACCACTTTCTTTGCCACTTCTGCGTCTTTATGGTAAAACACAGGCACCATACCGGTTGAACCGATTTTGTTCAACACAGCTATCTTATCAAATTTTGCCACAATTTAAAGTTTTAAGTTTATGAAATTTCTCACCACAGATTACACAGATTATTTTAAAATCAAATGAACCTATCTGTGTAATCTGTGGTGAATAAAAGGATTTTATCGTTGTACGCGACCGCTTGCATCACCGCCAGCCAGTGCTTCTACCTCTTCTACCGAAACAAGGTTGAAGTCACCGTTGATGGTATGTTTCAATGCAGAAGCAGCTACGGCAAATTCCAATGCCTCGCCTTGATTCGGCTTCGTCAGCAGACCGTGGATGATACCGCCTGAGAACGAGTCGCCGCCACCTACACGGTCGATAATGGGGTTGATGTCGTAACGCTTCGATGTATAGAACTCTTCACCGTTATAAATCATAGCTTTCCAGCCATTGTGAGTAGCCGAGAACGATTCACGCAAGGTAGAGATAACATACTTGAATCCGAATTCTTTCGCCATGGCAGTGAAAATGCCTTTGTAGCCTTCTGCATCGGTCTTTCCGCCTTCTACATCAGCATCGGGCTTGAATCCCAGGCAGAGTTCCGCATCTTCTTCGTTTCCGATGCAAACATCCACGTATTGCATCAACGGGCGCATGATAGACTGGGCTTTTTCCTTGGTCCACAATTTCTTACGGAAGTTCAAATCAACAGACACCGTTACGCCGTGACGCTTGGCAGCCTCGCAAGCCAATTTGGTCAGTTCTGCAGCTTTATCGGAAATAGCCGGCGTGATGCCCGACCAGTGGAACCAGTCAGCACCTTCCATGATAGCATCAAAGTCGAAGTCTGAAGGCTCAGCTTCAGCGATAGCTGAGTGTGCACGGTCGTAAATCACTTTACTCGGGCGCATAGAAGCACCTGTTTCAAGATAATAAATACCCAGACGGTCACCGCCACGAGCAATGTAGTCGGTCTTTACGCCATATTTGCGCAAAGCGTTGAGGGCACATTGTCCGATTTCATGCTTAGGCAATTTAGTCACAAAATATGCATCATGACCATAGTTGGCACAGCTGACAGCTACATTCGCTTCGCCACCGCCGTAGACAACATCAAAATTATCAGACTGTACGAAACGGGTGTTTCCCGGAGTAGACAGTCTCAACATAATCTCGCCTAACGTAACAATTTTTCCCATTGCTAATAATTTTTATACTATTTATACTAAGTTTGATTAAAATCAAGTTCTTATCCTTTGCCAAGCACACAACTAAAAAATATCCTCGTTGTGTACGCACACAAAAGGTACGATTTATTTTTAAATACCAAAAAAAGTGATATATTTGTATCGATATTTTTTCGTTGCACGCAGCGAATCCTCTTTTTCAACATATTTTTAGGTATAAAGACATGGATAAACCAGAAGAACGAATCCGAATTAAAGATATAGCCCAATTAGCGGGAGTATCGGTAGGAACCGTTGACCGTGTATTGCACGGGCGCAGCGGAGTATCTGAAAAAAGCAGGGAAAAAGTAGAAAAAATCCTGAAGAAGCTTGATTACCAGCCCAACATGTATGCAAGCGCGTTAGCTTCGAACAAGAAATACGTCTTTGCCTGCCTTTTGCCACAACATTCGGAAGGCGAATATTGGTCTTACGTAGAAAACGGCATGAAACAAGCCATCAAAGCTTTTTCAGACTTCAACATATCGCTTGCCCTCGCCTATTACGACCAATACACTTTAGGAGATTTTCTGAAATCAGGCAAAAAGCTACTGGAACAATCGCCGGACGGACTGATTATTTCCCCCACCATCGAATCGGAAACAGAAAGCTTCATATCCGAACTCCGGACGCATGGCATACCTTATATATTTATAGACTCGAATATCCCGAAACTAAATCCTCTCTGTTTTTACGGACAACATGCCGAACAAAGCGGGTATTTCGCCGCACGGATGATGAGCATGTTGATGCAAGGCGCAACAGAACTGGTCATCTTCCGGCAAATCAGCGAAGGCAGATTAGGCTCAAACCAACAATTGCACCGCGAAGAAGGTTTTTACACGTATATGAAAGAGCATCGCCCGAACCTGAACATGTTCACCGTAAACCTGTATGCCAAACTCCCCGATGAGGATGAAACGATATTGGACAATTTTTTCAAGAAATATCCGGGCATCCAGTACGGAATCACCTTTAACTCAAAAGCCTATGCCATCGGCGAATACATGGAAAGACACGGGAAAAAAAAAAGATTTCCACTTAATGGGATACGACTTGCTGCAACGCAATGTCGACTGCCTGCGGAAAGGAAGCATCGACTTCATCATTGCCCAACAGCCAACCCTGCAAGGGTATAGCAGCATCGAAAGCCTCTGCAATCACCTGATACTGAAAAAAGAGATAAAAGCATGCAACTACATGCCCATCAATTTGCTAAGCATAGAAAACATTGACTTCTACCTGAGCGCACACCGGAAAGAGAATCATTAAACGCAAAAATATTTTTTAATAATAACTAACACATAACGTATGGAAACAACTTACCTGAAAATCAACCCGGCAGACAATGTTGCCGTTGCAATTACCCCACTGAAAGCGGGAGAGACCATCCAAGTGGACGGTCAGAACATCACCTTGAAAACAGATATCCCTGCCGGACACAAAGTTACATTGAAAGACTTTAACGAAGGGGAGAACATCATTAAATACGGTTATCCTATCGGACATGCCATCAAGCCCGTACCGCAAGGAAGCTGGATTTGCGAAAAAGAAATCAAGACCAACCTTGCCGGATTACTGGATTACACCTACAGCCCGATAGAAGTATCGCTGGACATTCCGCACGAAAACCGGACCTTTAAAGGATACCGCCGCAAAAACGGCGATGTAGGAATCCGTAACGAAATATGGATTATCCCGACCGTGGGTTGCGTAAACGGCATCGTCAACCAGCTTGCCGAAGCTTTGCGTAAGGAAACAAAAGAAGAGGGCATTGATGCCATCGTAGCCTTCCCCCACAACTACGGATGCTCGCAGCTGGGCGAAGACCATGAGAATACAAAGAAAATCCTGCGCGACATGGTGCTCCATCCCAATGCAGGAGCCGTATTGGTCGTAGGATTGGGATGCGAAAACAACCAGCCCGACATCTTCCGTGAATTCATAGGCGCCTACGATGAAGAGCGCATCAAATTCATGGTCGCACAAAAAGTAGACGATGAATTCGAAGAAGGCATGAAAATCCTGCGCGACCTGTATGCCAAATGCAAGCAAGACGTACGCGAAGACATTCCTTTGTCGGAATTGCGCGTAGGCCTGAAATGCGGAGGTTCGGACGGATTCTCCGGAATTACCGCCAACCCGCTGCTGGGTATGTTCTCTGATTACCTGATAGCACAAGGCGGTACTTCTGTACTGACCGAAGTACCCGAAATGTTCGGAGCGGAAACCATCTTGATGAACCGTTGCAAAACGCCGGAATTATTCAACCAAACCGTACATTTAATCAACGACTTTAAGGATTATTTCCTCTCGCACGGCGAACCGGTAGGCGAAAATCCTTCACCGGGAAACAAAGCCGGAGGTATTTCTACACTGGAAGAAAAGGCATTGGGATGTACTCAAAAATGCGGAAAAAGCTACGTATCAGGAGTTATGCCCTATGGCGAACGCCTGCAAACCAAAGGCTTAAACCTGCTTTCCGCGCCGGGAAATGACCTGGTGGCAGCTACGGCTCTTGCATCTTGCGGATGTCATATCGTATTGTTCACAACAGGACGCGGAACGCCTTTCGGCACGTATGTACCTACCATGAAGATTTCAACAAATTCAAATCTGGCAGCTCATAAGCCGGGATGGATTGATTTCAATGCGGGAGTGATTGTAGAAAACGAACCCATGGAAGTAACCTGCAAACGCTTTACCGATTATGTAATCCGGGTAGCCAGCGGCGAATGGGTCAACAATGAAAAGAAGAACTATCGCGAAATCGCTATTTTCAAAACGGGAGTAACTTTGTAAAATAAAGAATGAAGAATGAAGAATTTAGCGGATGTCTGCTAATTCTTCATTCTTCACTTTTCATTCTTCATTTATTTATATTCGTCCCAACTCTTGATGGCAATGTCATTAATGCTCATCGAGCAAAATGCATTGATAAACGCACTTGCCAGACGGGCATTTGTTATCAACGGGATATTCAAGTCAATAGCCGCACGACGAATCTTGTAACCATTGGTAAGTTCACCTACCGACAAGTCACGCGGAATGTTCACCACCATATCGATTTCTTTCTTATGAAGCATCTCAAGTGCCTGCGGATGTCCTTCTTCGCTGGGCCAGTACACACGGGTATTCTCAATGCCGTTCTCGGTGAGGAACTTCGAAGTACCGCCAGTAGCATAGAGATTATAGCCTTTCGCCTTCAATGCACGAGATGCCTGAAGCATATCCACCTTCTGCTTGGTGCTACCCGTAGAAAGCAGAATATTCTTTTCGGGAATACGATATCCCACCGAAAGCATCGCTTTCAGGATGGCGCATGAAGTATCATCACCCAAACAACCGACTTCGCCCGTAGATGCCATATCCACGCCCAATACAGGGTCGGCTTTCTGCAAGCGGTTAAACGAGAACTGGCTCGCCTTGATGCCTACATAATCCAGTTCGAAGAGGTTCTTTTCAGGTTTCTCTACCGGAAGCCCGAGCATCACCTTAGTGGCAAGTTCTATGAAGTTTATCTTGAGCACCTTGCTCACGAACGGGAACGAACGGGAAGCACGGAGGTTACACTCAATCACCTTGATATCATTGTCGCGGGCAAGGAATTGGATATTGAATGGTCCGGAAATGTTCAGTTCCTTGGCTATCTGACGGGAAATGCGCTTGATACGGCGCACTGTCTCCACATACAGTTTTTGGGGAGGGAACTGAATGGTAGCATCCCCCGAATGTACACCGGCAAACTCGATATGCTCGGAGATGGCATAAACGATAATCTCACCGTTCTGAGCCACGGCATCCATTTCCACTTCCTTGGCATGTTCGATGAACTGGCTCACTACTACCGGATGTTTCTTCGATACATTGGCGGCAAGCTGCAAGAAACGTTCCAGTTCGTCTTGGTTGGAACAAACATTCATAGCTGCTCCTGAAAGTACATACGACGGACGTACCAATACCGGGAAACCGACTTTCTGAATAAAGGCGTTGATATCATCCATCGAAGTCAATGCGCTCCATTCGGGCTGGTCTACACCGATACGGTCGAGCATAGCCGAGAACTTATCGCGGTCTTCAGCATTGTCGATACTCTTGGCAGATGTTCCCAAAATGTTCACCTTTTGTGCATCGAGGCGCATGGCAAGATTGTTTGGAATCTGACCGCCAGTCGAAACAATGACTCCATGCGGATTTTCCAAGTCAAGAATATCCATTACGCGTTCAAATGTCAGTTCATCGAAATAGAGACGATCGCACATATCATAGTCAGTAGAAACCGTTTCGGGATTATAGTTAATCATTACCGAACGATACCCTTCCTCGCGGATGGTATTCAATGCCTGCACGCCGCACCAGTCAAATTCCACCGATGAACCGATACGGTAAGCTCCCGAACCAAGCACCACAATACTTTTGTGGTCGCCCAGGTAATGCACATCGTTTGCCACACCGCTATACGTCAGATACAGATAGTTGGTCTGTGCAGGATATTCAGCGGCAAGGGTATCAATCTGTTTTACGACCGGAAGTACACCGATGGCTTTACGGTACGCACGCACGGCAAGAATACCGTCTTCCATCTCACCTTGATAACCGATGGCACGTGCCACCTGAAAATCGGAAAATCCCTGACGTTTGGCTTTATAAAGCAATTCTTTCGGAAGTTCGGAAAGCTGTATATGATTGTTCCCCCATTCGTGCAGTTCTTTGGAAGTCTGCATAATGTTTTCCAGTTTGTAAAGGAACCATTTGTCTATCTTGGTCAAATCGTGGATTTGGTCAACGGTATAACCGGCACGCATCGCCTTCGAAATAACAAAGATACGCTTGTCGGTAGGTTCGCGCAATGCCTTGTCGATATCGGCAATGACCAGTTCTTTGTTTTCTACAAAACCGTGCATGCCCTGCCCTATCATACGAAGGCCTTTCTGAATCGCTTCCTCAAACGTACGTCCGATAGCCATAACCTCGCCTACCGACTTCATCGAAGAGCCTAACTCGCGGTCTACGCCGTGGAACTTGCCCAAGTCCCAGCGCGGAATCTTACATACCACATAGTCGAGTGCAGGTTCGAAAAATGCCGATGTAGTCTTGGTCACTGAGTTCTTCAAGTCGAACAGTCCATAGCCCAGTCCCAACTTGGCAGCTACAAATGCCAGCGGATACCCTGTTGCCTTCGATGCCAGTGCAGAGGAACGGCTCAGACGGGCATTTACCTCAATCACACGATAGTCTTCCGATTCAGGGTCGAAAGCATATTGCACATTACATTCGCCCACGATACCGATGTGACGGATGATACGGATGGCAAGCTCGCGCAGCTTATGGTATTCACTGTTGGTCAGCGTCTGGCTCGGAGCAATGACGATACTTTCACCCGTATGAATGCCCAGCGGGTCGAAGTTTTCCATATTGCAGACCGTGATGCAATTGTCGAACCGGTCACGCACTACCTCGTATTCCACTTCTTTCCATCCTTTCAGGCTCTTTTCCACCAAAACCTGCGGAGAGAAGGAAAATGCTTTTTCCGCCAGCACATTCAGTTCTTCTTCGTTATCGCAAAAGCCTGAACCAAGACCTCCCAAGGCGTATGCTGCACGGATAATAACCGGATAGCCCAAGTCGCGTGCCGCCTGGCGTGCCTGCTCAATATTCTCGCAAGCCTCGCTCTTGATGGTCTTCACGTTGATTTCATCCAGCTTCTTCACAAAGAGTTCGCGGTCTTCCGTATCCATAATGGCCTGTACGGGAGTACCCAATACCTGCACGCCGTATTTCTCGAACACCCCTCCCTGATAGAGAGCGACACCGCAATTCAATGCCGTTTGTCCGCCAAACGAAAGCAACACCCCATCCGGACGTTCCTTATCGATGACTTTCTCCACAAAATAAGGAGTGACAGGAAGGAAATAAATCTTATCAGCCACACCTTCCGAAGTCTGCACCGTAGCGATATTGGGATTGATAAGCACCGTTTCGATACCTTCTTCCTTAAGAGCCTTCAGTGCCTGCGAACCGGAATAATCAAATTCGCCAGCTTCACCGATCTTCAATGCGCCGGAACCCAGCAACAATACTTTCTTTATGTTATCTTTCATTGATATTTCTATAATTAGTTGTTAGTTCTTATTCCTTTTTTGAAACGCAGATTAGCGCAGATTCACGCAGATTAAATTTTTTATTAAAATAATCCGCGGAAATCTGCGTTAATCCGCGTTTTATCCTAAATCTCAGAGCAGTTTCACGAACTCATCGAAAAGGAATTCCGTATCTGTAGGCCCGCTGGCTGCTTCCGGATGAAACTGAGCCGAGAACCAAGGATTGCATTTGTGGCGGATTCCTTCGTTCGAGCCATCGTTCATGTTGATGAAAAGCGGTTCCCAATCGGCTCCCAAGGTATTATTGTCCACCGCATATCCGTGATTCTGCGAAGTGATGAAACAACGCTCCGTCCCTACCATACGTACCGGCTGGTTATGGCTCCGATGACCGTACTTTAACTTATATATTTTTGCACCTCCTGCCTTCGAAAGCAACTGATTACCCATACAGATACCGAAAATGGGAAGTTTTTCGTTCTGCATCGCTTTGCGGATGTTCTGCACAGCCGCATCGCACGTATCAGGGTCGCCCGGTCCGTTGGAAATAAAAAGCCCGTCAAAGTCCAGTCCGTTAAAGTCGTAATCCCAAGGCACACGGATAACCTCCACACCGCGCTTGAGCAGACAACGGATGATATTGGACTTCACCCCACAATCCACCAACACTACCTTCTTGCGCCCGTTACCCTCGTTATAGCGAATCACTTCCTTACACGATACTTTATCCACATAGTTCACTCCGGCATATTGCGCTTCGGGAACGTTGTCCGGTTCATCATCGAACACAATCTTTCCCATCATCACACCGTGCTCACGCAACACCTTCGTAAGTTCGCGTGTGTCAATGCCTGTGATACCGGGAATCTGCTCACGCTTCAACCAGTCCGCCAAGCTCTCCACAGCATTCCAGTGGCTATACCGCTCGCTATAATCACTCACGATAATCGCCTCAGCATGTATTTTTTCACTCTCCATAAAAGTAGGCAAACCGTTCGCCTCGAATGTGAACGGAGGCACCCCGTAGTTTCCTACCAGCGGATAAGTCAACGTCATCAGCTGACCTGCATACGAAGGGTCTGTCAGGCTTTCCGGATATCCGGTCATCGCCGTATTAAACACCACTTCACCCGCTACCGGCTTCTCATAACCGAACGACTTGCCGTGAAACCGGCTCCCGTCGTCAAGGATTAACGTCACGTTTCTCATTCTAATCTAATTCGTCTTTATTGTTTTGTGTTTTCTTCTTATTCTTATTATAAAGATAAATCCCTATTGCAACCAGGCAAATCCCTATTGCCAGATTATCCGCTATGATTGCAATGCCCATACCTAAAGCTATAAATACAAGCCAAAGATAATTTTTGTCCTTTTGTTCACTCATTGCTTTTTATTATCTTTCTTTCCTTTCAAACCGAAATCAATAGTGATGCCAACGAGTAAGCCTAAGGGCATCCATAAGGCTATGTTATCAAGGCAAACACCGATTGCCACTCCCAGCATCAGCCCTACTGCCAAACCATACCCTGCATCAAATTTCGATTTGTTTTTCTCTTCCATATCACTTTTTCATTTGTTCATCCGACCATTTCTGAAGGCGTTCGTATTCCTCTTTCGTAAGCCGCATAAACGAACCATGCTGAGGATGGGCTACACCTTCAAGGGTAACGGGCGAATGAAAATTCTGAAGATATTCATCAGCCTGGCAAATGCGGTACCGCTTGGGATTGGACGAATACTCGATGTAGGCTACGCGCCACGTAGAATCGCCCACCAGCTGGAATGCCGAGCAGCCTTCGCACTTCTTGTTGCCCTCGAACTTCACATAATCGTTTTCATCCTTTATCTTATAAGGTCCGGTCAGTTTGTCAGAAGTAGCGGCAAAGATGCCCGGCGTACCTCCCTCTTTCTTGATAAGCATGTGGTAAAGCCCGTCGGCAGGCACATAGTTGATGTCAGCATCAATGGTAGCATAACCCCAGTCGACCAGCACACGAGGCTTGGTCAATCGGGTGAACGAAGCATCGGCGTACGAATAAAATACCCGGTCGTATTGGTCCTCGGCAGGATTGAGCAAGGAATAATAAATCATGTATCCTCCTTTGGTTCCGTCGGGCCATACATAAGCAGGGTCCCAAAAGATTTGAGGTGCCCATACCCGCTTGATGCCGGCATAATCCTTATACACATCCGGTGAATCGGGATCGCAGAAAATATCCGGTCCCTTGCGGAAGTCGAAGGTAGTAGAAGTCCAATGAATCAAATCATCGCTACGGAGCAGGTTGATGCCATAGTTAAACCATTGCTTGCTCTTTCCGACACACATGTCAGTAGTAACCATCAGATAACCTTTCCCGTCCGAAGTGCGGCAGATAAAAGCATCGCGCGCGCCTCCCTCAATAGGCGAAAGCTTCTGCACATCATACACGGGACCTCCGTCCAACAGGTCGTGATAGTTCAGTCCGTCGCGGCTCAAGGCGTATGCCGTCCATTCCCCGCGTCCGCTCATGTGGCAATACAGATACCCGTAATCGCCTTTCTGCACATTTTGCGCATGTCCTCCGGCAAGAGCCAAAGCTGCAACCGAAGCCAAGAAAAATCTTCTCATACCTTATTATATATAGGAGTTAAAATTGGTATATTTGTTCAATGTAATCAATAAATGCCTTGTTGACCAGTTTCACGCCCCCTGGAGTAGGATAGTCACCGCTGAAGTACCAGTCTCCTTCATGGTCGGGACAAGCCTCGTGCAAGCCATCGAGCGTCTGGTAAACGATTTCCACTTTTGCCTGTGTGCCCACAGGGGTAAGAAGTTCCACCATCTTGCGTGAGATTTCCTCATCGGTAAATGGTGCATAGATTTCTTTCACATAATTCACCATGTCTTCTTTAGGCAAGCCCACTTGCTCTTTCGACTTACGGTATGCATCTTCGATGACGCGACGCATCCCCCTGTCCTCCAACAAGGCAATAGCGGCACGGAAAGCAATGAACTGCTCCATACTTGCCATATCAATGCCGTAATAGTCGGGATAACGCACTTGGGGCGAAGATGACACAATGACAATCTTTTTCGGATGCAAACGGTCGAGAATACTAATAATGCTCTGCTTCAACGTAGTTCCCCGCACGATGCTATCGTCGATTATCACCAGGTTATCGGCATAGGGGACCAGACTTCCATACGTTACATCATATACATGGGCGGCAAGGTCATTCCGCGTATTGCCTTCGGCGATAAATGTACGCAACTTGATATCCTTGATAGCTACCTTTTCGCTCCGGATGCGTTGCGACAGGATTTGTTCCAGTTCCGTATGGCTGGGCTTATGCCCCAATGCCTCGATGCGCTGCACCTTGAGCTGGTTCAGGTAATTGTCGAAGCCTTCCAACATGCCATAGAATGCCACCTCCGCCGTATTCGGAATAAAAGAAAATACGGTATGCACCACATCGTAATCGATTACTTTCAGAATCGGATCCACCAGTTTCTGCCCCAAGAGTTTCCGTTCGCGGTAGATATCCATATCGCTTCCCCGGCTGAAGTAAATGCGTTCGAACGAACAAGCCTTCTTCTTCTTCGGCTCATTGATTTGCTCCAGACGCATCTGCCCCTTCTTGTTCACCCAGATAGCCTGCCCGGGTAAAAGTTCGTTGATGCTGTCTGCAGGCACATTCAGTACCGTCTGAATGACCGGCCGCTCGGATGCAAGTACCATAATCTCATCGTCCATATACCAGAATCCCGGACGGATGCCCCACGGGTCACGCACGGCAAACGCTTCACCGCTTCCCGTCAGCCCGCATATCACATATCCTCCATCCCACTTCGGAGTAGAAGTCTTCAACACATTAGTAATGTCAATACGGTCTTCAATCGTATGCGTAATGTCCATTCCTTCCAGCCCTTCCGCCTTACATTCATTATAAAGGCGTTCCACTTCGCGGTCGAGCCGGTGCCCCACCTGTTCCAGCATGATATACGTATCGGCATACTTGCGCGGATGCTGACCCGCGGCTGTAATGTCGGCAAATATCTCATCGACATTCGTCAAGTTGAAATTGCCGCACAAGGCAAGGTTCTTTGCCCGCCAATTATTGCGCCGCAAAAAGGGATGCACATACGAAATGCCACTTTTGCCTGTGGTAGAGTAACGCAGATGCCCCATATAAAGCTCGCCGGCAAAAGGCAGGCATTGCTTGGCATATTCCGCATCTGCCATCTGTTCGGGAGTAAGCTCTTTGAAATAACCGTGCACCGTTCCGAATATTTCGGTAATCGCTCCCGATCCTAACCCTCTTTCACGGAACATGTATTCCTCTCCCGGATTTGCCTGAAGCTTTACACACGCCAGTCCGGCACCTTCCTGCCCGCGGTTGTGCTGCTTTTCCATCAACAGATACAACTTGTTGAGCCCATACATCCATGTTCCGTATTTCTCTTGATAATATTCCAACGGTTTAAGCAACCGTATCATCGCTACTCCGCATTCGTGTTTAAGTGGTTCCATATTGCTCGTTTTCGTTTAGTCGCCGTTAAGATAAAAAAAATACCTGAATTACCGAATCGGTAAGTTCAGGTATTTTCTTTTATGAATTAATGTCTTTATGTCGAAGTATAAACTACACATGATTCTTCTTTTGTTCGGATATAAAAAAAGACCCACGATTTGTGAATCCGTGAGCCGAAAGCGGGACTCGAACCCGCGACTTACTCATTACGAATGAGTTACTCTACCAACTGAGTTATTTCGGCGTGCCTCATTTTCTGAAAAGCGATGCAAAGATACGGCTTTCTTCGAATATACAAAAGAAATCAGGACTTTTTTTCAAAGAACCTTTAAAATACGTCGCAGAAAAGAAGACACAGAGAGGCAAGAATCCATACAGCAGCCCATGTCCTATCCCCTCTGTGTCTGCCTCCTGTACACATAAACACTCATTATTTGATTGTCATTTCATCTATCAGCCTTTGGATGCCCGCATACTTGTCGATGATGAACAACACGTAGCGGATGTCCACACAAGCGGCACGCTGAAGCTGCGGGTTATAAGCGATATCCCCCGTCAGCCCTTCATAGTTCCGGTCGAAACCGATACCTATCAGTTCGCCTTGAGCATTGAACACCGGTGAACCAGAATTGCCTCCAGTATTATCGGTAGCTGTCACAAAGCAAACCGGCATACGTCCGTCGGACATGGCATACGGACCGAAATCTTTCGTGCGATATAATTCCTTCAGCTTATCGGGCACAATAAATTCAGGATTGTCCGGATCTTCTTTTTCCATCACCCCTTTCAGTGTGGTGTAATACAGATACTCTTCTCCATCCGCAGGTTCATACGAGCCTATCTTGCCGTACGTCAGGCGCAACGTAGAGTTGGCATCCGGATAGATAGCTTTCCCTTCCTTTTGCTTCAACGCCAGCATACCTGCCACCCACGTCTTGTGCGCACGGTTATAGGCATTGGTTTCGGCTTTCATCTCCTCGCCTGTCTTCCGATAACCTTCCTTTACCGAACGGGCATATTGCACCATCAGGTCATTCTTCAACTTATCCGCACCGGGATGCGCCAGGAATGCTTCCAATGCTTCGGGAGTGCTGAAGATTGAACTATCGAAACAAGCATCTACAAAGGCATCGGTATTCCCTCCGAACCGCTCGTTTACCACCTCAAAGATACCGATATGCTGAGCCGCAGGAACCAACCGTGCATAAAGGGCAATCAATTGCTTCGATACTTTCCGGTCCACTTCGGGACTGTAATCCTTATTGAAGAACTTCGCTCCCTCTGTCCGCAAGGCAGATACCGCTTCGTCTATCTCTTTCTTCTTTCCATTCTCCAAAGCTTTCAACAAACCGTCTGTATCAGGCACTTTCGAAAATTCCGTTCCCAACATCAACGCCTCATAAATGGCTTGCTGGTGATAAACGGCATCATGACGTTTGGCTACAATCTGCTTAATGGCATCGTAGGCTTGCTGATAGGCATCGTTTCCCGTCTCACGCCCGTATGCCAGCAAACGCTCTTGCTCTGCTTTCTTGCGGTCGAGCACTTTGAGGCGCACCAGCCCTTCGTTCATGCCAATGGCGTTCTTCCAATAGTTGGCAGACGAAGCATACTTAGCCGCATACTGGATGCGGGTTTTGGCATCCTTTGCCATTTCTTCACCCAATACCCGAAGCCGCACGCCCCGCACGGTATCACGCATAAAGTTCGTGGTACTCATACGCTCTTTCACCTCATCGCTAATCATGTAACGCCAATTGCGTCCGGGAAATCCCATCACAAACGTGAAGTCACCTTCCTTGATGCCGTCGGCATTGATAGTCAGATGCTTCTTCACCTTCAGAGGCACATTCTCGGAAGAATACAAAGCCGGCTTCCCGTCTTTCGAGGCATAAATGCGGAAGATAGAAAAGTCTCCGCAATGGCGTGGCCACATCCAATTATCGGTATCAGCACCAAACTTTCCGATAGACGAAGGAGGAGCTCCCACCATACGGATGTCCTTATAAACAGTCTTGACGAACAGATAATACTTATTGGCACCATAAAACGGTTTCAGTTCGAGTACCGTAAAGTCATCGGTCTTTATCTTTTCTTTCTTGGCAAACCGAACCGCCACTTTCTCCAGATAGGAAGGCGAAAGATAATTCAGTCCTTCGGGGTCTTCGTCTTTCTTTAATTGTTCCAATACATAATCGGTCACATCAAGGATGCGGTCGATAAAAGTCACGGTCAGCCCTTCGCAAGGAAGCTCTTCGGCATACGAATGCGCCCAAAAGCCATCGGTCAGGTAATCGTGTTCTACAGAACTGTGTTGCTGGATATAACTGTACCCGCAATGGTGATTGGTAAGCACCAGCCCTTCCGCCGATACCACTTCGCCCGTACAGCCTCCGCCAAAGTGAACCACCGCATCTTTCAGGCTGATGCCCTCAGGACAATACACCTTATCAATGCTGATGTCCAGTCCCAAATCTTGCATCACCGCCGCATTCTGTTTCTTCAGGTCGGTCAGCATCCACATGCCTTCATCGGCATGAGAAACCAGGAAGCAAGCGGAAAAGAATGTTATCAATAGGGATTTTCTCATAATGCTTATTCATTGAAAAACGCAGATTAACGCAAATTTACGCAGATTATTTTAATTCTTTATCAATCCGCGGAAATCTGCGTTAATCTGCGTTTCATCTAAAATATATCACTTATTCTACAATCGTCATTTCATCAATCAGGTTCTTGCATCCGCCCAATTTCTCCACGATAAACAATACATAGCGGATATCTACGGCAATGCAACGCTGAAGGTTGTTATCGAAATTGATGTCACCCGAAAGCGACTCCCAGTTGCCGTCGAATGCAGCGCCAATCAACTCACCGTTACCGTTCATCACCGGTGAACCGGAGTTACCGCCCGTAATGTCGTTTGTAGTCAGGAAACAAGTCGGCATCTCCCCGTTGGGCAAAGCATAGCGTCCGTAATTCTTCGTAGCGTAAAGTTCTTTCAGCTTCGCCGGTACAACAAATTCCGGATTATTGGGGTCTTCTTTCTCCATTACACCCTTCAACGTAGTATAATATTTATAATGTACGCCATCCTTCGGGTCATACGATTTCACATTACCGTAAGTCAGACGAATGGTGAAGTTGGCATCCGGAGCTTTCGGCGTAGGAGCGTACATCTCGCACAAGCCGCGCACATAAGTCTTGTGCAACAAGTCGATATCACCACAAGCCTTGTCGTATGCTTCATACAATTTTTTCATCATCTCGTTCTTAGCGGTCGAATACTGGATAGCCAAGTCCTTATCGATAGCTTCCAGTGTCGGATTAGCCACGAACGCATCAAAGTTCTTCTGATTCGAGAAAATGCTGGTATCATACAACGCGTCAATATAAGCATTGTAATCACCGTTATATTTCGTCTTAATCGTTTCATAGAAAGCGGGAAGCGCATCCGCCGGAACGCTCTTTGCATAAAGCGGAATCAGGACCTTAGCCACCTTGCGGTCTACCTCGTGGTCATAATCCTTATTGTGCACGTTGGCATATCCTTCTTTCAGTTGTTCGAGCGCTTTCTCAATGTCTTTCTTCTTATTCTTTTCGAGTGCAGTTTTCAGGTTATCGAAAATCAGGTAAGTAGCGCCAAACTCGATACCAGAACGGAAAGTTTCGGTGAAATAAGTCAGCTGTTTGGCAAGCGGAGTCACCCGAGTCACATACTCATCGATTTTTCCTACTACCGAAGCATAATCGGCATTGTTCTTTTCCTTGGCAAACTTAGCGAAGTTGGCTTCCTGCTCTGCCTTGGTTTCCAACACACGGTTGTCGACGATAGCCTTATTCATTCCAATCGAATTTTTCCAATAGTTGCTGGAAGAAGCAAACTTGCTGGCATACTGGATACGTACCTTATCACTTGCTGCCATTTCCTTGCGCAACACTTCCTGACGTGCCTCGCGCACCTGAATGCGCGGTGTATTGGTTCCGTCCATACGGAGCTTCACCTCGCTTTGGGTCAGATAGCGGCTGGTGCTTCCGGGAAATCCCATAATCATGGCATAGTCGCCTTCCTGCAATCCTCTCAACGAGATGGCAAGATGCTTCTTTACCTTTAAAGGCACATTTTCGGCACTATAAGGCGCAGGATCCCCGTTCTTGTCGGCATAGATACGGAACATCGAGAAGTCGCCCGTATGGCGGGGCCACATCCAGTTATCCGTTTCACCTCCGAACTTACCGATAGACGAAGGAGGAGCTGCCACCATACGCACATCGCTATAAGTCTTGATGAAGAACAGATAGAACTTATTCCCCTGATAGAAAGGCAATGCCAGAGTGGAAATGCCCGGTTTTCCTTTCAGGTCGCTCTTCTTCAACGCCTCATCCGCCAGCTTCTTCAAGTATTCAGAGCCGAATGAATTAAGTTCCGTCACCTTTCCTTCCTTAATGTCTTCATTTACCTGCTCGGTTACGTCTACAATACGTTCCACAAACTTGAAAGTCAACCCCGGAGTGGGAAGCTCTTCCGAACGGCTCTTTGCCCAAAAGCCATCTGTCAGGTAATCATGTTCTACCGAACTGTGTTGCTGAATGGCATCGTATCCGCAATGGTGATTGGTCAAAATCAGCCCGTCGGGCGAAATGATTTCACCCGTACATCCGCGCCCGAAAATACCTACGGCATCTTTCAAAGCCACATGATTCGGACTATAAATATCATCCACGCCTATCTTCAAACCTTGCGCCTTCATACGGTCGGCAAGGTTCTGCTCCTGCATCAGCTGGAGGAGCCACATTCCTTCATCTCCTTTCACGGGCGCAAACAGTGCGCAAACCAGCGCAAGCGCCCAAAGTTTCAGTTTTTTCATTTTTAGTATTCCATTAATATTCGACTCAATTCATTAGCGAGCGACAAAGATAAGCAAAAATATGGAAAATTCGCTTTATTCAGAAACTGTTTTGAATTGCGGGAAATAGAATGGAACGCAGAGACGCGGAAGTGCAACGTTTATTTTTTTATATCCGCATTCCACCCAATTGCCTTGTAGGGGCGTATCGCATACGCCCCGAAGACATCTGCATGGGTTAGTTGATGCATTCGGGCGTATGCGATACGCCCCTACATGGGATGTTTGCGGATATTCAAATTATAGTAGAACAAAATTGGTTTGCGAAAAATGGATTGGAACACAGAGACACAAAGGCACAGAGTTTTATTTCTTTGAGAGAACAGAGTTCACGGTGCAAAGTGCTGGCTTTATGATCTTTGCTTTTTCTATATAATTATTTCTCCGTGTCTCTGCGTCTCTGTGTTCGATAAAGAATCACACTGATTTTTCGCAATCCATTTCCGATTAACTATATTTTTTTGAGAGAGCAAAGAGCACAGAGAGTAGCGTTTGGCTCCGTGCCCTTTGCTTTCTCTCTAAATTATCCTCCGCGTCTTTGCGTCTCCGCGTTCGATTTTTTCGCAAACCAATTCTGTTCTACTATAACCGAAACACTGCTTGCACGAAAGGATGTACTCCCGGCCAGTCCACAAAGGTCTTGTAATAATCCCCTATTAAGTTTAATTTTTGATAATTTATTTCCACGAAAAACCGAAACATTATACCTTTGCCCCGTGAATTCTAAAAGGCTTTTGTGCATGTATAAGTTGTATTTATTCTTATTCTTCTGTGCGATTTTCTGTACCTCCTGCGGAAAGAAATATAAGATAGAAGGCGTATCCTCGGTGTCAAGCCTCGATGGGAAAATGCTTTTCATCAAAGTTCCTTCGGGCGACAAACTGGTCAACATCGATTCGGCAGAAGTCATACACGGATTGTTCAAAATGGAAGGGAAAGTCGACTCGACCGTTGTAGCTTCCCTTTTTATGGACGATAATTGCATCATGCCTTTAGTAATCGAGGAAGGCAAAATTGACATCAACATCAACAATGCAGGGTTTACCATCAAAGGAACGCCGCTGAACGATAGTTTCAACCAGTTTATTATCCAACGCAATTCGTTAAGCGACCGTGCCAATGAGGTGGAACATCTGGAAGCACGTATGATTTTGGATGGGAAAAACCCTGATGAGGTGCAAAAAGAAATCGAGAAGCAACGCCAGGACGTGGCGGTTCAACTGGACAGCCTTGCCAAAAGCTTTATCCAAACCAATTACGAAAACGTGTTAGGACCGGAAATCTTCATTATCATGTGCTACGGCATGCCCTATCCAGTCCTTACTCCCGTAATGGAAGAAATCATCGACAACGCTCCCGCCTCATTCAAGGAAAATCCGATGATAAAGGAGTTTATCTCCATCGCACGGACCAATATGGACAAGTTACAAGCAGCACAATAAAACAAGATTAATACCATGCACAGTATGGATTTGTGCATTTCCTGTACATCTCGCACCGTTTCTGTAGAGACGATGCGCACATCATCTCTACTACTATGATAACATCCACAAAATGCGCAAATTAATGCCGCGAAAAGTATAAAATCCGAGCAGAGTCTAAAACCTACCTGTAAAACCGATTGCAGCAGGCTGCATAACCGGCATGACCTATCTCTGTGCGTCAACGCATATAGCTGCATCGCTTGTAAGATTAATAATCTTCCGGCTGTAAGATTATTAATCTTACACGGCATGCAGCTATATGCAACAAGCGAAACAAACAACTTCATGCGGATTTCCAGACCGCTTCCGGCTACCTCTCACCTGTCCTCTCCGATAAGTTTCCTTATTTCAGGCTATAGGGTTTCCGCCATCAGGACGTATATATAGTAGAACAAAATTGATTTGCGAAAAAATTCTTGATGTATTGTCATCTAAGGGAACGCACGTGAAGGATCTCGTAGACATCTACGTAGGCGCATCCGAGATGCTTCACTACGTTCAGCATGACAAATGATTTTTCGCATTTTATTTCTGATTGACTATAAAGAAAAAAGGCGATTCCGCTTTTAAACGAAACCGCCTCTTAACTAATGTGTAAATGCAATCTACTTTTACCTTTTTATCCTATGAAAACTACTATTTATATTGTTAATTTTGTGCCAAGTCTACGGCATAGTTGGCGCGCTTGCCCGACGGATAGACACCGGTCATGAACAATACCTGGTCGGGCGACTGGGAAGCCGCTTTCATCACGTCTTCCAAATCCTGTACGGTACGAAGTTGTTTGCCGTTGGCTTTCAGAATGATGAATCCTTTGCGGATGCCGCTGTCTGCCATGCGTCCGTCGCTTACACCTGTTACCTGTACACCATATCCTAAGTTGAGCTGGCGTTTCAGTTCGGCAGGCACTTCGCGGAAGGCTGCTCCCAGCAGTTCCATGTCGGCTTTCTTCACTACTTTCGTATTACCTTGAGCGTTTTTCAGAGTGATGGTGAATTCCTGGTCTTTCTTGTCGCGGAATACTTTCACTTTCACCTTGTCTCCCGGACGTTTCTTGGCAAGGATGCCTTGCAGAGAAGCCATGGTTTCTACCTTCTCACCATCTATGGCAATGATGACATCGTTTACTTTCAAGATGCCGGCAGCCGAGCCTTCTTCTTGTACTTCTACAACTTGTACACCATATCCGATGCCCAGTTCTTTCTGCTCCTTACGGATTTCTTCCGGAAATTCTTCTCTACCCATATCGCGTCCTCCGATGCCCAACAATGCACGCTGTACGGTTCCGTATTGCTTCAGGTCGGTCACCACCTTGGTCATGATGCTGGTAGGTATGGCGAAGCCGTAGCCCGAATAAGCTCCGGTGGGAGAAACCAGCATGGCGTTGATACCCACTAACTCGCCTTTTGCATTCACCAGTGCACCACCACTGTTTCCTTGGTTGATGGCGGCATCGGTCTGAATGAATGATTCTACCTGATTGGCACCTAATCCACGTGCCTTGGCACTTACGACACCCGCCGTTACGGTAGAGCCCAAATTGAAGGGATTACCTACGGCAAGCACCCATTCGCCTACCTTCAAGGCATCCGAGTCGCCTACCGGAATGGCAGGAAAATCATCGCCTTCTATCTTCACCAAAGCCAGGTCGGTAGTAGCATCGGTACCGATAACCCGTCCTTTCATTTCCCGTCCGTCGTGCAGCTTGACCGAAATCTCGTCGGCATCATCAATCACGTGATTGTTCGTCACAATGTATCCGTCCTTCGAGATGATAACGCCCGAACCGAATCCGCGCTGTTCGGGAGTCTGGACCTGCTGCTGGCGTCCGCGGCCGTCACCGAAAAAGAAATCGAAAATATCCGGTTGGGTCTGTATTACCTTCGTCTTACTCCGCTGGATAGCCATGATGTGTACTACAGAGTTCAGTGAACTTTCGGCTGCTTGTGTCAGGTCGACGGGCTGCATTTTCGATGTATCGAATGCAGCATATTTGGCTGGAGTAGCCGTTTGGAACTCTTCGTAGAAAGAAGCGTTCTTTGTATCTTTAGACTGGAGGATGGCATACGAAGTCACTCCTGCCACTCCTGCGCTTACAGCAATCAGTGCGACTGCTCCTAATGCGAACTTAGTTGTCTTTTTCATATCTATAACTGGTTTAAATTGTTAATTTCGTTATTGCTTTAACATTTCATCTGCTAAAGTAGAACAAATATTATGCGGTTGTACTCCTTGTGTGTTCTTTTTTCTCTCTTTTAACAAAGCAAGACAGCTCCTTAACCGCGCTTAACGGGGATAACTGACAAATTTGCATTCATTATCAGTCACTTTTGCAGTCGCAAAAGATATTTCTGGTAAAAATGGCAGGAGGAATGCATTTATTGCGTACCTTTGCAGTCAGAAAGCAGTCGGACGGTCTGTCGCTGGTGTTTCGGCACAAGAGGAAAGTCCGGGCAACGCAGAGCATCCTACTTCCTAACAGAAAGCTATCCGCGAGGGTAGAGTAATGCAGAAGAAAATAACCGCCGCTCCTACCCGGAGAGGTAAGGGTGAGAAGGTAGAGTAAGAGCCTACCAGCCGCGTGGTGACACGCGGGCTGTGCATCTTAGGAGTTGTAAGGTCGTGTAAACCGGCATTAACGAGGGTTGCTCGCCCCACGTCGGAGGGTAGACCGCTAGAGCCTTTTGGTGACAAAGGGCGTAGATAAATGACAGACACCTTATATTATATAAGGAACAGAACCCGGCTTACAGGCCGGCTGCTTTTTTTAAATTAAGAATGAAGAATTAAGAATGAAGAATTTAACTTCGTCCGCATGGCATTGGCTTACGCCGAACGCTGTTTCTTCATTCTTTATTCTTCATTCTTCATTTAATAACTATGAGACTGCAATATTGGCTTCAATTCTTGACAGACGGCATCTGGAGAATCACCGAAGATGAGGTAACTCCAGTGAGGAAGCGCCTGTATTCGTGTGTGAAAATCATTTACCTTTCGATAGAGCAGTTCTTGAACGACCGCATTCCGGTGCGTGCTTCGGCACTGACGTATAGCACATTGCTGTCTATCATCCCCATCCTTGCCCTGCTGTTCGCCATTGCCCGCGGCTTCGGTTTCGATGCATTGATGGAGCAGCAAATCAAAAGCGGTGTGATAAGCCAGCAGAGCGAGCTGGTGTTTTCGTGGGTCAATTCTTACCTGCAACACGCGCAGAGCGGCATCTTCATCGGCGTGGGCCTGATTATGTTGCTGTTTACCATCCTGATGCTGATAGACAACATCGAGCGCAGTTTCAACGCCATCTGGCAGGTAAAGCGTCCCCGCACGGTGTTCCGCCAGATAACCGATTATTTTTCGATGCTGCTACTGCTTCCGTTGCTCATTGTTATCTCCAGCGGTCTGACCATCGTGATGACCACGTACGTGAAGGATTTGGAAACCTTCCTTCTGCTGGGACCGATGCTGAAGTTCCTGGTGCGTCTCGTCCCGTATGCCTTAACGTGGGGGATGTTCATCGCGCTATACGTGTTCATGCCCAACACGAAAGTGAAGCTAAGCCATGCCTGGTTTCCGGGGATACTGGCAGGTAGCGCCTTTCAGGCTTTCCAGTATTTCTACGTCAACAGCCAGATATGGATTTCGAACTACAATGCCATCTACGGAAGCTTTGCCGCCATCCCGATGTTCCTGTTATGGACACAGGTGTCGTGGACCATCTGCCTGTTCGGTGCCGAGATGAGCTATGTCAGCCAGAACCTTTCTTCGTTCAGCTTCGGGAAAGAAACGGCGCATATCAGCCGGCGCTACCACGATTTCTTCTGTGCCATCGTGCTCTCCGCTATCTGCAAGCGGTTCGAGCACGAGCAGCAGCCCTATACGGCAGAAGAGCTGAGCAAAGAGCATAAGATTCCCATCCGGCTGACAAAGAATATCCTCTACGAGCTGACCGATGTCCGTCTTGTTTACGAAACTTCTGATGACGATAAAGAAGGAAACATCCGTTACTTGCCCGGAATGGACATCAACCGCCTGACCGTAGGTGTGCTGATAGAGCGGCTGGACAGTGCCGGCGCCGAGAACTTCAAGATAGACAAGGAGGACTATTCGGCTTCGTGGCATGCCCTGATTGAGGCAAAGCAGGTGTACCTGTACCAAAGCGGACGCATTCTGGTGAAGGATTTGTAGCCGGAGTACGGCATTCTTTTTTTAATCATCAAAAATCCCAATGTCGTAGAAAACAGTTATATCATTATTAGGTTGTATGCTTTTCATGTAAAATTCAAGCGCAACATAAGGTGAAGCAAAGAACTTGATATTTTGTATCTGCCTGTAGTCTTGGCTAAGCAGATATAGATAAATGCCCGCACATATTTCTTCTCCGCTGATACCTGGCTCATATTTTATGTCGTATGCTTCGCAGATGTTTTCTATTTTCTGGAAACGCATGCACTTAATAACCTCATCCATATACATAGGGTCAATATATTCAGCATAGCTGCCACAGATACCTTGAAGCCTCCCGGATGCCAATTTTTGTCCAATCGGAACATATTCCACCTTATCTACGACCGGCTTTTCAATTTGGTCGGACAGGTTTTGAATGAATAGAAGTTCTTCCCTCTCCTCTTCATTTTCAGCATTAGGGATGAGATGCGTTACATCTGTTTTGATATGATTCTCCACTACCGCTTTTTTTACAAGCGCTATGATTTCCTCTCTTGTAAATCGTCCTTCATAACATTTCACCATGTCTTCCAATGAAACATGTGAATCGCGGAAACTGGCAGCTATAAGTCCATGTATGTTTTCCTCACAATACGTGTTAAAGCCCTCTATCATATCCCCAAATTCATCGTTCGAATCTTCTATTCTGTCGGAAAAATAATTGCTTTGGATTTCTATGTTGTCGTTCGATCTTTCTTTTATAAATTGCAGTGCATCCTTGTAGTCTTCATTCCAAATCCATATTGAGTATTTGCAACCAGTTATTACTCAATATTTTGTGAGTTATAAGTCAGAAATATGGGCATAACCTTTAGGGGTACATTCTAAAAGGTGAAGATTTAACCTTTTTATTATTTCTTAACACCCAAAGAGCGGTGGTAGAGGGTATTTTCCCTCTTTTCGGTACTTTATTGATGGTTCGATGTTCCCATCTTTCCACATTGCTTGGCTCGTTCGCACAAGCCACTACAAAGGTACTACAATTTCCAATAAAGGCAAGAGGACAGCAATTCAAATCTATTATTTTTGAGGGAGTGAAATCTGCCGCTTGCCAAATTTCTCTCTGTCGAAAATAATAGTCCTCTGAAAAGAATGAAAACAGCATTGATAAAATTGCCTTATTAAGGGGGGCTATGCTGTTTTATGCTATTATTTCGTCAGTCGTTTATCTCCGTTGCCGGATGCAGTTTTCAGCCAAGCCGATGAATAAGAAAAGGTTTTGGAGCTGTTTACTCTCCAACGGAGGACGAAACTGCTCCAAATGGTTTACCGCTTGAACTTTTCGTTTTCTAAAAGAGGTTTGGCAACCTTTGCATCCGACAAAAGGAGATAAATGACCAGATATATAACAGTAGTATTACATTAAGGTAAAGAACAACCATGGTATAGTATTATTGCAATTTAACTATTTAAAGTTTGTTTATAATCAAATCATTTAAAGATTTTTGTCCTTCTATGATTTTTTGTATTTGATAAATGTCGTAATTAAATAAAAAATATCACGCATAATGACTTTTTCTTTTTTCTAAATTTCTTCAAATGACAAATTATTGTTACATTTGTAATGTAATGTAGTTAATGGTTGCGCTTATAAAGTCCTTGGAAAGGATTTATGTATAAAAGAGGTAGATGTTTACTCTGTTCTTGCCTGGATTATCAGCATCACTGATATGAAATAACAGAAAAAAATATACAATGGCTAAGCGGACGGACAGGCAGGGAAATAGTACAGATTCCCAATCCCCCTCTTTATAATACATTGCGTATAAGATTTATTAACTGTCTGGTCTGGGGAATCTACAGAGATTTAACGAATCAAGATGGGAAGAGTCAGTCTTTGTCTTGTCATAATGTTCTTCATCTGTAGTGCTCAAAAAATTGATGCACAAGTACAGAATATCAGAGAGAAACAAGATACCATTTCGGCGACTAAATCATTAGAGCATATCAGGCCCGAGAATATCAAGAAGGGACCATTGAATAATGCTTTGGATGTATTGAGTGGTCAGTCTGCCGGTGTGAACGTCACCACTAATGGGACTGACAGGCTCGCTATGCTGAATAGTATCCGTGTGCGTGGTACCACATCCATTATGGGTGGCAATGACCCGTTAGTAATTATTGACGGAGTGACATCTGACATCGCTACGCTATCTACCATATATCCCGCAGACATCGAGAGTTTCACTATTTTGAAGAATGCTACCGAAACGGCAATGTACGGTTCCCGTGGTGCTTCAGGTGTAATTGAGATTAAGACCAAGAAAGGAACGGGGCGAGGTTTCGAAATATCATATGATGGCAACTACGGATTCGAGTCAATGTATAAACATCTGCAAATGCTCAACGGCCCGGAGTATATAGCTACAGCAGAGGCACTTGGATTAGATTACAATAATGGTGGCTACAACACCAATTTTCACGATGTAATTACTCGTACGGGCTTGATACATCAGCATCACTTGGCTTTTAGCGGTGGTTCGGAAAACTCAAACTATCGAGCATCGTTCGGTTTTATGGATCATAATACAATTGTCAAAGTTAACGATTACCGAAATTTAGTGGTAAAACTTGATGCTACACAAAAGGCTTTCGATGGTCGCTTAGTTGGCGATTTTGGTGTATATGGCTACTCGTCAAAGATACACGACATTTTCGATACACGAATACTGTTTTACTCGGCAGCTGCACAGAATCCTACATATCCAGCAGGAACTGATGTTAATGGCAACTGGGTGAAGAACTCGGCTGCATCACACATCAACCACCCCGGAGCACTCCTCTATGAGAAAAATGACTCCGAAGAACGGAATTTCAATACACATTTGGGGCTGAAATTTAATATCCTTGACAATTTGATATTGTCGGCTTTCGGCTCTTATTCATATTCATCTACGGGAAATGCTCAATTTTGTCCTACATGGGTGTGGGCGCAAGGCAATGTTTATCGTGGAGAGTTCAAGGGTGAAGACTACTTTACAAATGTGTCCCTCTCATATAACAATGCTTGGGGAGACTCACACCTTGATGCTGTTGTTGGCGCAGAATATCTTAAACAGGTAAGGACTGGTTTATGGGTGCAGGCAAAAGGAATAACAACAAATGATTTCTCCTATAATAACATCGGAGCAACATCATCGCGTCCTTTCGGTGGTACGAGCAGTAGCTATGAAGACCCGTCACTTGCTTCAATAATGGGTAGTGTCACATATAGTTACAAGGATAGATATTCTATTGCGGCAGCACTCCGTGGAGATGGCTCTTCAATGGTAAGCGATAACAATACTTTCGGATTCTTCCCATCAGTATCACTGGGTTGGGATGTAAAAAAAGAAGGCTTCCTCTCTGATACTGACTTTATAACAATGTTGAAACTAAGAACCGGATATGGTCGGTCAGGAAATCTTGGAGGTATAACATCCTATACAACACTTAATACCGTAAAGGAGAATGGTATCGTATCCATCAACGGTGCACCTACCGTAACAATGGGAAGTATACGCAACACGAATCCGGACCTTAAGTGGGAGACTCGTTCAACATTTAATATCGGTTTTGACTTAGGTATATGGGATAATCGGTTGATGCTTACCTCGGAATTATATTACTCAAAGACAACGGATATGCTCTATGAGTATGATGTTCCCGTTCCGACCTTTGCGTTCGATAAACTGATGGCAAATATCGGCTCGATGTCTAACCAGGGTGTCGAACTAGGAATCTCGGTAGTTCCCATTCAACGAAAGGATATGGAGATGAATATCAACTTCAATATGTCCTACCAGAAGAATAAGTTACTTTCGCTTAGTGGAGAGTATAATGGTATGCATATGACAGCTTCAGATATTACTCCGATTGGCTCGCTTTATGGTGCAGGTCAGAACGGTGGAGACAATAATGTAGTATATCAGATTGTAGGTCAGCCATTGGGGGTATTCTATCTACCTCACTGCAAAGGGCTTAAAGAAAATGAACTTGGTGGCTACAGTTACGATATTGAAGATTTGAATGATGATGGCGAGATTGATTTTAGCGATGGCGGAGACAGGTATATAGCAGGTCAGGCAACCCCCAAGGTAACTATTGGATCAAACATCAGTTTCCGTTACAAGTCCTTTGATATTGCCATGCAGATAAATGGTGCTTTCGGTCATAAGATATTCAATGGCACGGGCTTGGCTTATACCAATATGTCTATATTCCCTGACTACAATGTATTGAAGGGTGCTCCTGAAAAAAATATTATTGATCAGAATGTTTCAGACTATTGGTTGGAAAAAGGTGACTATGTAAATATTGAACATATTACCATAGGCTACAATATTCCAATGAAATCCAAGGCTGTGAAGTCATTGCGTCTTTCGGCAGGCATTAGCAACCTTGCAACAATCACAGGCTATAGCGGTCTTACTCCAATGATAAACAGTTATGTAGTAAGCAACACTTTGGGCATTGACGACAAACGCACCTATCCTTTATATCGTACCTATTCGTTAGGTCTTAGTATTCAATTCTAACCGCTTACAGTTATGAAAAGATATATAAACATATTGATGGTTGCTTTGGCAACGATGATGACCTCTTGTCTTACTGAAGACCCTAGAGATCAACTTTATGAAGAAGACATTTACAACAATGCCAACAACATATATATTAATGCAGTGGCTGTGCTCTACAATTACATTGGTGGCAGTGCAGACAGTGAGGGTTTACAGGGGACCTGTCGTGGGATTTATGACTATAACACACTTACTACAGACGAAGCCATGATACCTATTCGTGGTGGCGACTGGTACGATGGAGGTTTGTGGGCGAATATGTATCAGCATAAGTGGAGTCCTAATGATTTACCACTCTACAATACTTGGAAATACCTCTACAAGGTTGTTGTGTTATCGAACAAATCTCTGCATATCATCGATAAGTATAGCCATAACCTATCTGAGGAGCAGAGAGTGGCCTACGAAGCTGAGGTGCGAGCTCTGAGAGCACTTTTCTACTACTACATTATGGATATGTATGGCAGAGTGCCCATCGTAACATCCTATGAACAACCGCAGGATGAAGTTGTGCAGAGCGAGCGTAGCGAGGTTTTCCGTTTTATCGTGAATGAGTTGCAGGAGGTTGCCGAGTTGTTGCCAAATGAGCGTAGTAATAAGATGGGTAACTACTATGGTCGTATAACAACACCTGTAGCTAATTTCCTTTTGGCTAAGTTGGCTCTTAATGCCGAGATATATTGTGATGATAATTGGACTGATGGCGTTCCACGGAACGGTAAAGAGATATTTTTCACCGTCGATGGTGAGAAACTCAACGCTTGGCAGACCTGTATCAAATATTGCAATAAACTTGCCGAGGTAGGTTATCGGTTGGAGGACGATTATAGCTATAATTTCTCTGTGCATAACGAGAACTCCAACGAAAACATATTCACCATTCCGTTGGATAAGAACCTCTATGCTGCGCAGTTCTGGTATCTCTTCCGATCACGACACTACAACCATGGCGGTGCGTTGGGGGGCTCATCGGAAAATGGTACCAGTGCCAATATCTCAACAGTCTTAGCCAACGGATACGGCACAGATGATGTAGATGCTCGCTTTGAAAAGAACTTCTATGCCGGCATCGTAGAGGTTGATGGAAAGCCTGTAATGATGGACAATGGACAGCAGTTGGAGTATTTCCCATTGGAGCTAAAGTTGAATCTTACGGGAAGCTCCTATGTCAAGACAGCTGGTGCTCGTATGGCAAAATATGAGGTTGATAGGACCTCACATTCCGACGGTAGACAACCGGATAACGACATCGTGCTATTCCGCTATGCCGATGCTCTCCTGATGAAGTCCGAGGCAAAGGTACGTAATGGTGAGGATGGCTCGTTGGAGTTGAACGAAGTCCGAGGTCGTGTTGGTATGCCATATCGAGAAGCTACGCTTGAGAACATATTGAAAGAGCGTTTGTTGGAGTTAGTATGGGAAGGCTGGCGACGACAAGATATGGTGCGTTTTGGAGTTTATCACAAATCATACGATCAGCGAGTCCAACTGGCTGATGAGAAAAATGGGTATACCACAGTTTTTCCTATTCCACAAAAAAGTATAGACTTGAACCCAAAATTGAAACAAAATGTTGGATATAAATAACTTTAGCCTATGAGTATTCAATTTGACATTGCAAAACAGATTATAGCTGAAACATGCCCTAATCGCAAACTTAAGTTGGAGAATATTCGCCTTTTTGCAGATATTATTCAGCCTAAGAAATATCAAAAAGGTGATATAATTCTAAATGAAGGTGATATCTGTAATTGCCTATTTTATATAGAAAAGGGATTTATTAGACAGCACTACCTAAAGCATGATAAGGATGTGATAGAACATTTAGCATGTGAAAAAGATGTTGTCTGGTGTATTGACAGCTATTTTAACCGAGAGCCAACACATCTTATGATGGATGCTGTAGAAAACAGTGTTTTATGGGAAATTCCGCGTGATATAATGGAAGAACTTTCTGATGCTAATGGTGATATAGCTTATCTATATCGGAGTTTTTTTGAAAATTCCTTAATGTTATCACAATTAAAGGCTGACATTTTACGTTTCGAATCAGCAAATGACAGATACGCTAGATTACAGCAACATTTTCCTGAAATAACTAGAAGAGCACCTTTGACAATGATTGCTTCATATCTTCAGATGACATTGGAAACATTAAGCAGAGTACGTGCATCAATAGCTAATGCTGAGAGCAAATAAAGCAAACTAACTATTAGGACTTAACTAAATCGAGTAGGAGGAAAACGAAGTAGTTTTCTTCCTACTTTCGTTTTCCGACCTCTCACACCACCGTACGTGCCGTTCGGCATACGGCGGTTCCTTAGTGCTGATGCAATTTGACATATAAGTCCACAAGGCAAGGGTAGCCTTGAAGTTTTAGCCTCTCGTTATTCATGGCTCGGCATAGGATCGGACTTCCTGCCGTGTTCCAATATCCACCACGAGTATTGGCCCATTGCCAAGCTCGCCACCTGTCTATGCCACATCTCACGAGATTCTTGAACCTTGCGCCGACTTTCTTCCAACTCTTCCAGACATAACTCCGTATTCTGTGACGAAGCCATTTATCCGTTGTTTGGAGGATGTTACGCATATCAGCCAATTTAAAATAGTTCATCCAACCATTGATGAATTGGTTCAGCTTGTCTTTCAGTTTTGCGTAACCCCAACCATTACTTCTTGATGTCAGCTCTTTCAGTTTCGCTTTCATCTTAGCAACCGATTTGGGATGCAGGCGCAGACGGCATTTCCCGTTCATCATAGTACGCTCGGCATGAGTATTAGCTAACGGGTGCAAGTCCCTAATGAGCCCTAATAGCGGGAATCATACAGCCCAAAGCAAGGGTGTCCATCGCGAGTTGGAATCTGAAAGAAGCTTGCGGCAAACATCTGGTCTGACGGACAGAAACTTCATATAAGGCATAAAACCGTGGGTAAGGTTGCTATACAAACCAAAGCCCTATAGCTATTCGGAACGGTTGGTGTAAATGAAGCAGACATAAGATGGAAAGTTAATACCCTTATCCGAGGAGGTCTCACGGACGCATGAGAATAGAGAAAAAAAAAAAAAAAAAACGAAATCAGCGGAGTAAAGCTTGCCGTGAGAAGTCAGCAGATGTCATAGTAGCAAACGTGTCGATGAGTTTGTGAAGGACTGAACCTAATAATTAAACGATAGTAATTGAAACATACCTAATGAGAGAACGAATGCAGAAAACATTATCCAAAGTTAATGGCTGCCCTCAAAGAGATAGGTCGGAAACCGAATGGTATGGGGGAGTGCAGACTTTCATGTGGATGTGTGAAGACAACATCGTGGAAGTACCATTCGACAATGAACACCTTTTCGAGCAAATCCTGAGTCCTGCCAATCTTAATCGAGCCTATAAGGCAGTGATTGGTAACAAGGGCTGTAGCGGTATCGACAAGATGTCATGTGAACAATTGTTTTCATGGCTATCAGCCAATAAAGATTCGCTCATCCTTTCCTTGATGGACGGTTCTTACCGTCCGAACCCCGTCAGAAGGGTAGAAATCCCGAAGGACAATGGCAAGATGCGCCTTTTAGGAATCCCCACCGTGGTAGACCGTTTGGTGCAACAAGCCATTAACCAGGTTCTGACCCCTATCTATGAGTGCCAATTCTCGATGAGAAGCTACGGCTTCCGTCCAAGAAGAGGTTGTCATGACGCACTGCGAGGGGCGCAAGAAATAATCAATGCAGGCTACATATATGTAGTAGACCTTGACCTCGAGCGCTTCTTTGATACCGTTAATCATAGCAAACTCATAGAAATCCTCAGCCGTACTATTAAAGACGGCAGAGTTGTCAGTCTAATACACAAATATCTCCGAAGCGGTGTAATGAATAAAGGTCTGTTCGAAGCGAGCGAGGAGGGGACTCCCCAAGGAGGACCACTAAGTCCATTGCTGAGCAATATTATGCTCAATGAATTGGACAATGAACTCGAACGCAGAGGGCTTCCTTTTGTTCGCTATGCCGATGACTCGATGATATTCTGTAAGTCCAAAAGGGCGGCAAGAAGAGTCAAGGAGTCCATAACCCGATATATAGAGGGAACTTTATATCTCAAAGTCAACAAGGAAAAGACTGTAGTGTCGTATGTCCAAGGGGTTAAGTATCTCGGTTACTCCTTTTATGTAATGAAAGGCAAATGCCGCCTCACAGTACATCCGAAGTCCAAATCCAAGATGAAATCAAGACTCAAAGAACTGACGAATCGTAGCAACGGATGGGGATACGTCAAGAGGAAACAGAAGCTGAAAGATTACATACGTGGGTGGATTGGATACTATCACCTTGCCGATATGAAACGCTTTCTTCTTGATACGGATGAGTGGTTAAGACGGAGAATACGCATGTGTATATGGAAAGCTTGGAAGACCCCCAAGACCAAGGTGGCAAACCTCATTAAATGTGGTATTGGAAAATACAAGGCATGTGAATGGGGTAACACCCGCAAAGGTTATTGGCGTATTGCTGATAGTCCTATATTGAAGGTGGCGATAAATAACGATAGCTTGAGAAAAGCAGGGTATTATACCTTAATGGGTTCGTATCTCGAATGGTACCCAAAATAGGAACCGCCGTATGCCGAACGGCACGTACGGTGGTGTGAGAGGTCGGTGAACATGAAAATAGGAGATAAACACCTATGATTAATGTTTACCTCCTACTCGATTGAAAGAGACTTTTACTTCACCTGATGCCAGCAGGGCGACATGATGAAGGTAAATTCATAATCGCCGTAGGGCAGGCGGTATTTCTCCAGCGGGAGGGCACCCCAGCTGTTGACACATCCCAAACCCATCTGCGCCTTGTCGATACACAGGCTGGTCATGCCGGCTTTGTCCAGTTCGCCCGAGTGGCGTTGGATTTTCACCCAGCCTTCATCAAGGTCTTCGATGCGGTAGGGCAGAGCCGATGCCGAGAAGGGAGCTTCGGATACGAACATCAGTCCGTTGCCCGCTTTGTTGATGACCTGCCACCAGCGGAGATCGGTCTTGTTTCCGCTTTCCTGCGGACGGATGTACGGATAATACTGGTCGTCTACCTGCTGGCGGTATACACCCAGCGGCGTAGAGTGGTTGCGGTCGGAATAGTTTTCCCACGGACCTCTGCCGTAGAACGAAATGGTTTCGAACTGGCGGGGCATCATCAGGTTCATGCCGAAGCGGAACATGTCTGATACCTTCGCGTTCGGGTCGGCTTTCATTGCCTGTACCACTTTTACCGCACCCTTGTTATTGATGAGGTAAGTGAGCGAGAGAGTCGCCGAAACGGCTTTCAGTTCATAGTCGGCACTGACTTTCACCATGTCGTTTTCCATTTCACTCTTCAGCGAGGTGAGGCGGATGCCGGGGTTCTTCCATGCCACATATTTCTGTTGCAGTCCGGCTCCGAAATCGTTGTCGGTCGGTGCACGCCAGAAGTTGGGTGCCAGTGCAGTGCCCGGTTCGAGATAGCTTACGCCTTCTACTTCATAGACGGTGAGGTAGCCGGTGTATTTGTTGAATTCGATATCGAAGTTTTCGCCTTTCACTACCAGGTAATTGCTGTTGGTAGCATCGATTTCCGGCACGATGATGTCCTGGTTGCTTTCTTTTACATTGGCAAACTCCAGTGCCGGTGCTTCGTAGGCTTTCAGAGTCAGCTGGTCGTAGGCTACGGTATGACCGGCGGGCAACATGCCTTCGGCGTTTTTCAATACGTATTTCACGTTCAGCAACCATTCGCCTTCGGTACCGATGGTGCCATAATCCAGTGTCACGTCTTTAGTTTGGTGAGGAGCTATGCTGAGGCTTTCTACTGAGCCTGTGCGTACAATACGTCCGTCGTGAAGCAATTCCCATTCCATGCGGTATGCCGAAAGGTCGCGGAAGAAGTATTCGTTATACACCTTTACAATACCTTTTTGTGCATCGGCAAGGGTGGTCCAAATGTCCTGATAGAAGTAGCGCACTTCGTAGGCGTGCGGGTTGGGCACACGGTCGGGGCTTATCAGACCATTGTCGCAGAAGTTGATGTCGCTGGCATCAAAGCGGTTGAAGTCACCTCCGTAGGCATAAATAGTCCGTCCGTTCTTTCCGGTCCAGCGGCACGACTGGTCTACAAAGTCCCAGATAAATCCGCCCTGGTATTTGGGATATTTGCGTACCAGGTCCCAGTATTCCTTGAATCCACCTTCCGAGTTGCCCATGGCGTGTGCATATTCGCACTGGATGAGCGGTTTCTGCTTGCTGTTGTCTTCGCAATAGGCGATACATCCCTTGTAGTCGTAATACATCGGGCAGAAGATGTCGGTCTTTCCGTCTTGGCGGGCTTGTTCGTACTGCACGGCACGGCTGGGGTCTTCTGCCTTCACCCAGTCGTAGGCAGCTTCGAAGTTGGGTCCGTATCCGGCTTCGTTCCCGAGCGACCAGAAGATGATGCTGGGATGGTTGAACGAGCGTTGCACATTGCGCTGGTTGCGTTCCATGTGCGCTTTGGCATACGAAGCGTTTTTTGCCAAAGTCTTGTCACCGTATCCCATACCATGCGATTCGATGTTGGCTTCGGCTACCATATAGAGTCCGTAGCGGTCGCACAATTCATACCAATATGCATCATCGGGATAGTGGCAGGTACGTACGGCATTGATGTTAAGCTCTTTCATGCGCAATACGTCTTGAAGCATACGTTCGCGCGATACATAGTAACCGCCATCGGGATCCATTTCGTGACGGTTGGCACCTTTAAACAATACCGGCTGGCCATTGACCAGTATCTGTGCGTTCTTCAGTTCGATTTTGCGGAAACCTACGTTTACCGGAATCACTTCAGCACCCGAAGCGCCTTCCATCTGTGCATAGAGTGTATAAAGATAAGGAGTCTCTGCGGTCCACTTGTGCGGTTTTTCAACGCTCATCGTTACCGTTTCCCCTTTGGTCGAAGCCGAAGCCACTTCCTTTCCTTCGGCGTCTTTCAGGGTCAGCAGCACGTTGCCACTTCCTTTCAGCTGTACATCAACGGCAAGTGTACCGTTTTTGTACCCGGCATCCAGATCGGGGGTGACGCGGATGTCTTCGATGCGTTTCTTGTTGCGTGCATACAGATAGCAGTGGCGTGCCACTCCGGTGTAGCGGAAGAAGTCCTGGTCTTCCAGGTACGACCCGTCGCACCAGCGGAATACCTGGAACGCGATTACGTTTTTCTGCCCCGGTTTCAGGTAAGAGGTCAGGTCGAACTCGGCTTCCAGTTTGCTGTCCTCGCTATATCCTACGAATTTCCCGTTTACCCAAAGGTACATGTTCGAGCTGACGGCACCGAAGTGTGCGATAATGTCTTTCCCTTTCCACGAAGCCGGAACGGTGATTTCCCGGCGGTAAGAGCCTACATGGTTCTTTTCGGTGGGTACGTAGGGAGGATTGCTTTCGTATTGGTTCCGCCAGGCAAAGCCGGTGTTTACATAGATGGGGTCTCCGTATCCGTTCAGTTCCCATACGCCGGGTACTTGTATGTCATCCCATCCCTTGTCGTTGTATCCGGTTTTCCAGAAATCGGTAGGGCGCTGGTCGGCATTTGCCACCCAAAAGAATTTCCAGGTGCCATCCAGGCTCATATAGTTCTGCGATTGCATTTTCCCATTTCCGATAGCTTCTGCCGACTCGTATGCGAAATAGTCGGTATGCATCGGCGCACGGTTGATGGCGTTTATTTCCGGGTCTTGCCACTCTTTGAATGTCTGGGCGTTCCCGGCAAGAAGAGAGATGCCCAATAATCCCAATGCAAATGTTTTTCTCATGTTTTCAATTTTAAGTGTTAATGTTATGTTCGTGTTTCTATGTGTTTTATCCCACCAGCTGCATCATGCGGCTCAGGTATTTGCCGATGATGTCAAACTCCAGATTTACCACGCTTCCTATGTGCAGCGTGTGGAAATTAGTATGTTCGAAGGTATAAGGGATGATCGCTACTTGGAACGAGTCTTGCGTCGGGTTACATACGGTCAGGCTCACCCCGTTGACGGTTACCGAGCCTTTGTCTACGGTAAAGTATCCGCGTTTCGCCATTTCGGGTTGGAAATCATACTTGAACGTGAAATACCAGCTTCCGTCGGCATCGTCAATAGCCGTGCATACAGCTGTCTGGTCTACATGTCCCTGCACGATATGCCCGTCCAGCCTGCCGTTCATCAGCATGCTCCGTTCTACGTTCACTTCATCGCCTTCTTTCAGCAGCCCGATATTCGAGCGTTCGATGGTTTCTTTCATGGCGGTAACGGTGTACGTATTGTTTTCGATGTGAACCACGGTGAGGCACACACCGTTGTGCGACACGCTTTGGTCTATTTTCAGTTCATTTACAAACGAACACGTCAAGGTCAGATGCAGGTTTTCCTGTTCTTTGACTATCTTGACTACTTTGGCACATTCTTCTACTATTCCTGAGAACATAGATATTGAGTTTTGAGTTTTTGAGTTCTTAAGTTTTTGAGTTCTTAAGTTTTTGAGTTCTTAAGTTTTTGAGTTTTTGAGTTCTTGAGTTATGCTTTCGGTATGGGTTTGCTCCATACGGTTACTCCTTCCGAGTCGATTACCGATATGGTACCTCCGGCATATTCTTCGATGTAGCTCCCGCCTTTGGCGAGTATGTCTTCTGCCATGTGGATGGCTTTCTCTTCGGTTTTGATGGAAAATCCCTTGTTGTCGCTCGAACTTTGGTCCGAGAAATAAATGTCATACGTTTTCATTTTGTTCAGATGTTTAATATGGTGGTGCAAATATATACAGGCTATGGTTAGCAACCAAAAAAACAGAACGCTTTTTGGAAGAAAGCATGAAAAACGAAAAAGAGAGACTGGCAGAACCAATCTCTCTCTTTATGAGCGGCAAACGAGACTCGAACTCGCGACCCCGACCTTGGCAAGGTCGTGCTCTACCAACTGAGCTATTGCCGCAATGAAACCCAAAATAACTAACGTGAGCGGAAAACGAGACTCGAACTCGCGACCCCAACCTTGGCAAGGTTGTGCTCTACCAACTGAGCTATTTCCGCAATGATGTGCCCAGAACAGGACTCGAACCTGCATGCCTCTCGACACACGCACCTGAAACGTGCGCGTCTACCATTCCGCCACCTGGGCATTATCATGGAGCGGAAAACGAGACTCGAACTCGCGACCCCAACCTTGGCAAGGTTGTGCTCTACCAACTGAGCTATTTCCGCATCAACGGGTGAAGAGAAGGAGACTCGAACTCCCACGACATAATGTCACTACCCCCTCAAAGTAGCGCGTCTACCAATTCCGCCATCTCTCCGATAAACAAACTTAAAAAGAACGTGCCCAGAACAGGACTCGAACCTGCATGCCTCTCGACACACGCACCTGAAACGTGCGCGTCTACCATTCCGCCACCTGGGCATTATCATGGAGCGGAAAACGAGACTCGAACTCGCGACCCCAACCTTGGCAAGGTTGTGCTCTACCAACTGAGCTATTTCCGCAACAAGCATTCAAAGAACGGCAAAACTTTTTTTGATTTTGCGGTTGCAAAGGTAATGCTTTTTCTCAAAACCCCAAACAATCACGGAACTTTTTTTGGAAAAAATTCCGCCTTCTTACGCTATCTGCGCCAATGCCAGCTATATACAAGTGCAAACGCATATAGTCTCGATGGCTAACGCAACAGGCTTCGATGCCCAACGCAGCCTGTTGCGTCAGCCATCGAAGCCTGTTGCATTTAGGAACCTCTCCAGATGTCAACACATCCGGTCACGGTAATCCTCGTAATGGAAAGTGCGATATACTTCCAGCTCACCGTTGCTATGACACAAGGCGATGGAAGGATGATGGATGCCGTTGAACATGTTCGTCTTTACCATGGTATAATGAATCATGTCTTCGAACACAATCCGCTCGCCCACCTGCAACGCATGACCGAATTTCCAGCTTCCCATGTAATCCCCGCTCAGGCAACTGTTTCCGCCCAACCGGTAAACATGCTCATCGGGACGTGCCGTCTTAACCGCCTCTGCCGGAAGCGACTCCGCCCCGCGCACCGCAGGCTGGTAAGGCATTTCCAGACAATCGGGCATGTGGCAGGTAAAGCTTACATCGAGAACCGCGGTACGGATGCCACGGCTTTCTACTACATCGACCACCGAAGCCACCAGCGGGCCGGTCTGCCAGGCAAAGGCTGAGCCTGGCTCTAAAATGATTTGCAAATGAGGGTAACGCACCTTCAACCCTTGCAATAAGCCTATCAGATGCTCCACATCATAATCCTTACGGGTCATCAGATGCCCGCCTCCCAGGTTCAGCCATTTCAATTGAGGGAACCAACGGGCAAATTTTTCTTCGATATGCTTCAATGTACGTTCCAGTTCGTACGAACTTGACTCGCAATGGCAATGGCAATGAAAGCCTTCAATCCCTTCGGGCAAACGGTCGGGCAACAAATCTGCCGTCACCCCGAAACGTGTGCCCGGTGCACAAGGGTTATACAATTCCACCTCCACTTCCGAATATTCCGGATTGATGCGTATGCCACAAGACACCGGTTCGGAACTTGCCTTCACTTTCGGATAAAACCGTCCGTATTGCGATAGCGAATTGAACGTGATGTGGCTGCTATATTTCAGGAAATCAGCAAAATTCCCATCGGTATAAGCAGGCGAATAAGTATGTGCCTTGCTCCCGAACTCTTCGAAAGCAAGCCGTGCCTCGTATACCGAACTTGCCGTCGTATGGCGAATGTATTCGCGGAATATCGGGAACGACTTCCATAGGGCAAACGCCTTGAAAGCAAGGATGATTTCCACCCCTGCCCGTTCCGCAACCGACTTTATCAGGCTCAGGTTCTTCCTGAGCAAATCTTCTTCCATAACATAACATGGAGAAGGAACTTTCGTTATATCCAACATAATCTATGCATTTTCTTTCACCTTATGAAACAACTTTAAACCTCGCAAACTTCAGCAGGAGCTGCTTGGTTCCGGCATGACGGAACTGAACCGTTGCCTTGCAATTATCGCCCATTCCTTCCACTTTGATAATCTCGCCGATGCCAAAACGCTCGTGCTCGATAGTCTGCCCTACTTCAACCGCCGCTCCCGGCTTAGAAGAAGGCATTCCTTCCGGAGCTGGAGAAAGAGATACCTTACGCAATACGCGAGGTGGTTCGGGCTTTGCGAAACGCGGAGCATCAGACATCACCCGCTTCGGGCTTGCGGGAACGCCCCCGTCCAAAGGCAATTTCAAATAGCAAGCATCAATGTCCCGCAAGAAACGGCTGGGACTGCAGAATTCCATTTTTCCGTATTTAAACCGTGACTTGGCGAACGAAAGGAAACAATGTTCTTCGGCACGGGTAACCGCCACATAAAACAGACGCCGCTCTTCTTCCAGCTGGCGGTAAGAACCGGACGCCATAGGACTGGGAAACAGGTTCTCTTCCAGCCCCACCACAAACACATTCTTGAACTCCAGCCCTTTCGCCGAATGGATGGTCATGAGCGTAATCCGCGCCCCCTCCCCTTCTTCGCTATCCAAATCGGTAAGCAATGAAATCTCGGACAAATAATCGGAAAGCGAGACCCGCTCATTGCCTTCTTCTTCACGGCTGGCACAGAAATCATGCATACCGTTAATCAACTCTTCCACGTTTTCCTGACGGCTCAAGTTCTCCGGCGTACGGTCCCGATAAATTTCTGCAATAATCCCCGACCGGCGCACAATGTCCTGCCCCACTTCGTAAGCATTCTTCCGCACAGCATCTTCCGCAAACCCCGCTATCAGGTCGCGGAACCCCTGCAACTTGGCACAAGTATTTTTCGCCAGCGACAAACCATAGGCAAGCGGTTCGTTCAATACCGTCCAAAGACTTACATTCGCCCGTGTGGCGGCATCAATGATTTTGTTTAAAGTCGTATCGCCAATCCCCCGGGCAGGGAAATTGATTATCCGCTTGAACGCTTCCTCGTCATTGGGATTCACCACCAGCCGGAAATAAGCTACAATATCCTTGATTTCTTTCCGCTGGTAAAACGAAAGTCCTCCGTAAATGCGGTACGGAAGCCCCCGCTTGCGCAAGGCTTCCTCAAAGATACGGCTTTGGGCATTCGTGCGGTACAAAATCGCGAAGTCATCATATCCGTATGCGCCTCCAGCAGCCAATTTCACGATTTGATTGGCAACAATATCGCCTTCTTCCACATCGCTGTATGCATTGAAGACCGGTATCGGTTCCCCTTTGGCTTTCTCCGAGAAAACCTCTTTCCGAATCTGTTCGCTATTCTTGGCTATCAGGCTATTGGCCGCATTCACAATGGTTTGGGTAGAACGGTAGTTCTGCTCCAGTTTAAAAAGACGCGCCTCTTTATATTCTTTCGTAAACTTGAGAATATTATCAATATTGGCTCCGCGGAACGAGTAGATGCTTTGTGCGTCATCCCCCACCACACACACCCTGCGGCTCTTCTCGGTCAATTGCCACACAATGCGGTGTTGGGCAAAATTCGTATCCTGATACTCGTCCACCAATACAAAACGGAAGCGGGAAGCGTACTTCTCGCGCACCTCAGGGAATCTTTCGAAAAGCAGATACGTATATACCAGCAAATCATCGAAATCCATTGCGTCACTCTGCCTGCACCGTTCCCAATAACGAGCGTAAATATCCCGTAAGGAAGGCATTTTCGCCTCTAAGTCACTCTGATACAATTCGGCATTAGCCGCATACGCTTCGGGCAATATCAAATGGTTCTTGGCATTGCTGATACGGCTTTGCACCGCTCCCGGACGATAAACCTTATCGTCCAGATGCATTTCCTTAATAATCGATTTTATCAGGCTCTTGGAATCTGCCGCATCATATATTGTAAAATCAGAAGAAAAGCCCAACGCCCCTGCTTCGAACCGCAAGATACGTGAGAAAATGGAATGGAATGTCCCCATCCATAAGTAACGTGCCCGGTCTGCCCCGACCTGTCCGGCTATGCGCTCCTTCATCTCCCGTGCCGCCTTGTTCGTAAAGGTCAAGGCAAGAATAGACCAAGGCTCATAGCCCTGGTCTAACAAATAAGCGATTTTATAAGTCAGCACACGCGTCTTCCCCGACCCTGCGCCCGCTATCACAAGCGAAGGGCCGTCGACATACAATACCGCCTCACGCTGGCTTTCATTCAGTCCGTCTAAGAAATCCGCCATAGCCGCAATTAATTCTTAAAGCTATGTATCGGAGCCGGAATACGTCCGCCGCGGTTTACAAATGCCTCACAACTGAAGCGGTTGACCGGCATAATCGGCGCATATCCCAACAAGCCTCCGAACTCGACCGTATCTCCGACATGCTTTCCTTCTACCGGAATAATACGTACCGCCGTAGTCTTCTGGTTCACCATTCCGATAGCCGATTCGTCCGCAATGATGCCGGCAATCGTAGCCGCCGAAGTATCACCCGGAATGGCTATCATATCCAGGCCGACCGAACATACACAAGTCATCGCTTCCAGCTTCTCAATGGTCAAAGCCCCGGCTTCTACCGCATCAATCATTCCCTGGTCTTCACTTACAGGTATAAAAGCACCGCTCAGCCCGCCGACATACGAAGAAGCCATTACGCCACCCTTTTTCACCTGATCGTTCAGTAATGCCAAAGCAGCCGTAGTACCCGGTGCGCCGGGATGCTCCAAACCGATTTCTTTCAAAATATCTGCCACACTATCCCCGATAGCCGGTGTAGGGGCCAAAGACAAATCGATAATCCCAAACGGCACGCCCAATCTGCGCGAAGCCTCTTGCGCCACCAGTTGACCCACACGGGTAATCTTGAACGCCGTCCGCTTAATCGTTTCACACAAAACTTCAAAGTCGGCATCCCGAATCTGTTCAAGCGCATACTTCACGACACCCGGACCGCTTACGCCGACATTAATAATCGCATCGTCTTCCGAAACGCCGTGAAAAGCACCTGCCATAAACGGATTATCATCCGGCGCATTACACAACACCACCAGCTTGGCACACCCTAACGAATCCCGGCTGGCGGTCATACGTGCCGTATCCTTGATAATGTCTCCCAACAGGCGCACCGCATCCATATTGATGCCCGTCTTCGTAGAGCCAACATTCACCGAACTGCAAATCCGTTCCGTACAAGCCATCGCTTTCGGAATAGAACGAATCAGCAATTCATCGCTCCGGGTCATGCCTTTCGACACGATAGCCGAATAGCCTCCTATAAAATTCACGCCCAACTCCTCCGCCGCACGGTCCAAAACCTGAGCAATCTTAACATAATCATCGGTGGTCTGGCAAGCCGCGCCTCCTACCAATGAAACCGGCGTAATCGAAATGCGCTTGTTTACAATAGGAATTCCATACTCCTGCGAAATATCCTCTCCTGTCTTCACCAAGTCCTTGGCAAGGCGGGTTATCTTTTCATAAATATTCCGGCAAAGCACCTCCAGATTGCTATCAGCACATTCCAGCAAGCTGATTCCCATCGTAATGGTACGCACATCCAGATTCTCTTTCTCGATCATCTTGTTGGTTTCAAGAACCTCTGATATATTGATCATAAGCTAACTTCTTTTTAAATCCGGTGCATTTTGTCGAAAATCTCTTCACGCTGGCATTTTACCTGAACGCCTATTCCGTTCCCTACTTCTGCCAACTCCTTTGATATTTGTTCGAACGGCTTTTCGATGCGTGCCATGTCCACAATCATCATCATATTGAAATATTCCTGGACAATAGTCTGCGATATATCCAATATATTAATATTGTTCTCTGCCAGATACGAGCATACCTTTGCGATAATGCCGACCGAATCTTTTCCTACTACCGTAATAATTGACTTATTCATTTTCTCCTTTTTATTAAATAATACCGCGGCAAAGATAGGCAAATATTAGCGAAATTTCCTCTTCTACGAACTTTTTTTGCCCGAACGCTTGCATATTCAAAAATAATGCGTACCTTTGCAGCGCTTTTGAGAAACAAAAGCACTTGACAAAGAAGTTTGGAGAGGTGGCAGAGTGGTCGATTGCGGCGGTCTTGAAAACCGTTGTTCGGGCCGCACTCGAAATGCGGTGAACGGGTAACTGTTCCCAGGGTTCGAATCCCTGTTTCTCCGCTGATAATCTTTTAGAGATTAACAAGTTATAGGAATTAAGCGTAAAAGCTTAGTTCCTATTTTTTTGTTCGGGAAGAGGGATTTGTGGCGTTGTTTTGAAATGTTTAGAATCACAATCTCACCACCAGAAAGTTGTATATATCATATACTTTATATACCTTTGCGAAAAACGAAACGAATATTATGGATACTACGGTTAAAGCTACTAGAAGAAAAATAATAGACATACCAGAAGATATTTTCCGGTATCTGTCTGTAAAAGCAGCCATGCAAGGCACCAATTTAAAAAGATACATTGAGGGACTTCTTGCGAAAGACGTAGAGGATATGCTAGCCGGTATGGATGACAATGATGCATACCGGTGGCTTTCAAAAAATGAACCTGACGGGCATGTAAGGGTCGGGGAAAAAGAAAAACAGGATTTTGAAAACTGGCTGGGTATTGAAAGGAAATGAAGGTAGAATATTCAAAGGCATTTGTTCAGGCAGTCAGAAAATTATCCGGCAAAGTACTTGATTCTGTCAGGAATGCCATACAGGGAGTCATAGAAGCCCGATGTATTGATGAAATAACTGATTGCAAGAAGCTGGTCGGCTATGATTTCGTTTATCGCATACGCATCGGCAGTTACCGGGCGTTCTTCACTTTCCATGTCCATATTGAAAATGATGTGGTGATGTTCGAGTATCTGTTGCCAAGAGGAGAAGCCTATGATAAGAAGAGTCAGGAAAAACTGCGCCGTATAGATGAATAAAATAAAGAGAAAAAAGAAAAGCCGTCATCAGAACTCCTCGCTCTGACTCGGCTCCTCACTGTTCCATCCGTTTCAACCATAGAGACGAAGCTGCTATGGCTACTCCTGATTTTCCAGCCCTCGAATTGATTCCTGACCATCTGCTGAAATTCAAGTTCAACCCGGCATATTTTTCATTATTGTATATGAAGCCGTGCGCATTACTTCAAGGTAATGCTCTATCGGCTTCTTTTTCTCCTAAACGAAGATATATTGTTTCAGCAGTTTAGATATAGTGAAACTATAGTTTCAGTGCACTGAAACTGCCGATGAAAATATATTGCATTCGAAAGGCAAGCAATCATACCTTTTGAGAGCTTATATGAAACACAAATAGATTGCAACGGAATAAATTAAGAAATACTTGCCTATTTAAGCAGATTAAATTACCTTTGGAGGTACATTTGAAAACGAAATAAACATGAGGCTTAGCATTTTTATTACATTATCTTTCCTTTTATGCACCCTATTCTGCCAATGTAATGGCGATATATTCGTGGAAGAATTTGCCCCTGCCGCTACCGAATATACACTGAATGGTGACGGAGATTCCATTACCATACAATTCGCTTCAGGAGACTGGGATGTCAGCGGAGGATATTTCTCAAGCTATCAGCCCTACACGTGGACGATATGCGACGTAATCGGACATCCGGTAAAGGTAGACGAACAGCCTCATTGGGAAGGATTGGGCAAATGTCTATATGATGATTTCCTGCTGAGCGTTGAAATCACCAGAGACCAATACAACAAACTTTACATCAAGACATGCGAAAACGCATACAAGGATTCCATTTCACTCACCTTGACAATAAGCAACAGCTTTACCACGCAACTCATAAAAATACACATTACACCTGCTACCCGCTATCAGTTAAGCCGAATAGAATACCAACTTTCAGATTTTTCACACGAAACCATTGAAAAAAAACACGGTTACGGCAGTTTTTATAATGTCTCCAATGTTCCTACCCGATGGGGAATACATGTGTTCCAAAACCGATACAACCAGGTCTGGTTCGAAAGCCTATGGCCTGCGCAAATATTAGCACCGGACACGCAGGTAGAAATACCTTGTTACCATCCGAACGAAGTGCCTCCTTTAACGCTCAGCCAACAAAAAGTGACCTACTCGGAAGAATATCAAAACCTTCCATTAAGCTATTCCAATCTAATGGAATGGATTGAAATTCCTCCTCATTGCACCCAAGACGTCTATACACAAATCACGTATGACAAGGTAGGCGTCTTTTACAACCTTTATGCCATCAACCCAAAGACTGGAAAAGAACGGTTATTCAGTGGCACTTTTTATAGCCGTGCTCCCCGTCAGACTGATTATAAAATCATACAAGAAACCATCAAAGAATAGCGTTATGCACATCATACGAACCGCCATAATCCTGTTTTGCATGAACTGGACACTTTCCAGTCATGCCGAACCGGACACACTTACCCATAAACCGATACGTCATCAAATCGGTTTCGATATCCGTCCCGGTTATATACTTCCCACAAAAAGTTTTTTTGAAGGCGAAAACGCACAAGGGAAACCCATGCGAAGCGTACTTTCCGCACATTTGAAATACGCTTTCCGCTTCAGTCCCGACTCGCACTGGGGACAGCTTTACCCACACGCTTATCAGGGCGTCGGCATTTCGTATACTTCGTTTTTCAATGCTTCAGAATTAGGGAACCCCATCAGTGTCTATGTATTCCAAGGCTCGCAAATAGCCCGGTTCTCTCCCCGGCTGACTTTAAATTACGAATGGAACTTCGGCGCATCGTTCGGCTGGAAGAAATTCAATGAAACGACCAATCCTTACAATAACGTGATAGGCTCGAAAATCAATGCCTACATGAACGCCAACATCTACCTGAACTGGCAAATCGCCTCACAATGGACGCTTATAGCCGGAATCGAGGCTACGCATTACTCGAACGGAAACAGCAATTATCCCAATGCAGGAGTGAACACAGCAGGAGGACGCATCGGACTGGTGCGGACATTCGGCGCAGAAGAGTCAAAAAAGAAGTCTTCCCACATTGGAAAAAGCGCAATAGAAGGCTCTCCTTTCAGTTACGACCTTATCGTATACGGGGCGACCCGGCGCAGAGGCATCATCTGGCCCGATGAAAAATACTTGATTCCCGGCACATTCGGCGTAGTAGGATTAAACTTCAATCCGCTCTACCGGATAAACAAGTATTTCCGCGCCGGACTTTCTTTGGATGCCCAATACGATGAAAGCGCCAATCTGAAAAACCACCTTGCCGGAACAGATTACACAGTAAACGAAAAAAAATTCTACCGCCCTCCGTTCCGCGAACAATTTGCCGTAGGCGTTTCGGTACGCGCCGAATTGACCATGCCTATCTTCAGCATCAACTTCGGCATCGGACACAACCTTTTCTATAAAGGAGAAGACACGGAAGGTTTTTACCAGATATTGGCACTGAAGACATTCGTAACTCCCCGCCTGTTCCTGCATACGGGATACCAGCTAAGCAAGTTCAAGGATCCGAATAACCTGATGCTGGGATTGGGGTACAGGTTTTAGATTTTCATCCACTTGCCCCGCTCCAGACGAATCAAGAAGATGATGCCGCGGAAACATAATTCGATGCACATCGCAAGCCACACACCGTTCAACCCCATTGACGGAGCCAGCCAGGCAGCCAAGGTCAGGCGTACCGCCCAAATGCTGAAGAAATTCATCAGGCAAGGAATGACCGTATTCCCCGCCCCTACGAACACACCGTAAGCCACAATCGCCGCCGCAAACATCGGTTCGGCAAAGGCCTCGATACGCAATGCCTGAACGCCTAACTCCAATACCTCGGCATCGGGAGTCATCGTACCGATAATCAAAGGAGCGGCTATATACATAATGACTCCCATGACGCCCATGACCGCCATCCCCATCCCTACCGTAATACGGGCAAAACGGCGGGTCAAATCTTTTCTTCCGGCTCCCATGCTCTGCCCCACCAATGTCGTAGCCGCATCGGCAATGCCGTATCCGGGCATATAGCAAAGGCTCTCTGCAGTAATGGCAAATGAATTGGCAGCTATGGCAAAAACGCCCAACGGAGCCACTATAACCGTGGTCAGAATCTGTGCCCCGCAAATCACGGCATGTTCTATCCCCATCGGACCGCCGATGTGAACCGCTTTCCGCAACACAACCGATGTAGGACGGAAATGCCCTTTCTCATGCATGAATCCCAACTCTTTCGAACGGAACGCCAAATACCAGAGCATCAGACCGGCTACAACCAGCTCTGCCAACCCCGTACCTACAGCCGCACCGGCAACTCCCCAACCGGCGCCGGGCACAAACACATCCATGCCGAATAAAGAAAAGGAACGGGAAGGGAAAATAAGAAAGAAATTGAAAACTACGTCCAACAAACACATCAGGACATTCAGCATACTGGGCACACGCATATTTCCGCTGCAACGAAGCATGCCTCCCGCCAAGAAACACAATTGCATCATCGGCAAAAAAGAAGCATAAATCATAAAATAAACCGAAGCATCCCGGTTGATAGCCTCAGCACCTCCCAGCCACTGAGGCAAGACACCGCTGATGCCGATGCCTACGCCCGCCAAAAGCAGGCTGAACATCAATACCAGCACAATGGACTGGCGCAAAACCTGACGGGCCTCGTCAAACTTCCCCCCTCCGATGCAATGCGCCACCTGAACGGCAAAACCCGTGGAAGCCGCACTGCACAAACCACTGAACAACCACGTGGTAGTGGATACCAAGCCGATGGAAGCCGAAGCGTTCGCCCCTAGACTACCCACCATAGCCGCATCGATGTATTGCATCACGATGGAAGACAACTGTGCCACCATTGCCGGAATACTCAACTGTACTGTCAGCAGCAATTGCTGGCGCAACGTCATCGGACGACCTTCACGGATTAATACAAGCAAATCGTTCTTACCAAAATTCATAGGATGCAATTTATTCCGGGTGCAAAGATACACCAAAATCGATTAACAACATTACCCAAATTACGGATAAAAGTAAAATGTCTACATCTCTCTGTAATATGGGTATTGAAGAAGTACAGGCAAAGCCTTACCTTTGTCGCACGATAAAAGCCAAGTACAGATTAGCAATGAAAGAAACACTGGACATCAAAACGGTACACCAATGCAACTGCTGCCTGGGATGTAAGACCTTGCATCCCCAAGCCAGCGTAATCCGTCTGGATAACACGAACGTGGAAGAACACAGCATCCGTTTTGATTTCTACACCATCCTACTGATAGAAAACGAAACGGAAGACTGCAATTGTTGCGGACGCAAATACTACGACTTTTCAAACGCTACCATGGTATTCCTGCCGCCCCAACATGCATTTGATATCGACAAACACCGGGTACTGCCCCAACAAGGCTGGCTTTTAGCCTTTCATCCGGACTTACTGCATGGGACAACGCTGGAACAGAGCATCCGGAAATACACCTTTTTCCATTACCGCAAAGAGGAATCCCTGCACCTGTCTTTGCGCGAGAAAAATAAAATCACCGACTGCCTGCACGATATGGATGAAGAACTGCACCATCCGATTGACCGGTACAGCCATACACTTATTTCGCACTACATCGAATTATTATTGGATTATTGCACGCGCTTCTACGAACGCCAGTTCATCACACGCGAGAACAAGAACAAAGCGCTGATACAACAAACGGACAAGCTGCTTCAGAAGTGCATCGATTCGGGAAACCTGAAGAACGGAATATTCCCCACTTCGGAATATTGCGCCGGATGCCTGAAGCTGTCTGCCGCTTATTTCGATGACCTGCTCCGGTTCGAAACCGGGAAGACCCTCAATGAATACTTCCAGTTCAAACGTCTGGAACTTGCTAAAAAGATGTTGTTGGAAAAAGGCGAGACGGCTGCATACGTCGCTTCGTGGCTGGGGTTTCCTACCGTCCAGCAATTCAATTTCATCTTCAAAAAAATAACCGGCTTCGCTCCCAACGAATACCGGCTTGCGCAAAACTGACTAAAAGCCCCCGCAAACGAACATAAGTGAGAGGGCTGACTCACTTATGTAAGTCGCCCGACTCACTTATGTGAAACGGCCCACTCACTTATGTTCATCAAAACGCATGCTTGCGTGACAAAAAACTGCCTGCTACTTACGGAAAGGCGGTTTTACCACTTGGGCTTTCAGCTTCCGCCCCCGATTGTCCAAATAAATTTCGGTACCCGGCTTGGCAAACGCCGTCTGTACATACCCCAAACCAATTCCAATCTTACGAGTGGGCGACATGGTGCCGGAAGTGACATGCCCGATTTCGTTTCCTTCGGCATCAACCAGTTTATAACCTTGACGTGGAATCCCCCGGTCTATCATCTCGAACCCTACCAGCTTGCGGCTTACGCCTTCGGCTTTCTGCTTTTCCAGTGCCGCACGATTGGTAAAGTTCTTTCCTTCGACAAACTTCGTAATCCATCCCAGTCCTGCTTCGATAGGCGAAGTGGTATCATCAATATCATTTCCATACAGGCAGAATCCCATTTCCAGCCTTAACGTATCACGCGCCCCCAACCCTATGGGCTTGATACCGAACTCGGCACCTGCCTCGAAAACGGCATTCCAAATGCGGTCGGCATCTTCGGGATAGAAATAAAGTTCGAAACCTCCTGCACCGGTATAGCCGGTATTGGAGACAATGACTTCCGGCACACCTGCAAACTCTCCCACGCAGAAATGATAATAAGGTATTTCGGACAAATCCAATGAAGTCAGTTTCTGAAGAGCCGGCAATGCTTTAGGTCCCTGCACCGCCAATTGCGCCATACGGTCGGAAGCGTTTTCCAGTTCCGCCCCCACCGCATTGTGAGACACACACCAGTTCCAGTCTTTCTCGATATTGGCTGCATTAACCACTAACAGGTATTTTTCCGGCTCGTAACCATAGACCAGCAAATCGTCTACAATGCCTCCCGTCTCGTTCGGGAAACAAGTGTATTGCACCTTTCCCGGCGTAAGAACCGCCGCATTGTTTGAAGTGACTTGCTGGATAAAGTCAAGAGCATGAGGGCCTTTTACCCAAAACTCGCCCATGTGGGAAACGTCAAAGACTCCCACACCGTGACACACCGTAAGGTGTTCATCAATAATTCCGGAATATTCGATAGGCATGTTATAGCCCGCAAATTCATGCATTTTCGCTCCGAGAGCGATGTGCTTCCCGGTAAATGGAGTTGTTTTCATCAGTGCTTTATTTTAAGGTTTAGTATCATGTTTCGGTTCACCACAGATTAATCAACGGTTGAAAATGAAAACCGGTGCAATCTGTGGCGAAAAAAATCAGTATCGCTTAGCGGTAAGTTCGGCTATTTTCACCACCACTTTCATCGCTTTCTCGATAGACTGTATGGGCACAAACTCATAGCGTCCGTGGAAATTCAATCCTCCGGCAAAGATATTCGGGCATGGCAACCCTTTGAAAGACAACTGCGCTCCATCCGTCCCGCCGCGAATGGCTTTTACCTTCGGTTCTACACCGGCTTCTTTCATGGCGGCAAAAGCAAGGTCGATGATATGCATCAACGGCTCTACCTGCTGGCGCATGTTGTAATATTGGTCCTTTATCTGTACGTCCACCCTTCCTTGACCGTATTTTCCGTTCAGCTTGCCGGCACACTCCAGCATGAAAGCCTTACGGGCTTCGAACTTTCCGCGGTCATGGTCACGGACAATATACGAAAGCATAGCATGTTCGACATCTCCCTCCATCCCAATCAGATGGAAAAAGCCTTCGTATCCTTCGGTCGTAGCCGGAGTTTCATTGGCAGGAAGCATGCCTATGAATTCGTTTGCCACCAGCAGCGCATTTACCATCTTACCTTTGGCATATCCCGGATGCACGTTCAGCCCCTTCACCTCAATTTTGGCCGCAGCCGCATTGAAATTCTCAAATTCCAGCTCGCCTACCTCACCTCCGTCCATCGTGTAAGCCCATTTGCATCCGAATTTCTCCACATCGAATTTATGAGCCCCCAAGCCGATTTCTTCATCCGGATTGAATCCAATGCGGATGTTTCCGTGTTCGATTTCCGGATGCGCTTTCAGGTAAGCCATCGCTCCTACGATTTCGGCGATACCAGCCTTATCGTCCGCACCCAGAAGCGTATGCCCGTCGGTCACAATCAAATCCTCACCGATATGGTCTGACAATTCAGGAAATTGTTTTGGAGAAAGCATGATGCCTTCCTCTTCGCACAACAGGATATCTTGTCCCTGGTAATCTGCCACGATGCGCGGCTTTACATCTTTCCCCGACATATCGGGACTGGTATCCATGTGGGCGATGAAACCAATGGTAGGAATCTCCCTGCCTACATTGGAAGGAAGCGTAGCGAACAGATATCCGTTTTCATCTAACGAAATGTCTTCCAGTCCCAATTCCTCCAATTCCGACTGCAAATATCTGGCAAACACCATCTGCTTAGGAGTACTTGGAGTAGTCCCCGTTGTCTCATCAGATTGTGTCTCAAAAGAAACATACTTCAAAAAGCGTTCTATTACTGTCATAATGTTTTTAAGTTAAAAATTAAATCAAGTAAAGATATGAAATTGCCGGCATTTCACCAAATATCAAGTGATTTTTTTAGTTTTTAAGCACTTATATGCTTGACTTTTTATACATTTGCATTCAATTACAATTCTGATATGAAGAGACTGATAATATGTTGCATCCTGTGTATCATTGCATGCTCCGGATTTGCCCAAGAGCCGAATACCGTAAGCCCTACGGCTGATACATTGTCATCGAAAACCTTGACAGACAAAGAACTTCGGCGCCAGAAAATAGCCAAACGGAACTTCCATTACAACATATTGGGAGGTCCCAGTTTCAGCCCTGATTTTGGATTCCTGGTAGGAGGAAGCGCGCTGATGACCTTCCGCATGAACCCGAAAGATACGACCATGAGACGCTCGGTCCTTCCTTTTGCCATGGCATTTATCTTTAAAGGCGGACTGAACATCATGGTCAAGCCCCAGCTGTTTTTCAAGAATGACAAGTTCCGTATCTTCGGACAATTCTCTTACAAGAATACACAAGAAAACTTTTACGGCGTAGGCTATTCGACCAACAAAAATTATGAACGGAGCGACAGCACCAGCCAATACCGGTATAGCGGCATTCAAATAAACCCCTGGTTTCTGTTCCGCATCGGAGAGAGCAACTGGTTTGCCGGTCCGCAAATCGACTTGAACTACGATAAAATCTCAAGTCCAGCCAAATATCTGGTAGAGCAGGAAGATTATAAAAAAGCCGGAGGAGACGAAAACGGATACAAGAACTTCAGTTCGGGACTCGGTTTTTTGCTTACCTACGACACACGGGATATTCCTGCCAATCCGTATAAAGGATTATACGTAGACTTCCGCGGCATCATGTATCAAAAATGGTTGGGAGGAGACGATAATTTTTATCGTTTCGAAGTGGATTACCGCCAGTATAAATCGGTAGGAAAACGGAAAGTGCTTGCCTGGACTGTACAGACCAAGAATGTATTCGGGAAAAACATACCTTTAAATAAATATGTGTTGAGCGGAACCCCGTTTGACCTGCGAGGATATTACATGGGACAATACCGTGACAAGTCTTCGCATGTGGCTTTGGTAGAATACCGGCAAATGTTCAACACCGACCGAAGCAACTGGCTGAAGCGGATTGTCCACCATTTGGGGTTCGTTGCATGGGGAGGCGCAGGCTTTATGGGTCCGAATCCGGGGAAAATAGAAGGTGTGCTTCCCAATGCCGGATTGGGCTTGCGCATTGAAGTGCAGCCCCGCATGAATGTCCGTTTGGATTTCGGCCGCAACTTTATCAACCGGCAAAACCTCTTCTATTTCAATATGACCGAAGCGTTTTGATTAGTTAACAATTAATAGTTAATAATTAATAGGGAATGGCAATGCATACCATTATTCGCCACTCATTATTAATTATTAACTATTAATTATTAACTATTAAAAGTGGCTTGACCCATCAAAGCAATGCGTACAAATCTTGCATTTAGGCAAACCTATCGCCTTCACCAAAGTTTCCAGCGGATTAAACTTTAAGGAAGTCAGTCCGAAACGCGCACGAATCCGGTCTACCAACGCATTGTATTCGGGCGAACCTGTCGTAGCGTATTTTTCCAGTTTGGCATTCTCATCCCCTTCTATTTCCTTGATAATACGGCGGGTTATCAATTCCATGTCGCTCTTGGAAGCGGTAAAGCCGATAAACGGACATCCGTAAATCAACGGAGGGCAAGCAATACGCATGTGCACTTCTTTCGCTCCATAATCATAAAGGATTTTCACATTATCACGCAACTGGGTTCCGCGCACAATCGAATCATCACAGAACAAGATACGCTTTCCCTGCAACATTGCCCGGTTAGGAATCAGTTTCATCTTAGCCACCAACGAACGCATTTCCTGATTGCTGGGCGTAAAGCTACGGGGCCATGTCGGGGTATACTTCGTAATGCCCCGATGATAAGGAACGCCTTTCCCTTCGGCATACCCCAATGCCATTCCTACACCCGAATCGGGGATACCGCATGCACAATCCACTTGCGAATCATCGGTTTTCCCCATTTCATATCCACTGATAAAACGCACTTCTTCTACGTTACGCCCTTCATAGCACGATACGGGAAAGCCATAATAAACCCATAAGAAAGAACAGATTTGCATTTCTTCGTTCGGCTTCCGAAGCTGTTCCCAGCCATCGGCATGCAAACGGATGATTTCGCCCGGACCTACATAATGGTCTATTTCAAAATCCAAGTTCGGCAAGCTGCTCGATTCGCTCGTCACGGCGTATGCCCCTTCCTTTTTCCCGACAATAATCGGTGTACGCCCCCACTTGTCACGAGCCGCAATGATACCGTTTTCGGTCAGAATCAGCATCGAGCACGACCCTTTTATCTTATTGTACACATTTTCGATTCCTTCTACAAAATCCTTTCCCTGCACAATCAACAAAGCCACCAACTCCGTCTGATTTGTTTTGCCCATGCTCATTTCGGCAAAGTGCATGTTCGCATCCAAAAGTTCCTTTTCCAGTTCAACAAGATTATTGATTTTCGCCACGGTCATAATCGCGAACCGCCCCAAATGAGAATTAATCATAATCGGCTGAGGGTCTGTATCACTTATCACGCCAATGCCTGATTTCCCCTTAAACTTAGATAACTCTGCTTCGAATTTAGTGCGGAAATACGAATTTTCAATGCTGTGAATGGAACGTGCGAAACCGGAGTTCTCGTCATACGTAGCCATTCCTGCCCGTTTGGTTCCCAAATGCGAATTATAATCCGTTCCATAAAATAAATCGGTTACACATTCAGTCTTAGAGACTGTCCCGAAAAAACCACCCATTTTGTTTTATTTTAATTTAGTTGTAAATAAATATCCAATTTCGTTGCAAAAATACGGAAAAATTGGCAAGCACGGAAACATACTCCGGCTTTTTCTAATTTCTTTCAAGTCATTCCATTTTGGCGCATCCCCAACAAGGCCTTCCGCGTTCTATTCCTCATCCTCATTTTCATCCTTCATCCCTCCGCTCTTCTGATAGGCGGAAGGAGTGACCCCGAATTGGGCTTTGAAGCATTTACTGAAATAGAAAGGATCGTTCACACCTACTTCCCGTGCCACTTCGGCTATGGTGAGCGTATCAGACTGTGCCAATAATTCCGCCGCCTTCTTCATGCGGATAATCCGCAGATATTCATTGGGAGAATAACCTGTTATCCCGCGCACCTTACGATAGAAGACGGAGCGGCCTATCCCCATCATGCCCGCTAATTCATCTACCGACAATTGAGCGTTTTGCATGTTCTTTTCGAGAATCAAAGCCAGCCTTTCGGTGAATTGCTTATCCCTGTCGGTGGTGCATAAAGCCGGACTGAGCTTTGCCGAAGGGTCATTCGAGAACTTCTTGCGAAGCCTGTCGCGTTGCTCTATCAAACGGAAGGCACGTGCCAGCAGGAGATTCATGCTGAAGGGTTTCGTGATGTAAGCGTCTGCCCCGCTATCGATACCTTCCAAATGGCTTTCGTTCGCATCCAATGCCGTAAGCAAGATAATGGGAACATGGCTGGTCTCGAAATCATTCTTCAACTGGCGGGTGATTTCGAATCCCGAATGTCCGGGCATCATCACATCGCTGATTATCAAGTCGAAATCATTCGCATGCGCTTCTTTCAGCCCCGATTTGCCATCGGATGCAGCCGTCACCTCGAAATACTTGCCCAATTCCGACTTCAAGAACTCGCGCACGTCCGTATCGTCTTCAATTACCAGCACTTTCCGGTGATTCAAAGGTCCGGACGGCCCGGCATCTTTCTCCTGCCATTCTTCTTTGTCCTGCAAAAGCCATTCCGCCTGTTGCTTTTCGGCATGTTCTTCTTCACGGAGGATAACATTGTCTTGTATCAGGAAGTCCTTTTCTTCGTACACAGACGCATCCAAAGGCAATGTGACGATAAACACCGAACCTCCTCCCGCTCCCGTATTTTCCTCGTACGCGATGGTTCCTTTAAGCGCTGCAACCAGCTCGCGGGTCAGGTGCAGCCCGATTCCCATGCTGCTTCCCGAGAAACGGCTCTTGGCAAAACGCTTGAACAACTCGTCCCGCTTTTCTTTCGGGATGCCCACACCGGTATCCGACACACGGATAACGAATTTCTTGCCCGCCTCGTCCGCCGTTGCCGCCAAAAGTATCTTCCCCCCGGAAGGCGTATATTTAAAGGCGTTCGACAACAGGTTATATACAATCTTGTCCAACATGCTCCGGTCGATAAACATCTCATACTTCTTCACCGACGGGACAAAGCGGAACTGCATCTGCTTCGACTCGATTATATCGTTAAAAGACAAGGTGATGTCTCGCAGGAACTCCATCACATCCGCCTTCTCCAAGGCAAGCGAGAGCTTGTTGTTCTGCATCTTGCGGAACTCCAAAAGCTGGTTTATCAAACGCAGCATGCGCCCCGTGCTCTTATCCATCAAGGATACCGAAGAAGCGATTTCCTTCGGGAGCTTCCCGGCACGGTGTATTTTCTCCAAAGCGTTTTGTATCAAGGTCAAAGGCGTGCGGAACTCGTGCGAAATGTTTGTGAAGAACACCAGCTTGTATTCGGTCAGCTGTTCTTCCACCTTGATTTGGTTCCGCAGGGCATTCATCTTCGAGAAGATACTGAACGCCAGGTAAAGCAAGCCCCCCGCTACAAGCACATAAATCAGGTATGCCCAGCCGGTTTCCCAAAACGGAGGCATCACCGTAATCTTCAATACCGACTCTTTTTCGCTCCATATCCCCAACGAATTGCTGGCTTTCACACGCAGGCGGTAGGTGCCCGGACGCAGGTTCTTGTAAGCCGCAAAACTCAACGGAGAAGGTTTGCTCCATGCTTTCTCATATCCGTCCAGCCGATAGCTGAATTGCTGGATACCCTGGCGGACATAGTCCAAGGTAGAAAAATCGATGACAAAGGAGTTCTGATAATATTGAAGCTTGATTTCGGACAAGTAGGGCAATGCCGATTCAAGCGGAGAATGCGCATCGCCCGGACGTACCGAAACGCCGTCCAGCTTCAAGTCGGTAAAAGTCACCACGCTCTTATTCCCCACATCTGCCACCAATGACTCGGGATGGATAATGTTCAATCCGTAATTGGTTCCGAACGCCAAACGCCCGTCGGGCAAACGGATTCCGCAATTCTCGGTATAGATATTCCCCAATACATTGGTCGAAAAGAAATAATTCTCAAAGAGTTTGGTCTCACGGTCGAAGCAGGAGATGCCGTATTCGGTAGAAATCCACATATCCCCCCGAAGGTCCTCCACAAAATCCTGCACCATGTTGTTCACCAGCCCGTCCGTCATTCCATAATGCGTGAATTTCAGGTGCGCATAGTCCCCTCCGGGCATGCAATACGAAAAGCCCGCACCGGTCTCGGCTATCCAAACGCACCCTTCCGAATCGCGCACAATGCTCCGTATCTCATTGCTGTACAAGTCTCCGTTTTCCAACGTATAATTATAATAAGCGTCCGGGTCTTTCAGGAGCGTGTCGGGATGAAACACGAACACGCCTTTGTCCGTCCCCATCCACATCCAGCCATCGGCATCCTCGCACACGGTACGCACCCGGTTGGCTCCTTCTTCCAGGAAAAAGCTCCGGAAGCGGTATGTCCCGCCCTCACGGACCGCTAAGTTCAAGCCGCCTCCCAAGGTAGCAACCCACATACGCCCGCGGCTGTCCTTATACAGGTTATAAACCTGATTGGAAGAAAGCGAAGCGGAATCGCCCGAATGATGCGCGTATTGTTCGTCCCCTACCATGACGCCTTTTCCCCGCGTGCCATACCAAACCCTTCCCTCGTCATCCTTCTCTACGGCATACACATTGGTGTTCGCCTTCAGGACATGCTTCGCCGAGAAGCGGGAATCGTACACGACCACATCTCCCGTACGCGTAGCGATATAAAGGTCCGACCCGTCCAGGCAAGAAAGAGAACGCACCGTATTCGAGCGGTTTATCTTTTCTTCTCCGTTGGGATACACATAAAAAGCCCCATCGTCCATGATGCTCAATTTGTCGATACCGGTAAACTCCGAGCTGACCCACATGTTCCCCAGCCGGTCTTCCATAAGGCACAACAAATAGTCCGAGCTTATCACGCTATTCGTTCCGCCACGCTCGCCAACCGTGAAATGCTGCATGTCTCCCTTCTGCAAATCATAGACATACAGCCCGTTTCCGTACGTGGCAATCCACAACAGGCCGCGCGAATCGTGCACAATCGAATAACGTTCCTCGTCGATATAGTCCAAGTCTTCGTCCGACATCAGCCGGAACTCGCGCACTTCTCCGCCCGCAGCCTGCACATAGCGCACCGTTCCGGTATTGTTGTAAATCCAGAAATCCCGCTTATTATCCTCGATAATCTGCACATGATGCACATCCAGCTTCGGATTAGGTTTCACGAAACGCCCTTGGGTGAAATTGAAGCAATAATTCCCCGTCGAGGCATAAACCATCCATTCGTCCCGATAAAAGATATACCCGTCAAAACCCGTCTTCCTCCGCACAGAGGCTTGGTCCAAGCGCTTTACCCGCCCCTCTCCATCCGATGTGTACATCGTCCCGTCTGTAGCAAAGAAATAAGCATTTCCCTGATATACATGAATGTAACGGATATTCAAGCCGGAAGCCGTTTCGGCAAGTTTTCCTTCCGCCCAGTGATAAAGCCCATTGGGAGTCGCAATCCACACGCCTCCTTTTCCGTCGGGCCGGATGTGGTTCACCGCATCCGATTCCAGCCCCTTCCCTTTCCGGAAAAATTCGGAAGAAAGCACACCCTCGCGGCACGTCACCCTGCGGCATCCTGCCTGATTTCCCCAAAGCCATACATCCTCGCCCGCTTTGTCCGGAACATAAATCTGTGAATAATACCACATGTTCTCTCCGCATCCGGTAAAATCCACCACCTGCCCTTTCTTCAAATCATAACAACTGAATACCGAAGGTGTATGCCGGATCCATAAAAAGCCGTTCTTGTCTTCCTTCAGCCGGTACATACGATGGTCGGAAAGCGATATGCCTTTCCCCCGTTCGGGCAAAAAAGTCAGGAAAGACGAACCGTCATACCGGTTCAGCCCATCGAGGGTCCCGAACCAAATGAACCCTTTCCGGTCTTGATAGATACACCGCACGGAGTTATTCGCCAGCCCGTCACTTACCGTCAGGCGGGAAGAGCGCACTTCGACTCCGGCTAATGCCTTGAAACATATCCCTATTGTGATAATAAAAAGTGAAAGTATTCTTTTCATGTTTCTCATGCATCGGATAATATAATGCGGCAAATGTACAAAAAACTTCGGGAACGGCATGCATTTAGCTATAAAAAATCGAACGCAGAGACGCAAAGACACAGAGGAATAATTTAGAGAGAAGGCAAAGGACACGGAGCCAAACGCCACTCTCTGTGTGCTTTGCTTGCTCAAAAAAATAATTTTATAGTCAATCAGAAATGAATTGCGAAAAATCATTTGTCATGCTGAACGAAGTGAAGCATCTCGGATGCGCCCACGTGGATGTACACGAGATCCTTCACGTTCGTTCAGGATGACAATACATCAAGAATTTTTCGCAGACCAATTTTGTTTTACTATAATATCCGCATTCCACCCAATTGCCTTGTAGGGGCGTATGCGATACACACGTGTCCACTAAAAAAAATTAAGACTTAATTGTGTGTCATTTTGATAGTTTTCTTCTCTGTTCTCTTCGAAAAGCATCATTAATGGAAGTTTTTCGAAGAGCGAGAGGCTTAGTATTCTAAGTAATATATATGTCGATACGCCCAGCCGCAACCTTCGTTCCGCAATGGCAACCATGCAGTAAGCTGTGATGGCACAGTATATCTGTATCTTTACGGCATTTTCGGATGTCCCGTAGAACTCCTTGATTTTCAAATGTTGTTTCATCCATTTGAAGAACACCTCAATGCGCCACCGATATTTGTAAGCTAAGGCGATGTCCAAGGCTGGGACCTGCCGGTTGTTGGTTATGAAATCGAACGTTTCGTTAAGCTCCTTGCTATAATAGATTACTTGCCGGAGCGCGTCCGGATACCCTGTCCCTGCTATCCGGGAAGTAAACCGTATCGTGCGGTCAGCCATGACTCCCTCTTCAGCCGGAAGCTGGCCTTTTTTTTCTTCCAAAACGGTGTAAGCCATGTTCCGTTTCCTGCGCACGATAAAGAATGCCCTGATTTCATTGATGTTATGCAATTGGGTTGTACTGACATAGGCCTTGTCGAAAACGTAAAATGCCCCAGAGCAGTACGGTATGGAATCCATTACCGTACTGTCACTTACGGAATGGTCCGTTATCAAGTTAAAAACCGGGACATCCCGTATCACGTCATACAAGCTGTGCAGCTTTATTCCTCCATATCCTTGCTGCGCACAGCTCCACCAGAACCTCTTAAGGCAAAAATTGACGGTGGACGAATCGAACGCATATAACTCGCCATGTGGAAACAGGCCTGCCATGTCGGCTCTTTCCTCACACGCCAGACGGACCATGCGTTCGGAAAATTCCTGGAATATCCGCACATCCCGTATCTCGTTCGCCCTTGCCAGATTGCTTCGGCTCACTGACTTGCCCAATCCCAAATGATGGAATTTGCTGCGATGGGCACTTAACGAAACTATCAAGTCGCGCAGACTCTCCCGGTGGGACAACTGCCCGATGAGCAGCACCAGCAGCTGGTTCCAGCAACTGAAGGACTTGACGTATTTGTCGCCCTCATACTTGGCAACCAAGCAGTCAAATGCCCGTTTAGGTAAAAATTCACACAATTGGCTAAAAACATACTTTCCTACATGCATTTTGCTATCATTTTGCTATTGGACACAAAAATAGCAATTTGAAAAGTACACGTAAAATATCCAATTATAAAAACCTTATAAACAAATAATTGTACGAATTGTTAATGATTTTTAGTGGACACGTGTGTATGCGATACGCCCCTACATGGGATGTTTGCGGATATTCAAAAAAATAAACTCTGCGCTTTTGCGCCTCTGCGTTCCATAAAAATAACGCTCACTCCTGCAACGTAACGCCCATCAGGCCGATAACGACATCATTCGCCACGGTCTCCAGGGTGAGCGACTCCAGTTCCTTCGCCTTGTCCAAGGGGATATCCAGCAAGACGCCTGCACCTCCTTCTATCTCCCTGCCATACACGCCGCTGATGCCCAACTCCTTGCCCAAGTCTCGGCTCACCTTTCCGCTCTTCAGATGCAGGCGGTACGGACGGGGTCCGGGCACATCGAAAGCCAAGCCGTCCACATAGAAATCCTGCTCGATAGGGCACCAGTTATCGGGATTGGTCAGGGTGACACAGGTTTCCGTACCGTCGGCATAACGCACACGGACGGTTCCGTTCGCGATGCGGCATTGCATGTGGTTCGTGCTTCCGGCAAGAAGCAGGTAAGCATGCGAGGCATTGCCTTCCAACGGCACGGCGATGCTATCGGGATAATTGTCCCAAAGCGAGGTGAAAGCGATGTTCTTCCCTTCCTTCGGCAAGCGGAAAGGCACGCCCAAGGAGGTCAGGAAACGGTCGTTCCGAATCAGGCTCCGCAAGCCGGAATCGTCTATCGTGGCACTCAGCAGGGGATGACACCACTCGCCGATGCCTTGCACGGGAATCTGAAGCGTGGTATAAGGCGAACGGGGCGAGAAATACTGCTCCTTGAAGATAGACGTAACCGAATCGTTCAGCACCGCGCTCATGTCTACCGTGCGGCAAGCTTCGGTATTCACTTCCGAAAAATCGGCTTTCTTCTTCACCATCGGACGCTCGAAACACACATTCACGGGTTGCCACCACTCCATCTCTCCCTGACGGGTACGGATAAAGAAGGTATGGTCGCCCTTCAAGCCTTTCGGCTTTCCCCAGAAGCCTTCCGGACGAAGCCCGGACGAAGCGAACAGCCCTTGCGGGTCGTAGATTTCGGTCGTCTTCAAGCCTTCGGGAGACGGGAGAGTGATTTCTTCCGCATCTCCGGCTACGGTCAGCCCCGTTTCCACGATACGGCAAATATCCTTTCCTGCCCATGCGATTTCCACCTCTGCCTCTGCAGAAGGAAGAGCTTCTATCTCCAGCAAGGGATATCCATGAGCGGCAGGAGCCAGACGCCATTCCGCAGGCTTTCCGTTCACCCTTACCGAGGCAATCCGCTCCCGGCGTGCGTTGACCTGCAAGACCAGTTTCAGCGGCGAAGCGAAACGCTGGGTGAAACGATAGGTGTCGGTGTCCGCGTTCCGCTCGTAAGCGTATTCCACATCGGGCGTAGCCAGCGAGGCATGCTCCCATTCCATGGGGAAGCCCGGACGGATGACCAGCCTTCCGTTCATCGCGTCGGGAAGCACGCCGTACAAGCCTTGTATCAACACGCGCGAAGCCACGCCCACGGGGTCTCCGAAATCACGGTAACATTCCCCGCGCGCCGCATCGTAGAAGCTCACCTGCCCGAAGTTTCCCGGACTGTCGCCCAGGTACATACCGTCAAGGATGGAACTCTTCAGGAGCTTATATCCCGCATCGCCCCGTCCCGACTGGAAATAAGCCAGCGCCGTATGCATCACTTCGGCAAAAGCCACGTTGTTGATGCTCCACGAATAAGGGAGCCAGTTGGTGGTGGCTATCGTAGCATAGCCCTCATCTTCCAGCCCTTTCCCTTTCACCGGAATGTGCGGGATTTGCGTATCGACGTAGCGGGTTGCCTGATACGCCTGAAAAGGGTCGGCGGTCTCGCTGTCAATGGCATGGTAGATGGTCCATACACCGGCGCTTTCGTGCAGGCGTTTGTGTCCCATAAAGTCCTGGAACTCTGCCCAATGTCCTTTCTCCGCCATCCACAGGCGTTCGTTCAGCCCCTTCAGGATGCGGGCGGCTTCTTCCTGGTAGGGTGTCGGGTCTTCGCCTATCTTGCGCGCGATTTCCGCCGCCCATTTGTTCGCTCGGTAATTGTATGCCGAAGAGTGGGTCACGGCACCGCTGTTGTAATACAAGGCATCGCTCGCCCAAATGCAGGCGTACGCGTCATACAATCCGTCGTTATCGGGGTCGTAGTTCCGTTTTTCCCATGCCAGATGACGGGTGATGACGGGCCACATCCGGCGGGCATACGCCAAGTCTCCGGTCCAGTTCAGGTGCCACAGAAGCTCGTCCATGTAACACAGGTTCATGTCGTAATGGTGCATCTGGTTGTTCCGGCGCGGATTGCGGCAGATGTATCCGTTGCTGTATTGAGGCGTTCCCCAGTGTTTCACCGAGCGTGCCAAGTGCAAGGCAGAGTCTTGTGCCGGATGCGGAATCGTGTTCGGCACCTCGGTCACCTGACTTGCGGCATACGCGTCGAAATGCGTGCGGGCACGGTCGTGCCAGCCCAGCACATCGCCCGTATAGGCAGCACGCCACCCGCTCAGGGGCATGCGCCAGCCCACCGCTCCGTGAAGCCATACCTGCCCGTCCCAAATGCCGTCCGCCGCCACCGCCAAGGCTCCGCCCAGGGTATTGAAATAAGGGTCGGGCGTAGAGATGCGGATGCGCGAAGCCAATGCCTTGCGTGCCGCTTCCGCCTTGCCGTACAGCGCACGCCCTTCGGACACCGGAAGCACGCGCAAGTCCTGGTTTTCCAGCAAGAGATACGTCTCCGCTTCCAGCTTCATCGGATACATCTTTTGTTGCCGGGGATGCTCCGGAGCCTCGAAACATCCGGGAGGGTCGGCACCCATATCCCCGTTGCGGTTCAGCTTCTTCGCACGGATTTCCGAGATAAAGCATTGCAGCAGGGCACCGGCGGGCATGCCTTCCGCCTCGAATTTCCATACCGCCCCGTCGGCATCGGGCAAAGCCAATGCCCCGATGCGCAGCTCGCCCTTCCCCCACGCAGGGTCTGCAAGCCGGTACGTGCGCCGCCCTGCCGTATAGCGCGCTTCGCAAAAGTCCAGCGAATCGAGTGCCTGCGACATGCCTCCATGCACCAGCCGGAAACGGATATGCTTGCTGTTCTTCTTCTCGTAGGCGGCGAACACCGGACGGTCGCTGGTCTCCAGACGGAAAGCCGACCAGCTCCCGTACAGGGCACGGGTAAAGCGGTTCTTGCCATTCACGCTCACGAAGTCGTCTCCTTCGGGCACGTATTGCAACGTCCGTTCCGCCCCGCGTTTCGCGTCGTTATACGAGGTCGATTCGATAAAGTCGCCTATCTTCTTCGCCTGCTTGCTTTGGGCGGAAGCGGAAAGGCAACCCATCAGTATGATTCCTGTCAGTATCAGTTTGTTCATAGTCGTATGCATTTAATTTCACCACAGAGAACACAGAGTATCACAGAACTTTTTAATCGTAAATCACACTCACGGCATCGGCTTCAGGCCTTCCCAACGCACGTTCCACGTACCGTCTTTCGGGAATCCGGGGTTCACGCCTTCCGAACCGTCCCAGCCTGCACACATCATCGCCACGGCGGTAAGCAAGCCGCCATTGCCCGGCAGGTACACGCGCAGGCGTCCGTCCTGATAGTTGTGCCCGTTCACCAGATACGTGTTGGTACGCTTGTCCATCAGCAAGGCTCCCACCGCCTTTTCAGGCTCGCCCAGGCGTGCCGCGTCCATGGCGGTCATCGGGTAATCCCAGCCCCAGGTCTTGTTCCAGTTCCAGTTGTCCCATACCCAGTCGAGGGTGTTGCGCATATAGTCGGCATGGATGAGCTTGTTCATCGGAAGAATGCCCACGGCACCCAGCACCGCCATGTGGTCGGAGGTGAAACGGATGTCCTTATACGTATCCGTAGCGGTCTCGGCGGCAAGATACAGGTGGTCTTCGTTGTATGCCAGCGGAGAGAGTTTCTCTATCAGCACGTCCCATTCAGGCACACGCTCCATGCCGGCACGTTCGCGCCACTCCTGAGCCACGCCCATGGCATAATGCCAGTAAGAAAGCTCGAAAGGAGGATTTACCGTATCGGCGGCACGCAAGGTTTCCTGGGCCGGAATGGCACCCTTCAGGATATAGCGGTCGTTTTCCTTGTCGTAGGTAGCGAACGAGTACATAAACTCGGCGGTTTCCTGTACCAGCTTGTTATATTTCTGAATAATCGAGTCCGACGGCTCGGCACGGTAAAGCAGTTCGGCAAGGTAAATCAGGTGGGGCTGCTGCCAGATGAGGAAGCTTCCCACGTTCGACGGCGCTTCGATGCCGCTCGGGTCGGTCATTTTCATCCAGCGCACGCCTTCGAATCCCTGGCGCTCGGCAATCTGGCGGGCTACGGGTTCCGCCTTTTCATACCAGCCCAAGGTGCGTCCCATCATTTCGGGGTGTCCCCACAAGGCGAAATGCGCCTGATGCCACCAAATCATTTCCAAATGGAACTTTCCGAACCACGAGTTATACGTCAGACCCGTTTCCTGCGGAGGTGTAGAGCCTGCGCACTGGATAGCCATCAGGTACTGGCTCAGCACCACGCGGCGTTCCAGTTCCTTGGCGCGCGGATCGGTGCAAAGCGAGAAGTCCACCGCCCCGCCTTTCGTCCAATACGTGTTCCAATACGCCGATGCAGCCTGTTCCGACTGGGCAAACGTCACGGCAGGCGCGTCAGACGGCTCGGGCGTAAACTGGCAGGTAAAGGCAAAAGCCGTGTCTGCCGGAGTCAGGACGAAATAGTTCTTTTCTTTCTCCTTCAGGGTAGCATCGCCTTCCCAACGCACCGTCACATAATAGGTCGTGGCGTCCAGCTGGCGTTTCAGCACGGCGCTCTGCCCGTCTTGTTCCACCACCGTAGTCGAATGCTTGTCGTTCGCTTCCCAGTCGCACGCATCGTCGCAATGCTTGCCCGTAGGGTAAGGGAAACGGAGCTTGATGCCCGCAGGAGCAGTGGAAGACACCCGTGCGGCTATCATGTCGCGTTCAGGATGGCAAACGGTCTGTACCCGGTAAGGCGTTCCGTCCAGCGAAAAGCTGCTGGTGATTTCCCCGTCCCACATATCCAGCGTCTGACGGATATCCTTCACCTGGCCGGGCGTAACCGACTCGTCCAGCTCCAGGCCCACAATGCCCAGATGCAGGCGGTGCGGATTGACGCGAAGCCAGTTGGAAGCGTCTTTCTGACGGCCTTCTTCCTTGAACTGGCACGCATACACCTCCTTGTGCCCGCGCCCGAAATCGTATTCCTTCTGGGCGTCTTCGGGCTTGTAGTTGCCCGTATTGGCAAAGCTGTGCCAGCCCCATTGGCTCTGTGTGCCCAGAGGCACTCCGTTCTTATACACTTCGGGGAAAGTCTGAAGCCCGGTCGCGTCTACGGTATAGGCAAACTCGCCGTTCCCCACCGAGAGCGACGATAGCGAATCCATCGCCGCCACTTGCGGATTGTTGCGCTCCACCAACGCCCGGCGGTCGATGGGTTCCTGCTTCTCCGCGCTACATGCTGCCAGCGTAAGGGCAGCCAACGAATAAAGTAACTGTTTCTTCATGTATCGTTTTTCTTTTTTAAAATAAATGTTTCCGTTGATTATCTTGATGCTGCGAAGATAAGGCTTCTTACTCAAAATCAACATGGAATAACGTACATTGTCATGGAAAAACATACACAAGAGGCAAAATACGAGGGCAAAAACAAAGGTAGAAACGGCCATAGCATCAGGTTTTGGTTACGCTACAAAGTTACGAAAAAGTTTTGAATCATGCAAGCTTTTCGGGGGCGCGGCGCAGCTATATGCTACCCGTCCTGCACTTAACCGGAATGGCTTATGCATATATATGCACAAATCGGTCTGCAAATCTAACAATCTAACATCTAACAATATAACAATATAACAATAACCTTTTCAGAAATCCGCACAAGAGAGAGAAAAAACTAATATATATTTATATATAATATAATATATAATATATATTATATTATATATAAATATATATTGTTATTCACTCTTTCTCCGGTGGATTCGCTTTTTTCGAAAAAAGGTTATTGTTATATTGTTATATTGTTAGATGTTAGACAAAACAGTATGCAAAATCCAAGGCAACGTGGGGTGAGTGTCACTGTTATCACCACAGATTACACAGATTTAATCAATTAATAATCAATAGTTAATAACCCGTATCATCGTAGAGACGATGTGCACATCGTCTCTACGATGATAGCGCAAGACAACAACGACCTACCTTGAAAGCAGGTCGTCTCTGAGATAAGGTAGTTTCAAACCACCCTATCCCGCAGGATGACCTTACTTGAATTAAGGTCATCGGGAAGACGATAGGAGTTGAAATCATGTCGTGTCGAAGGGTGTCATTTCAACCTATACCCCTCTTGCATCCGCCCGTAAGATAAGGTGGTTTCAAAACACCCTATCCCTGAGACGAGGTACCTTGAAAGTACCCTATCTCTGAGACGATGTGGTTTCAAACCACTTCATCTTTGAGACGAGGTAATTTCAAATGACCTCATCCACGAGATAACGTGATTTCAAATTACCCTATGTGGATACCGGATACGCCCCTACATGAGCTGTTTGCGGATATTCATTTTTATAATTCACATACAAGCTCATTTACAGCATCATACAAACAATCGCCGCATAGCGTTAACAGATTTTCACACCCACCCGTTTCAAATCCATTGCCGGACGGGAAAAAAGACGTACCTTTGCCTTCGAACCAAAATCACAAACGCTATGGAAACCAACCGATTACTTCACTACCTGAACTTCCACATCCTCCTGGTGTACGTTCTTGCAATAGCGGAACTCAGCGTCCTCGCGTGCACGGATACGGACGTGTTTCAGCGTAATGCCGTCGATGGGCATTTCGGGGATGCCGTTGAAATACATGGCACGGCGCGCGCCCGCACACGTCAGGTGTTCGATGTGGATGTTGCGGAAGCACGGAGTGGTTTCGTCAACCGGCATGGCAGGCACTTCTGCGGGAACTACCTCGCCGCTTTCGAGCACTTCGACCGCCGACTTGCCTCCGTAATACAAGTTGAACGTAACCGGCTCGGTAGCGATGTCAATCATCGACACGTTGCGCACCCAGATGTTCTCTACCACACCGCCGCGCCCGCGCTTGCTCTTGAAGCGCAACCCGACATCGGTGCCGAGGAACTGGCAATTGCTGACCGAAATGTTGCGCACGCCGCCGCTCATCTCGCTGCCCACGACAAAGCCTCCATGCCCCTTGAAGACCGTACAGCCGTCTACGATGACGTTCTCGCACGGACGCGCGCGCCGGCGGCCGTCTTCGTCCTTCCCGCTCTTGAGGCAGATGCCGTCATCGCCCACATCGAAGGTGGAATTGACTATCAGGGCATTGCGGCATGACTCCAGATCGAGCCCGTCACCGTTTTGCGCATAGCTGGGATTGCGCACCTCTACGTTCTCTATCAGCACGTTTTCGCACATCAGCGGATGCAGGTTCCATGCCGGAGAGTTCTGGAAAATCACGCCTTCCAGCCATACGTTCTTACATTCTATCAGGCTCACCATGACCGGACGCAGGAACGGGCGGATGCTCTGCCATTCTTCTTCCGTCTTGAGGTTCTGAGGCACGTTCATGTTGCTGATGGTGTCTCCCTTCAGCGTTCCGGGGTAAGGGAACCAGTAATCGGCGCGCTTGTAGACCCCTCCGCGCGAGGTTGCCGCCTTCCATTGGCTCTCGGTCACCTTCTGCCGCTTCAGGGGACGCCAGAAATGCCCGTTGCCGTCGATAGCCCCTTGTCCGGTAATCGCTACATTGGTCAGGTTGCGTCCCGAAATGGGCGACTGGCACCGGCGGGTATCCAGCCCTTCGAACACCGTTTCCACCAAGGGATACAGGTCGATATCGGGCGAGAAGAGGATGACCGCTCCCTTTTCGACATGCAGGTTGATGTTGCTTTTCAGCACGATAGGGCCTGTAAACCATACGCCGGCAGGCACCGTAAGTCGGCCTCCGCCCTTTTGCGAGAGCGCGTCGATGGCGCGGGCAAACGCTTCGGTACAAAGCTGTGTACCGTCGCCCACCGCCCCGAAATCGCTCAGATTGACTTCGTTATCGGGAAATGAAGGAGCCTCGACACGCGGCATTTCGAAAGGCAAATCCGCATAAAGCGACTCGTATTTATACTCTTCTGTCGGCTGGCAGGAAGCGAGAAACGCCGCCATGCCGCACGCTAAAAATGTGGTCAGTTTCATGATTTTATTTTAAGTTTATGTTAAAAAATGAATTGGAACACAGAGACACGAAGGCACAGGTTTTATTTAATTGACGTATTGCGATGCCGCATGGTCAATTATTAATTATTAATTGTTAATTATTAATTGTTAATTATTAATTGTTAATTATTAATTGTTAATTGCCCATTCGTTTCCCCAGCTCCAGACACCCCATGATGTAAGGGCCCGTAGCCTTGGCATCGTTATCGCGCATTTTCTCGCCGATGTAATACTCGAAGCTTCCGTCGCGGTACGGCTTTCCGCCCAAGCCTCCTACCTGACAGCAGCGGGTCAGCGTCTGGGTTCCGTCGGCATTTTCCTTCATCAGCTTCGCGTTCAGCCCCCGGAAGGCCTTTTCAGCCACCGCACGGTATTCCGGAGCGATATACCCTTTGTTTACCGCCTTGGCGTATGCATACATGCATTGCGTAGTGACCGAGGCTTCGGGGAAGTTGCCTTCACGCTGGGGCTGGTCAATCACCTGATACCAAAGCCCGTCCTTGTCCTGATACTTGGGGAGCGCTTCGGCAAGACCCTGAATGTATCCAACCAGTTCGGCACGTCCGGAATGGTCCTCGGGAATATAATCGAGCACATCCACCAGCGCCATGAACCACCATCCGATGCTCCGTCCCCAGAAATTGGGAGAAGTTCCGGTCTCGGGATTCGCCCACCGCTGCGACTTGCTCTCGTCCCACGCATGATAATACAGCCCTGTCCGGGCATCGTACGTGTGCTCGTGGCAGATGCGGAACTGCTTCACGGCATCGTCTATCAAGTCGGGACGCCCGAACTCCGCTCCGTAGCGCGCCAAGAAAGGCGAAGCCATATAAAGCCCGTCCAGCCACATCTGATGCGGATAGACCAGCTTGTGCCAGAAGCCCCCTTCCAACGTGCGCGGATGGCGGCTCAGCTGGCGTACCAGCACGTCCATCGCTTTCTTGTACTTCCCGTCCTTGGTTTCGCGGTACAGGTCGAACAACACTTTCCCCGAATTGATGAAATCCAGGTTATAATCTGCCATCTCGTATTTCCAGATGGTTCCGTTGGCATCGATAAGGGTATCGCCCCACTCTTCCACATACTCGTAATACTTGCGCTCGCCGGTAGCTTTCCACATCTCCAGCATCGCGCAACATCCTACGCCCTGCGCATAGCCGAAGAACAGGCGTTTCCCATGGTCGAGCTGCCACGCTTCGGGGAAACGCGCCATTTCCGAACCGGCAAAACGCTGTGCCGCTTCCCGGTAGGGATTGGAAGCCAACGCCACCGAAGCAAAAAGCAGCTGCATGCCTAATGCAATGATTGTCTTTTTCATGTGTCTTTTTATAGCTAATGGTTTTACATTAAATTTCCGCTACAAAAATAACACACTCCTTCCGTTCCTGCCATGCAATAACGTACAAGGACATGGAATCGGGTACACTTTTCCCCTTAAAACTGGAAAATAGCCGTCACTACCAAGCGGTGGTTCAAGACGGTATGCGAAGAAAGCGCCTTGGCTTTCGCATCGAATTCATCGCCGTACCAGGCGTTGCACACCGAATATTCGGCACCGAACTTCCAGTGCGGGCGGTTATAAGTCAGTTCGGCGGTGCCGGTGAAAAGCTGGTCGAGGGTGGTTCCTGTGCCTAACGTGCCGTAGGGCACTTCTTCCGTAGCCCCCAAGCCTTTCAGGTAACCGAAGAACAATGCCGGACGCCACGTCTTGCCGTATGCCACGTTCACCCACGTAGTAGAAGTGCGGAGCGGCGCATACTCCTGCTCGCCGGTCACGGGGTCGATGCTCCGGATGCCGTATCCGCCTACGGTGCTGGCTTGCGTCAGGTTGGTGCCCAATACGGTTTTGGCGGCTACCAGCCAATTGTTACGCGTATATTTCACATGCGCCTCGCCCGAAATGCCGGTGATGCGTTCGTCCACCTTATACGTGCCGCTCCCGGTTTCCGACTGGGTACGGGGCGTAATGGAGCTGACATGTACGCCGGCACCGGCTATCAAGCCCGGCCGCTTGTAATCCACGCCCACATACACCTCGGGGATGCTGCTCCACTTGATGAAATCCTGGTGCTTGCGGGTAGCGGTAGCGCCCGGCTCGTTGGAACTGGGACCTACCGAGAGGTATTGCGATTGCCAGATAGCGGCGGCGGTCAGGCGGAAGTTTTCCGAAGTGAAGCGGTACCGGATTTGCGGAGCGCGGCTGAAGGGCTGGTAAGGAGCGCCCATGTTGAGGTTCAGTATTTCGGGAGCCACATCGCCATAGAGCGGATGCCAGGTCTGCCCCACCAGCAATGCCGACTTGCCCCAGTCAAGATTGAAATACACGTGGCGGATGCGGAAGAGCGAATACGTTGTGCCCGAACCGCGGAAGTCCACTTCCACCTTTGCCGAAGTCTTTGCCTTGCCCAGCATCGGTCCCGTCACGTCCACGCCCAAACGGGTATAAAGGGTATAGAAATCGCTGTTCCCGTTGTCGTTCAGGTCTTTTCCGTTAGGGTCTTCCACTTTATCCAGCGGATACATATAGAACAGTCCGTCCACCGTTTCCGAATTCGACCGGCTGTTATAGAACAAATCGGTACGCACCTGACCATAAAATTTATAGTCGAATCCTTTCTTCTGCGCATTGCCTGCCAGTGTACCTCCCAGCAGGGCTGCCAATAATACAACTTGCTTTTTCATACTATTCTTTATCGTTTTTGAAACGCAGATTAGCGCAGATTATCATAATCCTTTTAAAGGCGTGTTTTGTTTTGAGAGTGTATCAAAACAGAAATTAGCTTTCATTTTGTCATCCTGAGTGCCCATTTCCTGTGGAAAACCCATTCGATTATGACGGGGATTTTTCAAAGCTATTGTCATCCTGAACGAACGTGAAGGATCTCGTAAACATCCACGTGGATGTGAGATTCTTCCTCCCTACGGTCGTCAGAATGACAAGAGGGTTAAGGATAATCCGTCATTGGTAACGTAGTGAAGCATGACAAATCATTTTTCGCTATACATTTCTGATTGAATACAAATATAAAATCTGTGTTAATCCGCGCTAATCTGCGTTTCAAACAAAAACACATTTATAAACATCGCCCGCAAAAGTAATAAAAAAGAAAAATGTTTGTATCTTTGCCCGCCTAAAAACATCACGACATGAGACAAAAGCTACGATATACGATTCTCGCCCTGCTGCTCTTCCCCTTCCTCACCGCTTTCGCGCAAACAGCCCCGAAATACGAGATACGCGCCACGTGGCTCACTACGCTGGGCGGTATGGACTGGCCCAGCCATAAAGCCGTCTCTCCCCAAGGCATCGAACGCCAGAAGGCCGAACTATGCCATATCCTTGACCAGCTGAAACAAGCCAACTTCAATACGGTACTTTTCCAAACCCGCCTGCGGGGAGACGTAATCTACCCCTCGGCATTCGAGCCTTTCGCCGAATCGCTGACGGGTACCGAAGGCAAGCATCCCGGCTACGACCCATTGAAATTCGCCATAGAAGAATGCCACCGGCGGGGCATGGAACTGCATGCCTGGCTCGTGGCTATCCCCATCGGGAACACCCGCCAGATACGGATGCTTGGGAAAAACGCCCTGACCCGCAAACACCCCTCGCTCTGCAGGCAATTCAAGGGAAGCTGGTACCTGGACCCGGGCAATCCCGGAACGGATGAATATCTGGCAAACATCGTGCGCGAAATCGTATCCGGATACGATGTGGACGGCATCCATCTCGATTACATCCGGTACCCCGAGCAGGGGGAACGCTTCCCCGACCAAAACACATACCGCAAGTATGGGAAACGGCAAGGCCTGACACAATGGCGGCGGGACAACATCACACGCATCGTGCGCCGGATATATACCGAAGTCAAGTCGATGAAACCATGGGTAAAGGTAAGCAGCTCGCCCATCGGCAAATACCGCGATACGGAACGCTATTCTTCGCACGGCTGGAACGCCTATGAAGAGGTGTATCAGGACGCCCAGCAATGGCTGAAAGAAGGCATCCACGACGCACTTTTCCCCATGATGTATTTCCAAGGAAACCACTTTTACCCGTTTGCCCTCGACTGGAAAGAGAATGCATACGGGCGGTGGATTGTGCCCGGACTGGGCATCTACTTCCTGCACCCCAAAGAACAGGACTGGCAACTGGACGAAGTCATCCGGCAAATCTATTTCATCCGTTCCATCGGGCTGGACGGACAGGCTTACTTCCGTACCCGCTTCCTGCTCGACAATACCAAAAGCGTATTCGACGAGCTGAGGCAACATTTCTACCCGCTTCCGGCACTCGTCCCACCCATGACATGGACGGACAGCATCGCACCTGCCAAGCCCCAAGAGCCGTCTTTCACGCTTTTAGACCGAGGCATCCGTTTCCGCTGGGAAGTCTCTACCGATAACCTCTCGCCGGTATATTACCGCCTCTATGCGTCGGACACTTATCCGGTAGACACGCGGAACCCCCTCAACCTGATTGCCCCACGCATCGAGGACACCCGCTACACCTATGTGCCCGAAGTGCCTTGGCAAGAATACCTCTATTGGGCGGTGACCGCCGTAGACCGGTGCGGGAACGAAAGCGAACCGCTGGAATTTTTCCAATTGACAAATTATGAATAGTTGCTTACCGGCATCGTTTTTACGCCTTTGCGTTTCCTATTCTCCGAAATATTCACTATTTTTGCAAATCAATAAATCAATATTATAACATTTATAAATCAATAATTCATAACATAAATTCTTATGAGCAACCAACGATATATGCAACGCGGCGTGTCGGCATCGAAAGAAGATGTGCACAACGCCATCAAGAACATCGATAAAGGTATCTTCCCGAAAGCATTCTGCAAAATCATACCCGATATCCTGGGCGGTGACCCTGAATATTGTAACATCATGCATGCCGATGGGGCAGGCACCAAATCTTCTTTGGCTTACCTATACTGGAAGGAAACAGGCGACCTCTCGGTTTGGAAAGGCATCGCACAAGACGCGCTGATTATGAACATCGACGACCTGCTCTGTGTGGGAGCGGTAGACAACATACTGGTATCCTCCACCATCGGACGCAACAAACTGCTGGTACCGGGCGAGGTTATCTCCGCCATCATCAACGGTACGGATGAATTGCTCGCTGAATTGCGTGACATGGGTGTAGGCGTATATGCCACGGGAGGCGAAACCGCCGATGTGGGCGACCTGGTGCGCACCATCATCGTAGACTCTACCGTGACCTGCCGCATGAAGCGTGCCGACGTGATAGACAATGCCAATATCCGCCCGGGCGATGTCATCGTAGGACTTGCCTCCTACGGACAAGCCACGTATGAAAAAGAATACAACGGCGGCATGGGAAGCAACGGGCTGACCTCGGCACGCCACGATGTGTTCGCCAAATACCTGGCGGAGAAATATCCTGAAAGCTACGACCACGCCGTGCCCGAAGACCTGGTATACAGCGGAAACCTGAAGCTGACCGACCCGGTAGAAGGCTCGCCCATCGATGCCGGAAAGCTGGTGCTCTCTCCTACCCGCACGTATGCGCCGGTGGTCAAGAAGCTGCTCGATGCCCTGCGTCCGCACATCCACGGCATGGTGCATTGCTCGGGAGGCGCACAGACGAAGGTGCTCCACTTCGTAGGCGACAATTGCCGGGTAATCAAAGACAACCTCTTCCCCGTTCCTCCCCTCTTCCGCACCATCAAGGAACAGAGCGGAACAGATTGGGACGAAATGTACAAGGTATTCAACATGGGACACCGTCTGGAGGTTTACCTCTCGCCCGAACACGCCGAAGAAGTCATCGCCATCTCGAAATCGTTCAACATCGACGCGCAAGTAGTAGGACGCATCGAGGAGAGCGACCATAAGGAACTGATTATCCGGAGTGAGTTCGGGGAGTTCAAGTATGAATGATGTCAGAAAACGAAAGAGCTGAATTCAGACAAAAGTTACGCGAAGGATTAACCCGTTCGCGATACAAACTTATCCGCGAAAAGGCTTTACGTAATGAAAACATCATTGAGGGAGACTATAAAGGAGGCATAATAGAGGTTTCAGCCCGGGAACTTCTGAAAAAGCTCTACAATGAAGACATTGTCGTATTAACGGATGACAAACCCCGACAATAAGATAATATGGAAGATACATCACGTGCTAATAATAATGGCATCTTATTGCCACGTGGTATAGTCATACTATCCGCCGTGGCTGTCTTATGTGTCATCATAGACCTTATCGGCGGATTAATTGAATATTTTCAAGACGACAAGCTGCGCATCGTGCGCATCATTACCCGTTGCTTCAGCATTTTAGGCTGGGGACTTGTGGAATGGTATATAATGGACAAATTGTGGAAAACCCGTAAAAGAGGAAAACATACTTCACAAAGCAAACAAGAAGAATAACCTATGTCAGAAAACAATACATTATTAGAAAAACTGGACGGACTGGTGGCACGGTTTGAAGAAGTATCGACCCTGATAACCGACCCGTCCGTCATTGCCGACCAGAAACGCTACGTGAAGCTCACCAAGGAATACAAAGAGCTGGGCGACCTGATGAAGGCACGCGGGGAATACCTGCAATGCCTGAACGGACTGGAAGAGGCAAAAATGATGATGGGCGAAAACGACCCGGAACTGAAGGAAATGGCACGCGAGGAAGCCGCCGCATGCGAAGCACGCATACCGGAACTGGAAGAGGAAATCAAGCTCCTGCTCATCCCTGCCGACCCGCAGGACGACCGTAATGCCATCCTCGAAATCCGAGGGGGAACCGGAGGGGACGAAGCGGCTATCTTCGCCGGAGACCTTTTCCGCATGTACTCGAAATATTGCGAGCGCAAAGGTTGGAAGCTGGAAGTATCGAGTGCCAGCGAAGGCGCATCGGGCGGATTCAAGGAAATCATCTGTTCCGTGACAGGTGATAAGGTATACGGGACACTGAAATACGAATCGGGTGTGCACCGGGTGCAACGCGTACCCGCCACCGAAACCCAGGGGCGTGTACATACTTCGGCAGCATCTGTCGCCGTATTGCCCGAAGCCGAACCCTTCGATGTGGAAATCAATGAAGGCGAAATCAAATGGGATACGTTCCGAAGCAGCGGTGCCGGAGGCCAGAACGTGAACAAAGTGGAATCGGGCGTACGCCTGCGCTATAACTGGAAAAATCCCAATACGGGCGTGGTAGAAGAAATCCTGATAGAATGTACCGAAACGCGCGACCAGCCGAAAAACAAGGAACGGGCTCTCGCGCGCCTGCGTACCTTTATATATGACAAGGAACACCAGAAGTACATCGACGATATCGCCTCGAAGCGCAAGACCATGGTAAGCACCGGCGACCGTTCGGCAAAAATCCGTACCTACAATTACCCGCAGGGACGCATCACCGACCACCGCATCAATTATACCATCTACAACCTTGCCGCCTTTATGGACGGCGACATACAGGATTGTATCGACCACCTGATAGTGGCGGAGAACGCCGAGAGACTGAAAGAAAGCGAACTATAACCTTTAACCGACCAGCGTCATGAACAGGCCATGGTATCAACAAATAGCCAGAATCCTTGCCGGAACGTTGCAAACCACTTTGAGACGTTTCCCCGTCACGGTATTGTTCGGCATTGCCCTGAGCGTCTATCTGATTCACCTAATCGCCACAGATTATGAAACAGAGAACAAGCTGATTGTCATCATCGGATATTACCTCTCGGCAGGCACGCTCCTTTCGCTCACCCTTCATCTCTGGAGTGAGGAAATGGAGCATCCGGTACGCAAAGCCATAGCCCATGTACTCCCTCACGGGCTATTGATAGCAGATGCCCTGTTCCTGTATTCCCTTTCGCCCGGCGAGTCGCTGACCGAAATCGGAATCGCGCACGGAGCCGCAATCTTTGCCATCGGCATATCCGTCTTTTTCCTTTCCTTCTCACGCACCAAGAACGATATGCCTAACTGGAACTTCGCTTCCGCAAGCTTTGGAGCGTTTATCACCTCCATACTCATCGGGAGCGTCATGAGCCTCGGAACCTGCCTGCTTGCCTATTCCCTGCAAGCCCTGTTCAACATCGAAGTCAATCATAAGGCCTACGGCTATATCGTGACCGTATGCAACGTATTCCTCTCCTTGCTCTTATTCCTCGGAATGCTCCCGCAAGGACGCGAAAAGCATAACGAATCCCCTCACGCCAGCCCATTCCTGAACGGGATTATCCGCTACCTTTTCCTGCCTTTGGAAATGGGCTATATCCTTGTGCTTTACATCTACGCCGCCAAGATACTCATTACCTGGGAACTACCCACGGGCTGGGTCTCCTGGCTGGTCACCCTCATGATGGCCGGATGCATCGCGATTGAGTTCGGCATCTACCCCTCCCGCATCGGAAGAGAAAGGCAAACGGACAAACGTATTGCATACGGGCTTCCGCTCGTGGCATTGCCCTTGCTGGTCCTGATGACCGTCAGCATCATGCGCCGGTTCCAGGATTACGGCATCAGCATCAACCGCCTTTACCTCATCACCTTCAACGCCTGGTGCTACATCGTCTGCATCGGGCTGATTCTCAACAAGGCAAGGCGCATCAACTGGATACCGGTCTCGTTCTCCGTGATATTCCTGCTGACTTCCGTGCTTCCGGTAAACTATGCCGGCATCACCCGGAATAAGATTCATGCCGATATCGAAAACGAGTTAAAGGCATCGGGCATCTCTTCCCTCCCCTTATCCCGGGAAGGGTACGAGAAGTGGCTCGCATCGCTCCCGTACGCCCATGCCGCGAACATCAACGACCGAGTGAGATACATGCGGAACTGGTTCGGATGGGAAAGCATAAGCGACCTGGTAGACCAAGACATTTCGCTATACTCGCTTCCCGAAGCCGAATCGCCCCACTTCTCCTACCAGGGAGAAACCGAACCTTCTGAGCCTCTCCCTATCCCCGAAGGGCATAACCAGGTGATAGAAATCGACCAATACATGTCGGGGGCAGACGGTTCCCTGCCCGATAAATGGTGGGAAAACGGGTCATTGCCTGTACCGCTCGAGCTTACGGGAGACACCGTCTATTTCGATTTGGATACCATCTGGAAGCTGCAGGCGCATACTTCCGGAGGCACATTCCCCGAAACCGCCGCGATGCCCCCTACGGCCCTGCGGTGCAATTCACCCGACAAGAGCTTCGTGCTCACCCGATTCAGTTTAAACTATAACAAAACAAACATAGAAGATACACACTTGTCTTTCAAGGGATATCTCTTTTATCAAAAATAAATTCAAAAACAGACCAATATGAACAAACAAGAACTCTTTGAAAACATCAAGCGCAAACAATCCTTCCTGTGTGTAGGGCTGGATACCGACATCAAGAAAATCCCCGGACACCTGCTGAAGGAAGAAGACCCTATCTTTGCATTCAACAAAGCCATTATAGACGCAACCGCCCCTTATTGCATCGCCTATAAGCCGAACCTGGCTTTTTATGAAAGCATGGGCGTAAAAGGCTGGATAGCCTTCGAAAAGACCGTGGAATACATCAAGAAGAACTATCCCGACCAGTTCATCATCGCCGATGCCAAACGCGGGGATATCGGAAACACCTCCGCCATGTATGCCCGCACCTTCTTCGAAGAGCTTGACATCGACTCGCTGACCGTGGCTCCCTACATGGGCGAGGACAGCGTAACGCCCTTCCTCTCCTACGAAGGAAAATGGGTCATCCTGCTGGCGCTGACCTCGAACAAAGGCTCGCACGATTTCCAGCTGACCGAAGACAAAGCAGGCGAACGTCTCTTCGAAAAAGTATTGCGTAAATCACAAGAATGGGCAAACGACCAAAACATGATGTACGTGGTAGGTGCTACCCAAGGCAAGATGTTCGAGGACATCCGTAAAATTGTCCCTGAACATTTTCTGCTGGTTCCGGGAATCGGTGCCCAAGGAGGCTCACTGGAAGAAGCATGTAAATATGGCATGAACAGCAAGTGTGGGCTGATTGTCAATTCCAGCCGCGCCATCATCTATGCCGACAAGAGCGAAGCCTTCGCCCAAGCCGCCAAGAATGAAGCCGAAAAGGTTCAGAAACAAATGGCGGAACAATTGAAAGCCGCCCATATAATATAATAAGGAGTAAACCGGCTCACGCATCCTCTCATTGCACCTGCCCCGTGCGGTACAATGAGAGGGCTTATGCATCTCGAAACGCATGTACTTGCATCGGCTCACTCAAGCGTCTGCATCCCCCGACTCAAGCGTTTGCACCGGCATGCGCAAGCGGTTGCATACGCCTCCGAGACCTGCCGTGTTCCGCAGGACTAAAGCAAAAAAAACATCGGTTAACCAGTTTTAGACCACTAAAAAGATAAATAATTGACATTTTGCACGGTTATATAAAAAAAAAATACGTAATTTGCATAATTAAACAAGGAGCGTACTAAAAGACACTAATAGAAAAACCAAAAGATACGATAAGTTATGGAGTTTTCAGCTAAACAAATTGCGGAATATATCCACGGAGAAATAGTAGGGAACGAGCATGCTACCGTACACACATTCGCAAAGATAGAAGAAGGCGTACCGGGTGCCATTTCTTTCCTTTCAAACCCGAAATATACACATTATATATATACGACCCAATCAACGATTGTATTGGTCAATAAAGATTTCGAACCGGAACAACCGGTAAGTGCAACCTTGATTAAAGTAGACAACGCATACGAAAGCCTGGCTCAACTCCTGACTTTATACGAACAAAGCAAGCCGAAAAAGACGGGCATCGACCCGCTGGCATCCATTGCTCCGACCGCTAAAATCGGGAAAGATGTCTATATCGGTCCCTTTGCCTGCATCGAAGCAGGCGCAGAAATAGGCGACAACGCCTGCATCCATCCGCATGTCACCGTAGGAAGCCATGTTAAAATCGGCTCCAACACCACGCTATATCCCCATGTCACCATTTACCAGGATTGCCGCATAGGGAATAATTGCATCCTGCATGCCGGATGTGTCATCGGTGCGGACGGATTCGGGTTTGCCCCCTCCGCCGAAGGCTATGACAAGATTCCCCAAATCGGTATCGTCGTTATTGAGGACAATGTGGAAATCGGTGCCAATACGTGCGTAGACCGTGCCACGATGGGCGCCACCATCATCCATAAGGGCGTAAAGCTGGACAACCTGATTCAGATTGCCCACAATGTAGAGATAGGAAGCCACACGGTGATGGCTTCGCAAGGAGGCGTGGCAGGTTCCGCCAAGATAGGCGAATGGTGCGTATTTGCCGGACAAGTAGGTGTAGCCGGACATATCAAAGTGGGCGACCGCGTGACTATCGGAGCCCAATCGGGCATACCGGGCAATACCAAGTCGGGCAGCACCCTGATGGGATATCCCGCCATCGACCCGAAACTTTTTGCGCGTTCAGCTGTTATATACAAGAAGTTGCCCGACATGTACGAAGACATGAGACGCATGCAAAAAGAACTGGAAGAATTAAAGAAACAACTTAATAAATAAAGCCCATGTTGAAACAAAAAACATTAAAAGGCAGTTTTACACTGAACGGTAAGGGTCTCCATACCGGAGTCAAGCTGACCGTGACATTCAATCCTGCCCCCGAACACCACGGATATAAAATCCAACGCATCGACCTGGACGACCAGCCCATCATCGATGCCATAGCGGATAATGTGGTAGACACCACACGTGGTACTGTTTTGGCTAAGAACGGGGTAAAAGTAAGTACCGTAGAGCACGCCATGGCTGCCCTCTATGCAGCCGGTATCGATAATTGCCTGATTCAGGTAAACGGTCCCGAACTTCCGATTTTAGACGGAAGCTCGAAAGCATACGTAGAATGCATCCAGCGGGTAGGCATTGAGGAACAAACCGCTCCGAAAGATTATTACATCATCAAATCGAAAATCGAAGTGCGCGATGAAGAAACAGGGTCTTCCATCATCGTCTTGCCGGATGATAAATTCAGCTTAAACGTATTAATCTCTTACGATTCCAAGATTCTGACCAACCAATACGCCACATTGGAGAACATGGATGAATTCCCTACCGAAATCGCATCGGCACGCACCTTCGTATTCGTGAGGGAAATCGAACCTCTGCTAAATGCCGGGCTTATCAAGGGAGGAGATTTGGACAATGCCATCGTTATCTACGAAAAGCAGATGACCCAAGAAAACTTCGATAAATTAGCGGATGTCATGGGAGTCCCGCACATGGACGCAAGCCATTTAGGATATATCAATCACATCCCTTTGGTATGGCCCAACGAGCCAGCACGCCATAAGTTGCTCGATATCATCGGCGACCTTGCCCTGATTGGGAAACCCATCAAAGGACGCATCATCGCCACCCGTCCGGGACATACCATCAACAATAAATTCGCCCGCCAGTTGCGTAAGGAAATCCGCCTGCACGAGATTCAGGCTCCTATTTATAATTGCAACGAACCTCCTTTAATGGACGTGAACCGCATCCGCGAACTCCTTCCCCACCGTTACCCGTTCCAACTGGTAGACAAAGTCATCGCCATCGGAGCAAATTACATCGTGGGCGTAAAGAACGTCACTTCGAACGAACCGTTCTTCCAAGGGCATTTCCCGCAAGAACCGGTCATGCCGGGCGTTCTTCAGGTAGAAGCCATGGCACAAGTGGGAGGCTTGTTAGTGCTCAATTCATTGGCAGAGCCGGAAAGATATTCCACTTACTTCCTGAAGATAGACAATGTGAAGTTCCGCCAAAAAGTAGTGCCAGGCGATACCCTTGTCTTCCGTGTAGAACTACTGGCACCGATTCGGCGCGGCATCTCTACCATGAAAGGATATATCTTCGTAGGAGAAAAAATCGTTTGCGAAGCCGAATTTATGGCACAAATAGTAAAAAACAAATAACATGATCAGTCCATTAGCATACATACACCCCGAAGCAATCATCGGAGAGAACGTAGAAATCGGTCCCTTTGTCTACATCGACAAGAACGTCGTAATCGGTGATAATAACCTCATTATGCCCAATGCGAATATCCTCTACGGTGCACGCATCGGCAATAACAACCGGATTTTTCCCGGTGCCGTTATCGGAGCTATTCCGCAAGACCTGAAGTTCAGAGGAGAAGAAACCACGGCGGAAATAGGCGATAACAATACTATCCGCGAAAATGTAACCATCAACCGGGGTACCGCCGCTAAAGGAAAAACCGTGGTAGGAAACAATAACCTGCTCATGGAAGGCGTACACGTAGCCCATGATACACACGTAGGAAGCGGATGCATCATCGGAAATTCTACGAAAATGGCAGGCGAAGTCATTATCGATGACAATGCTATCGTAAGTGCCAACGTCCTGATGCACCAGTTCTGCCGGGTGGGAGGATACGTCATGATACAGGGCGGATGCCGGTTCAGCAAAGACATCCCTCCTTATATTATCGCAGGACGCGAACCCATTGCCTACAGTGGCATCAACATCGTAGGCCTGCGCCGGCGCGGATTCTCGAACGAACTGATAGAGAATATCCACAATGCCTACCGCATCATCTACAATAACGGAAAGAACGTGACCGATGCCCTGCAACAAGTAAGAGAAGAAATACCGATGAGTCCCGAAATCGAATACATCGTTTCTTTTATCGAAAATTCGGAAAGAGGCATCATCCGATAAAAAATTTTTGTACCTTTACCGCATCAATTCAAGTTTAACGAAAGATTATGGTATACAAATTTAGAATCATATCAGACGAAGTGGATGATTTCATAAGAGAAATCAAAATCGATTCGGATGCTTCATTCTACGACTTGCATGAAGCTATCCTGAAATGTACAGGCTATAAGGATGACCAGATGACTTCTTTCTTCATCTGCGACGATGACTGGGAAAAAGAGATTGAAATCACGCTGGAAGATATGGGAGCAGGAAGCTCGGAAGAAGATACATTCGTCATGAAAGATACCCGCCTGAGTGAACTGCTGGAAGATGAAAAGCAAAAGCTGCTCTATGTATTCGACCCCTTGGCTGAACGCGTATTCTTCATCGAACTGTCGGAAATCATCACCGGGAAAGACCTCCAACATGCCACTTGCTCACGGAAAGAAGGAAATCCGCCCCAACAAGTCATCGACTTCGACGAGCAAATGAAGAAAATGGATTCATCACTGGACTTAGACGAGAACTTCTACGGAGACCAGGAATACGATATGGACGACTTCGACCCCGACGGATACGACATTGGGAGCGGAGGAAATCCGTATGACGAAGATAAATACTAATTTTTTAATGAAGAATGAAGAAATAAGAATGAAGAATCGGTTGAACACCTTACTCATTCTTCATTCTTCATTCTTTAATTCTTCATTTTTATGACCCTCATCGTCCTCATTGGCGCTACCGGCGTAGGCAAAACCGAATTAAGCCTGTCCATCGCCGAAACCTACCACACTTCCATCCTCTCGGCGGATTCCCGCCAGCTTTATGCCGATTTGAAAATAGGTACGGCAGCTCCTACTCCCAGCCAACTGGCACGGGTTCCCCATTATTTTGTAGGCACATTACAACTCACCGATTATTACAGTGCGGCACAATACGAGGCAGACGCACTCAAAAAGCTGGACGAACTTTTTAAAGCACACGATGTGGTGGTGCTGACCGGAGGCTCGATGATGTACGTCGATGCCGTATGCAAAGGCATCGACGATATCCCCACGGTAGATGCCGAAACACGCCGGCTGCTAATGGAAAGATATGAACAAGAAGGGTTGGAACGCCTCTGCAGCGAACTGAAGCTTCTGGATCCGGAATATTATCAGACCGTTGACTTGAAGAACCCCAAACGGGTTATCCATGCCCTCGAAATCTGCTATATGACGGGAAAGACCTATACTTCTTTCCGAACCCGCACACAAAAACAACGCCCTTTTCACATCCTGAAAATCGGATTGAAGCGCGAACGAGAAGAACTATATACCCGCATCAACCTTCGGGTAGACCAGATGATGGAAGAAGGATTATTGGAAGAAGCCCGCAAGGTTTACCCCTTCCGGCATCTCAATTCACTGAACACCGTAGGCTATAAAGAACTCTTCAAATACTTTGACGGAGAATGGGACCTTCCTTTCGCCATCGAAAAAATCAAGCAAAACTCCCGCATCTACTCACGCAAACAAATGACGTGGTTCAAGCGAGACACCGACATCACATGGTTTCATCCCGACCAAAAAGAAGAAATCCTGAACTTTATCAGCCAACATACCGCCCAATAATGCCAATATGGCGGAATATCCATACATCCTGCCCATTTGTCAGCCCTTGACTGACAAAATATCCCCTCTTCTACGATAAAGCCCTCAAATACTTCCGCATTTTTTGACTTAGGTCAATAAAACAAGGGAAAAGCCAAAATATATGCTATAAAACATATTTTGAAAGCAAAAAGGCAGTATATTTGCAGTGTAATTAAAGAACAACAAGTTCTAGAACTTAACTAAACTATAAGATTTAAGGTAAAAAAAGATTGAAAAGAAAAACATCAAAGGCCAGCCGTGAGGTTCGCCGGAGATTTAAAGGATAACAAAACCAATATTGAAAGTTAAACAAAAGTTAGATTTAAGTTTTCAGGTATTATTAACTAAAAAAGAAAGGATAACATTATGAAAAAGGTAAAAAACATTTTTCACAAGATTGCCAATGCAGATCCGATGATCTGGGGTTATGTAATGCTGAACGACAGACTCAGCAAGTAAACAACAAAAAGTAAGCTAAAGCCCAAAAAGCAGTAGCTTTTAGTAAAGAATCTGATAAATGCCGAAAGGCTTTTTGTAAATAATCAAAAAAGCGGTTACACCATTGTGCAATCGCTTTTTTCCGTTTATAGCCGCGCAATAAAAACGGCCGGTACATGTACTCTCTACATCCCGGCCGACAACGTAACCTTAACTATTAACAATTTTATCTATTTTTCCACATATTATCCAGGGTCCAATTGACGGATTACCCTACACGGATTGCCTGCCGCCAAGCTATTGTCTGGGATATCACGGTTCACCACGCTTCCCGCACCTATCACGACATTATTCCCCACCGTCACTCCGGGCAATATAGAAACTCCGCCACCAATCCATACATCATCCCCTATACGAACCGGACGTGCATATTCCAGCCCCTTCCGGCGCAGAACGACATCAAGCGGATGACCGGCTGTATAAATACTCACGTTAGGAGCAATATAAACATGATTCCCTATCCTCACTTTCGCACAATCAAGCACCGTGAAATGATAATTCGCAAAAACATAATCGCCCATTTCAATATTGTACCCCCGGTCACAATAAAAAGGAGGACGGATTTCGCACCCTTCTCCCACCTTTCCCAACAGTTCTTTCAAAATACCCCGGCGCATCCCTTGCTCTATCGGCAAAGAACGGTTATAATCAACCAACAACAAGGAAGCATTCAAGTATTCATTATTTAATTCCTCATCATGGCTGGCATCATACAGCATGCCCAATTCCGCTTTTTCCTTCTCAGTCATGGATGTATCTTTTTAATAATGCAAAGATAAACGATATCCGACCAATTCTTATTGAACAAAAACACATTGTCTTGTCTGATATTAATAAAAATCACCACCGAAAAAGACAAACCGTTCCATTTCATCAAAATATTGTCATATCTTTGCAAGACCAAATACAAAAATTATGAGCTCAATCATCTACGAACAAGTGCCGCATAATTCAGAAAACTCGTTTTTCTACCGCCGTTGCACATCGTGGTACAAAAGCGCGATAGGCTACCACCAGCACCCGGAACTGGAAATCGGATTCGTCATCAAAGGCGGAGGGCAACGCATTACGGACGATTTCATCGAGAACTTTCGGGAAGGTGACATCATCATCATACCTGCCAACATCCCCCATTGCTGGATATACGACAAGCTGGCGTGTCCGGCAGACGAAAGGATAGAAGAAGCATTCATCCAGTTTCCGCAAGCTTTTCTTGACCGCCTTTCCCGCTTTGCCAAAGAATTTCAAGAAACCGCTTCGTTCTATACCAACCTGAAACAATGCTTGTCGGTACAAGGGGAAGGAGCGGAAGAAATACGTCACATCCTGCTGGAGTTCGAAAACTACAATGAACAACAACGGCTCATTGGTTTTTTGCAAATCCTCATGCTCGCATCCTGTTCCGGAAACAGCAGATACATCGGCCATCATGCATTCAACGGCATACCCATTCATAAAAACAAACAACGCCTGCAGGCCGTCTACAAATACATCATCGAAAACTACCATCGGAAAATCACGCTGGGCGAAGTGGCAGACCACATCGCCATGAACAAAAACGCTTTTTGCCTTTTCTTCAAAAAGTCAGTCAACGAGCCTTTTACGGTATACCTCAACCGTTTCCGCCTGCAAATGGCGGTTACATTGCTCAACCGCACCGACCAAAACATATCCGAAATTGCTTATGCGGTAGGCTTTGCCGACATCCCCTACTTCAACCGCTGTTTCAAGAAAGAATACGGCATCTCGCCTGCCGAATACCGAAGTAAATATAAAAGATAACCAAAGATATATATGAAACTGACCTACATCTTCCATAGCGGCTTTGCCTTAGAAACCGAAAATTGCATGCTGGTCTTCGACTATTGGCTGGATCCGGCACATGTTATCGACGGATTGCTGAAATGCGACAAACCGATGTACGTGTTTGCCAGCCACTTCCACGAAGACCATTTCAACCGTGACATCTTCACTTGGAAATCAATTAAACCGGACATCACTTATCTCCTTTCGAAAGATATCTTGAAACACCGTAGAGCCAGACGTGACGAAGCCGATGCATGGCTTGCCAAAGGAGGAAGCTGGCAAGACCGGCACATCCATGCCACCGCTGCCGGAAGCAACGATAGCGGCGTGTCGTGGGTGGTGCAGACCGAAGGCAAAACCCTCTTCCACGCAGGCGACCTGAATAACTGGTACGCCCGCTTCCTGACCGATGACTATACAGGCGGAACCATATACAGCCCCGAATTCGGTATGGAAATCGACCCCGAGAAAGAAGAAAAACGCTATTTAGGCGAACTGAAAGACATCCGCAAGCTTACCGCCGGCTTCGACCTCGTAATGTTTCCCATAGACGGACGTATCGGAAATGGCTATACACGCGGAGCCCGCCAGTTCATCGACCGCTTCCGGGTAGGATTGCTTGTCCCCATGCACTTCGTTGCCAGCGGATTCCAATCGGCAAGCCGGATGAAAGAATTTGCCGATGCCAAAGGCGTTGAATTCTGGTGTATCAAAAAAGAGGGAGAGAGCATCGAACGTTAAAGCCGCAAAATATCTATTCAGTATGCCGGATTTTATGTAACTTCGCCAGCGTTTTCTAATATGCAAGCCTATGAATATCAAGAGAAGCAAAGAAGAGTGGACACGCCGCTACATCAGCTTTATCGCCATTCTATTTATCATCGCTTTCGGCACTTCATTGTCCATTCGGGCCAACCTTGGTTCATCGCCCATATCCGCCCCTCCTTATATCCTGTCGCTTATTCCGGGCATGAATCTCACCATGGGGCAACTCACTATCTGCATGCACGTATTTTTCATCTCCATTCAGATGCTATTATTGCGCAAGGATTTCGAAAAGCGCCAATATGCACAGATTCTGGTATCCTTCCTTTTCGGATTTTATACCGACCTGACGATGTGGATGACCGGATTCCTGCAGATTCCGTTCGATATGAATCCGATGATTGGTTATCCGTTAAGGCTTATCGAGTTGCTCATCGGAGGAGCGGTTTTAGCTTTCGGCATCGCATGCGAGGTACGTTGCGATTCGTTGATGCTGGCAGGTGAAGGGCTTCCGCTGGCTATCTCCAGATTTTTAAAACGTGATTTCGGAAAAGTGAAAATCTGCTCCGATACGTCTCTGGTACTTATCGGCACGATATTCATGTTTATTTACTTTGGCGAATGGAGCTGGAAACTGATTGGCGTAGGTACCCTGATTTCGATGTTCTATGTCGGCATAATGGTCCGTGTATTCTCACCGCACATCGCATGGCTCGACAAGATATTCATTCCCAAAAGTGAACGTTCCGCTTCCGCAAAGGCTATCCCCGGCGATGAATGGGAAGGCCATTGCATCATCACCATTGCCCGGATGTATGGAAGTGGCGGAAACGCCGTGGGCGAAGCAGTGGCACACAAGTTAGGATGCCCATGTTATAACCGGCAGATTATCGACCAAACCGCCCGGCAGATGGGATACTCCACGGAATTTGTAGCAGAAAACGAGCAAAACATTCCTACCGCCCGTTTATGGGAACTGATATTCGCCGATAGCGGCATCCCGGCATCCCTGAATCCTTCGAAAGAAGACGCCATTTTCGTAAGCCAAAGCCGCACCATCCGCGGATTGGCTCACAACGGGCCATGTGTCATTATCGGCAGGTTGGGCAACTGGATTCTGCGGGATAACCCACACATACTCCGGGTCTTCATCCGGTCCGGTTTAGACTTTGCCGTGAATCAGCTTACCGGAAGATTTCACATTTCGAAAGAGGAGGCAACCAGAAAAATCGAGCGCGTAAATACCGGTAGAGCCAACCATTACCGTCACTATACCGGAAAGCAATGGACCGACATCAACGAATATGACCTGATAATCAATACAGACTATACAGGCATCGACGGGGCTGTAGACATGATTCTACACGCAGCCAAGAATCTGAAATGAATAAAAAAGCGTTCCGAATGACACATCCGATTGAAATAGATACCGCCAACGCCGAGTTCCAGAATGCATTGAAGCTCATCCAGTATACCCGCCAATCCGTATTCCTTACGGGAAAAGCAGGAACAGGTAAGTCTACCTTCCTGAAATACATCTGCCAGACCACCAAAAAGAAATACGTAGTGCTGGCTCCTACGGGCATCGCCGCCATCAATGCCGGAGGCAGCACCCTGCACAGTTTCTTCAAGCTGCCTTTCCATCCGTTGTTGCCCGATGACCCCAACTTCAGCCTAAGAGGAAACAAACTGCAAAGCTTCCTGAAGTATACCGCCGACCGGCGCAAGCTGATAAAGAACATCGAACTGGTCATCATCGACGAGATTTCGATGGTGCGAGCCGACATCATCGACTTCATCGACAAGGTATTGCGTGTATACTCACAAAACATGCGCGAACCTTTCGGAGGCAAACAGCTGCTGCTGGTAGGCGATGTGTACCAGCTGGAACCGGTAGTAAAAAACGACGAGCGCGAAATCATCAACCGTTTCTACCCCAACCCCTATTTCTTCTCGGCACGGGTGTTCCAGCAAATGGAACTGGTATCGGTAGAGCTGACCAAGGTATACCGGCAGACCGACCGCGTATTTGTCAACGTGCTCGACCACATCCGCACCAATACCGTCGGCCCTGCCGACTTGCAACTGCTCAACACCCGTTATCAGGCACCACTGGACTCGGGCGAGAACGACCTTTACATCACATTGGCTACCCGGCGCGACAACGTAGACTTCATCAACGAACAACGCCTTGCCGCCCTGCCCGGCGATGCTGTCACGCTGAAAGGTGAAATCCATGGCGAATTTCCCGAAAGCAGCCTCCCCACACTGATGGAACTGACCGTGAAACCCGGTGCACAAGTCATCTTCATCAAGAACGACCCAGAGAAACGATGGGTAAACGGCACCATCGGCATCCTTTCAGGCATCGATGCCGAAGGTATCCTTTACGTAACCACCGAAGAAGGAAAAGAACTCGACGTGCGCCGCGAAAGCTGGAGCAACATCCGCTACCGGTATAACGAAGAAGAGAATAAGATAGAAGAGGAAGAACTGGGCACCTTCACGCAATATCCCATCCGGCTTGCCTGGGCAATAACGGTACACAAAAGCCAGGGACTGACCTTCAGCCGCGCCATCATAGACTTTACCGGAGGAGTATTTGCCGGAGGACAAACCTACGTGGCATTAAGCCGGTGTACCTCACTGGACGGCATCTGCCTGAAGCGGGAGATAAGTCGTGCCGACATCTTCGTACGTCCCGAAATCGTTTCCTTCGCCCACCATTTCAACGACCAGCAGGCTATCGAGCGTGCCATGAAGCAGGCGCAAGCCGACATCGAATATACCGCTGCCGTCAAGGCATTCGACAAAGGTGACTTCGAAACTTGCCTCGACCATTTCTTCAAGGCCATCCATGCCCGATACGACATCGAAAAGCCCTTGCAACAACGCTTTATCCGCAAAAAGTTAGGCATCATCAACCGGTTAAAGGCAGAAAACCTCCGCCTGAAAGAAGAAATGCGGGAATCGAAGAAAAGCCTGCAGAAATATGCCGAAGAATATTACCTGATGGGAAACGAATGCATCACCCAAGCCCACGACACACGTGCCGCCCTGGCAAACTACGACAAAGCCATCGAACTGTACCCCGAATACGTCGATGCCTGGGTGCGCAAAGGCGTCACGCTTTTCAATGCCAACCGGATAAGTGAAGCACGCGAATGTCTGAACCAAGCCGTCAAGCTGCGCCCCAACGAGTTCAAAGCCGTATACAATCGGGGCAAACTGCGCCTGCACACAGGCGACATCGAGGGTGCCATGACCGACCTGGACAAAGCAACCTCGCTAAAGCCCCAGCACGCCGGCGCTCAAGAATGTTTCGCCGATGCCCTTTCGCAAGCCGGCAAAGAAATAGAAGCGGCGATACATTACCGGCTGGCGGAAGAAATACGGAAAAAGAAGAAGAAATAAAATTGTTAACCCCTATAAAAAGATTAAGCTATGAACTTGAGTGATAAAATTGTAATTTACCGTACCGCCGATGGACAGACCACCGTAGATGTCAAAATGGATGGGGATACGGTGTGGCTTTCACAAGCACAAATGGCAGAACTGTTTCAAACAGACAGAACTTCCATTTTAAGACATATAAAGAACATTTATAAAACTGGAGAATTGGAGGAAAATCCAACTTGTGCATTTTTTGCACAAGTTCGCACAGAAGGCAAAAGAACTGTTACTCGACAAATACCTTATTATAACTTAGACATGATTATTTCGGTCGGTTATCGAGTAAACTCTTTACGCGGTACGCAATTCCGCATTTGGGCAAATAAAGTATTAAAAGAATATCTGGTGAAAGGTTATGCCGTCAATAAAGCTTTGACGGAACAACGCTACACGGAACTGAAACAGTTAGTCGCCGTCTTGGGCAGGACGGTCAAGGCACAAGAAGCATTGACTTCCGATGATGCCCTCAATCTGGTAGAAGTGGTTTCCGATTATGCTTATGCCCTCGATACACTGGACAAGTACGATTATCAGCAGTTGGCGGTAGAGCAGACCACGAACGAAGCAAAGTTCCGTGCAACGTATGAAGGTGCCATGCAAGCTATCGAAGAACTGAAGGCAAAGTTCGGCGGAAGCCAATGGTTCGCCCATGAGAAAGACAATTCGTTCAAGAGTTCCATCGGGCAGATATACCAGACATTCGGCGGGCAAGACCTCTATCCGTCGGTAGAAGAAAAAGCCGCCATGTTGCTTTACCTCGTCACAAAGAATCATTCGTTCAGCGATGGCAACAAGCGCATTGCCGCAACGCTCTTCTTATGGTTTATGGCAGGTAACGGCATTCTTTACAATACGGACGGCACAAAGCGCATCGCCGACAACACCCTTGTTGCTCTTACGCTGATGATTGCCGAAAGCCGTACGGAAGAAAAGGATGTAATGGTAAAGGTCGTAGTAAACCTGATAAACAAAAACAATTAACTGCTTCAGGCATAAAAGATAGCTGATACGCTTCATTCACATTACTCCACCCAAATTACGATTACTAATCGTACAGCGTTACGATTACTAATCGTACAGGCTGACGATTACTAATCGTGCATACAACGCAGCTATACAACAGAAAGGCACTCATCCTTGCCAGCCAGCTTCCTGTTACAGACTGGTATGATGTGTTCCAAAGTGAGCTTATTGCGGAAGCATGCCTTGACAGAATCGTGCACAAGGCCATTAAATTTACCTTATCGGGAGAAAGTCTAAGAAAGAAGTATTAACTTTGCCAACGATACTGAATACTAACTGGGGAGTGAACGGATATCACCGGAAATGCTGAACGGGTATCCGCCGGAATATGCAACAAGGCACCCAGCAAGACGAATGATGTTTCGCATTTCATCTCCGATTGAATATAAAAAAAGCTGTCTCAATTTGAAACAGCCTCTTTTATAAAGATTTCCACTTCTGAAACTATTGTTTTTCCAATGCGAAACCTAATTGCAAACCGTCGTATTCGTTTAATAACGAGTTGGCTGTACTCAGCACCGAATTTGATGAATTACTTCCTAAGGCACCGCCTATCGTCTGAATCAACGACATCACTTTGTCCGCCTTGAAAAGCAAGCTCATCTTTTTAGGTTCCAATACATTGTGCGACACCGTAGCATTAAACTTCAAGCCCAATTTGGTTTTCAATTGCAACTCGTTCGTCTCGGAATCGTATGTATAAGTGCCACTGGTCGTACGTCCTTTGACTGTAGAAGTATATGTTCCGTCTTCATTAAAGGTATAAGTGCATCCTTCGGTAAACCCCAGTTTATCCAAAATATCGGTCATCTTCTCTTCCACCTTTTTGGAAGCGACCTCACCTCCGGCTTTCGCCAACAGGTTATCGCTGGTAAACTTGCAATCGGGACTGGCATAACGCCACGAACCTTCTATCGAAAATGCCGCCGCCCCTGCTTTACCATCCGTTATCGCATTGGCGACCCCCGAAAGAATCGATTTCCAGTCTTGCGCCTGAGCCATTCCGCTAAAAGCGAAACACAAAGCGACCAGCAACGCTCCTTTTACAATAACATTTCTATTCATAAGCCATTCAACACGCTTTAAAGCTCATATCAAGTCCTTTTACCGAATGGGTCAAAGCACCTACCGAAATGAAATCAACTCCGCATTCAGCATAATCGCGGAGCGTACCAAAGGTAATGCCTCCCGATGATTCTATTTCGTAACGCCCGCCTACCATTTCTACTGCCTTACGTGTATCAGCCGGCGTGAAATTGTCCAGCATAATGCGGTCTACTCCTCCTAAATCAAGCACTTGCTGAAGCTCGTCTAAATTACGGACTTCAATTTCAATCTTCAGGTCTTTTCCTTTTGCCTTACAATATTCCTTCGCGCGCAATATCGCTTTATCGATTCCTCCGGCAAAATCCACATGATTGTCTTTCAGCAGAATCATGTCAAACAAACCGATACGGTGATTTACGCCACCTCCTATCTTTACAGCCATCTTCTCAAGGATACGCATGCCCGGAGTAGTCTTACGCGTGTCCAGCACCCGTGTTTTTGTACCAGCCAGACGCTCTACGTACTTATGCGTCATGGTGGCGATGCCACTCATACGCTGCATAATGTTCAGCATCAGCCGTTCGGTCTGCAAAAGCGACTGTACTTTACCCGAAACGACCATCGGCACATCACCCGGCTTTACATGGGTACCGTCGTTGATGAACACTTCTACCTGAAGCGTCGGGTCGAAACGGCGGAACACTTCTTTTGCCACTTCAATGCCTGCCAGAATACCTTCTTCTTTAATCAGCAATTTCGATTTTCCCATAGCATCTGCCGGAATACACGACAACGTAGTATGGTCGCCGTCACCTATATCTTCGGCAAACGACAGATCTATCAAACGGTCGATCAAGTCTTTTACTATTTTCTCATCCATAGTGTTCTTTATTTTTAATACCAATCGCAGGCAAAGGTACGGATTAATTCATATCTTTGCAAAAAGAAAAAATTAAAACCTGATTAAAGAGCATGAAATTTATGTTATTGGTTGTGGGCAAGACTGTAGAGAAACATTATATTGCCGCCATCGAAGACTATCTGCAACGCATCAGACATTACATCTCCTTCGACATAGAAGTGATTCCGGAACTGAAGAACACGAAAAGCCTCAGCACCGGACAAATAAAGGAAAAAGAAGGCGAACTGATAGTAAAAGCCCTCCAGCCGGGCGATGTCCCCGTATTGCTTGACGAGCGCGGAAAGGAATTCCGCTCCATCGAGTTCGCCGCATGGATCGAACGGAAAATGCATACCGCCAAGCGTCTGGTATTTATCATAGGCGGTGCATACGGATTCTCGCAAGCCGTCTACCAGATAGCACAAGAAAAAATATCCTTATCAAAAATGACGTTCTCGCATCAGATGATACGACTGATTTTTACAGAACAGCTCTACCGTGCCATGAGCATCCTGAACAACAGCCCTTATCATCACGAATAATCTCCCTTTTTTCTATCGAACGCAGATGTTTCTACCTATAAATAGGGATTAAAAGCCCAAATACCTGTTCGTAAATACCTATTTTTGGTGATTGACTTCAGTCCGCCTCTTCCCTAACTTTGCGCCTGAATTTAAACAAAACAAAAATAACGCAAAACGAATATGGTAAAACACTGCGCCTGCACATTATTGTTCTATATAATATGCACCCTCTCTGTTTCGGCACAAAGCCAGGGACTCGTATCCGGGAAAGTCCTTTCCACAGACAAAAGCATCATTGATTTCGCTACAGTTTACTTAAAAGGCACCCAATATGGATGCACTACGAACGAAGAAGGGATTTATCACCTGAAAGCTCCTGCCGGAACCTATACCTTGGCAATATCAGCCATCGGATACAGCACACATGAAGAACAAATCACGATTCCCGCCCAAGAACGCATCCGGAGAAACATTGTCCTGAAACCGGAGGCACAAGAGCTGGACGAAGTGGTTGTCGTATCCAACGGAGTAAGCCGGGTCAAAAGGTCGGCATTCAATGCCGTAGCGGTCGATACAAAAGAATTGCACAACTCCACCAAGAGCCTGAGCGAAGCCCTGATGCAACTTCCGGGACTGAAATTGCGCGAATCGGGCGGCGTAGGCTCGGATATGCAATTGATGTTAGACGGTTTTTCGGGTAAGCACGTAAAAGTATTCATCGACGGAGTACCACAGGAAGGAGCCGGCACGGCTTTCGACATCAATAACATTCCGGTCAACTTCGCCGAACGCATCGAAGTATATAAAGGTGTAGTTCCCGTAGGTTTCGGCACGGATGCTTTGGGAGGTGTCATCAACATTGTGACCAACAAACGCCGCCGGGGATGGCACTTGGACGCCTCCTATTCTTACGGTTCATTCAACACCCATAAATCGTATGTCAACTTCGGGCAAACGTTCCGAAACGGACTGATGTACGAAATAAACGCTTTCCAGAACTTTTCGGACAACGATTATTACATTGATAATTATATCACCGAGTTCGGAGAAGACGGAATTACGGAAAATACCGACCGCAACAAGATATACCACGTAAAGCGTTTTAATGACCAGTTCCACAATGAAGCGGTTATCGGAAAAATCGGTTTGGTAGACAAGCCTTGGGCAGACCGCCTGATGGTGGGATTCAACTATTCGCATTTCTATAAGGAAATACAGACCGGCGTATACCAATACATCGTATTCGGAGAAAAACACCGCAAAGGACATTCTTTTGTCCCTTCGCTGGAATACAGCAAACGTGACCTGTTCACCAAAGGGCTGGACGTGATGCTGACCGCCAACTACAACCATAACCTGACAATGAACATTGATACCGCGTCTTATAAATACAATTGGCTGGGCGACCGGAAATATACCGGAAGCAAGGGCGAGCAATCGTATCAGGACAACGAATCGAAAAATACCAACTGGAACGCCACGTTTACGGCAAACTACCGCATCGGGACAATTCATTCGTTTACCCTGAATCATGTTTTAAGCACCTTCAAGCGTACTACCCGCTCGAAGGTAGACGGAAGTTCAAAGTTATCAGACTTCAGCATCCCCAAAATCACCCGCAAGAACATCACCGGACTTTCGTACCGTCTGATGCCGACAGACAAGTGGAACCTGTCGGCATTCGGGAAATATTATAACCAGTACAATCAAGGTCCCGTATCGCAAAGCGAAGACGGAGTGGGCAACTATGTAGACATGACACGCAAGACCAGCTCTTTCGGATACGGAGCCGCAGGCACCTATTTCATTATCGAAGGGCTTCAGGCAAAATTATCGTATGAAAAGCCTACCGTCTGCCTACAACCGACGAACTTTTCGGAGACGAAGACCTGGAAGCCGGCAAAACCGACTTGAAGCCGGAAAAGAGTGACAACATAAACTTCAATCTGAGTTATAACCGCCAGTTCGGCAAACATGCCCTTTATGTAGAAGGAACATTGATTTACCGCGACACGAAAGACTACATCAAACGCGGGCTGGATGCCATCGGAGGCATGAGCTATGGGATATACGAGAATCACGGACGGGTGAAAACAAAGGGATTCAACGTTTCGGCACGCTATGCCTATTCAAAATGGTTCTCGCTGGGCGGCACATTTAACAATATCAATGTGCGCGACGACGAACGGTACCGTGCCGGGAATACCCAACAAGAAAGCACCACTTACGGGCAACGCATTCCGAACCAGCCCTATACATTCGCCAACTTCGACGCCACGTTCACCTGGCACGACCTTTTTGCAGAAGGAAATGTGCTGACACTTACCTATGACGGATATTATCAGCACGAGTTTTCCCTGTATTGGGAACACTTGGGCGACCCGCGCTCGAAAAGCCGCGTGCCCGAACAATTCTCGCACAACCTAAGCCTTGGGTATTCGATAAAGAACGGACGCTATAACTTCTCGTTGGAATGCCGGAACTTCACCAATGAAAAGTTATATGATAATTTCAGCCTCCAGAAGGCTGGACGTGCATTCTATGGCAAATTCCGGGTTTACTTCGGAAAATAAGCCACGCTATTAACCATTAATTATTAACTATTAATTCAAGAATATATGAAGAAAAAACATTTCTCTTGGGCACTTGTAGCTGTCCTTTCTTTTGGCTGTATGTTTACAACCGCATGTAGTGATGACGATCCTGTACAAACCGAAGAACCGAATCCGGAACCAAATCCTGAGCCAAGTCCGGAACCGACTCCCGAAACTCTGACCCGTTTTGTCATTGTGGCACAAGCGGGAAGCGATAATGGAGCAACTTATCTTGTCACTTCCGAATCGCTGGATGAGGGGCAAGTGACCGCAGAAGGGAACGGATGGGAAACCGAGTCGGCATCCAACTGGATTTATTACGGCGAGCGTTACCTCTTCGGTTTCCAATACAACGACGGAAGTAATGGAACAGGTTTTTCATTCAAGTTAGATAATAACGGGCTGATAACCGAAGACCGCCAATATACGTTTAACCGTACTACAACTTACGGTACGTGGGGCGATAATGTTATTACGGCTTCTACCAATGCCGGAACGGCGGAAAAAGACGAAGAAGGGAATTTCGCCTATTACCTGCAATTCAATTACCTGAGTGTATTGGACGGAAGCACTACCACCGGAAGCCACATTGCCGAGAATTTCTTGGGCAATGGTGAACGTGTAAGCTTTGCGGGTTTCGTAGAGGCAAATGGGAAACTCTATACTTCGGTTGTGCCGATGGGCATGAGTCACTATGGCGTAAATACCTATCCGTGGGGAATCCAAAAGCCTGAATATGTAGCTAATGCCGACGGAGGAAGCGGCTCGGGACAATATACCGCAGGAATGATTCCTTCTACCCAATATCCCGATAGTGCCTTCGTGGCTATCTATAGCGGAGATGATTTCAATGAAACTCCCCTGATTGCCCGTACAGGGAAAATCGGGTTTGCCAGCGGGCGGATGCGCTCGCAATACTATCAGACGATTTGGGCTGCAGACAACGGCGACCTCTATGTATTCTCTCCGGGCTATGGACGTACCACTACCACTCCGGTCGTAAATCCCGACGGCACTCAATTCGAACGTGTACAGGGCAAACTTCCCTCGGGCGTAGTACGCATCAAAGCAGGCGAAACCGACTTCGACGCTTCTTATTATGTCAATCTGGAAAAATTGGGGAACAAGAATCCGATGTTCCGATGCTGGCACATCGCCGAAGACAATTTCCTGCTTCAAATGTATAGTGAAGGGGCAGAAAACATGAGCGGAACCAGTGCGCCGCGCAATGAACTGGCTGTATTCAACGGCGAAGAAGGTACGCTGACCGTAGTGACCGGCCTGCCCGACGCTTCTACCTTGTCCAGCTTTGGCACTCCGTGCAGCGACAACGGATATGCTTACATCCCCGTAGTAACGACAACCGGAGACAAACCGACCATCTACCGCATCGACCCTGCTACAGGCGAAGCCAAAGCCGGGCTTGTCATAGACCAGGCAGACTCCGTAACGGCATTGGGCAAGTTATCCGCAACCAGCAATTGATTCAATTACAGTAAAATAATATTGATTTGCAAAAAATAGAATAGAACACAGAGGCACGAAGACACTGCGTTTACGGAGAAAGGTTTAGCTCTGTGGATTTTGCCTTCTCCATGATTTATTTCTCCGTGTCTCTGTGCCTTTGTGTTCAATCTAAAAGAAATCACACGGATTAATAGATGTAGTGAATTAAACATACACGCAATGAAAAAACTATTCCGTAACATCCACCTTTGGCTTTCGCTTCCCTTGGGCATCCTCATCAGCATTATCTGCTTTTCGGGAGCCGCTTTGGTATTCGAACAGGACATTACGAAAGCCCTTCAAGGCGAGCTTTATCGCATAACCCCTCCTGCCAAAGACGCGAAAGCCCTTCCGCCTGCCCAGCTGATAGAAAACATCCAAGAGCAGGTTTCAGACTCCTTGCACCTTACCGCACTTCAGCTCTCACACAACCCCGAAGAAGCAGCCTTCGCATCTTTTCGCGAGACCGGGAAAAAACGGCTTAGCGTCAATCCATACACCGGCGAGACATTAGGCTGGACAAAGTCATATCCTTTTTTCCAAACCATGCGCAAACTGCACCGCTGGCTCATGGACCCTCCGGCATCGAAAGGTGAAAAGTCAGCAGGAAAGGTCATCGTAGGAGTTACTACCCTGCTCATGGTATTCATCTTGATTAGCGGCCTGATTATTTGGATACCCCGCACCCGAAAAGCATTGAAGAACCGCCTGAGCGTATCGTGCACCAAGGGCTGGAGGCGTTTTTGGTACGACATGCATGTCTCCGTCGGCTTTTATTGCACGATATTCCTGCTGGTTATGGCACTGACCGGACTGACCTGGTCATTCAGTTGGTATCGCACGGCAGCTTATTCGCTCTTTGGCGAAAATCCAACGGCATCGGTACACCGTACAGACAAGGGTAAGGAAAATCCCCGCAAAGAAGAAATAAAAATCACGTGGAAAGACGCTCAGGCTTCTGCTCCGCAAAGCATGAAAGGCTGGTTTTATGCTTTCCATACCGGAAGCTGGGGAGGAATGCCCACCAAAGTGCTGTATTTCTTAGCTGCCTTGTCCGGAGGCATCTTGCCCCTGAGCGGATATTACTTATGGTGGAAGCGGAAACATTATAAATGAAGAATGAAGAATCACGTTGCCCGTATGAAAATTCTTCATTATGAATGTCTGCATTTTACCAAATTGCCTGTAGGGGCGTATCGCATACGCCCGAAAGCGTCCACGTGGATAAGTTGGCGCATCTGGGCGTATGCGATACGCCCCTACATTGGCTAATTGCGGATATTCAATTCTTCATTCTTAATTCTTCATTATTCATTATTTCAAAACCTCTTCAATCTCCCGCAATTCCTCTTCCGAAAAATGTGTATTGTCTAACGCTTTCAAGTTATCCTCCAACTGCTTTACCGAACTTGCGCCGATAATCACCGAAGTAACACTATCATCTTTCAAGAGCCATGCCAATGCCATTTCCGCCAAACTCTGCCCACGCTTGCCGGCAACTGCATTCAATGCCCGAAGCTTATGCAACATTTCATCGGTCAATGCCTCTTTCTTCAGATGCCCGCCCCTTGCAATGCGCGAATCTTCCGGTATGCCGTTCAGATAACGGTTGGTAAGCAACCCCTCCGCCAAGGGAGAAAAAGCAATAAACCCGGCACCGTTCGCTTTCGCCTGAGCCAATATCCCCTGTCTTTCAGGCTCGCGGACCAACAGGCTATACCGGCCCTGATACAACAGGCAAGGCACATCGTGTGCCTTCAGGTAGGAATAGGCTTTGCCAGCCACCTCTTCCGGATACTTGGAAAGCCCCACATACAACGCTTTCCCTTGCCTTACGATATCCACCAGTGCCTGCATGGTTTCCTCAAGCGGCGTTTCGGGGTCGTACCGATGCGAATAAAAGATATCGACATAATCCAAATTCATCCGTTTCAGGCTTTGATCCAAGCTTGCCATCAGATGTTTCCGCGAGCCCCAGTTCCCGTAAGGGCCTTCCCACATATCATGCCCGGCCTTAGTGGAAATAAACAATTCGTCCCGATAAGGCAGGAAAGAAGATTTCATCACTTGCCCGAACGTTTCTTCCGCCGAACCATACGAAGGCCCGTAATTGTTAGCCAAATCAAAATGCGTGATTCCGCGGTCGAAAGCGCAGAACAAGATACGCTTGCCATTCGCCAACGTATCTACATCACCGAAATTATGCCACAATCCAAGAGAGATTTCGGGCAAGCAAATGCCGCTTTTCCCGGCACGGCGGTATTTCATGCCACACGTATAGCGGTCATTCGCCGGAGAATAAACAGGTTCTATCATAAACTTCAAATTTAAAGAATCATAAACTTATCATCCATAGACAGAGACAAAGATATAAAACTTCATGCAGATTTCCTAACGAAACGCACCTAGGCTCATCCGCCTACGCACTTATATGCGCGAATCCGCTCAACTATCTTCCTCCACCCTTGCACCCATATTTCTTTAGAAACTGTTTTGAATTTCTCCAAAAAGTTTTTCTCGTCTTGATGTTTCCGTTCTCGTGTGTGCTTTGGGCGATTTTTTGGTCCTTTCCGCTTCTGTTCTTCGTCAGATAGCCCGCTATCTTCCTCATCACACAAGCGGAAATGCCTCAAAAACTCATCCCAAATCAGCGCACGATAAATTCAAAACAGTTTCTTAAAAACTTAAGTATTTATAGTCTTTTATACAAAGGAATACATTATCTTTGCACACCAACAAGACGATTTATACCATCATGAAACCTATATCATTAGTTCCACCCGCATCGATTCATGCAACCATACAGCTGCCTTCCTCGAAAAGCATTTGCAACCGCGCCTTGATTATCAACGCATTGTCGCAAAATCATGCGCAACTCAGGAACTTATCAGACTGCGATGACACGCGTGTCTTAATCAGTGCCTTACAAGACATGCCGGACACGATTGATATCGGAGCCGCAGGCACGGCGATGCGCTTCCTCACCGCTTATTTATCCGTAAACGAAGGGACTCACCTCCTGACGGGCACTCCACGGATGCAGCAACGCCCTATCGGCATATTAGCCAACGCATTGCGCGAAGCCGGCGCACACATCGAATATGCCGGCAAAGAAGGATATCCCCCCTTACGCATTACCGGAAGCCGTTTAACCCACAACGAAATCACTTTGCCCGGCAATGTCAGTTCGCAATACATTTCGGCATTGCTTATGATTGGCCCTGCCTTGCCCGACGGCTTGAAGCTTACGCTGACGGGCACCGTCATCTCCCGCCCGTACATCGACCTGACACTGGAACTGATGCAGGCATTCGGAGCACACGCCCAATGGAGCGATGAACATCAATTATACGTAGAACCACATCCCTATCAGGCACCCGCCTCTTATTACATAGAAAGCGATTGGAGCGCGGCATCGTATTGGTATGAAATCTGTGCGCTGATGCCGGAAGCCGAAATCGAATTGCCCGGCTTGTTCCGGAAAAGCCTGCAAGGCGACGCCCGGGTTGCCCGCCTTTTCTCTGCATTAGGCGTAGAGACACGGTATGAAAACGATAAAGTCCTGTTAACGAAATCGGGCATAAAAACCTCCCGAATGGAATACGACTTCATCAACCAGCCCGATCTGGCACAAACATTTGTAGTCACCTGCGCATTGTTGGATGTACCTTTCCGCTTCAGCGGCCTGCAAAGCCTGAAAATAAAAGAAACAGACCGCATGGCGGCATTGATTAAGGAAATGAAGAAATTGGGATATGTACTGAACGAAACAGACGGCTCTATCCTTTCTTGGAACGGTGAACGGTGCATGCCGGATGCCCGCCCTGCCATCGACACCTACGAAGACCACCGAATGGCCATGGCTTTCGCGCCGGCTTGCATCATTGTAGACAATCTATTCATAAACAATCCTCAAGTGGTCAGCAAATCTTACCCGCACTATTGGGACGACTTGCGCCGGGCAGGGTTCAACATCGAAGCGGAGCCTTAACCATGGAAATACTCCTTATTATATTAGCAGGTGTCGTGCTTTTCGGTATGGGAGCCGGATATCTATACAACCGGAACATACGGAAGAAGCTGGCAAGCGGAGAACTCAAAGAAGCGCCTCCTGTCATTACCGTAGACAGCGAGTGCTGCGGACAACATGCTGTATGCGAGAAAGAAAGCCTTCTGGCAGCCGTCAGCAAAGAAATCGAATATTACGATGACGAAGAGCTGGACCGGTTCAAAGGGCACGCATCCGACACGTATACGGAAGAAGAAATAGAAGAATTCCGCGATATCCTCTACTCGATGCAGGAAACCGATGTAGCGGGATGGAGCAGAAGCCTCAATTAAGAGGTATCGGACTTCCGGACGAACTGAAAGACGAATTGTTCCTTATCGTAGGAGAAAGAAGAGGGGGAAGCAATTGACAATTAACAATTAACAAATAATAATTAAGAAGATGGATGTCTGCGGAACCATAGACCGATGAAGTCAATTGCAATCCGCATCATCAACAAACGGTTTCGGATTACAAATCCGATTCTTTATAGTAGAACAAAATAGATTTGCGAAAAATACGGCATGTTGTAGAGACGTCACATTGTGGCGTCTCTACTGATTTCATTTTTGATTGACTATAATAATTGAGAATTAACGATTATGATGGATTTATTGCACTATACATTTTTCCAACATGCCTTGCTGGGAAGCCTTTTCGCCAGCATAGCATGCGGAATTATCGGCACTTACATTGTCACGCGAAGGCTGGTATTCATCAGCGGCGGGATAACCCATGCCTCATTTGGAGGAATCGGCATCGGACTGTATACGGGCATCTCTCCCATACTGAGCGCTGCCGTCTTTTCGGTGTTGTCGGCTTTCGGAGTGGAATGGCTCAGCAAACGGAGTGACATGCGCGAAGATTCCGCTATCGCCGTGTTCTGGACTTTCGGCATGGCTATCGGCATCATATTCAGCTTTCTGGCTCCGGGATTCACCCCCGACCTCTCTTCCTTCTTATTCGGGAACATCCTGACCATCACCCGGAGCGATATCCTTCTGCTCGGCATACTCAGCCTGATGCTCGCCCTGTTTTTTGCCCTGTTCCTGCGCCCTATCGTCGCCATCGCTTTCGACCCTGAATTCGCACGTTCGCAAAAGCTTCCCGTCACTTTTTTCGAATATGCCCTGATGGTGTTCATCGCCCTGACTATCGTGGCATGCCTCCGCATGGTAGGCATCGTGCTCGCCATTTCCTTGCTGACCCTCCCGCAAATGACAGCAAACCTTTTTACCTTCAAGTTCAAATACATTATCTGGCTATCCATCGCCATCGGCTACATCAGTTGCCTGGGAGGGCTGTTCATCTCTTACAAATACCAGATTCCATCGGGAGCCTCTATCATTTTTGTGTCTATTTTGTTTTATATCATCGCAAAGATAAGCCGTATAGGGTATAAAAAGAAAAAAAATTATAACTTTGCAGAAAGTTAAAACCAAAAGAAGTGTTATGAAAATAAGCATCGACAATCTTGACAATATCCATGAAGCGGCGAAAATATTCATTAACGCCATAGGAGACAACACCGTATTTGCATTTTACGGGAAAATGGGTGCAGGAAAAACGACATTCATCAAAGCCGTATGTGAAGAATTAGGCGTAACGGATGTAATTAACTCGCCGACTTTCGCCATTGTAAACGAATACCGTTCGGACACAACGGGAGAACTTATCTACCATTTTGATTTCTACCGTATAAAAAAGATAGAAGAAGTGTATGACATGGGCTACGAAGACTACTTCTATAGCGGAGCCTTATGCTTCATCGAATGGCCCGAACTGGTGGAAGACCTGCTTCCGGGAAATACGGTAAAAGTAACCATAGAAGAACAGGAAAACGGAAGCCGCACGCTCAGCTTCGAAGCGGAAGAATAATTTATTTACGATTTGACAATTTACGATTTACCATTCCACCACATCCACGACAGATATAGAAACCGTACTTCGCAAATCGAAAAATAGTACAGAGAGTAAATTATGAGCAGTTATTTATGGTAATGCATTACATCATACAGGCATTATTCGTACTTATAGGGTTGCTCGCGCTGCTGGCAGCCCTATTCAATTGGGAATGGTTCTTTACGGCACAAAACACACAATTCATTGTCGCCAATGCCGGAAGGAACCGTGCACGCTTGTTTTACGCCTTCATCGGAATCTTAATGATTGCTACGGGAGTATTCTTTTTCTTATCAGTAAGAGGCATCATCTAGTCATGGGAATCATACATTTATCCATTGAACTTGCTTTTGATTTCATTGCATTCCTCATGGGAGGCATCCTCATCCTGCAAGCCAAGGACAACTATCTGAAACTCTATTGGGGCATCATCGCCTCCTGCATCGGATTATTCTTTATCTGGGAAAACATAGGATGGCTCATGATTGTGACCGATACGCCTGAATACCGGTTCACCTCCCTGCTCAGTATCGACAAAATGCTGAAATGGTATGCACTGGCAAGTGTAGTGTCCCTCTTCCCGATGGCTTCCCTTTATCCGGGTTACTTCAACCATTTGCGGCTATTGGTGTTCTTGCTTCCTCCGGTCATCATCATTACTACAGGCATCTGCTACCTGTTTTTCAACGGTCACCTCACACCGGTTTATTCCCTGAACGAGATATGGTCCCACATACAGGAAAAAGATATCCAGCTTCGCCTCGGGCTGTTTCTGGTTTCCATTTTGCTGCCTCTTGCTTTCTTTATCTTGCCTCTTGCCTCCAAACACGCTTTCAGACGCATCAACCGGAACATGTACGCATTTATCGGGTTTATGTTTCTGTTCTTAAGCATCTATATCGCATTTACGTTGAATATCAATGAATTTGTATTCAATCTGTTTGGCATTGCCGCCCTTGTGTTCACCCTCCTGTTTTCCACACTCTATTTATTCCGCGAGAACCCGTTTTCAGACCATATACAAATGATTCCTATAAATAAGGAAGAAGAGGAGGAAGAAAGCGCCTTACCCACTTCCCCGCTTTTCGTTTCTGTAGACAATTATCTGAAACAGCACCCTACGTATACAGACAAGAGCTATACCTTACAAAATCTTGCCGAAGCCCTGAACGAAAAAGACAAAGCCGTTTCACAAGCTATCAAAAGCGGAGGCTTCACCGGATTCAGGGAATACATCAACTGCTTGCGGTTAGAATATTTCAAACAATTAGCGAGCGAAGATCCCAATAAAAACATCAAAGAATTGATGTACCTCTGCGGTTTCACCTCACGAACCACTTTCTATCGGAATTTTGCAGACAAATTCGGTATCTCCCCTACCCAATTCATCGAGAACTTGCAAAAAGGAACAAGCAATTTGGAAAAATGACATTCACATATGCACTTATATGCCGCAGGAGGACACAGAGCATCATAAAGGAGAATTTCAAAGATTTTCTCCTCGCAGATTTCCTTTGCCCTACGGATACATATAGCTGCGTTGCTTGCAAGATTAATAATCTTCATGCTGTAAGATTAATAATCTTCACGCTACAAGATTAATAATCTTCCGGCATGATGACTAAAACCGCAGCTCGCAATGCAGTTAATTAAGCATCTCATCTGTTGCATCCACATTTCCAAACGTATCATATTGCCCCTATAAATAGCATAAAAGTGTCCCATTTTCAGAAACGGGACACTTTTTTTCTTCCACATGTTAAAAAAATTACATACATTTGTTTCAGTAAAAGCAAAAAAAGGTAAACAGCTTTTATGCATTTTAACACCAACGATGAGGTAAACTACATAAGTACAAACTTAAAAAAACAGAATTATGAAAAAAAGTCTTTTTATTATTGCAATGTCACTTGTTGCTACCATCGGCTTCGCACAAGGAAACAGCTGGAATGACAAAGTTAACCAATGGAATGCAGGTATTGTTATTGGATACGGTACAGAAATATCAAAGCCATCTTTCGGTATCCGAGGCGTATATGACATCGTAAATGCGTTCTCCGTAGCAGGAAGTTTCAACTATTACCTGAAAGACAGCGAAAAAGCAGAATATGCAGGCGCTTCTGCGGAAGCAAGTGTCAAATACTGGGACATCAACGTTGACGGACATTGGAATTTCCTATACGATGACAGCTATAAGGTATATGTATTGGTCGGCATTGGATATATTCGTTCTAAAGTTTCGGTGTCAGGAAGTTATCAAGGGTACGAAGTGATGGACGGCTCCACATCAGATGGTTTTGTAACAGGGAATTTCGGTATCGGCGGCCAATACAATTTCTCAGACAAATGGGGAGCTGCTTTCGAAGCCAAATATCAGGCATATAGCGGAGGCGGGCAATTCGTACCAGAACTTTCCGTAATGTACCGATTCTGATAAATTCTCTCTTTTGCAACTTCAATCATCCAACCTCATCTTTCTCAAAAAAACAGTTAATATAAATCCCGGGTGATTGAACGCAAAAAAAATCCGAGGCTTCCCCTCATCAGGAACGCCTCGGATTTATCATGCCGATATGCTTCAAGTATCAAAGACTACTCAACTTCGCCCAACGAATTGCCATATTCCATTTCGCCCTGCACAACGAAAAAGACATCATCAGGGTCGAAAGGTCCCATACCATCTTTCTTTGCTTCGCCGACTATGTAATTTACAATTTCATCCTGGTCGATGTTAATGTATCCTTCCTCATCGGGCTGAGCATCAAGACAACCGCTGGTTGTATAATAATCTACTATCAAATCGAGCATATAATACAGTTCATCATCTGAAAATCTGCCTTTCAAATCTTGAGGCAAATAATTTTTAATGAATTCGATGGTCTTTTCATCGTCTTCATCTTCCAATAAGAAATCGTCATCCATTCCCATAGTTCAGTCACTTTAAGATTAATGATTATGTGTTACAAAATTAATGATATTTCACCACAGAGTATCACTACGGGAATTTTTAAAGACTCTGTGCGCCTCTGTGGTGAGTTTTCATCATCATAAGCTAATAATGAAGTTACCTGATATTTACAGTAAAGCTTCAATTTTCGCCTGCAAAGCCGCTTTTGTAGTAGCTCCGACCTGTTTGTCAACCACTTCTCCGTTTTTAATGAAAAGTACAGTCGGGATATTGCGTACTCCGAACTGAGCGGGCAGGTCGGCATTTTCGTCCACATCGCATTTCCCGATATTCACTTTATCCTTATATTCTTCCGCCAGGTCTTCAATATAAGGAGCGATTTGCCGACAAGGACCGCACCAAGTTGCCCAAAAGTCCAATACTACAGGTTTTCCTTCAGCTACAATAGCTTCAAAATTGTCATCTTTAATAGTCAGTGCCATAATCTTGCATTTTTCGTTTACAAATTATAATCGCAAATATAATACTAATTTATTTTATAGTCCAACAATGGCTGGTTTTTTAAATAATTTACCAAATCTTTGTGAACTGAAATCTTTAATGTACGCGACATCAGGTTGACATACATCTGCCCGTCTTCATCCCGAATCAGGAAAAACAGTTCTGTGTTTCCCGGATTATCTTTCACCATGGAGCCCAACTCCATTATCATTTCATCGTTAATTACAGAAAGCGGCATAGTGACCGTAATCTTTTCTATCAACCGGTCTTTCACCTCAGGCAAAAGCTCAATCGTATTGATTTTTACTTCCCATTCATCGGGTTTCCATTGCTTGGGCTGACATTTCCCTTTCATAAACAAGAACATGCCTTCGCTAAAGAAATTCTTCTTGTCCACCCAATCATTTCCAAAGAAAGCAAAGTCGGCTGTACCGGAATAATCTTCCAGCTTGGCAACACCGTATGGCTTTCCGGTACGTGTGTATCCTTCGCGCACCCCTGTAACAACCCCTCCCAAAGTCAAATCATGATTCTGCAAGGGTGTCAAATCCGCCAACTGACTCATCCGCGCATTACATACATTTTCTAATATAACGGCGTATTCGTCCAGCGGATGGGCAGAAAGATAAATGCCGACCAATTCACGTTCCTTATTCAGACGTTCCAAATCACTCCAAGCCGGAGCATGGACGATTTCCGGGGTTGCAATCTCTACCGCCTGTTCTCCGCCAAACAACGAATTAACCGCAGCGGCTTTATCTACCTGATAACGGTTTCCATACCGCACCAATATCTCGACAAAGGTCTCGTCTTTTGCATTTTTTACAAAGAAATCCTCCCGTTTGATGCCGGAAAAGCTATCAAATCCGCCAGCCAGTGCCAAATTTTCAATGTTCTTCCGATTGCATGCAGACAGATTCACCCGTTGTACAAAGTCAAAGATGTTCTTGAAAACTCCGTTCTTTTCCCGTTCCACCAAAATACTTTGCACAGCCGACTCGCCCACACCTTTAATGGCACCTAACCCAAAACGGATATCCCCATGGTAGTTTACCGAGAATTTCATGCTACTCTCGTTCACATCCGGTCCTAACACCCTTATTCCCATTGCCTTGCATTCATCCATCAACTTCGTGATTTCAGTGATATTGGAAACGTTCCGGCTCATGGTAGCCGCCATGTATTCCGAAGGATAGTTCGCCTTCAGGTAAGCTGTTTGATAAGCCACCCATGAATAGCATGTAGCATGTGACTTATTAAAAGCATACGATGCAAATTTCTCCCAATCCGCCCAAATCTTCTCAAGCGTTTTCGGATCGTGTCCGTTCTTCTTCCCGCCTTCAATAAATTTCGGCTTCATGTGATCCAATTTATCCCGCAACTTCTTACCCATCGCTTTACGCAAGGCGTCTGATTCGCCTCGGGTAAAGTCTGCAAGCAAACGAGAGAGCAACATCACCTGCTCCTGATAAACCGTAATCCCATACGTATCCTTCAAATATTTTTCCATAATCGGAATGTCATATTCAATCGGCTTACGGCCATGTTTACGGTCAATGAAATCCGGTATATAGTCCATAGGCCCCGGACGATAAAGGGCATTCATGGCAATCAAGTCCTCGAAAGTAGAAGGCTCAAGTTCGCGCAGGTATTTCTGCATACCTGCCGATTCGAACTGGAACGTACCAATGGTCTGCCCTTCCCCATACAACTGGTACGTGGCCGGGTCGTCAATGGGAATCTCGTCAATATTCAATTCAATGCCTTTGCTATGGCGGATATTTTCAATCGCCTCTTTAATAATGGACAAGGTTTTCAACCCTAAAAAGTCCATCTTTATCAAACCGGTCTCCTCGATAACCGAACCTTCGTACTGGGTAACCAGCATCTTTTCGCCGGTTTCCTTATCATCCGCAGTGCTGACAGGCACCCAATCGGTAATGTCATCCCGGCAAATAATCGTTCCGCAGGCATGCACACCGGTATTACGGACATTCCCCTCCAACATCTTTGCATACTTTATCGTATCACGCAAAATAGGATCGGGTGAGACTTCCGCTGCCTGTAGTTCGGGAACATAAGCTATGGCATTAGGCAAATTCATTTTTTTATCAGGAATCTTATCCGGAACCAACTTACACAAGCGATCCGACTCTGAGAGAGGCAGCTTTTGGACACGCGCTACATCTTTAATCGCCAATTTGGTAGCCATCGTACCGTAAGTAATGATGTGCGCGACTTTCTCTTGCCCGTATTTTTCGGTTACCCAGTTCAGCACCCTTCCACGACCATCATCATCAAAATCCACATCAATATCAGGCAAAGAAATACGGTCAGGATTCAAAAAACGCTCAAAAAGCAAATCGTATTTAATAGGGTCTATCTGTGTAATTCCCAAACAATAAGCTACAGCCGACCCTGCCGCCGAACCACGTCCGGGACCGACAGACACATCCAATTGGTTACGGGCTGCAGCTATAAAATCCTGCACAATCAAAAAATAACCCGGGAAACCCATGGTCTTCATGATATGCAACTCGAACTTTATGCGTTCTTTTACCTCGTCGGTCAAATCGGCTCCATATCTCCGACGGGCACCTTCATAAGCCAGTTTAGCCAAATAATCGGCTTCCAACTTAATACGGTATAATTTTTCGTAACCGCCCAAACGTTCTATTTTCGCCTTCGCATCGGCTTCGCTCATCACCACGTTCCCGTTTTCATCTTGTGTAAACTCATCAAACAAGTCTTTTTCGGAATATCGCTTGCGGTATTCCTCCTCTGTCCCAAATTCTTCCGGAATAGAGAACGTAGGCATAATCGGCGCATGGTCTATGGAATAGAACTCAACCTTATCGCAGACTTCGCACGTATTCACCAACGCTTCGGGCACATCACTGAATATGGCGTTCATTTCCTCACGCGTCTTCATCCATTCTTGCTTTGTGTACAGCATACGGTTCGGATCATCCAAATCCTTACTTGTACTCAAACAAATCAGACGGTCATGCGCTTCCGCATTTTCTTCGTCTACAAAATGTACATCATTCGTGCAAACCAGCTTGATATCATATTTCCGCGCATATTCAATCAACTTCTTATTCACCACTTCCTGCAACTTATATGTCTCGTGATTCGCACGCGGCACCGTAGCCTTATGGCGTTGAAGCTCCAGATAATAATCTTCGCCAAACAAATTCTTATACCATTGAATCGCTTCTTCCGCCTCAGCAAACTGCCCTGCCGTAATGCGTCTCGGCACCTCTCCTCCCAAACATGCCGAACAGACAATCAAGCCTTCATGATATTTTTCCAACTCTGCCCGATCGGTACGCGGACGCATATAGAATCCTTGTGTCCAAGCTTTCGAAACCAACTTTATCAGGTTGTGATATCCCTTCAGGTTTTTAGCCAACACAATTAAATGGTATCCGCCTTGGTCCGGTTTCCCGTTTTTATCCGTCAAACGATTACGGGCAACGTACATTTCGCATCCTATAATCGGCTTAAACAATTTCTTTTTGGCAACTTCTATTTGCTCCTTACAAGCAGCAATGTCCGCTTCCGGATTTTCTGATTCTACCTTGCCACTTTCCAAAGCTGCAACCTTTTTCTTCAAATCTTTAATTTCGCCGTTTGTACCTCCATTCTTCTTATTCACATAATTGAAGAATTCCTTAATGCCAAACATATCTCCATGGTCGGTTATGGCTATCCCCTTCATCCCGTTTGCCATGGCTTTGTCTACCAAGCGGGATATGGAAGCCTGACCATCCAAAATGGAATATTGCGTATGAACATGTAAATGAACAAAATCTTGCATAATTCGGTTATGATTTTTAATCAGGCATCAAAGATACCGAGGTTTACGGAAGAAACAAGGCTTTTAAGCAAAAGAAAAGTTGTTTTTTTCATAAAAAAGATTGGAGACCTTAATTTCTGAACCCTGTTTACTTGCAGGGTAGACAAATTAACTATATTTTTGCATGATAAAAAAATGCGGACTACATTATTGGCAAGATGAATAAAATAAGAAAGAAAATAAAAAAAATAAGACTGCATCAAGAGGGCACGCATATCTTGATTACCGCTGCGATTTTACTCCTTATTATTAATACGGCATTGTATTGGGGAGTAGAATGCAAAATACCTTTTTATATCATAGCACTTGGCAGTATCATTTTGTATTCGCTCATGGTCAATTTTTTCCGCTGCCCCATCCGGTTATTCAATAAAGACACCGAAAAAATAGTCGTAGCGCCGGCAGACGGTAAGATTGTAGTAATTGAGGAAGTAGACGAACACGAATACTTCCACGACCGCCGATTAATGATTTCCATTTTTATGAGCATAACCAATGTGCATGCCAACTGGTATCCCGTAGACGGAGAAATAAAACACGTATCACACCAAAACGGACGTTTTCTGAAAGCATGGCTTCCGAAAGCCAGCACTGAAAACGAACGTTCTACCATCGTAATTGAAACTCCGGAAGGACATACCGTCATGGCACGTCAAATAGCAGGTGCCGTTGCACGGCGAATCGTGACTTATGCCGAAGCAGGTGAAGAATGCTACATTGACGAACACATGGGTTTCATTAAATTCGGTTCACGCGTTGACGTATATCTGCCTTTAGGTACAGAAGTATGTGTACGTATGGGCCAGAAGACCGTTGGCAACCAGACCATTATAGCCAAATTGAAATAACAATCAGGGAAGAAAAAGGAGGATAGGCAAATGGCAAACGCAATTATCCGGAATATTCCGAACACACTTACTTGTTGCAACCTATTTTCAGGCTGCATCGCCTCATACATGGCATTTCAAGGGAAATACGAATGGGCTTTAACTTTTATTATAATCGGTGCCATCTTTGATTTTTTTGATGGCATGACTGCGAGAATGCTCCATGTATCTTCACCTATCGGCAAAGAATTAGACTCATTGGCAGACGACATTACATTCGGGCTTGCCCCGTCTGCCATCGCATTCGCTTTGTTTAAAGAAGTGCATTACCCGGAGTTTATGGAAAGCCTGCGCCCGATATTGCCCTATTCAGCCTTCCTTATCGCTGTATTCTCCGGATTACGTTTGGCTAAATTCAACCTTGACGAACGACAAACCAGTTCTTTTATCGGAATGCCTACTCCGGCGAATGCCTTATTTTGGGGTTCGTTGGTAACAGGCGGACATGCATTCCTGACCTCTTCCTATTTCAATGCACTTTATCTGCTCGTTCTGGTGATTATCATGTCCTTGTTATTAGTGGCGGAATTTCCTATGTTTTCATTAAAATTCAAAGATTTGTCATGGAAACATAACCGGATTACCTATATATTTTTAATCGTATGCATCCCCTTGTTCCTGATTTTCCGGTTAAGCGGATTTGCAGCTGTAATAATATGGTATATCTTACTGTCGTTTATAACCCGAAAAAAAGCATAACTCCAAAAGCCAAACACTATGTTTCACATTCTGGGATTCTTACTTTTCTTCATTCTGATAATCCTGATTATCGGCTTTGCGTTATTGGCTAAAATAGCCCGCTCCATCTTCGGATTCGGACGCAAAATGAAAAACCATACAACTACTTCTGAAACCCAATCACAAAATTCTGCCTATTCCGAAGATTTCCAAAACCAGCCTCGTGCATCTCAAAAAAAGAAAAAGATTTTCGATAAAGACGAAGGAGAGTACGTTGACTTTGAAGAAATCAATGAATAAAAAGGGCTTATCAAGATATAAAATTGCACACAAATGACACAGATATAAAACCCGTTTAACCTGTGTCATCTGCATGCTATAAATCAGTCATCGGCATCCACCAAATCTTGTATCGGCATTTGGCGCTTTATTGCCTCACGGAATGAGATAATTGTTTCTGAGCGAGAAAGTCCCAATGGCTGAAGTTTATCATGAATAATATTCAGCAAATGATGATTGTTTTTAGCATAAATCTTAATAAACAAATCGTATTGTCCGATTGTAAAATGACATTCCACGACTTCCGGTATACCCTTTAAAGCTTCCGTAACAGAATCAAATTGTTCTGGGTCCTTCAAATACAAGCCAATATAAGCACATGTCTCATAACCGATTTTTTTCAGGGTCGACAATAAATTCAGAACCTTTCAATATGCCTAAATTTGTCAGCTTTTGAATGCGCTGATGAATCGCAGCCCCCGATACATTACAAGCACGTGCAACTTCCAAAAACGGAATACGCGCATTGTCTGCTATCAAACGCAGAATCTGTTCGTCTAATTTGTCTAATTGATGATGTCCCATTTATTTCATTTTTATTTGATACAAATATAGTAATATTTATTCCATACTCACATAGAAAATAGAACTTTTATCGTCCACATACCATTAATTTGATAGATAATCTTATCTTTGCAGGAAAAATATACTCCATTATGAAAAAAACAATTATAACAACCCTATTGGCTTTCATCTTTATTTCCGGAAGTGCAAATGCACAAAACTTCGATGATTACTTCATGGACCAGACACTTCGGATTGATTATTTATTCAACGGAAACGCGCAGCAACAAACAGTCAGTTTAGATGAATTGGTTTCGCTTCCAGGCTGGGCAGGACGCAGGCATTCACTTGACCAGTTCCCTTTAGCCGGAAACGGGAACATTGTAATGAAAGACAAAGCAAGCGGCAAGGTAATTTACCGTACCAGCTTTTCCAGCTTATTTCAGGAATGGTTAGGAGAAAAAGAAGCGCAACACGTAACACGCGGCTTCGAGAATACATTCTTATTGCCTTACCCGAAAAAAACAGCTGTTGTCACTATCCAATTGATGAATGCGTACCATAAGCCGTGCGCTTCGCTTACTCACGAAATTGACCCACAAGATATCTTGATCCACCAACGGGGAATAACCCGAATAACACCGCACAAATACCTGCTACGGAGCGGCACACCCGAAGAATGCATCGACATAGCCATCATGGCAGAGGGATACACCGCCAATGAAATGCCTCTTTTTTACCAAGATGCCCAAGATGCTTGTGACGCAATTTTCAATCATGAACCATTTAAGCACATGAAAAACCGATTTAATATCGTAGCAGTAGAGTCCGTATCACAAGATAGCGGAGTGAGCATCCCAAGAAACAAAGACTGGAAAAACACAGCTGTAAATTCCCATTTCGACACGTTTTACTCCGACCGCTACCTGACAACCCGCTCAGTGAAAGCCATGCATAATTGGCTGGCTGGCATTCCTTACGAACACATCATTATATTGGCAAATACCGATACATACGGAGGCGGAGGCATATTCAATGCCTACTTATTAACAACAGCTCACCACCAAATGTTCAAGCCTGTGGTTGTACACGAGTTTGGGCACAGTTTTGGCGGTCTTGCCGATGAGTATGCTTATGATACAGCCCCCAGCCCACTCTATCCGTATTCCGTAGAACCTTGGGAACCTAACATCACAACTTTAGTGAATTTTGACAGCAAATGGAAAGATTTAGTTCCCGAAAACACTCCCATACCGACGCCTGTAGAAACTGATTCAACCACTATTTACACAAAAGTCGGCGTATACGAAGGAGGAGGTTATACCTTAAAAGGCATCTACCGTCCTGCCAGCGAGTGCAGAATGAAAATAAACGAAGCACCTCGTTTCTGTCCCGTATGCGAAAGAGCACTTGAGAAATTAATTCTTTTTACACCGAATAAAAACATATCATTATGCTTACATTTACCCGTATTAACACCAGACATCCGCACTACGTTTTTGTCGAAAAGTTGCTTCATCAATCCTTTCCGTTAGAGGAAAGAAGAGACGATGCGGAGCAACGCAACAATACAGACCATAACGCTTCATTCTTTTGCTATCTCATTGAAGAAAATAAAAATGAAACAGAAGAGAATCAACTTATCGGATTCATCACTCTATGGAAACTAAATGGATTTTATTATGCAGAACACTTGGCAATTTCTCCTGAAGTCCGCAACAAGGGATATGGCAAACACATCATGGAAGAATTGAAACAGCAGTTTGCCGACAATCCCATCGTCTTAGAAGTAGAAAGACCTGAAAATGAAATGAGCAAACGCCGGATTGGCTTCTACCAGCGATGCGGTTTTTCTCTCTGCTTGCAAGACTACATTCAACCTGCCTACAGAAAAGGAGGAAAAAGAAGTCCCCCTTTACCTTATGTATACAGGAAGAGAAGAAATTGACACTTGCTTTTCTCAAATAAGGGATGAAATATATAGACACGTATATGGCGTAAATAAACTCTAATAAAAGAATCATTCATTACACACATAAAAATAAAAAAGGGATATTACCAAAGCGGAATATCCCTTTTTTATAAAACCTATCAGAAATGTGTTATTGACGCTGTATTGCTGAGTAATTAATCTTCAAAGCATACGCTTGACGCAAAGCCTGCTTAACTTCGGTCACAATACCCATCTTTGTTTTTGCATCTACCTTTAACGATACAGTCATAAAAGGCTTATCAGACTCTTTCATGTTTTCACGTTCCTGATAAATATAATCCTGTACTTCTGAAGACTCAGCAAATTTATCATTCAACTGAATACGGTCAGTAGTACCCATTTTTTTCTGAAATTCAGCCAAGGGCTTTCCTATGTAAATAAAGGAAACCAAAGACTTCTTTTCCAGTTTTTCCAATTCAGTAGCAGCCGGAACACGGAACTGAACCTTTAATGTAACTTCACGCATACTTGTTACGATCATGAAGAAGAACAAAATGGTAAAGATCAAGTCAGGCAGAGAAGAGGTATTCAACTCCGGCATTTCGCGTTTACCCGTCTTATTAAATTTTCCCATACTTATTTTCCTCCATATTTTTTAGGTTCAGCTTCAGAAATCTTCTGCGGATAATATTGTGTTATCGCATCCTTTTCATCTTCCGAACATTCTGCAAATGATCTTCCGAATTTTGATTCAGCCAATTCGTTACGCAACTCATTATAAGCGGCTACCAATTCGTTCTGTACCTGAATATAAGCATCATAACTGGTACCTACGTCATTCTGTACAGAAATCACATGATTCTCCGTTATCATTACCGTACCAAAGAACGGAATGTTCTTCTCGTGCTTTTCCGGCAAATTCGGGTCATCAGTCGGATTTGCTATAAATTCTTTTGCCTTTTCTCTTAATTGCTTAATGTCAGACCATTCTCCTCCAACCATCAACTGGTCATCCTTGTTCAAACGAACCTGGAGAACGTTTCTTTCCTTTACAATAATATCATCTTTCTGATCCTTGTTTTCCGGTGGAGGCGGCAAACGTCTCGCCAATCCGCGGTCGGTATCCATTGATGTTGTAATAAGGAAGAAAATAAGCAATATAAAAGAAATATCCGCCGTTGAACTGGCATTAATTCCAGGCACTTTTCTTTTCTTTCTTGCCATTTTTAATTATCTCCTTTTTTAATTTAAAACTCAATGAATGATATTATCATCTTTGCTTAAAGATACCTGTCAAATTCAACAGCGTTCCCACAGCTGCTATAACCAACAAGGCATAAGTTGAATAAAGGAACATATCCGTCACTCTCAACATTACAGCATCATCGTAAATAGTTCCGTCACCCATAGCAACCGGAGCTGCAGAACCCATACTGTACGTTACGATAAGCAACACGACCATCAAAATAAGTCCAAATAAAGACTTAAGCGCTCCTTTCGGATTCTCTTTCAGCGCACCGCCAAACTGCATAATAGCAGCAACCAATGTAGCGATTACCGCTACCGCAAACAACCCGTACATCAAGTAAATCAATGTATCGGTGTAAGCAGGTTCAGTCAGACCTGCAGCATTTACTTCGCCATACCCTACTCCGAAGAATAATGCCAGCACAATCACAATCAATGCGACGCAGACATAAAATACGTAGTAAGATACCTTATATGATAATTTAGCCATTGTTTCAAATCTTATTTTTTGTACTTCAAGTTATATTTCATAATCAAGTCAAGCAACGTAATGGAAGAATCTTCCATCTGACTTGTTATAGCTTCAATCTTAGCCAAGATATAGTTATAGAATACCTGCAGAATCATAGCAACGATCAAACCGAAGATAGTCGTAATCAACGCCACTTTCATACCACCCGCAACGACTGTCGGAGAGATATCACCTGCACGTTGGATATTATCGAACGCCATAACCATACCAATCACAGTTCCCAAGAATCCCAATGACGGAGCCATTGCGATAAACAAGGTAATCCATGAACATCCTTTTTCCAAATAACCTGATTGAACGCCACCGTAAGAAACTACAGAACGTTCTACTACATCCAAACCTTCATCAATTCTCATCAAGCCCTGATAACAAATAGAAGCGACCGGACCACGTGTGTTACGGCATACAGTCTTTGCGCCTTCCACATCACCTTTTTCCAAAGCAGCTTCAATTTTAGCCATCAACTTCTTTACGTCAACTTCTGCCAAGCTCAAATAAATAATACGTTCGATACAGAAAGCCAAGCCAAGTACCAACGCAATCGCAACCAAAGACATGAAGCCGGCATCACCTTCAATGAACTTCGTCTTCAGTTCTTTGTGCATACTTCCTTCTTCCACTACTACAGGCGCAGCTTCATCTGCCGTTGCAGGAGCAACTTGTTCTGATTGTTCCGGTGCAGCCGCAGCCGTTGAATCCTGAGCCATAATTGTCTGAGTCATTCCGAATGAGAGAACTCCCACCATCGCAAGAATTGCAAATAACTTTTTCATTGTGTGTTTAATTTTTAAGATTAATAGTTATAATTTATTTTAATTGTTCACTATATTCTTCCTTCGACTTTGCGGAGAGAACGGGATTCGAACCCGTGATACGCTTTAGGCGTATACACGCTTTCCAGGCGTGCCTCTTCAACCACTCGAGCATCTCTCCTTCATCTTAATTAATTGATGAATTACATCCTTTTGTGCAATCCCCACACGATTTTATTCACAAATGTATTCTTTTTTTTCATTTTGCGCCGTATTTCTTTCCGCAAAATTCATCCCAAAGCCAAAAATTAATATATTTTAAAAGGTTTCACGGCTTTTTTAAAAACATTCAAAGCGTTTGAGGTCGTTACACCCGCAATCTCCTCAAAAGACTTTCCATAAACATCACTCAACCTTTCAGCCACTTTTACAATATAGGCACTCTCGTTCCGCTTTCCCCGATAAGGCACCGGTGCCAGATAAGGAGAATCGGTTTCCAAAACCACACGTTCCAATGGGACAGCCTTTTTCAAGACTTCGGGCAAGGTACTCTTCTTAAAAGTCACAATTCCGTTAATGCCCAACATAAATCCTTCATATTCCAATAACCGGCCTGCCTCTTCTTCCGTCCCTCCGAAACTATGGAAAATCCCTGTCAACGGTTCATGCCGGTAATGCTTTAACACGTCCAACAATTCCGGATAAGCCGAACGGCAATGTATGACCAGCGGCAAGCCAAACTCTAATGCCCAGCCCACCTGCTTATCGAACACTTCCATCTGCTCAATCCGATAAACAACATCCCAATATAAGTCCATCCCCACTTCGCCTATCCCATAAAAGACTTTATCTGAACGCAACCAGTGTTCCACCCGCTCCAAACGGGCTTTCCAATCCGCGTCTACCGAAGTGGGATGCAGACCAATCATCGGAAAACAATCGTCATGCGCCCCACACAACGCCAACATCCGCTCTACCGAATCATCATCAATATTGGGCATGAAAAAGCGCGTTACGCCAGCTTGCCTTGCACGAATCAACGCCAACTCCCGGTCTTCGTCATATTCTTCCACAAACAAATGGGTATGCGTATCTACCAAACCAACCATAACACCCCTTTCCTCCTTATAGCTTACGGTGCATCCAGCCCTGTATAAAATCCGACAGATGCCGTTTATATTCAAAAGCGACGCCTACCTCTTCCAGCAAACCCATGCCTTCTTTATAATAGTCCTCTATTTTTTTGCCAAGCAAATATCCCCAATCTTCTCCTTATTATATATAGCCGTTACAGCCTCAATCTTGCGGGCAGGGTCGTACTGTTCTGCCGTCATCCAGCCTTGCAATTCAGCTTTTGTTTCCTCACTGGCACGTTCGAAAGCCGTAATCAGCATAAAGGTCTTTTTATTGCAAAGGATATCCCCGCCAATATTCTTGCCGAAGACTTTCGGATCGCCATACACATCCAGATAATCGTCCTGCAGCTGGAATGCCAGCCCTATGCGGATACCCAAATCATACAACTTCTGCGCGTCCGCCTCCGAAGCTCCTCCCAGAATAGCACCGATTTTCAACGCACCGGCAAGCAACACCGATGTCTTGAGGCGTATCATCTCCATATATTCTCCTGCCGTCACATCCTGCCGGCGCTCGAACTCCATATCCCATTGCTGCCCTTCGCATATCTCAAGAGCTGTCTGCGAAAAGACTTCCATCACAGGACGTACGTACATTGCCGGGCAATCCTTCATCATAAACTGATAAGAAAGCATCACCATCGCGTCTCCTGAAAGAATGGCGGCATTTTCACCCCATTGCTTATGTACCGTAGGCTTCCCGCGGCGCCGGTCCGCCTTATCCATCAAGTCATCATGCAAAAGCGTAAAATTATGATAAGTCTCCAATGCCATGGCTTGCGACAAGACAGCATGTACATCTTCCTTGAACAGGTTATACGCCAACAACATAAGCGTAGGGCGAATCCGTTTTCCGCCTATGCCCAACACATATTCAATCGGCTTATACAATCCCATCGGCTCACGCGCGTAGGACAAGTTTTCCAAATAAGTCTGGAACAACTCTTGCAATGCTTTTGCATTCTGCTGTTTCATCATCCTTCATCCTTTTATAAAAAACGAGGGGTGTGTTCAAGATTCGTTCCGACACACCCCATCCTGAATTATACAAACATTATTGCAACTTAAACGTTACAGGCACAGTATATTTCACACGTACCGCCTTACCGCGCTGCTTACCCGGTTTCCATTTCGGCATCATGCTGATTACCCGGAGCGCTTCTTTGTCCAAGTACGGGTCTACACTCCGGACTACAACCGGATCAACGATAGAACCGTCCTGATTCACAACGAACTGCACGATAACACGTCCTTGCACACCGTTTTCCTGCGAGATGGTCGGGTATCGGATATTCTGTGACAAGAATTTCAGACACTCTGCCATACCGCCGGGGAACTCAGGCATTTCTTCTACAACCTGGAAGATTTGCTGTTCTTCCACTTCCTCTTCTTCTACGACTTCAGGCACATACTTGATTTCCACTGCCTGATTCTCGCTCGCTTCACTCGACTGGATAGTCGATTCCTCGATATCCGCATCATTTTCAGCGATTTGCAACACTTCCTCCACCTTCGGAGCTTCAGGGGAGGCGGAGCCTGTTTAGGCTCTTCCTGTTCCGTAATAGGAACCATCTCTTCTTCGAAGGCGACTTCTACGATGCCACTATCGGCAGTAATCACAACGTCACGCTCGGTCCATTCGAACGCCACGAACATTGCTGCCAATATCAGCACGAACCCGACCAAAGTCCATGTAGACTTCTTGCCTTCCAGGTCGGCTTTCGGTGATTTTTTAATTTCCATAAAAAACTTTTATTGGTTAATGATTCTCTATATCGGGCAAATATAAACAAAAGTTTTAATAAACAACTATTTTCCAAAGAAAAAAAATAAGAGCCTGTTTAAATTTTCCAATAAAGGAATATTCTATCAGGTTCTTTTGCGTTTGTTTCCGGTCTGTTTTCCCGATTTTATTCGTCAGATAGCCCGCTATCTTCCTCATCACAGAAGCGAAAATGCCTCAAAAAAATCATCCCAAATCATCGCACGATAAATTCAAAACAGCTTCTAATTGTCCTTTGTAATAATTGTAATTGTAACGCCTTGAGAGTTTTAAAACGGCATCCTTGCCTATGTGCATTTCCCCTTGGATATACTTGCGCGGCCCGGTGCAGATAGTTGCGTGTACCACCGAAAGTATCCGGATTGAGGTCTATAGCCGGACGGCTAATGCCAAGCCCATTGCCCGAATCTACGTTTCTATCAATTCCACATGTCCGCTTCTTGATTTTTATCCCGAAAAATTACTATCTTTGAAGCCAAATTACAAAGTACAAGAAAAGATGAAAAAGATAACCATTGCCATCGACGGATTCTCGTCGTGCGGGAAAAGCACCATGGCAAAAGACCTGGCGAAAGAAATCGGCTATATCTATATAGATAGCGGAGCGATGTATCGTGCCGTAACCCTTTATTGCATCGAGCACAACCTGTTCGGTCCGGACGGAGAAATAAAGACCGATGAGCTGAAGCAAGACATTGACAAGATACACATATCTTTCCGGCTGGACCCCGTCACGTCCCTTCCCCGCACCTGCCTGAACGGGAACGACGTGGAAGAACGAATCCGCACATTAGAGGTATCATCGAAAGTCAGCCCCGTAGCCACGCTTGGCTTTGTACGCGAAGCATTGGTCCGCCAGCAACAAGAGTTGGGCAAAGAAAAAAGGCATCGTCATGGACGGACGGGATATCGGAACCACCGTATTCCCTGATGCGGAACTGAAGATATTCGTGACCGCTTCTCCCGCAATCCGTGCCCAGCGCCGGTACGATGAATTACGTGCCAAAGGCCAGCCAGCCTCTTACGAAGACATCCTGCATAACGTAGAAGAACGCGACCGCATCGACCAAAGCCGCGAGGTAAGCCCACTGCGCAAAGCAGACGACGCGGTTTTACTGGATAACAGCCACATGACCATTACAGAGCAAAAAGAATGGTTGATTAACCAATTCAAACGTGCAGCCCAATGAAGGAACCGAACGGGAAAAAGATAGAAATCGATGAAAGTTCCGGATTTTGCTTCGGTGTGACCACCGCCATCAAAAAAGCAGAAGAAGAACTGGCAAAAGGAGACACCTTATATTGTCTGGGCGACATTGTACACAACGGGCAGGAATGCGAACGGCTGAAACAATTGGGGCTGATTACAATCAATCATGAAAAATTCGCCCGGCTTAACCATGTAAAAGTATTGCTCCGGGCACATGGAGAGCCTCCCCAAACCTACCGGCAGGCACAAGAGAACCGCATTGAAATCATTGATGCGACCTGCCCTGTAGTCTTGCGCCTCCAAAAACGCATCAAACAAGAATTTGATACGGAAAGCCCCGACGGGAAAGAGAAGCAAATCGTCATTTTCGGAAAAAACGGACATGCCGAAGTCTTGGGGCTGGTGGGACAGACCCACGGGAAAGCCATCGTTATCGAAAACCTGGAAGAAGCCAAACAACTGGACTTCAACAAGCATATCCGCCTGTATTCGCAAACCACCAAGTCGCTTGACGAATTCAGGGAGATAGTCGCTTATATCCAGTCACATATCATCCCTCCCACCACATTCCAATATTATGACACGATTTGCCGGCAAGTGGCAAACCGCATGCCTGAAATACGCAAGTTTGCCGCTGCGCACGACTTGGTTTTCTTCGTATGCGGACACAAAAGCTCGAACGGTAAAATCCTTTTCCAAGAGTGTCATAACGTCAACCCAAATTCGTATCAGATAGACAAACCGGAAGAAATAGACCCGCTTTTATTGCAAGAAGCACATTCTATCGGCATTTGCGGAGCGACCTCTACACCGAAATGGCTCATGGAAGCATGCAAAGAAGCCATTCTTTCGATGACAAAAAACTGAAAAAAAAATAGAAGGGGATATACTTGCTTGTATATGAGATTTTTAATACCTTTGCCACATAAGAATAATTAACGAATGACATTTTTTTATGGGAACTATTAAATGTATTGGTATTCTGACTTCGGGAGGAGACGCCCCAGGTATGAACGCAGCCATCCGTGCCGTAACACGCTCTGCTATCTATAACGGCTTGAGAGTAAAAGGCATTTACAGAGGATACAAGGGATTGATTACAGGAGAAATTCAAGAATTCAAAACGCAAAACGTAAGCAACATCATCCAACAGGGAGGAACAATCCTGAAAACAGCACGTTGCCAGGAATTCAAGACCCCGGAAGGACGTAAGATTGCATACGAAACGATGCAACGTGAAGAAATCGATGCCTTGATTGTCATCGGAGGGGACGGTTCGCTGACTGGAGCACGCTTGCTGGCCCAAGAATACGACATTCCGTGTATCGGCCTGCCCGGAACCATCGACAATGACCTGTATGGCACAGATACAACCATCGGTTATGACACCGCACTGAACACCATTCTGGATGCAGTGGATAAGATTCGTGATACAGCCACCTCACACGAACGTCTCTTCTTCGTAGAAGTAATGGGACGTGATGCCGGATTCCTTGCCTTGAATGGCGCTATTGCCGCAGGAGCCGAAGCTGCAATCATCCCTGAATTCAATACGGAAGTAGACCAATTGGAGGAATTCATCAAAAACGGATTCCGCAAGTCAAAGAGCAGTTCCATTGTGCTCGTTGCAGAGAGTGAAATCACGGGCGGAGCCATGCATTATGCCGAACGCGTAAAGAACGAATATCCGCAATATGACGTGCGTGTCACTATCTTAGGACACTTGCAACGCGGAGGTAGCCCTACGGCACATGACCGTATCATCGCCAGCCGTATGGGAGTGGCAAGTATCCAAGCACTCATGGAAGGCCAGCGCAATGTAATGATCGGTATCGAAAACGACCAAATCGTATATGTGCCGTTCAGCAAAGCCATTAAAAACGACAAGCCCATTGACCGTGAATTAGTCAATGTATTGCATGAATTGTCCATCTAAACTTTCATTTACAGAGAACAAAATAGTCTCAAAACAAGGGTGACAAGGATTTAAGAAATCATGCCATTTCATGTTTTGAGACTATTATTCGTCTATACCTCTTAAATTATATCATACTTTATTCTTGATAATCATGACTTCGATAATAGAGACCGCTGTCTGCACAGGTATCTGCAAAACCTCTGCCAACTGATTAATAATCGCCTTCTCTTCCTCCTCCAAAACACCATCTGCCAAAGCAATATCTACCGCACAAGCAAATGCTGTCAGTTTCAAATCATCAGACAAGCCTTCTGCAGAAGCTTTCACCAATGCAGCCGCACCGTCTTTCTTCAAAATAGTAAAGAGTTTATCAAATAATTTATCAAAAGCCGGACCTGAGAAGTTATCGTATATCCTTAACCGACGGATATAATTAACGATACCATCCCATTCAGAAGTAGCAATATTTCCGTCCGCACCAGCCAAAGCTACAGCTATTCCCGCAAAAGCCTCTTGCTGTGTCAGCTTTGTTTCTTCCGGAGTTGCTTGGAAAATTTTGTCAAACAGTCCCATAATACAAGAATTTAAAAGTTAATAATAAGTTTATTTAGCAAGCTATGCAGCTTTATTCTCAAAGGTAGTAAAAAATTAAAGAAGGTTGTTTGCCTCCTATTATTTAACACATATTTAATATTTTAACCTTCCTCGCTTCTTTAATCCTGAGGAACAAGACGAATGCCTTCTTTTTCCAATACGATTAAACGCTTCTTGTATAAATCGCCGACCGCCTTCTTAAATGTTTTCTTGCTTACCCCGAATGTATTATAAATCACAGCCGCATCGGTCTTATCATGCATCGTTGTAAATCCGCCTTGATTTTCAATGTATTGAAGCAAAGTTTCAGCAAAATCATCCACTTTCCCAAATCCGGCTTTTTGCAAAGTCAAATCAATCTTCCCGTCTTCGCGCACCTGCTTGACATAAGCCTGCACACACTTTCCGTGACTTAACGGCTGAAATACCTCATTGTGATACAACATTCCGCCGAACTTATTATCCACAATGACTTTATAACCTAAATCAGTACGTTGCCATACCAACGCATCCACTTCTTCACCGGCTTCATATACCGGATGTTCTTTCGACAAGAAATGCTCCACTTTGGCAGAAGCGACAATACGGTAACTTTCCTCATCTACATATACATAGACAATATACCTTCCGCCTTTCACCATTTTCGCTTTCTGCTCCCGATAAGGAACAAACAAGTCCTTCATGAGCCCCCAATTCAAAAAGGCTCCATACTGATTCACCCATGCCACCTCCAAACAAGCGAACTCACCTACCTGAACGTATGGCTGTAAAGTGGTAGCAACCAACCGCTCATCCATGTCCAAATAGATGAACACATTTAACATGTCTCCAGTCACGCAACCTTGAGGCACATAACGCTTCGGCAATAAAATTTCCCCATCTTCATCACCATCTAAATAGACACCGAAATCGACCTCTTTCACGACCTTCAGCTGATTGTATTTCCCTAATCTAATATGACTCATAAAAATAATTTTGATGCAAAGATAGAAAGTTTTTTCCATATATTTCGTATCTTAGCCGGATATAAGGGACATCCCGTATAAAACCAACCTATCAAACCATTAAAGATTATGAAAAGACTTTTTTAGCCATTGCCGTTATCACATCGGCATTTTTCTTCTTACCCTGCCAGGCACAAACGATTACTTGGGCGACATTCAACATCCGGTATGATAACCCTGCCGACCAATCGAACAATTGGCAATTCCGCAAAGACACCGTCACACGGTTCATCCAGGCACAAGACATGGACATCGTAGGCATGCAAGAAGTGCTGCACAACCAATTGGAAGACCTGCTGCAGCGCCTTCCGGGCTATAAATCTATTGGAGTAGGACGCGATGACGGGAAAACAAAAGGCGAATATGCTCCTATATTATATAAGGAAGACAGATTCGAAGTATTAGACAGCAACACATTCTGGCTTTCACAATATCCTGACAGCATAGGGTTTATCGGATGGGACGGAGCCTGCACACGCATTGCAACCTGGGCGAAAATGAAAGACAGGCAAAGCGGAAAAATCTTTATGGCAGTCAACACACATTTTGACCATGTCGGTGTTACTGCCCGACGGGAAGGCGCCTTGCTGATTATCCGGAAAATAAAAGAAATAGTAGGCGACCGCCCCGCAGTACTGACGGGCGACTTCAACGTAAACGACCAATCGGAAGCTTACCGCACCATTACCTCCAACGCATTCGTACTGAAAGACGCGGCTAAGATTGCCGGCAAACAGACGGGAGTGGACTACACTTTCCACAACTTCGGGCAAATTCCTTCAGAGCAATGCGAGAAAATAGACTTTATCTTTGTCACTCCGCAAATAAAAGTACTCGACAGTTTCATTCCGAAAGAAGCGGCACCGGGAAGCAAATTCCTTTCCGACCACAATCCGCAAATCGTACACCTTATATTATAACAATATATATATATATACAAAAGACTAAATGACATGAAACAACAAAATCAAACGGAAGACCTTACCGGCCCGATGAAAATGATATTCAACTACAACAACATTTTCTTCAGCTTCTTCTACGATGATACCAGCGGATGCATTCACCGCTCCCGTGAATTTGCAGGCCGTCAATTACGAACAAGGGTTCTTGCGACGCGTTAAACGACCCCATACCACGGATACGGATGCTTTGATTGGCACCCGGCTGCCCCGAACTTCCGGTAATGTTCACACCGGTAGTCATCCCTTCCAGTTTCTGCTCCACATTCATCACCGGCACATCTTTCATCATATCGGCACGAATGGTATTGGCAGAGCCTGTAAAAGAAGACTTTGTAAAATTACCGTAACCCGTTACCACAATTTCTTGCAAGACTTGCGTATCAGGCTGCAAATAATATTCACCTTGTTTCTTGAAGAAGGAATACGCACTTCCTGCGTCTTCATTCCAACGTACGAAACAATCAACACCGAGGCGTCTGAAGTTATTTCCAACGTATAATGACCGTTGATATCCGTTATAGTGCCCTGTGTCTCATTCCCCTTCACCGCAACAACGGCACCAATCAACGGTTCACCGTCTTCTGCAGATGTAATAAGCCCTTGCAATGTCCGGTTTTGGGCTGAAACAGCCTGACCAAACAAGAAAAAGGCAGTAAACATAAACAATACTCTCAATCTTAACATAAGTTTTCTGATTTTAGCGACTTTCGTCTACCGCAAAACAAGCACCAAACATCCTCTTCGACTGTTAATAATAGCAACTTTCTACAAAACAAAGGATTAGCAGGATATTCAGCTAAAAATACGCTACGGAAAAGGAAAGCCATTGTGGAATTTATCCACAATCCGGTGAAACAATCCACACAACGAACAAAGCAGAAAGTGCAGAAAAAGCAAGCTGCGAAACATGATACACAAGTCCGAAACCTCCGATGCATATAACTGCATCGCCGATACGATTACTAATCGTACAGCGTGACGATTAGTAATCGTGCAAGCTGACGATTACTAATCGTGCAAGCAATGCAGCTATATGACTTGACCGAAGCATGCATCCGGAACGGGCATTCCATATATGCCACTCTGCAGCTGAACCTTTCAGCAATGCATTTTGAGCCTTACAACAATCGCATTGTTATACTTTCCCATTACCTTTGCTCCCGTAACAAAAAATATAACATCATGAAACCTTACATCATTTGCCACATGATGGCATCTATAGACGGACGCATCGACTGCGACATGACCGAACACATCGGCGGAAACGAATATTATGAAGCGTTGGAACAGCTGCTTGCGACTCGACCCTCTCAGGAAGGGTAACCATGCAAATGCATTACGCCTTACCCGAACCTTTTACAACGGACAACCCTGCTCCGGCAAATGCCCCTTCGGTTTACAAAGCCACCGAAGCCAATGGATATACCATCGCCATTGACTCAAGAGGAACATTACGCTGGCCCGGCAAGGAAGCGGACGGACTCCCGCTGTTAGTCATTACCAGTGAAAAGGTGTCTCAAGCCTACTTAGACACCCTGCACCAGCAAGGCATTTCATGGATAGCCATAGGAAAAGAAGGCATCGATTTATCCCAAGCCGTCCAAATACTGAATGAACAGTTCAACGTAAAACGGCTTGCTATCGTAGGAGGCGGACACATCAACGGGGCTTTCCTGCGCGCCGGATTATTGGACGAAGTGAGTATAGTGATAGGCGCCGGCATTGACGGACGTGCGGGAATGACCACCGTATTCGACGGCATCGGTGACAAAAACTATCCAACCACCCTTCTGAAACTGAAAAGCATGGAACGCGTTGGTGAAAACTCCGTCTGGCTGAGATACAGCCTCAGCTAATCCTGCCGTCTATCAGATGAATGGTGCGGTCGGTTTGTGCGGCAAGCGACTCATCGTGCGTGACAATGACAAATGTCTGGCCTAATTTATCACGCAGCTCAAAAAACAAACGATGCAACTCTTCCTTATTCTGTGTATCAAGGCTGCCCGAAGGCTCATCTGCCAATACCACCGAAGGATGATTGATTAATGCACGGGCTACAGCTACCCGTTGCTTCTCTCCTCCCGAAAGCTCCGCCGGCTTATGCGAAGCCCTTTCAGCCAAGCCCAAGAAAGCCAGCATCTCTTCCGCTTCTTTCCGCGCGTTCCGTCCCGAAGTGCCGTTTATCAATGCCGGTATCATCACATTCTCTAATGCCGTAAACTCGGGCAACAATTGGTGGAATTGGAACACAAAGCCGATTTCCTTATTACGGAAAGCCGCCTGTTCTTTATCTTTCAACCGGTTTACTTCTACATTTTTCAATATAATACGCCCCGCATCGGGCTTGTCCAGTGTTCCCATAATCTGAAGCAACGTCGTCTTTCCCGCTCCGCTGGGACCTACAATGCTTACTACTTCTCCTTTATCGATGGTCAAATCGATTCCTTTCAATACCTGCAAAGAGCCGAAACTCTTGGTTATTCCTTCCAACTGAATCATAACTAACTACAATTTACGTATCACATACTCCGCCAAGTAGCATCCGAATACCGCCGGCATATAGCTGACAGTCCCTGTCGTAGACTTCTTATTCAGCTCATTGTCTACCAATACCACCGCATTCGGGTCGGCTTGTTCGGTACTGAATACCACCGGCACTTTCCGTTTCACCCCCATCTTTTGCAACCGTTTCCGCACAGCCTTGCTCAGTCCGCAATGATAGGTCTCTCCTAAATCGGCAAAACGGATTTGGGTAATGTCGCGCTTTGCCCCGGCTCCCATGCTGCAAACGATTTTTATTCCACGCCGCAAGGCATGGTAAATCAAGTAACATTTCGGAGATACCGTATCAATGGCATCTACTATAAAATCAAACCGGTTGTTATCCAATAGTTCAGGGATAGCCTCATCCTTCAAATAGAGGGGAAGCACTCTCAACTGCAAATCAGGATTAATATCCCGAAAGCGCTCCGCAAGCACTTCCGCCTTCGGTTTGCCCAATGTAGAATGGAGTGCCGGAAGCTGACGGTTGATATTGGTAGGCTGCACCGTATCGGCATCCACAATGGTCATCTGCCCGACTCCGGCACGGCACAGCATTTCAGCTGCATACGCCCCTACTCCTCCCAAGCCTACCACCAGCACATGGGCACGGCGCAAGCGTTCCATCTTTTCTTTGCCCAACAACAACTCAGTCCGTTGCTGCCAGCCTGTTCTATCTTCACTCATGAATGTTTCTTAAACCATTTATAAATCCAATTACCTACCCTATCATAGTATTGTGTCTCGGCAAAGCCACGCGGGTCAGCGAAAGAAAGACTTTCGTTCGGATCCCCTCTTTGCTCCGGATAAAGCAGCATAATGCTATTATTATTAAAATACTTGGATACCTGTGTCGGCAACCGCTCGAAAGACGAGTCGTATGAAATCGAGCCACGCCTTGCGCTTACGATAACCAACAAATGGTCATAATTGACCTGCCCCGTCAGCAATAATAAATCATCCCAATTATCCAATTCGGAATAGACCGCCCTCGTATCCTTGTATTTCTTCTGGATAAACCCACGGATATACCCCAATGTACGAGGAGAAGCATAAAACTGTACCCGGCATCCCAACTGGCTGCTCATCCGGCACATATAGGTAATCCACTTGGTAAATCCGTGCTCGAACTCCGACTTCGGAGGAACTGCCACAATGATGCGCCGCAACGTATTTACCGGTATCAGGAAGCGTACCACCATTACCTGCAAGTAGGTATTCTTCAACAGATTTTCCGTCAGATTCCCGAAGAAAGAATCGACAATGCTTGCCTTATAATGCAATCCGATGATGATGCCTGTTGCCTCATATTCTTTTGCCGTATGCAAGATACCCGTCGTAATGTTCAGGTCAAAACGGCTGACCGTTTGCAATTTGACATTCGTTGAAGCCGCTATCTGTGCCGCCCGTTCCAAATTCCGTTTGCTCCGCATCTCTTGCTTCACCGAATCGTTATTGTCATTAATAACACTTAAAGCCACCAGGTTATCCTGCAGCCGTTCGTCGCGCAACACCAGCCCTAAACTCATTAACCCTTCCAAGGTTTCCGGATTAGCCACCGGAATCAGGAAACACTCTTTCTCCATTCCCTTCTTCTCTTCGTCTACATCTGCATCGCTCATCGCTATCCGCTTGGCAGCGTGTTCGGTAATAAACGAACTTACGATGCAAGTCACCAATATCAACAGAATCGTTCCGTTCAGGACATCTTCGTTCAAGAGCCGCTCGCCCGAAGGCAGAATAATATCATATCCTACCAAGACGGCAGCCAGCGTAGCCGCCGCCTGGGCATTGCTCAGCCCGAACATCAATTCGCGCTCCAAAGCACGCATCCTGTATATTTTCTGTGTCAGCCAAGAAGCAATCCATTTGCCCAGTAATGCCACTACAATCATCACGGAAGCCACTTTTATCGAATCAATATGCCCGAAAAGCACATTGACATTAATCAGCATCCCGACCCCTATCAGGAAATAGGGAATAAACAAAGCGTTGCCCACAAACTCCAAATGATTCATCAACGGAGAGACATGGGGTATCAGCCGGTTCAAGACCAATCCGGCAAGGAAAGCGCCCAAAATACCTTCCATCCCCACTATCTCCATCAAGCCGGCTCCTAAGAATACCATTGCCATCACAAAGATATACTGCACCACATTATCGCTATATCTACGGAAAAACCAACGGGCGATACGAGGGAATGTGTACATGATAATGACGCACAGCACGATGACTTTCAATACCAGCCATATCCAGAACATGTCCGAAGCCTCACCCTTATACAACCCTCCGATAACCGCCAAGACCAATAAGGTCAGGGTATCGGTCACCGCGGTACCTCCTACGGCAATACTGACCGCCCGCTGGCGGTTGATGCCATAACGGATAACAATCGGATAAGCAATCAAGGTGTGCGAAGCATACATACTGGCAAGCAAAACCGAAGTGACGACACTATAACCCAAGATATTCATATTGGTCCAAAAACCGATACCCAAAGGAATAATGAAAGCCAGCAGCCCCAATACCGTCGCTTTGACCCGAATGCTCTTGAAATCCTCCATATTCATTTCCAGCCCGGCAAGGAACATAATATAATAGAGCCCTACTTTACCGAACAGTTCGAAACTGCTGTCGCGTGCCAAGATGTTAAACCCGTGCTCGCCAATCACCACGCCTGCCAAAATCATACCGATGATATGCGGGATACGCAAACGCTCCAATATTATCGGGGCAAAGAGAATGATGACCAGCACAAGAAAGAAAATCCACGTGGGATCGGTAATAGGAAAATGGATATCAAAGTCTATAAAGTCTGCCAGTTCTTTCATAAATTGCTATCGTCATTGGTTCATTTCACGAACAAAAATAGAAAAAAACTTCTTATTATCCACATTAATCGAACAGAATGTTTTATTTTTGCGGACGAATTTGTACAAAGTCATACCAGACACGAGGTGCATTTGTGCGCTCTGAATAAAGAAAGTATTAACAATTAAAAGAGTTGAAAATATGAAAGTAGCGATTGTTGGCGCAAGCGGAGCCGTAGGACAAGAATTCCTGCGCGTGCTCGATGAAAGAAATTTTCCCATAGATGAATTGTTATTATTCGGTTCTCACCGTAGCGCCGGACGTAAATACACCTTTCGCGGAAAGGAGATTGAAGTAAAATTGTTGCAGCATAACGATGACTTCAAGGGGGTTGACATTGCCTTTGCTTCTGCCGGAGCCGGTACATCCAAAGAGTTTGCCGAGACTATCACAAAATACGGTGCTGTGATGATAGACAATTCAAGTGCCTTCCGTATGGATGCGGATATCCCTCTGGTAGTGCCAGAAGTGAATCCCGAAGATGCACTGAACCGCCCCCGAGGCATCATTGCCAACCCTAACTGCACAACCATCCAAATGGTCGTAGCCCTGAAAGCCATCGAAAACCTGACCCATATCAAACGGGTACATGTTTCCACTTATCAAGCTGCCAGCGGTGCAGGTGCAGCCGCTATGGACGAGCTTTACGAACAATACCGCCAAGTATTGAACAACGAACCGGTGAAAGTAGAAAAGTTCGCTTACCAGCTTGCCTTCAACCTGATTCCGCAAATCGACGTGTTCACCGATAACGGCTATACAAAAGAAGAAATGAAGATGTACAACGAAACACGCAAAATCATGCACTCAGACGTAAAGGTAAGTGCTACCTGCGTACGTGTCCCTGCTTTACGCTCGCACTCGGAAAGCATTTGGATTGAGACCGAACGCCCCGTATCGGTAGAAGAAGCCCGCAAGGCTTTTGCCGAAGGAGAAGGATTGGTGCTGATGGACAATCCGGAAAAGAAAGAATATCCGATGCCGCTCTTCCTGGCAGGGAAAGACCCGGTTTATGTAGGCCGTATCCGCAAAGACCTGAGCAATGAAAACGGACTGACATTCTGGATTGTAGGCGACCAAATCAAGAAAGGAGCCGCACTGAATGCCGTACAGATTGCCGAATACCTGATAAAGGCAGGCAACATCAAATAAACGGACAACCGACTTTATCCCAATGGCATGTGAGACAAGAAACCCGAATTCCTCTCACATGCCATTTTCATTTCTCATTATAATTTCATATCTTTACCCTGTTAATTCAAAAAACCGATTACCATGAAACTCATAAACCGCTTCTTGATGCTGCTGTTTTTAGTCCTGTTTTCTACGGGAAGTATGGCACAAAGCAAAAAACACCCTAAATTCCGGACCGCAATCCCCCGCGATTCAATCCGCCTCAGCGACCCTTGCATCCTGGCAGATGACGAAACCCAGACCTATTATATGACCGGTACGGGCGGACTGTTATGGAAAAGCAAAGACCTTGAAAAATGGGACGGACCTTACATTGTAGCCGAGACAGACCCCAACTCTTGGATGGGGAAAAGGCCGCAAATATGGGCTGCCGAACTCCATAAATATAAAGGCAAATACTACTACTTTGCCACTTTCACCAACGACTCCATCCTTATCGGAACCTATCGGGGAAATGATATACCCCGCCGTGCCTGCCACGTATTGGTGAGCGACCGCCCTGACGGGCCTTACCGTCCCATGAAAGACAAGACCTATCTTCCGGATTCAATCCCCACACTGGACGGTACCTTATGGACAGACAAGGACGGAAAGCCTTACATGGTCTATTGCGGAGAATGGTTGAAAAACTGGAACGGAACCATTGAAAAGATAGAATTAAAATCCGACTTGAGCGGAACGGCGGGCAAAGCCCAGGTTTTGTTCCGGGCAAGCGATTCGCCTTGGAGCCGCGAAACAGTCGATGGAAAAGAGAGACCCAACCGGGTAACTGACGGTCCGTGGCTCTTCCGTACAGGAACCGGACGGCTGGGCATGATATGGACAAGCTGGATTGGAAACATTTACACCCAAGGCGTAGCTTATTCCGAAAGCGGAACATTGGACGGACCATGGATACAAGAACAAGACCCGATTACGCCTCCCAATTATGGACACGGCATGTTATTCAAGGATTTCAACGGACGCTGGCTGATGTCCGTCCATAGCCATTGCGATGCAAACGGCAGATACATTCGCATCCCTCAGCTGTTTGAAGTGGACCTGTCGGGAGACAAGCTCAAAATAAAACGCCACTTGTGCGCTTCCGAAAAAGGGATGGGAGCCTACCTTTTTGTGTTCTTCAACGACCCTACCCATAGCCTGTTTATGGCAACAAGCCGCGACGGATATACATTCACCGCAGTCAACGACGGGCAACCGGTCATCGCCGGAGACACCATCGCCGAACAGCGGGGCGTGCGCGACCCGCATATCTACCGCGGACCGGACGGAGCCTTTTACCTTTCCATGACCGACCTGCATATCTTCGGAAAACAAAAAGGCATACGCGATACCGAATGGGAACGCGACGGAGAAGCATACGGATGGGGAAACAACCGGGGGCTGGTCTTGATGAAGTCACGCGACCTCATCCACTGGACCCGGAGCAATATCCGGATAGACCAAGCGTTTCCGGAGAAATTCGGAGACATCGGATGCGCATGGGCGCCCGAAACCACTTACGACCCTCAAGCAGGGAAAATGATGATTTATTTCACCATGCGCCACGGAAACGGAAGAACCACGCTTTATTACGCATACACAGACAATGATTTCACCCGGCTGACCACCGAGCCGAAACAGCTTTTCGAATATCCGGACAAGAACATACAAATCCTTGACGCCGATATTTCGCGCCTGCCCGATGGCAGGGCTTGCATGATGTATGTGGCTCAGGAAAATCCGGGTGGAATCCGCATGGCGGTGAATGATGAAGGCAATGTTACCGGCCCGTACCGCTACATAGACAAATGGATTGATTCCGAACCGGGGGCATGCGAAGCGCCCAACGTATGGAAACGCATCGGAGAGGACAAATGGGTGGTGATGTACGACATCTTCAGCATCCAGCCCCATAACTTCGGCTTTTGCGAGACAACCGATTTCAAGCATTTCACTCCTTTGGGACGCTTTAACGAAGGACTCATGAAAGCGGCAAATTTCACCTCTCCGGTTTGCGAAAAAAATGGAATGGAACGCAGAGACACAAAGACACAGAGCTTTAATTTTTTTGAGAGAACAGAGTTCACAGAGTAAAAGTCTGGCTCTATGGTCTTTACCTTCTCTATATATTTATTTCTCCGTGCCTCTGTGCCTCTGTGTTCAATACCCGTCTGCCGGATTATAGACAGCAAGCTGCACGTTCTTGCCTGCCTTTCCGTCCAGCATCGGATAATAGTCAGTATCTTTCCCTATCACTTGCCCGTCGATTTTCTCGATAATGCATCCCGGAACAACACCGGTTTTCTTCACATCGAAAGGTCCTTGCCTGATGATTTCCTTTATCTTCAACCCATTGCCCGTATAGGTATTGTCGAAGAACACGCCCAGACAAGCCGTAGCCAGCGTGCGCGAAGGGGCATAATAGCGGGCACCCGTATGCGACCCGTTCAGCTCGCCCAGCATCTCGCTCAGCAACTCCTGAAAATCGTAATTGTTGTTGATATGGGGGAGGAAACGGAGGTACGCCTCGCGATAGCCTTCCCAATCCGCTCCGTGCAAATCTGCCACATAGAATTTCTCCTGCACCTGCTTCCACACGTGCTCGAAGATGTAGCGGCGTTCCTCGTAAGGACGGTAATTGAAAACAGCTTCAAACTCCACCGGCTTGGTCTCGCTCTTTTCCACATCTATCTTCCGGATGCCCCCGTTCGTGCAAAGGAACAGGTGCTTGTTCTCCTTATCCGCCTTGAGCGAACCGTAACCGATGTCTTTCAGAAGCACCTTGGTCTTATCCTCTTTCAAGTCGTGCTCCCACAAGTCGAAACCGTCTTCGAACGAAGCCTGATAGTACAGCTTGTCCCCCTTCGCGGTCAAGACGGCATCGCCTAAGTGCGAAGAGTTGACCGTAAGCCGGATAACGCGGTCGCGGCAATTCTCCAAGTCGAACACAAGCGGTTCCACCTCCTTCTTGTCCTCTTTCTTGCCTTTGCCGTCTTTTTCCTTTTCACCTTTCTTATCCGCCTCTTTGTCTTTCTCTCCGCCTTCCGCCAAAGCCAGTTCTTCTTTGCTCATGCGGAAACGCTCGTAAGCATCAAGGTCGAAAAACATGATGTAGATATCACTCTCCGCACCCCAGCTTCCGTGGCTGCGGTATCCGGCACGGTCGCTTTCCCATATCATCGCCTTGCCGTCCAGCACCCACTTGGCATTGGTATCGGTATAGCCACTCTCGGTCAGGTTATGGATTTCTCCGTTTCCCGAAGCGCTGGCCAGCGCCACATCCTTGTTGTTCCATCCGCCCGTACCGATATATCCGCTCAAGAGCCAGCGGCTGTCGGGGCTCCACTCGAACCACTGGTCGCCGTCGCTATACGAATACTCATACTTGCCGTCCATAACGGTGCAGACCGAGTTATCCTCCAGATTGAGCACACGCAGGGTGGTACGGTTTTCGAGGAAAGCCACCTTCTTTCCGTCCGGACTGTATTGGGGCTGGAAGGAAGTCGCCGTGTTGTCGGTCAGGCGTTCTTCCTTGATGCCGGTGGCATAGGTGAAGAGCTTCTCGTCCTTTACCGTCAGCGAAGCCTGATAGACCTGCCACAAGCCGCCGCGCTCCGACGAATACACCAGGCTTCTGCCGTCGGGCGAGAAATCCAGGTCGCGTTCCTGCTCGGGCGTGTCGGTAATCTTGCGCGTAGTCTTATAATCACTCGATGTAACGAACACATCCCCGTGAAGGATGAAAGCGATTTCCTTCCCGTCGGGCGACACCGCTATTTCCGTCGCTCCCGAAGTCTTGACTTGCGGCTCCGAGGTCCGTTCGGTCTGGTCGGTCACGATACGCACCGCCAGCTTCTGAGGCTGGGCGCCTTCTTTCAGCGTATAGATTTCGCCGTCATAGCCATAGCAGAGCAAACCGTTCCGCGCGGCGGTAAGGAAACGCACCGGATGCTTGGTGTAGCGGGTCAGTTGTACCTCACCCGTCCCGTCCACGTTGCGCCGGTACACATTAAACGTCCCGTCTTTCTCGCTCAGGTAATAAAACGACTTGCCATCGGCGCTTCCCACCGGCGTGCGGTCTTCTCCGGCAAAGTCCGTCAGCTTCGTATAGGTCCGCTTGCCGTCCGCCATCCGGCTCATCCATACGTCGCGGGTGATAGACGAAGTGTGGTGCTTGCGCCACGGGTCCTCATATCCCTTCTTGTCGTGATACAACAAGGTAGTGCCGTCGCTCCCCACGCTGATGTCTTCCATCGGGACGGAAGAGTAAAGCACGGGGCGCCCACCTTCGGCGCTCACCTGATACACCTGCGGAAACTGGCTGCTTGGGAAAGTCATGTCCTGTGCGTCGGGCATCAAGGATGCCTCGTACAGCACGTGCCCGTCATCGCTGAAAGCCACGGGCGTTTCGTTTCCCGAATGAGTAGTAATCCGCTTCGGCGTCCCTCCGTCTTTACTTATCACGTAAACATCCAGGCTTCCCTCGCGGCTGGAAGCGAAAGCCAGCCGGGTTCCGTCGGGGCTCCACACGGGACGGGTGTCGTAAGCCGCGTTCGTAGTAAGCTGCGTGGCTCTCCCTCCTTGTGCGGAAACCGTATAAATGTCGCCTTTGTAGCAAAAAGCGACGGTGCTTCCATCGGGCGATATCGCGCAATGGCGCATCCACAGCGGGGATTCCTGCGCGCCGGCAACTCCCGCCAGCGCCAGTCCCGCAATCAGTAACAGTTTTCTTTTCATATTCTTATTCCTGTTTATAGTAAAACAAAATCGATTTGCGAAAGCTTCCCGCCGACGGCAGCACGAAATCGCAACGTGCGAAACCTTCCTGCCGATGAGGGCAAGGAATCAACCTATCAGCTCCCGAAGCTTCTTCTCGGAAACGCCGGGCAAGATGCGGCAAAGGTGCGCATGAATCGCCGCAAACGATTCTTCGGGCGTACATCCGGCATCCTGCCTGCCATAAAGGGCTTCGGGGGTGGTGTAACGCGCCACGCCCCAGCCGTACGGTCTTCCGTGCCGGTCGATGTTGTACTCGAAGTCGGCGATGACGATGTGCATCCCCATCATCAGGCGCGTCAGGACCGGTTCGAGCGAGACCCGTCCCTCGCCCTGCATCGTGTCGACCAAGTCTGTGTCACGCCGGCGTCCACGCCCACGAGCAAATCCCAACAGGCTGCGCAACTCTTTCACCGTCACGCTTCCTTCGCCCCATACCGTCTGAAGCACCACGTCATCCAGTGCCTGTGTGTCGTCGTCCTTGGCGTACCGGCGCGAACGGCGCCAGTTCATCAGATGGGGCAGCCATTCCAGACTGACGTATCCCGCCTTCTTATTGTACAGCTTGCCGTATGCGCAATGTCCCTCGCGGATGACGGGGCCTTTCCATTCCCACGGACCTTCTTCCTCGTCCGAGAACCAATATTCCCATGCCGTCCGCTCTTCGATGGAAAAACCGGGAATGCCGCATCGGAAAAACGGCAGGAAGCCCAAAGCCAATACCTGCCGTTCCATATCTTCCGCCGTGCGGATTTTATCTTCTTCGCGCATCATCACCGTTTCAACGCCATACCGTCCTTGAACGCATTTCCCACATGCCCGCCTACTTCCAGATAGGCATTGTGTACGGGGTCGAACGAAATCGGGCGCAGTTTAGCAGGGTCTATCTTGCCCTTCTCGTCCAAGATGCGCTCGTCGGCAGATACATTGACAATCTTACCCACCAGATGGCACATTTCCGGATCGTAAGAAACAAGCTCGCACTCCACCGCCATCGGCAATTCTTCGATGAGCGGGGCGTTGACAAACTCCGATTTTACGGCATGGAATCCCGCACGGAAAAACTTGTCGGGCACATCGTTTGCCGAAACGATGCCTACATAATCGCAAGCCGTCAGCTGGTCTGCCGTACCGATGCTCACGGTGAAAGCCTTTGTTTCCAGCAGGTTTTTCACGGTCTTGTGCCCCGCACTCAGGCACAGGTTAATCTGGTCGTCGTAATCGATGCCTCCCCAAGCGGCATTCATCGCGTCGGGGTTTCCTTCTCCATCGTAAGTAGCAACGATAAATACAGGCTGTGGATACGTCCACGGCTTTGCTCCAAAATTCTTTCTCATAAAGCTTTCCTCCTTATTTTAATGTGCTAATGTGGCAATGTGCTAATGTGATAATGCAACAATGTGATAATTCATTCACACATTAACAAATTATTCATTGGCAAATTACCACATTAGCACATTGCCACATTGTCACATTTGCACATTATTTATGCGTCTTTACAATCTCGGTGGGAGCCAGCTCGGCATTGCGCTTTTCGGTCTGCTCCACCACACTGCGCGCCAAGTCCGCAAACGCCTTTCCGGTCACCGAATCCTCGTCCAACGCTACGGGCGTGCCCTTGTCGCCGTTCTCGCAGATGCTCTGCACGATAGGGATTTGCCCCAACAGAGGCACATGCAATTCCTCCGCCAGACGCTTTGTCCCTTCTTTCCCGAAAAGATAATACTTGTTTTCCGGAAGTTCGGCAGGCGTGAACCATGACATGTTCTCCACCAGCCCCAAGATAGGTACGTTCACTTTATCGTTCATATACATATTGATTCCCTTGCGGGCATCGGCAAGCGCCACTTCCTGCGGCGTGCTGACAATCACTGCTCCTGTAATGGCGAGGGTCTGCAAGAGGGTAAGGTGGATGTCACTCGTGCCCGGAGGCGTGTCGAGGATGAAATAATCCAGTTCGCCCCAGTTGGCATCGCCCACCAGCTGCTTCAAGGCATTGCTTGCCATTCCGCCACGCCACAGGGTAGCCTGATCGGGATTGACAAAGAAGCCGATAGACAGAATCTTGATGCCGTATTTCTCTACCGGGACAATCAGGTCACGCCCCTCAATGGTCTCGGCATACGGACGCGCGTCTTCCACCTGAAACATTTTCGGGATGGAAGGCCCGAAGATGTCGGCATCCAACAGACCGACCTTGTAACCCAACTTCGAAAGGGCTACGGCAAGATTAGCAGCCACGGTAGACTTACCTACACCGCCTTTTCCCGATGACACGGCGATGACATTCTTCACCTGCGGAAGCATCTTGCCCGGCTCAGGGCGTGCCGCCTGACGGCTTTCGGTAGCGATTGTCACTTCCACGTCTTTCGATACATAGGTATGGATAGCCGTCTCTGCCGACTTCACCACCGATTTCATAAACGGGTCGGTCGGTTTCTCGAAGATAAGCGAGAAACTGACCTTCATCCCGTCGATACGCATATTGTCTGCCACCATTTCGGCTTCGACAATGTTTTTCCCGTTTCCGGGATAACGCACCGTTGCCAGCGCGTCTAAAATCAATTTCGGATACAATGTCATATTAATGAAGAATTAAGAACGAAGAATGAAGAATCAACGAATGAAGCCTATCCTTCATTCTTAATTCTTCATTTATTATAATTATTTGCTTGTTTTCAGTCCGCTCCGCTTGCTGCGGTTATAGCTTCGGTAATCGTCCAGTTCGATTTCCACATCCGGCTCTGCCAGCTCGCCCTCCTGAGGCAGGCGGAACTTGATGTATTTGATGCTTAACCCGCGGTCCAGCCATTGCTGCTCATAATAGGTACGGATGCGCAGGATGTCATCGTCCAAACCCGAATGATACAAATCGTCTGTGATGAACTCCACGGGGAAATGATTAGCCTCAACCATCGCCTTCGTATAAGTGAACATGAAATTACTGTCCGTCTTCAGGTGCACCAGTCCGCCGGGTACGAGGAACTTGCGGTAACGCTCCATGAAGTACGTCGAAGTAAGCCTCTTGGTCACCTTTTTCATCTGCGGGTCGGAAAACGTGAGCCAAATCTCGCTCACCTCGCCCGGCGCAAAGAAACGGTCGATGATTTCGATGTTCGTGCGCAGGAAAGCCACGTTCGCCAATCCTTCTTCCTGCGCCTGCTTGGCACCCGTCCACATACGTGCTCCTTTGATGTCCACCCCGATGAAGTTCTTCTCCGGATAGCGGCGTGCCAACCCTACGGCATACTCTCCCCTGCCGCAGCCCAGTTCCAACACAATCGGATGGTCATTCTTGAAGAAATCTCGGTTCCAGTTTCCTTTCATCTCACAAGGCGTATCCGCAACCTGCGAATACGGATATTCGAATACATGCGGATATTCCGCCATATCGGCAAATTTCGCCAGCTTTCCTTTTCCCATTTTCTTACTGTTCGGATATTTTTACCGGGCAAATGTAACATTTTTCAATGTAATCCCCAAACGATACACGGATTATCCCGGTCCGAAACATCACGGACAGCAGCCAGACACCCGCCTGCACTGGCAATGAAAAACGCGGAGAACGAAAAGCTTTTACAAACTTCCGTATCTCCGCGCCTTTATATGGAAAAGACAAACAGTGTTATACTTCCACTGCAGGTTCTTCTGTTACCTGTTCCTTTTTCAGCGTCTCATAGAAAGCGGCGTGGGCCATGACCATATAAGGCTCTATCCAAAGAAGCCCCAATCCGCATGTAATGATACCCAGCAAAATCCAACCAAGGAAAGTCAGGTCGAGCACGAAAAGCTTCATCTTATGCCCTTCCATCATCCGCATGCTCTTCTCTATTGCCGCATCATATTTCAGTTGAGGGTCGTCTTTCAATATAAAAGGAGTAAGCGCATACGAATAGCTCTTAATGACACCCGGCACAATCAATAGCAAACTCCACAACATAGTATAGACTGCCATCAAAACCATCGTACCCATGATACGGGTATAATCTTTAAAACCCGCAAAGAGTTTTTCAAGTTCGACCGCACCCGTTCCCCGAAAAACATCAAGGAACAACACCATAAATCCGTATGCCACAGGCATACCGAAAAGAAGCACCAAGAGAAAGCCCACATAGGGAATGTTGGACAATCCTCCGCAAACGGCCAGATAAATCAATGTCACCAATGCAGCCATCATCCATTTGCCGGACAACGCTGCACGAGCTTCCGCTCTCAGTTCTGAATAAGGTTTTGTCATAATTTATTAGTTTAAGATAATCCCGATTGAGTCTATCAGTCCACCATCATCACCCATCCGTACGGGTCGGGTTCGTCGCCATACTGGATGGCACGAAGCTTGTGGTAGAGCTTTTCGCTGATGGGGCCCGGCTTGCCGTCTTTCGAAATGACATACGACTTGTGGTTCTCCAAATCATCGATACGTTCTATCGGGCTGATGACCGCAGCCGTACCGCACGCGCCGGCTTCTTCAAACGTTTCCAGTTCCTCTTCGGGGATAGGACGGCGTTCCACCTTCAAGCCCATGTCCTCTGCCAGCTGCATCAAGCTCTTGTTGGTAATGGACGGAAGGATAGAAGTAGAAAGCGGAGTAACATACGTATTATCCTTGATGCCGAAGAAGTTGGCTGCACCGCACTCGTCGATGTATTTCTTTTCTTTTGCATCGAGATAGAACTCGCACGCATAACCCGCATCATGCGCCATCTTGTTGGCACGCAAGCTGGCTGCATAGTTTCCACCCACCTTGTATGTACCTGTACCGAGCGGAGCAGCGCGGTCGAACTCACGGATAATCACATACGAGTTCGTAGCAAAGCCTCCTTTAAAGTACGGGCCTACCGGAGTGACGAATATCACAAACAAATATTCACTTGCCGGATGTACGCCTACCTGTGCCCCCGTCCCGATAAGCAACGGACGGATATAAAGAGCCGCACCGCTTTCGTAAGGCGGAATGAAACGTTCGTTGGCTTTCACCACTTTGCGTACAGCTTCGCAGAACAACTCCGTCGGAAGTTCGGGCATCAAAATACCCCGGCATGTGCTTTGCAAACGTTCTGCATTGGCTTGCGGACGGAATACACGGACCTTGCCGTCTTTGCCGCGGAACGCTTTCAACCCTTCGAACGCTTCTTGCCCGTAATGAAGGCAAGTAGCCGCCATGTGGATATTCAATGTCTCTTCCGAGCACAATTCCAATTCTCCCCATTTCCCGTCGCGATAATAGCAACGTACGTTGTAATCTGTCTTCATATACCCGAACGGCAGATTAGCCCAATCGATTTCTTTCATACGACAATATGTTTTTAATGTTACATTTCGTTACAAGTATTGAGGCAAAAGTACGGTTTATATTTACAAAATCCAACTTAATCGGTACTTTTTTCATCATCTGTCCCTTCTTCGAGCATCTTTTTGATTTCGGCATCCGCCTTGTAGAGCTTTTCCCTGCAATATTTTATCAGACGCTGGGCTTCCTTGAGCCGGTCCGCCAACTCGTCTATATCCAGTTCGTTGCTCTCAATTTGCGCCACAATCGCTTCCAGACGCTTCATTGCCTCGGTATAAGTTTCTTTCTTTGTTGCCATAAATCTATAATACTTTACTCTTAAATTCTCCTTTCGCCACACGGGTCACCACTTCATCACCCGGATGCAATGCGGATGCATCGGTCACGGCCTTCCCGTTCTTCAAGGTTATGCTGTATCCTTTTTGCAATAAAAGTTCGGGAGAAGCCGCCCTGACTTGCTGCTCCAATAACTGAAGCCGCCCGCCTTCTCGTTGCAGGCGGGATTGCAGCGCCACATTCAACCGCCCGTCGAGTTGCAAACGGTAAGTTTCCCTCATCATACGGGCTTGCCAGGCAAGATGGACACGCTTCACCAGCCGTTCTTGGCGGAAACCCTCGTTTTGGATGCGCATTTGCACCCGTGCCGGAATACGTGCCACAAACCGATCCAGCCGTTCCTTTTGCTCACCCAACCAACTGGGAATCTCTTGATAAAAGAACGAAGCATAAGCTTCCAACCGGTCGGCAGTTTCGCGCAAATGATTGATTAAGAACTCGGCAGCAGCCGTAGGAGTCTTTACCCGTGTATGCGCCACCTTATCTATCACCGTATCGTCCCGTTCGTGCCCGATACCCGTAATAATAGGTATAGGGAACTGGGCACAGTTGGTAGCCAATTCGTACGTGTCAAAACCCGACAAGTCAGACGTCGCTCCTCCGCCACGAATAATCACTACTACATCCCAACGCCCGTGCCCGGCATTTATCCGGTTCAAGGCACGGATAATGGAAGCCTCAACCTGCTCGCCTTGCATCACCGCCGGAAACAATTTGGTATAAAACACAAAACCGAAGGCATTGCGCTCCAACTGGTCGCAAAAATCTCCATACCCCGCCGCCGTGGGCGAAGATATCACGGCAATGCGTTGGGTAAGTTCGGGCAATTCCAACTCCTTATTTAATGTAAGCACGCCTTCTTCTTCCAAGCGTTGCAAGATTTCCCTTCTCCGCTTTGCCATATCCCCCAGCGTATACGTGGGGTCAATATCGGAAACCGTAAGCGAATAGCCGTAAAGCTCATGAAAATCCACCGTTACCCTTACCAGCACTTTCAGCCCTGCCACGAATGCCTGTCCGGTTTCCCGCTCGAAATAAGGCTTCAGCTCACGGAATACATTGCTCCAAACAATGCCCCGCGCCTTGGCAAGCAAGGCATTGCTCTTCGGGTCTTTCTGTACAAATTCCAGATAGCAATGCCCCGAATAATTGGTCCGCACATCACTCAGCTCCGCCTGCACCCAATACGCATCGGGCATGGACAAGCGGACACTTTGGCGCACCAAGGCATTCAATTCGTATAAAGATAGAGGAGTATGTTCCATAAAAGTCCAAAATTCTTGGGAGCAAAGATACAATTAATAAATGAAGAACGAAGGATGAAGAATGAAGAATCGCTTCGCCCGCATAGAATTCTTCATTCTTCATTCTTCGTTCTTCATTAATTTTGATTACCTTTGCACCCGGATTTAATGGTAAAAAGAGTTTTATGTCACAAAAAGGAACCGCTTCCGAATTAGGCACACAACCTATCGGCAAACTATTGACGCAATATGCCGTCCCTGCCATCATCGCCATGACGGCTTCTTCACTTTACAACATGATAGACAGCATCTTCATCGGGCACGGTGTAGGCGCTATGGCCATCTCCGGCCTTGCCATCACATTCCCCCTGATGAACCTTGCCGCCGCATTCGGCTCGCTGGTGGGGGTAGGTGCTTCTACGCTGGTTTCGGTGAAGTTAGGGCAAAAAGATTATACTACCGCCCAGCATATCTTGGGCAATGTCGTATCGCTGAATGTCCTTATCGGCATCGGATTCACGATTCTTTCCCTCTTGTTCCTCGACCCGATTCTATATTTCTTCGGAGCGAGCGAAGCCACCATCCCTTACGCACGCGATTACATGATTGTCATCCTCTTGGGCAATGTGGTGACACACATGTACCTGGGGCTGAACTCGGTGCTCCGCGCGGCGGGTTATCCGCAAAAGGCGATGTTCGCCACAATCATGACCGTCGTAATCAACACCATCCTTGCTCCGATATTCATCTTCGTGTTCCATTGGGGCATCCAGGGAGTGGCGTTGGCTACTGTACTGGCGCAAATCATCGCCCTGACATGGCAAATCAAGCTTTTCTGCCGGAAAAACGAACTGCTCCGCCTGAAGAAAGGCATTTACCGCCTGCAAAGCCATTTGGTGCAGAACATCATCGGCATCGGGCTGGCTCCGTTCTTCATGAACATAGCCGCCTGCATGATTGTCATCTTAATCAATAAGGGATTAAAGCTGTACGACGGAGACCTTGCCATCGGAGCGTTCGGTATCGTGAACCGCATCAGCTTCCTCTTCGTCATGATTGTCATGGGGCTGAACCAAGGCATGCAGCCCATAGCCGGATACAACTACGGCGCACGCCAATACGGACGCGTAAACCAGGTAATGAAAATCACCGTGATAGCCGCCACTATCGTAACGACAACCGGTTTCCTGGTGGGCGAACTGATACCCGAACTCGTGGCAAAAGCCTTTACCACCGACCAGACCCTGATAGATCTTTCGGCACGCGGGCTGCGCATCACGGTAATGTTCTTCCCCATCATCGGATTCCAGATGGTCACGTCAAACTTCTTCCAAAGCATCGGCATGGCAAAAAAAGCCATCATCCTTTCGCTTAGCCGGCAGGTGATGATACTTATCCCGCTCTTGCTGGTTCTCCCGCTCTTCTGGGGTGCGGACGGCATCTGGTTCAGCATGCCCATCTCCGACCTTGCAGCCAGCATCATCGCCGCCATTATGCTCTACCGCCAGTTCAAGCTATTCAAACAAAAAGCAATAGCCTGACACAGCCCGTGCACCTATATGCGAAGCCCTATGCATGCAGGTGCACGGAGCGGCGCATATACCTTCATCCCCCGACGGAAATAAAATCACTTCCAAACCTTTCCGACTTTCCATTTTTTTATTTACATTTGCTCTATCATAGAAAAATAACCAAAAAACAAGTGCTATGAACGATTATTATGTAATTAACTTAGGCAGGCAATTAGGAAGCGGCGGAAAGGAAATCGGCGAAAAGCTGGCGAAAGACCTCGGCATCGCCTTTTATGATAAAGAATTAATCAACCTCGCTTCGAAAGAAAGCGGGCTTTGCAAGGAATTCTTCGAAAAAGCCGATGAAAAGGCATCCCAAGGACTCTTAGGAGGCTTGTTCGGGACACGGTTCCCTTTCATAACCGAAGGAGCCTATCCGTATAACTCCTATTTGAGCAACGATTCCCTGTTCAAGATACAGAGCGATGTCATCCGGCATCTTGCCGAGAAGCAATCGTGCCTCTTCGTAGGAAGGTGCGCCGACTATGTTTTGCGAGACCACCCGCGATGCGCCAACGTCTTCGTATCGGCTTCGCCCCAGGCACGCATCGAACGCCTGACCAAACGGCTGAACATCAGCGAGGAGAAAGCCGAAGAGATTATGGAAAAAGCCGACAAGAAACGTTCCTCCTATTATAATTATTACAGCTACAACACGTGGGGAGCCGCCGCAACCTATCACTTATGCATCGACTCGTCCGTATTGGGCATTGACCGAACGGTGGAATTCATCAAATCATTCGTGAAACAAAAACTGCAACTTCCTTAACCGGATACACCGGAACACAACCATGACCAGAATAGGACTTCTATCGGACACACATGGCTATTGGGACGAACGCTACCTGAAATACTTCGAGCCGTGCGATGAAATATGGCATGCAGGAGACATCGGCTCGATGGAAATCATCGAGCGTCTGGAAGCGTTCCGCCCTTTGCGCGCCGTATACGGGAACATCGACGGGCACGACATCCGCCTGATATACCCCGAAATCAACCGTTTCACGGTAGACGGAGCCGATGTCCTGATGAAACACATCGGAGGCTATCCGGGCAGATACGACACTTCTGTACAGAAGATTCTATACTCCAACCCTCCCAAGCTCTTCATCAGCGGACATTCTCATATTCTGAAAGTTAAGTTCGATCCGAAGCTGAACCTGCTCCACATCAATCCGGGAGCGGCGGGGAAATACGGCTTCCACAAAGTACGGACATTGATACGGTTTTCCATCCATGAAGGTAATTTTTCTGACTTGGAAGTTATAGAATTAAACGGATAATGCTTGTTTGATTAAAAAAACTTTGCGAAATTTGCACCGCGAAAATAAAGTGACATTATGAAAACTTATTTAGTTACAGGAGCTGCCGGATTTATCGGTGCCAATTATATCAAATACATACTTGCTAAACACGAAGATATACGGATTGTCGTATTGGATGCATTGACATACGCAGGCAATCTTGCCACTATCGCCAAAGACATTGATGACGAGCGTTGTTTCTTCATCAAAGGGAATATATGCGACCGCAATCTTGCCGACCAGCTGTTTTCCGAATACAAATTCGACTGCATCATCAATTTTGCCGCCGAAAGCCATGTAGACCGGAGCATCGAAGATCCGCAACTGTTCCTACAAACCAATATCCTGGGAACACAGAACCTGCTGGACGCTGCCCGCCGTGCATGGGTCACGGGCAAAGACGAGCAAGGCTATCCGACATGGAGACGCGATGTGCGCTTCCATCAGGTATCGACCGATGAAGTATACGGTTCGTTGGGCGAAGAAGGATATTTTACCGAAGAAACTCCGCTCTGCCCGCACAGCCCGTACAGTTCATCTAAAGCCAGCGCCGACTTCATCGTGCTTGCTTACCGCGATACGTACAAAATGCCGGTGACCATCACCCGGTGCTCTAACAACTACGGTCCGTACCAGTTCCCGGAAAAACTGATTCCGTTAGTCATCAAGAATATCCTCGAAGGCAAACGTCTCCCCGTATATGGAAAGGGAACGAACGTGCGCGACTGGCTCTACGTAGAAGACCATTGCAAGGCTATCGACCTGGTGGTACGCAACGGACAAAACGGAGAAGTGTATAACGTAGGCGGACACAACGAAAAGCAGAACATAGAAATAGTACGGTTGATTATCAGCACAATACGTCAGATAATGGAAACCAAGCCCGAATACCGGAAGATGCTGAAAAAGAAAGAACTGGACGAAAACGGGCAAATACGCATCGACTGGATAAACGAATCTCTGATAACTTTCGTCAAAGACCGTCTCGGACACGACCAGCGTTACGCCATCGACCCGTCCAAGATATCCCATGACTTGGGCTGGCTTCCTGAAACAAAATTCGAAGACGGCATAGTAAAAACCGTACACTGGTATCTCGATAATCAGGAATGGGTTAAAAGCGTCACAAGCGGAGAATACCAAAGCTATTACGAGAACATGTACAAAAACCGATAAAGATATTTACAATTTGGCGATTTACCATTTACGATTTGAAGAAAGATACGTAAATAGTAAATCGCCAAATCGTAAATAATTTCATCCTTTCTTCATCTCCCGATACTCGCTGGGCGACATTCCCATCAGTTTCGTAAACAAACGCGAAAAATAATAAGCGTCCTCCATGCCTACCTTATAGCAAATCTGATTGATTTTCATATCCGTAGTATCCAGCATAAGGCATGCCTCTTGTATCTTCAACAAGTTGAAATAAGCCAAGGGCGCATATCCCGTCTGTTTCTTGAAAAGCATGGAGAAATGCGAAGACGAATAGCCCGCCTTCTCCGCCAGGTCATTCAAGGCAAGATGCTTCTCCAGGTTCTCTTTCATAAAATGGATGGATTCGTTCACCGCGTCTCCCTCTGCCACCTTATCCGTATTCGCATTCCGATACGAGTGGATATAGCGCAACGAACCCAGATAATAATGGAAAAGCGAAGACACATAACGAAGGTTTTCCATGCTGAACCCCGACTGCAACGTATTGAACATTTCCTCAAACAAACGGATACGGTCGCTGATGCGTGATTGTTTTTCCGGAAGCACATCCATCGGATGCAAAACGCCTTCTGCATAACAAGAAGCCAACGCGCCTTTGAAATGAATCCAGTAAATTGTCCAAGGATTCGCTTCATCAGAAGCGTATGCGTGCGGAATGCCTGCAGGGAGGATGAAATACTGGTTTTCCGCTACAGCATACTCTTGCCCGCCTGCCCGATACCATCCTTTTCCGCTCACACAATAAATAAACACATACTGGTTAATAGGCTCTTTCCGCTCGCGGAAATGATAATGCGCTTTCGGATAATAGCCTATATCTGTAATATGCAGCATGGAAAGGAGCGGGTCTTCTTCCATCATCTTTACCGTCATCTGCGGAAGCACCAACGCCCGTTCGCCACTGAATCCGTCTTTTAACCGTATCATGGCAGGAATGTCTAAGGTTGTTTTACGTGCGAATATACAAAATTATTTTGTTTTGACCGGTATTTAGGCTTCTATTGTGGTAAAATAAAAATAAAACCTGCTCCCAAAAGAGTCTCAAAAAGGAAAGAAGATTTACTCACTTTTCTATAAAGCAACACAGTAGTTTCAAATATTATCGCTAAATTTGCACTATAAATCAAAGCGTAATAATCAACAGGCAAATGTAAACTCTCGCCAGCTTATCAATGGCGGTAATTTTGAATGATTGTGACAAGATTTATTGCTGAGCTTAAATCAGGAAAATGAAAAAGTAAATGATAACTAAAGACAATATTGAAAAAATACTCCCTATCCTGGGTTTTGAACAGGATGGTGATGTGTTCATAAAATCATACGAAGGTGTTGGTTCTCCACTGAAAGTTGATGTAAGGAACGAACATTTCCATTATAAGGAGGCTGGTATAACTGTCGGTCGTGAGACTACGAGTAATTTTTCAGAGCCAGAGAATTTCGTTGTATTTGAGTGTATTGACCGCCTGCTTTCAATGGGATACAAGCCTGAACACATCGAACTTGAACCGGCATGGAAACTCGGACACACGCAAAAAGGGGGTTATGCAGACATTTGGGTGCGGACACACAACAGCCTATCAGGCGAAATGGCGGCAGACAAAGAGTCTTTGTTAATCATCGAGTGCAAGAAGCCGGATGAATTCGATGGAGCATGGCGAGATACGCTTGAAGATGGTGCGCAGTTGTTCAGCTATTTTCAACAAGAACAGGCAACGAAATTCCTTTGCCTTTATACATCTGATTTTGATGGGGAAAAGACGAAGCCGAAATATTATCTGATAAACGTGCAGGATAATGAAGAGTTGTTGAAGAGTAATTCTGAATTGCCTGCTTATAAAGATGCGAAGAACAACAAGCAGTTGTTTCGTGTATGGCATGATACTTACCAATGTGATGCCGCCACACGAGGTTTGTTTGAACCGGACATTCAACCTTACCACATCGGGAAAAACAAATTTTCCATCAAGGATCTTGACCCTATAAGCAATGAAGAGATAAAAAAGAAGTATAACGAGTTCGCAACAATTCTACGCCGACATAATGTTGGAGCGAAAGAGAATGCATTTGATAAACTTGTCAATCTATTCCTTGCCAAAGTGGTTGACGAGACAAATAATCCGGACGACCTGCATTTCTATTGGAAAGGTGCTGCTTACGATGACGACTTTTCTTTGCAAGACCGTTTACAGAGACTTTATCGTGACGGAATGGAAAAATTTCTGAATGAAACAGTCACTTACATTGAAAACGAACAAATAGAGAAGGCTTTCCGCTGGTATAAGAAAGACCCGGACGCGACGATGAAGACGGTGATGGAGTATTTCCGTGCGCTTAAGTTCTATTCTGATAACGACTTTTCTTTCATCAGTGTCCATAACGAACGGCTTTTCAAGGAAAATGCAAAAATACTGCGCGAAGTGTTGCTGATGCTTCAAAACATCAAACTGAAATCTACAGCAGATGAAGGTCGCAATACAGAGACAAACCAGTTCTTGGGAGATCTTTTCGAAGGATTCCTTACAAAAGGTGTGAAGCAAAGCGAAGGCCAATACTTCACGCCAATGCCGATTGTCCGCTTTATCGTTTCTTCTCTTCCCTTGGAACAGATTATAAGTCAAAGCGAGAGAATACCTTCGTGTATTGATTATGCTTGCGGTGCCGGTCATTTCCTGACAGAATACGCCGTAAGGATTAAAGAATTTGTAGAGAAATATCGTCCGGATATTGATATCCACGAGTATTACAAGCATATCACCGGTATAGAAAAAGAATACCGTTTGTCTAAAGTATCGAAGGTTTCTGCGTTTATGTACGGACACGATGAAACGAACATCATTTATGCCGATGCCCTTCAGCCACACGCTGCGCTGCAACCCAACAGTTATGATGTGCTTGTCGCCAATCCTCCGTACGCTGTGACAGGTTTCCTTGAAACACTTAGCGACAACGACCGCGCAGCATTCTCCCTCTTTACTAATAATATCAACACGGCAAAAAACAATGCCATAGAGACTTTCTTCATGGAGCGTTCGGCACAACTTTTGCGAACGGGTGGAGTCGCCGGTATTGTATTACCGGTTTCTGTGCTCAACAAGGGAGGCATCTATGCCCGTGCAAGAGAAATAATTTTGGAAAACTTCGACATTGTTTCACTTGCTGAGTTCGGCAGTGGCACATTTGGAAAGACGGGTACAAATACCGTAGTTTTGTTCTTGCGCCGGAAAGAAACCAACACTCCGGCAGCAGAGCATTATCGCAATCGTGTCAAGACTTGGTTTGCGACAAACGACCATACGGAAGAAATCTATCAAGATGAATACTTGCTACAGGCATATTGCGATCATTGTGGATATAGATTGGATGATTACCGCACATTCCTTAAAGATGGAATCATTAATGAAGCCCTGTCTGAAACAGAAGTCTTCAAAGCTTATTGTGAGTCATTTGACAGCACCGATCGCAATGCCATGAAGGGAGTTTGCGATACGGCAAAAGATATTCGCACCCGTTTCCGCACAAGAAGCAAAACACAGGCTTTCCGCAGACAAAGTGATGAGCAGAAGAAAGCCGAAAAAGAAAAAGCTCTACGCAATTTCATTATCTCTATAGAGCGGGAAAAAGTCTATATTTTCTTGCTGGCATTTACCGTAGATACCCCTGTGCTTATTGTCAAGTCTCCAACAACAACAGCTGCGATAAAAAAATTCCTTGGTTATGAGTGGAGTGACAGCAAAGGCAACGAGGGAATAGAATACCTACACTTGACAAAATCTAAATCTGAGAACGATGACGAGGGCGACGATGACGATACAGTGCAACAGATTCGTGGAATAAATGGAATACGAACGCCTTTGTTCAATCCCGATGATTTGTATGACCCCATGAAGATAAACACATTGATCCGCCAAAATTTTTTAGGAGAGGATGTTGCTATTCCGGAAGATTTATCTGAATTCGTTTCACTGGCAAGGCTTGTGGATATGATTGATTTTAAACGGACTGCTTTTGATAAGGCAATAAAGACGAGTGTTGCTCTTCAAATCAATGTTGAAAGTAAATACGAAATCATACCATTAAAAAGATTTGTTATAGAAATTAATCCTTCAAGAAATGAATTTCATGATATTGATGGCAAAACCTTGGCATCTTTTGTGGAAATGTCTTCATTGGGATTAGGAACAATAGACAACAAGGTTGACCGTCCTATATCCGAGATATTATCAGGAGGTTATACTAATTTTAGAGAGAATGATGTATTGATTGCAAAAATTACTCCATGTATGGAGAATGGGAAATGTGCTTTGGCTGAAAATTTAACGAATCAGATAGGTTTTGGTAGTACAGAATTTCATGTTATTCGTGCAGCAAATAAGAAGAGAGCAAAATATGTTTTGGAATTTATTAATCGTGAATATATTCGTAAAGTAGCAGCATCAAATATGACAGGAGCAAGCGGGCATCGAAGAGTTCCGCAATACTTCTATGAGCAAATGCCTATTCCTGATGCACCACAAGATGTTATTGAGAAAATTGTGAATGAATGTTATGCGGTTGATAAAGAAGTGGCAGAGGCAAGAGAACAAATAGCCAAAGCCAAGGAGCAGATAGAACAAATTATTTCCGAAGTAAAAGGTGAAACAAAAACATTGCGGACGATTGCACCATTTGCAACAGACAGAATAGACTTTGATAGGATTTCCGCAAGCGATTATATCACAACGGATAACATGCTTCAGGATTTTGAGGGTATTCGCCCATACGATGGTGAACCGCAGACTGGCAATGTTACAGAATATAAGCGTGGTGATATTCTGATGTCAAACATACGCCCCTATTTAAAGAAGCTTTGGCTTGCTGACCGTGATGGTGGTTGCAATCCAGATGTTATGGTCTTCCGCCCAACGTCTGAAGCAATACCCGAGTTTGTCTATTACATGCTCCGCCGCCAAGCATTTATTGATTATGTAATGAGCGATGTAAAAGGAATGAAGATGCCACGTGGTAACAAAGATAATATCATACGTTACGCTATTCCTGTTCCACTGCCAGAAATTCAGCGGCAATTTGTGGAGGAAATTTCTGCCTACGAAACAAAGATAGCTGTAGCCAAAGCCATTATCAATGACAGTGCAGAACGCAAACAAGCTATTTTGGATAAATACTTGAAATAGAGATAAAACAATGACAATTAAAGATATAAAGAAACTTGTATTAGCCGATGAGTCCCGAACTCTGGAACTTAAAAAGACTACCGGTGAATTGAAAGACGGTATGCACTCGGCATGCGCATTTCTCAATACCGAAGGTGGTTGGCTGATTTTTGGTGTCACACCGAAATCGTTGAAGATAGTCGGGCAGGAAGTAACCGATAAAACACAGCAGGAGATTGCTCAAGCCTTGGCAGGATTGGAACCTGCAGTAGACGTAAAAGTGATGTATGTTGATGTACCGGAGTATTCCGGACATAAGGTTATTGCCATGCACTTTGACGGATGGGTGTGGGGCGAGCGGCCTCATACATTTCATGGCTGTCCCTATTACAAAGTTGAAAGTACCACGAAAGTCATGCCGCAAGATATGTACGATGAACGCATTCGTGCCCATCAACCTCAAATATATGCGTGGGAAAGACTTGTAGCTGATAATGTGACTTTGGCAGACCTCAATGAAAATCTGATTCGTAATGGTATTCGTCGAGGTATTGATGGTGGACGTATTCCAGAATCTGCATTATACGAACCGATCGGAGACATTCTCTCAAAATGGAAAATGCTTAAGAATGGAATGCCTACTAATGGAGCTGTTTTGCTTTTTTCTAATAATATTGACGAATATCCGCAGTTTTCTTTGAGAATGGCACGATTTGTCGGAACTAATAAAAATATGTTTCGCGACAACCAACGTGCTGAAGGCAACTTCTTTGAACTGTTAGAAGCAGGTGTGGCATTTTGTTTCAAACATCTTTCTCTTAGTGGCAAAATTACCAACCATAGTTTGGAACGGGAAGAACAGCTTGAAATACCTTATCATGCGTTAAGGGAGGCTCTTATCAATGCTCTTTGCCACCGTCATTGGGAAAAATATAATCTGACAATCAGTCTTGCAATTTATGATGACCGCATAGAAATAGCAAGTCCCGGCATGTTCCCGCCACAGATAACACCAGAAAACATCAAGGAACCTCATGAGTCATATCCACACAATTTGAAAGTGGCAGAAGCACTTTACCGGATGACTTATCTGGAAAATTGGGGTAGCGGTGCAAGGCGTATCATAGATGCCTGTCAAGCACAAGGAATAGAAGTTCCAACATGGAGTTCTAATGGTGGCTTTGTATCTATTACTTTCAAACGACCAAATTTCAAATCCGGCACAATAAAGATTGACAAAAAAGAAGATGGGATTATCCAGAAAACTAATGCAGAAGGAGAACGCCCCCTAAGCACCCCCAAGTACCCCCAAGTACCCCCAAGTACCCCTCAAGTAGAAATGCTTATTCAGAAGATGAGCGATTCCTACATGACCATGAAGGAAATGGCAGATGTGTGCAATATTAAAAATTTAAAATATTTCCGAGAAAGTTATATCACACCTGCATTGGAAAGCGGAATGATTGAGCGGCTTTATCCCAATCACCCCAAGCATCCCAAACAGCAATACCGACTGACAGAAACTGCTAAAGAATGGATAAAAAAGAAACATAACGAATCATACTATTGACACAATTTCGGTTCGGCGATTAGGTAATAACATTCTTCATGAAAGTCATCACCCCGAAATGAAGAAGTGCTGCACGTGTAGTGTCATTGCCGTAAGTTTCCACGATACTTGCATCTTCAGGCAATGTCTTGAAGCCGGCGGCTGTCTCGGCTGTTTTTTCCAAATATTTTGTCAGCAGCCAGCGCAGGCCGGCTTCTTGCCTTTGAAGATTTTCTGCATCAGTAAGATGGGATGCGGCCACTACCTTGATTTCCACGAAAGGGGTATTGTTGCGCTGTTGGGTGTTGGTCAACAGAAACTCATAACGGGTTCAAGTACACGTATTCAAAGCCTTTGATGCTGCCCATGACAAGACGCTGCCATTCCGTATCAGACGGCTCCTTTACAAGCATGTATTCCATTGGAACATTACTTCCCCATACGGACTCCCAAACCGTTGTTTCGGATACCTGCATGATGATATCCGCATAACTGTCTCCTGAAGTATCTTCATTGTCACAACCGCCCTATATAAAACTTAGGACCATCAATAAAACGAAAGAAAGATTCTTGATTGTCATAGTTTGTCTATTTAAAGGTTCTTAAAACCACGATGCCACCTGAATATGCAATTTGAAAACTTCCTACGCTTCCAAATACTTGATGCGCATAACGTTTCTGCCTATTTCGCATGTTTTTGGAAAGAACCGCCTCAATCCAAATGCAAAGATAGAAGAATTTCACAATAATCTCCTATCCTCTAAGTTTTTTGTCCCTGAAACACGAAATTAGTTCCTGCTTTATGCGAGCCAATAGTCAAGAATGTACGATGAGCAAGGCGCATTGGTTTTATCAGTGCATATCTTTTGATAAAAGGTTGCTGCTATTATCTTCTTGCTTCAACACAGATAGCTTCGTCTGCTGTAAGATTAATAATCTTCCGCTTGTAAGATTAATAATCTTGCAGCCTGAAGATTAATAATCTTACAGCGGATGCACCTATATGCGTTTGCTGGCGCACCTATATCCGCGGGCTTACGCAACCAGCTTCCGGAACAAACGGAGCCATATAAATTCGCTTTATCGTAAGATTGTCCATTCCTTTTGGCTAATATTCCATTTCCTGTTTTATACATCCTGCTTACCTTTGCAACGTAACAAGAAACATTAACTCTTTAATCTATATCGCAACATGGAAAGCTATAACAAACGTTTTACCTATTTCATCTGTTTCGTCTCGGCTATGGGCGGACTGCTCTTCGGATACGACTGGGTGGTCATCGGCGGAGCGAAAATCTTTTACGAACAATATTTCGGAATCGTGGGCAATCCGGCCATGCAGGGACTTGCCATGAGCATCGCATTGGCAGGATGCCTCATCGGAGCATTGACCGCAGGCATGCTGGCAGACCGATTGGGACGCAAATCACTCTTGCTGGTATCGGCTTTTATCTTCGCCACTACGGCTTACGGTACAGGAGCATTCGATACGTTCACCCCGTTTCTGGTTATCCGCTTCTTGGGAGGCATCGCTATCGGCATCGCTTCGGGACTGTCTCCGATGTATATCGCCGAGGTGGCACCCGCTTCGGTCAGAGGCAAACTGGTGTCGCTCAACCAGCTTACCATCGTGGTCGGCATCCTTGGCGCACAGATAGTCAACTGGCTGTTGGTGAGCGACGATACGGCTTGGAACATCGAACGGGCTTGGCGCTGGATGTTCTGGGCGGCGGCATTCCCGGCTTGCGCCTTCCTGTTATTGGCATTGTTTATCCCCGAAAGCCCACGCTGGCTTGCCATGAAAGGACGAAATGAAAAAGCATTCGCCACCCTGACTCAAATAGGCGGAAAAGAATATGCGGCAGGCGAAATGCGTGCCTTCGAGCAGGCGGAAGCCGAAAAGCAAAGCCAAGAGGGGCTGAAGCTGCTATTCAGCAAGCCCTACCGCTTGGTCCTGACCATAGGCATCATCATAGCCGTGTTCCAGCAATGGTGCGGAACGAACGTGATATTCAACTATGCGCAAGAGATATTCCAATCGGCAGGCTACGATGTAGACAATACATTCATCAACATCGTAGTGACGGGCATCGCCAACCTGATATTCACTTTCGTGGCTATCTATACCGTCGACCGTCTGGGACGCCGCGCCCTGATGCTGATAGGTGCAGGAGGCTTGGCGGGCATCTATGCCATTCTCGGTCTCTGCTACTACATGGAAATGAGCGGCGTGCTGATGGTTGCCCTTGTGGTGCTTGCCATAGCCTGCTATGCCATGTCGCTGGGACCCGTCACGTGGGTATTGCTCTCCGAGATATTCCCCAACCGGGTACGTGCCGTAGCGGTAGCAACAGGAACGTTTGCCCTGTGGGTGGCAAGTTGTACGCTGACCTATACCTTCCCCTTCCTCAATGCCGGCCTCGGCACGAGCGGCACTTTCTGGATTTATGCCTGCATCTGTCTGGCAGGGTTCCTCTTCTTCCTGAAGAAATTGCCCGAAACGAAAGGCAAGTCGCTGGAAGAACTGGAACGGGAGCTGCTGAAATGATCTTATGGAAACACAGAGGCACAGAGACACAAAGTTTTTCTAACGAGGGTGTATCAAAATAGAAATTAGCTTTCACTTTGTCATCCTGAGCGCCAGCGAAGGATCTCGAAAACAGAAGCTGATGTATACGAGATTCTTCGCTTTACTACCAATGACGGATTATCCTTAACCCTCTTGTCATTCTGACAACCGTAGGGAAGAAGAATCTCACATCCACGTGGATGTCTACGAGATCCTTCGCTAATGCTCAGGATGACAATAGCTTTGGGAAATCCTCATCATAATCGAATGGATTTTCGTAGGAAATGGGTACTCAGAATGACATTACTTTTTGATAGTCGTTTTTTATTTTGATACATCCTCAATGTGACAAAGACATAACAAATTGACTATATTAACTTTATAATTATTAATCATTCACTCTACATACGATTATGGTAAAAGCTTGGAAAGAAGATGTGGTTATCCCTACCTACGAAGTAGGGAAGCCCGAAAAGAACCCGATATTTTTGGAGAAACGTGTCTATCAGGGAAGCAGCGGCGTGGTTTATCCCTACCCTGTCATCGAATCCATTGCCGACGAGAAGACCGACAAGACCTATCATGCGGTTTATCTGGAGAACGAGTACATCAAGGTCATGGTGCTCCCCGAACTGGGCGGACGCATACAGATGGCATACGATAAAATCAAGAAACGCCACTTTATCTATTACAACCATGTCATCAAGCCCGCTCTGGTAGGGCTTGCCGGACCGTGGATTTCGGGCGGCATCGAATTCAACTGGCCGCAACACCACCGCCCCAGCACGTATATGCCGGTAGATTGCACCATCGAAGAGAATGCCGACGGAAGCGTAACGGTATGGGTAAGCGAGATGGAACGGATGTTCCACCAAAAAGGCATGGCAGGCTTCACCTTGCGTCCGGGATGCGCTTACCTCGAAATCAAAGGTGTGCTTTATAACCGCACCGATGTGCCCCAGACCTTCCTGTGGTGGGCAAACCCTGCCGTAACGGTGAACGACCATTACCAAAGCGTGTTCCCGCCCGACATTAATGCGGTGTTCGACCACGGGAAACGTGCCGTATCGAGTTTCCCTATCGCCACGGGCACGTATTACAAGATGGACTATTCGGCTGGAGTTGACATCTCGAACTACAAGAACATCAAGGTACCCACCTCGTACATGGGAGTCAACTCGCGCTTCGACTTCGAAGGCGGTTATGAGAACGATACCCGCGCCGGCATGCTTCACGTGGCAAGCCACCATGTATCTCCGGGCAAGAAGCAATGGACATGGGGTAACGGAGACTTCGGACGTGCCTGGGACCGCAACCTGACCGACGAGGACGGACCTTACATCGAACTGATGGCAGGGGTATATACCGAGAACCAACCCGACTTTACGTGGCTCCAGCCGTATGAAGAGAAAAGCTTCACCCAATACTTCCTCCCCTACCGCGAACTGGGCATCGTGAAAAACGCCACCAAGGACTTGCTGATGAACATCGACCCGGAAGGCGAAGGGAACGTACGCTTCAAGGTATTCGCCACTTCGCATCAGGAAGTGCGCGTGACCTTGAAAGGGGAAGACGGGAAAGTCTATTACGACCAAGAGGTGACCCTCACTCCCGAACAGCTCTTGGATGAAACAGTAAGCACGGAAGGCGAACGCTTCGACCGCCTGTGCCTGAGCATTACTGCCAAAGGACGTGAAGTGTTGTACTGGCACACCGAACCGGATGAAGTGAAACCCATCCCCGATGCAGCCGAAGCCGCTTTGCTCCCCGAAGAAATCAAGACTACCGAACAGCTCTACCTGACCGGACTGCACCTGGAACAATACCGCCACGCCACCTACAATCCGGTGGACTATTACGAGGAAGCCTTGCGCCGCGACCCGCTGGACATACGCAACAACAATGCCCTGGGCTTGTGGTATATCCGCAAAGGACGCTTCGCCAAAGCGGAACAATACCTCCGCACCGCCGTGAAAGTATGGCAAAAGCGCAACCCCAACCCGTACGACGGAGAGCCTATCTACAACCTGGGATTGGCACTGAAGTATCAGGGACGCATCGGTGAAGCCTACGACCGTTTCTACAAAGCCACATGGAACGGTGCCTGGCAGGATGCCGGATATTTCGCTTGCGCACAGATTTCGGTCATGCAAGGACGATGGGAAGACGCGCTATACGAAACGGACCGCTCCTTGATACGCAACTGGCACAACCACAAGGCACGTGCACTGAAAGCCGCAATCCTGCGCCACATGGGACACAAGGATGAAGCACTACGCCTTATCAGCGAATCGCTTGACATCGACAAGTTCAACTTCGGGTGCCGTTATGAAAAATACCTGCTGACTGGAGCGGAAGAAGACTTGAATACCTTCAAGAGCCTGATGCGCCGCGATGCCAACAACTACGATGAAATTGCACTTGACTATTGCTCCGCCGGATGTTGGGAAGAAGCCGCATCGGTATGGCAGACAGCTATCGGCGAACAAGCCGTAACCCCGATGACTTATTATTACTTGGGCTGGTGCCTGAAGCAAGGCGGGCTGGACGGAGCCGAAAAGGCTTTTGCCGATGCTGCCGCCTATTGTCCGGACTATTGTTTCCCCAACCGTCTGGAAGCCATCCTTGCCTTGCAATGCGCTATCAGCCAGCATCCGAACGATGCGAAAGCTCCCTACTATTTGGGCAACCTGTATTACGACAAGCGTCAGTACGATTTGGCATTGAACTACTGGGAAGCATCCGCTAAATTAGACGGCACCTTCCCTACGGTATGGCGTAACCTTGCCTTGGCTTACTTCAACAAGCGGAACGATGAAACGCTTGCCGTGGAATGCATGGAACGTGCCTTCCAGCTTGATACGACCGATGCACGCATTCTGATGGAACTCGACCAGCTCTACAAACGGATGCAACGCCCGCACGCCGAACGGCTGGCATTCCTGCAACAATACCCGGAATTGGTAAATAGCCGAGATGACCTGTTGCTGGAGGAAATCACATTATTGAATCAAACCGGACAATACCAAGAAGCCAAGACCTTGCTCGACGGACACATCTTCCACCCATGGGAAGGAGGCGAAGGCAAAGTACCGGCACAATACCAGACCGCCCGTGTGGAACTGGCAAAACAAGCCTTGGCATCGAAGCAATACGAAAAAGCCATCCGCCTGCTGGAAGAATGCCTGGTCTATCCGCATCACTTAGGCGAAGGAAAACTGTACGGCGCACAGGAAAACGATTTCTATTACTTCCTGGGATGCGCTTACGAAGGATTGGGAAATACAGAAAAGGCAAAAACCTGCTGGGAACAAGCCACCATAGGACCGACCGAACCCGCCGCCGCACTCTACTACAACGATGCCAAACCCGACAAGATATTCTACCAAGGGCTGGCACTCCTGAAGCTGGGCAGGAAAGACGAGGCAAACGGACGCTTCTACAAACTGACCAACTATGGCGAAAAACATCTGTTCGACAAGGTAAAAATGGATTATTTCGCCGTATCTTTACCCGACCTGCTGATATGGGAAGACAGTTTGGACTTACGCAACGAAATCCATTGCAAGTACATGCTTGCCTTAGGCTATTACGGGCTGGGTAACAAAGCCAAGTCACAACGCTACCTGCAGGAGGTGAAAAGACTGGATATCAACCACCAAGGCATACAGGCATTCGAAAGCCTATGTGCCCAAGTTTAAACGAACACTAAAAAGCATCCGACGTATGAAAATCACTCAACTGGCAGCCATAGCCTGCTTCGCGCTTTTAACGCCGCTGACCGGCAGCGCAAGAGAAAACGATGACATCCAATGGGACAAACACAGCCTGATTGTCAACGGGAAACGTGTGTGCCGTCATGGGAGAAATACATTATTCACGCATCCCTGCCGATGAATGGCGGAACGAAATACGGAAAATGAAAGAAGGCGGCGTAACCCTCATCGCCAATTATGTCTTCTGGAACCACACAGAAGAGCAGGAAGGCATCTTCGACTGGAGCGGACAACGAGACTTGCGCCGTTTCCTGAACATCTGCAAGGAAGAACAAATGCCCGTGGTATTGCGCATCGGTCCGTTTTGCCACGGCGAAGTGCGTTGCGGAGGCATCCCCGACTGGGTATTTGCCAAAGGTTGCAAGACACGCGACACCAACGAAACCTTCATGGGATATGCCGACGCACTTTACCGGCAAATCTATTCGCAAGTCATCGGTCTGCAATGGAAAGACGGCGGACCGGTTATCGCCCTGCAATTCGACAACGAACAACGCAACGGAGATTACCTGATGGCGCTCAAGAAACTGGCGCTTTCCATTGGCTTCGACCTGCCTTTCTACACCCGCACCGGATGGCCCGAACTGACCCGCCCCGTACCTTTCGGCGAAATGATTCCGCTTTACGGCGACTATGCTGACGGATTTTGGGACCGTTCTACCGAAGAGACCGCCGGGAATTATTACAAGGCATTCAACTTTAAATCGTTCCGCAGTTCTACCGCCATAGCCACCGAGCAATTGGGCGAACAGAAAGAGACCACCGACAAGGCGAATCAGGAATACCCTTATTTCACCTGCGAGCTGGGAGGCGGCATGATGACTTCGTATCACCGCCGCATCTATACCTACCCCGAAGATGCCTACGCACTGGCTATCGTCAAACTGGGAAGCGGAAGCAACCTGCTGGGATATTACATGTATCACGGAGGAACCAATCCCGACGGCAAGCTGACTTACCTGAACGAAAACCAGCGTACGCCCGGCACCAACTACAACGACCTTCCGGTAAAGACGTACGATTTCCAAGCCCCGCTGGGTGAGTTCGGGCAGAAGAGCCCGCATTACTACTCGCTCCGGAAACTGCACCTGTTCATGCACGACTATGCCGAAGTGCTGGCACCCATGGAAGCCTCGTTCCCTTGCCCGCAAGACATCCGGAAAGGAGACGACAGTCACCTGCGCTGGGCATACCGCTCGAACGGGCAAAGCGGTTTTGTCTTTGTCAACAATTACGAGCGCCTGCAGGATTTAAGCGACAAGAAAGGGATTCAATTCGACGTATGCGGCACACAGTTTCCCCGCAAGCCGATGACGATTCCTGCCGGAACGTCATGCATATTCCCGGTAAACATAGACGGCATCGCGTATGCCACGGCACAAATCATAGCCAAGAGAAACGGGAAAATCTACATGGAACAAATCAAAGGCATTCCTACAGAAATACGCGTAGACGGCAAGACCTTGCGCAATGTCAAGCCGCAAGGAACAGAACGTCCCGTATACCGTAATATATACCTGCTTGATTCGGAAAGTGCCGAAAAGCTGTTCCTTACCGATGCGACCGAAGAAAGCCCTGCCGTAAATGTCGGGTTCTCCAAGGTAAAAGAAGCCGGACCGGACCGCAACATCACCATCGGTGTGCAACGGGTAGCAGAAGCACCCACCGATGCCGACTTCGAAGATGCCGCCGTCTATACCATCGACTTGTCCGGACTGTCACGGGAAAACAGATTGCTCCAGATAAATTACCGGGGGGACGTGGCACGGCTGTATGCCGACGGGAAGCTGATTGCCGACAATTTCTACAACGGACGTCCTTTCCTGTACGGACTATGGAGACTACCCGCGGACTGCAACCGGCTGGAACTGCGCATCCTGCCCCTGCAAGAAAATATGCCGGTTTATTTCCCTCGCGAAGCAAATGCCGATAAACCGGGCGAAGAAGTAACCCACCTTTCAATTATACCGTTATGAAAAAGATTTTTTTAATAGGATTATGCATACTTCTCGGCGTAACAAGCCAAGCACAAAACACGATTGACCTGTCCGGCGAATGGGAATTTTCCATGGATCGGAACGATGTAGGAGAAAAAGAGAAATGGTTTACCTCAACACTGGACGACCGCATCAACCTGCCAGGCTCCATGCCCGAAAAACTGAAAGGCGATATTGTCACTGCTTCTACCCAATGGACTGGAAGCATCTACGACAGCTCTTATTATTACAGCCCTTATATGGAAAAATACCGGAAAGAGGGCAACGTGAAATATCCTTTCTTCCTTACACCCGCAAGACACTATGTAGGTGCGGCATGGTATAAGAAAGAAGTGGAAATTCCTGCCGGATGGAAAGGGAAGCGGATTATCCTGCACTTGGAACGCCCGCACATCGAAACCACCGTATGGGTAAACGGGAAAAAGGCAGGAAGCTGCAACAGCCTGAGCGTGGCACACGAATACGACCTTACCGGTAAAGTACAACCCGGCAAGTGCATCCTTGCCGTAAAGGTGGACAACCGGATAAAAGCCGACTATAATGTAGGGATGGACTCACATAGCGTGACCGACCAGACACAAGGCAACTGGAACGGCATCGTAGGAGACATGTATCTGGAAGCCCTCCCCACCGTTTACTTGGAAGACATCCAGGTATATCCCGACATCGAACACAAGCAAGCACGCGTACGGATAACGGTTCAGGGAAGCGGGCAGGCATCCGTCAAGCTATCCGCCCAAAGTTTCAACACTACAGTTTCGCACAACGTTCCACCCATTCAACAGGATATCCGGCTGAAGAAAGGAGAGAACAAATTAGAAATGACCTTGCCCATGGGTGAGGACATGCTGTTATGGGACGAGTTTTCTCCAGCCTTATATCGTTTGCATGCCGAACTATCTTCACCGGCAGGCACCGATGTCCGCGAAGTGGAGTTCGGCATGCGCAGCTTCGAAATCAAAGGGAAATGGTTTTACGTCAACGGAAGAAAGACCCAGCTGCGAGGCACGGTAGAAAACTGTGTATTCCCCCTGACCGGCTATGCCCCCACCGATGAGGAAAGCTGGGAGAAAATCTTCAATATCTGCAAAACATACGGGTTGAACCATGTACGTTTCCATTCATACTGCCCGCCCGAAGCGGCTTTCCGTGCAGCCGACCGTACAGGTTTCTACTTGCAACCCGAAGGTCCCAGCTGGCCCAACCATGGAGTCAGCCTCGGCAACGGAGAACCTATCGATACCTATCTGATGGAAGAAACCCAAGCCATCGTGAAGCACTACGGCAACTATGCTTCCTTCTGCATGCTGGCATGTGGCAACGAACCTTACGGGAACTGGGTGGCATGGGTCAGCAAATTTGTAGACTACTGGAAACAGACCGATCCCAGAAGGGTATATACCGGCGCATCAGTAGGAAACGGCTGGCAATGGCAACCCCGAAACCAATATCACGTAAAGGCAGGAGCACGCGGACTGACCTGGAACAAACGCCGTCCCTCTACCGATGATGATTACCGTTTTCAAAACCACCTGGACACGGTGCGCCAACCCTACGTAGCTCACGAAATGGGACAATGGTGCGCCTTCCCTAATTTCAACGAAATCGGGAAATACACCGGTGTGAATAAAGCACTCAACTTCGAGATATTCCGCGACCTGTTGGCTGAAAACGACATGGCAGACCGCGCTTATTGGTTTATGATGGCAAGCGGAAAACTTCAAGCATTGTGCTACAAATACGAACTGGAGAAAATGCGGCGTACTCCCGACTATGCAGGGTTCCAGCTGCTTTCGCTCAACGACTATTCGGGACAAGGGACAGCCTTGGTAGGTGTGCTCGATGCTTTCTTCGAAGAGAAAGGCTATCTTCATGCCGATGAGTGGCGCCGTTTCTGCGCTCCTACCGTACCGTTGATGCGGACACAGAAATTCGTATGGAACACCGATGAGACTTTTGAAGCCGATATCGAAATTTCCCACTTCGGCGCTTCGGCATGCGATAATGCCCAAGTGAGCTACACGCTCCGCGACGAATACGGCACGCTATATAATAAAGGTGTATTCCCTGTAAAATCCCTTGACTTGGGGCTGAACTCCATCGGACACGTCGCTTGTCCCCTTGCGGCTATCGGCAAACCCCGCAAATTGAATCTGGAAGTAAAGATAGAGGGAACCGATGTCGTCAACGACTGGAATATCTGGGTTTATCCTGTTCCGGAAACCATTTCGGAAGGTAAGGTCTATGTAACCGATAGCCTCGACACAAAAGCCCTCGACATCCTGCAGGCCGGAGGAAACGTACTGATTACCGCTGCCGGAAAAATCAGCTACGGCAAAGAAATCAAGCAAGACTTTACCCCTGTATTCTGGAATACATCGTGGTTCAAGATGCGTCCGCCCCATACCACGGGCATTTTGGTCAATCCGCACCACCCGCTCTTCCAGCAATTCCCCACCGATTATCATAGCGACCTGCAATGGTGGGAATTATTGAATAGGGCACAGGTGATGCAGTTCACCGATTTTCCCAAAGGCTTCCAACCCCTTGTGCAAAGCATCGACACATGGTTCATAAGCCGGAAAGCCGGCATGCTGTTCGAAGCAAATGTGCTGAATGGAAAACTGATGATGACCAGCATGGACTTGTCGACCGGCCTTGACGAACGCATCGTTGCCCGTCAGATGCGCAAAGCCATACTCGACTACATGAACTCCGACAGCTTCCGCCCTCAACATGAAGTAAGTCCCCAGCAAATCAGCGACCTCTTCCAAAAGGTAGCCGGCGAAGTGGACATGTACACCCGCCAGTCGCCCGATGAGCTGAAACCGACCATTAAGTAAATCATAAATTATAGTCAATCAGAAATAAATTGCGAAAAATCATTTGTCATGCTGAACGAACGTGAAGGATCTCGGATGCGCCCACGTGGATGTACACGAGATCCTTCACGTTCGTTCAGGATGACAATGGAAGGTCTGCATGTTTATATTCTAAAAATAATCCGCGAAAATCTGCGTTAATCTGCGTTTTAAATGAAAGAGCCATGTTCCGGCCTTGGGATTTATTCCTTCATTTAGTCCTTCGCCTGATGTACCGTAAGTTGTGGGAACGGGAAGCCGATGCCTTCCTTGTTGAAGGTTTCGTAAACCGTCTTGTTCATATCGAAATAAACATCCCAATAGTCGGAAGTCTTTGCCCATGCACGTACCTTTATATCTACGCTGCTCGCCGACAAAGCACCCAAAGCAATCAACGGGGCAGGGTCTTTCAAAATACGCGGGTCGTTATCAATGATACGCTGGAGCACGGCTTTCACCTTATCGAAATCTTCCCCGTATTCCACGCCAAACACCCATTCGGCACGACGCGTCTCCTGACGGCTGTAATTCGTGATGGCATTGCTGCTCAACAAACCGTTGGGAACATAAATCAAGCGGTTATCCAACGTAGTCAATACGGTATGAAAGATTTGGATTTCCTTTACTGTACCGCTCTCGTCATCCGGCCCGTCGATGTAATCGCCTACCTTGAAGGGCTTGAACACCAAGATAATCAGCCCGCCTGCAAAATTTGAAAGATTGCCCGACAATGCCATACCGACAGCCACGCCTGCCGAAGCCAGCAAAGCCGCAAGGCTGGTGGTTTCTACCCCCAACTTGCTGATAACCGCAAAAGCAAGCACCAAGTTCAGCAGCAGGCTGACCAGGCTCTCAAGGAAAGTCTGCACGCTCACTTCTAGCTTGCGCCGTTCCAATATCTTGCGGAACAAACGGTTCAGTTGCTTGATGACAAACCGCCCTACGATAAAAATTATCAAAGCCGCCAAGATATCCTTCCCCGCTTCGATGCTCCAATTTAACAACTTGTCGAGCACTTGCTCCACATTGATTAATTTTGTTTCCGCTTCTGCCGCCAAAAGCGCGTTAAGTAATGATGATAAAAACATAAAGATTTAAATTAAGAACGAAGAATGAGGAATGAGGAAATTCTTCATTCAATTAATATTCCTTTTCCTTGCCGGACAATCTCCGGCATATCTTCACAACAATTGATGACGGTAGAAGGTTCAACGCCTCCGATACCTCCGTCTATCACAAGGTCCACTTCATCGCCGAATTTCTCGTCTATCAGCTCCGGATCCGTAACATATTCGATGTCTTCCCCCTCATGCAAAGGCAAGGTAGTGGTCAATATCGGCGCATCCAGCAAACGGCATATCTCGCGGATAATCGGATTGCCGGGCACACGGATTCCCACTTCTTTCCGGTTGCGGAAGATTTTAGGCAAACGGCTGTCTGCCTTCAGGATAAACGTAAACGGACCGGGCAGGTTGCGCTTCATCAGCTTGAAGGTGGCATTGCCCACTTGCGCATATTCGCTGATGTTGCTCAAGTCGTAACAAATGATAGAAAGGTTGTTCTTCTTCGGATTCAGGTTCTTCAGGCGGCAAATCTTTTCGATGGGGCGTTCTTTCAAGGCATGGCATCCCATCGCATACATCGTGTCGGTAGGATAAATGATAATTCCTCCGTCATTCAAGATATCCACAATATGCTGCAACACATCGGGGTCATTGTGCTTGTCGTACAGTTTCTGTATCATAGGCATTGATTTTATAATTAATAATTAATAATTAATAGTTGGCAATTGGAGGTACACCATACGCCGCTATTAATTATTAACTATTAATTATTAATTATTTACGCTTTCAGCCGTTCCGCCATCGCCTTTGCCAGCTCTTTCGCCTGACGGGCGGTGTCCTGCCCCATGCTCTGCTTCATCTCGACCGGATTGCCCACCAGCTCGAACTTCAGCTTCTCGGCATATTCGGCAAGTTTCTTCACCGCCGCGCTTGCCCAGGTGTACGAACCGAAATAACCCATCACACGGTTTTTCATCTCGCGGGCAGCTACCTTGCTGAGCAAAGCTTCCATTTCGGGATAAAGATGCATGTTATAAGTAGTGCATCCCACAATCAGCCCTTTGTAGCGGAAGATGTCTGCCAAGATATACGAATGCGGCGTCTTCGATACGTTGTGCATCACGATGTTCTTGATACCCTGTGCGCTCAATTCTTCGGCAATGGTTTCCGCCAGTTCTTCGGTATTGCCATACATCGTTCCGTATGCGATGACCACGCCTTCCTCGCCTTCGTAACGGCTCAGGCGGTCGTACATGTCCACCACTTGCGGAATCTTCTCCGTCCATACCGGACCGTGGGTAGAACAGATCATCCGGATGTCCAGCCCCTTGCATTTCTGCAACGCTTTCTGTACCGGATTGCCGAACTTGCCTACGATATTCGAATAATACCGGCGCATCTCGCCTTCGTAGATTTCGGTATTGATGTCCTTGTCGATGCATCCGCCGTTCAATGCGCCGAAGCATCCGAACGCGTCACCCGAAAAGAGGATGCCTTCCGTCTCGTCAAACGTAACCATGGTCTCAGGCCAATGCACCATCGGAATCAGATAGAAACGCAATTGATGATGTCCCAATTTCAGGAAATCACCGTCACCCACTACATAACGGTCGCCTCCTACTCCGTAGAAACCTTCCACCATATCAAAGGTTTTCTTGTTGCCCACCAATACAATGTCGGGATAATACTGCTTGATCAGGGCGATAGAGCCCGAATGGTCCGGCTCCATGTGATTTATAATCAGATAATTGATTTTACGCTCGCCGATTACAGCCTTTATTTTCTTCAGATACACCTCGAAAAAGGCGACATCGACCGTATCAACCAACGCCACCATCTCGTCATCGGCTATCAAATAAGAGTTATAAGACACACCGTATGGCAACGGCCACAAATTTTCGAACAACGCTTTCGAGCGGTCGTTCACACCTACATAATATACTTTCCCTTTCAGTTCCATTGCTTATTTGAGTTTTTAAGTTTTAAAATATTTTCCTTGCCATGCATCCCGTTCTTCCATCCGTTTATGAAGAAGGTTGGTAAACTCGTAGTTCTTCATCCCCCAGTCGGGAGCAATCAACAGTTCCTTGGGCGACTGGGAAATAAACCGTTCCAACACCAGGTCGGGGCGCAAATGTTCGATATAGTCAATCACCAAGTCGACATACTCTTCTGCCGTGAACAGATGGAAATCCCCAGGGCATCGGAGATATTCCTCCCCCATGCGCGTGCCTTTTATCAGCTGGAGCTGATGCAACTTCAACGTCACAAGAGGCAAACCGGACAATATTTCCGCCTGACGGATTATCTTGTCTCTCCCCTCTTCGCCCGGAAGCCCGACAATCACATGCCCTCCCGTACGAATCCCTCTGGCTGATGTCCTCCGCACCGCATCTTCGGTACAAGCAAACGTATGTCCCCGGTTGATGCGCCGCAACGTCCCGTCGTCCGTACTTTCTATCCCATATTCAACAAGCAGGAAAGTCCGATTGTTCAATTCTTCCAGATAATCAAGCAGTGCATCCGGCATGCAATCCGGACGTGTACCGATTACCAGCCCCACCACATCCGGCACGCCCAAAGCCTCCTCGTACATCCTCACCAAACTGTCCAGTCCGGCATAGGTATTGGTATACGCCTGAAAATAAGCCAAGTATTTCATCTGTGGATATTTGCGCAAAAAGAACTGCTTCCCTTCCTCCAGCTGCACGGCTATCGTTTTTTCCGTCCGGCAATACGCGGGATTGAATGTCTGGTTATTGCAGTACGTGCAGCCGCCATACCCCTTCGTGCCGTCACGGTTGGGACAGGAAAACCCGGCATTTACCGACAATTTCTGTACCTTGAACGGAAAATGTCCTGCCAGAAAGCCTGAAAAGTCTTTGTATCGTGATTGCCTGTCCATAATGAACTGATTTTTCAGGCGCAAAGATAATAAAGTTTTTCCAATTGACAGTGCTTCACCACAGATTACACAGATTTTTTAAAATTCCGCATTTTACCTAATTGACTGTAGGGGCGTATCGCATACGCCCGAATGCGTCCACTTATCCACGCGGATGTCTTCAGGGCGTATGCGATACGCCCCTACATGGGATGTTTGCGGATATTCATTTTTTAATGAGCCATGGATAATCCGATGCCGACTTAAAATAATTGTCAATTGTCCATTGTTAATTGTCAATTGAAAAAATCCATCTTTCGGGCACTCCCGCTTTCCGTTGCAAGCCGGTCTGCCTCAACACCACCTGCCCCGCCTGCTTGTCTTCGGGCAAAACGATATCCGAAAGGTTCAGCCTGCTCACGCGGTCGAACACAAAAGCCGGACGGTAATCGTCCTCGCGCAAATGCAGCGTAATGCCCTTTAGGGTCAGGCCGGACACGTGGCGCACATAAAATCCCCACGCCGGCAATTCCCCGAACATGCTGAACTCGGGATAGCCGTCTACGTTTTCGGGCACATCCGCCAGCCGGCTCAACGAGATATACGCCATGCCTTTCGACGCGCGTCCCGGATAAACGATTTCGATATTCTCCAACGTCACATTCTCAACGTCATGTCCCGGTATGCCCGAAATGGAAGCAGGAAAAGGATTGTGGAAGAAAGGCAAGGCAGGACCGCGCAGGTCGTAATCGATGTCCGGACGCCCGAAAGGAATCTCGGCATACAGGTTGCGGATGCTTACATTCCGCACATAGCCCGGCGCCTCGCCCGACCGGTGCCCCAAGCGGATGAAAATGGCATTGCCCGTATTGACGGCATGTATGTTGCTCACCCGGATGTTCTCTATCGCCGCTCCGTCTACAGATTCAATGGCGATAGCCGAACGGTAGGTATCCTTGACACGGATATCGTCTATCGTCACATTCTTGAAGCCCCCACCCGACTCAGTCCCGAACTTAATGGCGCTGGCACTGCTGATAATCCGGCAATGGGCGATAGACACACGGTCGTTACACGCATCCCGGTTGTGCGACTTCAGGCAAATGCCGTCGTCCGCCGAATTTACATCACAATGGGCGATGCTCACATCCCTGCAATCGCTGATGTCTATGCCGTCGTTGTTCCAATACGCCCTGTTCTCGATGTGCAGGCTATCCAGCGTCACATCGGTGCACAACGAGAACGAAAGTCCCCATGCCGCACTGCTCCTGAAGCTGGCACGATGTATGCGCACATTCCGGCATCCCCTGATAAACAATAGTTTGGGACGTGTGTTGGGACGCTTGCGATACGTATTGTAATGCGGGTCTACCAGCTCCCCCGTATGGTGCAGGCTATCAATGGTCAGAGCCAGTTCCCTGCCCTGCCCGTCTACACATCCGCCTCCTGTAATGCCGATATTCCCCGCCCCGTCGGCATAAATCAACGCCTGGTCGAAATGGTCATTGTTCACCTTCAGTTTTTTTTCCGTACTGAACTTCGGATAATCGTAAGGCGAAGTGCTCCCCAGCAAGACAGCCCCCTCTTCCAAATGCAACGTTACGCCCGACTTCAGCCGCAAGCTTCCCGTCAGATAACGCCCTGCGGGGAAACGCAAAACACCTCCCCCACGTGCATGAAGTCCGTCAATGGCACCTTGCAGGCTACCGGTGTTCAACGTCTTCCCGTCGCCTACGGCTCCATGACGGGTCACGTCAAGCTCCATAACACCTGCCATGCCCGATAAAGCATACCCAAGGCAGGCAACAAAAAAGATGAGTTTATGTTTCATAGCCAGCTTATTAAGTTCGTTATGCAAAAGTAAAAATAAAACATCACTCCAAAGCCTACCCAATAAATAAAAAATAAATTGAATTCCGCAAACATCCCATGTAGGGGCGTATCGCATACGCCCGAATGCGTCCACTTATCCATACGGATGTCTTCCGGGCGTATGCGATACGCCCCTACAGCAATTGGGCAAAATGCGGAATTCATTAAAAATAAACGAAACGGTAACTTATCAAACAGACAAGCCTGTATTTGCTTTTAAGCACTGCTTCTTTTATGCAGTCAAATAAATAGATTTTATGGTTTCCATATCAAAACCGTACGGTTTCCATATCGAGAACGTACGGTTTTCATATCGAGAACGTACGGTTTTGAATTGGAAACCATAAAACTTACTGATATAAATTGCTATATTACCGCAAAAGCATTGGCATTACAACATACGCTTTCTGCAAATATGCTTTTTTCTATTTCCTCCACAGACTTCCGTCACCGTTCACTATTATTAACTATAAAGATTAGTTGAATAACTAAAATTTTTAGTTACTTTGCGGAAAACAAACGGAAATAGCATGAAAAGACTGACCGCAAAAGAAGAAGAAGTGATGGGATTTTTCTGGGAGAAAGGTCCTTTGTTTGTCAAGCAGCTGCTGGAGTTCTATCCCGAGCCGCGTCCGCACTTCAATACGCTTTCCACCATTGTGCGCGGACTGGAAGAGAAAGGCTATCTGGCGCATACGGCATTCGGCAATACGTACCAATACCGTGCCGCCGTGTCGAAAGACGAGTTCAAGCGCGGGACGCTGAAAAGCGTCATCAGCAAGTATTTCAACAATTCCTACTTAGGGGTGGTCTCTTCGCTGGTAAAGGAAGAGGAGATTTCGATAGAGGAACTGAAAGAGCTTATCAAGCAAGTGGAGGAAGGGAAATAAGTTTTCATAAAGTAGAGACGATGTGCACATCGTCTCTACATACCAAACTTAAAAACTCAAAAAATATGGGACTATTTTTTATCTATATACTGAAAGCATCGGTCTGCCTGGCTTTGTTCTACCTTTTTTATAAGGTATTGCTGAGCAAGGAAACGTTTCATCGGTTCAACCGGTTGGCATTGCTGGGCATATTGGTCTTGTCGTGCCTCCTGCCTGCGGTAAAGATTGCCATCAGCGAACCTACGGCATTGAACCAGACCGTGTCGGACTTGGAAAGCCTGCTGATGCTGGCTGAACTCAATGCAGGAACAGAAGCCGCGGAAACGGTTTCCCGGTTCGGATGGCAAGAAGCAATGGTAGGCATTTATCTGGCAGGAGTATCCTTCTTCTGTCTCAAGAGCCTGTTCGGAATCGGGCGGATATGTACCGTCATCCGCAGGAACCGGAAAGAAAGGCTGGCAGACGGGAGCATCCTGGTACGTTATCCGGGGAAAATCGCCCCGTTCAGCTGGATGCATTACATCGTGATGCCGGACACAGACCTGCAAGAAGACAACAGGGCGATAGTGGCACACGAGCAAGCCCACATCCGCCTCCGGCACTCGTGGGACTTGCTGCTTGCCCAAGCGTGCATCGTCGTGCAATGGTTCAATCCGGCGGCATGGCTGGTGAAGCAAGAATTGCAGAACATCCACGAATACGAAGCCGATGAAGCCGTACTGGCATCCGGCGTCAACGCCAAGGAATATCAATTGTTATTAATAAAGAAAGCCGTTGGCTCAAGGCTCTACTCTCTCGCCAACAGCTTAAATCACAGTTCACTTAAAAAACGTATCACTATGATGATGAGAAAAAAATCGAACCCGTGGGCACGCGCCAAGTACCTCTACGTACTTCCGCTGGCTGCAGTAGCTGTAGCCGCTTTTGCCCGTCCCGAAATCTCGAAACCACTGGAAGAGATTTCACGTATCAAAGTTACGGAATTTCCGGCAATATCCGATACCGTAACAAGTGAAAGTATCGAAAAAAACGATACACTTAAAGACAATGAGGAAGAACCTTATACGGCGGTAGAACAGATGCCCCAGTTCCCGGGCGGTCCAAGCGAATTGATGAAATACATCAGCGCGAACCTGCGCTATCCCGAAGACGCCAAGCGGGACAAGACGGAAGGAAGAGTCATCGCCCGCTTTACGGTAAAGAAAGACGGAAGCATCGGAGACGTGAATATCGTGCGTGGCATAAGCCCCAGCCTCGATGCCGAAGCCGTGCGGGTACTTTCGGGTATGCCCAAATGGGAACCGGGCATGCAAAATGGAAAAGCCGTACCGACGCTGTATACCGTTCCGGTGGTATTCAAAATCGATGAAGGCGGAAAGCAGGACAGCACGGAAGTGACGCTTGCACCCAAACCATTGGTGCTTGTTGACGGAAAAGAATATACAGGCTCTCTCGATGCGATTGACCCGCAGAGCATTGAAAGGATTGACGTATTGAAAGACCCGTCAAGCACAGAAACATACGGCGAGAAAGGCAAGAACGGCGTGATTCTGGTTACGACCAAGAAGAAATAAAATTGAGTCATACATTTTTAGAAACGCAGATTAACGCGGATTTTCGCAGATTATATAAAATAAAAATTTCTGCGTCAATCCGCGCTAATCTGCGTTTCATTCAATCATATCATTTTTCCGCATCAAGCGACTTCAATGATTTCCCGTGTTCGCGTTCTTCCTTGCTTCCGGCATAAAGCCCGTCGATGATACCATCGGCAAGACCAATGGTTGGCACATAGATATATGAGGAGCCTAAGATATCGGCTATGGTCAGGAAGATGTTGCCTGCAGGCACGATAACATCTGCACGGTCGGGCTTCAGGCTAAACTTATCCATACGCTCTTCCACCGACAAGACACTCAATTCGTCGTACAAGCCACGCAGGGTTTCTACCGTCATGCGTTGGGCTTTCTTGTCTTTCTTCTCCGCCAGCCGGTAGAGCTTGTTGATGTTTCCTCCCGAACCGATGATGTTGGTATCGGGATATTGGCGGGCAAGTTCCGCCATATCCTCTTTCAGGCGCGTCCACTCGCTTTCCTTTACCGCCTTGTTCAGCAAACGCACGGTACCGATGTTGTACGAACGGCTGCACTGCAATTCTCCTTGCGAAAGCAGGTTGATTTCGGTCGAACCTCCCCCTACATCCACATACAGGTAATTGCCCGTGCGGTCTTTCATATATTCAATGTGGTTGTTATAGACGATTTGCGCCTCTTCCTGTCCGCCGATAATCTCAATGTGAATACCGGTTTTCTTCTCGATTTCCTTGATGATGTCCATACCGTTCTTGGCATCGCGCATCGCCGAAGTGGCACACGCGCGGTACTTCTGTACATCGTAAATCTTCATCAGATAGGCATACGATTTCATCAGGCGCATCATGTTCTTTTCACGCTTTTCCGAAATCTTTCCCTTGCCGAACACATCAAAACCCAGGCGGAGAGGCACACGCAGCAGCAATTCCTTCGTGAACTTCGCCTGTCCTTCATTTTCTTCAATCCGTTTCACCAGCAAACGGGCGGCATTCGAACCGATGTCGATTGCCGCATAATTCATCTCTGTCATTCTTCTTTCTCGTTTTTAGCTACATAGTAATTATACAATGCTTCTTGCGAACGGAAAGGTTTTTCATCGCCGATTAAGGCATGGAAATCATTGTCTCCCGTACCGTCTACGATACGTCCTTGCTGGGTATCCTTCAGCCCGTATTCCACCACCCGTTTCATTTCTTCCTTGATATCAGGGTCATACACCGGGGTGATGACCTCTACACGATGGTCCAAATTACGTGGCATCCAGTCTGCCGAGCCGATGAAAACTTTCTCCGTACCGCCCGCAGCGAATACAAAGATACGGGAATGTTCCAAATATCGGTCAATAATTGCGTTAATTCGTATATTTTCGCTCACATCCGGCACATCGGTGACCAAAGAACAGTTTCCCCGGACCACCAAATCGATGTCTACCCCCGCCTGCGAAGCCTCGTAAAGCTTCTCTACCATAACGGGGTCGGTGATGTGGTTGATTTTAATCTTGATATAGGCAGGCTTGCCCGCTTTCTTGTTCTTGATTTCATTGCGGATAAGGGCGATGAACTTGTTTTTCATCTCATTGGGCGAAACCAGCAATTCCTTGAACTTGATAGGAGCGTAGGGACGCTCGATAAAGTCGAATACGGCATTCACGTCCTTCACCAGCCGGGGCGATGCCGTCATCAGCATGCAATCGGTGTACATACGGGCATTGCCCTCGTGGAAGTTTCCGGTACTGATACAAGCGATATCCGGTCCGGTCTTCATTTCGATATGGGTAATCTTAGAGTGTACCTTCAAGCCTTCCACACCGAAAATAACACGGATGCCCGCATCCTGCATCTTCTTCGACCAGTTGACATTGGAAGCCTCATCGAAACGTGCCAGCAGCTCGATGACTACCGTCACTTTCTTTCCGTTCCGGGCTGCGGCTATCAGGGCTTTCACAACCTTCGATTCCTTAGCCAGACGGTAGAGTGTAATCTTGATGCCGGTGACCTGCTTGCTCACCGCCGCTTCTTGCAGTACGCGGATGAACGAGTCGAAGCTATGGTAAGGCACATGGATGAAACGGTCTTTCTGCTGGATTTTCTGCAGCAGGCTATCGGGACCGTCCAGGCTCTTGCGCACAATAGGCGCCCAAACGGGATATTTCAAATCCGTACGGTCGCAATCGGGGAAACGCATGAAGTCCTTATGGTTCTGATAGCGTCCTCCTGCCATGACCGTATCGTTCTTGTCCACATCCAGCTTGTTCAATACCCGTTTCAGCAAATCCTTCGGCATGCTTGCATCATAGAGCACACGCAGAGGCTCGCCATGCTTCCGGCTCTTCACGCCTTTCAATATCTTCTGCAAGGTGCCGCTATTGGCATCGTTGTCGATTTCCATCTCCGCATCGCGGGTAAACTTATAGGTATAGGCTTCGAAATGAGTATATCCCAATCCTTCGAACACCAAAGGCAGGCAGCACCGGATGACATCGTCCAGATACATCAGGTAACGCTTCTCGCCCTGATTGGGCAAACGGACAAAGCGCCCGCAAAGCCCTACGGGCAATTCGAGGAAGGCATAGTCGAACACACGCGCGTTTTCGCCCTTCCCTACCTTTACCGCCAGATAAATGTTCTCGTCGTTCCCGAAATCGAGCGACTTGACCGTAGAGAACCAAATAGGGATAACGGCTCCGCTCAGTTTCGACTTATAGAATGAATAAATGAACTCTTTTTGTTCGGGAGATATTTCTGTATCAGAAAGCAAGAAAATGTTTTCTTTCCGAAGTTCTTCGGTGATATTCGCAATCGCCTCTCCGTATTCCTTTACGTAACGGGCATTCAGGCGGGAGATTTGCTTAATCAGTTTCTTGGCATGTTCGCTTTCCTTTGCCGCCGACTTCTCTGCATATTCGGCGATACGGCTTTGCGAAGCCACACGCACACGGAAGAATTCGTCCAGGTTATTCGAATAAATGCCTAAGAAAGACATACGTTCCAACAAAGGCACATGCGGACGGCATGCTTCCTGCAAAATACGCCGGTTAAAGAACATCCAACTGACATCCCGGTCTAAATAAGGGGTTTTCTTTTTCTTCTGTACCATAACAACACATTTTTCTGCAAAGAAAAAGAATTGATGTTACATTTCAATTGCAAACCCGGGAAAAAGAATAGCTAAATAATTATAAAAGGAATCTTTACACATATTCTTCTACCATATACATATCCTGAACGCAATCGTGTGTAGTGTATTTTTCCAGCTCGTTCAAGATAATGTAACGTGAAGAACGCACCCACAACGGGAATGCCGGATTGGGGCGGAAATCCTTAGCGAAAGCCAGCAGCTTATCCAAATTAAAACCTTCGTCCACGATGCCCGCACCGCTCTGCACCGCATCGTATGCGTTGCATTCCTGCTCGATATGTGCCGGCACCATCAGAATCGGCTTGCCCAAATACATGGCTTCGCATACCGACTCGAATCCGGCGGTGCTGGCATACGCCTTGCATCCCGACATCTGGCGCAGAAATTCACGGTCGTCCAATTGATAGAACCACAAGGTATCGTCCACCTTCTTGACCGGCTCTTCCTCCCAATGGTCCCAAAAGAAGCGCAAAGCCACTTCGGGATGTTCGTTATGCCAACGGCACACGTATTCGGAGAAACCCGAATTGACCATATAGCCATGAATGTAATCCCCTTCGACTGGTTCTTGTTCGAATACTTCCTGACGCAACAAGGGAGGAATAATACTCAATTTATGGCTGTCATCGTCTTTCATCGCGCGGAACGAAAGAGCAAACCTGCGCGAAGCCCCCAACGAGGTCAAACGAGTAAACATGTTCATCAGAAAATAGCTGCACCGGTTCTTCTTCGGCACCTGAAACTCTTTATGCAAAAACAGGTACTGATGTCCGATGCACACCAGCGGAACCTGCGGACGGAAAAAGAAAAACGTCAGCCCGGTCAGCAATTCATAAAAGTTAATCACCAAATCCGCCCCCGTCTCGCGGATGCGCCGGTTGATATAGCACATGCTCTCATAATATTCGGGCGATTTCCACAAGCTGTACAAAAAACTCCGGCTCAAGTTGGCACGCCGGTTGGCACGTGTAGGCAAGAAGTTAGGACTGATGATGTGCTTGATAGGAGCCTGAATGTTCCGGATAAAAAATCCCGGAAGCCTGCGCGATTCGCTTTTCCCTACCAACACTTCCACCACTTCGTGACCGTTCTCCCGAAGCAGCTTTTCCATGGATATGGCTTGGGTCAGATGCCCCCTCCCTTCTCCTTGCACTACAAACAATACTCTCATGACGCTACAGATATTATAGATAATACTGAATCTTTTTCTTCGTTTTCCGCCTCTTTCCGCTTCATGGCTTCGGTATAAAACAGAACCTCCCACTTCCCTTCCTCATCTTCGGTCAGGGCTGAAAGCGTTTCTACCCAATCGCCTGAATTCAGGTAATGAATGCCGTCTACCATCCGGTTCTCAGGGTGATGGATGTGCCCGCATATCACGCCTTCGCACTTCCGGTTACGCGCAAATTCCACCAATACGTTCTCGAAATCGGATATATAATTCACGGCTTGCTTCACCTTTTGCTTGATGGCTTGCGACAACGAATAATACGGCTTGCCCCGCTTCAGGCGGTATTTGTTGTAAAAGCTGTTCATCTCCAGCAACAAGGTATATCCGATATCGCCCAGTTTTGCCAGCCACTTCATGCCCGATGTAATCTTGTCGAACACATCCCCGTGGGTCACGAAATAATGCTTCCCGTTACTCTCCAGTATGTAATCCTTCACCAGATGCAGGTTGGCGAATTGCAACGGAATCAAGCTATCCAAAAAATCATCATGATTTCCCCGTACATAGATAATTTCGGTCCCGAAATTCTCCATCATCTTCATCAAAATCTTAAAGAAGCGCGTATGTTCGGGCTTCCACTTGCGCACGCCGGATTTCTTCAAACTCCAGCCATCAATAATGTCACCGTTCAATATCAGGCGGTCACAATCTACAGAACTCAAAAAATCGCTCACTTGATTCACTTTCGAATGAGAAGTCCCCAAATGGATGTCCGAAAGCACTACGGTACGATAATGCGGTCTTATGCTCATTTATAATCTGATAATTAATTCCTTGCAAAGAAAAGGACTATTTTATTATTATGCAATACAAAAGCCATATTTTTTTTCAGCTTGCATCCTCTCGGTATAACAGGGCGATTTCGTTGAAATACTCTTCGGCTACATCCTGAAGATTTGCCAGAGCGTCATCTTCTGTCTCACCGTAAGCACAGCATTGGTCATAGTCTGACAAATAGGCGTAATAGCCACCGTCTGCCGTACATTCTAATACGTAATTTTCAGGAAAAGGTACACTTGCATTCATATCTTTTACTTTTTAAAACTTCCCAAAAGTCCGCTTTTCATATTACAATATGATGTATAATGTATTACTTTTCTGTTTATTCAGCCCCGTTCACTCCGTTATTCAAGCTAAAATCCGTATCTTTACCGCCGTAAAACACAAAAATTGACACACAAATGAAAAAACTGGTTATATTCGACTTAGACGGAACCCTGCTCAACACCATCGCCGACCTTGCCGGAGCCACCAACTATGCCCTCAAGGCTTGCGGATACCCTCAGCACGATACCGACGAATACCGTTTCTTTGTCGGAAACGGAATCAACAAGCTCTTCGAGCGAGCCCTGCCCGAAGCAGAGCGGAACGAAACGAACATCCGGAAAATACGCTCGCTCTTCGTTCCTTATTATAATATGCACAATGCCGACTTAAGCCGCCCCTATCCGGCGATACCGCATGTGCTTGAAACGCTTCAGGAAAAAGGAATGGCCCTCGCCGTAGCCTCGAACAAATATCAAGAAGCCACCGAAAAGCTCATCAAGCACTATTTCCCGCAAATCCATTTCCTCCGCATCTTCGGCCAGCGGGAGAATGTGCCCGTCAAGCCCGACCCCAGCGTGATAGTGGAAATCATGCAGGCCGCAGGAGCATCCCCCCAAGACACGGCTTACATCGGAGATTCAGGCGTAGACATGCAGACGGGCATCAATGCCGGAACAGAAACCATCGGCGCCGCCTGGGGATTCCGTCCGCGCACCGAACTGGAAGCCTACCATCCCGCATTCATCGCCGATACACCCGAAGAATTGCTTGATTTTCTGATGAAGTAGCTTATAAAGAATGAAGAATGAGGAATTCTTCATTCTTAATTCTTCATTCTTCATTTAAAAATATCAAATCGATAACTCGTCAAGCACCTGAATAAGCGACTTGTCGAGCGGCTTGTCTTTCTTGATGGCTTCCGAGAAAGGCACATACACCACCTTATCATTACGGATACCTATCATCACGTTCCGCTGGTCTTCTTTCAGCGCCTCGATAGCACCTACCCCCAGGCGGCTTGCCAAAATACGGTCGTACGCACTCGGAGAACCTCCCCGCTGCAAGTGCCCCAAAATGGTGACACGCACGTCGTATTGCGGATATTCTTTCTTCACACGCTCGGCATAGTGCATGGCTCCTCCGTCCTTAGGCGATTCGGACACAATCACGATACTGCTGTTCTTCGACTTGCGGAAGCCGCGCCCGATAAACTGCTCCAGCTGGTCTACGTCGGTCTGGTCTTCCGGGATAATGGCAGCTTCGGCTCCCGAAGCTATCGCACTGTTCTGGGCAAGGAATCCGGCGTCACGCCCCATTACTTCCACAAAGAAGATGCGGTCGTGCGAAGTCGCGGTGTCACGTATCTTGTCCACACATTCCACGATGGTATTCAGTGCCGTATCATAACCGATGGTCGAGTCGGTTCCGTACAAGTCATTGTCAATCGTTCCGGGCAAACCGATACACGGCACATTAAACTCTTGCGCAAAAGTCAGCGCACCCGTCAACGAACCGTTCCCGCCGATGACAACCAACGCATCGATGCCTGCCGCCACCATGTTATCATACGCCACCTTACGGCCTTCCGGAGTCATGAAGTCCTTCGAACGTGCCGTTTTCAATATCGTACCTCCACGCTGGATAATGCTGCTTACATCCTGCGTGGTAAACTCCTTGATTTCATTCCGAATCAAACCTTCATAACCTCGGTAAATGCCTTTCACCGTATACCCGTTGAAAATAGCGCTGCGTGTCACCGCACGGATAGCCGCATTCATGCCCGAAGCATCACCTCCCGAAGTCAAGATTCCAATACATTTAATTTGTTTCATACCGTCTCATCTGTTAGTTAGTTAAATCTGATGCCTTCCCTTACGGAAATGCACCCCAAATGTAAGACATTCATAACGAAACGCGCAATCTGTAAGTATAAAATATTTAAAATGCCGTAAAATCACATCTCTTTCCCAAAAGCATTTTGAGCTTTCCGGGCTTTTCGTTATCTTCGCTTTTCAAAATTCACACTTTTCCGGATACCTAATCAAAGAAACCATCATTAAAACCATGAGCCGTACCCCCTCACACATCGAACGAGAGAAGCGCGTAGTAACGCAAATGATCAGGCTCTACTGCCGCCATAAAGAAGGAAACGCCACGCTTTGCCCCGCCTGCCAGGCACTTTTGGAATATGCCCATACCCGCCTCTCGCATTGCCGCTACGGCGAACAGAAACCCACCTGCAAGCAATGCCCCATCCATTGTTACAGCCCCCGGATGCGCGGGCAGATGCGAACCGTCATGCGCTACGCCGGCCCGCGCATGTTGTTTCACCATCCCTGGTCCGCCCTGCTCCACCTTTGGCACGAACGACGGAGATAGCCGCACCCGAAAACGCATATACTTGCGCAGGGCTACGCATGTATGTGCAAAGGCATAGGCAAGTATATAAAATCATGTAGCAGAACGAAATTGGTTTGCGAAAAATAAAACGGAACACAAAGGCACAAAGCCACAGAGTTTTATTAACTGACAAATCTTCTGCCTCTCTGTTTTTCAATAGAAAGGATTAACGGATTTTCCGCAATTCATTTTTGATTGCAATAACTTACTATAAAAACAAAAAAGGAGAACTAAAAACAAACGGTTCCGTTCGTTTCTAATTCTCCTTCGAGATTATCTACAAATTTTCAAAATCGTAGCGGGACCCGGGATTGAACCGGGGACCTCATGATTATGAATCATGCGCTCTAACCAGCTGAGCTATCCCGCCGTGTAAGAAACCGCCAGATGTGGAAGCCATCCAACGGCTCTATCTTGTCCGTAGTAGCGGGACCCGGGATTGAACCGGGGACCTCATGATTATGAATCATGCGCTCTAACCAGCTGAGCTATCCCGCCATTTTGGCGATTGCGGGTGCAAAGGTAAAACGTTTTTTTGAATTACGCAATACCTTCGTGCATTTTCTTCTAATTTTATTCAGATTCTGTTTCAATTTAACGAATCCGCATTTACCAAACAGGCGTTACAATTGTTACAATTACAATTAACGTAAAATGCTTTTTCAATCCCGGTCAAAAAAGAAAGCCTCATATTAAAATTATATATTATATATATATTTATATAAATATATATAATATATAATTTATAAGTGTGATTTTCCCCATTATCTGATTTTCAACTTACAATTATAGTCAATCAGAAATGAATTGCGAAAAACTATAGCCTGTTTTTAGTAGAGACGTCACATTGTGGCGTCTCTGAATGCATCCGCAAGACATTCACATACAAAAACATATAGCATCCCTGCGGTTGGGGAGACGCCACAATGTGACGTCTCTACTGCATTCCGTATTTTCGCAAACCAATTTTGTTCTACTATAACTGTAATTGTAATTGTAACAATTGTAACGGATAGTGCCTATATCTGTCAGCTCGTTTATCCGGCAGGGATAAACAAAAAAATCTGCGATTCGCTATGTAGTATACAAAAAATTACTTTAATTTGCGCCCCGTACAAATCAATAACGGAAAAACCTGAATATCCATGAAAAAGAAAATACACATAGAATATACCCTGCCTCCCGCTTCGAGTACCGTCCTTTGGAACGCAATCAGTACGCCATCGGGACTGGAACACTGGTTTGCAGACAAAGTACTGAAACACGAAAAGACCTTTACCTTCCAATGGGGGAAAACCGAAACGCGCAATGCCGAAATCATCAACCTGCGCACCGAATCGTTTGTCCGCTTCCATTGGAGCGACGAAGAGCCCCGCACGTACTTCGAGCTGAAAATCCATTACAACGAACTGACGAGCGACCTCTCGCTGGAAGTGACCGACTTTGCCGATGCCGGCGAAGAAGAAGATGTCATCAACTTATGGGACTCTCAAATCGAGACGTTGCGGCGGGCATGCGGCATATAATTCTTAAAATTATGCAAAACATCGTGCTCCGCATCATTTTTTATGCTACTTTTGCAAGCTGACAACATTATAAGGAATGCTACGCATAAAAAAACTGGATATATTCATTTTAAAGAGCTTCTTGCTGCTCTTTGCCGGAACTTTCTTTATCTGCCTTTTCATCTTCATGATGCAGTTCTTATGGAGATATGTAGACGAGCTGGTAGGAAAGGGCTTGGAGATTAACATACTTGCCCAATTCTTTTTCTATTCGGGCCTGACACTGATTCCGATATCGCTTCCGCTTGCCATCCTGCTGGCGGCTCTCATGACTTTCGGGAACTTCGGAGAGCGGTATGAATTGCTTTCGATGAAAGCCGCAGGCATTCCCCTGCTCCGCATCATGTGCCCCGTCATCTTGTTCTGCGCATTCCTGGGGCTCATGTCTTTCATCTTCCAAAACGAAATCGGTCCGCGTGCACAAAAGAAATTGTGGACGTTATTGGTCTCGATGAAACAGAAATCGCCTGAAGTGGACATTCCGGAAGGCGTATTCTATAGCGAAATCGACGGATACAACATCTACGTAAAACATAAAGACCGCGAGACGGGCATGCTGAAAGACGTGCTCATCTATAATTTCTCGGACGGCTTCGAAAACGCGCACATCATCTGGGCGGAAGAAGGAAAGCTGGAAATGACCGCCGACAAAAAGCATTTGTACCTGCACCTGTACAACGGAGAGCAATTCGAGAACCTGAAATCCCAGTCGGTCATCTCGCGGAACGTGCCCTACCGGCGCGAATCATTCAAGGAAAAGCATACGCTCATCCAGTTCGACTCGGGCTTCAATATGGTGGACGGCGATTTCCTCGACCGCCGTTCGGACATCAAGAACATGCGTGAAATCTCCCAGACCATCGACTCGCTGGAAACACACGCAGACAGCATCGGGCGCGCTTATTTCAACGATGTTATTCATACCGCCTATAAAACTCCGGTGCTCACCAAATCCGACTCAACCAAACTGGAAAAGCTGAACGTGGCATATATCAATACCGACAGCATCTTCAACTCGATGACCTCGCAAGAGAAATCGAGTACCCTGAGCAAGACGGAAAACCGGGTATCCTCGCTATTATCCGAGTGCGAGATGAAAAGCTTTCTGACCAAAGATACAGACCGGAACATCCTCTCTCACCGGTCGGACTGGCACAAGAAGATTACCCTCTCGCTTGCCTGCCTTATCTTCTTCTTTATCGGCGCACCGCTGGGAGCCATTATCCGTAAAGGCGGGCTGGGCATGCCGGTAGTGATATCGGTAGTAATTTTCGTTATTTATTACATCATCGATTCAGGCGCGACCCGTGTCGGGAAGAGCGGCGAAATGAATGTAGCGTTAGGCACGTGGATGAGTACCCTCGTTCTGGCTCCGTTAGGCGCGTTTTTCACGTACAAGTCGAACAAAGACTCCGTGGTATTCAACATCGACACGTATGCAGCCTTCTTCCGGAAAGTGTTCGGCATACGCCTTTCCAGACACATGTTCAAAAAAGAAGTGATTATCCACACCCCTGCTTACCGGGACAATGCGGAAACACTGGAACAAATCAGTGCCGCATGTGAGGAATACCTGCGCACGCACCGCCTGAAAGGATTGCCCAACTACATCAAGATATTCACAAGCAACAAGCATGATGACGCCATAGCCGACCTCAGCCAACAGATGGAAACGGTCATCGAGGAACTTTCGAACACCAAAGACCCCGTCTTGCTGAACCTGATGAACAATTACCCGTTCTTGTGGGTTAAGTCTCATAAAAGCCCGTTCGAAAACCGTTGGCTCAATGCCCTGCTTGGCATCGTGCTACCTGCCGGCGTGCTGGTATACCTGAACATCTGGCGTTTCCGGATACGGCTGGAAAAAGACTTGAAAACGATTATAAAGACGAACGGACAAATCGTAGAACGAATAAAAGACCAACAATACTATCATTTACAATCATAATAATATGGACAAGATAAAGCTAAATACGGTAGAGGAAGCGATAGAAGACTTCCGCAAAGGCGAGTTTGTTATCGTCGTAGACGATGAAGACCGCGAGAATGAAGGCGACCTGATTATTGCCGCAGAGCTGATTACGCCCGAAAAAGTAAACTTTATGCTGAAGCACGCACGCGGAGTGCTTTGCGCGCCGATTACGCTCTCCCGCTGCAAAGAGCTGGATTTGCCCCATCAAGTGGCAAACAATACTTCAGTCTTAGGAACCCCGTTTACGGTGACCATCGACAAGCTGGAAGGATGCAGCACAGGCGTTTCTGCAGCCGACCGTGCCGCCACCATCCGCGCTCTTGCCGACCCTTCATCGACCCCGGAAACCTTTGGACGTCCCGGACATATCAACCCGCTTTACGCACAAGATAAAGGTGTGCTCCGCCGTGCCGGACATACAGAAGCCAGCATCGACCTTGCCAAGCTTGCCGGCCTTTACCCTGCCGCCGCCCTCATGGAAGTGATGAACGAAGACGGCACCATGGCGCGCCTTCCCGAATTGCGCCAAATGGCAGACCAGTACGGCTTCAAGCTCATCTCCATCGCCGACCTCATCGCATACCGCCTGAAACAGGAATCGCTGGTAGAGAAAGGCGTAGAGGTAGACATGCCTACCGAATACGGGCACTTCCGGCTGATTCCTTTCCGCCAAAAAAGCAACGGGCTGGAACACGTGGCATTAATAAAAGGAGAGTTCGGACCGGACGAGCCGGTACTGGTGCGTGTACATTCATCGTGTGCTACGGGCGACATCTTCGGTTCGCTGCGGTGCGATTGCGGAGACCAGCTTCATAAAGCCATGCAAATGATAGAAAAAGAAGGCAAAGGCGCCGTCATCTACCTCATTCAGGAAGGGCGCGGCATCGGGCTGATGGAAAAGATGAAAGCCTATAAGCTTCAGGAAGAAGGCATGGATACCGTAGACGCCAACATCTGCCTCGGACATCAAGCCGATGAGCGCGATTATGGCGTAGGCGCACAAATCCTGCGCGAAATAGGCATCCACAAGATGCGCCTGCTCACCAACAATCCCGTGAAACGTGTAGGGCTGGAAGCCTACGGTCTGGAAATCGTAGAAAACGTACCGATTGAAGTGACTCCCAATCCCTATAACGAACGTTACCTGCATACAAAGAAAGACCGCATGGGACATACGCTGCACTTTAAGAATTAACAATTAATAATTAATAATTGACAGATATGGAAACAAACGATTTGGCAAAAGCCTACGCGTCTAAAGCAAAGACCGTACAAGCTACCCTGATGCGCAATGTCTATACATGGATGACATTGGCGCTGGTCATTACCGGACTGGTATCTCTATATGTGGCAAAATCATACACGTTGCTCTCAATGATTGTACAGAACCAAATGCTCTTCTGGGGGCTTCTGATTGCTGAAATAGGACTGGTCATCTACCTTTCCGCACGCATCCACCGGATTGCCTTCAGCACTGCTACCCTGCTCTTTATCGCCTACTCTATCCTGAACGGAATCACACTCGCCTTTATCTTCATGGTCTATACCATGAGTTCCATTGCTACCACCTTCTTTGTAACGGCGGGCACCTTCGGGGTTATGGCGCTTTACGGATATGTAACCAAACGAGACCTGACCCGTATAGGGAATATCTGCATTATGGCACTCATCGGGCTCATCATCGCATCGCTGGTCAATTTATTCTTGCACAATTCGATGATGGACCTTATCATTTCGGGTATCGGCGTACTGATTTTTACGGGGCTGACCGCATACGATTCGCAAAAAATCAAGCATCTGCTTACCGGAGAAGACATGGAAGTGAACGATACCACCCAGAAGATTGCCCTAATGGGTGCCATGACGCTTTACCTCGACTTTATCAATCTTTTCCTGTATTTACTCCGCTTCTTAGGTGACAGAAAGTAAGAAATGCTTTTATATATCAAAAATATTGTTTTACTTTGCACCAATTTTGAACTAAAATTAAAATAAGAATATGAACCAACTTTCAGAACGTTTAAACAGTTTATCCCCCTCGGCTACGCTTGCCATGTCACAAAAGAGCAGCGAACTCAAGGCTCAGGGCGTAGATGTAATCAACATGAGTGTCGGCGAACCCGACTTCAACACCCCCGATCATATCAAAGAAGCCGCTAAAAAAGCGATTGACGAAAACTATTCGCGCTATTCTCCTGTAGCCGGTTATCCCGCATTGCGCAACGCCATTGTAGAAAAACTGAAAAAAGAAAACGGACTGGAATATACAGCAGCCCAAATCAGTTGTGCCAACGGTGCCAAACAATCGGTATGCAACACGATTATGGCTTTGGTAAACAAAGGAGATGAAGTGATTGTACCCGCTCCGTATTGGGTAAGCTATCCTGAAATGGTGAAGCTGGCCGAAGGTACCCCCGTCATTGTGCGTGCAGGCATCGAGCAAGACTTCAAGATTACGCCCGAACAATTGGAAGCAGCCATCACCCCTAAGACCCGCGCCTTGATTCTTTGTTCTCCTTCAAACCCGACCGGCTCGGTATATAGCAAGGAAGAACTGGCAGGTCTGGCTTCTGTTTTGGCTAAACACGAACGGATTATCACCATCGCCGATGAAATCTACGAACACATCAACTATATCGGCAAGCATGAAAGCATTGCCCAATTCAGCGAAATCAAAGACCGTGTAGTTATCGTCAACGGTGTATCAAAGGCATACGCCATGACCGGCTGGCGTATCGGATTTATCGCCGCACCCGAATGGATTGTGAAAGGTGTCAACAAACTTCAAGGGCAATATACGTCAGGTCCTTGCTCGGTATCCCAGAAAGCCGCAGAAGCCGCCTATACAGGCACGCAAGCTCCGGTAGAAGAAATGCGTAAAGCGTTCGAACGCCGCCGCGACCTTATCGTAAAACTGGCAAAAGAGATTCCGGGATTCGAAGTGAATGTTCCCGAAGGCGCTTTCTACCTCTTCCCGAAATGCGACTCTTTCTTCGGCAAAAAAGACGGAGAGCGTGTCATCAACAATGCCGAAGACCTGGCAATGTATTTGCTCGAAGTAGGTCACGTGGCTTGTGTAGGTGGAACTTCATTCGGTGCTCCCGAGTGTATCCGCATGAGTTACGCTACTTCTGATGAAAACATCACCGAAGCAATGCGACGCATCAAAGAAACATTGGCACGGTTAAATTAATAATTAACAATTAATAGTTAATAATGAAGAATTTGTGGACGCTATGTTCATTCTTGATTCTTCATTATTAACTATTAATTGTTCATTATTAATCCATCATTTAAAACCTTTCTCGCTTCTCCCTTTATCCGCACATCCGGACAAAACGTTTCCGCTTCTTCTTCGGTCATCAAGCCCTTGGCTGCAAGCCGGCGGGCAATGACGCGGTAATACTCTAATTGATTCTCGCGCAAGGTTGCATCGGAATTAAATACCGAACGGAAATGCTTGGGCTTGGGAATAATAGATGCCAGAAATATGGCTTCGCTCACACTGAGGTCCGACGGTTCTTTTCCGAAATAGAAACGGCTTGCCTCTGCCGCCCCATACACAAGCGGTCCCCACTCGATGATGTTCAAATAGACTTCATACATGCGCTCTTTCGAAGTAAGGTGCTGCGATTCGATGAGCCACACCATAAGTGCCTCTTCCAGCTTACGGGCAATGTTCTTATGACGGTTCAGGAAAACATTTTTCACCAGCTGCATGGTGATGGAACTCCCGCCCCGGGCAAAACGCCCCTTTTGCAAATCGTATGCCAATGCCTCCTGAATGGCTCCCGGATAAAAGCCGTCATGATAGAAGAAACTCCCGTCTTCCGATTGCATAACCGCCATCTGAAGCAAAGGGGAAATGCACGAAAGCGGACGGAAATCCGGATTGGACGACCCGACAAGGAAAGTGCGCACAGGCTGGTCATGCTCGTATGCCGTATATTCGAACTCCTCACTCATCCGGGCAAGGTCGGCCGCCCCCATACGGATAATGGAAAAACCGTGCCCGCGCAAGTCAGAAGAGAACTTCAAGCTGTCCAACCGATTGAAATCAATATCCATGCAAAGGTCATAACTCAACTCTCCGCTCGCCTGAAGCCCTTGCACATGCCGGAACAAGCCCGCCGGAAGTGACGAAAACAAGTCTTGTGCAGGAAAAGGCGGACGATGAACGGATGCCGTAAAATGCCAACGTCCTTTCTTTTCCGCATGCACAAACGGATGAAATGAAAGCCGGTTGAAATGTACCTCCGTCGCACTATCCAGCTCTATGAAACGCTCTCCCGCACGAAGCAAGTAATCAATCTTCCACCGATTCAAACCGATGGTGTCGGGCGACAAAGCCGCATGATGCACTTCCAGCCCGTTTACTTCGGCATTGCCTTTCAGAAGTTGCTCATCCGCTTCCGGATCTTCCTGCGCCAAGCTGAAAGCAATGGAGTCAAATGCTACCGCCGCTCCATAATGCGGACGGATATAAGGCATCACAATGCGCTGTCCTTTTTCGGAAGAGTGCAAATGCCCTTTAATCAGACGTGTGCCACAATCCAGCGTACCCCCGATGTGCCACTTACCCCGCATATCTCCTTCAACCACCTCTATATCTGAATCGTAAACCCGGTTATCCAACACAAACTCCGGCATATAAAAACGGGTGCAGACCGAATCACGCCTGCCTGTCAGCACGGTACGGCGCATCACGGCATCCTCGGGAAGCAAACGGAACAATACTCCCAACGCACGCTCTATCCGCCCGGCATACCCGATAGAAGTCCCTCCATCCGCATCCGAGACAGATAAGGACTTGCCGGAAGAGCGGAATAGAAAATCATAATTCGACACCATACCTTGCTTGACAAAAGTGCACGCCAATCCCTCGGTATCGACTTTGCGTATAGACAGATTCCCCCGCAACAAAGGCAAGAAATCGAGTTTCACTTCCGCCGAAGCCAGCTTGAGCAGGGTATCTCTACCGAAAGGCACCATGCTCAAGCCCTCCACACGCACGGAAGTAAGCGAAGGCATTTTCAGCGAAGCATAGGCTATCCTAATGCCGTAACGGGCAGACAAAGCCTCTATCCGCCTATCGGCGATATGCCGCAACAGAGGACCACGCAACAGAAAAAGCCCTGCCCCCGAAAGCACCGTGAACAAAGCTATCCATATTCCAAATTGTTTTAGTCTACGCTTCATCATTCTACTTCTCACATCGCACACAGGATGCCAAGACCTGCACGAGTTCTTAGAAATCCTGTGTGCCCTAAAAACACCTGCGCCAAAGATACATCATCTTCACATTCTACGCAAATTTCTTTCTCCCCTTTCTTTCGAGGCACTTCGGTTCGGGCGCGGACGGGCTTGCGGCTTCTTGTCCGGACGGGAAGGATGCACCTGCGGTTTCCTGTTCGGGCGGGAAGGTTTTGCCACCGGATGCTTATCCGGCTTATGTCCGGGCTTTCCCGGTCTTGCTTGCGGACGCGGAGGACGTGCCGAGGCTGAGTGATAACCGCCTGGCTTTTTCGGGGAATGTCCCGGCGTAAAATCATGCCTCCGGAAATCCGGCCGGCTATGGAAGTTCCCCTGATAGACCGGATGCCGGTACACTTTCGGATGACGCGCCCGATAAAAGCTCCGTCCGCCACAATGGTGCCGGCTATGCCCGCCACAATACGTAAGGTAATGCACCGGACGTCCGAAATAGAAGAAAGTCCGGTTGGGATACACCTTATAAATACGAAGATAACACACACGGTTTAATGCATACACCGGACGGAAGAAATACTCCAACGCCATAAAGCGCACATACTCGGCATTCGAAAGAATCCAGCGCAAGTCATCGTTCCGTTCGTCCAAATAGCGATAATATGCATCCAGCGCATACGCCTCCTGCCGTGCCATAGCCGCTACATACGGGTCAATCCCATGGAAAAAATCATAGTTGACCTCATACAAATCATTGTATTGGGTCTGCGTCAAGTTCAGTTCAAACGCCATGCGGTCGGTAAGGAAGCGGGCATTCACCCGGATGTCACCCAAAGCGGAAGCCATAGCCGGAACCGCCTGCAGGCAAAGGGCTAACATCATTCCCATCAAAAATCTGTTTGTTCTCATAATTGTTGCGGTTTAAGTTTCCTGATACAAAAATAGAAGAGTAAAAATCCCCTCGCAACAGAATGTCCCCAAACGCCAATAGGGACTTCCCTATTTATGATAGGGAAACAGTACGACATATATCCCCGGTACGGAGGACGTAAAAAGAAGATGTCTGCCCCCAAAATTACAATCCGTAATTTCTTCGAATAAAGAAAACGTCAAAAAGACAAACGCATGGTACACCGGATTCCGCTCTTCTGGATATCCGGATTACTACGATAATTCAGACGCCAGACATAATCGATGCGCAAAAACTTGAAGATATTCTCAATGCCTACACTTGCCTCCATATAAGGCGTGCGCCCCAACGCCGAAGTCTCCGACGGGAATTGATACAGCCCTTCGCCACCATAAGCCGGATTGTTCTTGTCGGTCAGATGTCCCCATAAGCCGCGGAAGCAAAACACTTCACGCCACTTTAATTTCTTTATCAGCGGAATGCGGTTGAATAAGTTCCCGTTCATATAATAGGTAATATCCCACGAAGCATATTCATCGTTGATAAACTCCATGGCATTCATATTGGTGTAAGTCTCCGCCTGAATGGTATAAGTAAGATTGGCATTGGGCAAAATCAACAAAGGATAAGGCACCTTGTTCCATATTTTCCCAGCCTTCAATATAACATCCAGATAGCCGAACGCCGAAAACCAAAAGCGCTTCTGCATGCCGATATCCGTGCGCTGGTAAGTATAAGAAGAGCCCAGCAAGCCTTTCTTTGCCATGACATGGCTCAGGTTGAAAATCAATGCATCATAGGTTATCGGCACACGCTGCGTACGGGTCTGGTAGAATTTCTCGTCCTTTCCGTAGCGCAACTTAACCTCAAGCTCTGTCATGTCATAATGGCTCACCGGAACCACATTGCCATCTGCCCCGAAACGGTTGAATGGAGCGTATGGGGTAGCATATTCCCGGAAATTACGCAAGACCAATCCATAAGAAAAGCCGTTGTAATGCTCACGGGTATAAGTAAGTTCGGCACGCCGCAAATACGTAGCACGCGTATCTTTCTTCCGCCGGATAGCCAGCATCACATTGTCCTTACTGGTATACATGTAATTCTGCCCCAGCTTATTGATGTCGTACATATATTCGAAACGAAGCGAATGAATGGGATACTCCAGCCGATAAGTGGAACGTGGGGTGAAAGAATATTCCACCAAGCCGTCATACTTCAACTTATGGTCGCGCGTACCGTATGCCATATATCCCTCCAAGAACCAATGCTTGTTGAGCACCGGCGTAGTACCTCCCCCTACCCGGAAGCGCGCTCCTTCAATTGCATTTCCGTTAATGGTACTGTTCATCGGACCTAAGTCGAACTTATTCTTACGTGGGTCTTTATTCATAGGGATATACCCCGAGACCAATGTCGTCACGACTTTCTCCGTTATATAAAACAGAGGGACAGAACGGAAACGTGCCATCAATTTTTCTACCGAATTGGGATTCTTCTTCCGGGCAAGTTCCGGCCGGTTGGCTTCCCAGAAATCTTCTTTCCGGTTATAAGCCTCCTGTTGGGTGATAACCGGCGCGCTTTCCTCAAAGATACGGGCTTCTTGTCCGGAGGGAGGAAGAAAAGAATGATTATCATACAAAATCAACCGCTGGGCATACATGCCTTTCGACTTTTCACTCAACTTAAAATTCACCCGTATATCATCCTTTGTCAACAAACGGGTATTATCGGGAGTGCGCTCAAAGGTCTGTTCAATCGTCATGCCCGACACAAAGTTCAGATTAATGTCTTTCGCCACATTCAGAATGACCCGTTTCACAAAATAAGTGGAATCCAGCGCAACGAACAAATGTCCGGTAAAGCCGAACGACTCGGAATTGAAAGGCACAAACCCTAAATCGACACAAGGCTTACCCGCTACATCAAGCGTGTCGAGCAAATAATATTTATAGAAACCCGGACCAATGGTAGAAAGCGGACTTACGAAGCGTTGCAGGAATAAGGAAATGTTATTCCGGAAGATATCCACCTCTTGAAAAGCCTCATCCAGGAACTGCTGGATGCCATCGCGCGAGAAAATCTCGTCTACGCCCGATGACTTGCTTCCCTTCACCAACCGTTTCTCCGAACGGGGCGAATTGCGGTAATAAACCTTTTCCACCCGTTCCTTCTCTGATACGGGCAAAATAGTGGTACCGACCTCCAAGGTATCGATAAAATCCTTCACAAAGTTGAACTTGCCATTCTTCTTCTCCTTCGGCTGGAACTCGTTCATCGCAAAAACCACCTTCTCATATTGGTCATAACTATAATAATCGTGATTACGCGGGGCATTGCTTTCCCTCCGCTCAATGACCTGCTTCACGAAACGCACCGCCGGATTGTCTCTCCTACGGTATCTTTCCCGTCCGGGCTTGACAACAATCTCATTCAACACGATATTAGAAGGAGCAAGAGCAATGCGCAGGTTTTCCGTCTTTCCAGAAGCGACCTTCACCTGCTTGGGTTCGTAGCCTAAAAATGAGATTTCCAACACGACATTCTTTCCTGAAACAGATAAAGAGAATTTACCGTTTTCATCCGTTATGGTCCCCTTATCGGAACCTTTCCACAATACGGAAGCGTATGGCAAAGGCCCTCCGTCAATGGAATCAATCACCATACCTTTTATGTGTGAGACCTGCCCGCAAACGGCCATTGCCATGCAACAGGCAAGCATAAAACAAACCATTCTCTTTCTTATTCCAAACTTCATGTCAGCAACTCTATATCTATTGAATACTTGATATCAACTCCCTGCAAAAGCCCTCATGCTTCCGTTTCATGTAGCTGCAGATTCCAGACATAATGACAATTTCGAATACAAAATAAAGCCAAGGCAAATCCAGCAAGCAAACGGCATAAAGCACGATGGCACGCGTATTGAATGTAAGGATGTTCGTCCATTTCATCAAGGGCAAAGACAAACTTCGGAACTTGTCACGAAACGGCTGAGGGATATTTTCCGTTGCGCCGTATTTCTCACGCAACACCCTCATCAGCCGCTGGAACTCCGGAGTCTGCTTTTCTTGCGTTGCCGTATAGTTAACGTATGTCTTCAGAAACGCCTTCCATAGAAAGTTCCCTTTCCATGGAGTTTCCTCATAAAGTTTCCGTTGTTGCGCGGAATTGTCAAGCTCGCTCCCGGCTTCTCCCTTCAAAAAGAAGAGATGAATCTGGCGGTAATAGTCGGCAATTCCACACTGGCGGCTATGGCATCCGAAACCCGAATACAATACCGCTATCAATAATACAGAAACCGCTATCCAAGTATTCCGCGTAGTGTCTTCAATACCCAACCATTGGAATTCCAACGCATGGTGCATATAAAACCGATACACCAATGCCAAGTAAATGGGAATAAACCATACTTCGCTGGCAGCCCCGTCAAGTATGCGTCCCAAGCGTGTCTTTTGCCCTGTCATCCGAGCCAACTGCCCGTCTGCACTATCATAAAAATTCGCCCACGCCAACATCAGAACAGCCACAATGTTGAGCAGCAATCCTTCCGTCCCTTCCGTCCGGTATGAGCCATGCGCAAAAAAGAAAGCGGAACCGGCGCCTATAATCATAGACAAGATTGTCACCGTGTTCGGATGAATATGCAAACGCTTAAAGAACAACGCCCAACAATAACCGATGGGGCGTGTCCAAACTTTGTCAAGCCACTCCTCCGTATCATTCGACTTATAAGTGGATTTTACATTTCCCTTTTCCATACCTAATTAAATGATAACATGAGCCGAAAGTCAGGTATAAAGCCCTCCATTTACTGATATAACCTCACCTGTAATGTATCCGGCTTCGGGAGATACCAGAAAGCCGACCAAAGCCGCCACTTCTTCGGGAGTTCCAAAACGGCGAGCCGGAATGTCTTTTACCAACTCCGCTTCGTTCAAACCGTCCGTCATGTCCGTACGGATAAAACCGGGCGCTACCGCATTCACGGTCACACCTTTCCGTGCCACCTCTTGCGCCAAAGCTTTTGTAGCGGCTATCACTCCGCCTTTTGCCGCCGAATAGTTAGCCTGCCCGGGCATTCCTTTCAGTCCGCTCACACTCGCCAAGGTGATAATCCGTCCCCATTTATGGAACATCATCGGCTGGAGCAAAGGCTGGGTCACATTATAGAAGCCGCCTAAAGCAATTTCCAACACTTTATCCCAATCTTCGGCGGGCATCAAAGCCAAGATATTATCACGACGAATGCCCGCATTGTTCACCAGCACCTGAATATAATCCTCCGGATGATTGTCTTTCCATGCATCCAGTATCTTAGCCGTCTGAGCCCTGTCACTTACATCAAACTGCAAAATTTCACCGTCCGACCCGGCTTCCCGGATCAAGCGGAGCGTTTCTTCCGCTTCGGAGACACGGCTTACGCAATTAACCAACACGCGAAAGCCCATCTGTGCCAACCGGATACAAACAGCCCTTCCGATACCCCGGCTTCCTCCGGTCACCAATGCATACATTCTCTTTTCTTTCTCCATACAACTTTACTCCATATATTATATAATCACTTTTCTTCTACAATATGTTTCCATATCCAGTCTCTTCCTAAAATTCCGGCACACGTAAACAATGCGGTTTGAGTTACCCCCTGCACACCATGCATCATCAAGCTTTGTCCCGTCAGATACAGGTTAGGTATCGGTGTATGCGGAGACAACAGCACTTCCAATGGAGCTTCGGCATCCTTACGAATGCCATACGCCGAACCTTCCGGAGCGTGCAGGTAACCGGCATACGTAAGCGGCGTGCTTATATAACGCCGCACCACCGCATCTCTCAATCCCGACATAACCGTTTCAGCCAATGCCAAACATGCATCGGCAATTCTTTCTTTCCAAAGCAAATAATCCTCACCTCGTCTTCCTACTTCCGTTTGTGCCCAAGGCAGGCATTCTTCCCACAAAAACGGGGCAAGCAAATCAATCTGCTGTGCATAAGAGCCGCTTTCGGGCACTTTACAACTAATCATGACCCGGTCTATTCCACCCGTAGAGACTGAAGACCAAACATCCGCATTCCGATACACATAACGGTTGTAATTAAAATACGGGATTTTACCGGGTTTCAACACCAAAGAAACGGTGAATGCTCCAAATGTATTCATTTGCCTGAAGATGCGGTTCCGGTAAGACGGCTTTATTCCTCCTTCTTGCCTTATCATTCGGCATACAGAGGCAGGATGAACCGCACCGATAAAGACATCTCCTTCATATTCATCGCCGTCCGCGCACCGGACACGGACAATCTGTCCTCCTTTTCCAATCAATTCTTCCGCCTCGGCACGACATTTTATTTCTCCTCCCTGCTTGCGAATGCCTTCCGCCAACGTATCGGGTAACATTGAGCCACTTCCTTTCAGCCGCCAACTGCTCCCTATATACCCGCTATTGCCATGCAAAAAAGTAAACAAGGGCAATGAGGCTTTCCGCAACTCCATTTTAAGCGAAGCGCCGCTTACGGCATCAATCAAACCGGTATCCCGAAACGATTGGCATAAATATTGGTAAGCGTTGGCCTCACATAAAGACGAGGCAAAATCATCTTCCTGACATTCCGGATTTAATCCGTCCAATTGACGGCATTCGGTTTCATGTAACAACGAGGCGTATTGTTTTAAAGCATTCTTTTCTTTCGGGAAGTCCTCTGCCAACCGGATAGCAAAATTATCATAACCTTGCGCCAAAGCGTACCCGCATCCGGACACGGTAATGCGGTCGAACTCCTCATCCATCCGGAACCAAGGAAGCGAATCCAATCCCAAATAGCGGAACACACGATGCAAAGGCTGCCCTTCGCCCAATCCTCCCACATAATGGAATCCGGTGTCAAATTCTAATCCATTCCTCCGATAACTCTGAAGGCATCCTCCAATTTGCCTTCCCTGTTCCAATACCAACACCGACTTGCCCGCACGAGCCAAGATATATCCGCACTCCAGCCCGCCAAGCCCGCCTCCTATCACAATTACATCATACTTCATGGCTCCGATGCGCCCCCATCCTCCCGCTTCATTTCTCCTTTATATTCCATATAAGTACGCTCGGCATCATACAATTTAGCCTGCACTGCCCAACGCGCCTCTCCGAGGCTTTGAATATGCATACGGATATCAAGTTCGGAACAAATCTCAGGAGAAGCCACCGCCGTCATCCGGCATTGCTTGATGGTTTCAATAGTCAATTTTACGCCAACCGCTTCCTCCATGCATTCCTTCAACATCCCGATATTGCATACGCCGGGACATACCGGATGACCGGGAAAATGCCCCCGGTACACATCGCATCCCGGCAACAACTCGACATGAAACGAAGGTGTATCCGAGCCATAATGGGCACTCCATACTCTATAATATGTATCTCTCAACCGCATGGCACTATGTTTTATCAGATAGTTTCATTTGTGTTTCCGCTATAAGTTCGTCTCCAATCCGGACTTCTCCACGCACCAAAGTAATGCCTTCCACTTCCATTTCAACCTTAATCGTCGTAGACAAAGTTTCCCCCACGACAGGGCAACGGTAACACCGGAACTTTTTCACCTCGCCGATATACCTCACTTCAGGTTCCGATACCCCTGCCTGAAGTGCCTTATAACCAAATAAAGCAGAAGCCGACTGGGCAATGTGTTCCACTATCCCTACTTCGGCAAGCCGTTTGCCCTCTAAGAAGAAATTATCATCCCGTATCAGGAAAAGGATTCCGGCACTATCGCCTTCCACCCTTTCCAGACGGTCTACCATCAATATCGGTTCCCTTTGGGGAATCAGCCTTGTGATTTCAACAGGTATCATGCGGCAGGCTGATGCGATTCGATATAATCGTATAAATCAGAAAACGTCTGTATCTGACGCAAATCGGATACCGGTATCTTCACTCTATAATTCTGCTGGATAAGCGCTACCAAATCCACCAAGCTCAAACTATCCAATGAAAGCGTATCCTTTACATTTGCATCCGGAGTAAACGCTTCGGCATTTACTTCAAATTCTTCTGCCAACAGAGCGTTGACCTTTTCTATAATTTCATTACGTGTCATACTAAATGTTTTTATTTATTGTTCTTCAAATTATAAATTCTTCACTATCAAGGTAGAGTTCGTTCCGCCAAACCCGAACGAGTTAGACAAGAACATATCGAAATGTGTTTCCTTGGTTTCGGGCAATACATGAATGCAAGCCGTATCCTCATCGGGATTCTCAAAATTGATATTGCCTGCAATGAAATCATTTTTCATCATCAGAATGGAATAAATCAGTTCGCTTGCTCCTGCCATCCACATTTCATGCCCGGTCTGGCTCTTGGTAGATGTCACCGGAACGGATAACCCGCCGAACACTTGTGCGATTGCCTGCGCTTCCCGCGCATCGCCAATACGGGTAGAAGTGGCATGCGCATTGATATAGCCAATCTGTTCAGGCTGCACACTGCCATTCTTCAAGCAAAGCTCCAAAGAACGTGCCGGTCCTTCTATATTAGGAGTGGAAATATGATTCCCGTTTCCCGAGAATCCCCAGCTGACTATTTCGGCAAGAATAGGCGCACCACGCTTTACGGCATGTTCATAACTCTCTACCACCACCGTGGCCGCTCCGCCTCCCGGAACTAATCCGTCACGGTCACGGTCGAACGGACGGCTTGCCTTTTCCGGCATATCTTCACGAACCGAGAACGACTGGATGCCGTCGAAAGCCGCCACACTATACAAATTAGCTTCCTGCGCTCCTCCGCATACAATGCAATCCTGAAGCCCGTTCCGTATCAGCAGATAAGCCAAACCTACCGCATGAGAGCCTGAGGCACAAGCCGCCGAAGCCGTCAGATTGATGCCTTTCAAACGGAACAGGCAGGCAAGGTTCATGGTCACCGTAGAATTCATCGACTGGAATATGGCACCGCTCCCGCATGCCGACGTATCATGAAACTCACGAAACTTATCCAAGGCATGCATGGTCGCTTCCGCCACCGAATCATTCCCATAGATAATGCCCACCTCATGCTGGTCAATATAATCCTGTTCCAACTTCGCATCCGCCAACGCGGCACGTGTAGCCATATAAGCATATTGAGCCTCTTCGGGCATGAACTGACGCAAGTTGCGCGACACAAAAGGCTTCAAATCGGGATGTTCGAGCTTAGCGCACAGTGCCGAACGGAATCCCAGTCCTTTACGTTCCTCGCTAAAACGATGCCGCTTTTTCCCTTGTACAAAGCATCGCGCACTTCGTCTAACGTATTTCCCAAGCATGACCAAATGCCCATGCCGGTAATTACAACTCTTCTTTCCATTTTACTAATCCTCTTACTATTCTATTTTTTTCGTATAACAACGACGCCGTTTCACAAGCGACGGATGCAAAGGCTTCCATTGAGAAAGCTCCCTCACATTGGTCTCCAATTGCGGACCCGTTTCCGCCCATGTAAAATGGTATTGATTATAAATCGGAATCAAATCATCAAAGAACAAGGCATTCACCCCCAAGCCCTGATAATCGGGACGCACAGCGATGAGGAAAAGATCGACCTTCTCCTCATGCTTCCATTTCAACGCCCGAAGCAGGCGAAGCCAACCCAAAGGGAATAGCTTCCCGTGCGTCTGGCACAAAGCTTCCGACAAACTGGGCATCGTAATCGCTACGCCTATCAATTCACCTTGCTCGTTCTCTATTATCGGAAGCAGGTTCTTGTCTATCAACGGCAAATAACGCTTCAAGTAATCATCAATCTGCCTGTCCGACAACTCTGTATAACCGAACAAGGGAGAATAAGCGGTATTCAATAGCTGGAACACCTTCCTGCCATACCCGCGTTTTGAGATATCTTCATCGGTCAGTTTCCGAACCCGAAGCCCGAACATTTCTTTCGATAACTTCGCCACACGGGCATACTTAGCCGGCACTTCAGCCGGCACATCAATCCGAATCTGCACCCAGTCTACAGCCTTCTCATATCCCAATGCCTCCAGATGTTGCGGATAATACGGATAATTATAGATGGTTATCATGGAACTGACTTGGTCAAAATCCTCCACCAGCATCCCCTCTTTATCGAAATCGAAAATGCCCATCGGACCTTGAATCGTATCCATTCCCCGTTCTTTCCCCCACTGCTCTACCGCACGAAGCAAAGCCGCGGATACTTCCCGGTCATCTATAAACTCAATAAAGCTAAAACGGACATTGCGCGTATGCCACTTCTCATTGGCACGGTGATTGATAATGCCGGCAATTCTGCCCACGACACGCCCCTCCGCATCGTATGCAATAAAAGGCTGGATGTCTGAAAAGTCAAGTCCGGCGTTCTTTTTCTTGTCAAAGGTATCCTGAATATCCGAATCCAAATCCGGAACATAATAAGGACACCCTGTATAAAGGTCATGAGGGAATCGTATGAAATCCTTCATCTCTTGCCTTGTCTGTACCTTTTTTATCTTCATATCTTTCATCATGCCAGCGAAATTATAAAATCACTATCTGACGGCAAAATGCAAAAGAGATATGGAAGATTTTTATCGAACAAGAGAACAAATTCTATAAACGCAGGGGCAAAAGGCATGGCTCAGCCATTCCAATAAGCATTCGACATAACTGCAACTACATTCAGAAGCTGTTTTGAATTTATCGCCCAAAGCACACACGAAAACGGATACATCAAGCCAAGAAAAACTTTTTGGAGAAATTCAAAACAGCTTCTCATACCCATTGCCAATCATTTGACTTGAGCAACGAATATAGCTGCATCGACAAACGCACCTATCTGTAATCGAGGTAGCATCATCTGTAATTCATTTACAATATGTATGCGGAGAATTGTTTATTTTTGCACCGTAGAAAATAATGCTAAAACAAGAAATATACTATGCAACTGATTAAAGACAAAGAATTCGGGGGCGAACGCCCGCTGTTCGCCTCGCACGACCTTCACTTGGATAACGTGACCATCCGCGAAGGAGAATCGGGCATCAAAGAGTGCAGCAACATCGTAGCAACCAATTGCCGTTTCGAGGGGAATTATCCGTTCTGGCACGTACACGGTTTTACCATTGACAATTGTTACTTTGCCGTAGGCGGACGCTCGGCATTGTGGTATTCCGACCATTTAATCATGAAAGATACCGTAATCGATGCCCCGAAAATGTTCAGGGAGATGAACGACATCACCATCGAAAACGTACAGATGAACGATGCCGACGAAGTGTTCTGGCGGTGCAACCGCATCCGCATAAAGGACCTCAAGCTGCACGACGGTACCTATCCGTTCATGTTCAGCAACGATATTTATGTGGACGGGCTGGAAAGCGACAGCAAGTATGTATTCCAATACGTGAAGAACGTGGAAATCCATAACGCGAAGATTACGACGAAGGACGCTTTCTGGGAAGTGGAGAACGTAACGATTTACGATTCGGAACTGAACGGTGAGTATCTGGGCTGGCACTCGAAGAACCTGCGCCTGGTTAATTGCCACATCTCCGGCGAACAGCCTTTGTGTTATGCCGAAGATCTGGTGCTGGAGAACTGTACTTTCGACCCGTCCTGCGACCGCGCCTTCGAATATTCTACCCTGAACGCCGACATCCGCGGGGCGATCACCAACATCAAGAACCCGATGTCAGGACGCATCATAGCAGACAGTATCGGCTCCATCACACTGGATGAAAACATCAAAGCTCCAGCCGATTGCGTGATAGAAACAAGGTAATAAAGAATTTTCACCACAGATTACACAGATTGATAAAATCATTTCCTCCGTATAATGGAATAATTATTTTTTTAGAAGCTGTTTTGAATTTATCGTGCGATGATTTGGGATGAGTTTTTGAGGCATTTTCGCTTCTGTGATGAGGAAGATAGCGGGCTATCTGACGAAGAACAGAAGCGGAAAGGACCAAAAAATCGCCCAAAGCACACACGAAAACGAACACATCAAGCCAAGAAAAACTTTTTGGAGAAATTCAAAACAGCTTCTTAATCTGCGTAATCTGTGGTGAAAAATGAGAATCTACGGCGTTTTTTATTTCAGCTTATCGTATTCCTCGTCCGTAACAGGTTCCAGCCATTCGTTGGAAGTGTTTTCTCCGAAAACTTCGAAAGCGAGGTGTGCAAACCAACTGTCGGCTGCCGCTCCATGCCAGTGTTTTACATTCGCCGGGATGTGTATCACATCGCCCGGAAGCATCTGTACGGCAGGCTTTCCTTCTTCCTGATACCAGCCGCGTCCGGCTACACAAACCAACATCTGACCACCTCCCTTCGTGGCATGATGAATGTGCCAGTTGTTACGGCAGCGCGGCTCGAAGGTCACATTCGAGAAAGGAACTTGTTCACCCGATACACGGGCAAGATAACTGTTTCCGATAAAATACTGTGCGTATGCCGTATTGGGCTCGCCGATAGGGAAAATCATTTCGCGCTGGAAAGCTGCCTTTCCGTTATCGTCCGCCACATCTTTCGCCCATACGTCTTTCGCCAGACGGAAAGCTCCCCATGCATTGGGCCATCCGGCATAGAAAGCCACGTGGGTCAACAGTTCGGAAATCTCGGTACGGGTCACGCCGTTGCTCTTGGCAAACTGCAAATGATGCGTAAGTGAAGAGTCGATAATGCCTTTTCCTACCAGTGTAGCAATTGTAATCATGCTGCGGTCGTGCGGACTCAGCCCGGGACGGTTCCATACTTCGCCGAAAAGGACGTCATCGTTCACCTTTGCAAATTCGGGGGCAAATTCCCCCAACTGCACACGTCCGGCAGTCTGTGTAATCTTTTCTTGTGCCATAGTCATTTGAATATTAGTTGTTGATACAAGCATCCCCAAAAGGATGACTTTCCTGATGTTCAGTTGAATAGATTTCATAGGAGTCAAGATTTTTATGATTATTACTTGATACAAAAATACCCCCTTTCCACGATATACCGCCTAACCAAATCACAGATGATTGTACCAGATTTACAGAAAATCTATGGAAAAACCTCCGAATTTCAGCAGATTAACGCAATATAATCTGTGAACTAAGCAGTTAGGAGAAAATCACGGAAGTTGGGAAAAGGGTTGAAAACCGTTTCTAAGCGGATTGAAGCAGGAGAACGGTTTCCTATTCGTTATCCATTGGAAATGCAGATTTAACAGTCTCCGTTTTATGTGCGCCGCTCTGCGTAGGTTTGCTTGTCAAGGTTTAATTCGTTGATTTATAGTTTTGCGACCAAAAAAGAACGAGTATGACAAGGAGCACATTTCGCGTGCTGTTCTATGCGAACGGCAGCAAGGAGAAGAATGGAATTGTCCCCATCATGGGACGGGTTACAATCAACGGAACGGTGGCGCAGTTCAGTTGCAAACGGAGCATCGCAAAGGAGCTTTGGGACGCAAAGGGCAACCGTGCCAAGGGCAAGAGTTTAGAGGCAAGGGAAACGAACCTTGCGCTTGACAATATCAAGGCGCAAATCATCAAGCACTACCAGCGCATATCCGACCGTGAGGCGTTTGTGACGGCAGAAATGGTGCGCAACGCCTATCAAGGCATCGGCGGCGAGTATGAAACGCTGCTCAAAGCCTTCGACCGTGAGAACGAGGTGTTCAAGAAACGTGTCGGCAAGGACAGGAAAATGGCGACCTATCAGTCAAGGGTAGTGGCAAGGAACTATGTGGCGGCATTCATCAAGTCGTTCTACAAGCGCAGCGACATGTCGATGCTGGAACTTACGCCCGACTTCATCAAGGAGTTTGCGGTCTATCTCGCCACGGAAGCGGGATTACGCAACGGCACGATATGGGAAAAGTGCATGTGGCTGAAAGGCGTGGTTATGCGTGCGCACTTCAACGGACTGATACCGAGAAATCCGTTTGCGCAATTCCACATCAGCCCGAATGTCAAGGAGCGTGAGTTTCTGACGGAGGATGAGTTGAAGGCGGTAATGACGCACGAGTTCGCAGACCCGAAGCTGGCATACATCCGTGACCTGTTCGTGTTTGCGAGCTTCACCGCCCTTTCTTTCGTGGACATCATGGAACTGACCAACGACCGAATCGTGGAGGTGAACGGCGAGAAATGGATTATCTCCAAGCGTCACAAGACGGGCGTACCTTTCCAAGTAAAGCTGCTGGACATCCCCTTGCAGATAATCGAGCGTTACCGACCGTTCCAGGAAAACGACTTGGTATTCCCCAATCTGAACTATTGGTCAATCTGCAAACCGTTGAAGAAGATGATACGGGAATGCGGCGTGAATAAGGACATCAGCTTCCATTGCTCACGTCATGGATTCGCAACCCTGGCTCTCTGCAAGGGTATGCCGATAGAGAGCGTAAGCCGCATTTTGGGACATACGAACATCGAAACGACCCAAATCTATGCGAAGATAACCGTGAAGAAGCTGGATAACGACCTCACGATGCTGGGCGACAAGTTGAGCAAGTCATTCGGTAACATCAAGGTGGCAGGGATATGAAACGGGCAACAATCACGATGGACGGAAGCGGCAGGGTTGCCGTACCGTCCGATATAGCCAATGTGTGGATGAGCGAAATGGAGTTGGTAACGCTGTTTGATGTAATCGCCCCGACACTCCGTGCCGCTGTCCGAGCCGTGTATAGGAGCGGAGTGTTGCAATCTTGCGAAGTGGAAAGGCGCATCAGTCTGCCTAACGGCTATTATGCGGACGTGTATGCCTTGCCGATGGTCGTAGCATTAGCTTTCCGTATCAACACGCCCAATGCCGCAAGGGTACGCAATGCCCTGTTGGAAAGGTTGTGCTCGCGAAAAGACAAACAAATGCTTTGGCTTTCGTTAGGCAACAGCACATCGTGTAAGTGTTAGCGGGTGCAGTTGCGTGTCAATACGCCCGTGCATTCACACAACCCAAGTCAGCCCGAAGAAGTGAGTATATCCGCTTCTCCGGGCTTTCTCTTTTCGCCTTTTGATGGCTGACATTATCCGTTCCGCTGCATTTTCTTATCCGTCGGTTTCTTTTGCGCCGTTCTGCATCGTTTTACGTATCAAGGTTTTATCCGTCCTGCCGTAGCTTTGCAACCATGTTTAATCCGCTTGCCGACAATACGTCGGCGGCACTAAATCTGTATTATAAACATGGAAAAGAAAGAAGAATTCATTAGAGTAGGCACCACGCTCTACAAGATTGTGAACCATCCCCGCATCGATGGCGGCTATGTGAGAAAACGCATCGCATGGAACGCCGAGACCTTGCGTCAGGACTACGGCAAGGACTACATGGCGGGCATCCCGAAGTATGACGGCTTCTGCACCGTACCCGACCATGTGGGTTACCGACCCGTAGTCGGCAAGTTTCTCAACCTCTACGAGCCGATAAGCCATATCCCCGAACAAGGGGATTTCCCCTGCATCCGCTCGTTGGTGGAACACATCTTCGGCGAACAATATGAGTTGGGTATGGATTATTTGCAGTTGCTGTATCTGTACCCCATTCAGAAGCTGCCCATCCTCCTGCTCGTGTCCGAAGAACGGAACACGGGCAAAAGCACGTTCCTTAACTTCCTGAAAGCCGTCTTCCAAAACAACGTGACTTTCAACACCAACGAGGACTTCCGCAGCCAGTTCAACTCCGACTGGGCGGGCAAGCTGCTCATCATGGTGGACGAGGTGGCAAAACTCGATCTGGAATCGTGTACGGTAGTATTCGATGATGTCTTTGGCCGCCATGTCAAGGTCGGTGGAGAAATAGATTTTATGTCCTCCCGATTCCGGATAATGAACCACGACTTTGATGTTGCGTTTCATCGCCTTTGAATAGGCCTTGACTGAGTAAGCCCTTCCTCCTTCAATGTCGAGAATCTCGCAACGCTGAAGGTCGAGTTTCTCAAAATCAATCTTCTCGCCTTTGATACGCGGCCGTCCCCTCTTGCCTGTGCGAACGCCGTCATGTGCATACCACAAGGCGGCATCATCACGCAGGCGGCTGATGACATGGAATCCCAACAAGCAGGCTTCACCCACGAACTTCGCCTTTGAGAACCAGGCGTCTGCAACGACATAACGTGTTATGCGGAGCAGCTTTTCGTACGGGCAATCCGCATGGACGAGCACACGCCGCATATCCACGCCACGGTCGTGCCGATAGTGACGGGAAAGCGCAGGAAAGCGAGGCAGAAGCAAGTGGATGGCAGACGTACCTACCGAAAGAAAGCCAACGCTGTACGCCTGTGTGCCGATGACCTCATGAGCCGTGAAAGGCTTGTCGCCTACCATGACAGCTATGCCGCAGCAATGGCGAAATACGGCTTGCAGCGTGGCATACGGGGTTCGGAGGCGCGGCACACTACCACCTCCCAATACTACCGTGAACTGAAACGGCAGACGGGAGAGCTTGAAGCCAACGTGCGGCTGTTGCAGACCGAGCAGCAACAAGCGGAACAACAGCTTGACGAAGTACGGAAAGAAATCAGGTCGGAGAAGCTTGAAGCCGCCAAGACCGAGGCGAAAACGGCACTCGTGGCAAAGGTCGGTTCTCTTTTGGGCAGCAATAAGTTGAAAGAGGAAAGAGAGGGATTACAGCAACGTATATCTGTGCTTGAAAATCAGAACGAAGAATTGATACAGCATATCAAGACAATGGAACTTGAACATAGAGAAGAACGCACCAAGTTCAACGAGTATATGTACAAGATACAGCGGTACTTCCCTCATGTAGAGAAACTACTGCCCTTGATTGACTTCTGTCGAAACACCTTGAAATTCTCTGAAAGAGTAATCCAAGAGCTGTGCAAGTTGAAGAAAGTAAGGCTGAAAGGTGATTTCTATTCTCCTGAATTCAACCGAAAGTTTCGTGACGAGAATGCGGCTTTCTCGTTTGAAGAGAACAAGAACAGGAAAGGGCATTACCACATATGCGTGAATGATATTCCGCTTGTGCAATGGTTCAGACAGAAAGCGAATGAATGGAGAAACGGTTTGGGGATTATACCTACAAGGCAGGATAAGGGGATGAAAATATAGGATGAACTCAAAAATCTATTCCAAAAGCAAATAAAAGCATTAAAAGATAGGGGATTACCGAGAAAATCCCCTATCTTTGCACATATTGATTTTTAGAATTCGCAGTTCATTTTGTATAAAATATGCAAATAATTAATACAAAGAAATTGAAGATATCAAGTCCAAACTTAGAGGACTTAGGCTGTTATGCTTTATCTCCAAAAATTTATATGCAAAAAGATGGGAACGTGCCTTCCCCCCCTCCCCCTTTAATCGAAAATTATTCTTTAATGATAAATGATGATAAATTGGGATTTTATATTAAAACAAGTTCAATGGTAATAGATAGTATCCCTATGTTTTCTCATACTAAGTTGTTAGAAGAATTGAAATTAAATCGTGAATTAAAAGTTTATTATCCATTCTCTATAACTTCCTTGTTAAAGGAATTAATTATTGTCACACTAAAGGATGGAGATAAGTGGTATGAATTAGTTGGAGAAAAAGTGGAAGTCAGTACAACCAATTATATTAACATTATAGCTAAACTATACATTGGGGCATATACACGTTATTCTTTAACTAATAAATTGGCAATAGAAGATTTGCATTTATCTATAAACAATAAAGCTACTCCTAAGGATAACTATTGGGATAATGTGTCTGATTATCAACCTGTAGTAGAAATACCTATAGATATGCTGTATTCAGTGGAAGTAAGAGGTGGAATATCTGTTCCCACTAAAAAGTTTACAGGGTTTGGTGAGTCATTTTGGACACCTGATAATATCTGTTTTTCTTACTTAAATCTTAGAATCGACTATTCTACAAAAATAATAGAAGGAAATTATTCTGATTGTCAAGAGCTTTCAGGAGGCAGAAGGACTTCAAATGGATGGGAGGATAAATACCATCAATATAATGCTTGTTTTTATAAGGCATTTGATTTTATTTTAAGCATAAAAAAATACATTGACCATTTGCCTGATATTCTTGCTCCTATAAATGGTTATATCCAATATAAGGATGAATCTTGCTTTCCAAAATATCTGACAATTGCATTTGAGAAAGAATTAACATTTAAACAAACAAATGAGGTAATGAAATTTAGTGTTAGTGGTTCTGAATATATTTTTTATTCATAAATTGATATTGCATCTTAAATAAGCAACGGTGACTAATAGTATATAGGAATCACCTCTTCCCATTCCGAACAGAGAAGTTAAGACTATGTACGCTAATGGTACTGCAAAAGTGGGAGAGTAAGTGTCGCCAAGGTCTGAGGTTGAGGCTCACAGACCGCGCAAAGAGAATGAGTCTCGTGGAAAAATAATTTTAAGATCAAAAAATGGGAAAAAACTGTTTTTTATCGTAGATCGGAGAATTCATTTCCAAAAGAATTCTCCCTACACTTAGAAAGGCTACAGCAGATGAATAGCTTAGAATATGTACAATATCGTTAATCGTAACAACTTTATCAATGCATCCGCAGTTTGTTAACATAATCCCTGCACCCGTTAAAGATATTTTTGAAAAAAGTTCCGATGAAATTCCAGACAGAACTGCCATGAAGCTTTACCGTTCCTATTACACTATGATAAGTTGCAGCCATCTCAGCACCCGCATCACTGCCATAATGAAGTGAATTGTTGCGCTGAGTTATCAGCTTCCGGATGGTCCGTTCTGCCAGATTGTTGTCTATCGGAAGATCCCCATCGTCCAGAAAAGCAAATAGTTCCTTCCAAAACTTCTTCAAGTAATTAAGAGCTTCTGTATAATACTGGCTTCTAAATTCTGAATTCTTCGACAGTTCACTCTCCAACAGGCTGCGCAATTCTATCAGGTGTTCCTTCGTTTCCAAGCTTTGCCTTTCCCGCAGCCTCTCTTCCGGAGTAAGACCGGCTTCATCATAAATATGTTCTTTAGAAAAGAACCACTTTAAAAGCTTTGAAAAACGTTCGGCTACCGGTTCGCCTCCTTGATTACCGGCTTTAACGAACTTATTGTTCATATGAGACATACAAACCTGATGGATAGTATCCTTAAACTGAGCCGATTTCAACTCATCGCCGATAAATACATAAGCGTTGTATCCGTCGGACATGATGCTCTTCAATTCCGCATCACCCAGGAAGTCTGTAAGCACCTCACGGCCGCGGGAGCCATTCTCATAGAAGAAAATGGCTGTTTTCTGAGCCTTGTTGACCAATACCCAGATGTAACACTTCTTGTAGTGGTCATATTTGCGCACCTTGCACCAGGTCTCATCGCAGTTCACAACCGAGTCCTTTTCCAAGGCAACGGATTTCAATACACGAACCAGTTCATCAAGGTATTTCTTGCCTTTCTTAAGCCAGTTGCGTAAGGTGTTTTTAGAAATGGTCATGCCCATATCCGTCAGCCATTGGTGCAGAAGGCCGAAGGTCACATTCTTTACGTAAACTTCATAGGCTATGGCCTGCAGAAATTCAGGAGTGGCTTTAGTACCCTCAAATTTAGTGATTACCTCCGGATGGCCTTCTGAGGGGAAATACCCCCACTTCGGCTTTTTGCCCGGCTCTGCATAATGGACCATCTCAAAACATTCTTCCGTAAGGAAGGTACGGAAACTGAACACACGTACCATCCTTCTTTCAATGATACGTCCGGGAACCTTTGTCAGATCAGACGGATGCTCTATCGCTTCTCCGGCCACTCCCATTGTTTTATACCTCTCGGGACGATTGCCCGGGTCACGTTCCTTTTCGGAGAAGAGCCGGCTCATTCCAAGCTCCGTTATTGTCTACAGAATCCGTACGGAGTGTATCGTCCGTACCGTCATAATCATCTTTCTCCTTTTGCCGGTCAGAAGCACTCTTTTCTGCCTTGGAGTGTATCCTTTGACGCCTGTCTCCAAAACGTTCCTGATTGGCAAAATCAAGTCTTTTCCTGAAGGGACTTCGCCTTACGTTCAGCCGATTGGCGAAGCTTACGCTCTTCTGACAACCGGTTTTCCAAATCGGACTGTTTCGATTGCATGGAGGACACCTGATCCTTCAGTTCCTTCATCTGAACCATGAAATCCTCCAAGACAAGCTTCATGGCGTCATTTGTCAACCTGAGGTCCTGATTCTGCTCAGCAAGGTATTGTATGTACCGGTCTTTTTGATCGTCTGCCATACCTTCACTATAATTTATAGGATTCCGTGAGTAGGTTTCCCTACTCAACAATTCCCTTTTTGAGTCGATTATATGTTGCAGTTCGATCATACTTAAACCTTTGATTTACAGATATAAAGGTACTGAAATAATCGCGAAAACGCAAGTAAAAGGGCATATTAATTATCTGATTTTTAATGTTTTAACTATAGGATTCTCAAGAATCAGGACCACATCTTTCCAATCAATCCGATAAACGGTATCCGCCCCGTTCCGCTCCACTTTCATGAACTGGTAGCCCGCGACAAACTTCTTTTCGAACAGGCTGTATGAATGATTGTCAAATGAAAACATACGGACTATTCTTCGGTTTCGCGACATGACAATAAAGACATCCCCGTCACAGGGTTCCCGGTGAAGCCGTTCACGGATGATGGACAACACACGGCTGTGCTTGCAACGCATATCGGTAAAGTCACGCACATAATAAAAATGATTCAGGCCGGTAACACTCAGCATAGACCCTCCAGCTTCTCTATCATCCGGACTAAATCCTGATAGCTTAAATTCTTTTGGGACAAGTGTAACCCATTACTGATACGGATGTCTATCCATATGCGGGCGGGATTGTCATTACTGCTTCTTGATACAGGTTGTAGGTCACCAATTTTTTTTTCTTCATGGGTAATCTCAGGAACACCATCAACCTGGACTTCAACTACTTTTTTGCGGGTATCCTTAAACCACTTCTGGAAAATGTTATAAGGAACTTTGTATAACCTTCATAATCATTATAGTAACTCATACATCTTCTTTTTGGTTACAAAAGTAAAAATATATCTATAAAATACACCCATTAATATTGTTAAAAAATAGAAACCGCAAATAAAATCTCACATTACAATGCAATGTGGCAATTATTAATCATATGTATTCTGTCACATTAATACTATGGAAAATAAAGAATTGAATATGAGTTTTCCTCATTTGATTATATTTTCTTATTTTTGCATCCGTAAGAATTACCCAAACAAGCAAAGTGATGCAGACCGCAGCAACATGAACGGTTGCCAAATCATTACCACAAAACGTGATAATTCTTCTAACTCTCTTGATTTCAAAGAGGTATATTCCTTATACAGATTTACGGAAAATCAATGGAAAAACCAAAGTCCAGCGGATATCGCCACCGTCATCATCCGCACCGGCACCGGTTAGTGGTTGTCGCGGAACAGACTACCGCCACAGAGCAAAACAAGGATGGTATCACCTTTGAAGAATGTTTGGCTATGACAGAACCGGATGCTTATGGAAGCACTGAATGATACGGACATCCTTTCAGCCCTAAAGGATATTCAAAAAAAGACAAATCACTCATTATGCTATCGGTATAAATTTATGCATTTTGTTGATGTCACAATTCCGACATGCTGTCTCCGTCCCGTTCGGCGCACATCACTAAACTGTCTTTATCTCACTCAGATTACTTGAAAGGCTTTCGTTATTATCTTCTTGCCTCAACGCAGATAGCTTCGTCTGGTGTAAGATTAATAATTAGTGTGTCCAGTTCTACGTTCCTAAAAAAGCAGTATCAAACGCCCTTGTTATTGTTCATATTATGCTCTGAAATTTAACACTTTAGCAGGCAAAATAGTTTTTTGAAGATTTGTGTATTTCATTGATATTTAGTAATTTAGTAGAATAATTAAGTAACTGAAAACAATGAAAAAATCAGATTCAAAATCCAATAAAGAGACCCTGGAAGAAGAGGTAAAACGTCTTCGTAAAGAAAATGCCAAACTGAAATCTCAAAAAGCAGCCAAAGAGGCTAAGCTTAAAGAAGCGAGAAAGGAACTTAAAAAAAAAGACGTAAAGACCGTGACTGTGACCGAAGAACAAATGAAATTGTTATCGAACATATTCCCGGACATAGATACTCTCTTCTGATTGTTCAACTTTGTGTATTGATTTACATTCGTACCAACTGCGGACTCCGCACCGTTGTTAAGATTCTGGAAATTTTCAACGAAGTGCTTGAAGGAAAATGCGGCAAGGTTCCATGCTATAATACCGTAGAGAATTGGATGAAGAAGCTGGGATTATCCACTTACGAAAATGATAATAAACCTACAGATAAAAAGTTTGCGTATATCATTGACGAAAGTATTATGGTCAATCGGGAGAAACTTCTTTTTGATTCTGGGCGTTTCCGCCGAACATCCCGGACATCCTCTTAAGCATGAGGACGTTACGGTTGTCAGCATGAAATCCTGCGGCTGGCTTTTAAAGGAGACGACATCAAGCAAGAGATTGAAAAGTCCATTGAGAAGAACGGGGCTAAACCTGAATATGTAATCAGCGATCAGGCCCATAATCTCACAAACGGAATTTCGCAATCGGGATTGTTGCACCATATCGACATCAGTCATGCCATGGGTACATGTTTGAAACATGCTTATGGCAACGAGCCTGATTTCGTGAACTTTACTACTATTCTTGGAAAGGTCAGATTGCAATATCATCTTACAGACAAGGCTTATCTTTTACCACCCAATATGCGTAGTATTGCCAGATTCATGAATATGAACTCATGGGTTGATTGGGGCAACAAGATGCTTGGTTGTTTTGCTAGCCTCCCAAAGGAAATGCAGGATGCATACTCCTTTGTCCTTGATTATAAGGAGCTATTGGTTGAATTGAAGACCGCCGTTGCTGCTGTTGAACATATAGAAACAATCTGTAAAACAGAAGGCTTTAATCTTGCTAACAGTAAGAAATGCAAGAATTATATTACGCGGCACATAATAGGCAATGCAAACAACCGTAGAGCTATGCTTGGAATCAAGATTTTGGAATACCGTAAACAGCAGGAAGAGAAGTTGAATGATATTTATGAATCACGCAACATCTCTTCTGATATCATTGAATCAACATTCGGTGTTTTCAAACAAAAAAGTCGCCAAACAAACTGTATGGCATAACTCCTTTTGTCCTGTTTATACCGTTACACGCAAAACTAGAAAACAAATCTGCCACTAAGACATTTAATTTCAAAGAGCGCTTATGTAATGTTAAACTAAAGGACATTGATACTTTTGCTAATAATCACATGTCCACAAACTGGGTTACAGTACGCACCAAACAGCTCAAAAATGTGGGCTAAATTGGGAACATTAAACTGGACACCCTAATTAATAATCTTCCGCTTGTAAGATTAATAATCTTCCGCTTGTAAGATTAATAATCTTGCAGCCTGAAGATTAATAATCTTACAGCAGATGCACCTATATGCGTTTGCCGACACACCTATATCCGCGGGCTTCCGCAACCGGCTGCGTCTTGCTATGATACTATTGAATATCCGCAATGAACCCATGTAGGGGCGGGGTTCGCCCGCCTGTATGCACCTACGTGGATGTATTCGGGCAGGCAAACCCTGCCCCTACAGGTAAATGAAAAAGGCGTGTTGCGGCATATTCTTTTTCCTGAAAAGATATTGCTTTTATCCTGAAAAATAGTGAATAATATTATGTAACTTTGTATTTATCAAACAAAAAGGTGAATATACACTATGAAAAGTATTATCCTGTTTATAACATTATCCAGCGCTATTTGCATAAGTTGTAGCAACAAGCGACAGCAACTACAACCGGAAGCCACACCGGACAAAGAGCCGGCTATAACCGGTGGAAACGATACGGCTACAAACATTCGAATAAGCAGTCAAGATACATTGCCAGACAAGGATACCATTGTCTACGACATACCGGAATGCTGCCTTTGGTACGCCAAAGACTTGCCGGATGAATACAAGGATAAGCCTGTTTCCATGTGGGCGGAACATGCTGTATATTGGGAGAATGTGCACGCCGTCAATATATTTGTATCAAATCCAACGAACGCACAACTATCATTCGGGAGGTATTGGGACATAGATGTTTGGAAGGAAGAGAAATGGGTTTCCCCGGAAATGAAAGTTTCCTGCATGATATGGCCTGATGACGAATTTATAATGCATAAAGGCATGTTGTTGCATTGTTTCCGTTTTCCTGTTGGTAAATATTATCATCTGCCCAAAGGGAAATACCGGATAAGCAAACCCTTCGGCTTGGCAGGAAAGAGTATAGAGTTGAATACAGAATTTGAAATCAAATAGTCTTTTTATGAAAACAAACGTGTTAGCATTAGTTATCAGCCTGTGGGCGACCTTTTCGCTGCAAGCGCAGACAAACGAACGTTACATCGAAGTGACAGGTACATCCGAAATCGAGATTGTTCCCGACAAAATCCATTACCTCATCGAAATCCGCGAATACTTCGAAGAAGAGTTTGACGGGAAATCGAAGCCCGAAGAATACCGTACCAAAGTGCCCTTATCGGAAATAGAACAAGGATTGAGGGATGCACTTACCCAAGCTGGCATCTCGCCCAACGCCGTCCGTACACAAGAAATCGGCGACTATTGGCGCCAGCAAGGACAGGACTTCTTAGTTTCCAAGAGCTTTGACATTACACTGACCGACTTCAATCAGATAAATGAAATAGTCAGGCGAATAGATACAAAAGGCATACACACCATGCGTATAGGCGAGTTGGAAAACAAAGACATGCCGGCATATCACCAAAAAGGAAAAATCGAAGCGTTAAAGGCTGCACAACAGAAAGCCGCTTACCTGGTAGAAGCATTGGGCAAGAAATTAGGCAATGTCATACGCATCGTAGAAGAAAGCAGCAACACGGCTTTTCCGTTTGCACAAAGCAATGTGCTTTCTTCCGATGCGGCATCATTCGACAGTTTCCGCACCATCAAGAAAAACTATTCCATGCTCGTGCGTTTTGAAATCATAGATTAGGAACATTTCACCGCAGCGGACACAGAGTTCTACAAAAAAGATAACGAATCCGAAAATAGCCTGTGTAGGGGCGTATCGCATACGCCCGAATAAGCCAACTCATCCACGAAGATGTTTTCTGGGCGTATGCGATACGCCCCTACAGAGGATGTTTGCGGTATTCAATTTTTATTGAACGGTAACTTGAAAGAGAATGGCTCATCAATGTGAGACCAGCTTCAATCCGATAATGGAGGCTATCAAAGTAGAGATGAAGAAAAGACGGAGAAAGGATACCGGCTCGTGAAAGAACACGATGCCAAGAACCACTGTACCTACCGCACCAATACCTGTCCACACCGGATAGGCTGTACCGATAGGCAACGTCTGCACTGCCTTTGCCAACAATACCATACTTAATGTAAGACTCAGCAAGAAACCGGCGCCCCAAAGATACCAGCCGGTGCCCGATGCTTCTTTCATCTTACCCAAACAAAAAGCAAAGCCGGACTCAAAGAATCCGGCAACAATCAGAATAATCCAGTTCATACGGCTTTCTTATTTCTTTTAATAAAATGTGGAGGCAAAGATACGATTTTTTATTCACACCACACCTTGCAAACTATTTATTTTAGAAGCTGTTTTGAATTTATCGTGCGATGATTTGGGATGAGTTTTTGAGGCATTTTCGCTTCTGTGATGAGGAAGATAGCGGGCTATCTGACGAAGAACAGGAGCGAAAAGGACCAAAAAATCGCCCAAAGCACACACGAAAACGAATACATCAAGCCAAGAAAAACTTTTTGGAGAAATTCAAAACAGCTTCTTAGTAGATGTTGAGAATTAGTTTATACTTCTCGCAACATTAATTTGTGCATTCTGTATATGCCATGTAGTAGAGACGATGTGCACATCGTCTCTACAGAAACGGTGCGAAATGTTCAAGGAAATGCACAAATTCATACCGTGCATGGTATATATAATGTGTCAGTTCAGAAACGCGAATTATTTTAATTTACGATTTGACAATTTACTATCTGCTATTTGAGCATTAAATCGTACTTCGTAAATCGAAAAATAGTAAAAAGAATCTGCGCTAATCTGCGAAAATCTGTGTTTCTGATAATATCACACTTACTTCCCAAAATAAGTATCCAGCAAACGCCGTGCAGCCGAAAACGAGGAGGTCTTGCCTGAAAGCACCTGCTCTTCTTCGTATGCCAAAAGCGAAGATACGGCGGGATTATTGTAGAAGCTATCGCGCAGCTGCTCGTTAATGGATTCGTACATCCAGTATTTTGCCTGCTCGTTACGACGGTGTTCGAAATATCCGTTCGCCTTCACAAATGCAAAGTATTCGTATATCATGTCCCAGATTTCCTTGATGCCAATGCCATAGAAACCGGAATAAGTCAGCACTTTGGGTATCCAGCCGGATTCGGGAGCCGGAAACAGATGCAAGGCATTGCGGAAATGGGCTGCAGCCAACTTCGCCTTTTCAATGTTGTTTCCGTCTGCCTTATTGATGACAATCGCATCTGCCATCTCCATGATTCCACGCTTAATGCCCTGCAGTTCATCTCCCGTTCCGGCAAGCTGGATAAGCAAAAAGAAATCCACCATCGAATGCACTGCCGTCTCGCTCTGCCCTACTCCGACAGTTTCTACAAAGATTTTATCAAAGCCTGCGGCTTCGCAAAGGATAATGGTCTCGCGCGTCTTGCGTGCCACGCCACCCAACGAACCTGCCGTAGGACTGGGACGGATAAACGAATCGGGATGCACCGAAAGTTTCTCCATACGGGTCTTGTCTCCCAAGATACTTCCTTTCGAACGCTCGCTGCTGGGGTCGATGGCAAGCACGGCAAGCTTGCCTCCCTTCTCCAGGACATGCAATCCGAAAACATCTATCGAAGTACTCTTGCCAGCACCGGGCACACCGCTGATACCTATCCGTACGGAGTTGCCCGAAAATGGCAGGCATTTCTCTACCACTTCCTGCGCCAATGCCTGATGCTCGTGCTTGACACTCTCTATCAGGGTAACCGCCTGGCTCAATACCGTAATGTCTCCCTTGAGAATACCTTCTACATACTCGCCTGCCGTAAACTGGCGGCGTTTCGGACGTTTTCTTGCTTTCAGATACGGGTTTATCGTAGCAGGCTGGTCAATGCCCTTGTTTACCGTCAACCCTTTGTATGCTTCATTGTTTTCGGGGTGTTCCATAGTTTTTTTATTTAAGAAGTTAAGAAGTTAAAGGAGTTAAGAAGTTAAAGGAGTTAAGCCAATAGAGTCGTAAATGTCAGCAAAAGTATCGGCTTAACTCCTTAACTTCTCTAACTCCTTAACTCCTGATTATATCATAGCAATTTCGCCTTCACACGAATAGTGACCGAAGGCTTTGCCGGGTCGTTCGTTATCATCAACACACGCGGTGTGCCTTTTACGCGCGACAAGTTCTCTGCCAAGACCGTAATCTTCATCTTCGTTGATTCGCCAGGTTTCAAGACCGTTTTTTTCAGGCTTACGGCAAGAGCAATGCTGTTTACCTGCATATCCTGAATCTCCAGATTCGATTTACCGGTATTGGTAATGACAATGTGCTGCGATTTCTTTTGCGTAGGCTTCAAGCCCGCAAACTCCAATTGAGTAGCCGAAAGCGAAAGTTGCGGAGGGTTGTTCTTCTGCTGTGCGGTCATCTTGGAAAAATCGGGAAGCAAAGCGATTGATACAGGTATCTCATTATCTGAACCAACCTTGTCACCGGGGAAACGCGACAAATAGACCGAAGTGCGTGTAATGCCCAATTTCGGCAATTTATCGGTGTCCAGCGTCACCACAATCTTTCCGTTCTTGCCACGTCCCAATACTTCCGGTGTCGCTTTTGCCGACAGATAAGGAGGCAAGTGCATCAATACCGGCGTATAGGTCTTACTGGATGTATTCGCCACCAGAATCGTAAACTCCGGACGTTCTCCCTTATTGACATTCTCAAACTCGATTTCTTCTTGATTCAGGTGCACCGAACCGAATCCGTAAGGATGCGTAAACGAATAGTTCTTGGCATCGGCTGTCACCTCTCCGTTGAACTCCAAATAAACGGGAACAGCACTGGCATTGCAATATACGCCTACTTCCTTATAGAAATGTCCGATGGCTTCGGCATCGAACACTGCGCTAACGGTTCCCTTACCGCCTGCAGGTATGGGATGTTTGGTCCAATCCACCTCAACACATCCGCACGAAGCGGTTACATTCGAAATGACCAACGGTTTGTCACCGGTATTGGTAAACTGGTAAGTAACTGTAGTGGGATTGCGCCAAAGTATATACCCCAAGTCTTGCTTCTCGCGGTCGAATGTAATTTTCGGCTGGGCGTATGCCGTAAGCGCCACACCAAGCATTATGCTGAATAAAAATAGAATCCGTTTCTTCATCTTTTGCATGTACTAATTTCGAGAGAACAAAGATAAAGAGAAAATCAAAGACAGACAAAAAACCAAGCATCGAAATAAATTTGAAACGCAGATTAACGCGGATTCACGCAAATTATAGAAACTGTTTTGAGAAGCTGTTTTAAATTTCTCCAAAAAGTTTTTCTTGGCTTGATGTATCCGTTTTCGTGTGTGCTTTGGGCGATTTTTTGGTCCTTTCCGCTCCTGTTCTTCGTCAGATAGCCCGCTATCTTCCTCATCACAGAAGCGAAAATGCCTCAAAAACTCATCCCAAATCATCGCACGATAAATTCAAAACAGCTTCTGAATTTATCAATCTGCGAAAATCCGCGTTGTTCTGCGTTTCCTTTATCTCATCCTTTTACTTCACCGTCAAGGTCTCGCCTGCGGTATAGCCGCTATACTCGGGAGCGTATGCCGACTGCACCGTAGCACTTCCTGCCTGATACGTTCCGGCACGGTCGATATAGACGGTATATTCCAGCTGGTAAGTGCCCTTCTGCATCCGGTCGATAAAGAACGAAGTAGAAGCATCGCGACTTACCCGGTAATAACCGATACCTCCGCTCCAGCTATATCCGGAGAGCTGCTGCTCGGGCTCCATACAGGCGGCACGCTCGTCTTTCACTTGCACAAAGTCCATATCCCGGTCTGCCGAAACAGTCAGACGCACCGTCACCTTATCGCCTACATGCAACTCGGCATTGCGCGAAAGGGCTTTTCCGTCACGATAAAGCGTACGTTCGATTTGCAGACCAGTTCCTTTCGAAGGCAATACCTTGTCCATATCCTCCAGGTATTGGGCGTAAACGGCTCCCCATCCCAGTCCTTCACCGGTACGGCTGATACGGATATCATCTGCCTCGGCATCGGTTCCGGTAAAGGTCTTCCGGGCATAACCCAAAGCATCCTGCGGAGTCTGCCAGGTAGTCTTGCCTACCGTAGCTTCAATGCTTCCGCCTTCGCCCAGCGTATCGCTTCCCATACACAAGAAAGCATATACGGCATCAGCAGTCGAAACGGAACTTTCCCACACCTGCACCTGCTTCTGCTTCAAGAGCCATTGCTTCATGCCGTTCAGCATACTGGTGTCCGGCGCAATGCGGTAGATGGCTTCCATTGCCGCCACTTGAGCCGGAATCTTATAGCTTCGCCACGAATAGGCAGCTTTCGGCGTATCGAAATACAAGCCCATTTCTTCGGTGCCTACCAGATATTCCTTAATGGACTGTACCAATTCGGATGCCTGACCGGACTTGCCTGCCCCCTGCATCACCAGGGCAATCATCGCTTTCTCACAGATGGAATAGTCTGCCGAACGGTTTTCCAGTTTCGCGATGAAATAATCATTCACCTGTCCGTCGGCATGATTTGCCGCCAGCTTGTCAATAGCACATATATACAGATAATGTACAATCTGCCCGTCAGGCCATACGGTCAGCTCATTCTCCGCTTCCCGGCGTTTCATCTGTTCGTATTCCTGTTGCGCCTCTTTTTTCAAGTAGTCGACAGCACGCACATACATGTTGCCCACGCCTTGGTCCAGCTTCACCTGCATGGCTTGCAGGCGTGCCAGCATCTCGACGATTTGGGTGGTAATATAACGGCTTCCTGTCATTCCCTTGTACCAGCTCCACGAACCGTCAGGCAGTTGCAAGGCTTCCAGTTTACCGATAGCTGTCTGCTGGCGGTTCGACATCGTATTCAGGTCGAAAAGCAAGGCAATACGGCGTTTCTGTTCCGCTTCATCGGTCGCCTCGGCAACCCACGGTGTCTCGGCAAGCAAAAGGTTCTTCAGGTCCTGGTTGCGTTCCAGGTTGCTGAGCAAGGTTTCCTTCCCTGCTCCTTCAGCTTTCCACGTACGGAACACTTCTTCGATGCGCGGATTCGAACGGACGATGTGCGCAGCCAATGCATTGGCATAATATGCCGAAGCCCACGACAAGGCATCTTCTTCCGAAGGATTTCCCATCACCGGAAGTGCCTGTACGGCATACCAGTCGGGATTGGCGGTCATCTCTACCGTCAGGCGTTTCTCTGTAGCGGTCTTGCTCCGCTTGTTGAACAATTCCTCGGCAGCTACCGATTTTGTTTCGGTTCCGTCCAGTTGTACAGGTACGGTCTCGGTCATCCATTGCTTATCGGTCAGTATAGGCAAATAATGCTGTTCCCCGTCGCTATATTCACCGGCTTCCGCTACGATTTTGCAAACCAGCACATCATAGGTTTCGGGCACTTCGAAAGTGAAATGCACCGTTCCCGTCTCGCCTTCACTTACCGAGAACGATTGCTTATCGTGTGCCACGACCTTTCCTGTAACCGGATCCGACCATTCAATGCGGGCGATTCCGGATACGGTTTCCATTGATAAGTTGACCAGCGAAGCCGCTATCACCGCACGGTCTCCCCTCCGGATAAAGCGCGGCAAGTTGGGCTGCACCATAAAGGGTTTCGAGGTCTGGACCGTATCAACCAACAAACCATAATCCATAGCCCGCGTATGGGCAAAGCCCAAGAAACGCCATTGGGTCAGGGCATCGGGCACGGTAAAGGAGATGCTCACATTGCCCAACGAATCGGTGCGCAGGTTGGGATAGAAGAAAGCCGTCTCGGCAAAGTTCTCGCGCAGGGCAGGCACCGGCATTTGTTCTGCCTCCGCACTTCCTACACCCTTCACATCGGCGATGCTGATTTGTATTTCACCTCCACCTACATCCCCTTTCTTCATTTGGAAACCGGGAGCCGGTGCAGCCATATCCGCCGCAACTGCGCCTTCCAATGCGCTCAGTTGTTTCACTTCTACCATTTCTTCCTGTACCATATTGGCACGGCTCATCATGATTCCCCTTATCCGAAAGCCTCCTAACCGTATCGAATAAAGCCTGCTATAGTCTCCATAAAGCAAGTCGAAGCCCTCGCCGGGATAGGTTATCGGGAAATCACCGTACATCCGTAGCCGCTGGAATGCCGAAGCGAAATCGGCAAGCACGTACATCGCCCGGCGCGGGAACGAAAGCCCGAAACGCCAGTCGTGCTTGCGTAACACGTCCAAAGAAGCATCGTAGAGTGTAGCCATCAGGTTGGCTTCCGCCGGCATCCCCGAAGGACGGGCGATGTGCAGCGTCCAAGTCTCTTGTCCGCCCGGTTGCAGGCGGTCGCGGAATGTTTCCCATTTCATCATCAACCGCTTATCGGGCACGGGACGAGTCAGGAGCGACTGGTTGGTATACAGGTTTCCTTTACGCATAAAGGTGAATGCTACGGTCACCGCATCACCATACGCCTCACGATAAGGGAAGCTGAACGCCTTGAGTTCCTTTTCCAGCGTCACTTGCCGGGATTCGATACGCCGTTGTCCATCGTATACATCAATGAAAAGACATACCCCTTCCTCGTTCGTTCCGATATAGAACGTGGGCGGCTCCTGGCTTCCGAAGCTATCGCCGTCTTGATAAAACCAGGCGGTTTTTTCTACCGGCGAGGTGCGGTCTGTCTTAGAGAAAAGCACGAAATCCTGCTCTGCCGTGCAAGGACGACCCTTTTCATCTTGTGCCGAAACCTCCATGCGGTACCTGCCCGAAGGCAATGCCCACACGTCCGAAGGCACAAACGATTGCATCGACTCTGCCTTGCCTTCGTAACGCAAAGCACCTTTCTTGCCCTCCTTATCCAAGGCATATACCTTGTATGCCACTTCCACCTGCACGGGCTGTCCGTTCAGGTTCATCGCCTGCACCTGGATGCGTTCCTGCTTTTCGCGCATCACATTTGCGTTCAATCCCTTCAGTTGCAAGCCGAGGGTCTGCTCGCCGGCAGGCAAAGCCAGTTCGCCCTGACGGGTCTCGCCGGCACCGTCGGTCACATCCGCCGATACCTTATAGATATAATAGGTATGCTCCGCCTCGTAATCGGGTTCTGTCAGCCTGGCACAGATATAAAACTTGCCATCGGCATCGGTCTGCGTTTCGCCCGAAAGCAATTCTTCCGTTGCTCCTTGCCAGCGGAACCACGACATTTCGGTACGGACAACACGGTATTTCACCCGAGCATTGCGCACCGGAGCACCGGCATACGTCTTTGCCTCAGCCGATACCCGCACCGAATCGCCCATCGTATAGGCTTCCTTGTAAGGGTCGAACCGCACCTCGAAAGTAGGCCGTTTGTACTCGTCTACCTGAATCACCACCGACCGGTCATAACCTGACAGGTAATACTGGCCCGGAAGCAAATTATCGGGCAAGGCAAACTCGTGCGAGAAAACCCCGAACTCATCGGTACATACATCGGCTTCGCCCACATTCTGAGAGCCTCTGTAAAGCTTCAGTTTATCCTTGGCATACGAAGCCACATGGATGGAGTCTCCCTCCTGCCCGTATACCACACCCGATACATATACCGTCTGTCCGGGACGGTACAACGAACGGTCGGTAAACAGGTCGGCTTGTTTCTTCCACCCTTCCGAAGCCACATCCACTATACCATTGTTTGTGCTCAACCGGGTGATAGCCATAAAGTCGTGCCCAGGCGTACGCACATTGTAATAAGTGCCGGTCCGTTTCGGCACTTCAAACGCCGTCCGTCCCTGCGCATCCGTCCGGTGCACGTTCCACAAGGCATAGTCTGCCTTCGCATCGTAGATACTCAGCTGGTAGGTCACTATCTCCGCACCCGGAACAGGACGTCCTGTCAGGCGGTCTACGGCTATAAACTCATGTTGCCTACCCTGTACCGGTAGCTCGATGGCTTGGTAGGGCGAAACAAACATCACCGCCGAAGCGATGCCCTTTTTCGCTCCTTTCGGGATTTGCTTCAGCATATAGATGCCCTCGCCGGGCAATGTATAGCGCAACACGGTATCGCGCCGCTGGTAATCCTCCGTGGCGCGGAGGGCATAGAAGCGGCTGGAAACCTTCGTCCCGTATTGCTTGAGCAAGGCATCGCGGTCGGTCTCTTCGCGGAACTGGAGCTGTGCCGCCGTGGGTGCAAGGTTCAGGCGATAGAGTTCGAGCGTAACGCCTTCGATATTGGCATACGTCACGTTCGCATCGGTTTCGTAGTTCGGATAAAGGAAAGGGATATCCACGTTCAGCATCGGACGGGTGATGTAGTCTATCTGCCCCTGCAAGTCCTTTGCCCATTCGCCCTTGGAGTACTTCGCCAGCCCTTCGCGAGCCGTCTCCACGGCTTCTTTCAAGCGGTTGGCATCGCGGTAAGCCACCACCAGCTTCACGTATGCATCCGCACATGCAGGCTGGCCGGCATACGTGTCAATCAACCCGTGCAGGCGGGCAATAAGCTCATCATCCGTGAGGCGGTACGGTTTAAAATTGTCCATCCTCCGTTTCTGGAACCAGAGTTTCGCCACTTCAGTGAGCAGGGCAGCCTCCCGGTTCTGTGCTTGCTTATAATAATCTATCAGCCCGTCATACAGTTCCATGCACGCTTTCGCCTTGGGCAAGTGCGCCGGACTATACAGGGTGGACATCTGCTGGATAGCCGTACGGGTGAGCAAGTCCAGCATATTGTCATTGAAATACCGCCCGCTCTGCTTGCCCGATTCGGTCATCGGGCGGAACTCTTTGGCTGAAGTGCGTCCCAGCACCTCCTTGGGAGCCACCGAAGCACGGAAACAAGCGATAGCCGCCTCTATGCTGTCCGGTTCGTTTGCCATCATCCAAGAGCCCACAATGCTATGCAACACGGCACGCCCTACGGTATCGTTTTCCTCCTCCGCCCATTGCCTCAACGCTGCATATTCCACTTCGGCACTATCGGGCGTAAGCGAAACCTGCTGGAAAGCCCGCACCAAGTGCGCCTTCATCAGCTGAGGCAAGTTGCGTTCCGCCTTCGCTTTTGCATAAATCTTCCCTGCCGTAGCGATGACCGACTTAGGCAGGTCTTTCTTCTGATACATTTCCACTTCTTTCCATAGCTGGTCGTAGCTCTGTGCCAGCACCGGAAAGGGCAGCATGCCGATGAATATCACCATCAGCCAGGGCAATCGTTGTTTCGTCTTCATATCCATTCAATTTGGTTTTATAAAGAAACGAAATATCTTCCGAAACACTGCATCTTTTCCATTAAAATAAACAAAAAAGGGAAGAGAAAAAGGCTGCTCCGGGAAACAAAGCAGCCTTGCCAGGAAAAGCTATCCGGTTTCATAATAAGTTTAGGCAGGCTAAAACTGTAATTTTAGCCTGCCTAAACTTTAGTTTCACCTTGCCAAAACTAAAGTTTCACCCTATATAAACTAACATGAAACTCCGTCTCTCCGTTTATGGCAATCATTTTTAAAGACTTACACATACTAATGAATCGTGACCATCGTCGCTCCGAAACCATACTCGCGGAAGGATGCGTCCTGGCTGGAATAGTTCTTGTATTTACGCTTCAACTCGTCCAGAATCGCCCGGCGCAATACGCCGTCGCCTTTCCCGTGAATAAATACAATCCGTTGCCCTTTCTTGTTCTTGTATTCGTCCAGCGTTTTCCGGAATACGTCCAACTGGTAATGAAGCATTTCGGCATTGCTCATGCCGCCGGTGTCATCCAGCAGCTCGTGAATGTGCAAATCTATTTCCACAATGTCGTTCTTCACTTTCGGCTGGCGGTTCTTCGGCATTTTAGGCTTGTCCGATACGCTCTTCTGAAACAACGCTTCCTTGATGTCGTCCGCCGAAACAAAAACTTGCTTCGCCTCCTCATCATCGCGCACAATGTCGTACAACAATGCCGGTTCTGCGAAGAAATCGGTTTGCTGAAACGTATGGAGCTTATAAAACTTCACCGTATCAATGCGCAATTCCGTGCTGGCCACCGGTTTCATCAGGAAAGTACGGTCGTCTTTGTATGCCAGCAACTGCACGGCAACATGTTCCATATTGCTTAACTCGCTCTTCTCAAATTCCTCCAAAAGCTGCTTCATATTGGGAGCGACCGTCCCTCTGCTACGCAAAGTCCAGTTCTTTCCTTCCGCCGAGAGATACAGATAATCAATGAAATAATTGCTATCGTTCACCAAATAGGCATCGAAAGCCGTTGTAGAAATCGCCTTAACGTCTTGCGGCACGTATGCCAGATACACGTTCAGCACATCGTTTCCTTTTATTTCCGGGGCACGGTAAGTGACGGGCTTCTCCTCTTCTTCCGGCTCTTCGTCCACCGTTTCCGGCACATTCGTTTTCTTGTTTGATTTCAACGGGATGTTGTAATCATCGGTCTCGATAACTACGCATTCTTTCACCAGCATCGGTATCTCGAATCCGTCTTCTCCCTCTACCAGCGCGATGTCTTTCCCTTGGAATCCTTTCACGATTCCGCCTCCCACTTCACTCAGGAAGCGCACTTTATCTCCTATTTTCATATTCGTTCTCCTTTTTATTATATAGTCTATTGGAAGACAAAGGTAGAAAAATTATCCATTCAATTAACAAAACGTGTGTTACAACCCTCACTTTTACACTTTCTTTACTTGTTTATCCCGCATTTTCTTGATAACTTGCCAGCGATTTCTTCTAACTATAGTCAAAAGTAAGTGAAATGCGAATAATTCGTTTAAAAGTTGTATCTTTACGGCATGGAAATGCAGTTGTCGACATCAGAAATAGAAATTTTACGTAAACTTCAACGGAATCTAGCCGGAAGTTCCGACTATGCCCGTGTGACTTGCATTCTGATGTTGGGCATGGGCAATTCTCCTTCCTTCGTGGCTTCATGCCTTGGAATAGACGTTTCCACCGTATACCGTTACCGTTCCGCTTATTTGCACGGCGGTGCCAATGAACTTCTGGAAAACCGCCACAAAGGTTATTGGGGGCTTCTTGACAGCAGACAGTTGTCCGCCTTACGCAAGGAACTTCGTGAGCATATCTATACGGATGCCAAGAGTGTGGCAGAGTGGATAAAGTCCACATTCGGCGTGGAGTACACGCCCCAGGGGGTTGTAGACCTGCTGAACCGCATTGGTTTCACCTATAAGAAGACATCGGAAGTCCCTTGCGAGGCTGATGCCTCCAAGCAGGCAGCCTTTGTCGGGGAACTTTCCGAAATCCTTTCCGGTATGCCGGAAGATGCTGTGGTTTATTATGCCGACAGTGTTCATCCGACCCACAACAGCCGTTCCACTTATGCGTGGATAGAGAAAGGCGAAAAGTTGGAACAACCGACCGTCAGCGGTCGTGACAGGGTGAACATCAACGGGTGGCTTAACGCGCATGACGTGACAGACGTGATAGCCCATGATTGCGAAAGCGTCAATGCCGAATCCACAAAAGAAGTTTATCAGGCGGCCTGGACAGGCATCCGAAGGCCCCGTTCATCTATATCATTTCCGACAATGCCCGTTATTATCACAACAAAAAGCTCAAGGAATGGGTGGACGGGACAAAAATCAGGCAGATATTCCTGCCGCCCTACTCGCCGAACCTCAATCTGATTGAGAGGCTTTGGAAATTCCTCCGCAAGAAGGTCATCAATACCGGTTTCTACAGGACAAAAGAGAAATTCAGGCAGGCCGTTAAGGATTTCTTCGACAATATCGGAAACTATAAAGAAGAGTTGGAGTCACTTCTGACTCTTAAATTCCGTTTGTCTAATTCGCAAACCATTTCTTTTTGACTATAAACTCTCCATATCTTTCAGAAAGTGAAACGTTTTATCAATATAAGGAAATACTTCCGTTTCTGTTGCTTCATACAAATCATCATAATCACCGGATTGACGTAATTCAAAAAGACGTGAAAACAATCGTCCATAACTCTTATCTAACAATCCATTAATTACAAAATGAGCACCTATTAAATGAATAACACCACTATGAGAGCGAGGAGTAAAACCTTTATCCAATAATAAAGCTGATGCCATATGAAAAGCAGCATAATACAAACGATTCCCCGTTAAGTTCCAAAAACCTAACTTTGATACTTCTTTTGCTTCTTCTAAGAAGCTGTTTTGAATTTCTCCAAAAAGTTTTTCTTGGTTTGATGTATCCGTTTTCGTGTGTGATTTGGGCGATTTTTTGGTCTTTTTCGCTCCTGTTCTTCGTCAGATAGCCCGCTATCTTCCTCATCACAGAAGCGAAAATGCCTCAAAAACTCATCCCAAATCATCGCACGATAAATTCAAAACAGCTTCTAAATTATTATATGATTTTTGAACACGATAATTATAATCGCTTTCTTCTCTTCAATGCTTAACATAGTGTAATCCCTTCCCGTTCAATATTTTTATACAATTACTACTGGTGCGATAAAATCGCATTAGTTTTAAATATCATCAAATAACGAGAGTTCTTTGACATTTTGGTTTGAAATGATTGATGAGTCTAGCTTGGTTATCAACGACCGCAGGTCTGTTCTTTCCAACGCGGATATTCTAATCAGGGTAGCCACCTCGGTGATTGAATATGGGCTGTTACAGGCAACCTTTATTCTTGCTAGTGTCAAATACGATATGATGGCAGCCCAAAGATGGATTTTGACAGCATTTTCCGAATATCCCCACAGAGTCTTTACGGTAATGTTCTGTTTAATCCACTTGAAGAATACCGCTATATCCCATCGATGGCGGTACAGGTTGGATATTTCCAAGGCACTGACTTCAAAGTTATTGGATATAAAGTCCACAATAGTGTCATTGTCAGGGTCATAGACGCGGACAAATCTCATGTCTTCGGGATACAGCTTGCTTGAGTTATATCCCGTTACCCTTATACGGGAGTCTTCCAGTACGCCAGACTTGACATCGGAAATATCCATCTGCTCGACAGTCTCGAATTTCATGTTCTCTTTTGGACGTGATACCCAAAATGCCTGAGCCTGATGAAATCTGAAAAGTGCTTTAAAGTCAACATAGGCCTTATCCATCACGTAGAAAGCATAAGGATCCGGTGTCAGTGTATCAAGTTCGTTGCTGTCATGCCACTTGCCGTCCGTGATATGGATATTAGCAGGTATGCCGCCTCTCAAATCCAACAGGGTGTGCATCTTGACAGCTCCTTTGCTGTATTTCTCCAAAGCCTACGTTGCAAGCTTTATACTGGTTGATATGGTCGTGGAATCAAGCGCATATATCACGTTATCAATGGTAATTTGAGACAATTGGATATTTGAGTACATCGGTCTGACCGTGGCAATCAAATAAAGGCCCAGCCCTTCAAAAATGCGATAATCCCTACTTTCGTTTGCACGAGACAGTGAGGTATGGCTCACGGCCTTACGAAAACCGAGATGATAAAGCGTCTTGTTATGGGCTTCGAGGCATAGACAAATATCCCTCAGAGAATCACATCCTGTCAACTGTCCGAAAAGCAGATGAAGGAGGTGATTGTAACTGCTGAGATTTTTGGTATGCCAATCTCCTTTATATTGCTTTACGAGTTTATCAAACTGATAACGCGGTATATACTCGACAACTTGGGAAAATACAAACTTGCCTTGATTCATAATCCTGATGTGTTGAAACTACAGGACTAATAAATCATTTTCAAATCAAAAAATCAATGAACGCTTATATTGGATTAAAAATTAATCGTTTAACTACAGTGAGGTGGCTTTTATCGCACCACTAATAATGAAGAATTAAGAATGAAGAACGAAGAATTTCTTTTTCAGAACACGTAAACCAAGCTGATGGCGGCTTTGGTAGGACCGAAATAATTGTGGCTCTTATCTTTTTCCACTTTCTGTCCGCATCCTTCACACTCAAACTTATCGTAGCGTGAGTAAGCGTAGCCGATACCAATTTCGAACTCGGCGTTCCAATGCTTCGCCAACGGCAGGGCATACCCGTAGGCGATACCCGCTCCGGCAAACCAGCCTTGGTAACGGTAGTCGGAAAGTTGCGAGAAGTCCGTGCCGAGGAAAAAGATTCCATTTCTCAGATGACCGATATTGTACTGCCCTCCATGAGCGTGTACAGCGAGAAAGTGGTCTGAGAAGCGGTCGCAAAGCCAATAGCGTGCTTCGGGCTGCACGAACCAATGTTTCCACTTGCGTCCGCGCGACATATCCCATGCGTTGATGTTACCTGAAACATCCAATGTCCATTGCGGAGCAAGCCCAATTTCGACTCCCGCATTCACTGTAGCGGAAGCATCATAAAGCACATTCGTCTTCATCGCCACTTTCTGTGCCGAAGCCGAGAGTGCCATAAACACTAAAAGGATAGTTAGTAAACGTTTCATAGCGTATTTCGTTTATTTTATTTCAATCTGAAAAAAGATTCCCTCAAATTCCTTATTTTTGTACTGTAATAGCCAGTTAATACATACGCATGTCTGAAGCGGATTGCACGGTGTTTTTCATCTGTAATCCACAGCAAACACAGATATTAAATTTTACTTACACAAATATATTTATCAGTTTTTTCAAAAAAAATGAAATAATATGTTCAGAAACCTGCCAAAGCGGTTTTATCGAATGACGGGTACACCTTATTTATATGTAAGAGACGATTCATATATTTCCGCCGTTTTACGCAACTATATGCCACCGGAAACGAATATATACTTCATCGGCAGTTTCAGTGCACTGAAACTGCCGATGAAGATATCTTACTTGGCAGATGCAGTATATATCCATTTCCGGAGGAAGATTTTATAAGCCGGACAAAGAGGGCAAAACTCCCTAATATGACAAACGAATGTTTGGCTGTCTGACCGGAAAACCGTATCTTTGCCCGTTCATTTAAACATGCATCCAACATGGAAGATACCAAACATATCCATATAAGCGATTATAATTACAACCTGCCCGATGAACGTATCGCCAAGTTTCCGCTTCCGGTGCGCGACCAATCGAAGCTGCTGGTTTACCGGAACGGCGAAATCAGCGAAACACGCTTCACCTCCCTGCCCGACTATGTCGAGCCGGGCACACTCATGATATTCAACAATACCAAAGTGATACAGGCACGGCTTCATTTCCGCAAGGAAACCGGAGCCTTGATTGAAATCTTCTGCCTGGAGCCCATCCAGCCCAACGACTATGCCCTGAACTTCCAGCAGACCGAACATGCGGCATGGCTCTGCATGATAGGCAACCTGAAGAAATGGAAAGAAGGGACGCTGACCCGCCGGATGACGGTAAAGGGACAGGATATTACGCTGGCCGCTACACGAGGCGAAGCACGAGGCACCAGCCATTGGGTAGACTTTACATGGGATAATCCCGGCGTGACTTTTGCCGACATTCTGGAAATGTTCGGCGAACTGCCCATTCCTCCTTATCTGAATAGGGAAACGCAGGAAAGCGACAAGGAAACCTATCAGACGGTTTATTCGAAAATAAAAGGCTCGGTTGCCGCCCCTACCGCCGGGCTTCATTTTACCCAGCGGGTCTTGGATGCCCTGCGTGCCAAAGGAGCCGACTTGGAAGAAGTGACCCTCCATGTGGGTGCCGGCACTTTCAAGCCTGTCAAGAGCGAGGAGATAGAAGGGCACGAAATGCATACCGAATACATCTCGGTATCGAAAGGAAGCATCGAAAAGCTGATTGCCCACGAGGGAAAGGCATTGGCAGTAGGGACCACTTCGGTCCGCACCTTAGAGAGCCTGTATTATATAGGTGTTACCCTGAGCCAACATCCCGACGCCCAAGAAGCGGACCTGCACGTAAGGCAATGGCAACCATACGAAACCCACCCTACCCTCAGCACGACGGAAGCCTTGAAACACATCCTGCACTACATGGAGCGCCACCGGCTGGACGCCCTGCATACCAGTACGCAGATTATCATCGCGCCGGGATATGAATATAAGGTGGTGAAACGCATGATAACCAACTTCCACCAACCGCAAAGCACCCTGCTGCTTCTGGTTTCGGCATTCGTAAAAGGGGACTGGAAACGCATTTACGATTATGCCCTGTCGCATGATTTCCGCTTCCTGAGCTATGGAGACTCTTCTTTGCTTATAAATGAATGATCTATCTAGTAGAACAGAATTGGTTTGCGAAAAATGGATTGGAACACAGAAACACAAAGGCACAGAGTTTTATTTATTTGAGAGAACAGAGTTCACAGAGCAAAGTGCTGGACAGGATGAAGGAACTTGTACTGCCCTAGAAAATGCTTGCGGAGCGTATGGGGTACAGCCAGGAATACGTTTCCAAAGTACTTCGTGGCAGGGAGAACTTATCGCTTGAAACATTATGTAAGATAGAGAATGTACTGAATCTGTAAATAATACAAGAACCGGAAACGGCTTGAATGAAAAGCTTCTATGATTAGAGGAATCTTAAGAAACTGTTTTGAATTTCTCCAAAAAGTTTTTCTTGGCTTGATGTATCCGTTTTCGTGTGTGCTTTGGGCGATTTTTTGGTCCTTTCCGCTCCTGTTCTTCGTCAGATAGCCCGCTATCTTCCTCATCACAGAAGCGAAAATGCCTCAAAAACTCATCCCAAATCATCGCACGATAAATTCAAAACAGCTTCTGAAAGAGACAGGGGAAAACAAAAAGAAGAGCCGTCATCAGAATTCCTCGCTCTGACTTAGCTCCTCACTGTTCCATCCGTTTCAACCATAGAGACGAAAGCTGCTATGGCTACTCCTGATTTTCCAGCCCTCGAATTGATTCCTGACCATCTTCTGAAATTCAGGCTCAACCCAGCATATAATTTTATTCCCAGTTGAAACCGTACGCTCTACTTCAAGGTAATGCGCTATCGGCTTCTTTTTCTTCATCAATAAGGCTTTCAGGGGATTATAGGGACGGAAAGAAAACAGGCGAGAGTTTACAATTATTAAGGCAAGCCCGTTAAATGAGCATAAAAGTTAGGGGGAGTGAAATGGGGGAACAAAGTTGCATATAAAAAGAAAAGCTACTGATAATCAGTAGCTTTTAGTTGATATTGGTGATCCGCTTGGGGCTCGAACCCAAGACCCCAACATTAAAAGTGTTGTGCTCTACCTGCTGAGCTAGCGAATCAAACCTGTTTGCCATCATTTCTGATTGCGGGTGCAAAGATAGGAACTTTTCTTGAACCTGCAAAACTTTTGAAGATTTTTTTCTGATTATTTCATTTTTCAGGTCTTTTTCCGACATTCTTACTCCGTTTTCCGACCGGATTCCCCCCGTAACGCTTTCTGGTAACATCTCCGGCACAAAGGCTCGTATTCTTCTTTTTCGCCAAGCAACACACGCTTGTCATCCGCTACCGTACGGTGAGAAATATATGCCAAATCACCACATTTCACACAAATGGCATGCACCTTCGTCACCTCATCGGCTATGGCGCACAATCCGGGTATCGGCCCAAAAGGAACACCTTTGTAATCCATGTCCAGACCGGCAATGATAACCCGTACCCCATGATTGGCAAGTTCATTGCAAACATCGGTCAAGCCCTCATCGAAGAACTGCGCCTCATCAATGCCGACCACGTCTATTTCAGAACTAAGCAAAAGAATGCTCGCCGATGTATCTACCGGAGTCGATGGAATAGAATTGTTATCGTGAGAAACCACATCGGACTCAGAATAACGCGTATCAAGGACTGGCTTGAATATCTCTACCCGCTGACGGGCAAAACTGGCACGTTTCAAGCGCCGTATCAGTTCTTCGGTCTTGCCCGAAAACATCGAGCCACATATTACCTCTATGCGCCCGCGATGTCTGGTTTCTTGCGTATGATCTTCAGAAAATAATACCATAGTTATAATTAGCTTATAAGATGAAAAAATTCACCACAGAAGGCACATAGTATCACCGAAAAAATTTAAATACCCAGTATGCCCCTGTGCCCTCTGTGGCGAAAACAGGCTCTGATTGAAAGCGCAAAAATACATTTTTTCCGCAAAACAATCACTTTTCGGCTTCCTGCGCCCGTATAAATGTCTTTTTTTCCTTGCCTACTCCTGTTACCGTTACTTTCTTCCAGTGCGGAGGAAGAACCGAAGGCAATTGCACAACCCCTTCTTCGGTGATTTGAAGCCCGCAAAAACCATTCAATACAGCCTGAAGCAGACCGCCGGCACCAGTCATAAAATAAGGATTATTGCTGGAAGGCGTTTCCGACAACACGCCGAAAGGAGGACGCCAGTTGGGCAAATAACACCGGCGGAACATTTCCCACGCTTTCCCAGCATCGCCCATCCGTGCATATTGCACACAGAACACGGCGTATGACATCATCGGTCCATCCCGCTGGTCGATACGTCCGGCATAATACGTCAAGTCTTTCCGTTGCTGTTCCGGGCAAGCAATCTTTCCCAGCGGATAAGCCAACAAGTTTACGTCTGCCTGCTTGATGGTCTCGCCTTGATAGGCTGCATGTTCACGCGTTACTCCGTCCTCAAACTGCAAGATACGCAAACCTCGGCTCACCTCCTTCCATACCGGAGGGACATGTGCTCCACAAACCGCTCCAGCGCGGCAAGCATACTCCAATGCCAACGAGGCGGAAGCATTGGTAAAAGCATTATCCGTCACACCATTAGCATACTCATCCGCTCCGGTCACACCATGTATCGAATAAGAACCGTCGGCATTCCGCACCGCACGGCTTGCCCAAAAATCCGCTATTTCCCGAAGCAAGGGGAAACCTTCGCGCTCCAGCCACAGGGTATCGCGCGTCACGCCATAATAATTCCAGCAAGCAATGCCCACGTCTGCCGTAATGTGATGCTCAAACGCACCGGTTAAGGCAAAAGTCGGCGTAGCTTCCTCGCCCGTGTCATCACTCTCCCACGGAAACATCACACCCCGATAGCCGTATGCCATTGCTTTCCTTCGGGCAGGCTCAATGCGGTCTATCCGATAATCCAACATCGACTTCGCCAGTTCGGGCTGCAGCAGAAGCATGGGCGGATACATCCAAAGTTCGGTATCCCAAAATATATGACCGTTATAGCCTTGCGAAGAAAGCCCCATCGGCGGAATGCTCAGACGGCTTCCGGCACGGCACGAAGCATACAGATTAAATAGCGCAAAGCGCACCAGACGCTGGGCATCGTCATCCCCCTCTATCCGAATATCGCCTTGCCACAATTCATCCCATAACCGCTCATGTGTCCGCACCAGCCGCTCCTGCCCTTCATGGACGGCATAGACCACCTGGCGTTCGGCTTCATTGTAAGGGTCGGAAAAGTCACGGGAAGAACAGATGCTGCCCACGAGCGAAAAAGAAAAGACCTCCCCTTTCTTTACAGATACATTCAGGCAAAGCTCTTCCGTATCATTCTCATACGAAAGCCCGGACATAGCACCGTCATCCAACAAGAAAGCCGAAACCGCCGCAACCTGCTTCGCCCCACGTTCCGAAACAGCCTCGGCCTCCACCAGGTGCAAGCGGGTGCCATCGGCATCCAGTTCACGGTAATACACCGTTCCTTTTCCGTAATCACCGGGAATCTCCATTCCGCACCGCACTTCTATGCTGACATCTGACAACGCTTCGACCGACACCGATATCAGTCCGGAATAAGGCAGCCCTCGCAAGGCACGCAAGTCAGAAGCCACACGCACTTTCTGGTCCATCCGGAATTCTGTATGGTGCACTGCCCTGCGCATATCCACCACCTGCCTCCAGTCCGTTATCCGCACCGTATCCACGGTTTCACCGTCCACTTTCATCTTCAGCCCAAACGGATTTATGCCTCGCATCACCCGACTTACCACACCCGGAGCGGCAGCGTCAAACACATGGTTCAGTACCACCTGTTCTATCCTGAACGGCTCTTTACCCGGCAAAATGCCGATGCATCCGCTTGCCATCGGAGCCGGAGCATAAGAGGCATGCAAGCTATCGGCACACACTTGCCACAAGGCTCCGTTTTCCGCTTTCAGAGGAGCCAGCAGAAAACATCCTACAACTGCTCCTATCCAAGTCCATATCTTCATATTTTCTTCTCCGTATTATCAATATGAGGCAAAGCTACATAAAAAAACCGAGCTATTCATGCAACTATCCTGATAAAAAAACAATATAGGGGGATGAAATAATACAACATCTGTTAAATAATGGGCAGATTTAGCCCGTGGAAACAAAAACTTTCTACCTTTGCTTCTATTATGATGAATGATATGGGAAAATTGTACGTGGTTCCTACTCCGGTAGGCAATTTAGAGGATATGACTTTGCGTGCCATTCGGGTGCTGAAAGAAGCCGATTTGGTGTTAGCGGAAGACACGCGCACCTCGGGCGTCCTGTTAAAGCACTTTGAGATCAAGAATGCCATGCAGTCTTACCATAAATTCAATGAACATCAGGTGCTGGACAGCATCATCCAACGTCTGAAAGCAGGCGAAACCATCGCTTTGGTCTCGGATGCGGGCACTCCCGGCATCTCCGACCCGGGCTTCTTGGTAGTGCGCGAATGCGTGCGAAACGGAATTGAAGTGCAATGCCTTCCCGGCGCGACCGCCTTCGTCCCGGCACTGGTAGCATCAGGATTGCCCGACGAACGTTTCTGCTTCGAAGGGTTCCTGCCTCAGAAAAAAGGGCGGATGACACGCCTGAACGCCTTGGCGGAAGAGACACGCACGATGATATTCTATGAATCTCCTTACCGGTTGGTCAAGACATTGGTTCAGTTTGCCGCACTCTTCGGTGGAGAACGGAAGGTTTCGGTATGCCGGGAAATATCAAAGATACACGAAGAAAGCGTCCGGGGGACGTTGGACGAAGTGATTGCCCATTTCACCGAATCAGAACCGAAGGGAGAGATTGTCATTGTTTTAGCAGGAAAAGAAAACTAAAAGTATAAATTCTAAACGGATCAAGAACTATGAAGAAAGTTGTTTTATTTTCGATGTGTGCAGCTGCCTTGTTGGCTTCATGTACAGGTACAGGGCAAAAGCAAGATGCGTTGCAGGTGCAAAACGATTCATTAATGCTTGAATTGTCTAACCGCGATGCCGAACTGGACGAGATTATGGGCGCGTTCAACGAAATACAGGAAGGCTTCCGCGAAATCAACGAAGCCGAAAACCGGGTAGACTTGCAAGGAAACGCTATGGAAAGCAAGTCGAGTGCGGAAAAAATCAAGGAAGACATCCGGTTTATCAGCCAGAAGCTTCAAGCCAACCGTGCCCGTATCGCAGAACTGGAAAAGCAATTGCAGAACAGCAAATCCCAATCGGCGCAGTTGAGGAAAGCCATCCAGAACCTGACCGCCGAACTGGAATCGAAACAAAAGCAAATCGAGACCCTGCAGGCGGAACTGGCTTCGAAAAACATCCGAATCGCCGAGTTGGATGAAGCTGTGGCCGACCTGAACAAGAACGTAGACGAACTGACCGCTGAAAACGTTGCCAAAACCGAAACCGTAGCCGCTCAAGACAAAGCCTTGAATACGGCATGGTATGTATTCGGAACCAAATCGGAACTGAAAGACCAGAAAATCCTGAAACGGGGCGACGTATTGAAAGACAATGAATTCAATAAAGATTATTTTACCGAAATCGACATCCGTCAAGATAAAGAAATCAAGTTGTACTCAAAACGCGCTGAATTGCTGACCACACATCCGGAAGGTTCATACGAATTGGTAAAAGATGATAAAGGCCAGTTAGCCCTGAAGATTACGAATCCGAACCAATTCTGGAGCGTATCGCGGTATCTGGTAATTCAAGTGCGTTGATTATACAAGAACTTTTTAGAAATCCAAAACGGTTTCTTATATAAGAGGAATGCGTCCGGAAACGGACGCATTTTTTGTGCTTTGTTCAAACTATTGCGGATTTACGTATCTTTTCTCATTTTTTTTGCTTAACTTGCCTCCGAATTGAGAAACAACGGCAAAATGGGAACAAACCAGCATTACATCACCCGGCTAGAGAAAAAAGGAGTAAAGCCTACAGCTGTCCGCATCTTGGTATTCAGAGCACTGGAAGAAGCGCAACTTCCGGTTTCATTGCTCGATCTGGAAAACTTGTTAGAGACAGTAGACAAATCAACCATATTCCGCACGCTGAACGCCTTTCTTGCCCACCATTTGATTCACGCTATCGAAGACGGAAGCGGTTCGTTGAAATACGAGGTGTGCTCAAATGAAGATACATGCAGCATCGATGATATGCACACGCATTTTTATTGCGAAAGATGCCATCGTACGTTTTGTTTCCATGGAATTCATGTGCCCATAGTCCATTTGCCGGAAGGTTTCAATATGCAAAGTATCAATTACATGATAAAAGGAATTTGCAAGGAATGTTCCTACAAAATGAATGAGTAAGTATCTATTTTAATAAAAAACAATATGAACGAAAATTTCAGTATTGCCGGGAAAACAGCCGTCATAACCGGCGGTTCCGGCGTGTTAGGAAGTAACATTGCAGAAGGCTTTTTGCGTGCAGGCGCAAAAGTCATCATCATTGGCGCACATCAAGAGCGTGTAAATGCAGCAGTAGAACGCCTGAAAACGGCGGGAAGCGAAATCAAAGGCGTGGTATGCAACGTATTAAGCATCGAAAGCCTGGAAGCCGTAAAAGAAGAAGTCCTTGCCCAATGGGGACGGGTCGACATTCTGGTCAATGCGGCTGGAGGGAATATTCCGGGAGGAACGCTCACCGCCGACCAGAATATATTTGATATGAAAGTAGAGGATTTAGACAAGGTAGTAGACCTGAACCTGAACGGAACGGTATACCCCTGCCTCGTATTCGGAAAGATTATGGCACAACAAAAAAGTGGCGCAATCGTAAACGTATCTTCCATGGCGGCTTACGAATCACTCACCCGTGTGCCGGGCTATTCTATGGCAAAAAGCGGAGTAGAGAACTTCACCCGCTGGCTGGCTCAGGAAATGGCTATTCAGTTCAGCGAGAAAATCCGCGTGAATGCCATCGCTCCGGGTTTCTTCATCGGAAACCAAAACCGTGCCATCCTGATTAATCCCGACGGCTCGCTCACCGACCGCAGCAAGAAGGTCATCGCCAAGACTCCGATGCGTCGTTTTGGCGACATCTCTGAACTTAACGGTGCCGTGCAGTTCTTGTGCAGCGATGCCGCAAGTTTCGTAACCGGAGCCGTATTGGCGGTAGACGGAGGATTCAGCGCATTCAGCGGAGTCTGATAAATGAAAGTGAAGAATGAAGAATCGCTATGCCCGCATGCGTTTCCTCATTTTTCATTTTATTAATTGATGTTAAATTGCAGGCTATATTTGGTTTATAAAATAAACTATTCTATATTTGCAAACAGAAGCAAGGGAAAGCGCGCACTCTTGCTTTTATTTGATATATTTAGTTTATATCATAAACTTATTTATCCACTTTAAAACAATAGACAATTATGGAAGAAAAGACATTAAACGAAAGAGAAAGCCTGGAAATCATCACTCGGATGATTCAGGAAACGAAAAACAAACTGGAAGTGGGCGACGGGAATATCCTTTTGATATGGGGATATGTATCGGTATGTACGGCTATCCTTGTCTATGCCCTGCTTTTATGGGTTCAAACCCCGCAAGTCAACTGGCTTTGGTTCCTGATTCCCCTCATCGGGTATGGGGTTATGCAAAAACAAAAAAGGAAAGAAACCGGCGTAAAGTCACATTCATCCAGCTACGTTGATAAGATTTCCGCCGGAATCTGGAAGAATGTGAGCATTATTGCCTGCTTGTTTGGTATTATTTGCATGGCTTTTATGTTTTGCGGGTACAACTGCTGGGTACTGATGTTTGCATACGCCTTCTTCATTATCGGATTCGGAAGCATAGCGCAAGGGATTATCATCCGTGAACAAAGTCTGACATTCGGAGGGTTGTTCAGTATAGCCGCGGGAGGAATTGTGGCAAGCTGCGCCATCTGCGACATACCGATTTATATCACTTGGGCGATACCTTTGTATATCCTTTGTTTTATCTTGATGATGATTATCCCCGGACATATCATTAACCGTAAAGCCAAGAAGCTATGCCGAAAGAACTGAATCCCTTACTGCATTCCCAGCTAAGACTTGGCGTGATGTCTATCCTGATGGTGAAAGAGGAGGCAGACTTTGTATACCTGAAAGAGAAGACCGAATCCACCGCCGGCAATCTGAGCGTACAGCTCGACAAGCTGGCGGGAGCAGGCTATATCGCCATCGAAAAAGGCTTTGAAGGGAAACGCCCACGCACCACATGCCGCATCACCCCCGAAGGAAGGACCGCTTTTGAGGAGTACGTCAATACACTGAAGGTTTATTTGCATCTGGAATAAAGGAGACAAAAGGCTGGGTGGAAAGAGAAGACCAATGCCTTTGACTTCCCAGTGCATTTGTTCAGGCAGTTTACATATACTGAAACTATAGTTTCAGTATATGTAAACTAAAGTTTCAGCAACATAAAACTTTAGTTTCAGCATATCACAACAACATGAAACTATAAATATTTCTTTCTGAGGAGCTAACCGTCATTTCAAACACTGGCTTTTTTATTGTTTTATTCAAGCTATTATCTTATTTTATGAAACGGCAAACCGCTTTTTGCGTAACTTGGCTTCTGAATCAAAAGAGCATACGAATGAAACAAATGAAATGGATTTTTATGTGTTTGGCAAGCCTGATTCTTGCCGCAAACCTATCCGCCCAAACACGGGAGGAAAAGGAAGCTGAGCGAAAAGCATTTGTTGAAAAGCGGATTGCCGACCGGCATTTCAAGATTGACGTATCCATGGCTTATCCCATGGGCGGAAACAGCATTCCGCTGACCAGCCCTTATAGCCTGGAGCTGAAGCAAGACTCGGCAGATGTCTTCCTGCCCTATTTCGGCAGGGCTTATTCAATCCCTTACGGAGGAGGGAACGGGCTGCATTTCCACTCGCCCGCTACCGGACTGAACGTAGAAAAGAAAAAAAGAGGGTATGCGATAAGCTTTACTTCGAAAACGGAAGAAGACACATTTGATTTCTTTATCGACATAGCCGATGAGGGGGCTGTCTCTATTTCCGTCACGATGCGTAACAGGCAGTCCATCCGCTACAGCGGTGAGATTTCTTACGAAGAAGAGTGACTATCAAAAATCACGTATTATGAAAGCAAAAACTATATACACAAAAGACTGGTTGCAAATACATCCGTATACTGCCATCCAACCTTCGGACGCTTATTTTACCGCACTTGCCAACCGGCTTTTCAACGCATGCATCCTGCGCGGACTTCCGGAATCTTTCCGCAAGAAGCTGGCGCTTTACGCGGCCGCTTACCTTGAAGACAAGGTTTCCGGACTGGGACTTTGGAAAAGCTTTACCACAGAGCATCAAAAGCTTTACGGCTCCATGCTTCCGTTTTATCCGGCGGATTCCGGTTATTATCCGGATGAGGTGAACGAAGCAGACCTCCGTTTCCTGATATGGAACGCTTGGCAGAAATCGGGACTTGCGCCGCATTACCTGTCTCCTTATGCGTCTCAGGTTTCGGAACAGGCATCCGCATTTTATGCTTTATTGGATAAGGCATACGAGGAAGCCCCTGAAAATGACATCCTGACCGGGTACTTTGACACATTTGAAAACGAAGCCGACGCGGAACATAAGCTGACATGGCTTTTCGGGCATACGTATCTGACAGAGCCTTCGATGTATCCTTACATTACGCATATCGCTCCTTCCGACCGGTTTATTATGCCTACCGGTCCGCTGGCTCTTTTTCTCTATGAATGGATAGAGCTGCTGTCCGGAAAACCTTGCTGGAAACAGGTACGAGGATTGTATCTGAAAGAACCCGAAATCCCTTCCCACATTCTTGAAACAAACAAAAACATCTATCAGAACTTCACTCAAGGCACAGAAGGAAAGCACATGGTTTACCTGAACGGATACGGGGAACTGAAAGATTTTCTGGTCCGCACTCTCAAATGGCAGGATGATGAAAGCCACACGTTGCCTCAGATGAAAGCGCATCGCAATTTCATTCTGATGAGCAATCCGAGGAAAGGGATTTTACTGGCAAAGGACATCTGTGAATACATTGCCGATGAGGGTAATCCGATGTACAATCGTGAGAAAGCGCAGGCGAATGCATTCCGGCTCTTGACGGAAGAAACCCTTTGCCCACCCGACTTGCTCATTTATTGCATCGAAAAGGGGCTGCTTCCTGACGCTTCCATTCCGGGAGAAACGGAGCATGCACTCACACGGGCAGACATGGATTTCATAGCCCGCCATGCCTTGCTTTATTATTATCGGGGGGATTGAAAATAAAAAAGAACCATGAGGGAGACGGTATGTTGCTTCCCTCATGATTCTCTTCTTTATACAATGCAGATATAATCTTTCTATCAATTTGCCATTTCCGAAATGAACTTGATACGTACCAGACGGATTTCTTCTTCCGTATAGTCACCTCCCAATTCACTCATGGCATCGTCAATCTTGTCTGTAGTCGATTCCTTGAAATAATCGTAGATGTCGAGCATGTGGTCTTCGTCCATTACATCTTCCAGGAAATAATCGATATTCAATTTCGTGCCAGAATAAACGATAGCTTCGATTTCATCAAGCAGTTCGTTAAATTCGATTCCTTTTGCCACGGCTATGTCATCAAGTGCCACCTTACGGTCGATGCTTTGGATAATAGACACTTTCAGTTTCGACTTATTGGCAACCGTACGCACACGCAAGTCTTCCGGACGGTCAATTTCATTTTCCTCGCAATGCTTCTTAATCAAATCGCAGAACTCCTGTCCGTAACGTTTTGCCTTGCCTGCGCCTACTCCCGGAATGTTCTGCAGTTCTTCCAATGTTATCGGATAGATGGTTGCCATAGCTTCCAACGAAGGGTCTTGGAAGATAACGTATGGCGGTACGTCTAATTTCTTCGACATTTTCTTGCGCAAGTCCTTCAGCATTGAGAACAATACCGGATCGACCGCACACGAAGCGCCTCCCCGCATGGGGACTTCTTCAATGTCTTCTTCTTCAAAATCGTTATCCTCTACAATCTTGAATGATTTCGGTTTCTTCAGGAATTTACGTCCTTCGGGCGTTACTTTCAGCAAACCGTAGTTTTCTACATCCTTGCTTAAATAGCCGGCTATGAGCGCTTGGCGGATTACAGCATTCCATAAGCGTTCTTCTTCGCCCATACCTGAGCCGAACACTTCCAGATCTTCGTGCTTATGCGCCAATATTTCATTTGTTTCCTTTCCTAAAAGAATGTCGATAATATAATCTTGCTTGAAATTTTCTTTAACCGCAATGATTGCTTCAATCACCGCGCACAATGAATCCTGAGCCTCCACTTGTTTCTTCGGATTTAAACAGTTATCACAATTACCACAATTATCTTCTGTATATTCTTCTCCGAAGTAATGCAATAATACCTTTCTACGACATAGAGACGATTCGGCGTATGCAGCCGTTTCCAAAAGCAATTGCTTGCCTATTTCTTGTTCGGACACAGGTTTGCCTTGCATGAATTTCTCCAACTTTTGCAAGTCTTTGTTCGAATAGAACGTTATGCACTGGCCTTCCCCTCCGTCGCGGCCCGCACGTCCGGTCTCCTGATAATAGCCTTCCAGGCTCTTTGGCATATCATAATGGATAACGAAACGCACATCCGGTTTGTCAATGCCCATGCCGAAAGCGATAGTGGCTACAATCACGTCAATGTCCTCTTTCAAGAACGCATCCTGATTGGCATTCCGCGTAGCCGAATCCATGCCGGCATGATAAGGGCGTGCCTTGATGCCGTTCGCCTGAAGAATCTCTGCCAGTTCTTCCACTTTTTTCCGGCTCAAGCAATAGATAATGCCCGACTTCTCAGGATTTTGCTTGATGAAACGGATGATATCCTTGTCTATGTTAACGGTCTTTGAGCGTACTTCATAATACAAGTTCGGACGGTTGAACGAAGACTTGAACTCGACCGCATCGGTCATGCCTAAGTTTTTCTGAATATCCATCTTCACCTTCGGAGTAGCCGTAGCCGTCAGAGCTATAACCGGTGCCTTTCCTATTTCGTTGATAATCGGCCGTATGCGGCGGTATTCGGGACGGAAGTCATGCCCCCACTCCGAGATACAGTGCGCCTCGTCTACGGCGTAAAAAGATATTTTCACATGCTTCAGAAATTCTACATTTTCCTCTTTCGTCAATGATTCGGGAGCCACATACAACAGCTTGGTTTTTCCAGCCAATATATCTGCCTTCACCTGGTCAATCGCCGACTTGGTCAATGAAGAATTGATGAAATGCGCCACTCCGTCTTCTTCACTGTAGTTGCGCATCGCATCGACTTGATTTTTCATCAGAGCAATAAGCGGAGATATCACGATAGCCGTCCCCTCCATTAATAGGGAGGGTAACTGGTAACACAACGATTTTCCCCCTCCGGTGGGCATTAGCACGAACGTATCTTTCCCTGCCAGCAGGTTACGAATGATAGCTTCCTGGTTTCCCTTAAACGTGTCGAAACCGAAATACTTTTTCAATTGTGCCGCTAAATTGATGTTTTCCGTCATTGTCTCTTTGTTTTAAGTGATGTTATTTATGTTTTTCAAGGAAATAATTCTCTTTCTTTCTAACAAAGTTATAAACAACTTTTGATATTATGCAAATTTATCAGGAAGAATTTCTATGAAAAGCAACATTTTTCATCACTTTTTGCCTCAAGCCATTTGTAAACGGGATATATTTGCCTTTCCCATCTGCTCTTTTGCATAATCCAATGTCACCGTAAAGGTATCGATCTTATGCGACGGGACCTCAAACATCGTATCCATCATGATGGTTTCTACAATGGAGCGAAGTCCGCGTGCGCCCAATTTATATTCGATAGCCTTATCGACAATGTATTCGAATACTTCCGGCTCGAACGTCAGCTTCACTCCATCCATCTCGAACAACTTGATGTATTGTTTGATGATAGAGTTTTTCGGCTCGGTCAGAATATTGCGCAATGCCGTACGGTCCAACGGATTCAAGTAGGTCAGAATCGGAAGGCGTCCGATGATTTCCGGAATCAGTCCGAACGACTTCAGGTCTTGCGGAGCAATGTATTGCATCAGGTTTTTACGGTCGATATTTACCGTTTCCTTTGCGGCTCCGTATCCTACCACATGCGTATTCAAGCGTTGGGCTATTTTCCGTTCGATGCCGTCGAAAGCTCCTCCGCAAATGAACAGGATGTTTTTGGTATTGACCGGTATCAGCTTTTGTTCGGGATGTTTGCGTCCGCCTTGAGGGGGCACATTGACGATAGATCCTTCCAAAAGCTTGAGCAGGCCTTGCTGCACGCCTTCGCCGCTCACATCGCGGGTTATGGAAGGGTTATCTCCCTTGCGGGCTATCTTATCGATTTCATCAATGAACACAATGCCTCGCTCTGCCTCTTCCACATTATAATCCGCCACCTGAAGCAAACGGGTCAGAATGCTTTCGATATCCTCGCCTACATAGCCGGCTTCGGTCAACACCGTAGCGTCCACGATGGTAAAAGGAACATGCAGAAGCTTGGCTATGGTCCGTGCCAATAGCGTTTTTCCCGTGCCGGTGCTTCCTACCATAATTATATTGGATTTCTCGATTTCCACATCGTCTTTCGATTCGGGCTGGAGCAAACGCTTGTAGTGGTTATACACCGCTACGGAAAGATAACGTTTCGCACTATCCTGACCGATAACGTATTGGTCGAGAAACTCTTTGATGTCTTTCGGCTTGGGCAGGTCTGCTAAGTTCAGGTTCATGCCGCTCTTTTTCTGGCGTGTAGCTTCCTGCACGATTTCGTGTGCCTGTTCGGCACAACTGTCGCAAATGCATCCGTTGACTCCCGTAATAAGAAAACCTACTTCTGTCTCCGAACGCCCGCAAAAGCTACAACGGCGCTTGCCTTTTGGGTTTGTCTTGTCTTCCAATGTCTCTTCTATTTTTAGTTGACAAGGCATCAGATAACAAGTTGACAAGATCCTTAAATACGATTTAAAACCTTGCCAACCCGTCAACTTGTTTCCTCGTCAAACTCGTTTATATTATAATGCCGGCTTACGCGACAGCACTTCATCAATCATCCCGTATTCTTTCGCCTCCTGAGCCGTCATCCAATAATCGCGGTCAGAATCCGCCCATACCTTATCGAAGTCTGTGTGTGAATGTTCGGCGATAATGGTATAAAGCTCTTTCTTCAGTTTCTGAATCTCGCGTGCGGTGATTTCGATATCGGAAGCCTGGCCTTGCGCGCCTCCCATCGGCTGGTGAATCATCACCCGCGAATGCGTAAGGGCAGAGCGTTTGCCTTCTGTCCCGGCTACAAGCAATACGGCAGCCATCGAAGCAGCCATGCCGGTACAAATCGTAGCTACATCGCTTCCGATGAATTGCATCGTGTCGTAGATGCCCAGACCGGCATATACCGACCCGCCCGGAGAGTTGATGTAAATAGAGATGTCTTTCCCCGAATCCACCGAATCCAAATACAGCAATTGTGCCTGCAACGTATTGGCGGTATAATCATCGATTTGAGTCCCGAGGAAGATGATGCGGTCCATCATCAACCGCGAGAATACATCGAGCTGGGTTACGTTCAACTGGCGTTCTTCCAAGATATAAGGGTTCAGATAGCTTTGAGACTTGATTACATCGTCAAGCACCATGCTGCTCATTCCCAAATGCTTGACAGCATATTTCCTAAAATCGTCCATTCGTCTTTTGTTTTTTAGTTGTGAATAAAAAGAGAAGCTTTTAAACTGGCTTCTTCCTCCGACCGGCAAATGTACAAAAACTTCCATTCACTTAACGGAATGCCAAATTAAAAGCTCCTCTTTTAGCATGTTTTAGCAATTCAATCTCGCTTGAGGAACCGAATTACTCGAACATTTTATTGAATTCTTCTGCTGATACTGCTTTGTGATTCAATGTTACTTGGGCTTTGAGGGCTTCAGACAATTTAGCCTCAACGGCACGGTTCACCAATGCTTCTACGCTCTCACGCTTCTTCAGCATTTCCTTCGAATAGTTCTCCAGCAATTCATCAGGCACGTTAATCATGCCATATTGAGCGAATTGGGCACGCGTAGCTTCTTTTGCCATTTCGGTAATGTCGGCTTGTTCCACCTTAATGCCGTGTGCAGCAACCAGCTTTTCCTTAATCAAGTGCCAAGTAAGTTCTTCAAGGCTCTTTTCGTAGTGTTCCGAAACGAACTCTTCGCCTTTGTCCTTGTTGTTTTCCAGCATGATGCGCTTCATCAAGTCATCGGCGAATTGCAGCTTGCCGATTTTGCCCGATACATACGAACGTACATCAATCAAGAACTTATAGTCGCTGTCCGCCTCATATTGTTTGGCGATTGTTTCCTTGATTTGCGCGCGGAACTCTTCTTCATTATGCGCTTTTCCTTCTCCCAATACTTGGTCGAACAGTTCCTGGTTCAGGTCGCCCGGAATCATGCGGGTGATTTCTTCAATCTGGAAGCTGAAGTTGCCGGTATAAGAAGCTACTTCTTCTTTCTTGATTTTCAGAAGAGAAGCCAGCTCAGCCTCGTTATTGTCGAATGCAACCGACGGGTTGAATGTCAGCACCGTATTTACTTTCGCACCGTTGAAGATGGCTTTCTGGTCATCGTTCTTCATATAAGAGGGCATCATTACGGCGCCTTCTACCTGAAGTCCGCCTTCTTTCGTATTGCCGTTCTCATCCAGTTCGGCAAGCAGACCTTTCAGCAAGTCATTGTCCTGGTAATCTTCCACTTTCTCGTATTTAGCTGTACGTTGGGTGTACATCTTCACCTGCTGGTCTACCATTTCATCGGTCACGTTTATATCGTAATAATCGATGGTGTCGTCCGCCGAGAGGTCTACCGTAAATTCGGGAGCCAAAGCGATATCGAAAGCGAATTCAAAGTTTTCGTCATTCACGAAGTCTGCATTGCTTTCCTTCGGAAGCGGCGCGCCCAGCATATCCACCTTGTTCTCACGGATATACTCGTTCACTTTTTCCTGCATCAGTTTGTCAACTTCTTCTACCAATACAGATGTGCCATAGTGTTTTTTCACCAGAGTCATGGGCACCATTCCCGGACGGAAACCCGGCATATTCACTCTCTTGCGGAGAGTCTTCAACGCTTTCTCTACTTTTTCCTGATAGTCAGCTTTTTCAATCTGAACGGTAAGCACCGCGCTCACCTTGTCTACATTTTGCAATGAAATATTCATTTCCGACTTATTGTTTTAATTACTACTATATTTCGAATTTATTAATGAGGGTGCAAAAATAGTGTTTTCTCTTGCAATAACCAAATGTCGCACCAAAATTTCAAAAAAACTCTTTTCTTCCCCCTTCCCATATTCATCCGTTCATGCATTTATCTGCATTGCCCGGCGAAGCTATATGCGAAGCCCGGCGCATATAGGCGGAAGTCAGGAATCACTCGCGGACGTCCTTCAACTGAAAATCTTTCCGGCGGAGCACAAAACTGTTGCTCAAGTACTTCTCGCGCACAATCTTATTGGCGGCAAGCTCTTCGGGCGTTCCCTGAAACAGGATTTTCCCTTCGAACAACAGGTATGCACGGTCGGTGATGCTCAGTGTCTCCTGCACGTTATGGTCGGTGATAAGGATGCCGATGTTCTTGTCTTTCAGCCTCCATACGATGTGCTGGATGTCTTCCACCGCAATCGGGTCGACTCCCGCGAATGGCTCGTCCAGCATGATAAACTTCGGGTCGATGGCAAGGCATCGGGCAATCTCCGTACGCCGGCGCTCGCCTCCCGAGAGCTGGTCACCTAAATTCTTGCGCACCTTTTCCAGACGGAACTCGGCGATAAGGCTTTCCAGCTTTTCCTTCTGATACTCTTTCGATGTCTTGGTAAGCTCCAGCACCGACGCGATGTTGTCTTCCACGCTCATCTTGCGGAATACCGACGCTTCCTGCGCCAGGTATCCGATGCCGTTTTGCGCCCGCTTGTATACCGGATAGCTCGTAATGTCCTGATTGTTCAGGTAGATATGTCCTTCGTTGGGCACAATCAAGCCCGTGGTCATGTAGAAAGAAGTGGTCTTTCCCGCACCGTTCGGTCCCAAAAGCCCGACGATTTCACCCTGCTTCACGTTGATAGACACATGACTTACCACCGTACGCTTGCCGTACTTCTTCACCAAGTTTTCCGTGCGGAGCACCATGCGTCCGTCTTCCGGAAGTTCAAACGTATCCGTGGTCTGTTGCTGGTTTTCCTGTTCTGCCATATCGTTTAAATTTCGTTCCGTGATAAAAATCTTCGGCAAAAGTAGTAAAAAACTTGGGTTATGTGGTCATTCATCCGAAATTCCTCCCTCCTTTTATTATAATATAGCTAAAAAACCGTACTTTTGCATAAAAATTAGACTTGAATAAGATTATGGTAAAGCCAATTTCAACTTTAGGGAAATACATCATGCTGATGGGAAGAGTCTTCTCCCGCCCCGAACGGGTACGCATGTATTTCAAGCAATACGTCAATGAAATGGCGCAATTGGGCATCAATTCCATCGGGATTGTCTTGCTTATTTCTTTTTTCATCGGTGCCGTCATCTGCATCCAGATTAAACTGAACATCGAAAGCCCGTGGATGCCCCGCTTTGTGGTAGGATATACCACCCGCGAAATCCTTTTGCTGGAGTTCTCGTCCTCTATCATGTGCTTGATTCTGGCGGGGAAAGTAGGCTCGAACATCGCTTCCGAATTGGGGACAATGCGTGTCACCCAGCAAATCGATGCCCTTGAGATAATGGGGGTCAACTCGGCTTCGTACCTGATTCTGCCTAAGATACTGGGGCTTATCACCATGATACCTGTATTGGTGACATTCAGCATCTTTGCCGGGGTTATCGGCGCGTTTTGCACCGCCTGGTTTGCCGGTATCATGAACGCGACCGATTTGGAATACGGCATCCAATATTGTTTTGTGGAATGGTATGTATGGTGCAGCTTCATCAAATCGTTCTTCTTTGCCTTTATCATATCCAGCGTATCGGCTTTCTTCGGCTATACGGTGGAAGGAGGCTCCATAGCGGTGGGAAAGGCAAGCACCGACGCCGTGGTGTCGAGCAGCGTGCTGATTCTGTTTTCTGATTTAATCCTGACCAAATTACTTAGCTAACCGACATGATAGAAATAAAATCCATCTATAAGTCATTCGAGGACCGTAACGTATTGGATGACATCAGCTTTACGTTCGAGAACGGGAAGACCAACCTGATTATCGGGCAAAGCGGTTCGGGCAAGACCGTTTTGATGAAATGCCTCGTAGGGCTTCTCACGCCGGAGAAAGGGGAAGTCTTATACGACGGGCGTGATTTTATCGCCATGGACAAGGACGAGAAGAAGGCGCTAAGGCGTGAGATGGGCATGATTTTCCAAAGCGCAGCCCTGTTTGATTCGCTTTCCGTACTGGAGAATGTGATGTTTCCGCTGGACATGTTTTCGAACAAGACGTATCGTGAGCGGGTAAAGCGGGCGCAGTTTTGCTTAGACCGCGTGAACTTGCTGGACGCCCAAAACAAATATCCGGGCGAGATTAGCGGGGGAATGCAGAAGCGTGTAGCTATCGCCCGTGCCATCGCCCTCCAGCCTCAATACCTGTTTTGCGATGAGCCAAACTCCGGACTGGACCCGAAGACTTCATTGGTCATCGATGATTTGGTGCATAGCATTACGGCTGAATACAACATGACCACGATTATCAATACGCACGACATGAACTCGGTATTGGGCATCGGCGAAAGCATCTTATACATCTATCAAGGACACAAAGAGTGGGAAGGCACAAAAGATGATGTATTCACTTCCACCAATAAACGGTTGAATGACTTTATCTTTGCTTCGGACTTGCTGAAAAAAGTGAAGGAAGAAGGAGGGAAATGAACAATTAATAGTTAATAATTAAGAGTTAATAACGGTGCGTGTTCATTCGCCGTTATTAACTCTTAATTATCAACTATTAACTTAAAGGTATCAATCCTTCTTCGCTTCCCAACCCAATGCGCTGGCACCTAATACCGCAGCATCGGCATCTTTCAATTGAGAAAGAAGCAATTTAGTCTTGCCTTTGTAGATATTCAATACATTATCGTCCATTGCTTTTTGAATAGGCTTCATGATGTAATCGCCCGACTTAGCCAAACCTCCGAACAGGATAATCGCTTCGGGGCTTGAGAAAGCGATAAAGTTGGCAAGAGCACGGCCAAGGATATCGCCCGTAAATTGGAAGATGTCTTGAGCCAGTTTATCGCCTTTTACCGCTGCATCATATACGTCTTTCGATTGAATTTCCTCTGCCGGCACATTACGCAACAAGCTGGGTTCGGAACGTGCTACAAGAAACTCGCGTGCAGTACGCGCCACACCTGTAGCCGAACAATAAGTTTCCAAACATCCTTTGCGCCCGCATCCGCAGATACGCCCGTCTTTTTCTACCATGACGTGTCCTAACTCACCGGCAAAGCCATCGTGGCCATAAACCAACTGGCCATTAATCACAATACCGCTTCCTACACCGGTACCAAGAGTAATCATGATAAAGTCTTTCATGCCGCGGGCTGCTCCATAGGTCATTTCACCGATAGCCGCCGCATTGGCATCATTAGTCAGCGCGGTAGGGACGCCCAAACGTTCCTCGAACATAGCTGCCAAAGGGATAACGCCTTTCCAAGGCAAATTAGGAGCAAATTCGATAGTGCCGCTATAATAATTTCCGTTAGGAGCACCTACGCCCATGCCTTTAATCTTGCTCGGACCTCCGAATTGTTCAATCATCGGAATCAGTTTGGCACATACTGCTTCTACATATTCGTTCACGTCTTCATGTTGCTGTGTCTTAATAGAGTCGGATGCCAATACGTTTCCGCGTGAATCTACAATACCGAACACCGTATTCGTTCCGCCGATGTCCATACCCACTACATAGGACTTTTCTATGTTTTCTGCCATGTTATTAAATTGTTTAAAGGTTATTTATATAAAGAACAAAAGTAAGCAATCGGAAACAACGGAGCAAATTTTTAACAGATTTATTTAGATTGTAATGTAACTTTTTATAGCTTTGCGACGTCTAAAGAGACAGAAATCAAAGTAAACGACATGATACGGCTAAAAGATATAAACAAAACATACCATAACGGGGCACCGCTCCATGTGTTGAAAGGCATCAATCTGACCATCGAAAAAGGAGAGTTCGTATCCATCATGGGAGCGTCGGGGTCGGGAAAATCCACCTTATTAAATATATTAGGTATTCTGGACAATTACGATTCGGGCGAATATTACCTGAACGATGTGCTCATCAAAGGCCTGAGCGAAACCCGTGCGGCGGAATACCGGAGCCGGATGATTGGGTTCATCTTCCAGTCCTTCAACCTTATTTCGTTCAAGAATGCCATGGAGAACGTGGCATTGCCTTTATTCTATCAAGGAGTAGGACGCAAGAAGCGGAACGAGCTTGCCATGGAATACCTCGATAAACTGGGGCTGAAAGAATGGGCGCACCACATGCCCAACGAACTCTCGGGCGGGCAGAAGCAGCGCGTAGCTATTGCCCGTGCCCTGATATCAAAACCTGAAATCATCCTTGCCGACGAGCCTACGGGAGCATTGGACAGCAAGACTTCCGTAGAGGTGATGAACATCCTGAAAGACTTGCACGACCGGGAAGGGCTGACCATCGTAGTGGTGACGCACGAAAGCGGAGTAGCCAACCAGACCAACAAGATTATCCACATCAAGGACGGCATTATCGAACGGATAGAAGACAACATCGACCACAACGCCTCTCCATTCGGCAAGGGCGGATTTATGAAATAACAGGGCTATGATTGACTTAATAGAAGAAATATACGGCACCATCATGCGCAACAAATTGCGCACGGCACTGACGGGCTTCTCGGTAGCATGGGGCATCTTTATGCTTATCGTCTTGCTGGGTGCAGGCAACGGACTGATCCATGCGTTCGAAGGGCAATCGGAAGACATGAAAATGAATTCGATGAAAATCTATCCCGGATATACGTCGAAAGTCTATAAAGGCATGCAGGAAGGACGGAATATTTCCTTGGATAACCGGGATCGGGAGCTGAGCGAAACGGCATTCCCCGAACATGTCATCACGACCGGTGCCACCATCAGCCAAAACGATGTGACCTTGATAAACGGAAAAGAGTTCCTGACCATCAGCATAGACGGAGTATTCCCGAACTATCCCGAGCTGGAAGCCGTCAAATTAAAAGAAGGGCGTTTCATTAACGAACGCGACATGGAGGAAGAGCGCAAGGTAATCGTATTGCACAAAAAAACGGTAGAAACCTTATTCCCCCACCAACACCCTATCGGAAAATATGTAAACGCCAACGGCGTTGCCTATCAAATCGTAGGCATCTACGAAGACCAGAACAGCTTTTCCCCTTCGGCACTGGCTCCTTTTACCACCATACAGGCGGTGTATGCCAAGGGGGACAGTATCGACAACATCACGTTCACCACACAAGGACTGACAAGCGAGGGAGATAACGAACGCTTCGAAGCCGATTACCGACGGGTATTGGGAGGGCAAAAACTGTTCGACCCGACCGATGACGGTGCCATTTGGATTTGGAACCGCTTTACACAATACCTCCAGCAACAGACCGCGACACAAATCCTGCACATCGCCATTTGGGTGATTGGCATCTTCACGCTGTTGAGCGGCATCGTGGGGGTGAGCAACATCATGCTGATTACGGTGCGCGAACGCACGCACGAGTTCGGCATCCGCAAAGCATTGGGGGCGAAACCGATGTCTATCCTTTGGCTGATTATCTCGGAAAGCGTAGCCATTACGACTTTTTTCGGATACCTCGGCATGGTGGCGGGCATTGCCGTAACCGAATACATGAATGTAGTAGCCGGCAAGCAGACCATGGATATGGGCGTATTCTCCATGACATTTTTTGAGAACCCTACCGTGGACTTATCTGTTGCCATCGAAGCGACCTTGACTTTAATCATCGCCGGAACATTTGCCGGTCTCTTCCCGGCTCTTAAAGCCGTAAGAATCCGTCCGATAGAGGCGTTAAGGGCAGAATGAGAATAGATTAATGTGGAAATGTATCAATGTGCTAATGTGGGAATATGCTAATGTGCTAATGTGCTAATGTGAAAAGGATATGAAACAGTTCGATTTAGACGTTTGGGAAGAAATACTGGTCACCATTACCCGGAACAAGACCCGAAGCCTCTTGACGGCTTTCGGCATCTTTTGGGGCATCTTCATGCTGATAGCTTTAATGGGAGGCGCACAAGGCATGCAGGATATGCTTTCGCGCGAATTTGAAGGATTCGCCACCAACTCGGGATTTATGGGAGCAAACAAGACAAGCAAGGCTTACAAAGGATTCCAGCAGGGACGATATTGGGACCTGGAGAACAGCGATGTAGACCGCATCCGCCGGAGCGTGAACGAAATAGATATCATCACCCCCAGCCTCGCCAAATGGGGGATAGACATCATCTATAACGAACAGAAGATATCCGGAACATTGAAAGGGCTGTATCCGGAATACGGGAAAATAGAAGAACCGTTGATTGCTTATGGCAGGTACCTGAACGACATGGATATACAGGAACGGCGGAGAGTATGCATCATCGGCAAGCGCATTTATGAATCCTTATTCCCGGGACATGAAGACCCTTGCGGGAAGTATGTCAAAATCAACGGCATCTATTACCAGGTTATCGGAGTAAGCATGTCTTCGGGAAACATTTCCATACAAGGACGTTCGGAGACCTCGGTCATTATTCCGTTCTCTACCATGCAGCAGAACTACAATTTCGGGCAGAAAGTGCAATTATTGTGCTACACCGCCAAGAAAGGGCATGCAATCAGCGAAGTGGAAAAGAAAGTAGACCAGGTGGTGAAGCAAGCCCATTACATTCATCCCGACGATAGTCAGGCAACTATCCTGGTCAATGCCGAAGCGATGTTCAGCATGATGGACAACTTGTTTTCAGGCATCCGCATACTAGGCTGGATGGTAGGGTTGGGCACATTGCTCGCCGGAGCCATTGGCGTAAGCAACATCATGATGGTGACGGTAAAAGAACGGACTACCGAAATCGGCATCCGCCGCGCCATCGGGGCAAAACCGGATGACATCCTGCAACAGATATTGTCGGAAAGCATGGTCTTGACCATCATAGCCGGAATGGCAGGCATTGCCTTTGCGGTTTTCCTGTTGAATGTGGTAGAGACCGCCACCTCCGAGCCGGCTGCGCCTACGCATTTCCTCATCAGCTTTTGGGAAGCTGTGGGAGCCTGCCTCCTGTTACTGGTATTGGGATTGCTTGCCGGACTTGCCCCGGCATACCAGGCGATGTCGGTCAAGCCGATTGATGCCATCCGCGATGAATAAAAAAGAAACTAATAAAAACAGAACGCTATATGAAGAAGTTTATGAAAATAGCGGCACTGGTGCTGATAGCCGCTATATTTATCGGAACCTTCGTGTTCCTTTACCAGAAATCCCAACCGGAAGAGGTGAGTTATCAGATTCTGAAAGCCGAAACAAAAGACTTGGTACAAACCACGGTAGCTACAGGCAAGATCGAGCCTCGTGACGAAGTGGAAATCAAGCCTCAAATATCCGGAATCATTGCCGAAGTGTATAAAGAGGCAGGACAAACCGTACAGGAAGGGGAAGTGATAGCCAAGGTGAAAGTGATTCCCGAATTGGGGACGCTTAATTCGGCGGAGAGCCGTGTGCGCCTGGCAGAGATGAATGGAAAGCAGGCGGAAACCGACTTGGAGCGCATGGAAAAACTATACGAAGGCAAATTGGTGAGCAACGAAGAATACGAACAGACGCTTCTTGCCGCCAAGCAAGCCCGCGAAGAACTTCAGGCAGCAAAAGACAACCTGGAGATTGTAAAGGAAGGTATCACCAAGAGCAGCGCATCGTTCAGCAGCACCCTGATACGTTCCACCATTACCGGACTGATACTGGATGTCCCCATCAAAGTCGGAAATTCCGTCATCATGAGCAATACATTCAATGACGGTACAACGATAGCTACCGTGGCGGATATGAGCGACCTGATATTCCGAGGCAATGTAGATGAAACAGAGGTAGGGCGCATCCGTGAAGGCATCCCTGTAAAAATTACGCTGGGAGCCTTACAAAACATGAAATTCGATGCTACATTGGAATATATTTCCCCTAAGAGCACAGAAAACAACGGTGCCAACCAGTTCGAAATCAAGGCAGCTATTTCCGTACCCGATAGCGTGACTATCCGTTCGGGCTATAGTGCCAATGCCGAAATGGTGCTTCAACATGCAGAAGGCGCGCTGACCATACCGGAAAGTGCATTGGAGTTCAGCAACGACTCTACCTTTGTCTATGTATTGACCGACAGCGTCCCTGTACAGAAGTTCGAACGCCGGCAGGTCGTTACAGGCATCAGCAACGGCATTGATACCGAAGTGAAACAAGGACTGAAAGCCGGGGAAGCCGTGCGTGGACTTAAAATTGAAAAATAACTTCGTAAGATATGAAACCGAAATACATACTCGTAGCGGCATCCATGGTATGCCTCCCTTTACACGCCCAACAGGAATGGACGCTGAAGCAATGCATCGATTATGCCATCGAACATAACCTGACCATCAAGCAACAAGAAGCCAATGCCGAACAAAGCAGGGTAGAACTGAGTACGGCGAAGAACAGCCGCCTGCCTAACCTGGCGGGAAGCGCTTCCCAATCGTTCAGCTTCGGGCGAAGCCTGCAGGCAGACAATACCTATAATACCATCAATACGCAAAACACAAGTTTCAGTCTCTCTACCAGCGTACCGCTCTTTACCGGCATGCAGATACCCAATAACATCGCCCTCTCAAAACTGAACCTGCAGGCAGCGTTAGAAGACTTGAATGCGGCAAAGGAAAACATAAGCATCCAGGTGGCATCAGCATACCTTCAGGTGCTTTTCAACGAAGAACTTGCCGAAGTAGCGCGCGAACAGGTCAGTTTAAGCAAGGAAATGCTGACGCAAAGAGAAGCTTTCTTCCAAAACGGGAAAGCGTCGGAGTCGGAACTGTATGAAGCCAAGTCGCGCGTGGCGCAAGACGAGCTTTCGGCTGTACAGGCCGATAACGATTACCGCTTGTCTTTACTCGACCTCAGCCAGCTGCTGGAACTCTCCTCGCCCGACGGATTCGCCATCGCTTCTCCCGAGGCAGACATGATTGAAAGCCTGGGCACACCGCTTCCGCCTGCCGATATCTATTCCGAGGCACTGCTGATAAAACCTACGATAAAGGCGGCGCAATACCGTCTGGAAGGAGCGCAGAAAAGCATCCGCATCGCACAAAGCGAGTATTACCCGCAACTAAGCTTAGGAGCAGGGCTAAGCACAAATTATTACAACATGTCGGGAAGGGAAAACAGCAGCTTCGGCTCGCAATTGCGCGATAACTTCAGCCAGTATGTAGGGCTGACGCTCAGCGTCCCCATCTTCAACCGCCTTGCAACGCGGAACCGGGTACGGAGCGCACGCATCCAGCAGACCACCTTGGGCTGGCAATTGGAAGACAGCAAGAAAAGTCTGTATAAGGAAATACAGCAGGCATACTATAACACCCTGAGCGCGCAGACGCAATACGCCAGCAGCCGTACCGCTACCGAAGCCGCACAGGCTTCGTTCGACTTGATGAAAGAAAAATACCTGAACGGGAAAGCCAACGCCACGGAATACAACGAATCGCGCACGGCATGGATGCGCGCAGTGTCCGATCAGCTTCAAGCCAAATACAACTACTTGTTCCGTTTCAAGATTCTGGACTTCTATCGGGGCGTGCCGTTGGAATTGAAATAAATTGAAGCCACTCCGAAAATCCGTGAAAACACCCCGTTTCGTTTACAGCATATAGCCGCATATTGTGTAAGATTAATAATCTTACAGCATGAAGATTATTAATCTTGCAAGCAACGCGGCTATATGCTTGTTTTTCTTCCTGACTTCAGCCGACACTTCATCAGAGGTTTCCGCTCATAGATAAAAGAGCGGTTGCTTTCAGAATCATTCGGTCTTCGGCTCGATAGGCATCGTATTTTCCTTGTACGCCTTAAAGCCTTTTACCTTCACCCGCTCTTTTTTCTCTTCTTCTGCCACGGCTGCATTCCCCAATTGGTTGAGATTCTCCTTGATAGCGTTATGCGTATCAAAGAAGAAGTCGAGCAACATCTTCAGATGGTCTTCCAGTTCGCCTTCATTGGGCGAGAAATACGTATGGCACCGCGAGTGCAGCCCGACGGTCTTCCCGTCCTCGTCAGCCATATAGACCGTAGTAACCAACGAATTGACGTTCACCAAGTTGACAATTTCCTTCAAGACAGGGAAAGCCTCGTTATCGGCATTAATGGACCCCCACCAAGGATTCCATATCATGATGAAACGGTTTTCCTCCTCGGCAGCGATGTAAAAGTCATCCCCTTGGTACTTAAAAGCGATTTGCCCTTCTTCGTTTTCTTCGGGCTGGCATCCTATCTTTTTCAAGACATTGACCACCAAGTCCTTTGTACTGATTTCGTCCAGTTCATCTTTGGTCATCTGGTCCAGATGCTCCATCCGCTTGCGGCGCTCGTGCATAAAACGCAAGAGGAACAATACGACAGGCCACAATGCCAATGCAATGACGGCTATCAAGACGGTAATGTCGGTAATGTTGTTCATAAGCCGGTGAATTTGAAGTTAACACACCTAAAGATACGAATAATCTTGATATAGATTAAGCTTCGGGCTTCTTTTATACTTTTTTAATTCAAAACCATGCAGCAAAAGGGATGCGGATTTGTTTTATAGATGTAAATTTGAAAAAAGAAGAATTATGAAACAGATTTTATCAAGCATGATGCTATTCATGCTATTATTAGTAGGTACAAGTGCTGTTCAGGCACAGGAAACAGAGAAAGAATTGACACGCGAAGAGAAAAAGGCAATGCAGGCAAAACTGGACAGCCTGCTCTTTGAAGAGGCAAAACAAGCGATGAATGAAAAACAGTTCACCTTAGAAGCCGACCAGGTGGTATTTAAGTACGGACAGATGGCATACGTCAACTCGAACACCAATTTCGTGTCGGTCAATGGAGATGATGCCGTAGTTCAGGTTGCATTTAATATTCCGGTAAGCGGCCCGAACGGTTTGGGAGGCGTAACGGTGGACGGAAAGGTTTCATCGTACAAACTGGAAGAGGACAAGCGGGGGAACCTGCGTTTGAGCATGAATGTAATGGGAGCCGGTATTTCGGCACGGGTGGAAATTGAATTGATAAAGGATTCAAACAAAGCTTCATTAGACATTTTTCCCAATTTCAATTCGAACCGCCTGAGCCTGAATGGAGTATTGCTTCCATCGCATAAAAGCTCGGTATTCAAGGGGCGTTCGTTTTAAGAGCCTGTCCATGAGCGGTATGGTTTTGTGCATTCTGTGTGCTGCAATTGCATCCACAAAATGCACAAATAAATGCCGCAAGAAGTATCAGTGACACACATAATCAACTTAAAAAAACGAAAAGCAATATGAAAAAGAAATTTTTATTATTTGCAGGCATAGCCGCATTATTCTTGGCGGCATGTGAAAAAGACCCCGATATGGGGGAATTGGACACCGATTTGGTTGTATATACGAACCATGACAACAGTGTGGATTTCAGCCAATATGCCACTTATTACTTGCCCGACAGCATTTTAGAGGCAGGAAGCGTACGTGCTTCTTATTGGACTGACGAAAATGCACAGACGCTTATCGATGAGGTAGAGAGCCAAATGACCCGTTTGGGATATCAGCGCATCACAGACCCTTCCCAAAAGGACGAGGCGGACGTGGGCATACAGCTCTCTTACCTTGCGCAAACCAATACCGTGATATCCGGCGGATATTGGAACGGCTGGTGGGATTCCTTCTATTGGGGAGGTTATTGGGGCGGATGGTATTATCCGTATCCGGTGACGTACAGCTACGACACACAAGCGTTGATTCTCGAGATGGCGGACCTGACCGGACGGGACAATGAGGAGCAGCGTTCGATTCCGGTCGTATGGTATGCCAGTGCATCGGGATTCCAATTCGGGAACAACCGGGTAAATATGCAATTATTGACGGAAGGCATTAACCAAGCGTTCAGCCAATCCGCTTATTTAAGTACTGATAAATGACAGGAGGAAAAACAATGAAAACATTTTATAAGAAAATAGCGCTTACACTTTGTGTATTTTCGATGTTCGCTTTACAAAGCCATGCACAATGGGATTCGGACAAAATGCATCTCACCATCGACTGGCAGATGAACGCTCCTTATTCAACGGACTTTGCCGACAAAATAAGCGGATGGGGAATGAACGTTGAAGGAACGTATGATATTGCTCCACGCTGGTCGGTAGGTGCATTCATCAACTTCCATACCAACCATAAGTATATAGGAAGACAAACCATCTCCCTCTCGCCTACCGAATCGCTTACAACCGACCAACAGCGTTCTGCTTATCAATTGCCCTTCGGCATTACCACCGCATACAACATTTACCCGAGCAAGGTTGTAAAGCCTTACATTGGCGTGAAAGCGGGTGCGGTCTATCGCTATACGACCTATTACGGAACCGGAGGCGTATATGATAACCCGTGGGGATTTTATGCCTCACCCGAAATAGGCCTGAAGATTTTCCCATTCACGAACAAGCGCATGGGATTCCATGTAGCCGGTTATTACAGTTATATGACCAACCAGGCCCAAACTTTAACCGGCGAAGGCATAGACGGGCAAAACAACGTGGGTTTCCGTCTTGGCGTTATCTTCTAGTCAATATCAGAAGCCGGAGTCATGTCGCCTTCGACATAAAGACGAACAACTTCTTGTTTGGCATTGGTACGCAACGTAATGCTTTTGCGGAAGTGTCCGGGGAACTTGCCCGCACCATTATAGGTCACGGTAATTTCCCCGCTTTCGCCTGGCTTGATCGGTTCTTTGGGGTATTGAGGCACCGTACATCCGCAGGAGGCTATAGCCTGATGGATTACCAAGGGACCATTCCCAGTATTCGTAAACTTAAATTTACAAGTCACTTTAGGACTATCCGCAGAGAAAGAACCAAAGCTATGCGAAGTTTGGTCGAATTTAATTTCAGCAGTACCAGCCGCAAGCACTGCTACCATCATTGCCACAAAGCATAAAGTGGAAAAAATTCGTTTCATGAGAGTTTTTTATTTAAAACGCTCAAAGATACGCTTTTTCTTTATTTTCACCAAAGATTGAATCCCTAAAGATACAAAAAAAGTAATGCCATCCCATTTCTATGACATTACTTTTTAATAATCAAATTTTATTTTGACTTTACTCTCTAATGTAGTAAAACGTCTTATTTCGCAAAGCTTACGGCACGCGTTTCGCGAATAACCGTAATCTTCACTTGTCCCGGATAAGTCATTTCGTCTTGAATTTTCTTTGCTATTTCGGCGGACAAGCTTTCTGTCTGCTTATCATCAATCTTATCAGCTCCTACGATGACACGAAGTTCACGCCCTGCCTGAATAGCGTATGTCTTCGTAACACCTGGATAAGACATAGCGAGTTGTTCCAGGTCGTTCAAACGCTTGATATAAGCTTCTACGATTTCACGGCGTGCACCCGGACGTGCTCCTGAAATAGCATCGCATACCTGTACGATAGGCGCTAAAAGGCTGGTCATTTCTATCTCATCGTGGTGAGCGCCAATGGCATTGCATATATCAGGCTTTTCCTTGTATTTCTCTGCCAATTTCATTCCCAACAATGCGTGTGGCAATTCGGGCTCTTCATCAGGCACCTTACCTATGTCATGAAGCAAGCCGGCACGTTTGGCTTTCTTTGGATTCAATCCCAGTTCAGAAGCCATGACGGCGCAGAGGTTAGCGGTCTCACGTGCATGTTGCAAAAGGTTCTGCCCGTACGACGAACGGTATTTCATCTTTCCTATGATGCGGATAAGTTCGGGATGCAAGCCATGAATGCCAAGGTCGATGGTGGTACGCTTTCCCGTTTCGATAATTTCGTCTTCCACCTGTTTCTTCACCTTCGCCACGACTTCTTCAATACGTGCGGGATGGATACGCCCATCGGTCACCAGTTGATGAAGCGCCAACCGCGCTATCTCGCGACGCACAGGGTCAAACGCCGAAAGGACGATGGCTTCGGGGGTGTCATCTACTACGATTTCCACTCCTGTAGCAGCTTCAAGGGCACGGATGTTGCGTCCTTCACGCCCGATGATGCGTCCTTTTATTTCATCAGACTCGATATGGAACACCGTTACGGAGTTTTCGATAGCCGTTTCAGTGGCAATCCGCTGAATGGTTTGTATCACGATGCGTTTGGCTTCCCGGTTGGCAGACATTTTGGCATCGTCCATAATGTCATTGATATACGATTGTGCTTGCGTTTTGGCTTCTTCCTTAAGCGATTCCACAAGGCGTTCTTTGGCTTCTTCCGCCGAAAGCCCCGACAAAGCTTCCAGTTTTTTGCGCTCTTGTATCTGAAGGTTGTCCAACTCTTCTTTCTTTTTGTCGATGACTACCAACTGAGCATCCAGGTTCTCACGGATGGCTTCCGTTTCGTTGCGTTTGCGCTGAAGTTCTTCATGCTTCTGGCTTAACACCATTTCGCGCTGCTTCAGTTTGTTTTCGACCTGCTGGATTTTCTGGTTGCGTGCAGCCACTTCTTTTTCCAACTCAGCTTTCTTGTTCAGAAACTTTTCCTTTACTTCAAGCAGCTTATTTTTTTTAATGACTTCTGCTTCAGTTTCAGCTTCCTTTATAATTTTATCGTAACGCGATTTCAAGCCATACTTGAAGAATGCGTACGAAAGTGCTCCTCCTATCAGGAAGGCAATGACCGTAAATATTACTGTATTCATTATTACAAATTAAATTTATATATAAACAAAAACGCACAGACCGCCAGCCGTACACGGGCATATCGGTTTGTGCGCAAAATCTTTCTTTATTCAACAAAACTAAACGTTCCTAACACTTTATTCGTCCGTTTGCGGACGGATACACGTTTCTACGTCTTCCATCAGCTGCCGGATTTTCTCTGTGTACGGCTGGGTATCGTTCCGGTCTTTCATCGAGATATTCTCGAACGACAACTCCAAGGCTGCCATCGCCCAATGTGTCGTCGCGCTGAAACTCGGATACATACTCCGGTATTTGTTTAGTTTATAGTCAATCTGTTTGGCTGCATCGCGGTACAGTTGCTCGTCTTTCCGGAAGATGGTCAACGGATACCGTTCATTATCAATCAGCAGATGTATTTTAAATTTGTCGTCCTCCATGACTCGTTCACCTTTATGTCATTCATTCAGCAAAGCGATGCATTTGTCGACTTCACGCACGAGGTCCGCCAACCGTTTCTTGGTATCTCGGAGTTCGTTATCGTTGATACTGATTATGCGGGCCGCTTTCAAGTTGGCATATTTTGACTCCAATTCTTTCCGGCTTTCTTCCAGACGCACGATTTCCGCTTCTTTTGCTACAAGAAGCTGACGCAGCATTGCTATTTCTTTCTTTTGTTCCCCGAACAAATAAATCAGATTTTGCAATTTGCCTTCGAACGTCTTCAATAGCCTTTTGTCTTCTTCTGTCATTTTTACCAAATTCTACACAAATATAATGGATTGAATATAAATACAAAAATTTTTGCGCTTTTATTTTTGAAAAAGTTGGAATTTAGACGTTTTCAGACAAAAAACGAGCTGCAACTTGAAATCAGTTACAGCTCATTCTGCACGGGAAGAGAGACTCGAACTCCCGACACTCGGTTTTGGAGACCGATGCTCTACCAACTGAGCTATTCCCGTAATTGCGAGTGCAAAGGTACGATATTTTTTGAATCTTCCAAATGCTTCAAGGATTTTTTATCTTATCCGGTTCATAAAATCCCGGTTTCTTCAAACATCGTCTGATAGATTTCGGCTTTTTTCTCCAATTTAAGCGGATAAGCACGGCTGGAAGAAGGCATCCGGTAAAGGTGAAAAGGCAAGCCTCCATGCTCAAACCGGCTTTTACCTCCCATAGACGGCTCTTCAATCTGCATTCGCGCACAAATCGTATCAGTAGCTTTCTGCCCCGTAACGGCTATTGCCCGACATGCAGGAAGTTGCTTCAAGAGCAAATCAACATCTGTTGGTTCTACCACCTCCAAGAATTTGTCCGAAGCATTATTCTGCAGGCGTTTCACCACACATGCCGTATCGTAGAGCGCAATTCCCTTTTCTACCAAAAATCCGACAATACGCTCTTTGTCGAATGACTTCTTATCAGGCAAGACGAAATAGTCTTTCTGATTAAAAAAGACCAGACCGAAAATCCGCCACATATCGTTGTTCCAATTCGGATAAAAGAAATCCATGCTCCAGCGTTTCTTTTGGGGCGGAAAACTTCCCAGCATCAACAAGACTGCGTTGCCGGGAAGGAACGGTTCAAGCGGATGGCTTTCAACAATGCCTTCCATCCGTTACTCTTTGGGTTTCGGCTCTTTCTTCGCCAGTACAACGATGTTATAGACGTATTCTGACATCCAGCTTTCGCTATATCCCAGCGCATGCTGGTATTGGCGGATGTTAAGGCAAGTCTTGCGCACACTATCGTCTTTCCAGTTCGTACGGGTCAAAATATCGTGAACGGTCTTTTCGGTCATGCCGCGCAGGGCTTTTTTGAAAATGCCCGGCATACGGAATTTCCATTGCATCAGATTGCCCACCACCATCATCAGGTCCTGGCTGAATCCCTGGAACATGAAAAAATAGTTTTGGACCGCATTCACATTCTTGCAATGTTTCTTGATGGACGCGTCTATCTCTTTGAAGAAGAAATCATTGATGCCGTAAATGTCTGTCAGCATTTTCTTACACCGCGAACGTTCCGCCAGCCCCAACTTGTTATTTTGGGTAGGGATTTTCAGCGTACGCTTAAACACAGCCATGTCGGGCAAGGCATTAATATTACTGATACCCAGTTGCGCTGCCATAACCGCCTGATAATACACTCGTATCAAAGTCATAAAATCTTCTACTCCGCCTACGGCCGCAGCTTCTTCTTCCGTTGTTTTCTTCTTGAAAAGCTTTGAAAATATACTCATCGTCTCTTGCTTTTTTATTTATTGTAAATGAATGGGACAAAGGTATGAAAAAAACTTGATACTCGATGCAAAAACAACATAACTTCAAAAGCCCCGTCATCCACTTTTTGCCTGTTTATACTCGGAAGGTGTCATTCCGGTGGCTTTCTTAAAACATTTGCCGAAATATTTCGGGTCGGCAAAGCCGGTCATATAGGCTATCTGAGAAAAAGTGTAATCGGAGGACACTATCAACTGTTCGGCACGTTTGAGGCGGATTCCACGAATAAATTCGACCGGAGTCATCCCTACAATGGACTTCAGTTTCCGATAGAATACGGTACGGCTCAAACATACATGGGCTGCCACTTCCTCGATTTCCAAATTGGCATTGTCCATATTACATTCGATAAAGTCGACCACCTTTTGCATGAAGGCTTCATCTAAACGGGTCACCTGAGGCTGAGAAGGAGCCAACTCAAGCAGAGACTTCTGTTTTTCGTCCTCCTTTTTCCCGGAAAAGCGTGAAAAATAAGCCTCCTGCAAACGTTCGCGTTGCCTGAAAACCTGCCCGATGCGTGCCTCCAGGTAAGCAGCGCTGAAAGGTTTGGTGATATAGTCATCAATGCCTTGGTCTAACGCCTGAATGCGGTCGTCCAACGATGCTTTGGCAGACAATACAATAATCGGAATATGGCAGACTTCAGCATCGTTTTTCAACTGCCGGACCATTTCCAACCCGTCCATCACAGGCATCATGACATCGGTAAGAATCATGTCCGGCAATTCCTTGCGTGCCATATCCCATCCGGCTTCTCCATTAACGGCGGTCAGGACACGATAACGGACGGATAAAATATCGGCGAGAGAGGTGCGCAACTCATCGTTATCTTCTACTATCAGAATAGAGAGGCGACCGTCCTGCACCTCTTCTTCGGATTTTTTTTCAAGCCCTGCAGACATTGAAGCAGGCACAGCCTTATCGCATTCGTCTTTCAAAACCCATTCTATTTGCTTATTGTCCGAGAAAACTTGTTTATCAGACGGAAGCGTCACGATAAAATCGCTCCCTTTCCCTACTCGGCTTTCGACCTGAATCGTACCGTGAAGCAATTGCACCATGTCTTTTACCAACGCCAAGCCGATACCCGAAGAAGGTTGGCCGATAAGTGTCCCCAAAGTCTCGAAACGGTTAAAAATATTCTTCACTACCGAATCGTCTATGCCCACGCCTTGATCTGAAACCCGGACTTGCAAGCATTCTTCCTCCAACTTCACACAGACGGTAATACATTTACCTTCGGGAGTATACTTGAACGCATTGGACAAAAGATTAAAGAAAATCTTATCGAACTTATCAGGGTCTGTCCATATATACATCTCGTCCGCATCGGCCTGCAAGGACATCCGGATGTGCTTCTCGGTTGCCAGCGATGAGAAATTATCTAAAACAGAACGCAATGTCCCAACGATTTCGATACGCTCCATAAAGAGTTTCATCTTCCCTTTCTGGATTTTCCGGAAATCTAATATCTGATTCATCATACGCAACATACGCTGGGCATTTTTCTCTACGGTCACAAGATTCTGACGCGCCTTCCCCGACAATTGCTCGTGAGCAAGCACCGCCGACAAGGGCGCAATAATCAAAGTAAGCGGTGTGCGCAACTCATGGGATATGTCGGTAAAAAAGCGCAATTTGATATCTGCCAACTGCTGTTCGACCTTGATGCTATGGCGCAGGCGATAAATATAAAACAATATATAAACGACTATGCCAATGAAAATGAAAGCCGTCAAAGCATACACCAACCATGCCCAAAAAGTTTCGTGAAACCATGGACGAACCGTCACACGTAACGAAGTGACATTGTTGAGCCACACACCATCGCTATCTGTAGAACGCACTTCGAACACGTATGAACCTGCCGGAATATTCATGTAACGTGCAGAACGTCCATGACCGACATCGTTCCATTCCTTTTCCAATCCTTTCAGACGATAAGCGTATTGAATGTCTTTTGTATTAATATAGTCGGCTGCGGCAAACCGGAAAGTCACATTCCGGTTTTCAGGCTGCAAGACCAATTCCCGCTTATTGTCAGACCAGGCTACTGTTCTTCCGCCTTGCACCTGTATGTCCGTAAAATTAATCGGAGGGACATACGCCGCTTTCCTCAACCTGGAAATATCCAGTTCGAGCATGCCCAAATTCGTGCCAGCTATCAAATTACGACGGGCATCAATAACCGGCACCGCTTCTGAAAACTTCATCGCTGTACGAAACAAATTGCTACGGTAATTCTCGAAGCGCCCGGTTACGGGGTCGAATTTCGACACTGCATTTTCTTGTATAATCCAAATATTTCCCAAGCTATCCTCTACCGCCGCCTGCACCAGTTCGGAAATCAGTCCGTCTTTCCGCGTATAGGTTTTGAACCGCAATTCATCGGACAACAAATTCCGGGAAGCAACGCAACTCATGCCTCCAGTAAAACTGAAAAGATAAAGATTGCCTTGTTTCGTTTTCACAATATCCATCACATCATTCGCCACCAGCGAAGAGTCGCACCCGGCATGTTTAGCATTGTGATAAAACTTGATTTCTTCAGGCTGGCGAAAATCACCGCTAAAAGACAATAAGCCGTTTGTCGTACCCACCAGCAATGTACCGTTATCCGACTCATCCATGCAGCGCGCCCTGGCACCAATCTCCATCGGATAACTTTTCATCTCATTATTATAATTTAAGAACGAAAGTTTCCCATCGGCTTCCTTCTTCACCAAATTGATTCCGTTCTGATAACATACTACCCACAAGCGATGACGGCTGTCCTGAAAGAAAGAAAATATCCGATTTCCCGACACACTATACCGGCCGGCATCGTCATGCCGGTAATGAGATGTCTCATAGCCCCCTTTCCCGTCTTTTCTGAACCAATACAATCCATCGCCGTTTGTCCCAATCCAAATATCGCCGTCTTTGTCTTGAAACAACGCATAAATCCCCCCTGCAAATGAAGTTTCAACAGGCACTATCTTTCCTTTCGGACTTAAATAGCCTATAAAACGCTTTTGTTCATCATACAAACGGATGATTCCCATTTTAGAACCGACCCACAAACGCCGCTCGTCATCAATCAGGAAAGCACGCAATTCGATTCCGCTATCAATATCGTACAATTGCATCTTATAGGGAAGTTGAATCACCTGATCTACCCCCCAATCCAAAACCAGCCACATATTGCCTTGACGGTCTACCGTCATATACCGCACAAAGGGGCTGTAAGCCGAAGACTTCTCTTTTTCATCCTGATAATAATAGGAGAGTTTGTCAGCCATATAATCGTAGTAGCATAATTGACCATTTGAAGGCAATATCCATAATACCCCCTCCTTCTCATAGAAGAAAGTAGTAGGCTTGCGGTCAGGCTGGACAGGTACCGTCGCATCAATATGATAGACCTTTTGCGCTAAAGAATGCAAATCAATCTTTACCACTCCTCCGTTTTGCGGAATCACCCAACAATGATAAGAAGAATCCAGATAAAGATTGCGCACCGCATTCGACAAAGTTCCCCGTTCTCCTATATCAAGATGAATGAAACGCTTCTCTCTTGCCAGATAAAGCGTCAAGCCTTGCTCGGTAGAAAGTGCCAATGTATCAGCAGAAAGCTTATCCAAACCGGAAATTTCTCCCAAAGCATACGAAGGCTGGAAAAAAGACAATTTTCCAATCTGCATGTCATAAATCGCCAATTTATCCGAAGTAGAAATCAAATATATCCGCTTTTCCGATTCCATGATAAACTTAAACGGGCAATCATTTTCTACGTTCTTCTTTCCTAAAATCGTGACTCCTTTATCTGTCAGAATCCATTCATCCCCCTCCGAATCTTTGAACACCGTGTAAATCTGCTCGCCTTTCAATACATCAGCAGTACTATACAAAACCAGCCCTTCTTCTTCCGGCATCTTATTCTCGTCAACCCTGCAAGCATATCCGTTTTTACATAGAATCCAAGAGATTCCTCCTGATAAAGTAACAATATCAGTCACATACAAACGCTTCTTTAAACGTTTTTCCAAAGAAGAGAGCACATCGGTAAAACATTCTTCTTCCGTATCGAATACAAAAGCCCGTTCATCATAAGTAAGACACCAGATATCACCTTTGCTGTTTTCCACAATATCAACCATACGATAGGAAGTCAAAGGGTCTTTCCCGTCAGCTGACATCTTATAATTTTTAAAACCATAACCGTCATACCGGTCCAAGCCGTTCCATGTAGCTAACCAGATAAATCCTCTATGATCTTGGATAACACGCTGAACAACACCTTGCGATAAACCATCATTCACCGAATAATGCTGAATCCGACACAAAGGTTGGGCACGAAGCGAACAACACAGATATACGAATAAAAAGAAGATATAGAATCTCATGCCTTTACATTTTTACAAAAATACAAAAAAACACGGATATCATTTAGAGTCTGTTTAATTTTACTCAGGTTGATTTTGCGAATTGCTTTCAAGGATGTTTTTCTGACTTTATGAGGAGGATAGCGGGCTATCTGACGAATAAAATCTTACTTATTTCCTGCATCGCTGAACAAAAAAATCCCCCGGCAACCCATCGGATGCCGGGGGGAGGGAAAAAACGGCGGCTACCTACTCTCCCGCTTGCGCAGTACCATCGGCGATGCGAAGCTTAACTGCTCTGTTCGGAATGGGAAGAGGTGGGACCTTCGCGCTATAGCCACCTGAATACGATCAAGTGCCATGACAAGCGACAAGCAATCCGGAAACAAGTGCCGGAAGTATACGGCCGCAAAAGCGGCAGGAAAGTTTCGGGCAATTAGTAACGCTCGGCTTTGGTGTCTCCACCTTTACACCTGCGTCCTATCAACGTCATAGTCTGTGACGGCCCCAAGGAAATCTAATCTTGCGGACGGCTTCGCGCTTAGATGCTTTCAGCGCTTATCCGGTACAGACGCGGATACCCGGCGGTGCCCCTGGCGGGACAACCGGCAAACCGGAGGTCTGTCAAGCACGGTCCTCTCGTACTAGTGCCCGAGCCGCGCAGATTTCCCGCGCCCACGATAGATAGAGACCGAACTGTCTCACGACGTTCTGAACCCAGCTCGCGTGCCACTTTAATGGGCGAACAGCCCAACCCTTGGGACCTTCTCCAGCCCCAGGATGTGACGAGCCGACATCGAGGTGCCAAACCACTCCGTCGATATGAGCTCTTGGGAGGGATCAGCCTGTTATCCCCGGAGTACCTTTTATCCTTTGAGCGATGTCCCTTCCATGCGGAAACACCGGATCACTATGCTCTAGTTTCCTACCTGCTCGGCCTGTCGGCCTCCCAGTCAAGCGCCCTTCTGCCATTACACTCTAAGGACGGTTACCGATCGTCCTGAGGGCACCTTTAGGAGCCTCCGTTACGCTTTTGGAGGCGACCACCCCAGTCAAACTGCCCGCCAAGCAATGTCCTCCATACCGGGAGTTAGGACACAGACAAACGAAGGGCCGTATTTCAACGGCGGCTCCCCACAGGCTGGCGCCCGCGGCTCATTGCCTCCGGCCTATCCTACACAACGCGTGCCCACGTCCAATGCTAAGCTGCAGTAAAGGTTCACGGGGTCTTTTCGTCCCATCGCGGGTAATCGGCATCTTCACCGATACTACAATTTCGCTGGGATCACGGTTGAGACAGCGTCCGGATCATTACACCATCCGTGCAGGTCGGAACTTACCCGACAAGGAATTTCGCTACCTTAGGACCGTTATAGTTACGTACCGCCGTTTACCGGGGCTTCAATTCAAGGCTTCTCTCGCGATGACCTCTCCTCTTAACCTTCCGGCACCGGGCAGGTGTCAGGCTGTATACGGCTTCTTTCGAATTAGCACAGCCCTGTGTTTTTGGTAAACAGTTGCCTGGACCGATTCTCTGCGCCCTCTCTTGCGAGGAGGGACCCTATCCCGAAGTTACAGGGTCAGTTTGCCTAGTTCCTTAACCGTGATTAACCCAAGCGCCTCAGTATATTCAACCCGACTACGTGTGTCCGTTTGCGGTACGGGTGCCGTCCGGCTGGAGTTTAGCGGTTTTTCTCGGCGGCATGGTTACCTGCGCTCTCGGCTTGCCCCGGAGGGCGCGCCGTACTTTCAGGTTCGGATCTTCCCGTGGATTTGCCTGCGGGAATCAGCTCCTACACCCTTAAACCCCTATTCCGTCAGGGGGCGGCAGTGTCACAGCCGCGTCACCGCGTCACACCGGACGCCAGTAACGGAATGTTGACCGTTTGTCCATCGGCTGCCGTGCGGCTGAGCCTTAAGTACCCGACTTACCCTGATCCGATTAGCGTTGATCAGGAAACCTTAGTCTTTCGGCGAGGGGGTCTCACCCCCTTTATCGTTACTTATACCTACATTTGCTTTTCCATAAGCTCCAGCGCCCCTACGGAGCGCCTTCGGCGCCGATGGAATGCTCCCCTACCGATACTATGTATCCCGCGGCTTCGGCGGGCGCCTTATACCCGATTACTTCGTTAGATTAACTCAGGCGCCACTCGGGGCCTTTTAGCCGGCGGTCAGGATTCTTCTCCTCTCGGGCACGGACCTTAGCACCCGTGCCCTCACTCCCGCGGAACATGCGGCATGCATTCGGAGTTTGTCAGGACTTGGCAGGCGGTGAAGCCCCCGCATCCTATCAGTCGCTCTACCTCATGCCGAATTACCGCGAGGCTGCACCTAAATGCATTTCGGGGGAGTACGAGCTATCTCCAAGTTTGATTGGCCTTTCACTCCTACCCTCGCCTCATCCGGAAGCTTTTCAACGCTTATCGGTGCGGACCTCCATCCGGCGTTACCCGGACTTCATCCTGGACAAGGGTAGATCACTTGGTTTCGCGTCTCCCCGCATGACTTGACGCCCTTTTTCAGACTCGCTTTCGCTCCGGCTCCGCGCCTTCTCGCGCTTAACCTCGCCAAGCAGGGGAACTCGTAGGTTCATTATGCAAAAGGCACGCCGTCACACTTGCGTGCTCCGACCGCTTGTAGGCGCACGGTTTCAGGGTCTGTTTCACTCTTCTGTCCGAAGTGCTTTTCACCTTTCCCTCACGGTACTGGTTCGCTATCGGTCTCTCGGGAGTATTTAGCCTTGCCGGATGGGCCGGCAGATTCACGCAGGGTTCCACGTGCCCCGCGCTACTCAGGATGCCGCTACGCTTCACACTGCTTCGCATACGCAGCTTTCATGCTCTACGGCCGCGCTTTCCAGCGCGTTCTGCTCGCAGCGTTTCTTGCGGTGTCGCGGTCCTTCAACCCCGCGCATGCCGTAACACGCGCGGTTTGGGCTAATCCCCGTTCGCTCGCCGCTACTGGGGGAATCACTGTTGTTTTCTTTTCCTGCGGGTACTAAGATGTTTCAGTTCCCCGCGTTGGCCTCCCGCCTCAGGCGGGATGTCATGCCTTCAGCATGACGGGTTGTCCCATTCGGAGATCCGCGGATCAAGGGCTATGTGCGCCTCCCCGCGGCTTTTCGCAGCTTGTCACGTCCTTCATCGCCTCCGAGAGCCAAGGCATCCGCCGTGCGCCCTTATCTACTTACGCCGCCGCTCGCTCTTCCTCCTGGAAGAGAGCGGGCATATACCTTCTGGCTGATGCTTGCAGGTCACCCTGCAAGCGCTCGTTTCTCTTTATTGCTTGTCACATCATGTCATAGAACTTCTTTCTAACAGTGGAGAATAACGGATTCGAACCGTTGACCCCTGCTTGCAAAGCAGGTGCTCTAGCCAGCTGAGCTAATCCCCCAAGACCGTAGTCCCAGGCAGAGTTGAACTGCCGACCTCCACATTATCAGTGTGGCGCTCTGACCAACTGAGCTATAGGACTGGCATTGAACCTCTGTTGTATCCGTATGGAGAAGACTCGGAAAAGGCAGCGCCCAGGAAAGGCCGCTCCAGAAAGGAGGTGTTCCAGCCGCACCTTCCGGTACGGCTACCTTGTTACGACTTAGCCCCAATCACCGGTTTTACCCTAGGGCGCCCCTTTCGGTTACGCACTTCAGGCACCCCCGGCTTTCATGGCTTGACGGGCGGTGTGTACAAGGCCCGGGAACGTATTCACCGCGCCGTGGCTGATGCGCGATTACTAGCGAATCCAGCTTCGTGGAGCCGGGTTGCAGGCTCCAGTCCGAACTGGGAGGGGCTTTTGGGATTGGCGCTCCGTCGCCGGATGGCGGCCCTCTGTACCCCCCCATTGTAACACGTGTGTAGCCCCGGACGTAAGGTAGTGCTGATTTGACGTCATCCCCACCTTCCTCGCATCTTACGATGGCAGTACCGCCAGAGTCCCCAGCATTGCCTGATGGCAACTGGCGGAAGGGGTTGCGCTCGTTATGGCACTTAAGCCGACACCTCACGGCACGAGCTGACGACAACCATGCAGCACCTCCACGCCTGCCTTGCGGCTGTGCCGTTTCCGGCACATTCAGGCGCAGTTCAAGCCCGGGTAAGGTTCCTCGCGTATCATCGAATTAAACCACATGTTCCTCCGCTTGTGCGGGCCCCCGTCAATTCCTTTGAGTTTCACCGTTGCCGGCGTACTCCCCAGGTGGGGCACTTAACGCTTTCGCTAAGCCGCCGGCTGTATATCGCCGGCAGCGAGTGCCCATCGTTTACCGTGCGGACTACCAGGGTATCTAATCCTGTTTGATACCCGCACTTTCGAGCATCAACGTCAGTTGCGGTAGCAGGGCTGCCTTCGCAATCGGGGTTCTTCGTGATATCTATGCATTTCACCGCTACACCACGAATTCCGCCTGCCTCGAACGCACTCAAGAAAGCCAGTTTCAACTGCAATTTTACGGTTGAGCCGCAAACTTTCACAGCTGACTTGACATCCCGTCTACGCTCCCTTTAAACCCAATAAATCCGGATAACGCTCGCATCCTCCGTATTACCGCGGCTGCTGGCACGGAGTTAGCCGATGCTTATTCATAAGGTACATACAAGCTCCCACACGTGGGAGGTTTTATTCCCTTATAAAAGGAGTTTACAACCCGTAGGGCGGTCATCCTCCACGCTACTTGGCTGGTTCAGGCTCGCGCCCATTGACCAATATTCCTCACTGCTGCCTCCCGTAGGAGTTTGGTAGTGTCTCAGTCCCAATGTGGGGGGCCTTCCTCTCAGAACCCCTATCCATCGTCGCCTTGGTGGGCCGTTACCCCGCCAACAAGCTAATGGAACGCACCCCCATCGCACACCGGGTTGCCCCTTTAATGACGTTCCCATGCAGGCCCGTCATACCATCCGGGATTAATCTTCCTTTCGGAAGGCTGGCCCGGAGTGTGCGGAAGGTCGGATACGCGTTACTCACCCGTGCGCCGGTCGCCGGCAAGCCTAGCAAGCTAAGCTCCCGCTGCCCCGCGACTTGCATGTGTTAAGCCTGTAGCTAGCGTTCATCCTGAGCCAGGATCAAACTCTTCATTGTAGAATATCTTTTTTCTTATAATTATCTTCTGTCAGGACCCATCCTATCTGCCGCCTGGAACCATCAAGATGGACAGGCGGTAATAGCACCGCTTCTTTTCCTTCGTCTCATCCAAAACATTTCATTGAACGCTTCTGTTTTCAGCGGCTCCCGCAAAAGAGGGAAACCGTTTGCAAAGATAAGGCGGATTTTTCAAACCGCCAAATTTTTGCGGGACTTTTTTCAAGGAGGCTTCCTGACCGTCTCGCGTTCAAGGGAGTTCCTTTCCGAAAGCGGGTGCAAAGGTACGGCTTTATTCCGGACCTGCAAGCGATGAGGGAGTTTTTTTGACGGAAAAATCAATGAATAATGCAGAAGCGCATGATATACAGGTAATTAAGAGCTAAAAAAAGAAGCGGCGGGAAGTGGAAGGAGGAATGCCCGTACTCCTTATATATATTATATGCGCGCGCGAAGAAGGACGTATGCTGTAAAACATACGGCAGTCAAGGGGAAAAGGCAGGGAGGGGAGAAATGGGCAGGAAGAACGCACAAGGCGGGTGAAGGGAATGCATCCGCAAGGAGCCAAAGCCTGCCGCACCGCGGGACGGAAAACAGTTTCACCATGGTTTATATATACTGAAACTTTAGTTTCAACGTGCTGAAACTAAAGTTTTAATGGATGAAAACTACAGTTTCAGTATTACTAAACCAAGCACGAGACTACTCTTGGCTGTAAAAGCAAAAGGAAGCAGGCGGGATAACAGAGGCTTAAGTAGAGAATCTTGACAAAAGATATCGGTAAACCACCCGGCTTCTTATCTACCGAAAAACGTGAAGTGTCTAATTTTTTGACACTGAGTGTCTAATTTTTTGACACTTCAAAAAACAGGTATTTTTATAAGATGCTGATTATCAAGACTAATTTTGTTTGGCACGATATTTGCAATAAATATAGTGAAAACAAGAAGCACATACTGCTTGTAAACGTAAAAAGCATAACAAATAATTACAACGAACATGAACCAAACGATTCTACGCAACCTGTTTTACACGCTGAAGCGGTTCCGCACGGCTTCATTCCTAAATTTATTAGGACTATCCGCCGCCTTTGCCGCCTTCATCGTAATTATGATGAAAACCCGTTATGAACAACAATTCGACACCTGCTATCCCGAACCCGAACGGCTGGCAGTGCTGAACCTTTCCATTGACGGGAAAGACAACGAGCTGGTGGTGGTGCCTCGCCCGTTTGTAGATGCTGCCATCCAAGAGACCACGGGAATCGAATGCGGCACCCTGCTTTCGATGCAATTCGGAAGTAATCTGGTATATACTGACCCGCACTATCCGAAATACATCAAGGAAAACGTTGCAGCTGTATATCCCGATTTTGCAAAGACTATCGGAATGACTTTCGTGGAAGGCAATGACGAAGGGCTGGACACCCCCAACGGAGCCATTATCTCGGAAAGCCAAGCCAAACGGCTTTTCCCTGACGGAAGCGCCATAGGTAAATACATCTATTTGGAAAGTCCACACCAAGCTACCGAGGAAACACAATTCAGGATTAGCGGAGTGTACAAGGAATTCCCGAAGAATGCCCAGCTTACCAATGACATTTTTTGCCGCATTGGAGAAAAATGGGACCTCAACCAGTGGGGAAGCTTCAGCTATCTGGCTTTCGTCCGCCTGAAACCCGGAGTCACTTACGAAGAAGTCAACCGCCAATTGGTCCAGAACAAGATTATCAACGATAAGATGGAGAAGTCATCTGATTTCAAGGAAGTCAAACCCATGGTTATTCCTATCCGAGATGTGTACTACCACACCAAGCCGTGGTTCTACTTCAAGACGGGCGACCTGCAGCACACGCGCCTGATGATTCTTATCGCCATACTGGTCATCGGCATCGCCGCCGTGAACCTTATCAACTTCACCACCGCCCTCACCCCGATGCGCATCCGCAGCATCAACACGCAAAAGGTATTGGGAAGCTCTGTCGGCTCGCTCCGCACGGGACTGGTGCTGGAAGCCGTGTGCACCGTGTTGCTGGGCTGGCTGATTGCGCTGGGCATCGTGGCTTGCCTCACGCAGACACAGGCACTTGACGCGTTGGATTTCAATCCCGCACTGAAAGACTATCTGCCCGTCATTTTCGGAAGCGTAGGCATCGCCCTACTGACGGGTGTACTTGCCGGACTTTATCCGGCATGGTACATGACCTCGTTCCCACTCGCACTGATGCTGAAAGGCAACTTCGCCCTGAGTGGAAAAGGAAAACGGCTCCGCACCGCACTGGTCAGCTTCCAGTATTTCATCTCGGCATGCCTCATCGTGTGCTCCACCTTCATCTTCATGCAGAACGAATACCAGAAGAACATCCGCACCGGATTCGACCGCGACATGCTACTCATCGCCCAAATGCCTCAAAAACCTTTCCTGAGCCAGCCCTACAAGGCATTCGACCAGCAACTATTGGGCTATCCGGAGTTTGAAGGCGTGGCGTATGCCAACGATCGGATGGGAGGCGGAAACGTGTACAACATCCAGGGATTTACCATAGCCGAGCAACACGTACAGCCTTTCTATGTCCGCGTCTCTACCAACTTCCCGAAGGTGATGGGCATGAAGGTGACCGAAGGGCGCGACTTCCTGCCCGGCGACTCCGTAGGGCGGAACGTAAGGCACTATATCGCCACTAAAGAATTTAAGAAGATGTATAACCTGCCCACCGGACAGGAACTGAATGCCGACTGGATGGGGAAAGCCGAAATCACGGGCTACGTGGACAACGTGGCGTTCACCTCGAACCGCATCACCGCCTTTAGCGGAACGCCCTTCGTATTTACTCCTAATTTATACGATGATGACGTGCTTCCTTTCGGCTATATCCGTGTAAAAGCCGGAAGCGACCCTGCGCAAGCCCTGAGCCACGCCCGCGAAGCCTTCGAGAAGAGCTTCCCCGGCTATGCTACCGAGATTGATTTCTTCGACAACGTATATAAGAAACTCTATACCGCCGAGACCAACCAGCAACAGGTAGTCATCGCCTTCAGCGTGCTTGCTATCCTCATCTCGCTGGTGGGCGTGTTCGGGCTGACCATTTTCGAGACGCAATACCGGCGCAAGGAAATCGGGGTGCGCAAGGTGTTCGGTGCCAGCACGAGCCAGATATTGTGGCAATTCAACCGTGCCAGTCTGAAAGTCGCCATCCTTTGCTCGGCAGTGGCGATGCCGGTTGCCTATTACGTAATGGATAGCTGGCTCCTGTCGTTCACCCAGCGCGTGCCGCTCTCGGCGTGGGTGTTCGTCGCCGCCTGCCTGCTGATTATCCTGATGACCCTCGTCACCGTGACCGTGCAGAGCTACCGTGCAGCGAACAGCAACCCGATAGATTGTGTACGGGCAGAGTGACACCATTTTGAAACGCAGATTAACACAGATTTTCGCAGATTATCATTTTAGCATAATCGGGTGAAAACCTGAAAACCCTAAAATAAAATCCGCGCTAATCCGCGAAAATCTGCGTTTCAATAAGCAAACAAAAGAAATTATTAACCAATAAACACTTATACTATTATGATTAAGATTGAAAACCTTTGCAAGACATTCCGTACTACAGAAGTAGAAACTATCGCGCTCAACAATGTCAGTTTCGAGATAGCCGACAAAGAATTTGTTGCCATTATGGGACCTTCGGGATGCGGCAAGTCCACCCTGCTGAACATCATGGGGCTGCTCGACAACCCGACATCAGGCGATTATTATCTGGACGAAAAAGAAGTGGGGCACCTGAAAGAAAAAGACCGCACAAACGTGCGCAAAGGCAACATCGGCTTCGTATTCCAGAGCTTCAACCTGATAGACGAACTGAACGTGGCGGAGAACGTGGAACTGCCCCTCACCTACCTGGGCGTACCGTCCGCCGAACGGAAGCAGCGCGTGGCGGACATCCTGAAACGGATGAACATCAGCCACCGCGCCAAACACTATCCGCAACAGCTCTCCGGAGGTCAGCAACAACGTGTGGCAATCGCCCGTGCCGTGGTATCGAACCCGAAAATCATCCTTGCCGACGAGCCGACCGGTAACCTCGACTCGAAGAACGGACAAGAAGTAATGGAGCTGCTGACCGAACTGAACAAGGAAGGCACGACCATCGTGATGGTGACACACAGCCAGCGCGACGCCGGATATGCCGGACGCATCATCAACCTGTTCGACGGGCAGATTGTGGCTTCCATTGCCGAAATGTAAATCAGTTAACAGTTAACAATTAATAATGCGAATCAGGAGTTATACTTTGCGTGTTTTAGAATTGTGCAGGCGAGGCAAGAAAGAGCCGTTCAATCTTTTCGAAGATGTCAGCAAATGCGGGGACTGGCGATGTAGAAATGCACAAATCTGTACTGCGCAAAGCATAAACGTAGTTATGTTTCACAGGAGTTAAAGACCAATAGTTTTGCTTCTGAAAGCGGTGCAAAAGGTATTGGCATCTAAGAAGCTGTTTTGAATTTCTCCAAAAAGTTTTTCTTGGCTTGATGTATCCTTTTTTCGTGTGTGCTTTGGGCTTTTGGTCCTTTTCGCTCCTGTTCTTCGTCAGATAGCCCGCTATCTTCCTCATTACAGAAGCGAAAATGCCTCAAAAACTCATCCCAAATCATCGCACGATAAATTCAAAACAGCTTCTAACTCCCAGCCCGCACTGGCGGGCGATAACTACCTATAACTCCCTTTTAACTCCTGATTGGCATTATTTATTTCTCTCAACCATTTCTCCAGCTCACCGGTCCATTGGCGTTTGTAAGGGAAGCTGTCGCGGAATCCCCAGCCGTGTCCGCCGACGGGATAGGTGTGCAGGCTTGCCGAGACACCGTTTTTCACCAGTGCCGTATAATAGTTCACGCTGTTGGCTACGGGTACGGCGCCGTCATCGCTGCTGTGCATGATGAATGCCTGAGGAGTTTCGGGTGTGACTTGCAGTTCGTTCGAGTACTTTTGTTCGAGTTCTTTTGAAGGATTCTTTCCTAACAGGTTGTCGTGAGAACCCATGTGAGTGTAAGCAGGATCCATCGTAATGACCGGATAGAACAGAATCTGGAAGTCGGGACGTGTCTCTGCGTCTGTAAAATGGGTTGCGGCGGTACTTGCCAGATGTCCGCCTGCCGAGGCACCCATGATGCCCAGCTTTTGGACGTTCCATTCTTTTGCATGCTGGCGCATGATGCGGAGTGCCTGTTGGGCATCGCTCAGGGGGACTTCATTGTTTCCGTTAGGCATACGGTAGGTCAGTACGGCGTATGTAATGCCTTGGCTGTTGAACCAGTTTGCCATATCATGCCCTTCGTGGTTCATGGCGAGATGGCTGTATCCACCTCCCGGGCACATCACGATGGCAAGTCCGTTGCTTTCTTTAGCGGGATAGACTTCGATGGTCGGTTCTGCTACATAGAGCGGACCTTTTTCCACTTGGCTGGTCATGCCGTTGTCATTGGGCGCGCCGTTTTGCCATAACTTGATTTTGACAGGTTCCTGCGCCGCAAGCAGCGTAGAAACAAAGAGTAAACTCATTAATGCTAACTTTTTCATGGTGTTTTATTTTTTGTTAGGTACCAGGTGACCAGGGATGAGGTACTAGGTCTTAGATAGCATAAGTAAAACTATTCAAAACCTAGTACCTAGTACCTTGTCATCTAGTCAACTTTATTGATGTTCATACTCGCTTTTACTAAATATATAATAAGGAGTGCGTATGCAATGAGCGATACCACTTGGCTCATCGGGTTTTCCAGCCATGCCTCGTTCACCAGATTAATGCCTCCGAAACGCATCGCGGCACTTATCACACCCATCAGTGCACCGCCGGCTATGAAGCCCGAAGCCAGCAAAGTGCCCTTTTCTCCACGTGCCGCATTGACCGCTTCGTCCTTGCTACGGGTGGTGACGTACCAGTTGATGGCACCGCCTACAATAAGCGGCAGGTTCAGCTCCAAGGGGATAAACATACCTAAGGCAAAGGCAAGTGCCGGGACTTTGAAATAAGTCAGTACCAATGCCAGTGCGGCACCGATGCCATAGAGCAGCCACGGAGCCGACACACCGTTCATCAGCGGGTCGATGACGGCAGCCATGGCATTGGCTTGCGGTGCGGCAAGTGCGCCCGAAGAGAATCCGTAGGTCTTGTTCAATATCATGATAACGCCGCCTACGGTAGCAGCCGATACCAGTGTGCCCAGGAATTTCCACGTCTGTTGCTTGGCGGGTGTGCTTCCCAGCCAATAGCCGATTTTCAGGTCGGTAATGAAGCCGCCTGCCATCGAGAGGGCGGTACATACCACGCCTCCCATAACCAATGCCGCAACCATGCCCGTAGCACCTTTCAGCCCTACGGCAACCATCACCACCGATGCCAGAATCAGGGTCATCAGTGTCATGCCCGATACGGGATTGGTACCCACGATGGCAATGGCATTGGCGGCTACTGTGGTGAACAGGAACGAGATGCCAGCCACCAGGATGATGCCGACAACGGTATGCAGCAAGTTGCCTTGCATCACATCGAAATAGAAGAACAGCGCCACGAGGATGATGGTGATGATGGAACCGATGGCGATGATTTTCATCGACAGATCTTTCTGGGTACGCACGACGTTGGCTTCGGTTTTCTTGCCTTTCATTTCCTTGGCGGCAAGACCTACGGCACTCTTGATGATGCCCCACGAGCGGACGATGCCGATGATGCCCGCCATGGCGATGCCTCCGATACCGATACTCTTGGCATATTCGGCGAAGATGGTTTCGGGCGACATCGAGCCTACGGTCTGCGTGATAGCCGGATTCCAGGCGTTCAATACCTGGTCGCCCCACAGCATTGCGATGCCCGGCACGATGATAATCCATACGGCGAGCGAGCCGGCGCAGATAATGGCGGCATATTTCAACCCTACGATATACCCCAGCCCCAAGACCGCTGCTCCGGTATTGATTTTAAGCACCAGCTTCGCCTTGTCGGCAATCGTTTCGCCCCAGCCGCATACGCGGGTGGTGAAGTTCTCGTTCCACCACCCGAAGGTAGCTACGATAAAGTCGTACAGACCGCCGATGAGTCCGGCAAAGAGCAACGGTTTCGCCTGGCTTCCTCCCTTTTCGCCCGAAATCAGCACCTGCGTGCTGGCGGTGGCTTCGGGAAAAGGATATTCGCCGTGCTTCTCGCTTACGAAATACTTGCGGAAAGGAATGAGAAACAGGATACCAAGGATACCTCCCAGCAAAGAGCTGATGAACATCTGGAAGAAGTCGACCGTCATTTCCGGATACTTGTCCTGAAGGATATAAAGTGCCGGAAGGGTGAAGATGGCTCCGGCTACGATAACGCCCGAACATGCCCCGATGGACTGGATGATGACGTTTTCGCCCAATGCGCTTTTACGCTTGGCGGCTCCAGACACTCCCACGGCAATGATGGCGATGGGGATGGCGGCTTCGAATACCTGCCCCACTTTCAACCCCAAGTATGCCGCCGCTGCCGAGAAGAGTACTGCCATGGCGATGCCCCACGTCACCGACCAGGCATTTACTTCGGGATAATTCTTGTCGGGCGACATCAGGGGGTGGTATTGTTCGCCCGGTTTCAGTGGACGGAACGCGTTTTCGGGCAGTCCCGTCGGTTTTTCATCTGTTTCTTTCATGTTGTGTTATTATTTTTAGTTTCAATTTATCTTTTCGTGTCAGACAAAGCCTTATGTACCGTTCCCGGTGTAATGTAAACTGTCAGCTATTAATTATTAATTGTTAATTATTAATTATAACCTATCTTGCGATGTACTTCTCCATCCCTTCGGTGTAGTAGATGTCCGTCTTTCCGTCGTCCTTGCTATAGATAAAGTATGCGTCCAGCTCGGGATGGGCACGGCAGACGGCTTTGGCAGAGTCCAGCCCCAATACCATGAAGGCGGTGGCGTAAGCATCTGCCTTGGCACAGTTGTCGGCGATGACCGTAGCCGAGAGGATGTTGTGCTGTATCGGGTAGCCTGTACGCGGGTCGATGGTATGGGCGTATTTCTTGCCGTCCTTGTAATAGAAGTTGCGGTAGTTGCCCGAAGTGGCAAGCCCTACGCCGCTCACCTGCAATACGGTCTGCAGCTCCTGGTTCACTGCCAGCGAGTCGTCTATGGGCTTGTTGATGCCGATGCGCCAGGGTTTCATCTGCGCGTTTTCACCTTTCATCACCAGTTCTCCCCGATGTCTACCATATAGTTGCGTATGCCTTTCCGGTCCAGCAGGCGTGCCACACAGTCTACACCGAAGCCTTTGGCAATGGCACTGCAGTCCAGCATCGTGCGCGGGTCGCTCTTGACAATCCTTCCGTTTTCCAGCTTCACCTTATCGTATCCGACGAATTGGCGCAAGCTGTCGATGGTAGCCGAATCTACTTGCGATGCATTCTTGAACCCGAATCCCCAGGCATTCACCAGCGGAGCAACGGTAATGTCGAACGCGCCGTGTGTCTCTTCCGATACCTGCCGGGCAAGGCGGTACACATAGTCGAACAGGGAGTCGGTCTGCATATCCGTATTGTCGTTGATGCGCGTAATGACCGATGCCTTGTTGAAAGGCGAAAGCGAACGGTCTACCCGTTGCAGCTCGGCTTCTATCTCGGCTTTCAGGTTCTCTTTCGACTGGTAGGTGATTTTATACATCGTGCCGAACACCAGCCCCTGGTCGGTCTGGTAAGGTGCCTGCTTGCGCAATATCCATACGGTGCCCACGACGAGCAGCAGCAGGAAAGGGATTTGCCATTTCAGTCCGTTTTTTTTCTTCATATCGTTGTGATTAGTTTATGAATGTGTCAGTTTAAAACGCAGATTTACGCAGATTTTCGCAGATTATTTTTAATTATTAATGCGAATCAGGAGTTGAAAATAGCTTCTGATTCAAGTTTTAAAAGTTTGTAATTCAGTTAATTATCTCATTGTTTCATTTTGTAATCTCCTTGAAAATCAGTATATTAGAAGAATAAAACCACTCATTTTTCTAATTATGATTCCCAAGGAGAAAAAGTTAAAACTAATAAGTCTGTATATGTATATCTGTGATGTCTATAAGTCTTCTCTTCGTTTCTACTGCCAGAGATTCAGCAACAACTCCAATCCCGAGTTTACGGACGAGGAGGTTCTTACCGTCTATCTGTTCTGCGGTTACTGCCAGAGATACTTCGGCATCAAGGAGATACATACTTTCGCCAAGGAGTATCTGTCATCGTGGTTTCCCAAGCTGCCGTCTTACCAGACATTCAATGCACGTTTGAACATGCTTTCAGAAGCCTTTAAAGTGTTGGCGGAAACCATGATACAATCATTCAAGCCTAAGGATTGCGACTCTCTCGTTTCCATTGTGGATTCCATGCCGATTGTTACCTGCAAAGGAAAGAACCGGGAAGGAAAAGTGGCAACGGAGATAACATCAAAAGGATATTGCTCTACCAAGAACATGTACTACTATGGCATGAAACTGCACATGGTAGGACAGCGGAGGAAGGGTACAATACCTTTTCCTGAGATGATAATTCTGACACCGGCTTCGGACAACGACCTGACCGTATTCAAAAACGAATGCGCGCCATACCAGTCCGGAAGGACCGTGCTCGGGGACAAGATTTACAGCGACTTTTCTTTCTTCAACGAGAGTTATCCGGTTAAAGTCCTTACCCCGCATAAGGAGATTAAGGGAGAGCCGGAAGTGCTCAAACAGAGGGATAAGGCTGCCAGGGACTTGTTCTCACAAGCTGTGTCCAAACTCAGACAACCTATCGAATCCTTTTTCAATTGGCTGAATGAAAAAACAGAAATTCAAAGAGCGTCTAAAGTTAGAGCTACCAAAGGCTTGTTGGTACATACCTTTGGAAAGTTGGCTATTGCTCTACTTACATTTGTCAATTTTTAATCTTTTGAATCAAGAAGCCAACTCCTGATTCGCATTAATAATTAATAGTTAATAGCGGCAACTGTTCCGTCTGCCATTATTAACTGTTAATTATTAATTATTAATTAAAACGAACTATGAACCAAACGATATTACGAAACCTGTTTTACACACTCAAGCGTTTCCGTACGGCTTCCGTGCTCAACCTCTTCGGGCTTTCGTTCGCCTTTGCCGCCTTTATCGTGATTATGATGAAGGTGAACTACGAACGCGGTTTTGACTCCTGCTACCCAGAGCCCGAACGATTGGTGATGCTCAACCTGGGCGACCCCGATAACCATACCATGGGCTACCTGCCGCGCGGACCCATCGACTACTTAATGGAACAAGTACCCGGCTTCGAGTACGGTACCATCTATGCGCCGGCATGGGGGAAGACTGCCCTCTACACCGACCCCAAGAACCCGCAATACTTCTACGAAACACCCTGGGCGGTATCGCCCGGCTTCGCCAAGGTGGTAGGGCTGAAGTTCATTGCCGGAAGCGATGCCGAAATGGGGCAGCCCGAAAGCATCATCGTCTCCGAGAGTTATGCCCGCAAGCTGTTCCCCGACGGCAACGCCTTGGGAGCATACCTCTACATCGAAGGGAGCAACTTCCTGACGCCCGACGCCACCAAGTACCGGATATGCGGCATCTACGAAGACCTGCCCGAGAACTGCCAGTTCAAGAACGACCTCTTCGTGACCATGGGCGAACGGGTGCAGAAGGATGACTGGGGAAGCCAGAACTACTTCGCCTTCTTCCGCCTGAAACCCGGCGTAAGCGTAGAAGAAGCCAACCGCCAGATAGCCGCCACCCGAGCCATCGACCGGATGAACGTGGACAAGGACGACAAGACCGCCCTCTACGTCTTCCCCATCCGCGACTTCTACTACACGATGCACTCGCCCTATTACCTGAAAACCGGAAGCCGCAGCACCACCGCCCTGCTCGTGGTCATCGGGATGCTCATCATCGCCATTGCCTGCATCAACCTGGTCAACTTCAGCACCGCCCTCGCCCCGATGCGCATGCGCAGCATCAACACGCAGAAAGTACTGGGCAGCACCAACGGCGAACTGCGCCGCGCCCTCACCCTCGAATCGGTATGCACCGTCCTTGTAGGTTGGCTGATTGCACTGGGCATCACGGCGGCACTCATCCATTTGAACGTGCTTTCGTTCATGGGCTTCACGCCCTCGCTCCTCACTTACTGGCAATATGTGGCAGGCACAGGAGCGATAGCCCTCGCCGTGGGCATCATCGCAGGACTGTATCCGGCATGGTATATGACCTCCTTCCCGCCCGCACTGGTGCTGAAGGGTAACTACGCCCTGAGCGGCAAGGGAAAGCGGCTGCGCACCCTGCTCATCGGATTCCAGTACGTGGTGTCGTTCGCCCTCATCGTGTCGGCGGCGTTTATCTTCCTGCAAAACCGCTACATGCGCAACCGTGCCTTGGGCTTCGACCGCGACCAGCTGCTCGTGGCAAGCCTGCCCGAAATGCCCTACCAGAGCAGCCCCTACCATAACTTCTACACGAAGCTGAAAAGCTATGCCGAGATAGACGACATCGCCTTTGCCAAGTGGGAATTAGGGTCGAGCGAAGGATACACCAGCTATATGTTCTGCTACAACGGCACCGAATACGGTCATTATTTCATCGAGGTGAGCACCAACTTCCTCGACGTAATGGGAATGAAGCTCCTATCGGGAACAGACTTCCTGCCCTCCGACTCTATCAGCAAAGACCCGATGATATTCCTTGCCACCGAAGACTTGCAGCGGAAGACGGGCATCGAGGCGGGCGAAATGGTAGACTTCTGTTGGGGCAACCAAGCACGCATCAAGGGCTTCGTGCAAAACACCCAGTTCACCTCACTCAAGATCAACGCGATGCCCTACGTGTTCTGCCCCAACGCCAAGTACACCAACGGGCAGCTGCCCTACGCCTACATCCGCGTGCGTGCCGGAAGCGACATGGACACCGCCCTGCGCCGCGTGCGCCAGACGGCAGAAGAATGCTTCACCGGCTTCCCCGTCGACGTGAAATTCTACGACCAAGTCTACGCCAAGCTCTACCAACAGGAGGCGGACCAACAGCAGATGATTACGCTCTTCAGCCTGCTCGCCATTGTCATCTCGCTGGTAGGCGTGTTCGGGCTGATTATCTTCGAGGCGGAACACCGGCGCAAGGAAATCGGCGTGCGCAAGGTGTACGGAGCCTCGACGGGTCAGATACTCTGGATGTTCGGCCGCTCGTACCTCGTGCTGAGCCTCGTCAGCTCCGTCATCGCCACCCCCGTGGCGTGGTATGGCGTGACGCGGTGGCTGGAGCAGTTCAGCCAGCGCGTGCCGCTCAGCCCGTGGGTGTTTGTGGGGGCGTGCGCCGTCATCTGCCTCATCACCGAAGTGACTATCACCGTGCAGAATTACCGCGCGGCGACCGCCAATCCGGTGGACAGCCTGAAGACGGAGTGAATCCGGGTTTCACCACAGATTACACAGATTTTATTATTTATTTCTTCGTGTCTTTGGCGAATAATAATTTTATAAATCTGTGCAATCTGTGGTGAAAACAAACCTTGAAAACGTGCAAAATGCAATTTAGACCCTCGGCGGACACTTTGCACGTCTGCGAGACGCATTTTAGACCCTCGCCGCGCATTTTGCAACACTTGCAAAGTCCGCGCCGACCCCTCGGCGGACACTTTGCACGACTGCGAGACGCGTTTTAGACCCTCGCCGCGCACTTTGCAACACTTGCAAAGCCTGCGGCGACCCCTCGGCGGACATTTTGCACGTTTTCCGAGGTGGGAAACAAGTTCTAAACAGTAACTATATACTGTGAAGAAACGCAGATTTTCACAGATTAACGCAGATTAATTTGAATCTGCGAAAATCCGCGTTAATCTGCGTTTCCAAACAAACAATTAAATAGTAAATAAACCAGATGAAAAAAGCACTGAACAACCTGTTCCGACGGGGCGAAGCGAACCCCATTAAGATTCTCTGCCTCGGCGTCGGCCTCGCCATCGGGCTGACCATGCTTGCCGAAGTCATCTTCGAGCAGAGCTACGACAACTTTCTGCCCCGGCTGGAAGACACGTACCGCATCACCGAGCAATACAAATCGTCGCAAGAAGACACGTGGCGTCCCTATACACAAACACCGGGAGCCACCGCTCCGGGCGTGAAACGGTATTGCCCCGAAGTGGAAGCCGCCACACGCTTCACGTGGCTGGAAAGCGGTATGCACCTCGTGGCGGAAGACCAGCGGGAAGTGACCGCCAACGCCCTCCTGTGCGACAGTTCGTTCTTCGACGTCTTCCCCCGACGCATCCTGATAGGCGAGAATCCGCATACGGGACTGGAGAAAGAGAACAACGCCTACATCTCGTCGCGCCTTGCCGAAACGCTGGGCACCGACATCGTGGGACACACGCTGACGTGGAAAGAATATCCCGACTTCAAGCTGAACATCGTCGGCATCTTCGAGGAGTTTCCGGAAAACACTCACCTGCCCCGTATTGACGTAGCGGTGGCATTGCCCACCATCGGACAAGTGCGCTATGACGGGCGAAACAACTGGCTGGGGAACGACAGCTACAAGAGCTACATCCGACTCTATCCCGGCACGAAGCCCGACCAGCTGACAGACAACGTGAAACGGATGCTGGAGACCAACCTGCCGATGGAAGACCTGAGGAAAAACGGAGCGGATTATGACATCGGTTTCCAGCCCGTCGGCGAAATCTTCTCCTCATCGGATTACAATCGCATCATGCGCATCGTCTTCCTCGCCTTCGGCATCCTGATGCTGGCGGTAGCGGTGCTCAACTACATCCTGCTGGTCATCTCGGGCATGGTGAACCGTGCCAAGAGCATCGCCACCTACCGCTGCTACGGAGCGGAGAGCCGCGACATCTACCGCATGGTACTCAGCGAATCGGCATTGCACGGGCTGCTTAGCCTCGCCCTGGCGGTGCTGATTATCTTCGGGATTCAGGACGTGGTGCAGGAACAAATCGGGCACAGCCTCCGCTCGCTCTTCCCGCCTTCTACGATAGCCGTATGTGTGGCGGTGACTGCCTTCATCGTCCTCCTCTGCGGCGTAATGCCCGGCTACCTGTACACACGCATTCCCGTCACCTACGCCTACCGCCGCTATACCGAGAGCAAACGCCACTGGAAGCTGGGGCTGCTCTTCGTGCAGTTCCTCCTCACCACGTTCTTCGTGGCGATACTGGCGGTCATCAGCCTGCAATACCGTGCGCTGACCCATTACGACCCGGGCTTCGAATACAAGGATATGCTTTACGTACCACTTGCCGGCATCACACAGACCGAACAGCAGCGTTGCGTGCAGGAACTGAAAAAGCTGCCCGAAGTGGCGGGCGTGACGTGGGGGTATCAGCTGCCGTCCGAACATTGCAGCGGAAACAATGTATATAACCCTGAGACGGGACAAGAGTATATGAACATCGCCGATATGTACCTCGTGGGCGACGATTACCACAAGGCGTTCGATATCCCCGTCATCGAAGGCAGCACCTTCACGCCTCACCTGAGCGATACCGTGGCACGTCAGGTAATGGTCAGCCGCAAGTTTGTGGAACGGATGCGCGAACTGGCGGGCTGGACAGGTTCTCCCATCGGCAAGACGGTGAACATCACCGAGCACGAAGGTCCGCTCACCGTCTGCGGCGTGTACGAAGAAATTCATTTCGGCTCGCAGATAGCCGAAGATGCCGACGAACGTCCCTCGGTGATGTTCTACGCTCCGGTGCCCTACTCTACCAATCTCTTTATCCGCCTGCGCCAACTCTCACCCGAAGGGATGAAAGCCGTGCAAAAAGTGGTGGAGGAAACGATGCCCGACAGGGATAAGCACGCCTATAGCCTGGCACTGGAAATGAACGCCCTCTACGACGGCATCCTGCACGTGCGCAACAGCATCCTCTTCACCGGCGCGTGCATCCTGCTCATCGCGCTCATCGGGCTTATCGCCTACATCCGCGACGAAATCAGCCGCCGCCACGCCGAGATAGCCATCCGCATCATCCACGGAGCCACGGTGGGCAGCGTGCAGCGCCTCTTCCTCGCCGGCCTGCTGAAGATAGCCCTTCCAGCCGCCCTCATCGGCGCACTCGTGGCATGGCGCATCAGCATCGCCCTGCTCCAGCTGTTCGCCGTCAAGATAGAGCTGACGTGGTGGCTCTTCACAGGATGCGCCCTCGCGGTGCTCCTCATCGTATGGGCAGTCTCGTCCGCCCTCGTCCTGAAAGCCGCCCGGATGAACCCTACGGAAAACCTGCGGACGGAGTAAATGCTATTTTAATCACCACAGATTACACGGATTATTAAAATAAAAACACAGAGACACGAAAGCACAGAGTTTAATTTTGATTATTCTCTGTGCCTTCGTGTCTCTGCGTTCAATATAAAAATCTATGCAAGCTGTGATGAGTTTTTAGCGCGTTTCACGTAAATCGAGATACAAACCAGCCCCAGAAGCACGATGAAGACACCTACCAGCGACGGATAACGGTACCCCATACCGGCGTCAATCGGCAATCCGCCCAGATAGGCACCCACGGCATTGCCCAGGTTGAAAGCGATCTGCACACACGCAGCTCCCATCATCTCCGAACCGCGCGAGTTCTGCAACAACAATAATTGCTGGGGAGGAGACACCGCAAACAGGCAAGCCGTGCAGACAAACATCAGGATGACGGACAGGTACGGATTGCGGGTAAAGAAGAAGATGCCCAGCAATGACAATACCATCACCATCTGCGTGACACGGATTACCGGAGCCAGCCCGTAAAGGTCGCCGCACTTGCCTCCCACCAGATTACCGATGGTCATGCCCAGCCCGGCAAGCATCATCACGGCGGTCATCGAATGGGGCGAGAAACCTGCTTCGTGAATCATCTGCGGCGTGACATAGCTGAACCAGCAGAAGATGCCCCCGTTGCCGAACATCGTAGTCAGGATAATCAGCCACGGTGCCAGCCGCTTCAGAAAACGGAACTGACCTTTCAATCCCACGTCGGGCAGAGCGGGCATATACGGAATCCACCGCCAAATCAGATAGAATATCAAGACTCCCCAAAGGGCATTGAACACGAAAGGAAAGCGCCACGAAAACAGGTTACTCAACAACGTGCCGAAAGGAACCCCGAAGAGGTTGGCAATGGTCATCCCCGCTATCATCAACGCTACCGCCTGCGAAGCTTTTCCTTTATCCGCCACCCGTTCCGCCACGATGGAACCTACGCCGAAGAATGCCCCGTGAGGCAATCCCGAAACGAAGCGCATCAGGAGCAACATCCAATAATTCACCGACATCGAAGCGAACAGATTCCCTACGATGTAAATCATCGCCAGTCCCAACAATATCTGCTTCAACGGACGGGTACGTGCCACCACTACGGTCAACGGAGCACCTACGCACACCCCAATGGCGTATGCCGAAATAAAGTGCCCTGCCTGCGGGATAGAAATGCCCAAATCACGGGCCACATTGGGCAGAATGCCCATCATTACAAACTCGGCAATTCCTAAGCCCAGCGTGCCGGAAGCCAATGCCATCAAACTTTTCTTCATCCTGATTAATATTTAGAACCGATCCTTGAAACGCAGATTAACGCAGATTCCCGCAGATTATTTTTTTTTTTCACCACAGATGACACAAAATATCACAGAGGCCTTTAAAATTTTTATCTGCGAAAATCTGCGTTAATCTGCGTTTCATCCTCAGCACAAAACGGATGCAAAGGTAAAGGAAATTCATCAAACATTATCAGGCGACCAATGATACGCACGCTTTTTTTGACATACATCAACCGGATTATCAGAACACCGGACGATATGCACGCAACTCCTTGCGCAATGCCAGCGCACGCCCTTCCGTCATCCGGTCGAGCAACTCCCAGAAGCGGGGACCGTGATTCATCTCACGGGTGTGTGCCAGCTCGTGCAGGATGACGTAATCCATCAGATGCGCCGGGAGCAGCATCAGGTAATACGACAGGCTGATATGACGTTCCGACGAGCAACTTCCCCACCGGGAGCGTGCCTTGGTAATCTTCACCGTCCGATACGACAATCCGTACCGTTCTGCCCAACATGCCACCAACGGAGGCAGATACTCTTCCGCCCGTTTCTTCAAGGCACGGGCTATGGCATTCCGCACCAACGTCTGTACCCGTTTGTCCGAAAAGTCAGTATCTTCGGGACAACAAATCTTTACCCCTTCTTCGGCGGAGCGCACGGTGAAATGCTTCAGCCGGCTGGGTTCGAGCCACAACCGGAAGCACTCCGCCTCCAGCCTATAATCCCAATCGAAAGGCTTGGGAGACACATCTGCCTTCAACTTCAGCAAGCGCTCACGGAAAGGGCGGATTACGTCGAGCAACGCTTTCACGCTCCGGAAAGGAGGCGTGGTGACATGCAGCCCGTCTTCTTTCATCCGCATCGTGACGTTGCGCACCGTACGGCGGGTCACGATGAATATCTGCCCGAAATCGGCATCACTTACAATTTGTTTCTTCGCCATCATAACGCCGGCGAAGATATAAAAAAAGAAGAAAGAATCACTGCTCACGCGGTAATTCTTTCTTCAATATTGAGTTAGTAATTTTAATTTGAGAGAATTGAAACTTCACAGCCTCATCAATGATTTTTCTAATAAGCACTAACTAATATATATTTAAAAGCAAATGAAAATGTCACTGTTTATTTCTCACGTCCTTTTCCGGAACATTCTCTATGGGCGCCTTTACCGAATCGGGCTTATACGCCACCTGCGGGTCTTGCATCTCATGTTCGAACTGGTCGTAAACGTAAATAATACTGCTTCGCCCGCCGTCCGCCGAGTGCTTCACTACCCCTCCTACCGTAAAAAGGAAAGCCATTACAGCAGCTGCCTTGAACAACGGCATCATCCGCATACGCCACGTCAAGCGTTTCGCCTTTACTACGGGACGCTCTATTTCGGCAAGCACACGTTCGTCGAAATCTTCTCCCAGTTTCGGCATCCTCGCCGCATCTTGATAAGCAAATAAGGACTTGTAGCGCAACAGATGAACCGGAACTTCTGCCTGACGGAAGAAGCAGCGCAGGATTTGTTCCTCTTCAAGCGAGGTTTCACAATTCCAATACTTATCCAACAACTGTTCAATATACTTATAATCCATAATTGTTTATCTCGTTATATTTCGTCTTTATCCGTTGCCTTGCCCTGAACAAATTGACTTTTACTTGTTCTTCTGTCAGCTGGAGTATCTCGGCTATCTCTTTATAACTCTTGCCTTCGATATCGCGAAGCTGAATAATGGAACGCTGCTTTTCGGGAAGCCCGTTTATCAACCGGTGTACGATTGATAATTGCTCGCTCTGCTCCATTTGCCGGTCAGGCACCAATGCATCGGGCATTTCCTGTGTCTCGGGTGTCAACTCCACGTTTTGCGCTTCCTTCTTCTGGCTCCGGTCAATCGCTAAATTGCGCGCTACCGTAAGGCAATAAGCTTCTACCGAATCCATCCGGCTCCATTCTTCCCGCTTGTCCCATACCCGAATCAGCGTATCTTGAACAATATCCTCCGCTTCCGCACGGTCGAAGGTGATGCGGAGAGCCAGCCTGAAAAGCTTGTCTTTCAAGGGCAGGATATCGTCTCGAAAACTGATTTCTTGCATTGCTTTCTATAAGGATGACGGGTGAGTGGCTGAAAAGTTACACTCACCCGCTATTTTTTTTGAATTATTTTTTGATTATCGTGCCAGCCTCCGTACCAATGGCTGATGCTGAGGTGATTACCACCTGGCTCACTCCCGCGTCGATAGCGGAAAAAGAATTTTCCAGCTTCGGAATCATCCCTTCCTTGATGATGCCTTCCGCCACATATTGCTTAAACAAGTCAGGCGTAAGCACAGGAATGACACTCTCGTCATCGTTCTCGTCGCTCAATACGCCTTTCTTCTCGAAACAAAAGACCAAAGTCACATCGAACAGACGGGCCAGGGCTTTGGCGGTTTCGCCCGCTATGGTATCGGCATTGGTATTGAGGATGTGCCCCTGCCCGTCATGGGTAAGCGGAGCCATCACCGGCACCACTCCTCTTTGGATAAGGGCTGCCAGCGCACCGGCATCCACCCGCTCTACGTCACCCACAAAGCCATAATCAATCTCTTACCGGACGCTTCACCGAACGGATGACATCCATATCGGCACCCGTCAGCCCGATGGCGTTTACGCCCTTAGCCTGCAGCCCTGCCACAATGTTCTTGTTGACCAGGCCGCCGTACACCATGGTCACCACTTTCAAGGTTTCGGCATCGGTGATGCGCCGTCCGTTCACCATCTTGCTTTCGATACCCAGCTGAGCCGCGATACGGGTAGCGGAACGCCCGCCCCCATGCACCAGAAGTTTATTGCCGGGCAATGCGGAGAAGTCGTCCAGAAGCTGGTCGAGCGTACCGGCTTCTTCTACAATCTTCCCTCCCACTTTAATGATAGTCAGTTTTTCTTTCATAAATTCTTTTTTAGGCACTAAGAAGCTGTTTTGAATTTCTCCAAAAAGTTTTTCTTGGCTTGATGTGTTCGTTTTCGTGTGTACTTTGGGCGATTTTTTTGGTCCTTTTCGCTCCTGTTCTTCATCAGATAGCCCGCTATCTTCCTCATCACACAAGCGAAAATGCCTCAAAAACTCATCCCAAATCATCGCACGATAAATTCAAAACAGCTTCTAAGAACAAACATCAACAAAACTATTTATAGTCAATCAGAAACAGAATGCGAAAAAATATAACCCGTTTTTAGTAGAGACGTCACATTGTGGCGTCTCAGCATCCACCTAAAGATAAGTGAAACATGCGTCGTCATCCCCTGCGGAAGGGGAGACGCCACAATGTGACGTCTCTACTACATGCTGTATTTTTCGTTCGTCGAGGCTGTATCAAAATAAAAAACGGCTATCAAAAAGTAATGTCATCCTGAGCAAAGCGAAGGATCTCGTATGCATCAACTTCTGTTCTCGAGATCCTTCGCTCACGCTCAGGATGACAAAATGAAAGTTGATTCCAACTTTGAGACAGCCTCAATCATATTTTGCGGAACCATAGGTCGACGAAGGCAATTGTAATCCGCATCATCAGTAATGGCTCCGAATTACAAATCCGGCGTGACAAAAAAATAATTGTCAATTAAAAAGACTCCGTGCCTTTGTGCCTCTGTGTTCCATTCCATTTCCGCAAACCAATTTTGTTCGATTTTTAAATCACTTATTCCAAATACGTATATCCATACAGCCCCGAACGGTAGTTGGCGAGGAACTCCTTGCCTTCTTCCAAGGAAATCTTCCCCTCCTTCACCGACTTGGTCACCCACGTCTCAAGGGTGCGCACCAGTTTCTTCGGACTATATTGCACGTAATCGAGCACCTCTGCCACGGTTTCCCCGTCAATCACCTGGTCAATGGTATACCCCTTGTCGCTCACGCTGACATGGACGGCGTTCGTGTCTCCGAACAAGTTGTGCATATCGCCCAGAATTTCCTGATAAGCCCCGACCAGGAACACACCGATATAATAAGATTCTTTCGACTTGATGGAATGCACCGGCAAATCGTGCGCCACATTGCGCGAAGTCACGAAGTTGGCTATCTTCCCGTCCGAATCGCACGTGATGTCCTGCAAGGTAGCCGTGCGGTCGGGACGCTCGTCCAAGCGCTGGATAGGCATAATGGGGAATATCTGGTCTATCGCCCACGAGTCGGGGAGCGACTGGAAGAGCGAGAAATTGCAGAAATACTTGTCGGCAAGCAACTTGTCGAGGTTCCGGAACTCGTCGGGGGCGTGTTTCAAGCCCGAGGCAATCTGATTGATTTCGCGGGTCACCGACCAATACATACGCTCTATCTGCGCGCGTGTCTTCAGGTCCACGATACCGTGGCTGAACAGGTCGAGGCTTTCCTCGCGTATCTGCTGCGCGTCGTGCCATGCCTCCAGCATCCGGCTTTGCCCCAGATTGTCCCAGATTTCATACAGTTCATGCACCAGCTCGTGGTCATCAGGACCCACTTCAAACTCCTCATCCATCGAAGGAAGCGAAGCGGTCTCGAGCACTTCGAATATCAATACCGAATGGTGCGCCGTGAGCGAGCGGCCGCTCTCGGTGATGATATTGGGATGCGGGATGCCGTTCTTGTTGCTCGCATCCACCATGATGGAAATGGAATCGTTGACATATTCCTGAATGGAATAGTTCACGCTGCTCTCGCTGTTCGAAGAGCGTGTGCCGTCGTAGTCCACGCCCAATCCGCCGCCTATGTCGACGAACTCTACGGGGAACCCCATCTTGTAGAGCTGCACATAGAATTGCGAAGCCTCGCGCAGGGCGGTCTTGATGCGGCGTATCTTGGTCACCTGGCTGCCGATATGGAAATGAATGAGCTTCAGGCAATCCTCCATTTTCTTTTCCTTGATGAAGTCGAGCGCTTCGAGCAGCTCGCTGGAGGTCAGGCCGAACTTGCTGGCGTCGCCTCCGCTCTCCTCCCACTTCCCGCTTCCCGAAGAAGCCAGCTTGATGCGGATGCCGATATTGGGGCGCACGTTCAGCTGCTTGGCTATCTTGGCTATCAGCCGCAGCTCGTTCTGCTTCTCTACCACCAGGAAGATGCGCTTGCCCATCTTCTGCGCCAGCAGAGCCAGCTCGATATAGCTTTCATCCTTGTACCCGTTGCAGATGATTAGCGAATCGGAGTCTGTATTAATGGCAATCACGGCATGCAGTTCGGGTTTCGAACCTGCCTCCAGCCCCAGATTGAACTTCTTCCCGTGGCTGATGATTTCCTCTACCACCGGACGCATCTGGTTCACCTTGATGGGATAGATGATGAAGTTCTGCGCGTTGTAGCCATATTCCTCCGCCGCCTGCTGGAAACAATTGGAGATTTTCTCGATGCGGTTGTCCAATATATCCGGAAAACGCACCAGCATGGGAGCCGTCACGTCCCGGAGCTGCAGTTCATCGACCAGTTCTTTCAAGTCGACCACCACTCCATTTTTACGCGGAGTCACCACTACATGACCTTTGTCATTGATACTAAAGTACGAAACACCCCACCCCGTAATGTTGTAGAGTTCTTCTGAATCTTCAATACGCCATTTTCTCATTTCACAACATAAAAATCTTTGTTTATAAATCTATTTATTCAAAGGTATCAGATACCCTTGTGAATTTATTGAACACAGAGGCACAAAGACACAGAGTCTTTTTTAATTGACAACTGCGGTACCGCATGGTTTATTGCCAATTGTCCATTGCTAATTATTACTTGTTAATTATTAATTATTAATTCCTCCGTCTATAACTTGTCAACTTTCTTCCAACATTTTCTTCAATTGTTCCACCGACTCGCTTATCTGTTCGCGGCTCTCCAAATAATCGGACGGGAACCAATGTTTGGCTTTCCCATAAAACGCCATGCGTTCTGCCAGCCCGTTCCGAATCACTTCTTTCAGCTCCTCATCGGTCTTGCCGGACAATAACGGACGCTTGGATTTCGCCACTTTCAACCGGCGGAACAGCGCCTCGAACGAAGCGTTGAGGAACACGGTATCGCCTGTCCGGTTCATATAGTCTATATTGTCGAAAAAGCAAGGGGTCCCGCCCCCTGCCGCTATCACCACATTCTCAAACTCGCCTGCCTCATGCAGCATGTTCCGTTCCACTTGGCGGAATCCTTCTTCCCCGCGCTCGGCAAACAAGTCTTTTATCGCCTTGTGCATCCGTTCTTCGATATACCAGTCCAAATCGATGAATTGAAGATGCGCGGCTTGGGCGAACGCTTTTCCCAAAGTCGTCTTGCCCGAGCCCATATAGCCAATCAAATACACCCGTTTCATCATTTCCGCTTAGCCGTGTGACGAATCTTACGGGTTTCCGCCTTCTCCTTCTGCAGCTCGATGACCTTAAAGCACGCCTCCATATTCAGGAACGACGCGTCTATCGAGTCCGGAATCTTATAGTTCTTGCCTTCATACGAGATGTAAGGGCCGTATTTCCCGTTCAATATCTGCAAGTCGGGATTCTCGGGGAAAGTCTTGATAACCCGCTTGGCAGCCGCGTCCTGCTTCTCCCGGATCAACCGCACGGCTTCTTCCAGGGTAATCGAGAGCGGGTCCATCGGTTTGGGTATCGATACGAACTGATTGTCACACCGCACGTACGGGCCGAAACGCCCGTTCCCCACAGACACTTCCTTCCCTTCCAGCTCTCCCAACGTGCGGGGCAGCTTAAACAGGTCGAGCGCCTCTTCCAAGGTTATGGTTTCCAGCGAATGTTCTTTCTGCAGCTGGGCAAAGCGGGGCTTTTCCGCGTCTTCGGCAGTACCGATTTGCACCACCGGACCGTATTTCCCGATTTTCACCGACACTTGCTTCCCGCTGGCAGGGTCTGTCCCCAAGATACGTTCGCCGACCTTGTGTTCCGACCGGCTCGCCATGGTTTTTTCTACCAGCGGATGAAAGCCTTCATAGAAATGATCCATGACATCGCCCCACTGTTTCTCGCCCTCGGCTATCTCGTCAAATTGTTTCTCGACGCTCGCCGTAAAATTATAATCCATGATTTGGGGAAAGTATTCTTTCAAGAAATCGTTTACCACGATGCCCACATCCGTAGGGAGCAGTTTCGCCTTTTCGCTTCCGGTCAGTTCCACTTTGGTGCTCTCCTCGATTTTCCCTCCCTGCAAGGACAATATCCGGTAAGGACGCTCCGTGCCTTCGCGGTTTCCTTTCTCCACATATCCGCGCTGCTGGATGGTGGAAATGGTAGGCGCGTAGGTAGAAGGACGCCCGATGCCCAACTCCTCCAGCTTACGCACCAGGCTGGCCTCGGTATAACGGAAAGGAGCCTGCGTGAAACGCTCCATGGCGGTGATTTCCTTGTATGCCAGCGCCTGGCCGACTGCCAGTGCCGAAGGCAGACGCATTTCGCCTTCCGGCTCGGCGCCTTCATCATACGATTCCTTATACACGCGCAAGAAACCGTCGAACGTAACCACCTCGCCTACGGCGATAAACTTATCTTCCTCGCCGCTGATAGAAATTGTGGCAGTTGTCTTTTCCAGTTCCGCATCAGCCATCTGCGACGCCAGCGTACGTTTCCATATCAATTCATACAGGCGCCTCTCCTGGCCGGTCCCCTCAATCGTCTCGTTCGACATATACGTGGGGCGGATGGCTTCGTGCGCTTCCTGAGCGCCTTTGGTTTTCGTCGTATAATGGCGGGTCTGCACATACTTCTCGCCCATGCGCGAAACGATGGCTTCACGGCTCGTGTCCAGAGCCAGGTCCGACAAGTTCACCGAGTCGGTACGCATATAGGTAATCAATCCGTTCTCATACAGAAGCTGGGCAATCCGCATGGTCTGCGCCACCGTAAATCCCAACTTGCGCGCCGCTTCCTGTTGCAGGGTCGAGGTAGTGAAAGGAGCGGCAGGCGATTTCTTCATCGGCTTCGTGGTTATATCCTCAATCTCGAACTCCGCCTTCTTGCATTTTTCCAGAAAAGCCTGCGCCTCTTTCTTCGTCTTGAAACGCCGCCCCAATTCAGCCCGGAACTCCTCTCCTTTGGCATTAGCGAACACAGCCGTCACCTTATACAAAGCCTCGCTCACAAACGCCTGCACCTCACGCTCGCGCTCCACAATCAGGCGCACTGCCACCGACTGCACACGGCCAGCCGAAAGAGAAGGCTTGATTTTCTTCCACAACACGGGCGAAAGCTCGAAACCTACAATACGGTCGAGCACCCGGCGTGCCTGCTGGGCATTCACCAAGTCGATATTAATCGTGCGCGGATGCTTGATTGCATTCAATATCGCCGTCTTCGTGATTTCATGGAACACAATCCGTTTCGTCTTTTCCGGCTCCAACTGGAGCACCTCATACAAGTGCCACGATATGGCTTCCCCCTCACGGTCTTCATCGGATGCCAGCCATACCATATCAGCCTTTTTCGCTTCCTTCTTCAAGTCATTCACCAGCTTTACCTTGTCAGCCGGTATTTCGTATATCGGGGCGAAATGGTTTTTCACATCAATACTGAACGATTTTTCTTTCAAATCACGGATATGCCCGTAGCTTGAAAGCACCTTATAACCGTCGCCCAAGAACTTCTCGATTGTCTTAGCCTTAGCCGGAGACTCCACTATTACCAGATTATTCTGCATGATTCTGTATCCCAATTAATGTTTCTCGGGGACAAATGTATGAAAAAAACATCAAGTAACACCATGTAACAAGGAGGGTTTCTTCATTTTTCTTGATTTTTTTCATAAAAACAAACACAGAAGCGCAATGTTTTTATTTTTAAAAGAGCAAAGAGCAGCGTTGTCACGCCGGATTCGTAATTAAAAGAATCCGGCGTGACAAGGGCAGAATAGTCAATCATAGTCAGTTTAGTTTTAAGGTTAGTATTTATTTAATTTTCAATTGCAAAGGTACAGTTTCTTTTTCACATGGCAATGGATTTTAAACGAGTGAATGTAAAAATCCGTCAACGATATTTGGTGTTACGTGTATATCCCTGCAAATAAGCTATATAAGGTGACAGAAATATCACATCTTCAGGGTTTGTTTTTTTACACCATTCTTTCACGACGGCAGGCGGATACGCGGGCGGAGGGAGCCATATCCGTTGCGGCACGCTGTTATATGCATCAGGACATGCATATATTTGTATGCCTTATATGTTTTATGTACGTTCAAATCTAACATCTAACAATATAACAATATAACAATAACCAAAATGAACAGGAACAAAAAAATGGAAATACAACTATATAACATATATATTATAATAAATATATTTATATATAATATATATGTTATACCTATCACTTCTTTTAAGTGGCGTTCGAAATCAAAAAAGCTTATTGTTATATTGTTATATTGTTATATTGTTAGATGTTAGATTTTCGGACGGTCATTTATGTTTTTCAGTCACGCAGTTGGGGGAGACGCCACAATGTGACGTCTCTACTGCATGCAGTAATTTCCTGATCTACTTATCAATCTGTATGCCAACTAAATCAGAAGCGTACGCTAAGCCCTGCCATGACGTTTATCCCTTGCACGGGATAACCCGTCTCGGTAAGATACGTGCGGTTCAGCAGATTGTTCACCCCTACGAAAACATTCAAACGGCCGAAGAACTCGTATCCGGCAGAGAGCGATAAATTATTTACCGACTTGGCACTCTCCATGCCTTCCATCTCCACACGCTTCTCGAAACGGTATTGCGCCTTTACCCACAAGTCACGATAAATCTTGGCACGGACAGAAGCATCCAACACAAACCGAGGTTTCAAATAGAGCAAAGGCTCCATGCCCTCCTTTACATTCCAATGGGAATAAACACCGTCCAATCTCATGTCTATCCAATCCTTGTATTGATAAGCGAGCTTCACACCTCCATACCCCACTTTCGCCTTTTCTTGCGACAAGCCTACATAAGCATACGGATAACCGTTTTCCAGCATGTAAGGCACATGGAACACCTCGTCTTTCACCACACGATAGCCCCCATACAGGCAAAAGCCGAATCCCGGCACCGGCGCACCTTTGACGCCCGCCTGCATATCGACCGGCGTATAGGAAGTCTGCATCTGCGCCAGTTGCGTCCAATACGGAGAAAGCGCATTCAGCCGGCGGAAGTCGTTCAGCCGGGTTCCTCCCGTAGCGTGCACATATACCCGATAGGTCTCGGCGAAAAGGAAATCGAGCTTCACATCGGGCGCTACCATCAGCCTCCCGTCATGTCCGAACTGCGCATCCACGTGCATGCCCGCACGAAGCTGTATGCGCCCGTTATCGAACGTATAATGCGGATTGAGCTGAAGCAAGGTGTAATCGGCCTGACTCACGTCGTGAATCAGGTTGTCCATGGCAAACCCGATGCCTACCCGCTGTGTTTCGTTCACCTTGCCGGATACAAAGCCCAAGGTATGGACAATATTCTCGGAACCGTTCTCCATTAAATACATATCGTGCGCACGGCTAAAACTCCGCAAGCCGGTTTGGAACGAAAAGTCTACCGGAAGCGCCCCTTCTACGGAAGCAAGGCGCACATACCCCTCTCCCAAGGTGTAACGCTGGCGTCCGGATACGGATGTTTCATCCCTCACCAGCCCTTCCGCCGGCATATAGTTGAACACCTGAGAGGCGAAAGCCCCTCCTACTCCCAACGATACCTTACGAAAAGCATGCCGGTAATCGAGCGACACATTCGTACGATAGAAGCGGGATTTCCAGTCGTCCGCTCCGGAGAAAACAGAAGGCACATCCCCGTTCATCCCATAAAGCGAAGCCGAAAAGCCCAAGCAGTCGCGCCGGGAGATGTCCCACAGGTAAGACAAGCGCGCGTCTACGTTATTCCCCGTACCGTATGCGGCACGGGCATATCCACGCGGCGCTTCCTGCTGTTTTTCATCGCTGCTCATCGCTTGCATCGGCGTGAATCCTCCTGCCGAGAAAGGACGGGGCGATGTGGCATAATCGATGTGTTGCTTAGGCACGGCGGGTTCTTCCACTTCGGGCAACTCATTGATTTTAAACGCATCCATCACTTCCGGATTATACTGGTTTTCGACCACGACCGTACGGTTCAGCACCGTATCGGGGGCTTGTTCCTGGGCATACGCATGCATACACCATCCGCCCAGCCCTATTGCTATGATTATTGATTTCATAAACACTTCATTTATATTTATATTGAACACAGAGTCTTTTCTTTTTTTAGAGGAGACAAAGCCCACAAAGAAAACCTTAAAATTATTCTCTGTGTTTCTGCGCCTCTGTGTTCCATAAATAATCTATTCATTTTCCAACCGCTCCAAACGGGTTTCTATCATCTCCTGAATGTCATCGTCCGCCTGATAGTTCTGCTTCAGAGACAAGAGGTATTGCTTGGCATCCACATCGCGCCCCATCTTCATGTAAATGTCCGACAAGAGCACGAAGCTCCGTGCCAGCCAATAAGCGTGAGGCGTACTGGCATCAATGTAGTCCAACACTTCCTTTTCCGCCTTTTCGGTTTCTCCCGTATCGAAATAGAACTGGGCAAGCAAGTATTTCGCCTCGGCGCCATACTCGTTGCGCGTGTCTTTGGCAAGCAGGGTCAGGTCGCCCACGGCTTCTTGTGTCTTCCCTTCACCGATACATGCCTTGGCACGGGCATAACGCGCCTCGTTCTCCACTTCGGGAGCCAGCTTGCTTTGGCTCAACAAAGAGGAAGCGAGCGCAAGGATTTCTTCCGGATTCTCCGAAAGGCGGGCACACTCCAAGGCACGGCGCAAGGCGTCAACCCGTTCTTCTTGTGAAGCGGCACGATCGGCGATGCGTGCATACAGGCTCAATGCTTTTCCGTATTCTTTTTCCTGATAAGCGATGCCGGCGCAAAGCTTCATCGCCTCGCCCGAGAACTTATTGTCGGGATATGCCAACACCTTATCTAAATAAGCCGATGCTTCGGTATAATTCTTTTCATTATAAGCCATCAAGCCCAAATAATACGAAGCGTTCACGCTGAATGCCCCTTGCGGGAACGACTGGAGGTAACGGGTGAAGCTGGCTTTTGCCTCTTCCGTCTCGCCCCGCATATACACCCGCTCGGCGGCTACGTAGGTAAGCGAGTCGCGTTCGTTCACATCGAAATTCGCTCCGCCCGGAAGCGTCGACACAAAACTCAGGTAATCGTCTACCCGGTTCAAATCGATGTATATCGACTTCAAGTCGCGTTGCGCCAGGCGGGCTTCCTCGCTTCCCGGATAGTCGGATATCACTTTCTTATAGGCGGCTATCGCTTCGGGATACTTGTCTTCCTGATAGTAAAGCAAGCCGATTTCGTTGGACGCCTTGCGCGAGAGCGGGCTTTCGGGGAAACGCCGGAGCAAGACCGTATAGCGTTCGATGGCTCCGGCATTGTTTTCTTGCTGGACGAAGGCACGCCCTTGCTCGTACAACGCATCGTCGATGTAAGGCGAAGCCGGATAATCGGTCAGCAAACGGTTCAAGGTCTGAATCTTTCCCGCATAATCGCGCTGCAAACCTTTCACGAACGCTTCCTGGAAAAGCGAATAGTCCCCCAGACTGGGGTCGGCGGCAGATGCCTGCGCATAGAGGGCGCTTGCTTCCGCAAACCGGCGCGCATGGAAATGGCAATCACCCATGCGGTTATACACGTCCGCCACGATGCGGCGGTCTTTCACCTGCGCTTGCGAACAACGGGTGAACCAGGTCAAGGCTTGCTCGTATTGCTTTTGCTTGAAGGCTACGTAACCTAAGTTATACAATGCCAGGGCGTATTCTTCTCCCGTACGGCCGGGCGTATATTCCAGGTAAAGCCGATAGTCGGAAGCAGCCTGTGCATACTGCTCCAACCGGTATTTCGATTCGCCCCGCCAATAATACGCATCCGCCTTGGTTTGCCGGTCATATCGCCCCAAGTCAATCGATTGGGTGAAATACCCGATGGCATTCTCGAAAGCGGCTTGTGCGAAAGCCAAGATTCCGATGCGGAACAACAATTTCTGCTTAGCTTCCAAAATACGGTCGCCCGGATGCGAGATTTTGGCAATCGAGTTCAACGCCGCCTGATAACTCCGGGTATTCATATAGACCTCTACCAGGTAATCGTTCACCTTCGCGGCATAGGCAGAGTTCGGGAATTCGTTCAAGAACCGCTCGAACACCGTGACCGACTCGGCAAAGGGTGAATACGATGTCTCGTGGATGCAAAGCGCATAGTTGTACAGAGCCTGCTCCTGCACGTTACGGTCAAACGTCATTGCCGAAGCCTGCTCGAACGCCATGCGGGCACGGGTGCGGTCTTTCAGTTGGAGGTAGGCCAGCCCGCTATGCAGGTAAGCGTTCTGGGCCAGTGCGTCCGGTCTCCCTGTCGCCTTGTTCAAGGCGTCCACCGCCTTCGAATAGACTCCTGTCTGATAATAACTCATGCCCAATGCATACTGCGCCTCCCGGTCTTTGCCCCCTTCGGGAGAGCCGCAATAAGTCTCCAAAGGCTTTACCGCTTCGGCATACCGCCCCATCCCATAACTTGCCTCTCCTCCGATGCGCTGCATCAACAAGGCATATTCGTGCCGGGGATAAGCCTCCAGGTACATATCCGCCAACCGCTTTGCTTTCTGATAATCGTGCTTCTCCAGACAAATGTCCGCTATGTAATAAGGCGTATAGGGCGCATATTTCCCGCTTTCCCCCGCAAGGCGGAAGCCTTCCAACGCTTCGTCATACCGCTCCCGGGCATAATCGATATAAGCCAAGTGGTAAACCGCGTCAAGCCGGTATTCCCTGCTTACATCCTTCAATATGGAGAACCACAAGGCCGCATCCTTCAGGGCGCCTCCTTTCAGATACGAAGTGCCCAAACGCAACAAAACTTCGTCGCGTTCTCCATCGGCAAGCCAACGCACATTGCACTTTTCAAAGTACATAATGGCTTCGGGATAATTCTTGTCGAAGAAATAAGCGGAGCCTATCAGGGCATTCACCCGATTGACGTACCGCGAATCGGGATATTGCTCCACGAAAGCTTTCAACCGTCGGATGCGACCGGGCTTATTCAGTTCGTACGAAGTGCAAGCCAGCATGTATGCCGCTTCCTCGGCAAATTCCGCAGAAGTATCTTGTTGCAAATAATGTGTCAAAGTCTGTTGCGCCGCGGCATAATCGTGCCGGAGGAACAACTCCTTCCCGTCCTCAAACAAACGGACAGGGGCTGCCAGCGGTCCAATCTGCTGGGCAAAAGCCATCCAAGGCATCATGCACGCCAAGCCAGCTATCTCGAGTTTTCTTTTCCTTTTCATATCACTTTGATTTATGTAAAGCCAAAAACCGGGCCACTCCTTCCCGCACCGAATCAAGCCCGAATTCCTCCGGACGGATTTGGCCGAGCGGCATCCAGAACGAGTCCGCCACATCATCCATCGCCTGCAAACGGCTATCGTCTTCTACCCGGCAAAGGAAAAACAAGTCGAGCGTATGCACCAGAAATCCCGAATACAGATACGTATTGGGCAACGAGAACTGGTAAACGGCTTCGGTCACCTTCAGCCCAGTCTCTTCCATCACCTCGCGTGCCACGCCTTCTTCGCCGGTCTCATACATATCGATAAAGCCTCCCGAGAGGTCGAGCGTGCCCTTGGCGGGTTCTTTCCCCCGGCGGCACACCAGCAGCTCATTCCTGTGGTTCAGGATAAAAGCAACCGTAGCCGCACTTGAATTAAAATAATACACAAAGCCGCAATCGGCACATTTCTTCGCCTTTGCATTGCGGACCTCGAAATGAGAAGACCCGCATTTCGGACAATATTTGAATAACTCTAACGGATGCATCGTATTACATATTTAAATACTTCACTGCAAATATACGATATTTGCCCGAATCACACCAATACGTTCCTCACTTTATAGTAAAAACAGCATTGAATAGAACACAGAAGGCACAGAAAGACACAGACGGACACAGATTTTTTCTTCTGTGTATTCTCGTGTTGTCTGCGTTCTATGATAGCATCAACAAAAAATGCCGTGTAAAGTATAATTTAGTCAACTATTTGACCAATTCGAAAAGAATGCGTATCTTTGCGCCCCGAAAAGGATAAAGATTGTTTTTATGGAAAAAGAAAGTGCTGCATTCAGGGAGCTGATGTTGCAGTTGTTTCGTACGCGGATGACCTTCAGGCGTGCTGTGCAACGGGCTCTGAAAAAGACAGAAGCAGGGATTACATTCGAGATGCTTCAGGTATTGCGGTGTTTGTGGGAAGAACAAGGCATCTCCCAGCAGGTGCTGGCAGAACGCATAGCCAAAGGAAAAGCCGCATTATCGAACCTGATAATGAATCTGGAGAAAAAGAATTATGTGTACCGGCTGGAAAGCCCTTCCGACCGCCGGAACAAGCAGGTCTTCCTGAGCGAAGAAGGGAGCTTGTTTTACAAGCGCATCAGCATTGCGCTGGATGCTATTTACGAGTCTGCCGGCGTTGCCATAGGGCTGGAGAAGGTAGAGGCGATGTCAGCTGATTTAAAACTTACCGGCGATGTGTTGGAAAAAGTTTAGCCTGTTGCTCTGGGGCGTTTGCGCCCTTGCCTTCATAGATGTGCAGGCAACAGAAAAGGAAGAAATAAAAGAGGACCAGCCTGCCGACTCGTTGTTCCTGACAGTAGATGAACTGTTCCGCTTGGGCGTGGAGAATAGCTTGCGCCTTCAGGCAGATGCCTTGGACGAGGCTATGGCATACGAACGTGGCAAGACCGCCCGCACTTCGCGCCTGCCCGATTTGCAGATAGGCTTGCGCGGGGGTGTCGTAGGGCAGCCAGTGGTATTCCAGCGCGGTTTGTCGGATGCCGTGCGTCCCGACACGCCCGACTGGTCTCAGAACTATGCGATAGATTTTACCCAGCCGCTTTACGAAGGCGGAAGAATCCGCTACGCCATCCGGAGGGCAGACCTGCAGACCCATGCCGCCGCACTTCGTTCCGCCTCCGACCGTGCCGACGTGAAGCTTGAACTGCTGGAACAGTATATGAGCCTGTTCAGCCTGTACAAGCAGCGCGAGGTGCTGATGCGGAACATCGAGGAATCAGAGCTTCGGTTGAAAGATATCCGCCAGATGAAGAAGGAAGGCCTGATTACGAACAACGACGTGTTGCGCAGTGAAATGCAGCTCACGAACGACCGCCTGTCGCTGACCGAAACCGAGAACAGCCTGGCGCTGGTTTCGCAACAGCTCGACATCCTGCTGGGACTGGACGAAAACCGCATGCTTTTGCCCGATACGTCCTTGCTCCGGCGTTCGGTGGCATTGCAGGAGTATGACACTTACGTAGAAGAGGCGTACCTGAACGACCCTGCCATGCAATTGTTGCGCAAGCAGACCGAAATAGCCAAAAACGAGGTTCGCCTGACCAAGGCCGAAGCTTTGCCCAGCATTTCGCTTTATGCCTCGAATACGTTGGCACGCCCCGTGTCGCGCACAATGGCGGACATGTATAACAATGCGTGGAATTTCGGATTGTCGGTCTCTTATCCGCTCTCATCATTGTATAAGAACAATCACCGGGTGAAGGAAAGCAAGTTTGCCGTGCAGATGAACCTGAATGCCGAAGAACAGAAAAAGCAACAGGTGCGCGTAACGGTACGCACGGCATTTCTCCGCCACCGGGAAGCTTTACGCCAGGTAGATGCCTTGAAGCTTTCCGTGCACCAGGCGGAAGAGAACTATCGCATTATGCAGAACCGGTATCTGAACCAGCTGGCGATACTGACCGACTTGCTGGATGCCAATGCGGTGAGGTTGAACGCGGAACTGCAACTTACATCGGCACGCACGCAGGTCATCTATACTTATTTTCAACTGGAAAGAGCCTGCGGAAGATTGTGAAATAAAACGAAGAATCATGGGAGAACTAAGAATAAAACGAGAAAGACTGAGGAAATTACGTATGCGGAACCGGATATTGAACGTGGTGTGCATCGTCCTTGCCGGTTCCGGACTATGGTGGACCGCCACTTATTTTTGGCGTTATTTCAATTATGAGGTAACCAACGATGCCTTTATCGACCAGTATGTGGCTCCGTTGAATGTCCGGGCATCGGGCTATATCAAGGAAGTGCGTTTCAGAGAACACCAATATGTGCACAAAGGCGATACGTTGCTGGTACTGGACAATAGCGAATACCTGATTCGGGTAAAAGAGGCCGAAGCGGCTTTGCTGGATGCACGGGGAGCACAAGATGTCCTGCATTCGGGCATTGAAACCTCGCACGCCAACATTGCGGTGCAAGACGCCAACATTGCCGAGGCAAAGGCACGCTTGTGGCAACTGGAACAAGACTATCACCGTTTCCAGCGGTTATTGAAAGAAGAATCCATCCCTCAGCAGCAGTTCGAGCAGGCAAAGGCATCGTACGAGGCAGCCCAAGCACGCTATCAGGCTTTGCTGGAGCAAAAACGTGCCGCCCAGTCGCAATATACCGAAACCAGCAAGCGGACCGTAAGCGCCGAGGCCACCATCCTGCGCATGGAGGCAGACCTCGACCTGGCAAGGCTGAACCTGTCGTACACGATACTGATAGCCCCCTACGACGGGTATATGGGCAGGCGCACACTGGAACCGTGGCAATATGTGCAGGCGGGACAGACCATTTCGTATCTGGTAAGAGGGGATGACAAGTGGGTGACCGCCAACTACAAGGAGACTCAGATTATGCATATTTACATCGGCCAGCCCGTACGCATCAAGGTAGATGCTTTGCCGGGCAGGGTGTTCCGGGGAGAGGTGACGGCCATATCGGAAGCCACCGGCTCGAAGTATTCGCTGGTGCCGACCGATAATTCGGCAGGAAACTTCGTAAAAGTGCAGCAACGCATTCCGGTGCGCATCGACTTGAAAGACGCGTCGGATGACGACATGCGGCATCTGCGTGCCGGAATGATGGTAGAGACGGAGGCTTTGCGGAAATGATGGATGTAAGGAGTTTGGGACTTCCCGTGCGGAGGTGGGTGCCCGACTGGTTGGCGGTGGCTGCTCTTTTCATCGTGATATTGCCGGTATTGATGGTCAACGGCGCTTATACGGGCAGCATGCTCGAGGTGTCGAATACGCTGGGCACGAATACCGAGGACATCACGATGGCTTATTACGCCGCATCGGCAGGGATGGCAATCGGCTATCCCATTGTACCGAAAGTGCTTTCTGCCTTTCCGGCGAAGCCTTTGCTGCTTGCCGACCTTGTCCTGCAGTTCTTTCTGAGCTGGATTTGCGCCCGCTCACAGAATGCGGATATCCTGATTGTGGCAAGCTTTGTCATCGGCTTCCTGAAGGGGTTCATGATGTTGTGGTTCATCCGTATCGTGAAATTCATCTTCAGCCCGAAGGATGTACGCAGCGAGTTTTACTCGTATTTCTATCCGCTGGTATTCGGGTTCGGACAGCTTTCGATGGTGCTTACGGCAGAACTGGCATACCATTACGACTGGAAGTATATGTATTATTTCGAAATGGCACTGATGCTGCTGAGCGTCCTGACGGTAATCATTTGCTTCCGGCAAGACAAGGACAGGACGGGATTGCCGTTCGAAGAACTGCATCTGCGCGAAATGCTGGTGGCGGCTGTAGGGGTGCTGATGCTGATGTACGTGGCGGATTATGGGAAGATGCTCGACTGGATGGCCTCTTTCAAGATTCGCGCCTACCTGGTTATCGGCCCCATACTGATTGCCTTTTTCATTTGGTTGCAGGCGCATGCCGAAAAGCCCTTCGTCAATCTGGCTCCCTTGTATCAGCCCAAAGCCATCGTGGGATATCTCTACATGATGCTGGTGATGTTTTTCAGCACGTCTACCACGTTGCTCACCAACTATATGACTTCCATCTTGCAAGTGGATTCCGCGCGTACGTACCTTTTATATATATGGATGCTGCCGGGATATGTGCTGGGGGCGTTCATCTGCTTCTGGTGGTTCAGGTGGCAACGGTGGCGTTTCCGCTTCCTCATAGCCGGAGGCATGGCATGCTTTGCCCTGTTTTTCGGCATATTGTATTTTACGGTTTCGCCGGAAAGCACGTATGAGATGCTGTTTTTCCCCGTGTTTATCCGCGGGCTGGGAATGCTGGTTGTGATTATCGCGTTTGCCTTGTTCTCGGTAGAGGACCTGAATCCGAAATTCCTGCTCTCGAATGCTTTTTTCCTGATACTGAGCCGTTCGGTGCTGGCGCCGATTATGGCAACTTCGTTTTACAGCAACGTGCTTTACCACCTGCAGCAAAAGTACATGCATTCGTTATCGGAAACCCTGACGATGGCAGACCCGCTGGCGGCATCGCGGTTCTCCCAATCGTTGAGTAGCGGAATAGGGCAAGGACACGGTTATGCCGAAGCGGCACAGATGGCGACTTCTTCGCTTTATGCCACGCTCCAGCAGCAAAGCCTGCTGCTGGCGTTGAAGGACATTCTGGGGTGGCTGTTCATCGTGACGCTGGTGATAGCCATCGTGTCGCGCTTCATTCCGTTCCATAAAACCATCCGTGTCACCTTTGCCAAGGCAGGCGATGATATGGTATAAACTTTTTTGTCTTATCACGTTGCAGGAAGCTTTCGCACGTTGCGATTTCATGCTGCCGCCGGCGGGAAGCTTTCGCACGTTGCGATTTCGTGTTTGCCGTATTTTCGCAAACCAATTCGGGTCTGCTATAAATTTCTTGTTGAAATCGTCTCATATACAAAAAAATATCCGTAAGTTTGCACCCTAAAACCAATACGGCTTACAAATACATGGAAGGATTATTCGTCAGAAAGAGCATAGACGCATTGCAGGCAGAGGCAGGGCAGACAGGCGCAAAGACCCTGAAACGGGTGTTAGGACCGGTCAGCCTTGTGGCTCTGGGCGTAGGCGTGATTATCGGGGCAGGGCTGTTTTCGATTACGGGAACGGTGGCTTCGGAATATACCGGACCTGCCATTACACTCTCGTTCATCATCGCCGCTATCGGGTGTTGCTTCGCAGGCCTGTGCTATGCCGAGTTCGCCTCGATGATTCCGGTAGCGGGAAGCGCCTATACCTATTCGTATGCCACCATGGGCGAGCTGATTGCCTGGATTATCGGGTGGGACCTGGTACTGGAATACACCGTGGCGGCTACTACGGTCAGCATCAGCTGGAGCCGGTATCTGGTGGTGTTCCTGCAAGGAGCGGGCATCGACTTGCCTCACGCATGGACGGCATGCCCGTGGGACGGAGGCATTGTCAACATTCCCGCCATGGTGATTGTGGTACTGATGAGCCTGATTCTGATGCGGGGAACGGCAGGAAGCTCCTTCTTCAACGGTCTGATTGTATTCCTGAAAATCAGTGTTATCTTAGTTTTCGTGTTCTTAGGATGGAAGTTCATTCAGGCAGAAAACTACGCGCCCTACATTCCGGAGAATACCGGACGTCTGGGAGAGTTCGGCTTATCAGGCATCCTGCGAGGAGCTGCCATTGTGTTTTTCGCTTTTCTGGGATTTGATGCGGTAAGCACGGCGGCTCAGGAAACAAAGAACCCCAAACGCGATATGCCCATCGGCATTCTGGTCTCTCTTTTGGTTTGTACGGTTTTATATATCTTGTTTGCGCACGTCATGACAGGCGTGGCACATTATACCGAGTTCGACGGACAAGAAGGAATCGCCCCGGTAGCTGTAGCTATCGCACACATGGGCGAACCGGACGCCCAAGGAATCATCACACCGGCTTATCCGTGGCTGAACAAGGCGATTATCCTCGCTATCCTGTTCGGCTATTGTTCGGTAATCATGGTGACTTTGCTCGGCCAGAGCCGCGTGTTCCTCAGCATGAGCCGTGACGGGTTGCTGCCTCCGTTTTTCTCACGCATCAACCCACGCTTCCGCACACCGGTGCATAGCAATTTCCTGTTTATGATAGTGGTAAGCCTCCTGGCGGGATTTGTTCCGGCTCAGGTAGCGGGCGAAATGACCAGTATCGGTACCCTGCTCGCCTTCACTCTGGTATGCGCGGCTGTGCTGATCGTACGCAAGACGATGCCCGATGTGCACCGGGCATTCAAGACGCCCTTCGTACCCTTTGTCCCCATCATGGGCATCCTTACGTGCCTGTGCATGATGTGTTTCCTTCCGGCAGACACATGGATACGGCTGGTGCTCTGGATGCTGGTAGGGCTGGATATCTATGCCAGCTACGGACGGAAACACAGCCAGCTGGAGCCTGACAGGGCATACCGTAAGGGAGATACCGTACTGAACGTGCTGGGGTTGGTGCTGGCAGTATTGAGCGTCATCACGGGATTATGGCACCAGCAGACCGTAGGCTGGGAGGCGGACAAGACCCTGCTTGTCATATCCTTTGCCTTCGCCTTTACCCATTGTGCCTACTATATGTGGAGGCTTTGGCATCAGGCAAAAGCGCATGGATAATAAATAAAATTAAGAAGTGACACAAAAAACGAGATATGAACTATTGATAATAAAAGAAAAAGCTGTTATTTTACGCCAAATTAGACAGATATGGAAAAAGAAGAACTGATGCTGGCCATCCGTGCCGCACTGGAAGCGGGTGCAGCAATAATGAACGTATATACCGATCCGAACGCGGATTTTGAAATAGAACGGAAGGCGGACAATTCGCCCCTCACCATTGCCGACAAGCGTTCGAACGAAGTGATTATGCGCCGTTTGTCGACGCTGCCCTATCCCGTATTGAGTGAAGAAGGGAAAGCCATACCTGCCGAAAAACGGATGGGATGGAAAAACTTATGGGTAGTCGACCCGCTGGACGGCACAAAAGAATTCATCAAGCGCAACGGAGAGTTTACGGTAAACATCGCGTTCGTGAGCGAAGGAAAACCCGAAACGGGCGTCATCTATATCCCTGTAAGAGAAGAGCTTTATTTTGCCGACAAGGCTCTGGGCGCCTACAAGGTAGAACATATCACCGCCTTGGAAACCGGCGAGACGCTGGAGTCTTTGCAGGCACGTGCGCACCGTTTGCCCTATGCCGAAGATACTTCCGATGACACATTCATTATCGTGGCATCGCGCTCGCACCTGAGTGCGGAGACCGGGCAATATATATCCGAAATGGAACAGAAGTATCCGAAGGTGGAAACGGTGTCAAGAGGCAGTTCGCTGAAGCTGTGCCTGATAGCCGAAGGCAAGGCTGACGTATATCCCCGCTTCGCCCCTACCATGGAATGGGACACGGCGGCAGGCCATGCCATAGTCCGCGCATCGGGAGGCGAAGTATATCAGGCGGAACATCCTGACACTCCTTTATTATATAATAAGGAAGACCTATTGAATCCGTGGTTTATTGCGTATCCTAAAAAGAGAAAGTCATGAATTTCGAGATAATCTTTGTATTGGTCGGGCTGATAGGCATGCTGGTCGCCCTTATCATGGACAAAATGCGTCCGGGCATCGTATTGCTCTCGCTGGTCGTGGTATTTATGGCGGCAGGCATCATCACGCCCAAACAGATGGTGGCAGGATTCAGCAACCGGGGCATGATTACGGTGGCATTGCTCTTCCTGGTAAGCGAAGGCGTGCGCCAGAGCGGTGCGTTGGCAACCGTCATAAAAAAGCTTCTCCCCGAACGGAAGATGTCTGTAACGCAAGCCCAGCTCCGCCTGCTTCCGGTGGTAAGTGCCTTCTCGGCTTTCTTAAACAATACGCCCGTAGTGGTCATCTTTGCGCCGATTGTGAAGAATTGGGCGAAAAAAGTAGGCTTGTCATGCACCAAATTCCTCATTCCCCTATCGTATGCCACGATATTAGGCGGTTTGTGTACACTCATCGGCACCTCTACCAATCTGGTGGTGCACGGTATGATGATTGACCGTGGATTGCCGGGACTGAAGATGTTCGACCTTGCCTTTATCGGCATCCCTATCACCATAGTGGGCCTGCTCTTTATCCTATTGACTTCGAAGAAATTGCTTCCTGCCGAGCGTCCTGACAATTTCGAAGAGGAAGAAGCAGATGCGGCGGAAGAAAGCGGAAAGCACATCGTAGAGGTAGTACTTGCTTCCCGTTTCCCGGGATTGAAGCGTAAGCTGAAGAGCTTTGACTTCAAGCGCCGTTATGGTGCTGAAATCAAAGAGATACGCCAAGGCGGACAGGTCATTACCGAAAACTTGGGTGAAGTGCGCCTGCAAGAAGGCGACACGCTGGTATTGCTTGCCGACGAGGCCTTCACCAAAACATGGGGAGACTCTTCGGTCTTCCTGATGATGACCAACGGGAAGGAAATCCCTTCGCGCCCCATGCCGGTATGGAAAAAATGGACGGCTCTGGCTCTTTTGCTCATTATGATTATCGGAGCCACTATCGGCGAACTTCCGTATTTTCAGGAACGTTTTCCGAACGTGAAGATGGATATGTTCTTCTTTGCGGCGGTCACGGCGGTAGTAATGGCCTGGCTCAAGATTTTTCCGCCTAAGAAATACACCAAGTACATCAGTTGGGACATCCTGATTACCATTGCCTGTGCCTTTGCCATCAGTGCTGCGATGGAAGAGTCGGGCTTGGCATCATTGATAGCCGAATTCATCAAGAGCGTATCCGGCTCGTTGGGAGCTTGGGGTGCATTGGCTTTGCTCTATTTCGTCACGCTTGTAATCACCGAGCTGATAACGAACAATGCCGCGGCGGCACTCGCCTTCCCTTTGGCATTAGAGACCGCAAGCCAGTTCGGAGTAGACCCGATGCCGTTCTTCATTGCCATCTGTATCGCCGCATCGGCAGGATTTGCCACTCCGATAGGATACCAGACGAACCTCATCGTACAAGGTGCCGGAAACTATAAGTTCACCGATTTCGTAAAGATAGGGCTTCCGATGGACATCATCGTGATGATACTTTCCATCACGCTTATCCCATTGATATGGCCGTTCGGCAATTGATAATTGATAATTACTAACTTAAATAATAGAAAGACAATGGATATTGAAAATTACAATGCCGAAGGGCAATTGTCAATTGTCAATCATCAATTGTCAATCAAAAAAGATGAATAACATTTATCCGATATTTGACAAGATGCTGACCCGTGCCGATAAGGAAGCTTTGCTGGGACAACACGGGCTGATGGTTTGGTTCACAGGGCTAAGCGGTTCGGGAAAGAGCACGATTGCCATTGCCCTTGAGCGCGAGCTGCAAAAACGTGGATTGCTTTGCCGCATTCTGGACGGAGACAACATCCGGAGCGGCATCAACAACAACCTAGGCTTTTCGCCCGAAGACCGCGTAGAGAATATCCGCCGGATAGCCGAAGTGGGGAAACTGTTTGTAGATACAGGCATCATCACCATAGCCGCTTTTATCAGTCCGAACAACCAATTGCGTGAAATGGCATCACGCATTATCGGCAAGGATGATTTTATGGAAGTATATGTCAGCACCCCGATAGAAGAATGCGAACGCCGGGACGTAAAAGGACTGTATGCCAAGGCACGCCGGGGCGAAATCAAAGAGTTCACAGGCATATCGGCTCCTTTCGAGGCACCCGAATCCCCTGCCCTCTCACTCGATACATCCAAGCTCTCGCTGGAAGAATCCGTAAACCGGCTTTTAGAATTGATTTTGCCGAGAGTGAAAAGTAATATAGAATAAAACACAGAGACACAAAGACACAGAAAAGTAATTTTTATCTGTGTACTATTAATAAAAACTCTGCGTCTCTGTGCCTTTGTGTTTATAAAAAGAATAGATTAAACAACAATATTTTATGGAAGAAACATACAACTTAAGCCATCTGAAAGAGCTGGAAGCGGAATCTATCCATATCATCCGTGAAGTGGCTGCCGAATTTGAAAATCCGGTAATGCTCTATAGCATCGGAAAAGATTCATCCGTAATGGTACGGCTTGCCGAGAAGGCATTTGCGCCGGGAAGGCCGCCTTTCCCCTTGATGCATATCGACTCAAAATGGAAATTCAAGGAAATGCTTCAGTTCCGCGATACGTATGCCAAAGAGCATGGCTGGAAACTGATAGTAGAAAGCAATATGGAAGCGTTCCGTGCCGGAGTGGGGCCTTTCACTCATGGAAGCAAAGTACATACCGACCTGATGAAAACCCAAGCCCTGCTTCACGCCCTCGATAAATACAAATTCGATGCGGCTTTCGGAGGTGCACGCCGGGATGAAGAGAAATCACGCGCCAAAGAGCGTATATTCTCTTTCCGCAATGAGTTTCATCAATGGGACCCCAAAAACCAGCGTCCCGAACTATGGGATATCTATAATACCCGCATCCGCAAAGGCGAAAGCATCCGTGTGTTCCCTTTGAGCAACTGGACCGAACTGGACGTATGGCAATACATCCGCTTGGAAAAAATTCCTATCGTTCCGCTTTATTTCGCAAAAGTACGCCCTACGGTCAATATCGACGGTCAATTGATTATGCCCGATGATGACCGCTTGCCCGAGAAATACCGCGACAAGATAGAGATGAAGAAAATCCGCTTCCGCACACTGGGCTGCTGGCCGTTGACGGGTGCCATTGAGAGCGAGGCGGACACCATCGAAAAGATTGTGGAAGAGATGATGACCACCACCAAAAGCGAACGCACTACCCGTGTCATCGACTTCGACCAAGAAGCCAGCATGGAGGAAAAGAAACGGGAAGGATACTTTTAAATGAATAATTAATAATGAATAATTAATAATGCCAATCAGGAGTTAAAAGGGAGTTATCGCCCGCCAGTGCGGGCTGGGAGTTAGATGCCAATACCTTTTGCACCGCTTTCAGAAGTTAAGCTATTGGCTTTAACTCCTGAACGAAGTGATAACTCCTGTGAAACATAACTACGTTTAACTACTGATTCGCATTAATAACGATTCCTACATTCGTTTGTTGTTCATTACCTATTCATGCACCGTTATTAACTATTAATTGTTAATTATTAATTGAAGAAAAATGGAAGAAATAGATAAAACCAAATCAGGAAACCCGATGGAAGGCGAAGCCAGAGGCCGTATGTCAATTGAAGAGTTTCTGAAAAAGGATGAGGAAAAAAAGACCTGTTGCGCTTTCTTACCGCCGGTTCGGTGGACGACGGTAAATCCACTCTTATCGGACGCTTGCTTTTCGATAGCAAGAAGATTTACGAAGACCAGCTTGACGCACTCGAACGCGATAGCAAACGTGTGGGAAATGCGGGCGAACACATTGATTATGCCCTTTTGCTCGACGGACTGAAAGCCGAACGGGAACAAGGCATCACCATCGACGTGGCATATCGGTATTTCTCTACCAACCACCGCAAATTCATCATCGCCGACACGCCGGGACACGAACAATACACCCGCAACATGATTACCGGAGGCTCTACCGCTAATCTGGCAGTTATCCTTGTCGATGCACGTGCCGGAGTCATCACCCAAACCCGACGCCACTCGTATCTTGTTTCATTATTGGGCATCAAGCACGTGGTATTGGCGGTGAACAAGATGGACCTTGTAGACTTCTCAAAGGAAATATTCGATAAGATTGTAGCGGATTATAAAGCGTTCATCACTCCGTTGGGCGTACCTGATGTGACTTGCATCCCTTTGTCGGCACTCGATGGAGACAATGTGGTAGAAAAGTCCGCACGTACCCCGTGGTACGAAGGTCCCTCCTTGCTGGAATTCCTCGAGACCGTACATATCGGGAATGACCATAACCTGACTGATTTCCGCTATCCCGTACAATATGTGCTCCGCCCGAATCTTGATTTCCGCGGATTCTCATCCAAAGTGGCTTCGGGCATCGTACGCAAAGGAGATGAAGTGATGGCACTTCCTTCGGGAAAGAAAACGCGTGTCAAAGCTATTTATTCTCCCGACGGAGAATGTGATTATGCGTATCCTCCCATGTCTGTCACCCTGACATTGGAAGACGAAATAGATGTATCACGTGGCGAAATGTTGGTACACCCCGACAATGTCCCCATGGTAGGACGCAACTTCGAGGCAATGCTGGTATGGATGGACGAGGAAAAAATGGATATGGAGAAATCATTCTTCCTGAAACAGACTACCAACACCAGCCGCACCCGTATTGATAGCATTAAATATAAGGTAGATGTCAATACCATGGAGCACTTGAGTGTAGAGAACGGCAAACTCCGTAAGGAAGACATGCCTTTGGAATTGAACCAAATCGCACACGTAGTGCTCACCTCATCGAAGGAATTGTTCTTCGACCCGTACACCCAAAACAAGGCTACAGGCGCGTTCATCCTTATCGACCCGATTACCAACAACACCAGTGCTGCCGGCATGATTATCAACCGGGTAGAAGACAAAGACATGCATACTACGATGGAAATCCCGGTACTCGACTTGCCCAAGTTAGGCATTGCTCCCGAGCACTATGAAGCCATCGAAACCGCAGTAAAGGAATTGGAACGCCGTGGATATGCAATAGAAATTAAGTATTAATTGACAATTGATAATTGACAATTGACAATTAGCCATGTGGTGCTAAAGATTGTCAATTGTCCATTGTCAATTGTCCATTGTCAATTGAATTATGGGCTTATTAGAATTCAGCAAACTACCGGTAAACACGTTAGTGGGAGCCGACTGGAAAACATTCAATGAGATAACACGCGGACGGGTGATTGACCCGGATTATCGAGGGAAATACCGTTTGACCAAAGCCGTATGCCGCTTGCTTTCCGTACTAAAACCCTTGCAGGATAAAAAGTATGAGAAACTCTTGGCATCCAAACCTCTTGAACACGATCCGGTGTTCATCCTCGGACATTGGCGCAGCGGAACCACCTTCATGCACAACGTCTTTTCGTGTGATAAGCACTTTGGCTATAACACTACATACCAAACCGTATTCCCGCATCTGATGATGTGGGGGCAACCTTTCTTTAAGAAAAACATGAGCTGGCTAATGCCCGACAAGCGCCCTACCGATAACATGGAGCTTGCCGTCGACCTGCCTCAGGAAGAAGAGTTTGCCCTTACCAATATGATGCCTTATACGTATTATAACTTTTGGTTCCTGCCCAAACACATGCAAGAGTATGCCGACAAGTATTTGCTTTTCGAAGATATTACGGATGATGAACTGAAAGTGTTCGAAGAAACCTTTACCAAACTCATCAAGATATCACTTTGGAATACGAACGGCACCCAGTTCCTGAGTAAGAACCCTCCGCATACAGGACGTGTGAAAGAGTTGGTGAAAATGTTCCCCAATGCCAAGTTCATCTACCTGATGCGCAATCCTTATACGGTATTCGAATCTACCCGGAGCTTTTTCACCAACACCATCAAGCCTCTTCAGTTGCAAAGCATCAGCCCCGAGGAACTTCAGGAAAATATTCTTTCGGTTTATGCCAAGTTGTATCATAAGTACGAGGCTGACAAGCGTTTTATACCCGAAGGAAACTTGGTAGAAGTACGTTTTGAAGATTATGAGAAGAATGCGTTCGACCTGACGCAGGAAATTTATCAGAAGCTTTCCCTTCCCGGTTTCGATGAGGCACGGCCTGCTATTGAGGCATACGTTAATAAAAAGAAGGGGTATAAGAAGAATAAGTACCAGTACAAGCCCGAAACGGTAGAGTTAGTAGAAAAGCATTGGAGTTTCGCACTTGACGAGTGGAATTATCATTTGGAATAACTGTATTCTAATAATAACAAAAAAGCTGTCTCAAAATACAACAATCAAAAAGAATCTCATTGCACATCCTGAAAACAGGATGACAATATGAGAACTGATTTTTATTTTGAGACAGCCTCCCTTTATCCCACAAAAACATTCAATTGAAGAACATACAGACAAACGTCTAACGAATGACGGCCGGCTACTTATGAAAAACATGTATCGGAACTAACCGGTAGAGTATCTTGCGTGTCATAATCTTATGATTCAAGAAATTGACGATATAGCCCGTGATGAAAGCCGCAATGACCGACCCCTCGCGCACTCCTTCAATGCGCTGGGTGAACGCTAACGAAGTAAAAACGGCTATCAAAACCAACGTCACGTCGAAACCGACCTTTACATTGCCGAACTCTTTGTGCAGGCGGCGGGATATGTATTTCACTGTCCCTTCGGCACTCATCATTGCTACTTTGGGCTTGATTTCGAGCACCACACCTATCGACTGGATGATACACCCCGTCAACAAAACCGCCATCGACATGGCATAGCCGGTGGTATGCAAGCCTGCGGTGAGCCACATGTTCAAGTCAATAAATGCAGAGAAAACAAACGACAAGGGTATCTGAAGCAGGATTTCCACCACATCTTTGCGCGTACCATATCCGCCCCGTACCAGCCAAAGCTGAATCAGCACCATCAGCATATTGGTGATAAACGTCCATGCACCCAAGGTGAGTGGAGTATTCAGGCTCAACACGTAATTGGTACTGGAAATGGGGGTAGTCCCCAACGCCGAATGCACAATCAGTACGATGCCCATTGCCAAGAAATACAGACCTAAAATAAAAACCAAATACCTTTTAATCAAACTGTCTTTTTCCATATCGCTTTATGAAATCATTTATTCCAATGCAAAGGTACTGTTTTTTCGACAAAATAATAGGATAAAACGCAGAATAAAGCAAATTTGAGTATTCTCGCTGACAGTCAGAGAGTTTGACTTTGGATGGAACAAATTGGCATAAGGTCGGGAAAACGGATTTAGGCGGATTGCAGAAATAGATGCACTTCCAAATCATTACCCGACACCTGATGCACATTTAACACTAACGGTCTCTATTTCTGCGTTCTGCGTAGGTTTACATTCTGTCTTTACAACTCCCGTAAACTAATTTTGCACCAAACAAAAAGCAAGGATTATGAGGAGTACTTTCAAGACCGTCTTCTATGTAAACGGAAGCAAGGAGAAAAACGGAATAGTTCCCATCATGGGACGAGTTACAATCAACGGGACTATCGCACAGTTCAGTTGCAAGCAGCGTATCTCTAAAGATCTGTGGGATGCCAAAGGCAACAGGGCGAAAGGCAAGAGCCGCGAGGCGGTGACGGTGAACTATGCGCTTGACAACATCAAGGCGCAGATAACGAAGCACTACCAGCGGCTTTCCGACCGTGAAGCGTATGTCACGGCAGAAATGGTACGCAACGCCTATCAAGGCATCGGCACGGAGTATGAAACATTGTTACGAGCCTTTGACAAGGAGAACGAGGCGTTTGCCAAGCGGGTGGGCAAAGACCGCTCCAAACGCACATATCTGAAATATGTCATTGTCAGGAGATATGTTGCGGAGTTTATCAAGAGGCAGTACAAGCGGACGGACATGGCAATGAACGAATTGACGGAGGATTTCATCCGTGACTACTGCCTGTACCTGCGAAACGAGGTCGGGCTGGCGCAATCGTCCGTGTGGATATACTCCATACCGTTGAAACACATCGTCACCACGGCGCACTACAACGGCAAGATACCGAGAAACCCGTTTGCGATGTACCACGTTGACCCCGACCACAAGGAGCGTGGCTTTCTCACGGAGGATGAAATTCAGGCGTTGAGTGCAATCAATCTGGACAATCCCAACTTCGCATTGGCAAGGGATTTGTTCCTGTTCGGGTGCTGGACTGGCATTTCGTTCACGGACATCAAGAACCTGACTACCGACAACATCGTTGAAATGAACGGCACACCGTGGATTGTGTCGAAACGCCAAAAGACGGGCGTACCGTTCCAAATCAAGTTGATGGACATCCCGATGCAGATTATCAAGCGGCATGAAGCGTTCAGGACTGACAAGCGGCTGTTCAATATCGGCTCGCTTGACATGGTGAACAAGCGCATCAAGAAAATAGCTAAAAGATGCGGTATAGAAATATACCCGTGCGATAGATAAATTGAAAGAGGAAGCGATAAACAGCCTGCCGGAATTAAAGTTTTAACCATAAAAGACTTACCTTTGCAACTATGGACTTTGAAGCATTAGTAAAACATATCAGCACGATACAAAGCACGTTGCAGGCGCAAGCCGCACACGCTGTAAACCTCGCCTTGACTGCCCGCAACTGGCTCATGGGCTGCTATATCGTGGAGTTTGAACAGAACGGTGAAGACCGTGCCGCATACGGCGAACAACTGTTGAAGAAACAGGAACAGCGGTTGAATGTCAAAGGACTGAACGAGCGCAGGTTTCGTGAGTTCCGGCGGCTATACCTTGTTTATCCGCAACTGAAAGAGCCTATCGCACAATACATATTGGCAGGAAGCGAAATTCGGCACACACTGTCCGCCGAATTCACAGACCCAATTCGGCACACGGTGAGTGCCGAATTACAATCCGTTAATAATCAACCAAGTGAATGGAATACACAAGCTGATAGATTATTTGACAGATTACCGTATTCTCATTTAAAGTTTATTTCTAAAATAGAAAATCCGGTCAAACGTGCTTTCTATGAAATGGAAGCAATAAGGGGTTGTTGGTCAGCAAGAGAACTGGAGCGGCAAATCAATTCCCTCTATTACGAGCGCAGCGGATTGTCGAAAAACAAAGAAGCCTTATCTGCTTTGGTGCAACGGCAAGCCATGCCGCTGCAGCCCAAAGACATTATTAACACGCCCGTTACGTTGGAGTTCTTGGGATTGAACGACCGTGCTTTGGTAACGGAAAACGACTTGGAGCAATCCATTCTGGACAACCTGCAACGCTTCCTGTTGGAAATGGGACATGGCTTCTGCTTCGAAGCACGCCAAAAGAGAATCCTGATAGACGGGGATTATTTCTTTGCCGACCTCGTGTTTTACCACCGCATTTTGAAATGCCATGTCATCGTGGAATTGAAGATAGACAAGTTCCGCCACGAATACGCTTCGCAACTGAACCTATATCTTAACTACTTCAAGGCGGAAGTGATGCAACCCGACGACAATCCGCCTGTCGGCATCCTGCTTTGCACCGAGAAGGGCGACACGTTGGTAAAATACGCCACTGCCGGATTAGACCCGAACATCTTCGTACAAAAGTATATGATAGAACTTCCCACTGAAGAGGAAATTAAGAAGTTCATTTCAACTGCAAACTATTAGCAATAAAAAACACTACTGGCGAAAAGAAGGAAAGCCATTCTTTCTCTTTTCGCCAGCACGTTTATTACTGCCAACAAGAATAGGTTTAGGTTAGTTTGGATGTATATACAAAAGACAGAACTAAACCGTAAATGCAGACGATAATTATAGCAAGTCACTTATGATACATTCTGTTCTTCCAAGACTATATTAGCATCATTATCGCATTTTTCAGGCTTAATCCGCTCTATACGACGAATATGTTTTGCCCTATTAGCTATAATTAACGGTACACGCTCGACAACAACAACCGATGTGTCAAGCCCCAACGCACTCGGTTCTCCAATGCCTATCTTTCTAATTAAGGCATAAAGGCTCATCAGCAAATTTTGTCGGCGGTTACGGGAATCTTCAGGATAATATATCCGGTGGATAATAATAAAGCGAAAATCACCCGGTATGCCATTCTTATGCAATGAAGGATAAGAGCTTGTTAGTTCTACTTCACCATCCGCAACAAGGTCATCAACTACTTGTCGTAAATAAAGGCTCACGCGCGGTTCTATACGAAAACCTATACGCATGGTTATACTAAACAATGTCCCTTTTATTAATGTGGAACAATTATATTCAAGTGTGTCTGGTGTATCCACAAATTCAAGGTTAATAAGCCAATAATGATCTGCCCGTTTAGGCTGCTTATTAATTATGGAATACAACAATTTATCGTCCACACAACCTTCTTTGTCTGCATGATTCACATAGACAAGATTAGAAGCATATTTGGATATGCTTTCGTCCGCCTTAATATCAGAAATAATGTTGTAGTATTCACTTAACCGTTTGGAAGACATATGTTTTCGACGAATTTTGTTGGCACTTACCCATACAAACATGATAAAACATAATAATCCACCTATTAACAGCGTAAACCAACCTCCGACCATAAATTTGGACAGGTTTGCAGCAAGGAAAATACCTTCAATAACACAATATCCGCCGACAAACAGTATTGATAGAATGCGTGGAATGTTATGCATATGCAAATAGAATCCCAACAACAATGTTGTCATCAACATTGTAATAGTTATGGCAAGTCCATAAGCGGCTTCCATGTGGGTGGAATCTCGAAACAACAATATAGTAAATATTACTCCAATATACATTACAAGGTTTACCATTGGAATAAATGACTGACCTTTTACGTTGGTAGGGTGCTTAATACGCATACGAGGCCAGAAATTCAAGTTCATAGCTTCACTCAATATGGAAAATGAACCGCTTATTAGAGCTTGGCTCGCAACAATAGCTGCCCCGGTAGCCATTGCTATGGAAAACAACAGTATTTCTTGTGGCATGATTGAATAAAATGGGTTCACTGTACCTTCTGCACTTTCCGGATGATGCAATACCCACGCTCCTTGCCCCAAATAATTTAGAATAAGCATCACCTTTACAAATATCCAACTGACCGTAATATTTCGTCTGCCACAGTGCCCTAAATCAGAGTATAAGGCTTCTGCACCAGTGGTACACAAGAAAACGGCACCCAATATCAGAAACCAGTGGGGGGATTCCACTAATAACCGTATGGCATAGTAAGGAATGAATGCCTTGAATACTTGAGGATAGGAAGTCAGACTGATAGCTCCGGCGATTCCAAGAAGCAGGAACCAAAGTAGCATAAATATGCCAAATGACCGTCCTATATTTTCTGTACCAAAACGCTGAACGAAAAATATAATGGTAATAATGGTCAGTGTAATAGGAATCACAGGCAGATGCGGACTGATACTTTCAAGTCCTTCTATGGCAGTTGTGACCGTAATGGCTGGAGTGATAATACCATCAGCAAGCAAAGTGCTCGCACCGATAATGGCAATGATGTAAATCCACCTTCTTCTGTGGCGGCGTAAAAGGGCATAAAGCGCAAGTATGCCACCCTCCCCGTTATTGTCGGCACGGAGAGCCACCAGCACATATTTCACCGTAGTCTGAAGAGTAAGCGTCCATATGATACAAGACAATGCGCCTAAAACATAATTTTCATCAAGAGCTTCTCCAGTATGAATGATGGCTTTCATAACATAGAGTGGCGATGTTCCAATGTCACCAAAAACAATACCCAATGTGATGAGTAACCCGGCAAATCCAAGTTTATGTTGAATATTGCCTTCTTTTGATAAGTTTGCCATAAAAAGTAGTTTTTTGTTCTACATATATTTGTTTTCCTTTTAAGCGGCGCAAATATAAAATAAAATCTTAACAATAAGATTTCACTTTTCTTTTTTCGTGAAAAATATCATATAAACCTTGACGATGGTCAAGGCTTGTCTAAAAAAATAGTCTGTTTGAATTACGTATAACTATTAAACTCAAAAGCCGAAGTTATGGGACTTATCCTTCACCTCGGCTTTTTGCTATTTACTGATTTCCTAACCTATCAGCTTCCTTTTTCAACTGCTCAGCCTGCTCATTAAGTAGCTTTGCCCGTTCCAAGGCTTCCGCCTGCCTGCGGCAACGTTCCTCAAAATCTAGTACCGAATCCGTCAGGTTGCGGATAAAACGCTCGTCCCGCTGCCACTTGAACTTATTCTCCAGTCTTTCAAGGGTATTGCCGTCCGCTTGTCCCTGCATCAGCAGATAACGGTATTTCATGTCGTTGTCCTGCAACTGCCCCATCCGTTCAGCCAGACGGACATTCAGGAACAGGGACGTGGCACAGACAATCAGACCTGCCGAAAAGAGGAATAGCTTCGGGCGTACCAAAGAAGTTACTTTGTTGTAAATCCGCCGATGAAACGGTACGGGTTTGGCTTCTTCTTTTTCTGCCATGCGCTCATCATGGTACCGCTTCATTGTTTCCTGCATTTTCTTGAGACAGCCGAAAGTGGCTACTACATAATTCTTGACCTCCCCGAAAGATTGCCGTTGTTCCTGTCCTGATTTCCGCAGTTCGGCAAGCCGGGTCAGGATGTCTTGCAACTCTTTTTCGGGAACCGCCGGGTTCCTGCGTAACTCAGACAATGCCCGTTCTATAGCCTCCAGTCGGGAAAGGGTTTCCTCACGTCCGGCTGGCGTCACCTGCGCTTCCTGCTTCTCCTTCAGTTCCGTGACCATGGAGAGAAGCCCCTCTAAAATCAAATTTTCTTCCATATCCGTTTACAGTTTAAGTTGTCTTTTCTTTTGGGTCTTCTGGAATTTGGAGTGATGGGTATTGCGAATGGTATATTGACAATCTATACGCCCTATGTGTAACAATCTGTATTTTAGCTTGTTCTTACGCTTCTACACATTTAAACACAATTGAGCCATTTGTAGGGGCGAATTATAGCTTTTAGATATCAGTCTTATTGATTATCAACAATATACAAATTGTATATGTTCCATATACGCTGATATTCAGTCATATAGGGTTATCACTCCAAATGTCGGATGAACCATAGAAAAGACGGTTTCATTCCATCTGAGCCGCCATTCATTCGCTGTTTTGGCATTGAATTACGGTATGCCGATAGAGAGCGTGAGCAAGATTTTAGGACATACCAATATCACCACCACGCAAATTTACGCGAAAGTGACGAACAAAAAACTTGAAAACGACATATCCGATTTCGAGAGCAAGGTAAGCGGACGTTTCGCCATATAAACGCACAGGGTATGAAACGGACAACAATCACGATGGACGAGTACGGCAGGGTTGCTGTACCGTCCGATGCCGCCAGCGTATGGATGAGCGAAATGGAACTGGTGGAACTTTTCAATGTAATCGTTCCTACACTCCGTGCCACCGTCCGATCCGTGTATAAGAGCGGAGTGTTGAAATCTTGCGAGGTGGAAACGCATATCAGGCTGCCTAATGGCTATTATGCGGAAGCGTATGCCCTGCCAATGGTCGTTGCACTTGCCTTCCATATCAACACACCCAATGCCGCAAGGGTGCGCAATGCCCTTTTGGAAAGGATGTGCTTGCGAAAAGACAGACAAATGCTGTGGCTTTCGTTAAGCGACAGACAGCCATGTAAATGTTAATGGGTGCGATTATTCGTCAATATATCCATTCGTCAATACGCCCGTGTGGTTACATATCCATACCACTATCATATCAGTCCGAAGAAGTGCGGTTTTGCTTCTTCGGGCTTTTTCTTTTCACCTTTTGATGGCTGGCATTGCCCGTTTCGCTGCATTTTCTTGTTTGTCGGTTTCTTTTGCGCCGTTCTGCATAGTTTTACGTATCAAGGTTTTAACCGTCATGCCGTAGCTTTGCAGCCATGTTTAATCCGCCTGCCGACAGGGTGTCGGCGGCACTAAAACCTATATTTGAAACATGGAAAAGAAAGAAACATTCATCCGAGTAGGCACCGCGCTCTACAAGATTGTAAACCAGCCCCGCATTGACGGCGGCTATGTGAGGAAACGCATCGCATGGAACTCCGAGACCCTGCGGCAGGACTACGGCAAGGACTATATGGCGAGCGTTCCCAAGTATGACGGCTTCTGCACCGTACCCGACCATGTGGGCTACCAGCCCGTTGTCGGCAAGTTCCTCAACCTCTACGAGCCGATAAACCACCAGCCGCAGGAGGGCGACTTTCCCTGCATCCGCTCGTTGGTGGAACACATCTTCGGCGAACAGTACGAGTTGGGCATGGACTACTTGCAGCTGCTCTACCTCTATCCCGTTCAGAAACTCCCCATCCTCCTGCTCGTGTCCGAAGAACGGAATACGGGCAAAAGTACGTTCCTGAACTTCCTGAAAGCCGTATTCCAAAACAACGTGACTTTCAACACCAACGAGGACTTCCGCAGCCAGTTCAATTCCGACTGGGCGGGCAAGCTGCTCATCATGGTGGACGAGGTGCTGCTCAACCGCCGTGAGGACAGCGAGAGGTTGAAGAACCTAAGCACCACGCTTTCCTACAAGGTGGAGGCGAAAGGCAAAGACCGTGACGAGATAGGCTTCTTCGCCAAGTTCGTGCTTTGCTCCAACAACGAACACCTGCCCGTCATCATTGACGCTGGGGAAACACGCTATTGGGTACGGAAAATTGTTCCGTTACGGAATGACGATACCGACTTCCTGCAAAAACTGAAAGCGGAGATACCCGCTTTTCTCCATTTCCTGCAACACAGACAGCCATCCACCAAGAAGGAAAGCCGTATGTGGTTCAATCCGAAGCTGCTGGAGACGGATGCCCTGCGGAAGATTATTCGAAGCAACCGTAACCGTTTGGAGATAGAGATGGGAGAACTGTTGCTCGACATCATGGCAAGCGTGAATGTTGAGTCTGTTTCTTTTTGCCTCAATGACATCATCCCGTTGCTTGTCTGCTCACAAGTCAAGGTGGAGAAGTCACAGGTTCGGAAAGTGGTGCAGGAGTGTTGGAAGCTGGCTCCTGCATCCAATTCGCTTTCCTACACCACCTACCAATACGACTACAACCGCGAGTGCCGTTACTCACCCGTAAGGAGGATTGGACGCTACTATACGGTAAGTAAGGAACAGTTGGAAACACTCTGATATTTTGATGAAATGATGAAAGCATATATAAACATAAAGAATGACAGCGACTTACATTCTCATCAAACGCTCAACAAAAGGATTGGGCTGATGAAAAGAGAAAGGCAACACAACGCCGCTCATCGCTTTTCTTTTGGCAAGCGGTTTGATGAAACGCTGATGAAAGGTTATTGCATTAGCTGTCTGTATATTAGACTATCCAATCATCAATTCATCGGATTTTCACCCCTCATCAAGTCCGCCGGGAAAGCAACAAAGGTGAATATCGCCATCCGTAGGCTGGTCGGACGGACTTCCGTCCTGCCGACCGACAAGGGAAAGCCGATGTCGCTGGCGAAAAGAAAAAGCAACCAATGTCCGCCAACATCGCCGCTGACACCACCGCAGGCTTTTGGGAAACAAAAAGCCATAGCTCATTAGGGCGTTTTCTTCACGCACCGCTTCGCTCATGCTAAAAACACCCTAATGAGCCAATGGGGTTGCACCCCTCTGGACACCCCCGTTTGTCCTGTGCGGCATGACCGCAGGCGGACGAACATTGACAAACAAGTTTGTAGAACCTCAAAAACAAGAAACGAACATGGGATACATAAGCATTCAAATCAACAAGGCGAAAGGGTCGGCTGACACGGGCGCATCCGACCACATAGAACGCAAGACCACGCCCAAGAACACAGACCCCACACGCACCCATCTCAACCGTGAACTGGTGCAATTCCCCGATGGCGTGGCAGACCGTACCGAAGCGATAAGCCACCGCATCCGCACGGCTGGCATCAGGCGTAAGATAACGTCCGACCAAGTACGGGCAATCCGCATCGTGCTTTCAGGTACGCATGAGGATATGGTGAAAGTACAAGACGAGGGTAGACTATCCGAATGGTGCGATGACAACCTGCAATGGCTGCACCGCACATTCGGCAGGGAGAACACCGTTTCGGCAGTGCTGCACATGGACGAACACACTCCACATATCCATGCCACGGTCGTTCCGATAGTGACGGGAGAGCGCAGGAAAGCGAGGAAGAAGCAAGCGGAGGGCAAACGCACCTACCGCAAGAAAGCCAACGCCGTGCGCCTGTGCGCAGATGACCTCTTGACCCGTGAACGGCTTGTTGCCTACCACGATAGCTATGCTGAAGCGATGGCAAAGTACGGCTTGCATCGTGGCATACGTGGGTCAGAGGCACGGCATACCACCACAGCCCAATACTACCGTGACTTGAAACGGCAGACGGGAGAGCTTGAAACCAACGTAAGGCAGTTGCAGACCGAACAGAAACAAGCAGAACGGCTGCTTGACGAAGTCAGGAAGGAAATCAAGTCGGAGAAGCTGGAAGCCGCCAAGACCGAAGCGAAAACGGCACTTGTGGCAAAGGTCGGTTCTCTTTTGGGAAGCGGCAAGCTGAAAGAACTTGAAGCCGACAACCGCATCCTGCAAAATGAGGTTGCAGCCCGTGACGAAAGCATCGAGTTGTTGCAACAACAGATGCAGCGGCAGCAGGATGAACACAGCCGTCAACTGATGGAACTGCAAGCCAAGCACCGCAGAGAAATGGCGGACAAGGAAGCGGAACACCAAAGGGAAGTGTCATTCCTGAAATCCATCATCCAAAAAGCCAAGAAATGGTTTCCGCTGTTCCAAGAGTTGGTGTACATGGAGAAATTCTGCCTTAAAGTCGGCTTCAACGAGCGGCAGACCGCCACGCTCATCAGCGGCAAGCCGTTGTTCTATGAGGGCGAACTCTATTCGGAGGAGCACAGGCGGAAGTTCACGACCGAGGAAGCAGGCTTCCAAGTGGTGAAAGACCCGAAAGACAAATCCAAACTTGCGCTTGCCATCAATGGGCAACTGATTGGCGAATGGTTCAAGGAACAGTTTGGCAGGCTGTTCTCATCCATTAAAAGGACTGTTAAGCCGCTTAGGAGAGACAAGGGCATGAGATTATAAACGATGCCAACGGGAGGGTAGCAAGTTTGTGTTTGGGGCAGACCAAAACCGCTTGCTATCCTCCCATTGGTTAAATTCAAAATCGGACAGGAAACATCCTCTACTCAAAAATCTATAAGTTTTCTTGTTAAATTTGGTTATTCATATTTGTCTTGGATGAAGTGCGTCCGCATTCTCGGTTCATATTCCGGCTTGCGAACGCCGTTCTTCCGTCCGCTTTCAATGCACTTTAGCAACCACGCCATATTTTGCCCCAAGATGCGCATGGTCTGCAAGCCTTCCTTGTCCTTGCGCACATCGTCGGGTGTGAAGCCGTGTACCGAGTTCCAGTATTGCGATGCTACGATAGGCATATTCGCAATAGTGAAATATTGATTCAATTGCTCGAAGGTGGCGGAGGCTCCACCACGGCGGCACGATACTACTGATGCGCCGAGCTTGCCCGCCATGCGGTTCTCCGTGGCGAAGAACAGGCGGTTCAGGAACGAAACGAGTTGCCCCGTTGGTGCACTGTAATAAACCGGAGAACCGATGACGATGGCATCAAATTCATCCAGCCGTTTCTGTATCTCTTGCACGAGGTCGTCGCGGAAACAATGTCCTGTATTCATGCAGGCTCCACAGGCGATGCAGCCCGCTATGGGCTTCTTGCCTAAATACAGCAATTCCGTCTCAATGCCGTTTGCCTGCAAGGTGGTTTCCACTTCGTGCAGGGCGGTATAGGTGCAGCCCGTTTGATTCGGGCTGCCATTAATCAACAATACCTTCATACGTTCAGAATTTATGCGCCAGTTCAGCCGCTTGCTTGCAGCCGTCCGTCTTGTTGATGTCACCTTCGTTCAATACTCCGGTAATAAGCACTTCGCCAGCCATCTCCCATTTCAGCAGAGCGGCAGAACGTTCCAGCGGCATACGGATGCCGTCCATTACCGTCACGTCGTTTTCTTCGCAGCAGGCTATCAGTCCGCATTTCTTTCCGGCGATATCCTTTCCGCCCACCACGAATGAAAACAGGCGGTCAATCACACCCTTTATCTGTGCCGGGATGGAATACCAGTAGGTTGGCATGGTGAATACAACAGCATCGGCTTCCATAATGGCAGGTGCGATAAGGTTGAAATCGTCGTCGAACGAACAAGCCTTGCCCGTCTTGAAGCAGGTCTGGCAGGCACGGCAACCGCCTATCTTCATCAGTGCGGCATCAAATCGTCGCACCGTGTGGCCGAGTGTCTCCGCTTCCCTGATAAATGCGTCCGTCATGGCAAAGCTGTTGCCATGCTTGCGTGGACTTCCCGTAATAACTGTTATCTTCATGACGCTTCCTCCTTACTTTTGAATGGTATTCGAATTCTGATTGTACGCCTTCGCCACGCACCGCCACTCGCCGTCCATCTTCATCAGCAGCAGGTAGTCGGTGAAGTCGATACGGCCTCCCCATTTCTCTTCCAGCACGCGCACCACGGCGAGGGTCTCTTCTACGTCCACCACGTCGATGCGTGCCTTGAAGTCATCGCCTGCGCCTACGGTGTCCACATTGTGGTAGAACTGCTCGATGCTGCCGTGCTCCAGCTTCCCGTCCAAGTAGCCGAATAAGACGGCTTCGTCAATAAACAATTCGCGGGCATACTTGCTGTTGCCTTCTGCCACACTTTTCACAAACTTCATGGCAGCTTCTTCCACTGCCTTGTACTCTTCGATATTTGCTCTCATGATGCTAATGTTTAATTGATTATCTTGTTTTGATGCTGCAAAGGTAGGTGATTCCTCCAGTTTGCACAAGTACCGAAAAATTATTCATATACTGAAAAATTATTCGGTATATACCCGTTACGATATATTATCCTTACCTTTGCAGGCGTAACATTCAATAAAGATAAAACCATGTACGAAAGAAAGATACCCGTAGATTTGGACTGTCCGTTGCGGCTGACCATGAGCCTGATTGATTCCAAGTGGAAGTCATGCATCTTGGACGAACTGCGCCACCGTGCCCTGCGTCCCAGTGAATTGCACAAGATATTTCCCGAAGCCACGCCTCGTGTGCTCGACTTGCAACTGAAGGAACTGGTAGAGGACGGGCTCGTATCGAAGACCATCTACCCTGAACTGCCTCCTCGTTCGGAGTATGCTATCACTCCGTTGGGGATGACGCTTATTCCCATCATCGATGCTATGATTGCATGGGGAGAGAAGAATACAGAATTATTTGAAAAGAAATATGGGAAACGGTAATAGAATTTGGTTGCTTTTCACTATCTTTGCGCTAAGACAAGAGTTGTTTGACAGAAATTTACCGCATATTGCAGAATTTGTGACTGTTTCCAAGTCATTACCTCGTTTTTTGAGAAATGCTTATAAGTAGCTTATTTTTAATATATTCCTATTTCAATATCGTTTTTTCAGAAAAAAGAGAAGGAGATATCCAAGGTTTCTCAAATAAAAAGCCGGACACAGAGACATTTTCGCTCTCGTATCCCTGCGTCCAGCTCGCTATCTTGCATCTTTATATTACAACGGCTTATACTCTACAAAAGCCTCCATCGCCTCGTAGCAGGCAAGACCCAATTTATCGTAAAGTGAAGCGGTGCCACGGTTGCGGTCCTCGCTGCGTTGCCAGAAGAGGCGCTCGTCATTGCCCAGGAACGGGGCACTCTCCATCTGAGACTGGTGCTTCAGGATGGAATTCCGTTTCGCACGAAGCTCTTCGGGACTGAACGGCACAGCCATCTCGATGTTCTCGATTTCCCATTCCGCCCATGCCCCGCGGTACATCCAGATGCGGCAATCCTTCAACCATGCGGCACCGGCATTCTTTTCCTCGTCAATAGCTGCCAATACGGCATCGGTACATACACGGTGCGTGCCATGAGGGTCGGCAAGGTCGCCGGCTACATAAATCTGGTGGGGCTGCACCTCCTGCAACAGCTTCTGGACGATTTGCACATCCGTCTCGCTAATGGGGTTCTTCTCGATGCGTCCGGTCTCGTAGAAAGGAAGGTCGAGGAAATGCACATGGTCCAGCGGGATGCGGTTATACGTGCATGCCGTGCGTGCCTCTCCCCTACGTATCAACCCCTTTATGGTCAGGATGTCACGCGTGTCGATGTCGCCTTCCTTCTTCTGAAGCAGGAACTGCTTGATGTCGGCATACATCTTGCGGATGGTCTCGTTCTGATTCTCATCAAAAAGCTGGTTGAAACCGTTGATGAAGTGCATGAAGCGTACCACCTCCTCATCGCCTACGGCAATATTGCCCGAAGTCTCGTATGCCACATGCACGTCGTGACCCTGCTGCACCAGACGGCGGATGGTACCGCCCATGGATATCACATCGTCATCGGGATGCGGAGAAAAGACGACCACACGCTTGGGGAACGGCTTGGCACGCTCCGGACGGTAGGTGTCATCCGCATTGGGCTTGCCGCCGGGCCAGCCGGTGATGGTATGCTGCAGGTCGTTGAATATCTTGATGTTCACATTATAGGCAGAGCCGTAAAGCACCAGCAGCTCGCTCAGCCCGTTCTCGTTGTAATCCTTGTTGGTCAGCTTCAGAATCGGTTTTCCGGTCAAAAGGCAAAGCCATACGATGGCACTCCGGATCAGCTTGTCCGTCCATTCGCAGCTGGTCACCAGCCACGGGCGCTGGATGCGCGTCAGGTGGGAAGCCGCGGGCAAGTCGATGCAGACGGTCGCGTTCTGGTGCATCTGGAGGTAAGAAGCGGGAAGCGTATCCGAAATCTTATCCTCTACCGCCTGCTTGATAATATCGGTCTTGTCATCGCCCCAGGCAAGCAGATAAACACGGCGGGCTTCCATAATCGTATTGATGCCCATCGTAATGGAACAAGGAGGCAGGTTGTCCACGCCCAGGTTATGCGCCGCTTCCGAACGGGAAGTACTGTCCACAAATATCAGGCGCGTAATGGAAGCCGCCGTAGAGCCGGGCTCGTTCATGGCGACATTCCCTTCCCTGCCGATGCCCATAAGGACAATGTCCAGTCCGCCGTAGGTCTTGATGCGCTGTTCATACAGCAGGCAATGGTCTATGACCGCATCCTGAGGAATCGTGCCGTCCGGAGTAAACACGTTCTGCCGGTCGATGTCCACCTGGTTCAGGAAAAGCTCATTCAACTGGCCGATGCTGCTGCTCCCCTGCTCTGATAAAGGATAGTATTCATACAGATTAAATATCACCGCATTACGGAAGCTGACGCCTTCTTCCTTATGGCGGCGCACCAGTTCGGCGTAAAGCGGACGGAGCGAAGCCCCCGTGCCCAAAGCCAACGTACAGAACTTGCCGTCATGCTGGCGTTCCTGTATCTTGCGGATAACCTCATCGGCTATGCACTTCACGCCCTCGTCTACCGTCTCATAGATGTTGGTCGGGATTTTCTCAAAACGGGTCAGCACGGAACGGTCAATCGTATTCTCCGGCTTGTAATATTTAGGCGATACCCTGTTAAGGGATATCTGCGAACTCAGATTGGTTCTCATGGCTATAATTAATAATTAATAATGAATAATTAACAATTAATAATGGATTACAGGTTGTTGCGCTCGATGTCCTTGAAGTAGCGGTATGTGCCCACTTTCAGTTCGTCCGTAGCCGCCTCATCGCATACGATGATGCCGTGGCGGTGCATCTGCAAGGCACTGATGGTCCACATCTGCGTTACGCTTCCTTCAACGGCATGATGCAAGGCACGCGCCTTATTGTGCCCGTTGCAAAGGATCAGTACCTCTTTGGCGTCCATCACCGTGCCCACACCTACGGTCAGCGCAGTCTTGGGAACTTTGTTCATATCATTGTCGAAGAAACGCGAATTGGCTACAATGGTATCGGTAGTCAGTGTCTTCACACGGGTACGCGAAGTCAGGGAAGAACCCGGCTCGTTAAAAGCGATATGCCCGTCGGGACCGATACCGCCCACAAACAAGTCAATGCCACCATACGAGGCAATCTGTTTTTCGTAATTCTCACATTCCGCTTCCACATCCGTCGCGTTCCCGTTCAGGATATGGATGTTTTCCTTCGGAATGTCAATATGGTTGAAGAAGTTGTTGAACATAAACGAATGGTAGCTTTCCGGATGCGATTCGGGAAGGCCCACGTATTCATCCATATTAAAAGTCACCACATTGCGGAAAGACACCTTTCCCTCTCGGTTCAGTTCAATCAGCGCCTTATACATGCCCAATGGGGAAGAGCCCGTAGGCAAACCCAATACAAAAGGACGTTCGGAAGATGGCTGGAACTGATTGATTCTTTGGGCCACATAATTAGCTGCCCATTCGGAAAGCGACTGATAATCATGTTCGATAATAACTCTCATAATTTCCTAGATTTAATTTAATATATGGTGTAACAAGAAAAAACTTACTCTTATGCAAAGATATTGAGAATTTAACAACTAAACAATACCCAACAGATGCAAAAGCATGATTTTTTCATACATTCCATCATCCTCCCCACTCTTCGTATATCAAACATCAGACGCACATATTTGCACACGGGAATCCAGCCTTATGAAAGCGCCTGTGCATATAGTTGCCTTAAACAGGGGAGGCAAAGTTTCCGGAAATAAAAGAGGATGTTCTCCGAAAAGAACATCCTCTTATAAAAATCTTAAACTGACGCGACCGATTATCCTTGGTGAATTGCTTCTGAAGGACATACATCTGCGCAAGTGCCGCATTCTGTACACATATCCGGATTGATAGAATATTTGTCACCTTCAGAAATTGCGCCAACCGGGCATTCATCGATACAAGTACCGCAAGCGATACAATCGTCACTAATTACGTAAGCCATTGTAGTAAAAGTTAAAGTTATTATTAGTACTAATTTGATAATGCAAAGGTAAACTTTTTATGCGAAGTTGTAACGTCTACATAGCAATATTTACATAATTTGTACATAGTCTAAATAGATTCAGCGCTTTATAGACTGATACATTGCCTGTTGCATGCGTGAACGTATATCCAGCTTCATCAAGTTCTTATGGTCGAATGCACGCGGATAAATACGGTTGCTCAGGAAAACGAACACCAGCCCGTTATCGGGGTCTGCCCAAGCACATGTGCCCGTAAAGCCGGTATGCCCGAACACGCTTCGAGGCGCCTCCCGGGCGCAAGGGCTTTTCGAAGTATTATCGGCATCAGGACGGTCGAATCCCAATCCCCGACGGCTGATATTCGATTGTACATTGATAAACAAATCACACGTAGCGCGGCTCAGGTAGCGCCGGTCTCCGCACACACCTTTATCCAATAGCATTTGGAAAATAATGCCTACATCATGAGCCGTAGAGAAAAGTCCGGCATTGCCCGAAACACCTCCCATAAAGGCGGCTATCTCGTCATGTACAAAGCCTTGCACCCGCCCTTTGCGCAAGAAATCTTCTTCTACCGTAGGCACTATCTGCGCTTTCGGGAAATGCCGCAAAGGATTGTAAGCCGTATGCATCAACCCCATCGGCTTATAGAACACACTATCCAGATAAACATCCATCGGCATCCGTGCCAGCTCTTCTACCATTTCCTGCAACAGCATGAAGTTCAAGCAACTATACCGATAGGAATGCCCTTTCAAAGGAACTTCTGCCAATTGCCCGCGTATCTTGTTCCGGAATCCGGCATTCAAATACAGGCTATCCGACAACGGAAGGTTGTACTTCGCCGAAGGAAGTGCAGATACCCATTCCGCATCATAAGAAAAACCGGTGCAGGCATACAGGTGCTCGTCTACCTGCAATTGATGATGCTTGTCCTTCCGTTTCCGGAACAAACCTCCTTTACAAGACTCCATCCGGAGAGCTTCTTCATAGAAGGGCCAATAAGCGGGCAAGCCTGATTCGTGGAACAACAAATCCTGTATCGTAATGTCTTTCTTGTCCGTATCTTCCAGCCAAGGCAAATAACGGCTTATCGGATCGGTAAGCCCGAACTTGCCTTCATCATACAATTTCATTACGGCAAGCAAGGTTCCGGTGACCTTGCTCAGCGATGCCAAATCGTATAAACTATTCTCCTTCACTTCGGGCGAAGCGGCATCATAAGTATACCTCCCGAAACATTTATTATAGATAGGGCAGCCTTCTTTCAGGATTAACACATGACATCCCGGATAAGCTTGCGCCCCGATACCCTCTTCGGCTATTGTATCGATACGTGCCAACGTGCGTGAATCCATGCCAAAATCTTCAGGAGTGTATAAATGCGGATGCTCCGGATCAATCACAATGCCTGTACCTGCCGGACACAGACCGGCAATGCCTACCGATGCTTTGCCCGTTACTTTGGCTTTTCCCGTCATGACATCAGCTACATACCGCTGGATATAGTCCTTGTCTGTGTGGGCAAGGACAATCGCAGAAGCCTTCTGAAGCCCTTCCGCCATCTCCTCCAGTGCATCTTGGGGCTGGAAGCATACGACCACCAAAGGCTTGTCTTCGGCAAACTCCCGAACCAATGGAAGATAAGCCTTGCAATCCTTTTGATGCAGGGCTACGATAACTTGTTGTGCCGTGCGGAGCCGTTCCCGAATGGATGCCAAAGAATCAGCTTTTGCATGAACCCAGCTGACCGACAGCGCTTCTTTCAACTCGTGATAAAACGGATAGGCTTCGGCAAGTGTGGGAGATACGCTAAGCAAGACATTGCCGGACAAAGAAAGTTCCAGCGGAAGCGTCTCAACGGAATCCTTCAATACCGTCACCGCCGCCTTGTCTAATGCAGCCAATAAACTATCGGTTTCGGGCGTGGAAATTCGTCGGGCAATTCCTTTTTCATTTATCAAAGGACGTTCTTTCAATCCGAGCGCATATTTATAAGCCAGCACTTTCCTGCATTTTTCCGTGATAGCCTCCTCGCTAAGCAAGCCTTTCTTAACGGCACTCAAAACACCTGCCATTTCCCGCTTCAGATTACGCGGAGCCAGCACCATATCGTTTCCGGCTATCAAGGCCTGCGCACATACATTTTCGGCATGCCGGATGCCTTTCATTTCGAGGGCATCGGTAAATACCAGCCCCGAGAACCGGAGCTCATTGCGCAAGACGGAAGTAATGATTCCGGGAGAAACAGATGCCGGCTTATCTTCTATCTCAGACACTTGCAAATGCCCCACCATCATCCCTCCGATGCCTGCCTCCACCGCTTTACGGAACGGATACAATTCGACAGAGTCCAAACGTGCGCGGTCGAAATTCAATACCGGCAACGCCTGATGTGAATCGGTTTCCGTATCGCCATGCCCCGGAAAATGCTTGCATACGGCAAGAACGCCTCCGTCTTCCAGCCCACGGGCGTATGCTATCACTTTACGAGCCACTTCTTTCGGACCGCTTCCGAAAGAACGGACATTTATCACCGGATTGGCGGGGTTATTGTCGACATCAGCCACTGGAGCAAAATTTACCTGCACTCCGATTTCACGCAATTGGCGCGCCACTTCTCTCCCGTACAGATAGATTAACGAATCACTCTCGATGCATCCCAATATCCGGTTCTTCGGGAAATCGGGCGTATCCTTCAAGCGCATCGCCAGCCCCCATTCCCCATCAAACGTAATAAGCAAAGGCACTTCGCTCCATTGCTGGGCTAGGTTGGTCAGCCTTACCTGGTCTTCTGTTTTCCCTTTTGAAAAGAGAAGCCCTCCCAACCCGTATTCTTCAATGGCTTTCCGGATATTCGCCTTGTTCCGTTGCATCAGGCTCGGCTCTACGGTATGAATGAATAACTGGCCTATCTTTTGTTTCAAGGTCATGTTCTCCAATTGGCTTTCCACCCACTTCCGGCAATCTGCCGTGTCTTTTATCTGGCTCAGTATAGCGGTTTGCGCAAACATCGAAACCGATACAAGCACCGCAATGCATAGAATGATTGTCTTTTTCATGTTTTTCAATTCATAAGAGATGAATGGCTACATTTTCCTTTGTTAATCTTTCGCCATGCGCAGAACCATTTTCCCTACAAACGCGGCATGCTTGCCCATTTGCTGGAGCGGGATTTCCTCACCGTCCAAATTAGGATAATACACCGGCTCTTCAAAAAAAGAATGCGAATGGCCGCCCAACACGACATCTATATTGCGCGTATTCTCTATCAATTCCACATCAGAATAAGGTTCTCCTTTCCAGCCTAAATGAGACAGGCAGATAACCAGGTCACATTTCTCTTGCGCTTTCAACAAGTCGGCAATCCGTTGTGCTTCAGATACCGGGTCTTCAAACTTTACATCTCCATACGATTCCTTAGCCACCAAGCCTTCCAATTGTGCCCCCAGTCCGAACACGCCTATTTTTACACCATCCCTCTCTAACAGGATATATTCTTTTACCAAGCCTTCCAATACGGTACCTGTCACATCATAGTTGGCGCATACAATAGGGAATTCCGCCAACTTACACAAACGTGCCAGATTATCCAAGCCGAAATCGAACTCATGGTTCCCGATAGTCCCGGCATCATAATGCATCTCGTTCATCAGCCTGATTTACTTCCCCCTTGAATATATTATAATAAGGTGTACCCTGCGAAAAGTCCCCGCAATCGAACAACAACAAATCGGGATGCAATTCGCGTTGCTGGCGGACAAACGTAGCCCGGCGCACCATTCCGGCTTTCCCGGCAAGCAACGTATCTTGATATTCTTCCGGAAAAGGCTCTATCCGGCTATGCATATCGTTCGTATGGAACAAATACAACTCTTTGGTTGATTGGGCTGCTATCACTCCCGAAAACAGGCATGCCCATAAAATGAAACAGATTCTTCTCATATCCGATTCCTTCTTTTTACCGTTCTACAATACGCCCTTCCGTTTTAGCGTCTACCATCTTTCCTTCCGCTTCGCACCGCTTCACATATTCTATAAACAAGTCACGCAAGGTGGCATCTTCCGGTTCTGTCTTTGCCGTAGCCCGTTTAAACGCTTCCAAATGGTCATTGCCCTCAGCCAGGTAATCAATCGTAGCTACCTGATACGCTCTTTCCGGCTCGATAGCCTTCCCTCCGACTTTAGCGTCCAACAATTCCCCTTCTTTCGAGATTATCAGCCTGGCTCCGCTTATCCCCTCGCCATGCACTGAAGCCATTTGAGAAAACAAATCCTGCAAATCGCTCCCTTTCAGGGTAACTACCGACAACGCATTCTCGAAAGGAGCGATTTCGTATACCGATGCTATCGTAATATCCCCCTGATTCAGCAAACTCCGGATGCCTCCCATATTCATCACTCCCACATCCGCCTTTATGCCCGCTTTCTCCTCGGCGCTCGCCCGCAAGATATCGGCAAGCAAATTCGATAACGGAGATTCCGGGCGGTATGCCTCCAGCTTATGCCCGGCATGCCCGATTACCGGCTTCATGATACTGTCTACGCGGGTTTGGTAAGATTGCAGGATACGCCAAGCCTTCATGTCCTGGTCTGTATCGTACACATTGGTCATCGGTACCCGTCCTCCTTCTGCCGATACCAGCGAATATCCCGAACTGCAGGCTGACAAAGCAAGCATTCCGGCACATATACTATATAAAAAAAGCGTTCTTCTCATATTCTTTTTGATTAAATCCGTCCAAAGGTAGGTAAAAAAGCCCATGAAGACAAGATTTCAAGCAAAATAAAGCGCAAAGCCTTTGCCATGTCATAAAAAATCGCTTACTTTGCACCGCTTCCGCGCAATCGCTGTCAAGAAGAGTTACTTGGTATGTTGCGTTGGGTACGATCAAACAATTTAATTTCAAAAAAAACAATGGATTTAATTAAAATTGCAGAAGAAGCATTTGCTACTGGCAAACAGCATCCTTCATTCAAAGCAGGTGACACGGTTACAGTAGCATACCGTATCGTTGAAGGTAACAAGGAACGTGTTCAGATGTACCGCGGTGTAGTTATCAAAATCTGCGGACACGGTGAAAAGAAACGTTTCACTGTACGCAAAATGTCGGGAACTGTAGGTGTAGAACGTATCTTCCCCTTGGAATCTCCGGCTATCGACAGCATTACCGTTAACAAAATCGGTAAAGTACGCCGTGCTAAATTGTACTATCTGCGTAAACTTACCGGTAAGAAAGCTAGAATTCAGGAAAAGCGTGCTAACTAATACTGATTCTATTATTTCCTTACATAAAAAACCGGTGCTCCACATGGAGTGCCGGTTTTTTTTATATCTTTACGGCGGTTGACGCAAGCAACTGAGAAACGGCAGGCATATAGCTGCACCGCACACTCAATATAGCTGCGATACCGGTACGATTAGTAATCGTACAAGCTGACGATTACTAATCGTACAGCCGCACAATTAGTAATCGTGCAAACACCACAAATAAGTTCGTTGCGAAGAGAAGATATATATGTTGAACTTTAAATCAAACTGATTATGATAAAATACAGCTTAGTGATGCGTGGCAAACCGGGTAATCCGGAACTTCCGAAGCGGGCTTTCGCTTCGGCGCAAAGTATAAAGAAAATGTCGCTGGAAGAGGTGGCTAAGTACATAAAACAACATGGTTGCGCATATAGCGTGGGCGATTTCCTGGCCATAGCCAATATGCTAGCACAAGCTACGGCAGACTTGTTGAAAAGTGGCTATCGCGTAGAATTGGACGAACTTGGCGAATTTTACGTCACACTGGATTGCGAAGGCGCAGAAAGCATGGAGGCTTTCCACCCGAACGAGTACATCAAAGAGTTGCGGGTTCACTGGACACCCAGCGATGCCTTTAAAAACCTCCGCCAGGGAGCAACATTCGAGGAAACCTTAGACCGCCGCACGGAACGCAAATTATTGCAGGCGGAACGCAAAGGGGAATCTACATTGGAGCTGGGAAAATGAGAAACTGCGCATTTTAGAAGCTGTTTTGAATTTCTCCAAAAAGTTTTTCTTGGCTTGATGTATTCGCTTTCGTGTGTGCTTTGGGCGATTTTTTGGTCCTTTTCGCTCCTGTTCTTCGTCAGATAGCCCGCTATCTTCCTCATCACAAAAGCGAAAATGCCTCAAAAACTCATCCCAAATCATCGCACGATAAATTCAAAACAGCTTCTTACAAATAAGCGTAATGCTGAGCCCTATGTTATTTTGATTCAGGCTTATAGTTATTTCATAAGAAGGTATGCCCCAAACTATTCGTAATTTTGTTACGAATAATCATCCTATGATTCTCGTCAATCATTATTTGTCAAATACAAAGTCATAAATAAATCATACTCATGGCAAACGAGATACAATTTCTGCTTTACAATATGCCCGATGAAGAAGGCAAGGTGCAAGTCGTTATCAAGGACGAAACGATTTGGTGTACCCAAAAGGCAATGGCACAACTTTTTGGAGTTGGAGTGCCTGCTATCAGCAAGCATTTGAAAAATATCTTTGAGGAAGGAGAGCTTCAGATGGATTCAGTTATTTCCAAAATGGAAACAACTGCCGCAGACAACAAAAATTACTCAACAACGTTTTATTCGCTTGATGCTATTATTGCAGTTGGCTACCGTGTCAATTCAATGAAAGCAACCAAATTCCGCCAGTGGGCGACAAAGATACTCAACGAGTATATCCGCAAAGGCTTTGTATTGGATGATGACAGGTTGAAGCAAGGAACGGCTGTGTTTGGGAAAGACTACTTCCGCGAATTGCTTGAAAGGGTACGTTCCATCCGGGCAAGTGAACGCCGCATTTGGCAACAAATTACGGATATTTACGCCGAATGCAGTACCGACTACGACCGCAGTTCTCCCACAACAAAAGAATTTTACGCCATGGTGCAAAACCGTTTCCACTATGCCATTACCGGACAAACCGCCGCTGAAATCGTTTATACCAAGGCAGACCATACCCAAGAACACATGGGGCTGACCACATGGAAGAACGCTCCCAATGGACGAATACTCAAATCGGATGTATCCGTAGCGAAGAACTATCTGGACGAGAAACAAATCCGGCAATTGGAACGCACAGTTACTTCTTATTTCGATTACATAGAAAACTTAATTGAGCGTCAAAATACGTTCACAATGAACCAATTTGCCGCAAGTGTAGACAAATTCCTGACATTCAATGATTATAAAATATTGCCCGACAAAGGACGCATATCCGCAGCACAGGCAAAAGCAAAAGCCGAAAGCGAATATGATATATTTAACCGTACACAACCCATTGATTCGGACTTCGACAAGGAGCTTAGAAGATTATTAGGCAAGGAATAAACCTGTAGGGGCAGGTTTTGCCTGCCCGAATACATCCACGCAGATAAGTTGGCGCATTCGGGCGTATGCGATACGCCCCTACAAGAGATGTTGTGATATTTAATCTTATTCCACCTTCTTCCCGTTCACCATTACATTCTTCAATGTAAACCCTTCCACACAATCTTTTTGGATTTCAGCTTTCTTCTTGGCGGTAAGATTCAGGTTCTCGAAAGTAAAGTTGGAAAGCTTGTATTGGTCTTCCGACTTCACCACATCAAACACGACATCACACTCCATGGTAATGTTGCGCATCGTCACATGGCTTGAATAGGAATAAGGAACATCTTTTCTACCATGCAAATCGAAGAACTGGGTCCAAGGCTTTGCATAGAGGAAGCTGGAAACCGTACCTGTAATGTCTTCTACCGTAATATATTCGTAATTTTGCGGAGTATCGGGACGCATCTTCAACCAAAGCAAACGTTTGGCATTATCCAGCCGGCAACGGCGGAGCACGATGTTATGGTCATGGATGGATTCGCTTCCGCAAGTCAATGCGCTATGGCAAAACCCATAGATGCAATCTTCTATGATGATGTTGCGGTTCGAACCGTTGTTTTCCTTATCCTGGTCAGCCCAAGGACCTTTCCCGCCCTTCAAGGCAATGGCATCATCGTTGACCGACATATAACATCCTTTCACCAATACATTGGTGCAGACATCAATGTCGATGGCATCCGAACTGGGAGCCTTGACCGGAGCATACGGCGCAAAGATAGAAAGATTCAAAAGCTTGACATTCTCGCAACGGTACAGATGGGTAGTCCAGAAAGGAGAGTTTTCCAAACGGACACCCGAAAGCTGTACGTCTTTCGAATCGGCTATGTAAACCAGACGGGGGCGCAACTCTTCCAAGTTTGTACATTTCGGATTCACTTGCCGGCGCAACCAGAAAGATTTCCAATAGCGCAGACCGTTTCCGTTAATCCGCCCTTCGCCCGAAATCGTGAACCCGTCTACGCCGATTGCATTCACCAACGCCGCGAAATACTTCAGATTCTGCCCCTCCATACGGGTATCAATCACCTTGAAATTACTGATATCATCGCTTCCCTTTAACGTACCGCCCTTCTCTATATATAAATGAGTGTTCGGTTTGAAAAACAAAGACCCGCTCAAATACGTGCCTTGCGGAATGTACACCACTCCGCCTCCTGCCTGGGAAGCCTTATCAATAACGGCCTGTATCCGTTCGGTCTGAATCACCGTGCTATCGTTTACCACTCCGTAATCTGTAATGCGGTAAGCCTTTCCCAAATCCTGCCATTTCACCATTTCCGTCTGACGGAACCAATCAGGAATCGGAGTGCCGTCAGGGAACAAGTCTTCTGCCGAAGCCTGCAACGCGCCTAATGCCAAACAAGCAAAAAGCGCTCCTTTTTTCAATAAGCTATTCATGATATTCTTCTTTTAATGATTGATTGAACATATTTTCCACAAATATAAAAGATTAAAGCCATTTTCCAAATGGAAAATCATACACAAACCTAATAAATTGTACACAAATTCCATTTTTCGCCCGAACCTGTCAGAATGTACACGCCCAAACATACAAAATTACATATAGTTTCATCGGGAAACGAAGGCAGTTCCGAAAGCCGGCGCACCTATATTCATAAGGACATGAAACTACTTGCATGCGGCAATACACGCTTTTCGCGGAAGCCTTTTTTGCCTTTTCCCGGAAAAGAATCCCCATATCCGCCCTTCATGTGGATAATAATAAAGGAATATGTATTATTTTCCATTTCCTATATCAAGAATATTCCCTACTTTTGCGAAAGATAATTCATTCATTTTAATACAGAAACCATGAAAAAAGTAATGATTGCCGCATTGGCTCTCTTCCTAAGCAGTGCCGGAGCATTGAAAGCACAAACTTTGCCCGACCAGAAAGAGACGCTGAAGACCTTGATTAAGGTCAATGATTTCTACATGAAAAACAACCCGGACTGCCGCCAGCCCAGCTACGTAAACAAGATGCGTCCCAGCAACATCTGGACCCGCACCATTTATTACGAAGGCTTGCTGGCTCTGTACACCATCTATCCGGACGAGAAATATTATCAATATGCTTACGAATGGGGGGACTTCCATAACTGGAACATGGTACGCCAAGAAACGTGGACGCGCCATGCCGACAACTACGCATGTACCCAGGTATATATAGATATGTATAACCTCTGCCCCGACCCGGAAGTACTGCGCCATGCGAAAGCGAACCTGAACATGTTGCTCAACACGCCTCAGGTAAATGAATGGACATGGATAGACGCGATTCAAATGGGTATGCCCGGATTCGCCAAAATGGGCAAACTGACCGGAGAACAAAAGTATTTCGACAAGATGTGGCAGATGTACGAATACACCCGAAACCAATTGGGCGGAAACGGCATGTTCAATCTGAAAGACGGATTATGGTGGAGAGACGCCGATTTTGACCCTCCCTACAAAGAGCCGAACGGTGAAGATTGTTATTGGAGCCGCGGAAACGGATGGGTATATGCCGCCCTGTTGCGTGTATTGGACGAGATTCCGGCAAACGAGACACACCGCCAGGATTACATCAATGACTTCCTGACCATGAGCAAGGCATTAAAAGCATGCCAACGCGAAGACGGCTTTTGGAACGTCAGCTTGCATGACCCCAGCAACTTTGGAGGAAAAGAGCTGACCGGTACCTCTTTGTTCGTGTACGGAATGGCATGGGGCATACGCAACGGATTGCTTGACCGCAACGAATATCTCCCCGTAGTATTGAAAGCATGGAACGCTATGGTAAAAGATGCCGTACATCCGAACGGATACCTGGGCTATGTACAAGGAACCGGCAAAGAACCGAAAGACGGGCAGCCCGTTACCTACGATAGCAAACCCGATTTCGATGACTTCGGTACCGGATGTTTCTTGCTGGCAGGATCAGAAATTTATAAACTACAATAATAAGATGAGTATTGTTTTCAGGATTCAGGCATTCGGTTTCCAATGCCTTCTCTAAAACCGTTACAAATTCATGTAACTGTTTGGTAAAAGAGCCTGTCCGACTCTCTACAAAGAGTCACGGCAGGGCTCTTTTGCATCATGCCGCTTCATGCTTCCATTCCTCCTTCTTTGCCTTCTTCCCCCTTCGAATATGCCGAAGGAGCCACACCAAATTGTGCCTTGAAGCATTTACTGAAATAAAACGGATCGTTCATGCCGACCTTATACGCCACTTCTGAAACCGTATATTCCCCTTCTGCCAACAATTCGGCAGCTTTCTTCATGCGCATAACACGGATATATTCATTCGGCGAATAACCGGTGACTCCCCGCACCTTGCGGTAAAAGATTGTACGCCCCATCTTCATCTTCAATACAAAATCGTCTATCGTAAAGTCGGGGTCGGACAAATGCGACTCCAATGTTTTAGCCAACTTATCGGCGAAGTCCTTATCCTTATCGGTGGAGCAAAGCGAAGGACGCACCGATTGAGGGTCTTTCGAGAACTTCTCGCGCAACTTATCGCGTTGCTCAATCAGCTTAAACACACGTGCGCGCAACAGGCTGCTGCTGAACGGTTTGGTTATGTACGCATCGGCACCCGCCTCAACGCCTTCCAAATGCTTGTCCTGCGTGTTTAACGCAGTAAGCAAGATAATCGGGATATGGCTGGTATTAAAATCATTCTTCAACTTCTTGGTCAATTCGAACCCCGAACATCCCGGCATCAGGACATCACTGATTATCAAATCCGCATCAAATGTCTTGACGCATTCCAAGCCTGCATTTCCATCGGCTTCTGCACGCACTTCAAAGTAAGGGCTCAATTCTTCCTTCAAGAACTCACGCACGTCATTGTCGTCTTCCACGACCAAGACTTTCCGTTTGTTCAACGGAGAAGCCTCCTCTTCTTCGCCCGCTTCATCCTCTATCCTGTCCAGGCTATGCTGCCTTTCAGCCACTTCCGCCTCTTCCTCTAATAAGGTGTTGGGCACCAGAAAATCTTTTTCCTCGTATACCGAAGCATCCGTAGGGAGAGTCACCGTAAAGATGGAACCTCCTCCCGGATTCTCTTCATACATAATGGTTCCCTTGTGCACCTGCACCAGCTCGTGAGTCAGATGCAATCCCACTCCCATGCTGCTCCCCGAAAAACTGCTTTGCATGAAACGCTTAAACAATTCATCCCGCTTGTCCACAGGCACTCCTACCCCCGTATCGGTCACTTTCAGTATCAACTTATGCAAAGGCTCGTCTATCGTCACAATACATTGAATCCTCCCTCCCGAAGGTGTGTACTTAAACGCATTCGATAATAGATTGTATGCGATTTTATCCAAATAGCTCTTGTCTATGAACATCCGGTAAGACGGACAAGACGGGACAAACGCGAAATCCATACGCTTCGACTGGGCCGCTTCGGTAAAGTTCGAACAGATATCGTTCAAGAAAGCGATGACATCAACTTCTTCAAGAGCCAGCGAAAGCTTGTTGTTCTGCATTTTCCGGAACTCAAGCAACTGGTTAATCAGGCGCAACATCCGCTGGGTGCTCTTATCCATCAGACGGATGGAACGGCTCAATTCCGCCGGAACCTTTTTCACCCGGTGCATGCGCTCCAAAGCCCCCAATATCAACGTCAACGGCGTACGGAACTCATGAGAGATATTCGTAAAGAACATCAGCTTGTACTCGGTGAGCTGCTCTTCCACCTTTATCTTGTTCCGCAAGCTGTTCATCTTGCCCACAATCCGGTAAGCGATATACAGCGCAAGCAAGCCCAAGAGGAAATACACAAGAAACGCCCATGAAGTTTGCCAGAAGGGAGGCACGATGATTATCTTCAGCACACTCTCATCCCCCCAGACCCCCGCCGCATTGCATGCCTTCACACGCAAAGAATACGTGCCCGGAGGCAGATTCTTATACGAAGCGAAAGGCAAGGACTCCGGAACGCTCCAGGACTTCTCGTAGCCCTCCAGCCGGTACATATATTTCAACAAATCGGATTCGGCATACTCGAACGTAGAATAAGCCACGGTAAAAGAATTCTGATGATAGCTCAGCCGGATTTCATCGGCGTATGCCAGAGAAGACTCAAGCGGAGAGTCCGGATCTCCCGGACGTACCCACAAGCCTCCCAGCCGCAAGTCGGTAAAGCTGATGTGCGGAGCTTGCTCTTCTGCCGAAGCTTGCCGGGGATCAACCACAACGATTCCCTGCCCCGAACCAAAAGCCAAGCGCCCGTCCGCCAGGCAAAGCGCACTGTTCTCGCTATATACATTCCCTAAAATAGAATTGGAAAACAAGTAATTCTTAAACGTCATCAAATCCGGGTCGAAACACGAAAGCCCATACTCGGTAGATACCCAAATCATCCCCTCGCCGTCTTCGACCAATGCCTGCACCATCATGCTCACCAGCCCGTCTTTCAGCGTATAATGCGTAAACTCAATCTGCCCGTAGCCCTTTCCTACGATAGCCATGCAAAGCCCATACCCGGATTGCGCTATCCACATACGCCCTTGCCTGTCCTGGATAATCGCCCGGATATCATTGCTCTCCAGCCTGCCGTTATCAAACGAATAATGCTTATAAGCCTTCGGATTCCGAATCAAAGAATCGGGATGGAATACAAAAACGCCCTCACTGGTGCCCGCCCATATCCATCCGTTCCGGTCTTCGCACAACGCCCTCGTCTCTTTCTGCGCATTGGTCTGGTTAATAAAGTGCCGGAACTCATACTTTCCGTCCTCCTTCCGCACCGCCAGGTTCAATCCCCCGCCGAATGTACCAATCCACATCCTTCCCTTGCGGTCTTCCAGGAGGCAAAAGACATTATCCCTCGATAAGGAACGAGGGTCCGACTTATCGTTCTGATACGAAACCCCATCCACGGTCAATCCCTTTCCGCGCGTAGCAATCCATTTCCGGTGTGCACGGTCTTCATGCATCGCATACGTATTGATGTCTGAATAATGCCTTTCCTTTTGCACCTTCAAATCCGAATCATAAAGATACAGGCCTCCGCTCCGTGTTCCAATCCAAATGTCCCCGTCAGATGCAGGCGACATCATCCGAATCATGTTCGAACGGTCATACATCTCTTCTTTTTCGGGACAGATGCGGACGGCTCCCTCGTTCAGGACATCCAGTTTCGATAAGCCGGCAAACTCCGAGCTTACCCATACACTCCCGGAACGGTCCTCCATCAGACATTGCAAATAATTGGATGCCAATACTCCCGATGAAGAAGCGTCCGCGCTAAAATGCTGAAAGTTTTCCGTCTTCACGTCGTAAGCGAAAAGCCCGTTCCCATAAGTCGATATCCAAATGATGTCCCGGCTATCGTGCACGATGTAATACCGTTCCTTGTCGATAAAGCCCAGCTTGTCGGGCGGCATCACTTCAAATTCCTTCTTCCTGCCCGTCTCCGCCTCGATATAATACAGCCTGCCCGAACGGTTATAAATCCAATAATTCCCCCGGTTGTCTTTCCGCGAAGAGCCTCCCGGTATGTCGTAATACTCCGAAGCCTTCCGCACCCGGCAAGTTTCCATGTCGATTTCCAATGTCCCCTCGGAGGTCAGCACGTACTGCATCTTTCCGATGCGGAACAGGCCGGTCATCGCCCAGTCTTGCGTATGCCTGGGCAGGCGCCCCACACTTGCCAGCGTATCTTTCTCCATGCGGAACAGCTCCCCTTCGGACGAAACCAGCAAGACCGTCCGTCCATGCGACAGAGCTTTCCAGAAAGAGTGTGTCCGGTCTACCGCAACCAGCTTGCCTTCTTTCCAATAATACGCCCCCTTGCGGGTGCCTATCCAAATCTTGTCCCCTACCTGCCGCACAAAACACACGTCATCGCTCATCAAGGAGCCGTTGCCCTCGGTAAACGCTTGCGAAACGAACTTCCCCTCCTGATATTCAATACGCCTGCACCCTTCGACAGCCCCCCAAAGCCATACGGCATCATCCAGCACCATCGCTTCCCGATAATGGCCGCGGTATTCGCCGCATCCCGTAAAATCCACGAAGCAGTCGTGTTTCAGGTCATAGCAACTTATCAAGTCGGCCGAGGTGGTTATCCATAAAAAGCCGTGCCTGTCCTCATGAATCATCTTTACCCGATGGTCGGCAAGCGATATGCCGGATGTCTTTTGGGGACGGAACGTGATGAACGAATTCCCGTCATACCGGTTCAATCCGTTCAGGGTAGCCATCCAGATAAAGCCCTTGCTGTCCTGATACATGTACCGGATAGAATTATTAGCCAACCCGTCTGCCGTAGTCAAACGTTCCGAACGTACTTCAACCGTAGCATAAGCCGGCATCAGCCCTATCCACAAAAGGACAAGGCATACCCCTATTCTTACCTTTTCCGACAACTCACTCATGTCTCTCTCTTACTCCTTATATAATATAGTTTTCACACCTCCATAAGCCCCTTTCCACACAACCGCCTGCGTTGGCTTACGCAACCGCCCGCATCGGCTCATACAACCGCTTGCGTCGGCCCATGCAGCCGCCTGCGTTTTCAAGCGCGTCCCATTGTGCATAAAATGCAAATATACAAGAAAGAATTAACAATGCCAACGATTTTCATGTACATAACGGTACAATAATCTATGAATATGTACTTTTATACATAGGATAATTAAGAAAAACGCGCTAATTTTGCTTTCTCAATCATCTAACTAATATCAAGAACACATGAAAAAGAACAACCTCTTATGGGCATTCCTGCTTTTGGGCGGCATCGCACAAGCCCAAGACTGGCCCGAAGTACGGCCGGAAGCCAGACCCGGAAGCCGCTGGTGGTGGCTGGGGAGTGCAGTCGACGAGAAAAACCTTTCCTATAACTTAGCGGAATACGGCAGCGCCGGACTGGGAAGCCTGGAGATTACTCCCATCTACGGAGTGCAAGGGAACGACAAGAACGACATCGATTTCCTCTCGCCCAAATGGATGGAAATGCTCCGTTACACCCAAGCCGAAGGGAAAAAGAACGGCATCGACATCGATATGAATACCGGAACCGGATGGCCCTTCGGAGGTCCGGAAGTCACCATAGAAGAAGCCGCCTCGAAAGCCTTGTTCGAGACCTGGCAGGCAGACGGGGGCAAAAAAAGTGACACTGGATATCCGGATAAGCGACCCGAAAGAAGCCAAACGGCAGAAGGGAATCGCCCGCCTGAACCGCCTTATGGCATACGACGGGAAAGGCACCTGCCTCGACCTGACCTCGAAAGTGAGTGACGGGAAGCTGGTTTGGGACGCGCCCGAAGGAGAATGGGAATTGGTGGCTCTCTTCATTGGCAAGACGCTGCAAAAGGTAAAGCGTGCCGCTCCCGGAGGAGAAGGATACGTAATGGACCACTTGAACCCTCAGGCGGTAAAGGATTATTTCAGCAAGTTCGAACGTGCTTTCGAGGGAAGCCAGGCGTCTTATCCCCGCTCGTTCTTCAACGACTCTTACGAGGTGTACGGAGCCGACTGGACTCCCAGCTTATTAGAAGAATTCGAGAAGCGGAGAGGATATAAGCTGGAAGAGCATTTCCCGGAATTTCTGGATACAATCCGCCCGGAAACAACCCGTCGGATTGTTTCGGACTATCGGGAAACCATGGGCGAAATGCTGATAGACAACTTTACCGTTCCCTGGACACAATGGGCGCACAGCCACGGAAGCACCACCCGGAACCAGGCGCACGGGTCTCCCGCCAACCTGATTGATACCTACGCATCGGTGGACATCCCCGAAATCGAAGGATTCGGCCTGACCGATTTCCACATCAAAGGCCTGCGCAAAGACTCGCTGACCCGCCCGAACTTCTCGGATATCTCGATGCTGAAATATGCCTCATCGGCGGCGCACATATCGGGAAAGCCTTACGTTTCCTCGGAAACATTTACGTGGCTCACCGACCACTTCCGCACGTCCCTGTCGCAATGCAAGCCCGACATGGACCTGATGTTTGTTTCGGGAGTGAACCACATGTTCTTTCACGGCACACCTTATTCGCCCCAGGAAGCCGCATGGCCCGGATGGCGTTTCTATGCCAGCATCAACATGTCGCCCACAAACACGATATGGCGGGATGCTCCGGCTTTCTTCCAGTACATCACCCGATGCCAGTCTTTCCTCCAGATGGGGCAACCGGACAACGATTTCCTGGTTTACCTGCCCATTTATGATATATGGGACGAACTGCCCGGACGCATGGTGATGTTCGACATCCATAAGATGGACCGATATGCGCCCAAGTTCATCAAGACCATCCAGACGATTATAGCCGGCGGATTCGACGTGGATTACATCTCGGATGCCTTTATAAAGACCACCCGGTGCGAGAATACGGAACTGGTGACAAGCGGAGGAACGCATTACAAGGCACTGGTCGTGCCCGCCGCCCGCCTTATGCCGGCAGCTACACTCAAAAAGCTTGTGAGCCTGGCGCGCCAAGGAGCAACGGTCGTGTTTGTAGACCAATATCCCGAGGACGTGCCCGGATACAGCCAGTTGGAAAAGAACCGGAAAGCCTTTGCTTCTGTCTTGGCTGAACTTCCCGAAACCGCTTCCTTCGACGAGACACAAGACTATCCCATCGGAAAGGGACGCATCATCATCGGGTCCGACTATCATCAGGTGTTGGAAGCGACCGGAACCCCGGCCGAAGAAATGAAGACACGCTACGGCCTCCAATTCATCCGCCGCGCGAACCCTACCGGACACCATTACTTCATCTCCTGCCTGCAAAGCAAGGATGTAGACGCTTGGATACCGCTCAACGTAGGCGAGCCTTCGGCTATGCTCTTCAATCCGATGAACGGAGAAAAGGGCTTGGCACAAACCCGCATGAAAGACGGACGCCTGGAAATCAGGCTGCAACTGAAATCGGGAGAAAGCATCATCGTGCAGACTTTCGAAAAGAAACCGGAGGGACAAACGGCATGGAAATACATCGAAGAGCAACCGCTCAGCCTGAGCTTGGACCATGGATGGAAACTCACCTTCATCGAAAGCACGCCTGCCATCGGAGGAGAGTTCGACATCGACACGCCCACCTCATGGACCGAACTGGACCATCCGGACGCGAAAACCAACATGGGCACAGGACGCTATACATTGACCATCGACCGCCCCGCACTGAAAGCGGACGACTGGATACTTGACTTAGGAGACGTACGCGAAAGCGCACGGGTACGCATCAACGGGAACGATGCCGGTACCGCATGGGCGGTTCCGTTCCGCTTATCCATAGGCAAATGGCTGAAGCCGGGCAAGAACACGATTGAAATAGAGGTGACCAACCTTCCGTGCAACCGTATTTCCGAAATGGACCGCCAGGGAGTCAAATGGCGCATATTCAAGGAAATCAACATGGTCAAGCTTAATTATAAGAAAGGAGACTACAGCCACCTGGAGCCCATGCCTTCGGGACTGAACGGAAACGTGCGGCTGATTCCGGTCAATTATGCATCCGAAACGGCTCCGGCTACAAACGGAACGGATCAAGACTATTGCTTCCAATTCAACCCTTCGGGAAAAGCTTCGGACGGATGTATCTCCATCACTTCCGAATCGGTCTATCCCGGTGCGGACGGATTCGGCTACGACCTGCTTCCGGCTCCCGAAAGCAAATCCAACCAGCCTTTCTTCTTCTCGGTGAATGTACCCGACGGGAACTATCGGGTTACGGTCACGTTAGGAAGCAAGAAACAAGCCGGAGTCACCACCGTACGCGGAGAATCCCGGCGTCTGTTCCTGGAAAACATCGCCACACGCAAAGGAGAGTTCAAGACCTATTCCTTTACCATCAACAAGCGCAATACCCTCATATCCGGAAAAGAGAAAGTGCAAATCAAGAAGCGCGAACAAGGCAAGCTGAACTGGGACGACAAGCTTACGTTCGAGTTTAACGGAAGCGCTCCTTGTCTGGCACGTCTGGAAATCGAACGGATAGAAAACGTCCCGACGGTATTCCTTGCCGGAAACTCGACCGTAGTAGACCAGGACAACGAGCCATGGGCAAGCTGGGGGCAAACGATTCCCCGCTTCTTCGATGAGCGTATCTGCTTTGCCAACTACGCAGAGAGCGGAGAACGCGCGGACACGTTCATCAAGGCCGGACGGCTGAAAAAAGCGCTGAGCCAAATGAAGCCGGGCGACTATATGTTCATCGAGTTCGGGCACAACGACCAGAAACTGAAAGGCGCGGGAAAAGGCGCCTATTACTTCTTTGCCACCCAACTGAAGACGTTTGTAGATGAAGTACGCTCGAAGGGAGGCATTCCGGTATTCGTCACACCTACCCAGCGCCGCTCGTTCGATGAAAACGGAAAGATAAAAGAGACGCACGAAGATTATCCCGACGCCATGCGTTGGGTGGCAGGGCGAGAGAATGTGCCCGTGCTCGAACTGCACGACATGACCCGCACGTTCTATGAAACCTTGGGAGTGGAAAACTCGAAGAAAGCGTTCGTACATTATCCGGCAGGCACATATCCCGGACAAGACCGGGAATTAGCCGACAATACCCATTTCAATCCGTATGGAGCCTACGAAATCGCGAAATGTGTCATCGAAGGCATGAAGCAACTGGACCTTCCGTTGACGCAATACCTCAGACCCGATTATCAAAGTTTCGACCCGGCTCATCCCGATAATCCGGACGAGTTCAAATGGGACAACAGCCCCTTCACGGAAATAGAGAAGCCAGACGGGAATTAATTTAAATAGTTTGCGAAAAAAATTGGAACACAGAGGCACGGAGACACGGAGTTTTATTTTTAGAGAGGACAATGTTCACAGAGAAAAGACAGACTCTGTGAACTTTGTCCTCTCTTATTGATTCTCTGTGTCTCTGTGTTCAATCAAAGAAACCGCAGGTCTGCGAAAGCTTCCCCACAGCGTGGGCAACGAATTGCAGACCTACGAAAGCCTCCCCACACCGTGGGCAGCAAATTGCAAGCCTACGAAAGCTTCCCCACACCGTGGGCAGCAAATTGCAAGCCTGCGAAAGCTTCCCCACACCGTGGGCAACAAATTGCAGGCCTGCGAAAGCTTCCCCACGGCGTGGGCAGCAAATCGCAGGCCTGCGAAAACATCAACACTCAAAGAAAAACGCTGTGTCTCTGTGTTCTATTTCCCCATCAATACTTAAACACCAGCACACCCGCCGTAGGGATATCGGGCGTCCCTACCAAAACCTTGCTCTCTTCAGGAAGCGGGAAACGATAAGGCTTGTCGCTATAATTCAACACGATGCCCAATCCGTTGCGGTATTCCAAGGTGACGCCATACGGCAAATCCATGACATCGATTTGCAAACGGGCATAGAGCTTATCCAGCACCTTCCGTTCCAACATTCCGTCTTGCGTATCTACACCGATATAAGTAACGCTCCCTTTTCCCGATTTCCGGAAGGTCACGGCAGGCTTCCCTTCGTAGAACTCTTCCTTATAAGTAGCCCAGATTTCATTCGAAGCATCCGGCTTCAACACATCGCCCCACGTATTCCAGGCATAATCGGTCCCGTCCATCGAAACGGTGCCGGGTGTTTCCGGAAGCAATAAATCATAAAACTCCAGTTCATTGCCGGTCAAGTCTTTTATCATGGCTCCGAAAGGTGCTTCGGGGAAACGCCCGAAACGGTCTTTCAATCCGGTACGGCAAGTCAATACAAGGTTTCCCCCGTTCTCCACATACGCTTTCCAGCGGTCTACCAATGCCGAGTCCGCCAGCTCGTATGCCGGCGCAATCAGTACGGGATACCGGGCGAAGTCTTTCTCTTCCGAAATGATATCCACCGGCGCTCCATACGCTTTCAATGCCCGGTAATAATGGTTCAGGTGACGGAAAGTGTCCCACGTGCGGTTTTGTTTCTGGCGGTCCATGCTCCAGTAATTCTCCGGATTCCATAGAATGGCGGTGGTGCGTTTCAGGTAATCATCCGGCTTCTCGTCGAATGCCTCCGCCTCTTGGCGCAACATCTTGATTTCACGGATAAACTGGGCGTACTCTCTTCCACCGGGCATCACCGTTACCCCGTCCGTACCTACGATGCCGTAATGATATTGTTCCGTACCGTAAAGCGGCTGGCGGTACCGGTAGGTGCATATAAAGTCCGAACCTCCGGCAAACACGCTCCAAAGCCATAAATGTACCGCTCCGGGCAGAGGCTGTGGATTGATGCTTCCCCAGTTCACTTGTCCCGGCTGGAGTTCCATTACGCCATACGTCCCGTCTATCGGACGGAAGAAGTCATTCGCCATTGCAATCCGAAGCGGATTCCCCACACGGTATCCTCTTCTACCGATGCCTTCATTGTCGCCGTACACCATATAGCGGGTGTAGCTCACGAAATCAAGCGACTGGCTTCCGCCGATGATTCCGCGGTCGTAATCCGGAATGTAATTGGTCGTCACCCACTGGTTCTTCGCATATTTCTTAATCAGTTCGCATTGCTCGTCCAGGAAATCACAGGTCATTTTTGCCGCATAACGCTTGTAATCGAGTATCTGATGCGCGTTCATAAACATCTGCTTCATCTTCGGGAGCGTGATTTCATCGAACGACGCATACACTTCGCTCCAGAACGAGGTGCCCCATGCCTTGTTCAGCTCCGCGATGTTGCCGTTGTACTTCTCTTTCAGGAACAGGCGGAACCCTTCTTCGGCTTTCGGATTATAATCGAACTGCACATTCGGCTCATTATCCAATTGCCACCCGACGATGCGCGGATCGTTCCCGTAATGGCGTGCCAATGCCTCTATCATGCGCGATGCCAGCTCCCGGTAAAGCGGTGAGGCGAAAGAGGCGTGCTGGCGTGCCCCGTGGTCCAACACCGTCCCGTCTTCGTTCTTTACCAGAATCTCCGGATATTTCCGGCTCAACCATACGGGAGGGGTAGCGGTCGAGGTACACATCACAACCTTCAGGCCGTATTTGTCCGCCAAAGCCACGGCACGGTCGAGCCACGCAAAGTCATACACTCCTTCCTGCGGTTCCAATTGCGCCCAAGCGAACTCGGCAAAATGTGTAAACTCAAAACCCAACTCATGCATTTGCTTTAAGTCGCGTTCCCACTGGCTTTCGTCCCAATGTTCGGGATAATAATAAGCACCGGTCAACGTCAAATCTTTCTCATCGAACCAGGCTTGCTGGGCAAAAAGCCCTTGCACCGAACAGATACATCCCAGTGCCAAAGCCATCCATCGTGTCTTTTTTCTATAAACCATATCGTATCATAAATTAAGATTATCCGGACGCAAAGCTAAAAAGATTTTTGATTGATGCCGTCTCCCTACCCGTTTTTTACACAAATATCATGGCTTCTGTACAATATTCCATGTATGCGCATCCATAAATGTCGTACTTTTGTACCAAAAACACATAGACAACATCCAATTAAAGGACAGAACACATGAAAAACCTAATCTGTACATTGCTTTGCCTCATGGCGGGCTGTATCGTACAAGCACAAACTCCTGCGGCATATTCCATGCCCAACGGAGCAGGCACGCTCGTCATAGGGACGACGGGAAACGGCGCCGACAGATGGCTGGACAAAGAAGACACGCTGGTCAAGGAAAAGAGGCTCGGCATCCGCCACATTCCGCTGAAGGACACGCAAGGATTCATTCTCGAAATCACCAACCTTTCTCTTCCCGACTCTGCCCGTATAGCATGGGCCATCGGCGGATTTGATTCACCCCAAGCCGGCACCCGCATCGCTCCGGAATATTGCAAAGACAATGTATTCAATGTAGAAGGGAATCTGATAACGGTCTATCACGGCAAAGTCATGCAGCTGAAAGTAACGCAAGCCCTGGTTCCGCCCAGCCCGGACATCCGCCTGTGCAACGGAAGAAAGCAAGACACGCCAATGACGCTTTTCCAGTCAGGGAAAAAGACAGACGCGCCGGTCTTATGCGGCATCACCTCGATAAAGAAAGGAGAGAAAGCCTACCTTTGTCTATATAAACCCAACCGGAACGCGGACTATACCTATTATATGTTGCCCCGTCTTGTTCAATCTTTAACCGCACAGCCATGAAAAAGAGCATCGCACTCATTTGCCTGTTCCTCGGCTTAGGCATCCTAAACGCACAGGCAGACACCTATAATGTCAAGGACTTCGGAGCCGTAGGAGACGGCATACACATCGATTCCGAAGCCATCAACCAAGCCATCCAGACCGCCGCAGCCCTGGGAGGAGGGACCGTGCATATACCTGCAGGAGAATATGCATGCTACTCCATACGCCTTGCCAGCCATATCCACCTGCACTTGGAGCAAGGTGCAACCATCGTAGGAGCCTTCCCTACCGAAACCCAAGGATACGATTCGCCCGAACCCAACGAACATACCGCTTACCAGGACTTCGGGCACAGCCATTGGAAAAACTCGCTCCTATGGGGCATCGGGCTGGAAGACATCACCATCAGCGGACCCGGAACCATCTACGGGAAAGGGCTGACCCGCGAAGAAAGCCGGCTGGACGGTGTGGGGAACAAAGCCATCAGCCTGAAAGATTGCAAGAACGTGACGATAAAAGACCTGAACATGCTGCATTGCGGCCATTTTGCCCTGCTTGCCACAGGGGTGGACAACCTGACGGTTTACAACGTAAAAGCCGATACCAACCGCGACGGGTTCGACATAGATTGTTGCCGGAACGTACGCATCCATGCATGCAGTGTCAATACCCCTTGGGACGATGCCATCGTTCTGAAAGCCTCGTATGCACTGGGCAAGTTCAAAGATACCGAAAACGTCACGATATCCGATTGCTACGTGAGCGGCTACGACCGGGGCACGATGCTGAATGCCACATGGGAGCTGGACGAGCCGCAAGCGCCCGACCATGGATTCCGCACGGGGCGCATCAAGATAGGCACCGAATCGAGCGGAGGTTTCCGGAACATCGCCATTACGAACTGCATCTTCGAACATTGCCGGGGCTTGGCGCTGGAAACTGTAGACGGAGGCAGACTGGAGGACATCGTCATCAGCAACATCACGATGCGCGACATTGTCAATGCCGGCATATTCCTGCGTTTGGGAGCGCGGATGCGCAGCCCCGAAGGCACTCCGGCAGGCTCGATGAAACGCATCCGAATCAGCCATGTCAATGCCTACAACGTAGACTCCCGCTATGCCTCGATTATCAGCGGAGTGCCCGGAGGCATCATCGAAGACGTGACGCTGACCGACATCAACCTATATTATAAAGGAGGATACCGGGCAGAAGACGCTCCCAGCATTGTCCCCGAACAGGAGAAGGCTTATCCCGAACCGTGGATGTTTGGAACCATTCCGGCTAAAGGCTTTTACATCCGTCATGCAAAGAATGTATTTTTCAATCAAATCAACTTTTATTTCGAACAGCCCGATGAACGTCCGCTATTCGTAACAGATGATGCCGAGAACATCCTGTACCGTGACATACGCGTAGACGGAAGGCTCCTCGAAAAAGAATAAAATTACAAATAATTACAAATAAAATAGAAAGATAAGACATGAAAACACAACGAAAAGGATTGCTGCTGCTTGCTTTATGCAGCATTGCTTCCATGGGGCTTGCGCAGCCCCGTTATGACTTTACCCGCCTCCAGCAGGAAAAACTGGGACGGGGTGTAGTAGCCGTCCGGCAAAACCCGAACCAAGTAGCCGTATCCTGGCGCTATCTTTCGTCCGACCCGATGCAGACCACGTTCAACCTCTATCGGAACGGGACTAAAATCGCCAGCGTGCCCGCCGGAACGGGAACATTTTATACAGATACTTATACCGGAACGCAGCCTGCCGAATATACGGTAAAACCGGTTGTAGACGGCAAAGAAAGCGAAGGAGGCACCTATACCCTGCCTGCCCATGCGCCTTCGGGCTACATTGATATTCCATTGGACAAGCCAGCCGACGGGACAACTCCTGCCGGAGATACCTATTCGTATACGCCCAATGATGCTTCTATCGGCGATGTGGACGGAGACGGCAACTACGAAATCATCTTGAAATGGGACCCTTCGAACGCTCACGACAATGCCCACGACGGCTATACAGGCAATGTCTATTTCGATTGCTACCGCCTCACGGGCGAAAAGCTATGGCGCATTGACCTCGGCCGGAACATCCGTGCCGGCGCGCACTATACCCAATTCATGGTATTCGACTTGGACGGAGACGGACGTGCCGAAGTGGTGATGAAGACTTCTGACGGTACCGTAGACGGCAAAGGGAAAGTTATCGGAAACGCCAATGCCGACTATCGGGAAAAAGGCGACCCCAATGCACCGCGCGGAGGAGACTTTTCCCCCAATGACCCGCGAAGCAAAATGAACGCCGGAGCACCTCCACGCAATCAGGGAAGAATCCTGACCGGAAACGAATACCTGACCGTATTCAACGGGCTGACCGGTGAAGCCATGCAAACCATCGATTACATTCCTCCACGTGGAGACCTGCAAGACTGGGGCGATACCCGTGCCAACCGGAGCGACCGTTTCCTGGCATGCATCGCTTACCTGGACGGCATTCATCCCAGTGTAGTGATGTGCCGGGGATATTACACACGTGCCACGCTTGCCGCATTCGACTGGAACGGAAAAGAGCTGACCCCGCATTGGTTCTTCGACAGCTACCAGCCCGAATGGAAAGAGTATTCCGGTCAGGGGAACCACAACCTGCGTGTAGCCGATGTAGACGGAGACGGATGCGATGAAATCATCTACGGTTCCTGCACCATCGACCATGACGGCAAAGGACTTTACTCTACCGGCATGGGACACGGCGATGCACTTCACCTCACCCAGTTCGACCCTTCCAAACCCGACTTGCAAGTATGGGCATGCCACGAAAATCATAAAGACGGTTCCAGCTTCCGCGATGCACGGACGGGCAAAGTCCTGTTCCAAGTTCCCGACAAAACGGACGTAGGACGTTGCATGGCTGCGGATATCGACCCAACCAACTATGGTGTGGAAATGTGGTCGCTGGCTTCGCAAGGCATCCGTAACATCAAGGGAGAAATCGTTGCCAACGAAGTGGAAGGACTGAGCTACAACATGGCTGTATGGTGGGACGGCGACCTGCTCCGGGAGTTATTGGATAAAAACCGGATAAGCAAATACGATTGGGAAAACAAGCGTTGCGATGTGATTGCCACGTTCGAAGGATGCGATTCGAACAACGGCACGAAATCAGTTCCTGCCTTGCAAGGCGACATCACCGGAGACTGGCGCGAAGAAGTGTTGCTCCGCACGAATGACAACCGTTCGCTCCGGCTTTACGTAACCACGATTCCTACCGTCTACCGTTTCCATACATTCTTGGAAGACCCGGCATACCGCATCAGCATGGCTACGGAAAACGTGGCTTACAACCAACCCACACAACCCGGATTCTATATCGGTCCCGACCTGAAAGGAACTTTCCGGGGATATACATTCAATGAATAATTCATACTAAAAAAGAATAAGACTATGTTACGAAACACCGCACTAACGGCATTGCTTTGTATAGGAAGCATAGCCGCAGCACAAGAGAGCAATCAACCCGTCAATGACTCGAACACGCCCCTTCATCTGCTGAAGCCCGCCTATCAGAAAGGATACGGTGTAGTGACCGCCGAGGAAGTAAAACAAGACATGGACCGCATCTTGCATTATTTGGAAAACAATACACCCACACGGGTTGTAGACAGCCGGACGGGTAGTGTTATTACGGATTATGCCAAGATAGACGAACACTCACAATTAGAACGGGGAGCCTTCCGTCTGGCAAGTTACGAATGGGGAGTGACCTACTCTGCCATGCTTTCCGCATTCGACGCTACGGGCGACGAAGCTTACCGGAATTATGCCTACAACCGCTTCAACTTCCTTGCCGAAGTGGCTCCTCACTTCCGCAAACTGGCAGATGAAGGCAAAGACATCGACCCTCAGATGCGCCAGATACTGATGCCTCATGCACTCGATGACGCCGGAGCCGTATGCGCTTCGATGATTAAAGCCAAGCTGAAAGACCCCGGACTGAAAACGGACGCCCTCATCAACAATTATTTTGATTTTATCATCAACAAAGAATACCGCCTTTCCGACGGAACATTCGCCCGTCTTCGCCCCTACAAGAACAGCCTGTGGCTGGACGATATGTTTATGGGAATCCCTTCCGTTGCACTGATGGGAAGCTACGACAAAAGCAAAAGCCAAACCTATTACGAAGAGGCCGTCAAGCAAGTCCTTCAGTTTGCAAACCGCATGTTTGTGCCTGAAAAAGGCTTGTTCCGTCACGGCTGGGTAGAAGGCATGGCCGATCATCCGGCATTCCATTGGGGACGTGCCAACGGTTGGGCAATCCTCACCATGTGCGAAGTGCTCGATGTATTGCCTGAAGATTTTGCCGGACGTGACAAAATCATCAACCTGCTTCGTGCTCATGTGCGCGGGTTGGCAGCATGCCAAGGCAAGAACGGCTTCTGGCACCAACTGCTTGACCGGAATGATTCGTATGAAGAGACATCTGCTACAGCCCTGTACGTCTATTGCATGGCACATGCCATCAACAAGGGCTGGATTGATGCAATGGCATACGGACCGGTAGTCACCCTCGGCTGGCACGCCGTATCTTCGGCAATTAACGACAAAGGACAAGTAGAAGGAGTCTGTGTAGGCACCGGCATGGGATTCGACCCCGCTTTCTATTATTACCGTCCGGTCAACGTCTATGCCGCCCACGGATACGGTCCGGCACTTTGGGCAGGAGCCGAAATGATTAAGCTCATCCGCCAGCAGCACATTCGTTCAAACGACAGTGCCGTACTGTTCTACCGCACGCCTCAACAGACTGCAGAACCTATCTTTAGCGAAGAATAACGAACAAAGATAATCCTCTGTTTGCGCCGTTTTATGTAGAGACGATGTGTCACATTGTCTCTACATAACCTATACAAAATGCACAATGAATGCTGTGAGAAATATAACTTAATTGAATATCCGCAAACATCCCATGTAGGGGCGTATCGCATACGCCCGAATGCATCCACTTCTCCATGCGAATGTCTTCAGGGCGTATGCGATACGCCCCTACAGCTAATTAGGCAAAATGCGGAAGTATAACTTATCCGATACTCTTGCGGGAAGAAAGTTTCTCGAGCACATAAACCAAAAAGAAGCCTGCAAGAGCCAGTAGTGCAGCTTCGAGAATATACTGGTCAGGCATTGCATTCACCTCAATCAAGGGTTTGGTAACCCCGTGGCTGTCGACAAAAGTCTCTACCGTTTCTTTCCAGGGCCACACTTTATTAAGCGAGCCCAACATAAAACCGGTGAGCACCGCCAGCGTGATGTTACGGAAATGCTTCAAGGCATACGACAATACACGCGAAAAACTGGTGATACCCAAGAACGCACCGGCAGCAAAAACAAGGATTATCTTCAGATTGAATGTCTTTACGGCTTCCATCACGAAAAAATATTTGCCCAGCAACACCAAAATGAAACTACCCGAAATGCCGGGAAGAATCATGGCGCAAATGGCTATCGCCCCGCATAAGAAGATGAACAACAGATTGGAAGGTGTTTCGGCAGGTGTAGCCACCGTAATATAATAGGCTATTGCAGCCCCCAGCACAAATCCGGTAAGGGTTTTCCAGTTCCATTCCTTAATATCCTTGCCCACAAACCACGTAGACGCCAGCACCAGCCCGAAGAAGAACGCCCATACCAATATCGGATAAGCAACCAAGAGCCACGTAATCAGCTTCGCCAACGAAAAAATACTGATACCGATGCCCAATAAAAGAGAAAACAGGAAATTCCCGTTAATCATCCGCCAAAATGTCTTCCATTTGCCCGTGAAGAACATCTTCAGACTCTCACGGTTGATGCTTTTGATGGAATCAATGAGTTCATCGTATATTCCTACAATAAAAGCAATCGTACCGCCCGATACTCCGGGAACGACATCGGCTGCCCCCATACATATGCCCTTCAATGTCAACAGGGCATAATCTTTCATTTTACGTTTCATTGTATTCTTGTTATTCATGCGAATAATTGAGGCATGACGCACCACGCCTCTCTACTCTACCGAATCACTCGCTTGCAAAATCCTTGATGCGTTGCTCCTCGCTCAGGCGACAAATCAACAGGCGGTCATTTTTTTCGGCTATGATATACCCGTCCAGCCCCTGCACGATAACTTTCTTTTCTTGTGTGGTGTGTACAATGCAGTTCCGGCTTTCGTGCAGATAGATATTCTCGCCGATGCACACATTGTTATGCGCATCTTTCTTCATATTATCATGCAACGACCCCCATGTACCCAAATCGCTCCAACCGAATGCCGCCGGGAATACATAGATTTCATCGGCTTTCTCCATAATGGCATAATCGATGGAAATGTTCTCGCACATCGGGAAATGCTCGTCTATCAGTTCTTGCTCTTTATCGGTATAATAATAAGGAAGCAAACCTTCAAATGTCTTTGCCATTGCAGGCTGGTAAACCCGCATGGCGTTGACTATCGTATTCACGTTCCATATAAATATCCCTGCATTCCAAAAATAATTCTTCCGTTGCAAATAACGTTTGGCAGTCTCCAAGTCCGGCTTTTCCTTGAACGCATCCACCCGATAGATTTCCTTATTGGAAGGACATGCCATCGAAAGGTCTCCTTCGATATAGCCATAGCCTGTTTCAGGACGGGTAGCCTTCATGCCCAGCGTTACCACAGCATCCGAATCTGCCGTAAACTTCAAGGCAGAATTAATGACCCGTACAAACTCACGCTGGTCCAGTACGATATGGTCGCTCGGAGTCACCACGATATTGGCTCTCGGATTTCGCGCCTTTATCTTCCAGCTTACGTACGCAATACACGGAGCCGTATTTCTCCGGCAAGGTTCAAGCAATATATGCTCCGAATCGATATCGGGCAATTGCTCTTTCACCAAATCGGCATAAGCCGCCGAGGTAACAACCCACATATTCCCCGGTTCGCACACTTCACGAAAACGGTCCACCGTCAGCTGAAGCAAGGTCTTTCCACACCCTAATACATCAATAAACTGCTTGGGAAAATCAGTAGTGCTCATCGGCCAAAAACGGCTTCCTACTCCTCCCGCCATCACTACTACATGATTATTACTCTGATTCATACTGAGCCTCTTACAATTTTACATATCGCAAATATATGTATTTTGTGTAAAATAGAAAAACTTTTGCATAAATATTTGCAGAAGAACAAAGTAAATCAGTGAGTTATTTTATCGGGAAGCGACAAAAGAAAAAGGATGCCAACCGAATGGCACCCCCTTTCTCATGAAGAAAAGTAATGAACCTAACTGTTCCGAATCATTTCTTGCTTTTCCACAAGTTGCTCATATCTTCCAGCGTCTTTCCCTTGGTTTCGGGCACCAGTTTCCATACGAACAGAGCAGCCAGAATGCAAATGATGCCATACAGACCGTATGCAAACATGTGGCCGAACTTCTCGCCCATATCTCCCGCACTCATGTTATACATCGGCAAGAAGGTAGACGATACGATGAAGTTGAATATCCATTGGAACGCCACGGCTATTGCTACAGCTGCCCCACGGATGGTATTGGGGAATATCTCGGCTATCAACACCCAGCAAATCGGCCCCCAACTGAACATGAAGGAAGCACTATACACCATGATGCTGACAACAGACAGAATGGGAGGAAGACCTGAAACCAAATTGCAGCAAGCTACCCCGAAAGCGCCGATTGCCATACCGATAGAGCCTGTAATCAGCAACGGACGGCGTCCCAAACGCTCTACCGTAAATACGGCAAGCAAGGTAAACAACAGGTTGACAATGCCCATAAACACCGTCTGGACCATCGGGCTGCTCATGCCCATCGTTTCAAAAATGCGAGGCGCGAAATAAAGCACGGCATTGATACCCACCGCCTGCTGGAACACGCTCAACATAATGCCTACGAATATAACGAGCCAGCCGTAAGTGAAAAGCTTTTCGGTTTTCTCTTCAGCCGTCGCTTTGATATCTGCCAAAATAGACTTCGCCTGTGTCAAGCCATTGATGCGGGCAAGCACCTGCAAGGCTTTCCCGTCTTTCCCGCACATCGCCAAATAACGGGGCGTTTCAGGAACCAGCAAAACCAAGAATGAGAAAATTGCGGCAGGGACACCTGCGCTCAGGAACATCAGCCTCCATCCGGTTTCAATGGTCCATGCTGCTTCGCCCGGATTCAAAATCTGATTCACACCTTCTACCATCTTTATCACCGGATTGACATTATCGCCCAAAATCAGGAAATTAACGATATATACAATCAACTGACCGGAGATAATAGCAAACTGGTTCCACGAAACCAACGTGCCGCGGATATTGCTCGGAGCTATCTCCGCAATATACATCGGGCAAATAGCCGAAGCCAGACCGACACCGATTCCGCCAATAATACGGTAAATGTTGAAAGCGATAAGCAACGGGAAAGTCGGTTTCCCGTGTTCAAAGAAAAGGAATTCAGGGTCGTATGTTCCCAATGCTGCAATCAAGAACAACAATCCTGCGATAAATAAGGTTTTCTTACGTCCGTAATGCGAAGCAAAAAAACCGGAAACGGCACTTCCGATAATGCATCCGATTAAAGCACTGGAAGAAGTAATGCCATGCACCGCATCGGTATAAGAGAAATCGGTCGCCCCCATGAAGAAAGCCTGAAGCCCTTTTTCCGCTCCGGAAATAACAGCCGTATCATACCCGAAGAGCAGTCCGCCGATTACCGCCACCAGTACAATCGAAAAGAGATAGGCTTTACTGCCTTTTTCTGTATAATCCATGATATTAAATTAAAAATTAAGAATGAAGAATTAAAAATCAAGAATGAAGAATGAGGAATGAAGAATGGTTGATGTCAACCAATTCTTCATTCTTAATTCTTCATTCTTCATTCAATTAGCAGTACATGTTCAGGATGGCTTCATACAGTTCCTGCTTGCCGCTGGTCTGTTTCGGTTCGCCTACGGTCTTGGCGTATGCAACCACGTCTTCCAGTGTCAGCTTGCCTTCTTCGAATTCCTTGCCTTTTCCGGCATCGAACGAAGCGTAACGGTCTGCCAGCATCTTCTTGTACGGAGACTCTTCCAGCATCTTGGCTGCACTCAGCAGGGCACGTGCCATTACGTCCATACCTGCGATGTGAGCAATGAAGATGTCCTCAAGGTCGGTAGAGTTACGGCGTGTCTTGGCGTCGAAGTTTGTACCGCCGTTGCCGAATCCACCGTTGCGGATTACCTGCATCATTGCCTGAGTCAGCTCGTAATTGTCAATCGGGAACTGGTCGGTATCCCATCCGTTCTGATAGTCACCGCGGTTAGCATCGATAGAACCCAGCATACCGTTATCAACAGCTACACACAATTCATGCTCGAATGTATGACCAGCCAATGTAGCGTGGTTTACTTCGATATTTACCTTAAAGTCTTTATCCAAATTGTGAGCTTTCAAGAAACCGATTACAGTTTCAGTATCCACGTCATACTGATGTTTTGTCGGTTCCATCGGTTTCGGCTCAATCAGGAATGTACCGGTAAAACCTTTAGCACGTGCATAGTCGCGAGCGATGGTCAGCATTTGTGCCAAGTGTTCTTTTTCACGTTTCTGGTCGGTGTTCAGCAATGACATATAGCCTTCACGTCCGCCCCAGAATACATAGTTACTACCGCCGAGTTCGATTGTTGCATCAATGGCATTCTTGATTTGAACACCAGCACGTGCTACAACATCAAAGTCCGGATTGGTAGCAGCACCGTTCATATAACGTGCATGACCGAATACATTAGCCGTACCCCACAACAGTTTGATGCCAGTTTCAGCTTGTTTCTGCTTCAGATAAGCCACCACTTCTTTCAGGTTAGCTTCATATTCTTCAATTGTATCGGCTTCATCGCAAAGGTCTACATCGTGGAAGCAATAATACTCGATGCCCACTTTCTGCATGAATTCGAAACCGGCATCCACCTTGTCTTTGGCAGCTTGTACCTTATCAGGATTTCCTTTCCAAGGGAATTTCTTTGTACCGCCACCGAACTGGTCGCCACCTTCTGCACAAAGAGTGTGCCACCATGCCATAGAAAACTTCAACCAGTCTTTCATCTTCTTACCCATTACGACTTTTTCAGGATCATAATAACGGAAAGCCATCGGGTTCTTGCTTTCTACACCTTCGAATTTGATTTTACCAATACCAGGAAAATACTCTTTTGTTGCCATAGTTTTATTTGTTTAAAAGTTAATGTATTGAGTTTTTAAGTTTGTGAGTTTTTAAGTTTGTGAGTTTTTAAGTTTGTGAGTTCTTAAGTTTGTGAGTTTTTAAGTTTGTGAGTTTTTAGCCTCCTTGTGTTTTCGCACCTTCTGTAGAGACGATGTGCACATCGTCTCTACGATGATGATACCAACGAATGCACACATAATGCCCAAAGAAGCATTAAACTAAGAAACTAAAGAACTAAAAAACTCAAAAACCTACCTTATGCATGCATTCCAGCCAACGTTGGTAGGCATCTTCGTATGCCGATTTATTAGCCGCATCCGGTTCGATGACAGCCAGCTTATCCAAGGTAGCAAACGCCTCATCATTATTCTTATAAATGCCTGCGCCCATACCTGCACCTTTTGCTGCACCTACCGAACCATCGGTATCATAAAGTTCAATAGTCGCACCGGTCACTCCAGCCAGCGTATTGCGGAATATCGGGCTAAGGAACATATTGGCATGCCCGGCATGGATTTTTTGTACATCCATTCCCATATTCCTCATGATGTCGATGCCATACTTAAACGAGAAGACAATACCTTCCTGTGCCGCACGGATGATATGGTTGCGCGTATGCAGATTAAAGTTAATGCCATGGATAGAGCATCCTGTTTCCCGATTCTGAAGCATACGTTCCGCTCCGTTACCGAAAGGAAGGATACTGATACCACCTGCCCCAATCGGTGCCTGAGCAGCAAGGTCGTTCATTTCAGCATACGAAACACCTGCGGGTACTACCGTACGCTTCACCCATGAATTCAATATACCCGTACCGTTAATGCAAAGCAATACACCCAAACGAGTCTGGTCTGCCGTATGATTTACATGAGCAAACGTGTTCACACGTGATTGAGGATCGTAATTAACCGAACCGTTTACACCATAAACGACTCCCGATGTACCTGCGGTAGAGGCAATCTCACCCGGATTGAAAACATTCAGAGAAAGTGCGTTATTCGGCTGGTCGCCAGCACGGTAGGTCACCGGAGTTCCTTCTTTCAATCCTAATTCGGCGGCGGCAACGGCGGTCACTCTTCCTTGTTCGGAAAAAGTAGGACGGATATCAGCTATCAACGAACGGTCGAAACCATAATAATCAAGCAGGAACTGAGCGACATCGTTTGCCTGGAAATCCCAGAACATACCTTCCGACAAACCAGAAACGGTAGTACAGATTTCACCAGTCAGACGCATGGCAATGTAATCGCCCGGCAGCATGATTTTATAAATCTGCGAGAAGACATCCGGTTCATTCTCCTTAATCCACGCCAATTTCGAAGCGGTAAAGTTACCCGGAGAGTTCAGCAAATGCGAAAGACACTTCTCTTCGCCCAATGTCTGAAAAGCTTTCTCCCCATAAGGAACAGCACGCGAATCGCACCAAATGATAGCCGGACGAAGCACTTGCTGCTGTTTGTCTACACAAACCAAGCCATGCATCTGATAAGAAATGCCGATAGCGGCAATTTCTTCTTTCTTTGCCCCGCTTTCATTCATAATAGCTTCTGTAGCCAACTTCAAGTTAGCCCACCACATTTCCGGCTTCTGCTCAGCCCATCCCGGATGAACGGCGATAATTTCCGCTTCCGTTTTCGGATAGAAAGCCGAAGCCACACATTTACCTGTCCCGGCGTTCACCAAACTGGCTTTCACCGAAGAACTCCCGATATCATACCCTAACAAATACATAGTTCACACAAAGAATAATTAACAATTAATAATCAATAATTAAAGCATGCCGGACTGGCTCCGGCTCATCTTGTCTTATTATAAATTTTCCGGTCGAACCGGTAATACCTTGCAGCCCGATGGGCCACGCCCTGCTCCTTCTCCTCAAGCGGGACCACGTAAGGCATCAACGCTATCTTCTTATGGAAATTGCGTACATCGAACTCCTTATTATATATCAGCTGGTAAAGCACGCGCAATTGGGACGCCGTAAATTTCCGGGGCAGCAGGTCGAACATTGCCGAAGGGGAACTTTCCACATAATGCCGGATAACCTCAATCGCGTCTTTCAGAATCCGATTGTGGTCGAAAGCCAACGTACCGACTTCCGATACCGGAGCCCAACGGGCATCGTATGTGGCAGAAAGATGCTTGTTATGCTCGTTAATCTTCAACAAAGCAAGATATGCCACGGTGACAATCCGCCCCACCCTTCCTTCCTTTATCAGATGGAAATGTTCCAGCCACATCACGTCACGGGGATCTGCCGTACGCTCCTTCGAGCCGTATGCCTTAAACTGGTTCATCCGGATATTCTTCAGCCCTGTAAGCTCCGTCAACACGCGCTTGGCAGCATCGTCCAAATCCTCATCTACATAAATCGGGCTTCCCGGCAATTTCCAGTCATTGAACTGCCCGTCCGTCTGCTTGCCGACCTGCCGGACCAAAAGCACACGGAACTGCTCGCCATCGAACCCGACCACTACGCAATCCACCGACACGTGGATATCAATCACCTGATTATTTCCGTTTTGCTTTTCCATGGTTCTTTTTCTTTCAACATTGCAAATATAGATTGTTTTTCAATACGATATTCAAAAATATCCGATTATTTATTATGTTATAAAACATTATTCTTCAAACAAATAGTTTTCGTACACCATACAACAACCAAACACACCTTTATCGTATCAAATACAAAAAGGATGAGACCCTGCTTCCAGCTTCCCGCGTTTCTTCTTTCGGACAGGTTTGTTTATCCTGCCAGCCGGCTATATTTCCCTTCGAAGTCACCTTACTTTTATATTCCAGCCCATGGAACGTACATTCCAGCCCATGGAATATACATTCCAGCCCGTGGAATGTACGTTCCGGCTGGCGGAATATAAAATATAGCCTGCCGCATAAGGCACATCAACCTGCCGGACAGACGTTTTAAGGCAGGTCCGAACAAGATAACGGGAAATTTCCTACCTTTGCAACCTGAATCATCCAGACACCAGAGACATGAAACACTACCCATGCATATTGACCATCGCCGGTTCCGATTGCAGCGGAGGAGCCGGCATACAGGCAGACATCAAGACCATTTCTGCCTTGGGAGCCTATGCGGCAAGTGCCATAACCGCCATCACCGTACAGAACACCTGCGGAGTAACAGGCATCCACGCCGTGCCTCCCACCTATATCCAAGGGCAAATCCAAGCGGTTATGACGGATATCCCACCTATATCCGTAAAAATAGGCATGCTGAATGACGCCGGAACCATCCGTGCCATAGCCGAATCCCTGCACAGGTTTACACCTTATTATAAATACATCGTGCTCGACCCCGTCATGGTCTCAACCAGCGGGTGCAAGCTCATAGAAGACGATGCCATCGAGGCACTGACCTCCTTGCTGATGCCCCTCGCCACCCTTATCACGCCCAATCTGAGCGAAGCGGAAGTGCTGACGGGAAAACGCATCGCCACGATACCCGACATGGAAAAAGCCGCAAAAGAATTGCTCGCCTTCGGAAGCCAGGCGGTCCTGGTCAAAGGCGGACACCTGAACGAGGCGGAGATGTGCGACGTGCTATATATAAAAGGAGAAGACCGGCCTCACCTGTTTTCTTCGCCCAAAATCGAAAGCCGCAACACGCACGGCACCGGATGCACTCTTTCCTCTGCCATTGCCACGTATCTTGCCTTGGGAAAACCCTTGGAAGAAGCGGTCCGGAAAGCCAAGGCATACGTCTATCAAGGTATCTTGTCGGGAAAAGACGTGCATATCGGGGAAGGGCACGGACCGCTGAACCATTTCTTTGCGCCGGTGCCTCTAAGGGTAAATGAAGAATGAAAAATTGGCTTATGTATTCCCTCTCCGCACGGAATTGGCTAACGCCGAACATTGTTTCTTCATTCTTCCTTCTTCATTCTTCATTAAAATCACTATCTTTGTCCCAAACATTAACTTAAAAAACAATCGATATGAAAGCATTTGTATTCCCCGGCCAGGGAGCACAATTCGTAGGTATGGGAAAAGACCTTTACGAGACCTCTCCACTGGCGAAAGAATTATTCGAGAAAGCGAACGAAATCTTAGGATACCGCATTACGGATATCATGTTCAACGGCACTGACGAAGACTTGCGCCAGACCAAGGTAACCCAGCCTGCCGTATTCCTGCACTCGGTTATCTCGGCATTGTGTTTAGGCGATGAGTTCAAGCCCGAAATGACCGCCGGACACTCATTAGGCGAATTCTCGGCACTGGTAGCTGCCGGAGCCTTGTCGTTCGAAGACGGATTGAAGCTGGTATATGCCCGTGCCATGGCGATGCAGAAGGCTTGCGAAATGCAACCCTCTACCATGGCGGCTATCATCGCTTTGCCCGATGAGAAAGTGGAAGAAATCTGTGCACAGGTAAGCCAGGAGGGCGAAGTATGTGTAGCGGCCAACTTCAATTGCCCGGGACAAATCGTCATCTCAGGTTCTATCGAAGGCATCAACAAGGCTTGCGAACTGATGAAAGCAGCCGGAGCGAAACGTGCCCTTCCGCTGAAGGTAGGCGGTGCTTTCCATTCTCCGTTGATGAACCCGGCTAAAGTAGAACTGGAAGCGGCTATCAACGCCACGGAATTCCATGCACCGAAATGCCCCATCTACCAGAACGTAGATGCCAGACCGCATACAGACCCGGCTGAAATCAAAGCCAACTTAGTAGCCCAATTGACCGCATCGGTACGCTGGACGCAAACCGTACAAAACATGATTGCCGACGGAGCCACTGAATTCGTAGAATGCGGACCGGGTGCCGTATTGCAGGGATTGATTAAGAAAATCAACAAGGAAGCGAACGCACACGGAATCTAAAAAATGAGAAATGAGGAATGAAGAATTATTTCATCCGCATGGAATTGGCTAACGCCGAACGTTGTTTCTTCATTCTTCATTCCTCATTCTTCATTTAATATCAGTCCATGTGGAACACCTCTTTCAGCGGAATGGATACCGGTGAATTATCCGGATTGACTTCCATTATGTCTGCCATGTAATCCCACCACTTCTGCACAATCTCCTGACTGCCTAAATCTTGCGAGCCGGCTTCACCTTCTGTCTTTTGGAAAGCAAAAAGGATATTGGTTTCCTTATCCCAATAAATGGAATAGTCAAACACACCGTTCTTTGCCAACAAGGCTTTCATTTCGGGCCAAATAGCCGCATGCCGTTTTTCGTACTCAGCCTCACATCCGGGCTTCAGATACATTTTAAATGCTTCTCTTTTCATGGTTCTTCGTTTTTAAGTTTATGTGTTTTTCCACCACAGATTACACAGATTGGAATAAGTAAAAATTAAGAAGCTGTTTTGAATTTCTCCAAAAAGTTTTTCTTGGCTTGATGCATCCGTTTTCGTGTGTGCTTTGGGCGATTTTTTGGTCCTTTCCGCTCCTGTTCTTCGTCAGATAGCCCGCTATCTTCCTCATCACAGAAGCGAAAATGCCTCAAAAACTCATCCCAAATCAGCGCACGATAAATTCAAAACAGCTTCTTAATGAATATCCACAAACATCCCATGTAGGGGCGGGGTCAGCCCACCCCTATGCATCCACGTAGATGTTTTCAGGCAGGCGAACCCTGCCCCTACAAGGCAATGGGGTAAAATGCGGATACTCATGATGATTAATTGTTTTAATTTGTGTAATCTGTGGTGAAACACACCGTTATTAATTATTAATTGTTAATTATTTCAAGTATTCTTTCAATGCACAATCGGTCTGTTGCAAGCCCTCAACGATACTCTTCGCGTTCAGGCGCGCACCCTGTTTCGAAGTGTGCGTATGGTCTTTGCAGAAATAAGGCATCACTTCTTTCAAGCCCTCTTCATAACCCAGCTTCTGCAGTTTATCACCCGAAATCTTATTGAGGTCAATAAAATAAGCACCAGCTCTTTCGGCTGCTTCTTTCGTCCATTTTCCGAACGAATCGGCATTGCTCTGAATCTTGCCGTTATCCCACATGTTGCGAGGCGTATGGCTCAATACGATAGGAATAGCACCTTTCTCTTTCGCATCCATAATGAATTTGCGCAAATACCATCCGAAGGTATAAACCACGTTGTACTTCCGTGTCGCTTCCATCAGGAAAACCTTGCTTTCATCTCCCGCACCGGGAAGTTCGGCACGTGCCTTGCCCGTGTTGATATCGCCGGCATCGTTATGTCCGAACTGAATCAAGACAAAATCACCGGGCTGAAGCGCATGATAGACTTTATCCCAACGCCCTTCTTCCAAATAAGTACGCGCGCTGCGTCCTGCCTTTGCGCAATTCTCTACCGAGATGCGGTCGAGGTCGAAGAGTTCGGCAATGACACTGCCCCAGCCCCATTGTCCGTTCTCGTCTTCATCCTGGTTGCGCACTGTGCTGTCGCCCACGGTGAAAAGCACCGGGCATCCTTTCTTCCGGCTTGAGCCTGTCACGGTATCTTTTTCTACAGGCTTCAGGTACTTGGCAAGCTCCAGTCCCTTGCAAGCACGGATGCCTTCCGCTGCCGATTCGGCATTAACCCGCGCACCGAACGTGCTGGTATGGATACGGTCGATATAAAACATCGTCTTTACCTTTTCCTTGCCGAACTTCTCGAACTTGCGCGCCGTAATCTCGTTCAGGTCGATAAACGGAACGTGTTCTTTCTTGGCAACCTGCTTCGCCCATAGGCCGAAGGTCTTATTCACACGCGTGATAATGGTACTGTCGGCATCCTCCCATGCATTGCGCGGAGTAAGAGAGAAAAGAACCGGATAAGCTCCCTTTTCCTTGGTTTCCCGGATAAAACGGCGCATGTATTCGCCATACGTATAAACGGTTTCCTTCTCGCCCGTTTCCTTTATCGTCACATTCAGGGTGTCTTTGCCGATGCCGGGAATAGAAGCGCGTGCCCGTCCGCTATCGTACGGACCGTTATCGTTATGCCCTAACTCAATGATAACCCAGTCGCCTTTGCGCACGCCTTTCAGTACATCCTTCCACAACTTGGTATAAAAGGTACGGCTGCTGGTACCTCCCAAGGCATGGTTCTCTACCGTAATCCGGTCTTCATCGAAATATTCATGGGCGAAATACCCCCAGCCCCACTGGCCGTTGTTCCCATTGCCCAACGTACCGGTACGCATGGTTGAGTTTCCCACTAAGAACAAAACCGGATTATCTCCTTTCCGGCTGGAGCCCGGAACCGGACGCACCGTATTGGCTTTATTCAAACTATCCAAGGTAAGGTCAGTTACCTGGTTCACATCTTCCATCGGAGCTGCCACTTGATTTTGGGCACATACCATGCCTCCGCAAGCCAAAAGCAAGCCCAGCAGTCCTCCTTTCCATAATTGTTTCATCTTATCCACTTTTATTTTTTAACTTTTAATTCTTAATCACCCCATAGCTTACGTCATTCGCACGCAAGCCTTCTACATGCTCAATCCGGTTGACGAACTGACGGATCGTATCGACCTTTACATTCTCGATAAAGACATCCCGGATAGGTTCTTCCTTCTCGCCTTTCAGTTCGTAAATCGCATCTGCCGACTTGCAATGTACATTTTTCATGTGTATGCCTTTGATGCGTGTCAGCTTCCGCTCATACGTCGGCACGAGGTCTTTCCATTGGTAAAGCACATCGGTATCGATTTCAAAGGCACGGAGCATGTCACCCGCCTCGATGTTCTCCAAATAAATATTCTCGATAAATCCGCCGCGCCGGTGATTGGTCTTCAAGAAAAAGAGACGTTGCACCGATTCAGGCACCGTACAGTCGTGCATGTAAATGTTGCGTACGCCTCCCGACATTTCACTTCCGATACCCAGCAGGACATGCCCTTTGCGGATGGCACAATGCCGTACCACAATATTCTCGCAAGGCGTATTCAGCCGCCATGCGTCCTGATTCCGCCCCGACTTGATAACTACGGCATCATCACCTTGGTCGAAGGTACAATGCTCCACAAGGAAATTGCGGCTCATCTCAAAATCGATGCCGTCGTTATTATGCCCGTGAGCCTGCACGTCAAGGTTACGGACCACTCCGCTATTGCACATATAGAGATGAATCGTCCAGAACGGGCTTTGCCGAATCTTGAATCCATCCAAAAGGACATGCTTGCAACGGTTAAAGTGAATCAGATGCGGGCGGAGGTGGTTCTCTCCTCTTGCCATTTGCCGCAACTCGACCGGCACATCGGTAGATGCCATCGAGTAAAGCTGTGCCAAAGCGTGCAGATGTTCCTTCGGACGCTTGAACCAGACTTTCCACGTATCCATATCAGGAGCCAATATGCCTTTTCCCGTAATGGCTACATTCTCACACTCAAACGCATAAACCAACGGAGAGTAATTATAACATTCCAAACCTTCCCACGAAGTCATCACCGCCGGAAGGTAATCAGCCGGATCATCAGAAAAGCGCAGTACCGCCCCTTCTTCCAGATACAGGTTGACATTGCTCTTCAAATGCACAGGTCCTGTAAACCATTCGCCGGCAGGAACCACGACTCTTCCTCCTCCTGCACGGTTACAAGCCTCGATAGCCTTGGCAAGCGCACGGGTATTCTTCTTCTTATCCCCATGAGAAGCTCCATACTTTGTAATTACAAAATCCCGATCAGGAAACGAACACAACGTAACCGAATCCATCGGGAAAGGTGCCTCTACCGGTACCCGTTCATACGAGCGCCCTTCAGCCATAGAAACCGCAAACGGGATAATCCCCAAAAGCCATAAAATCAGATTTCTCTTCTTCATACGATTATCTTTAAAGTTACTAAACGAATTTACTCCGCTAAGATACGAACAAAATCAATACGCAAACATGGAAATTCATGTACAAAACTGGAAATTTGTAACGGTTCAACGGTTCAGATGTTCTTTAAATTCTATTTCCACTATCCGAAGCTCGTGTCCGGTCTCGGCACCGCCCTTTGCCTTGAACAAGTCCAGTTCGTTCGCCACCGGTGCGGCAACCTCGACTATCTGGCCGAATGCATCGTCTTCCTTACTGCTGCCTTTCAGGCGGATGGTTATCTCCGAAGCCGGCACTGGCTTCACATTCAGATGCACATAACCCAGGCTCTTGTCGGTTTCGCCGCTCCATACCAACGTGTCTCCGGCATAGATTTCCAACGGATAGCTGCGCATGCGCCAGCCCGTCAGCTTGAGGCAGACTTCATCTATCCGCGCGATGCGTTCCAACCGGTAAGTGATCCAGGCGGTAGAAGCTTTCCCGTCATTCCGCCACTCGCTCAATTCGTTATCATCGAAACTGTTGCCTGCCTTTTCGGTATGAGCTCCTGCCCGGGCAGAGAGAACCGCCACATCTACAGCACGGTCACGATAAGAAGGCGTATCCGGCGTTTCGCCACGGGTAAGCCTGCCTGCCAGACAATCTCCCGGTATATATGTGCTCAACCCATTTTCCACTTCTATGCTTTCAGTTGATAATACCAGTTCGGCAGGCTGCAATCCCTTGGCTTCGGCTTTCAGCACGATTCGTCCGGACCGGGTGTGCGAACGCAACAGCACACGGTTCACGCCACACTCCACCGGCAAATCTTCCGACAAGATATAATTGTCCGGTCCCTGCGCAATGCCTCCACGCCATTCGGCAGGCCCATCCAAGGTGAAATGAATCAAGTCATTTGCCAAGGGGCAACGGCGCCCCTGTGCATCGACCACCTCCACTTGCACCAAAGCCAAATCGGCACCATCGGCTTTCCAGCCGTCCGGGTTCTGAATGGCGGCCAGCTTGATTGCAGCCGGTTCGCCTGCTGTTTCCAGACGGGTACGCACCGCTTCCTTGCCTTCATTATATCCAATAGCCTCCAGGGTTCCTGCCTCGAAAGCCACACTGTCGGCGGTAAACAGGAAATGATAGTCACGGTGAACGCCTTCCACCGCTTTTCCATTGACCAGCAAGGCGACACTGTCTGTATTCGAAACGACATATACCGGCTTTACCGTACCGGCATCATAGTTCCAGTGCCCTACGATATGGATACGGGGCTGTTCCGTATCTACCCAGCCGTCCCACATCACCTGATGGGCATAGTACGAGTCTTTCGGGATGCGCATCGGGTCGGTATCTCCGCTCCGGCGATAGTTTTCCACCCCGCGGAAATGGGTATTCGTATCCGAAAAGATGATTTTCGCACCGCCTGAGCTGACACGCCGCCCCGTCCCCGGACGCTCGCGCCAATAATCGAACCAGCGGATGACATTCTCTACAGCAAACGAATCCTGGTTGCGGTTATACACACTGGCATCGGCATGCTTCTGGGTCTTGCCCGTAGCAGCCGAATGATATGCCGTATTCCCTTCACCGTCTTTATGGAACGGATACGAATAGTTGTCCCAATACTTACGCAATCCCTCGTCGCGGCAATACTCCATCGCCCACATCGGATGGTGCGCACTCTTGTTGATGTAAAGCATTTCGCCCCCGTATTCCGCATCACGGATATCCAGCATCTCGCGCGAACCGATGGCACGGCCTCCATGATAATCGTACCGGTCACGTATGGCTTTCATTTCGAGCATGTGCTCACGGCTGATGGACTCGTTGCCGCACTCGTAGAAAAGAATGCTCGGATTGTTGCGGTTATAAATAATGGCATCACGCATCACAGCCTTGCGCTGTTCCCAACGCACGCCTGTACAGTCTTTTTCAGCGTCACCTGCCGGCATCGCCTGAATCAGCCCCACACGGTCGCACGACTCCACGTCCTGTTTCCAGGGCGTAACATGCATCCAGCGCACCAGGTTGGCATTGCCTTCCACCATCAGCCCGTTGCTATAGTCGCTCAGCCATGCCGGAACCGACATGCCCACGGCAGGCCATTCGTTGCTGGTACGCTGGGCAAAGCCTTTCAACTGAATCACCCGGTCGTTCAGCCACACCTTGCCTTCGGCAAAACGGGTCTTGCGGAATCCGGTACGCGTCACCACCTCGTCGGTTTTCTTCCCATCAATTACCAAAGCGGTCTTCACGGTATACAGATACCCGTATCCCCAACTCCAGAAGTGCAGTCCGCCCACTTCCGCCTCAGCAGACAATATTGCTGTGCCGCCTGCCGGAACCGTCTGCTCTTTACCCGAAAAACGCTTCACCAGTTTGCCGTCACGGTCCAGCAACTCTACCTCATAACCTACCGTCTGCACCTTCTTTGTCTCGTTCTTCACTTCCGATTCGGCATGCACAACGGCTTTACGCGATTGTACCCGGATATCTTCGGCATAGACATACACTCCTGTCGTTTTCAGATTGCTATAAAGCGGAAGGGTCTGATAAACCTTGCCGGTCACGTGCAGCCATACGTTCTTGGGCAGACCGCCGTAGTTGGCATTGAAATTGCGGTCGCTCCACTGGTACTTCACGCCCGTAGACCGCTCCGCATAATCCCAGTCGTTGTCAATACGGGCGGCAATCACATTTTCTCCCGAATGAATATAAGGTGTCAGGTCGAATCCGAAAGCCATCACCCCGTTCTCATGCTGTCCCACCAGCTTCCCGTTCACATACAGGTCGATGCCCTGGCGTGCCCCTTCAAACTCGATAAACACCTTCCTTCCTTTTGCCTCTGCCGGAAGGCGGAAATGCTTGCGGTACCACACGATAGTATCGGTCAAGTCTTTTATATTTACGCGGAAAGCCTCGTCTTCATTGAACGCATGGGGAAGCGTCACCTTCTCCCAATCTCCATCCGCATACTTGGGCGACTCTGCCCGTTCCATATCTCCAATCTTCAGCAGCCAGTCGCTGTTGAAATTATACTTCTTCCGTTCGCTTGCCTGTATCCCCATTGCCACGGCAAACAACACGATGCCTACAATAAAACGCTTCATTTTCATGATATCAATGTCCGGTTAAATTATGCGTCGCTAAATTAGGGATAAAATCAGTTCTGCCTATGGATTTTTGTATTTATATATAGAAATTCGTACACGGCAAATCATAACATACCGCAAAAGGCTGCATCCTTCCGGATGCAACCCTGAAAAGCAGGGAAAATATACCTATTGCGGGATGACTTCCTGCATATAAATGGCGTCCAAGCTCCACAATGCCGCATCATTGGTACTAATCGGCATGCATTCATCCAACGGAGCAGGCACTTCGGGAGGAAAGATCTTCCTTACCGTCATAGGAGGAGCGGGCGTATGTTCCAGCCTTCCCCACAAGTCTTTCCAAGCCTCAGCCGCCCGCTTGGGGTCATACAGATGCCAAGCCGCGTATGCCTGCAAACGACTGACACGGAAATGATTATACAACTTAAAGTCGCGTGCATGTTCCAGCCAAGCCTGATTGAATGCAGGAACGTCAATCATGTCTTGCATTTCGTTCATCAGTTCAAAGCCACCCATAATCGTCATCAAATGGTTGGTGTTCTTCAACGTCGGGTCTCCCTCGTAAGTAATGACACCGGTATCGGGATAGAATCCCAACGCCTTGTTTCCCGTAAACAACCCATTGGGCAACGAAGCAATGCTGTTCATACCCGTCACTATCTTATCCAAATACTTCCGGTCGCGCGTACGTTCCCACTCGGTCATCCAATTGCCCGCGTATGCCAGCCAGTCCGGACCGATGCGCAGGCGTGCCGGAGCGGAAGAAGGGAATTTGCTTCGAGGCTCAGCCAACCGCATCGGGTCGAGCGTATAAAGTTTCTGGTCTGCGTCTTTTACTTCCGTCATCAAATCGCCGCTACGTTCGTCTGTTGTCAAGTAATAATAGAAACGGTTCCACGCCGCTTGGCTGATACGCGCCTCTTTTGCCCCACATCCCCAGTGGCTGACATTGTGACGGCTTCCCAGTCCTGCATTCGGACCGATGTGATACACATCCACTTCAGCAGTATGGCGGGTCATCGCCTCAGCCATCTTCCATATATCATAACGTCCGGTACGGAGGAAATTATACCAAAGCCACATATTAGAAGCCAGTTCGGTATTGTCCCATGCAAACCCTCCTACATCATACCGCCATTCATGACGCACTGGGTCGTATGCATGCATAAAGTCGCCGTAATTCCAAAAGCCATACCATTTGTGTTGCTCTATCGCTTTTTGATAAAAACTTATATAGGCATCCAACCGGTCTTCTACCCGGCTGCGTGCCGGATTGCTACGGTCGGGCAACGACCAAATGCCAAAAGCCCGGCAAGCATGCAAATATTCAGGAGTACACAGCAAGGGAGACGCTTTAGCCAACAGGCAAGCAATATCAGCGATGCCTTTCTTTCCCGGATAAGCCGCTTTCGGAACCAAGGTCAAGGTATGCGTACGCGCAATGCCATAAGGTGTACTCATTCCTTCCTGCACATCTTCATAACTGGCATTCAAATCATGAGCGACGCTATCATAATGGCGCAAGTCCATCGCTTCCGCTTCCGGACTCCATAACCAAACAATTAGCGAAGCCTCATCCGAACGGGCTTGCCGCACCTCCAACGAAGCCGGATATGCTTGCCAAAAATCCTGCAATCCGACACCGATACCTCCACTCACATCACCTGCAAAGACAAATCCGTCGGAACGGGTTCCGGTAAACGTTCCAATCCAAGGACGGTCTGCCTCTGCCCGTTTCCGGATAGAAAACGCATTGTCCGTCAATTGAGAAAGGCGGAAATTATCCCATGCAGCCCAGTGGTCGAGCAAGTCACGTTTTTTCTCATCGAACTGCTCGTATGCAGGAATCCGTTTTCCTTCCATTTGCTGTTGCTGGAGCGTTTTGTCATCACCTAATGTCAAGACACGCCGTCCCACCAAAGGCTGTACCGGTTCACTCCATACTCCTCCTTCCGCGCAAGCGAAGGCAACGTGCCGGTTATACAATGCCTCACGCATTGGCACACGGAAGCGTACGCCTATCGAACGGATAAAATCCTTGTCTTGTTCTCCGTCGAACACAAACGAATGTACCATCCGGACCTGCTCGCTTCCGGCATAAAAATACAAGCGCAATACAAACGGAAGCCATTCACGCCCGGCAGACTGATGAACCCCTTCCAACTTCAAGGTTGCACGGACCTTTCCTGTCCGTTCTACAGACACACGTTGCAACCGGCTGGAAAAATGCGTGACATGCGATTCAGACAACCCTTCACCCGACGGTTTGTCCTGAACAGAAGCGATTAAGTCGGCAGCCCCTCCTACTTTCGTCTTACCATATAGCAAACTGTCTATGACGCAACTGCCCGAACGAGGAACATAGGCTGTTATCACTCCCGTAGAGACTTTCCAACCCGACGGTATCTCCTCTACAGTCAAAGCGGAAAGCTCCGGACTTTCGGGGCTCTTCCGTTTCGGAACGACCTGTAAAGATGTTGTACCTCCGGGAACTACCGCCGCCATACCTGCCCACTTCACCGACCCGTCAGGCCAATAAGCAGCAGTCCAGCTATCAGAAGCAATCACTTTCCCATCCGCATCCTGCAAAAGCAAAGGCATATCCGGCTGTACTTCCCCTTTACGGAAAGGCACACCGAAACTTACCCCGCAAGCCTGTGAAGGCACTTCTCCTACCCAATGCAAACACGCCGTATCCTTATCCTCCCGACAAATATACCGGAAATTAGCAATCCGCGTACGCGACAAGGTGGTGCGAAAGCCGAACCAACCTTCCCGCAAGGGATTGGGGTCGCAATAATCCACCAGCCTTTTACCATCTATGTAATATTGTACCCGGTCGCCTTTATTCACCAACTTAACGTGATACCACTTGTTAGGAACAAGCAAATGCTCTTTATCGGTATACTCCTTCAAGATGCCCGGACGTTGTGCCGCATCAGTTACCCCAGCCTGATTGCCGTCATACCGGCGGAAACGGGTCGTAGAATTGTAATTCCCTCCGTAGCCCAAATAATAAAGCTGCAGCGAGTAGCACTTCAGGAACTCCCCTTTGCGCCAGTCCATACGTTGCCAGATGTTCTTCGCTTGCGGATCGGAGGCCATCCAGAAACAGTTCAGGTCACTCAGACGGTCACCCGGCTTCCCTTCGTCCACCACACAAGCGTCGTATTCGATTACGACATTTCCACACATCTTCTCTTTCCGCCACAAGGTCAATCCTTTAGGCGAAAGGATTTCACACGTATCTCCCGAAAACGACACTTCATAATCCGGTGACTCCGATTCCACTTTCCAATACTTACCAAAATGGGCTTTATCAAGTCCCGATATACTTCCTGCACTCTGAGCCTTTAATCCCCAAACAGCGCATATAGCCATACCAATCAATATGATACGTTTCATTTCCTACCTGATTAATGATTATTCTCCTAAATAATAAGAAGGGACAGGCGACTGGGGATACCCCATGGAACGGTGTGCGATATAGCTTCTGTAAACAGGATCCTGCATCAATGTCACACGCCGGTCACGTGCCGGGATATTCGTCGTATAAATCCGGATTTCACCATCCAGCGCCGTTACAATCTCTTCCCGCCAGTCGCCATACAAGTCAGCAATCATCAGGATATCCCCCTCAATGCCGTGGGTAAGCTCCGCACCTTTCCACTTCACAATGCTCAGCGCCTTTCCGTTCGAAGAAGAGCTGGCTCCCCAACGGTTGTCATCGCCTGCAAAAGTTTCCCTGAGCAAATCAGCATCCCACCAAGCCCAGTTCCGGCAAGAAGGCACATCCTTGTTCCGGCTCAAATACGTCCCGTCGGCAGCCAACAGATACTGGTCGGTACTTCCGCCTTTCCTGTCTTCTTTGGCGAAACATTCCAGTCCTTTATGCGATGCATCAATGTCTGCCACCATTCCGTCGCCTACATGAAACGTCTTATGCCCGATGTTCCACACCGGCTCGCCGCTGCGTGCGTCTACCATGCATACGCCTCTTCCGTTATCATGCCAAGGCTCCAGACATAAGAACACTTCCATTCCCGGACGTTCCGGATGAATGTCTGTCAGATAAACCTTATCGGGATGCCCCAGTCCGGCAGACCAGAGCAGCGTACCGTTATCGTCCAGCATACACGAGCCCAACAAGATTTCTTCCCTTCCGTCTTCATCCACATCACCGCATACCATATTGTGCGAACCCATGCTTCTGACCACCGGATTCTCCTCGTCACCGTCCCATTTCCATACCGGGTCCAACTTGTCCTTGTTCAGTTGCCACGCCTCTACCGTCATCAGTTTATACGTTCCCCTGCATGCCAAGATACAGGGAGTCTTCCCGTCCAGGAAAGCCATGCCGATCTGATTCCGGTTCCTGCGCACCAGATTGCCATAACGGTCATTCCGTTTGGGCCAGTCTACATGAGCGATTTCCTCTCTCGTCATGCCGTCTAATACCGTCAAATATTCATCCCCCGAATCCACTCTTCCTTTCTCATCTCTCTGCACATTGTCCGGAGCCGTTTTCAATGCCACTTCGGCTTTCCCGTCTCCATTAAAGTCATAGACTACGTAAGGCGAATACCAGATTCCCGGTTCAATGCCTTGCCCCAAATCTTTCGACCATAAAAAAGTGCAGTCACTTAAATAGGCTTCTATCTGATAAGTCTTCCCCGTCAAGTCACCCGGCATACCCGGGTCGACATTCGTTTCCGGTGTGCGGATGATGTAATCGTATGTACCGTCCCCGTTCAAATCGGCAACTCCTACCTTGCCGGCTTTGACCTGCCTGTTCAAGCGAATCGACCGGTAATTGCGCAGGGTACTGAAATCCGCCTTCACCTTTTCCGACTCCTTGCCGTCAGCAGTACACGTCACCCAATAGACCGCTTCTCCCTTCACCGGAGAGCGGTCGGTAAAGTCACAAGTAGCATCTATCGGTTTCCGGTTCAGCTTCTTGGTTTTTCCGTCAGCCGAACGGTACACATCAAAACGAGCCTGCGCATTATCCGTTTCAAGCATTCTCCAGCTCAGATAAATGCCTTTTCCGTCTGCAGCCGGAGCTACAGACAATCCCCGGTTCAGGCATTCCTTCACTTTCGATTGGGCAAACCCTTCCACCAAAGGCTTCGGTTCATGTTGGGGTTTCAAAATTTCATAATAATAATTCCGTTCTCTTGGATCTTGCGCAAAGGCTGTACCCGTAACGACCAGCCCGGCAAGCAATGCAGAAAAGAAAAGTTGTGTTTTCATGATTTTATTGAATGAGTTAAAAAATTGGTTCCAAATGATGGGCGAAAGTAAGCATAAAACAAATGGAAAAACATAGAAATTTATACAAAAGAATAGATTTTTATACACAAAAGAGGCGGAGACCGCTTTTGCGTCCCCGCCTCTTTTAGGTTAGTGTATTAATTTGATTTATGGATCAATATCCCGGATTCTGCATAGCTTGTTTTTCTTCATTGCTTAATGCACCACCGTTTTCGTTGGTGATACCGTCCAAGAACGATTGTGGAATCGGACGATAATAATGTTTCGCTGGATCAAATTCACCGATGCCACGGCTTACACCGTCATTAAATGCATGCCAACGGGCATCCAAAGTCATGGTACGGGCAAGGTCTTCCCAACGATACAATTCACCACAAAGCTCGCGGGTACGTTCGTTCAGCAAGAAACACATCATCTTGTCTGCATTGCTGCTGCAACCCAACGCATCGTAAATCGGCTGGTCTACTTCCGAATTATAGATATCGCTGACACTGTTCAGGTGCATATTATCCAAAGAAGACTGTGCATTGTACACATTTTCCTGACCTTCCAAGTTATTCGATTCGTAATACGTATTTTCTTCACTATAAATTGCACCATCAGGAGAATATCCACCACCGTTTCCACTGCAATAAGGATTATTTTTGTACGCCTGACCACCATCTACATTTACACTTCTATCTTCACCGGCTTGATAAGCAGCACGGTCGCGCAACTTATTAATCCATTCAATAGCATTGGCATATTGTGACTCGCCTTGACGAATATACGCTTCAGCTACCATCAACACATCTTCTGCAGAACGAGCAATAATCGCATCACGTGTTCCAAATTGAGAAGCAACAGAGTTACGATAGCCATCTCTAAATTTAGACAACGCTACAGAACGTTTGTGAGGTACAATACTATAATAGTTTCCGGTTGAATTTTGCGGATCCAAGTTCCAGCTTTGTGCTTGTCCTGCATAATAGCGAACAAAAGTATGAGGAGCAGAAATCTTTCCATTCTTCAATATTTTTGCTTCTACAGGGGCGGTAAGACCTGTTTCTGTATTCAACTCTTCATATTTTGTATAACGGGTATCACCAGGATTATTTACGATATATTTAATACCTATTTCACCTGCCACAAAACGTTTGCCACCTTCTACAGCACCTTCCGGAGCATAACCGGATTGAATATCTCCTTTACTCCAAGTAGGAGCACTGGAAGTATCATTCGCGCCATAACAAGTAATAAACGATTTCCAAAAACGAGAATCATTCACACGGTCGAAAACCTGCATGGTGTATTCCGTTGCACTCACGTAAGAAAATTCACGTCCACCTGAAATGTCACGTTTTGTTCCTGCCATGTCCTGATAAACTGAAGGATAATATAAGTGCATCTGATTTCCATATCGTCCCCATGTAGATTCATCATTTGAAAATTGTGCAGCCAAAATTACTTCGCTTACTTTTTCGTTTGCCCCATTGGGTTCTGTATAATCCCACAAATCTACATAATTAGAACATAAAGGATGAGCATTGCATACCTCTGTTCCATATTTAATGACATCCTGCAAATCTTGTGCTATATAACTATCATTCCAGTCACTATATAACTCCGAAGCACGGAACAAATGTGCTTTAGCCAAGAAATGCGCAGCAGCCCACTTCGTAATACGACCGGTTGCTTCAGGAGATTCCGGTAACAAGCTATAGGCTTGTTCTAAATCGGATATAATTTGAGCATAAACCTCTTCTTCGCTATTACGGGTAAATGTTGTTTCTACCGAGGTAGAAGGATTTAATTTGATAGGTACACCGCCAAATTGTTTTACCAGTTCAAAATAGGCATATCCTCTCAAGAAATAGGCTTCACCCAAACGAGTGTTATATGTAGCACTCGACTGGCTATAAAATTGCGGAATATTGGTTATTAAGATATTGGCAGGTTCTATCAAACCATACATATTATCCCACATGGGCTGATTAGCGCCCGTTTCTGCAGAGTTTAAGTCCTGACTATAATGATTCCACGCCGGCATGGTATTATTGGCATCCGTAAATTCATCGACACCCATATTATAGCATTCGATAGCCCAAATATAATTGAATTTAAATTTCAATTTTTGATAAGCACCTGTTACCAATTCATCCAAACCCTCTTGAGTTTTAAAACGATCTGTACTGGGCTGGGTAATCAGTTCCTCGTCAAGGAAAGAATCGCTACACGAAGTAGCCATACGCCCCGCTACTCCTGCTATCAGCAGAGTAAATAATGTTTTATTTAGTTTCATACGTTTATTCCTTTTATCATATTATTATATATCATACCAATACCTATTTAGAAGCCGATGTTCAATCCGATAACCCAGCTCTTCAGCGTAGTGGGCGAACCAAAAGTCGTGGTATTGTTATCGTAGTTCAACAAGTCGGTATCCAGCCAATCAGTAGCCTTGTAGATAGTGAACGGGTTCATTGCCTGTACATATACCTTCAAGGTACTTAATCCGGTATTCTTTAACTGTTTGGGTGTAAAGTTATATCCCAACGAAATGTTACGTACCTTGATGTACGAACCGTCTTGGTAATTCATAGAAGAACTATAAGTATCGGCTGCTTCACCGTTCGAACCCGGAGAATAGTATTCGGCATCCTCGTTGGTTCCGGCTACCCAATAATCCAATTTACGCTGCATATAGCGTCCGTCCAAGGTAGCAGCTCCTTGAGGTACGGTAAAGCCCCAGCGCGAAAGGATAAAGAATGAGAGTTCAAAATTCTTATAGCTGAATGTATTGTTCCAGCCTGCAGTCCAATCCGGACGTACTTTACCTACAATCTGACGGTCATTCGTAGCATCGATAACGCCATCATGATTCAAGTCTTTCACCTTGATCTGTCCGGGCTTACGTCCATACTTGGCAGCTTCTTCAGCTTCCGATGTCTTCCAGATACCGTCATACACATAGTCATAATATACCCCGATTTCTTCGCCGACAAACCATCTATTATTTACATCTTCGGTTCTTCCGTTAGACAACTCGTCAATCTGGTTACGGTCCATTGACCAAGTCAAAGTTGTATTCCACGTAAAGTCTTTGGTCTGTACCGGAATGGCATTGATTTGCAAATCAATACCCCAACCGGAAGTCTTACCCACATTGGCAAAAGTAGAAGTATAACCTGTAAGTGAAGGAATAGTCATGGACAACAGCAAGTCTTTTGTCTTAGTCCAGTAAGCATCCAAACTACCGGTCAAACGGTTATTGAAGAAACCGTAATCCAATCCCACGTTATATTGAGTCGTACGTTCCCAACCTAAATCAGGATTTGCCATTTTAGCAGGATCTTTAGCTGAAGGATCTGAAGGTACATAACCTAATGACGAATCGGTTTGTCCCCAATTATAATACAGACTTGTTATTGCACCCTTAGTAGCGTATGCATCAATTGCTGCATTACCCGTTACACCATATCCGAAACGCAGTTTCAATTGGCTTAACCAATTCAGGTCTTGCATAAATTCTTCCTGGTCGATACGCCAAGCGACTGCCATTGAAGGGAAGCTTGCCCACTTATGACCCGGAGCCAACTGCGACGCACCGTCCCAACGGATAGAAGCGGTCAGCAAGTAACGGTCCATAAAGCCATAGTTGGCACGAATCATGAAGGATTCCATCTGAGTCTCGGTCAGTCCGGTACCAAATGAATTCAAACTGCCGGCAGAAGCCATATTATACCACAGCTCATCAGCAGAAGCCACATTTGTTGCACGCATATCGCCCATTTCGTAATGGTAAGCCGAAGCCGACTGCATCAAGGTCAAGCCCAAATCGTGCTTGTCACCGAAACTCCGATTGTAATAAATCAGGTTATCCAAGGTCCATGAACGTTTTTGCTCATTCTTATATTGCGCTCTGTTATTGCCGTCTCCGTTGATACCCTCTGCTGCATTGGCAATACCCAACGTATAATATTGGAATTCGGGACCGAACTGCAGACGGTAAGAAAGTCCTTCCAGCGGTTCCCAGATCTTGCCGAAGTCTACCTGTGCATACATACTGGCATTGGCACGGAAGGTACGGCGTTGGTTGGTATTGTAATCCAATTCCCGAATCGGGTTGATGATGTTGACATCCCCGTTCGGATTGCGGATATATTCGCCGTTTTCATCGTATGGAACCGTCCACGGCAACATGCTTCTTAATGCACTGTATAAATCACCGGAACCGGTTACGGACTTGGTAAAGCTGTATCCATAGTCCTGATCGGAATACGAAGCGTTAATGTTGGCACCCATCTTAAAGAAGTCTATCGGATTGGCATCAAATGAGGTCTTTAACGTATAGCGTTCGTAAGCCTGTCCCGGCTGTGTGCCTTTCTGGTTCAGGTAACCGAACGAAGCATAGCCTTGGAACTTGTCTGTACCGCCCGATGCGCTCAGGGTATGTTCGTGAGTGATACCGGTCTGCTTGCCATGCGAAGCCCAGTCGTAAGAACCTATTTTCGAAGGATCGTATGTGCCGCCTTCCCATGCTTTTTCAATGTTTGCCCACGAAGCGGCTACACTGCCGAATGCAGCTCTATCACCTGCATAATCAGGAGTAGCCGAAGGATAAGAACCCATGTTGTACTTTGCCAGACGGGCATAGTCCAACCATTCCGCAGCCGACATCATCTCGGTTACGTCATGCAGGGTTTCGAAAGTAACGGTACCCGAATAGTTCAAGGAAATCTTTCCTTCCTTACCTTTTTTAGTAGTTACCAATACAACACCGTTCGCACCGCGTGAACCGTAAATAGCGGTTGCCGAAGCATCCTTCAGTACGTCGATAGATTCGATATCCGAGGGGTTGATGTTTTCGATACCGCCGTTCTGGATAATCATACCGTCCACAACATACAACGGGTCTTGGTCTGCTGTAATGGAGCGCACACCACGGATATTGATTTTACCTACTTCACCCGGACGCTGGCTGGAAGTGATGTCCACACCGGCTGTCTTACCTTGCATACCTTCCAAGGCATTCTTTACCGGCATAGCCTTCAGCTCCTTTTCACCCACGCGTGCCATCGCACCGGTCACGTCCGATTTCTTCTGGATACCGTAACCTACTACCACTACTTCATCCAGCACTTCGGTGTCTTCTTCCAAAGTCACTTGGATGTTGGTTTTCCCAGCTACCGAAATCTCCTGGGTCTTGTAGCCCACAAAGCTGATTTCGATGGTCCCGTCATTAGGGACATTAGATAAGGTAAACTTGCCGTCGAAATCGGTAATCGTACCGTTCGTCGTGCCTTTTACTACCACACTCGCGCCGATAACGGTTTCGCCGGTCTTGTCGACCACCGTACCCGACACGGTTTTGCCTTGCGCGTACATACCTATAGATATTACGGTCAACAAGGCGAAGAAGAACAGACGTTGCCCTATTGAGGCGCAGCGTCCCAGAATTGATTGGTCTTTTCTGTTTTTCATACTTCCAATTTGTTAAGTTAAACCAAAGTTAGATTAATTCACATAATTTTCTTATCGCTAAGTATGGCGAATTTATTCAGTTTTCTTGATTCTTGCAATGGAAAATCGTGTAAATATATGGGACAACTGTATTTTTTACGCTCAAAATAGGTAGTTTTTTATCATTTTTGCCCTAAAATCGGAATTCGAAGGCAAAATTTCCTCAAATCCGAAGCGTTAAAATTGCTTTTGGCAAAACGTTAAACGTAACTAATTATAACTTAAAATTTAACAGATAAGCTTCCGGTCCGCTTTGCCTTTTAGAGGCAATACGGCAGGAAGAAGACTAAAAAAACGATAAACCATGACCACTTTCTCTATTGTAATCGTTCCTGCCAAGCGATTGGCAAACGGGAAGCACCGCATCCGGATTGCGGTGGCTCATCATTCGCAAACCCGGTATATCACGACTCCCTTTCTTTTGGACTCCAAATCCCAGCTCCGGAACGGCAAAGTAGTCCGGCATGCCTATGCCGACCAAATCAACCGTATCCTGAACAGGCAACTGGACGAATACGCCTTGATTCTGTCCACCCTTCCGTATGCCGAAGGATTGACGTGCACTGAAATCATCCGTTACATCCTTCAAACAAAGGAAAAGGAAGGGATTTCTTTCTCCCGGTTTGCCGGCGAGTTTCTGAAAAGTATGGAAAACAACGAGCAAGTCAAGTCGTACAAGCTTTACAAGTCGGCTCTGAAACATTTCTTCTCCCTCTTCGGCGAATCTTTGCTTCTGAAGCAGATAAACCCGCGGCACATCCGGCAATACCGGGAGGAGCTGAAACGGAAAGCGCTTTCGGATACAACGGTACGCATCTACCTGACGCTGATGAAGGTCATGCTGAACCATGCGGTTAAAATGGGGTACGTGCGTTATGCCATACATCCTTTTGCGGCTTGCAAACTTCCGGCTGCCCGCATCCGTGAACTCGACCTGACGGTAGAAGAGGTGAAACGGATACGTGACGCGCACCTGACGGACAGACACCTCATCACCGTGCGCGATATTTTTATGCTCAGTTATTACTTGGGAGGAATCAACTTGAGGGATTTGCTGGATTGTCGTTTTGCCGAAGGCGGTACGGTCTTGAAATATGCCCGCCATAAAACCCGTAGAAGCAAAAGCGGTGAAAACGAAACGGCATTTTCCATTCAGCCCGAAGCAAGAACGCTGATAGAGCGGTACCGTTCGCCCGACGGCAGGCTGGCTTTCGAAGGAAACACTATATATAATAAGGTGTATAGCCTGGTCTATCGGTATATGAAAAAAGTGGCACGTCTGGCAGGGGTTTCTTCTAACGTCTCGTTCTATTCGGCACGGAAGTCTTTCGTTCAGCATGGGTATGACCTCGGCATCCAGATAGAAACCATCGAATACTGCATCGGGCACAGCATGAAGGCCAACCGTCCTGTCTGCAATTACCTCCGCATCATGCAGCGTCATGCCGATGCAGCCATGCGGAAGATTTTCGATGCGCTGCTGTAAGGCGAAAGTTTTGCCGGGAGACGGTTTTATTCTTCCCGTGCATTGAGCCGCGCATTTTATAAGCAGTATCATAGTAGAGACGATGTGCACATCGTCTCTACAGAAACCCGTCATGCCATGATACAAATCCGGTACAACAAAGGTCGGTTGGCAAAAACAGCTGCCTTCTTGCCTCAACGCACATAGCTTCGATCCGTGCACGATTAGTAATCGTCAGCCTGTACGATTAGTAACCGTCAAGCTGTACGATTACTAATCGTGTTGGAATCGCAGTTATGCTCCTCGCCGCACGCAGTTAGCTGTGAGTGCCAATGCAGTAAGGTTATAACCCTTGTCATGCTGGATTTGGCGTAATTGAAATAGATGAATATCCACATTAATAACTTGTAGGGGCGTATTGCATACGCCCGAATGCGTCCACTTATCCACGCGGATGTATTCAGGGCGTATGCGATACGCCCCTACATGGGATATTTGCGGAGTTTATTTTGAAATACCCTCTTTCCCATTATCCTCTTTCCGTTTCGGCGCACACCGCCATATCTGCACCACGGAATATCACTTTTAGCAGGTGAAGCTTCGTACCGGTGCAAAGACGTTTCACCACCTTGTCTGCACTGTATTTCTGCAATTGGTCATCGGCTTCACTGCTTTTTTCTTGTATCTCCGCATCCGCAGCCGTGGGCTTTACGTATTTCAGTTCCATGATGTAGCTGTGCGCCACCTCCGGATAGCGTGCCTTGTCGGGCAACAGCAGGAAATCGCTGAATCCGTAGTTCAACTCTATTTCCGGTTCTACCAAATACAGGCTGTTCAAAGCAAGGTATGCCTTGAAGAACCCTTGCAGGTTGTGTTCGCCTAAGATGCTGTCTCTTACAGATGAGTTTTCTTTGTAAGCCTTGGCTATCCGTTCTATGAACGGCTGCCATTCGCCATCGAAAGCCATCAGGTCCATTTCATCCTGCAGGGCATTCATGTCGATGCGTGCGCTGCGGTCAAAATAGTCGCGCATAAATCCCCAGTATTGTTCTTTCACGCAATTGTTCGGGATAGCCATTTCGATGCGCCTGCCAACGGTACGTTTCATCGTCAGCAACCCGTAATAATAAAGGAGGCTCCGAAAATTGTTATCGTCCGTTATGCGGTCGGCGGGAAATGAAGTCTGCAAGTTCATCAGTATCGAGCCTGTAGCCGCTATTTCCTCAATTACGCTCATGCGGTTCTCCCGTTGGTTGCCTCGGTCGATATCCGCCAGCATCTTCAGCTTTTGGTAGTCCGTGCGGATGTTCTTGTCCACCATTTCTCTGGGAGAGCGTGCGTAAAGTACCTGATGCCGCAGGTAATAATATACCATGTCACAGTTGTAGGCGGTCATCGTCCAGGCATTCTTGGACGAAGCAATAGTTGTTGTACCATGGTTTCATCTCTTCCATCATCGCCTCAATGTCGGCATCGGCACGCAGCTTGCCGTTGTCCTGATAATAACGGAACATGGTGCGCACGTCACTCTCGGAGAATCCGAGCATGTGGTTGAATTCCGGCGCTTGGGATATGTTCCAGTCGATGTTGTATCCGCTCGAAAGGTCATCCAGTGTGACAGGTGATACACCTATCAGGAACACTCGGGTGAACATAGCCTTGAACAATTTGAAATATTCGCGGTAGAAGCCGCTGGCGTGGGTCAGGTTACGGAACATCTCTTTCCCGCCTTCACTTAAGATGACATTGGTGAAGTTGTCGTATTCATCGATGATAAGGTAGAGCGGATAGCCTTTGGCATGCGCTTCGTCATTCACCAGCTTCAGCTTGAAGGCAACATCGTTCGAGGCAAGTATTTTGTCTACGGTATTTACGTCATAATATTGCTGGTACCTTTTGATAAAGCTGTCCATGACAATGCCGCAATAATCGTTGAAACTGTTTTCCAGCTTACCTTGACGTGCCGAGATGATAGAAAAGTCAAAGTAAATCATCTGGAAAGCGTTCTTCAGCGGCGTGGGATGCTCTTTTATCCACAATCCGTCGAACAACGTATCGAAGCGGTCCGCCTTGGCGATGTCATAATAGGCCTGCATCATGCTGACAAATACGCTTTTGCCGAAACGTCGGGGACGGATAAGGAAGAGATAGTTGCTCATGTTCTCTAAAAAGCGGAAGGTACATGGTCTTGTCCACATAATAGAGGTTTTCGTTCCGCAGTTGTTCGAAATTTGCCACTCCGTAAGGGATGTTTTTTACTGCTGCCATAATTTTCTTTCATTTGTACCATGCAAAGATAAAAATTTTATTGCAAAAGCCAAATCCTTATCCGTTTATTTCATTGCCCGATTATTGTATGCCTCAAAGAACCGGAATGGTATATCCTTCCGCCTTGATTGTTAGCCTGTTATCTGCAATCCCTTTTAATAAGAAATGAAGCGGTAAATTACCGCCTATTGTATGAATGATTGTCGGACCGTTTTTTAAGGGAGCCTTACTATTCAGATATCCAACTCATTACCTGAAAGGTTGAATCTAACTTTGGTTTAACTTAACAAATTGGAAGTATGAAAAACAGAAAAGACCAATCGATTCTGGGACGCTGCGCCTCAATAGGGCAACGTCTGTTCTTCTTCGCCTTGTTGACCGTAATATCTATAGGTATGTACGCGCAAGGCAAAACCGTGTCGGGTACGGTGGTCGACAAGACCGGCGAAACCGTTATCGGCGCGAGTGTGGTAGTAAAAGGTACGACGAACGGTACGATTACCGATTTCGACGGCAAGTTCACCTTATCTAATGTCCCTAATGACGGGACCATCGAAATCAGCTTCGTGGGCTACAAGACTCAAACGATTTCGGTAGCTGGGAAAACCAACCTTCAGGTGGTGTTGGAAGAAGACACCGAAGTGCTGGATGAAGTAGTGGTAGTAGGTTACGGCGTTCAGAAGAAATCGGACGTGACCGGTGCCATGGCGAGTGTAGGAGCGGAACAATTGGCTTCACGTCCGGTAAACAATGCGTTTGAAGCCTTACAGGGAAAGGCTGCCGGTGTGGACATTACCACCAACGAACGTCCGGGTGAAATCGGAGATATCCGCATCCGTGGTAACCGTTCGTTGACGGCAAGTAACTCACCGCTGTATGTTGTCGACGGTGTGCCTTTGATGTCTGAGTCTTCTATTGAGACCTTAAACCCGCGTGACATCGAAAGCATCGATATTTTGAAAGATGCATCTGCTACCGCTATCTACGGTTCACGTGGTGCGAATGGTGTAGTTATCGTAACGACTAAATCAGGTAAATCGGGACAATTGAGCCTGAACTATTCAGGTACATTGACCGTATCAAACCTGGTAGACCGCTCTCCGGCGATGAGTGCCGCTGACTTTATCGAATTCCGCCGTTGGGCTGCTTACAACTCTGATCCGAACACGTATGCCCATCCGAACAGTCCGACTTACGAAAACGATATGCTGCTGTTTGACAGCCCGCTGGACGGGCAGACTTCCCGTGACAACGTATTAAAAGGTTGGGCAAACGGCACATGGGATCCTTCTTTGGTAACCAATACCGACTGGACGGATTTTGTAACTCAAACCAGCTTGTCGCACGAACATACCATCAGTGCCAGCGGTGGTACGGAAGCAATCAACGCCTACGGTTCTTTCGGTTACTTGAGCAACAAAGGTACCCAAAAAGGACAATGGTATGACCGTTACACTGCGAAACTGAGCGTAAACATCAATCCGGTAAAATGGTTCTCGATGACCGCATCAATCAACGCAACTTGGAGCGAACGCGATTACGGTATGTCTACTTTAGGAGGACGTAGTGGAAGTGTACCTGACGCCATCTACGATACAGCCAAGACCATCTATAACATAGCTGTACCTTACGATGCTGAAGGGAACTTGGTTATCAATCCGGGTGGTGAAAACGGTATGTACACCATTATTGATGAATGGCACAAGACAACCCAACAGTCTGAAACATTCCGTGCATTGGGTAATTTCTCGGCAACATTCAAATTGGGCGAAATATGGAAACCGTTGGAAGGATTGAATTATAAAATCAACTTCGGTCCTGACTTCCGCCACTGGCGTCAGGGTTCATACGTAGACGGTCTGTCTTCACACAAGATTAACGCAGACGGAAGTGCCGGAAGAAACTACGCACGCCTGCAAAACCGCCGCGACTTCTCTTGGACCTTGGACAACATGATTACTTACGACAAGACTATTGCAGATAAACACAAAATAGGTGTAACATTACTGCAAACCGCTTCGGCATGGAACGTAGAACAATCAGCCATGTCAGCCAACGGCATTGCCGACAAGATGTTCTTGTGGAATGCCATGGGAAGTATTGACATAAGTGATCCTGATAATGGCGCCAGCATGAGTTCCGGTCTGACCGAACGCCAATTGATGTCTTACATGATCCGTTTGAACTACGGTTTCTCTGAACGTTACTTGTTAACCGTATCCGGACGTTGGGACGGTGCCTCGCAGCTTGCCGAAGGACATAAATGGGATTTCTTCCCTTCTGCAGCTTTGGCATGGCGTATCAATCAGGAAGACTTCCTGAAAGACGTACGTTGGCTGGATAACCTGAAACTGCGTGTAGGTTTCGGTGTGACCGGTAATGCTGCCGTAGACCCGTATGCTACAAAAGGTGAAATTTCATCCCTTTACTTGCCGTTCAACGGAATGAGCAACGAGTTAGGATATACTACCAACGAACAATATTATGTAAATGTGGCAGAAGACGGCGTATCGCTGGCAAACGACCAATTGGGTTGGGAAAAGACAACTCAGGTGAACTTCGGTTTGGACTTCGGCGTACTGAACAACCGGTTGAGCGGTAGCATTGACGCTTATTTCTCTCGTACCAACGACTTGCTGATGGCAACCACCATTCCGACATTGACCGGATATCCGAGCACGCTTGCCAACATCGGTAAGACCAAGAACCGCGGTGTGGAAGTCACCTTAAACGCAACTCCGGTACAAACCCAAACCGGATTTACATGGGATACCAGTTTCAACTTCGCTTACCAGAAAGACGAAATCGTAGAATTGGCATACGGAAAGAACGACATGGTGGACAACGCATGGTTTATCGGCAACTCCATCAATGTGTATTACGGTTATGACAACGAAGGCTTGTGGCAAGACACCCCGGAAGACCGTGCGGAAATGGAAAAATGGAATGCCAACGGTTATAACTTCACTCCGGGTAACGTACGTCCGAAAGACCAAAACGGCGACTACCGCATGGACAACAGCGACCGTGTCGTATTAGGAAATAGAGACCCGCATTGGACCATGGGCTGGACCAATAACTTCGCTTGGAAAGGCATAGAGTTGGGCATCACGCTTTACAGCCGCATGGGCTACATGGTAGACGGGCAAGGTGAAGCCTTGACCGGTCATGCAAACCAACGTGAAGTGGATTACTGGACACCGGACAACACCGACGCTTATTACCAGAAACCGATTCTGGCTCAGGCTACTTCGGGTTCAGCCGACGATTTCTCCGGTTTGCTGGCTTACCGCGACGCTGCGTTCATCAAAATCCGTAACATCTCCTTGGGATATAACTTCCCGAAGAAACTGACTACCAAGATGCACTTGGGACACCTGAAAATATATGCACAGGCAGTCAATCCGGGCAGCCTCTACCAGTCAATCGACGGTTTCGACCTGGATACCGGACACACTTATTTCAACCGCAGCTTCGTATTCGGTTTGGAATTAGGTTTCTAATCAACAATAAAAATGGGTATTACAACATATAAAAAAGACATTTATGAAATACATTAAAAATATAGGATTCGGATTGATGATTCTTGCGGGAGTTTCTGTCACTACAACCTCCTGCAAAGATTTCCTCGACGAGGAATTGACAACCAGTCTTTCTACCGACTATTTCGATACGGAACAAGGATTGATAGACTTGACTGAATCTTTGTACGGAAACATCCGTTGGCATTTCGGATACGAATGGGCATACGCCATTACCCTTTATGGTACCGATGAATTTACCAACGGCAATGACTTGACAAGCGAACCGTGGAACACGTATGACAACCGTTTCGGACCAATCGCTTGTACACCTGCCACAGGCGCAGCCAATAATAACTGTCCGGCGCCACAGGCTTTATGGGACGAAATGTATTACGGCATCGCATCTTGCAATACCATTATCTCCAAGGCTGAAAATGTTATTCAAGACGTAGCAGTGCGCAACCGTTGCTTGGCTCATGCCTATTTCTTGCGCGGATATAACTATTACCGCTTGGCAGCCCAATACGGCGGTGTAGTATTGCAGACAGAACCGGTAGAAGGTGTGGTACGCAACTTTACCCGCTCTACAGAAGAGCAATGCTGGGAACAAGTGGTGTCTGACCTGCGCAACGCATACGACCTTTTCGAAGGAGAAGTCTATACATACGGCAAAGGCATTACGTGGACCAAGGCTACGGCGGCTCACTTCCTTGCCAAAGCCCTCTTGTTCCGTTGCTCGGAACGTTGCCAGAAACAGTTTGCAAACGATGGAACTTCACGTACCGATGCCGATATTCAGGCAGACTTAACCGAAGCCATTGAAGCATGTACGTATGCCATCAATGCACGCGGTCCGTTAACCTCCGACTATTCAGACTTGTATGCAAATTGGACCGGTGTAGATTGTGAAAACGAACAATTGGATGAAATCCTGATGGCAGCCGGTCACAATGCAGATGATGCTACCAAAGGACGTTACGGAAACCGTACTTACAACTATTTCACCCCGCAATTCTCCAATTTTGCAGGAGGCTGGGTAAAACGTGGTGTATGGATTGGTGGTATGGATTTCCAACGTTGCCGCCCGACGGAATATACCTACGCCGTATTCGACCATGTAAACGATGCCCGTATGTGGAAAACATTCAAGACTGTTTACGGTATCAATACCATAGCAGATGCAGAAGTTAGTGCCGAACATAACGTACAATTGGGCGATCCAGGCATTGTCATGATTCTGAACAAGCAAGACGACCATACGTATGACGGGTACACCTTTGGAGCTTATTCACAAAACCCGACTTGGACCGATGACGAAGGCCGCTTGCCGGAATGGAGGGAAGGACAACGCCAAACCACAACTACAGGTGAACTGACTTCTACTTCGGGACAATGGGCACCAAACTCATTGGTATTGTATCAAGGCGGACAATATGTGGCCCCTGAATTCAAAAGCCAGCCTATCTGTAATTTCTTTGCAGGAATCAATAAGACAGACGACGGTTCTCGTACGGCAGAAAAGGGTGATGCACACCGTGACGTAACGATGGCTCGCTTGGCTGAAACTTATCTGGTTCGTGCCGAATGCTACGTGCGCCAAGGCAATTATTCTGCAGCCATGAACGATATTAATGTCGTTCGTGCCCGTGCGCAATGGAAAGACGGCGAAAACCGTTCATTCTATACTGATGGATCGCAAGCATTCGAAAATAATGCATTGAATACCGGTTCGGCAGCAGACAACTATGTCAATTCAAATTTGAACATGAATACTTACTACTTGTCCAATCCGGATATCGAAGTTACTACCGAAGCATCCAACTTACAGTTGACCAGCTTCCCGAGCAACTTGCCGGAAGAAGACGAGGCAATATTGGCACAGATAGGTGCATCAAGCGATTTTGACCGTGCCATTAACTTCATCTTGAACGAACGTACCCGTGAATTATTGGGTGAATGGTCACGCTGGGAAGACTTGTCACGTACCGAAACCTTGATTACACGTGCGAAAGCGTTCAATCCGGAAGCCGCTCCGGGCATTACAGCCAACAAGCACGAACTTCGCCCGATTCCGCAGAGCTTCATTGAATATTGCTTCAAGTCGATCTGACGGAGGGCTTCAGCCGCGCTTTTGTCCAGCTTCAGCTCTATTATATATAAGGTGGAGTGCGTGCGCATCACCACGTCCACCCTTCCAGTGGGCGTGCGTACCTCTACATCCGAAAAGTTTCCAAGCAGGGTGAAAATCAGGTACAGCATCTGCTGGTAGTGCCCTTCGTAGCGGGTATTCTCGCAATAGGGAACGGTAGAGAGCACGGTCTGCATCAGCCTCAACGCCCCGTCCATGTCATCGAAGTGGATGCGTTCCGCCATTTGCCCTACCAGCGTCCTCAGCTCGGCAGGACGCTTCACGTAGTTGGCGAGCAGGCTTTTCATCAGCCCGATGCGCACTTCTTTGTTAGGAATGTCCAGCAGGTACAGCTCCGAGAAAGGAGAATAGTCCTTGATGGTGAGGTATCCGCTTTGGTAGAGCAGGGGCGTGATATCGGTCATACGCTCGGTAGGAGCATCGAAATCGCTGGCTTCGCATTGCCTTCCGCCTATTGCCTGCGGAATAACCTGGTACTTGTTGAGCATTTCTATCAGGTAGGTGGGTGTTCCGCTTCCGAACCAGAACGATTCCAGTTTGCCTTTGTTCAGTGCTCCCAACAGACTGTAGGGGTTATAGATATCGGGCGAGGGCCATGCGAAGTGATAGCCGTCATAGTTTTCCTTCAGCCGTTCCATGGCCTCTTCCTTTCCTGTTCCTAACTTGTCTGCCAGCAATTCCATGTCTATGTCCATCTGGGTGCGCATTTCTTCTTCGGTAATGCCACAAATCGCCGCGTATGCCGTATCCATACTGATGTTCTCGATGTTGTTCAGCTCGCTGAAGATACTGAGCTGCGAGAACTTGGTGATACCGGTCAGGAACACATAGCGCAGATACTTGCCGCATGCCTTGAGGGGGCTGTAGAAGTTGCGCATCACGTTGCGCAGCTTGGGAAGCTCTCGTCCTCGTGCATCACGTCCAGCAACGGCGCGTCGTATTCGTCTATCAGCACCACAACTTCTTTGTTATATTTGGCATACCGGTGTCCATTATCAAATCCTTACAGACGGACATTCACGTCTTTTCTGCTTCCCATGCCCATATATCTTTTCGTATGCCTTCAGTTTCAGGTTCAATTCGCCCTCCAGTCCTTCTTTATTCAAATTCTTTGCCGTACTCATGTCGAAGTGCAGCACAGGGTATTCCGTCCACTCCGTTTCCAGCTTCTCAATAGCAAGCCCTCGAAGAGTTCTTTCCTCCCTTCGAAATAACATTGCAGCGTATCGGTAAGCAGCGACTTCCCGAAACGTCTGGGACGGCTCAGGAACATATACTTGCTGTTGGCATGTGTCATGCGGTAGACGTATTCTGTCTTATCGACATACAGGTAGTGTTCTCGGTGCTGATTACCGGTTCGAGCGGAACAGGAAAAGAGTATGTAGCCCACCGCATCCATGAGCTTAGCAAGCGGAACGGAAAACCTTTTATTGCCATCGACTGCGGCTCGATACCGAAAGAACTGGCTGCCTCCGAATTCTTCGGGCACATCAAAGGCTCGTTTACCGGTGCCTTGGCTGACAAGACCGGCGCATTCGAAGAAGCCAACGGAGGCACACTTTTTCTGGACGAAATAGGGAACTTGGGATATGAGGTACAAGTCCAGCTGTTGCGTGCCCTGCAAGAACGGCGCATCCGCCGCATCGGGTCGACCAAGGAAATCGAAGTGGACGTCCGCCTGCTCTGCGCCACCAACGAAAACCTGAAAGAAGGGATTGCCAAAGGAACCTTCCGCGAAGACCTGTATCACCGCATCAACGAATTTACGCTGCGCATGCCCGACCTGAAAGAACGTCCCGAAGACATCCTGCTTTTCGCTAATTTCTTTCTGGACCAGGCAAACCGCGAACTGGAAAGAAACCTGATTGGATTTGACGCAGAAGCCAGCAAAGCCCTTCAACGCTACACATGGCCCGGCAACTTGCGCCAGCTGAAAAATACCGTGAAACGGGCAACCCTGCTTGCCCAAGGCGATTTTATTACCCTGAACGAACTGGGTGAAGAAATCCTCCCCTCCCCTCCCGCACCCGCTTCCGAATCGTTTAACCTGCACGATGAAGGACTGGAAAAGCAGCGCATCCAGCACGCGCTTCACCGCACCGGATACAACAAGACCAAAGCTGCCCAGCTATTAGGAATCGACCGCAAAACACTATACAATAAGATGAAACTGTATAACATAAACGGGGAAAGCGTGGAATAATTCCACACCGTTGTCGCGACATTCCCCACCCGTTCCCGTTCCAGCGTCTACACGAAAAACACATACGCATTCAAAATCAATGTCTTACAAACCCATCACCTCTTGGCACACTATTTGCATGTATAATTATAGAGAATTGAAACGATACATAAAAACTACTAAACGGAACATTAACTAAACTACAAACCCAACCCCATAAGAAATTTAAGTCAAAAATAATATTCAAGATTGAATTATTAGTTTTGATAAAATGAAGATGCCTATGTGTTAATACAAAAAGAGGACGCTGTGAAGCGTCCTCTTTTTACTTTCATCCAATCGTCTGGAATGCTTTCCACAAATTCCCTTCGGGCAGCGGAGCTGTAACTTCTATCAGCTTTTTCGAAACCGGATGAATGAAACTCACCGTCCGTGCATGCAAACAAATGCTCCCATCAGGATTGGAACGCGGAAAACCATACTTCAAGTCTCCTTTTATCGGACATCCTGCCTTTGCCAACTGGCAGCGTATCTGATGATGACGCCCGGTCTTCAAGTCAACTTCCACCAAATAATAGTTTTCCGAACGGCCAATCAATTTATAATGCAAAACGGCTTTCTTCGAGTCCTTCACTTCCCGGTCGTAAGCATACGACTTGTTTTGCTTTTCGTTACGCACCAGGTAATGGACCAACTCGCCTTCTTCGGCAGGAGGGCATTGCTTTACAATCGCCCAATAGGTCTTCTTTACTTCACCGTTGCGGAACATATCGTTCAGGCGTGACAATGCTTTGCTGGTCTTGGCAAAAACCACCAATCCACTGACCGGACGGTCCAAACGGTGGGTAACGCCCAGAAACACGTTTCCGGGCTTGGCATACGCCTCTTTGATGTATTGTTTCAACATTTCCGAAAGAGGCGTGTCGCCCGTCTTGTCGCCCTGTACGATTTCGGAAGCAGTCTTATTGACGATAATAATATGATTGTCTTCGTATACGATAGTCATACGCCCAGGCAACGCAAATTACATATTCATACCGCCATCTACCTGAATCACCTGACCGGATACGTAAGAAGACATGTCTGAAGCCAAGAACAAAGCGATATTCGCCACATCTTCAGGCGTACCGCCACGACGCAACGGAATGCGCTTGTTCCACTCCGCTTTCACTTCGTCGGACAACTGAGCTGTCATATCGGTAATGATGAAGCCCGGAGCAATCGCGTTGGCACGGATGCCACGAGAGCCTAATTCCTGAGCTATTGATTTTGCCAATGCTATCAGTCCGGCTTTTGATGCAGCATAGTTGCATTGTCCGGCATTACCGTGTACGCCTACCACCGAAGCCATGTTGATGATGTTTCCGCTCCGCTGGCGCATCATAATCGGTGTACAAGCATGAATAAAGTTGAAAGCCGACTTCAAGTTCACATTGATAACGGCATCCCATTGCCCTTCGCTCATACGCATCATCAGCCCGTCTTTGGTGATTCCGGCATTGTTCACCAAGATATCGATAGAACCGAAATCGGCATGAATCTGCTCTACGACCTTTGCGGTATCTTCGAAGCTGGCAGCATTCGAAGCATAGCCTTTAGCCTTTACACCCAAAGCGGCAATTTCTTCTTCTGTCTTCTTTCCGTTTTCGTCTATCACCAAATCTGTAAATGCGATGTTTGCACCTTCTGCGGCAAACTTCAACGCAATCGCTTTACCGATACCACGGGCAGCACCCGTAATAATCGCTGTTTTTCCTGTTAATAATCCCATAATCTTTAAGTTATTTAGCTTTTAAGTTCTTTCGTTTTTCAGTTTATAAGTTATTGAGTTTTTTTAGGCTTAGGCTTTTTCTTGGGAATTTCAGCAGCCCATATTGTTTCACTCCTTTCTTCCCAATGCCCCGTAGACAATCTTTGCTACGTAACGCCAACCTATTTCATCGTCAAGGTCTTCTCCTATCTGTCCGCGTATATAAGGCACCTCAATCCCTTTAATGCAATAATGCAGAATGTCTGCAGTAATCTCTATATTGTCGATATCAAACAAGCCCTGTTCTTTTCCCTCCTTCAGAACCTCCCGAAACAATTTCATCTCATTCTGATCAAAATGCTTGCGATTGGCTTCTACACGCCATATATCACGGAAGAAATTGGCACGCAGCGTACCGTTACGGTACACCGCCAGCTTTACAATATCCAAATGGGTGGAAATCAATTCCAGAATCTTTTCATCGGGAGGAATGTTCTTTTGTGCAACTCTTTCCATCGTATCGGAAAGCATCTCCAATTCCGATTCGACTACAGCCATATAAATCTGCTCTTTGCTCTTGAAATAAGTATAGAGTGTACGCCTTCCTTTTTTCGAAGCCACGGCAATATCATTCATTGTCGTAGCATCCACCCCTTTCTTAGCAAAGAGTTGGCGGGCTACATCCACTAATTTTGCTTTGGTCTTCTGTACGGTCATCGTATCTACTTCTATTGCACAACATCAAATGGTGTGTGCAAAAGTACGGTTTTTCTTCCGACTACACAAATTTTCAGCGTATAAGTTATGCCTCACGCAACCGGAGTTTGCATGGCATTGACTCATTGTCGCAAAAAAAACGGCAAATTATTTGCATATTTAAAACTAAACCCGTACCTTTGCAGTCGATTTAGGAAATTAAGGATTAACATCGCGGAGTGGAGCAGTTGGTAGCTCGTTGGGCTCATAACCCAAAGGTCGTCTGTTCGAGTCAGGCCTCCGCAACAAGTTCAAATCAATATCGCGGAGTGGAGCAGTTGGTAGCTCGTTGGGCTCATAACCCAAAGGTCGTCTGTTCGAGTCAGGCCTCCGCAACAGCAGCAAGGGGAAACGAAAGTTTTCTCTTTTTTTGTTTTATAAGACATCAATTAGTAAGATTATGGCACGAATTTACCAGCAACTGACCGAACTCATCGGCAACACTCCGCTCCTGAAACTGAACCGTTTGAGTGAAAAATACCACACCAAGGCTTCCATACTGGCAAAACTGGAATATTTCAATCCCGGCGGAAGCGTAAAAGACCGTATAGCCCTTGCCATGATAGAAGATGCGGAACAAAAAGGGCTTCTACAGCCCGGAGCAACCCTGATTGAACCAACCAGTGGAAATACAGGAGTAGGCATGGCATGGATTGCTGCCATTAAAGGATATAAAACCATTCTGACCATGCCGGAAACCATGAGCGTAGAGCGGCGGATGCTGCTGAAAGCCATGGGTGCCCAACTTGTATTGACACCCGGAAGCGAAGGAATGAACGGAGCTATCCGCAAAGCCAACGAGCTGCAACAAGAAATTCCCGGTGCCATCATTCTGAAGCAATTCGAGAATCCGGCTAATCCTGCTGCCCATATCCGGACCACAGCAGAAGAAATATGGAAAGACACCGATGGGAAAATAGATGTATTTATTGCCGGCGTAGGTACAGGAGGTACCTTAAGCGGTGTAGGAAAAGGACTGAAAGCACATAATCCGCAGATAGAAATCATCGCAGTGGAACCGGATGCCTCAGCCGTCTTGTCAGGCGGGAAAGCAGGTTCGCACCGCATTCAAGGCATCGGAGCCGGATTTATTCCCAAAACTTACGACACGGACATAGCAGACCGTATCATCCGGGTAAAAGACGAGGATGCGCTCCACATGGAAAAAGAACTGGCGGCTACAGAAGGGCTGCTGGCAGGCATATCCTCAGGCGCAGCCGCATACGCTGCCCTGCAACTTGCATCAGATGCGGATTACGCAGGGAAAAACATCGTAGCCTTGCTGCCTGACACAGGAGAAAGATACCTTTCGGTCTTCTAAATTGACAATTATCAATAGTGAATATCCCATTTCCTCCAATAAACTGTAGGGGCGTATCGCATACGCCCTTACGTGGTGTTGGCAGACATTCATTTTATCAGAAGCTGTTTTGAATTTCTCCAAAAAGTTTTTCTTGGCTTGATGTATCCGTTTTCGTGTGTGCTTTGGGCGATTTTTTGGTCCTTTTCGCTCCTGTTCTTCGTCAGATAGCCCGCTATCTTCCTCATCACAGAAGCGAAAATGCCTCAAAAACTCATCCCAAATCATCGCACGATAAATTCAAAACAGCTTCTCAATTCTTAAAAAGCTTTTCAATGTCTTCCTCTTTGACTACGGCAAGCACAATCTTTCCATCGGGAGTATAATTCGGTGTAGAAACGGCGAAAAGCCCATCCACCAAGTTGTTCATTTCTTCGGACGTCAGCACTTGCCCCGGAACAATTGCCGAAGCCTTTGCCAACGAAAGAGCCAACAGCGACTGTACCTCTTCCTTTACATGCACTCCCTTTTCGATAGCTGTCTGCACCAAATCGGTCACTAAACGCTCCGGATTCAGCCCTTCAATGCCTGCAGGCACCCCATTAATGGCATAAGAACCTCCGCCCAAATTGCTCAAATCGAAACCTAAAGCCAGCAAATCATCCTTTATCTCCTCCAACACCGGAATTTCCGAAGCCGAGAAATGCACCATTTCCGGGAAAAGCAGACGCTGGGAAACATGGTGCTTGTCGGCTATCTGACGCATATACCGGTCATATAAGATACGGACATGCGCCCGTTGCTGGTTGATTATCATCAATCCCGACTTCACGGAAGTAAGGATGTAGCTTCCTTTGTACTGATAGTGCTGAGTGGTAATCTCCTTTACCGTTTCTTCCGGATGGGCATCATAAAGCGTAGGCTCTTCGGGAGGCATTTCCTCCGCTTCCGGCTCTACAGGCGTTTTCCGCTCTAATCCGTCGAAAAGAGGTTCCCAATCAGTCGGTTTCCGAAACGAAGATGCTGCCGAATAAGAAGAAGGAGGAACCGAAGAAGAAACATGAAACGGATTGTACGAAGGGTCGTAAGAAGCGGAAGGAGGCGTAACGCTTCCTTGCCTTGACGACTCAAAAGCCGGAATATCGGGCATGCCTTCCGTATCAAAGTCAATGGAAGGAACCGCATTAAAACGTCCCAATGTCTCTTTAACCGCCGCAGAAAGAATCTGCCAGATAGCCTGTTCATTCTCGAACTTGATTTCAGTTTTGGTCGGATGGATATTTACATCGATATGGGCAGGGTCAACTTCAAAATAAATAAAATAAGAAACTTGCTCGCCTACCGGCACCAAGCGTTCGTAAGCCTCAGCTATAGCCTTATGAAAATAAGGATGACGCATATACCGCCCATTGACAAAGAAAAACTGGCGCACCCCTTTCTTGCGGGCTGTTTCAGGCTTTCCGATAAATCCATGTATCCGTATCATGCTGGTTGTGACATCCATGGAAAGCAATTCCTGGTTCAGTTTTTTACCAAAGACACCCATGATTCGCTGCCTCAACTGGATAGCCGGCAAGTTCAACATTTCCGTTCCATTATGATAAAGTGTAAAAGAAATGTCCGGATTCACCAAAGCGATACGCTCGAATTCCGCCAAGATATTACTCATCTCCGTCTGGTTCGATTTCAAGAACTTACGGCGTGCCGGCACATTATAAAACAAGTTCTTCACGCTGAAATTACTTCCGCACGGACATGCCACCGCCTCCTGCTCTTCTACTTTCGAACCGGCTATCAGCAGCCGGGTGCCTAACGCCTCTCCTTCCTGACACGTGCGTAACTCTACCTGAGCCACTGCAGCAATCGACGCCAACGCTTCTCCCCGGAACCCCATCGTATGAAGGGCAAATAAATCAGACGCTTCACGTATTTTCGATGTCGCATGACGTTCGAAAGCCAAACGCGCATCCGTCTCCGACATGCCTTTGCCATCATCAATCACTTGAATGCATGTCTTTCCGGCATCTGTAACCAGCACATCAATTTGATGTGCACCTGCATCTACCGCATTCTCCACCAACTCTTTCACAACGGACGCAGGGCGTTGTATCACTTCGCCCGCCGCAATCTGATTGGCTACGGAATCCGGCAACAAACGTATCACATCACTCATAATGCACCTCTCTCTTAAAACGAAAACTCACCTGTAACCAAATAATGCAAAATAAAAAGCAACACGACGATGCCCACGAAAAGCGCTCCATAACTCAGCGGTTTGCGTCCGCTTTCTTTCCTGCGCTTTAAGTGAGTTGTTCCCTCGATAAACTTTCCCCGAATGTCTTCGGGCGAAAATTCTTTCGGAGGAAGCATGCCTAAATCACGCTTGGCATTTTCTTCCACCTTCTGCAACTTTTCTTTCCGTTCATCCACATAAATGTATTCGTGGTGATACGCGCGCGGCTTCCTCATCGTAAACAGTCCCATACGCTATTCCTCCTTTTTATTTTCAAACAAATGCTGGTTAGGCAATTCTACCGGTCCGCGGACATTCTTCTTCAACTGGTCTTCCGCCTTTTTCTCCCGCCAGTCGAATATATCTTCCTTATTCAACGGACGTATATAATCGAACCATACAAAGTTATCTAATTTATCTTTCCCCTTAGGTATCTGGAGCATGGGATACAACGTCCCGTTCGATTGCGGACTCATTACCATCCGTTCGATTTTCCGGTTCTCCAGATACACTTCCAGCTTGCTGGTTTCAGACACATTCATCCCAATCAGGGTGCTGTCCGAATCCATGGGATAATAAACCAGACGCACCGACCCGATTACTTCGGTCTTATGCATCTCTCCGCCCCGGAAATAAGCCTTCATTTCTTTTCCCGTCACCTGATTATACATCGTAGAATCCAGTTCCTCTACCGACAAAGCCTGATTAATGATATGTGCCCAATCGATGGTACTGTCATTCATGTAAATGCAAATCTTCTCACCTACCAACTGCTGGTTCTCGTTCCAAAGAATCGGGTCCCGATACATCGTCAGGCAACTGTCCTTGGAAGAAAACACCAACGAGTCCGCCACTCCTTGCACATCGGTACGGTAGAAGCGCACCTTATGAAAAGCCTGCATTTCACGGAACATCGTATCGGTATCTAAATAAAAGGTACGCATCATCAACGTGTCTCCATGCAAGAACAAGCTATCCCCCTGCGAATAATCGATACCTACTGCCTTATCGGTAGCAAACGCAAACTTGGTTTTCTCGTTATAAAAACCATATTCGCCCGTCATCATGTTCTTGTTGACGGTGTCAGTCATCACCATATTGCGGAAAGCTTCGCCTGTACCTGCATCGCGGTCATAATAAAGCGTATCTCCGGTCAACTGTTTCCCGTCATTGGTCAGCACCGAGCGGTTATACAAATAAGCCTTCCCCGTAACGGTATTATACGTGCCCAGTTCCGAATAAATGTGATTCTCGTCACTATCGATATCCGAAGGCCCTACAATATTCGCAATTTTAGTCGCAGTATTGTATTCCAATGTATCCGAAGTAAGAGTAAATTGCGGGTTGACCAACTGGACATCGTAATTGAACACCGATTGTTTGGTGCTCGGACTGTATTGCCCCCAGTCCGAAGTCAATACGTTCTGCTCATCCATCAAGGTTCCCCCGTCGAAATAATAGCCCAGGTTATACACCCGGTCATAATTCAGGCTATCCGTCAACAACGTAGTGTTCCGGTTTTCCATCCGCACATTCATCCGCACTTCGGCTATCTGCGTATTCCCGTCATAATACAACCGGTCGCCATACAGGAAAAGCGTATCGCCCTGATTCATCTTCACATTACTGAACGCTTCGAACGAACTGATTTGGTCATAATAATATGCGCTGTCGCAATACATGTACACACTATCGTGACGGAATACGACATTACCCACCACCACTTGTGCATCGGGGTGACGGGAATCTTTACGCAACACGTCCGAATGAATCAGGTACACCTTGCTTTTAGCCTGCTGCTTCTTAGGCTCCGGCTGTTTTTGAGACACCGAATCATTCGCATGAGAAACAGCTTGCTTCTGAACCGGTTTCTGCGCCAACAGACAAAAGCCGAAAAGGCATAAGGCACACACCAAGAGTGCCCTATGCCCGTTGAACGTATGTCTTTTATTCCTTCCTTTCTGCATCATTTACGTAGCCGTATCATTGTTTAATCCATCCCGGATATTTGAAATCACATTTCCGCCAGTTAGGATTGATGCGTACATACGTATTCTTCTGCTTGTCTACAATCCATTTCTGAAGTTTCTCTTCGCTTCGCTTGGCGGTCACCATACTCTTCAAACGCTGGTAATCTTCTGTAATAGTAGCCTTATGCCCGTCAATCCGGTTCTTCAACTTTACAATGGCACAGACTTGTTTCCCTTTCGAATTAATCATCGTAAAAGGTTTCGAAATCTCGCCGATTTGCATGCCTTCTACCACCTTTGCCACATCCTGCGAGATTAAGCCTGCCAACTGTTGCATCTCGAAACGGGAAGTGTTCGACTGGGGATTGGCAAGTAATCCGTGATTGTTGCGCGTATCCTTATCTTGCGAAATCCATGTAGCCGCATCGTCGAAAGAAAACTTCTCTTTCCGGATATCATCGGCTATCGAATCCAAACGCGCCAATGAAGCATCAATGGCTTTCTGGTCTACTTTCGGACGCAACAAGATATGGCGGTAGTTTACGCGGTCGCCCCGCTTTTCTATCAATTGGGCGATATGGAAGCCGAATTCCGTTTCAAACACTTTGGAAACTTTCTTCGTATCTGTCAGATTAAACACCACATTGGCAAACTCCGGAACCAATTCGCCCCGTCCCGTAAATCCGCCTTCACCTCCTCGGCGTGCCGTTCCGGGATCTTCCGAATAAAAACGGGCTAATGTAGAGAAAGAAGTCTCGCCCTTGTTCACACGGTCGGCATATTCACGCAATTGCGCCTTCACCCGTTCTATTTCCGTTTCCGGAATCTTAGGTTCTTGCGTTATAATCTGCACCTCCACTTGCGTGGGCACAAACGGGATACTGTCTTGTGGCAATTTATTGAAATAATTGCGCACCTCAGCCGGAGTCAGCTTAATGTCCCCTACAATTTCCTGTTGCATCTGCTGTACCGTCAATCCGTCACGGATGTTTTCACGCAACATCTCGCGTATCTGCGTATAGGTCTTATTATAATATTCTTCCATTTTCTCCCTGGAACCAATCTGTTCGGTCAGCCACGAAATCCGTTGTTCTACCTGCTGAATCACCTCCTGATCGGAAACGATGATACTATCCAACTTGCCTGATGCAGAAAAAGCTTCTGTACCGCCAGTTCTTCAGGTATCACACAATAAGGGTCACCATCGAAATGCCGGTTCTCATATTGTGCATTCAACCGCTCGTTTTCTACATCCGACTTCAAGATGGCTTCATCGCCTACCACCCAAACCACTTCATCGATGACATTGTCCTGAGCAAAAACGGACACTCCTGCCAGCGAAAGAAGCAGGCATACATAACATTTCATCAATCTAAACTTACTCATTGTCCGGTTTATAATAAATTATATCATTATTCTCTGAAGCCTCTCTATACAAATCACGTTTCATTTGATTGATAAATTCTACACGCTTCAGATTGATTATCATTTCCCTAATTTCATTTTTTGCATATTCCAGCGGAAGCGGGTCACCTTTAGGCAAAAACCGTTCCACATGCAGGAAATAGCAATATGCCGTATCACGTACTTCTACATCCTTATTCCGCCTCAAATAATCCGCGTCTGTTTCCAAAGCCTCCAACGGCAGCTTCGACACAAACTCCGATACCGGACGCCAACGGTCGTAAAAGTAATCATAACTCACGGCATGGGCGATGCTGAATTTCTCCAGCCCGTCGATAGCGTCTTGCGTATTCTGTTTATACAATTTCCGCACACGGTTCAGGTTCCGTGTCTGAAGCGGAACTTTCACGAACAATCCCTGTATATAAGGCTGTTCCGCCTGAAATTGTCCGGCATGCGACTGGTAATAAGCCGCTATCTCCGCCTCTGTCACCTCGTTCCCCAACTTCTGCCTTACCAATTCTTCCTGATACGTATGCATAATCAATGCGCGCCGGTATGCCTCCACCTGACGGTCTATCTTTTCATTATCCGGAATATTGCCTTCCGCTTTCCCGTAAAGCAACACGTCCTCTACCCAATTCCGGATATATTCTTCGGCAAACCGCATGCTATCCTTACCGTGAATGCCTACCGGCAAAGCCGCATCCACATCTTCTTTATACAAGAAAGCATATCAACCTCCACCAACGGAGTTTTCCCTTGATGGTTGACCGAATGCGTACATCCGTTCAAAAGGAGCAATCCCATAAGTAAGATAATCAGTTTATCCATGGAGCGTTTTCGTCTGAATTGGCGAACGAAGATACATCATTAATTAATTACTACCGCTACAATTAACGGTTTTTATATGTCATACCGGATAATTTCAGACTTTCCTGCCTTGATTTTCCGATTTGTTCCATAATCTGCACCCGGTAATAATCCTTCTCTACCTGTTTCCGCACATCCCTAAAATCTTCCGGACCTTTCTTCAAACGCTTGCCCATTACGCACACATACGGATAACGGACATCATGCGGAAACTCTCCGCATTCGAATGCCAATTTATCCACATACGCATTCTTTCCTATCTGAAACAAGCCTACTTCTATCACGGCATCCGCTTCGGGATTTGCTTCTTTCCAAATCCGAAATGCCTCTTCCCATTGGGCTTGCGGAAGTTTCTTCAAGCATTTACGGATACGCGAAGCCATTTTCTTGTTCTGACACCGGATAACCGCCCCTTTATAATGCGGAAACTCCCATGCATACTCCCCTTTATGCGCTTCAAAATAAGTTTCCAAATCGCGTTCATCAGGAACAGGCAACGGATGACGGCGATCCCACCACTCAACCAGCAAACGGTCTTTGACCTCCCGCAAGCGTTTCTCCAGAAAACCATCCTCCACATGTCCTGCCGCCCACTGAGCATACAAGCCTTGCTTTAACGCCGGGTTACGTCTTCCCAACCGCTCTGCATAAATGCTCAGATAAGGATACGCCTCTTCATAACTTACCGCCGGTTTACGGTCTGCCAACCGGATGATATGTACACCTAACGGAGACAAAAACGGTGTGGTATAAGTTCCTTTCTCCATCCGCTCCAGCCGAGAGGAAAATTCTTGCAACAACCCGGCTACGGGACGCCATACAGGCACCGTATGCTCTGTTATAAACGCATCAAAAGAAACACCCTGTTGCAAACACGCATAAATAGAATCCATCCTCTGGCATGCTTCTGCCACTTCCCTTTTCGCAGCATGCTGGGAAAGACGTACCGAAATCTCTTCCAGCTTTACCCAACCTTTCACCGAATACCGCTCCACGCTTTCCCGATACAATGCATGAAGCAAAGAATCCATCCCGCCGGCATCCACCATCAACTCCTTCCACACCTTTCCTTCCATCGCCCTGCAATAATGCCGGAACTCCGGAAGTGTATCCCATCCGCAACGCTCGGCATCAGCGACTTTCAACCGCATCAGGTCTTCATCCATATTACCGGCATAAGCGCCCGAAATGAAAAATAAGGGGAAAACGGAAAAAAGAAGGTATCGGAATCGGTCCATGCTTTATACAATTTATAAAAACATTGTCATTCTGAATGACCCTGCTTCATGGGAAGCAGGTACTCAGAATGACAATGTATAATCAGATTCATCTTATCCTTATACCGGACGGCTATAATTAGGAGCCTCGCTTGTGATGGTCACATCGTGCGGATGGCTTTCCAATACACCGGCATTGGTGATACGGGTAAACTTCGCGTTGTGCAATTCCATAATGTTATGGGCACCGCAATACCCCATACCCGAACGCAAACCGCCAACCAGCTGGTAAATCACTTCATACAAGGTACCTTTGTAAGGAACACGTCCCGAAATGCCTTCCGGAACCAACTTCTTCACATCGGTTGTCGTGCTTTGGAAGTAACGGTCTTTCGAGCCGTTTTCCATGGCTTCCAGCGAACCCATACCACGATAAGACTTAAACTTACGTCCATTGAAGATAATCGTATCACCCGGCGACTCTTCGGTACCCGCTACCAGCGAACCAATCATCACACTGTATCCGCCAGCTGCCAAAGCCTTCACGATATCGCCCGAATAGCGCAAGCCACCGTCTGCAATCAAAGGCACGCCTGTACCTTCCAACGCCTTCGCTACATCGTAAACGGCACTTAACTGAGGTACGCCAACTCCCGCTACCACACGGGTCGTACAGATAGACCCCGGACCGATACCTACTTTTACAGCATCGGCACCAGCTTCTACCAAGGCTTTAGCGGCCTCGCCCGTAGCGATATTTCCTACGACAATGTCAATATCGGGGAACGCCTTCTTGGCTTCCTTCAGCTTTTCAATCACGTATTTCGAATGGCCATGGGCTGTATCAATCACAATGGCATCGGCACCCGCCTTTACCAAAGCTTCCATACGCTGAAGGGTGTCATTGGTCACCCCTACGCCCGCAGCTACACGCAAACGGCCTTTCGAGTCCTTGCAAGCCATCGGTTTGTCCTTCGCCTTCGTGATGTCCTTATAGGTAATCAGTCCGATCAGCTTGCCGTTCTCGTCTACCACCGGCAATTTCTCGATTTTGTTTCTCTGAAGAATTTCCGATGCGGTCTCCATATCCGTGCCCGGAGCAGTCGTCACGATGTTCTCCTTGGTCATCACTTCATCGATATGCTTGCTCATGTCGCGTTCGAAACGAAGGTCACGGTTGGTCACGATACCTACCAGATAGTTTTCGTCATCCACTACAGGGATACCGCCAATCTTATATTCCGCCATAATGCCCAGCGCATCCTTTACGGTAGAACCACGCTTAATCGTTACCGGATCATAAATCATACCGTTCTCGGCACGTTTCACGATAGCCACCTGACGAGCCTGTTCTTCGATAGGCATGTTCTTGTGGATAACGCCGATACCTCCTTCGCGTGCGATGGCAATCGCCATTTGCGCCTCGGTCACGGTATCCATCGCCGCCGTTACGAACGGGATTTTCAATTCAATGTTGCGTGAGAACTTAGTCGAGAGCTCGACTGTCTTGGGTAATACTTCTGAATAAGCCGGAATCAACAACACATCATCGTATGTCAATCCGTCCATTACTACTTTATCTGCAATAAATGACATAGGGTAAAAACACTTTAGATTTTATTGCGTGCAAATGTACGAATTTTATTTGAATCAAGAAAGAAGCGAAGCATTTTTTTAATGAAGAATGAAGAATTAAGAATGAAGAATAAAAGACGCCACCCATTCTTCATTCTTAATTCTTCATTCTTCATTCTAATAAGCCAGCACATTCCACAAATCCCGGATGCGCTTCTCCGGGTCCCATTTGCCTCCGAATGTCCACTTTGCCGTAATACCATAAAAGGCGGGAGCGCCTTCTGCCTTGTCCAGGTTATCATCCAGCCAGCCGGAATGTCCGCCCTCGCGCGTACAATTACTATAATAGGTGCGTTGCCCCCACGGGCAAGGGTCGAGCACTTTGTCCGAATAAGCATAGCCGATGTTCTCGTTCAGCACATTCTTCGAAAGCGTGCAGTTTATCAGGAAGAATTGCGAATCGTGATGATACCTCCCCAAAGCGGTAGGGCTCTTGGCATCAAAAGACGAGTTCGTGATGACCAGCTTCTTGCTCTTGTCTCCCCTGCCGTCATGCCAAATCATCGCACGGCTGTCTCCATAGAACCGGCACCTCGTAGCATAGCACCACCCGCGCGGGCAAAGGAAGTCTACACCCGGACAACGCAGGTAAAGGTCGGCATGATAATACATGCCTCCACTCTCGGGCGCCCAAAGGGAAAGCGCATCGTTTCCGTCCGCCCATACATTACAATTGATAACAATCGTCCGCGTGCCCCGTCCGTAAATCGCCATCTGATGGGTCGTGGTCTTCTCGAGGGTCGTACCATAATTATTATACACCGTCATACCACTTATCACACAATCGTCCGCCCCTTCCTGCAAGACGATGACCCCGTTCCCCACGGGCTTGCCGTGATACTCGGTTATCTTCCGGGTCTTGGCGGTCTCCGCCAGCACCAGCACGGTGCTGTCCCGGTTCTCGCCCACCAGCACGATGTTCGGACGGTCTATAATCACCTTCTGGTTATACGTGCCGTTCAGCACCAATATCTTAAAAGGAGTCTCCGGCTTTTCAGGCGCCTTTTCTATTGCCAGCTGGATGCTGTCGCCCGGCTTTACGATGACATCGAAAGCCGAACGGTCCACTTCCGGACGGCGGAACATATCTATCGTCCCGTTCTCGTTGGCACCTTTCGTTTTCAGACTAACCTGCACCTTATGCTCCTTGTCATACCGGTCTGCCCACTTATCGTAAAGTTCGAAAAGTTCTGCCGGACGGCTATTGTACCAGCTATATCCGTTCCGGCGTTCCGGACCGAGGTATTCCAGGTGCCGGCGGGGTATCCCGTCCCGGTCGCACACATAAGGCTCGCAATACTTCAGGTCGTAAAAACGTGCCCATATCGGACCGGCAAGGCTGTCTTTCACCAAGCGTGTATCCAAGACACGGCGTCCTTCCCGGATGCGTTCCACACGGTATCCCGTCAGTTTATACGTATCAAACCATTTCATCGCGTGATGCACCGCCTGCTTCACCCGCTTATCGGGATGGGGAAGGCTCATCAACAAGCGAACGATGGCAGCACTTTCTTGCGAGCAATACGAAGGCAATTCGTATGCCCGTGCCGAAGCAGGCTCCAGCGTATGCTCATCGTGTTGCTGGCACCATACGGTCAGCTCCCCGTCCGTCTTTATCTGGCAATCCAGAATACACCCGATGCCTTTCTCGAAAGAATCGTGCAACTTGCCTTGATACTCCTTATTTAATAAGTCCCCGCCGTAAGGAGCTTCCCCCGCCATCAGCTTCTGCCAGAGTTCCAACAAATTTACGATGGCATCATCGTTAAAGGTAATATGGGGCTGATAATCTCGCATCACGGGCCAGAACTGAGGCCAGCCCCCGTTCTCATATTGTCCCAAAAGCAGATAGTCCACTCCCGCACGGAACGCATCACGGTATCTCACATCGCCCGTAGCCTGATACAAGCGTGCCAGAAAGTCCATCTGCATCGTGGTGGCATGATTGTCGATGGTCGAGTCGTCACGCCTTTCCTTATCCTTCAGCACCTGTTCCCTTTCGGCATCCGTCATCCGGCGTGCCATGTCGATATTCTTGGGCCAGCCCCGGTACACCGCTGGTAAATCAATACTTGCTCTCCGATGCGCCGGGCATCCTCGGTACAGAAGAAAGCCTCATCGGTTTCCCGAAGCAAATCCTTTTTTCTTGTCCCTTGCCCGAAAGCCGGCAGGCTCAAGGCGAGGCATCCTATCACCGCCCCCGCCATCAGCATCATTCGCATTCCTAAAGTCTGTGTTTTCATCATTTCATTTCTTTTCTGCGAAGATACACATTTCCTGCTTATCCGAGGTGGATTATTTGTCCAAAACCCACGACTTTTTATGCATAGGCGGAGGCATACGGTAACCGTGTTCCATATTATTCGTACTTTTGATTAATTCACCTTCATAATCGCGCTATTGATGTTCCGGTCCACATCGTTCTTATCCCGTGAGGTCTTACGGCCGAAGTCGAAAGTATAAGCCACTTTCACGTATCCCGTTTGCTGATTGATGCGGCTGGTCTGCACTTGATGATATTTGCAAACGCCGTAATCGGCATGTTCCTTGTAGCGGGCATGTTTTGTAAACGGGTTTTCCGTTCCGGCTTCCAAGTAGCAGCCTTTGTGGCTCCAGCTTACGGATACGCCGTAAGAAGCCGGCTTCTCAACCGTTACCAATGAATACATATCCAATCGCTTAGAAGCAGTACGCCCATAAAGATTAAATGCGAAATCCTTTAAGAAATAGTTTACATCTAAGACCTCAAGAAAACCGTTCTGGTTCATGGAAGGTTCCGTTACATGAACATTTAAATATTGCCCTGTAAATTTAGCACGCAGATGATCCGAAAACTTGTAGGAAAGTGCAAGCCTGCCTCCTAAATTATAAGCGTTCGAATTGGAAAGAAAGCTGGAAACAAGCTTATCCCCTTCTATATAATAATGTGTATGGATATTATTATCCGCATAATTACAAGCTACCATTGCTTGTGCATTAAAACGATTTATTTGCAAATTATAGATAATCCCAATATCGTAATATTTAGTATTATCCAAATATGGATTGCCTCTTTTTACTTGAATAAAATCTACTGCCTGATCCACATTATTTATATAACTAATATCTGCTTGTTCATTTGATAAGTTTACTCCTAAAGATAATTGCTGTTGCTTGCTTATATGATATACAAACTGGGAACGCAAGCGCATGGACCAATGTCGTTGCGCATCCGTTCCGTGCAATTTATAATTGACCATAGAGACCCCCGGACGGAAATTCAGACTAAACTTCTCACCCAAACGTTGGTTATAACTTACGTGCAACATGGTCTCACTCATCCATAAATGTTGCCAAGAATCATAATCCCCTTTATAATCCGAAGAGGTAATGTCATGGATATGCCGGAAATCAACGCCGAAAGAATTGTTGTGGCGGAGCGGGAGGTTGTATTTCCCGAAGAAATTAAAGGAATATAAATCTTCGTTTACATCACTCAATGATGTTTCGTCCGCTTCTTGATAGGTACGGGTATAAGCATTCCGTCCATACGAACCTTTGAGTGTAAATTCCAAGTTTTGTCCTTTAGGCAACTCAAAGTTTCCATAAAGCCGTAAAGAAGGCTTTAAGTTGTTCTCGTCTTTAGTATCAGCAGAAGAAACCTGACGGTTATAATATCCCGAATAAGCCAACAAGGCTTCGCTCCCGTTTTCAGGAGTATCATCACGCACAAAGGCCACTTGTGCCGAAAGGTTATGCTTCTTCGTTACATTACTTACTTTAAATTGCGCATACTGTTGGTTATTCTTATAGCGTGAGGCGGAGGTTGTATGTTCCCTGTCTATTTCATAATCGGGAAAGAAAATGCTTTCATGTTTTTCGGTACGGTCATCCTCGTATTTCTTCATCGCATATCCGCCCCATAACGTATAGCTGGTATTTCCGTGCGATACTTTGGCACTCACATTGTAATCCCCGTTCAAATAGCCGACGGTCTGTTGTCCGTCCAATGATACGTATCCGCCCGAACGGTATTGCTTCGTAATGTAATTGATAGCGGCAACATCACCCGAATAACGTCCGGTAGGCACATCGAAATATTCCACCTTTTCTATATCGCGCGGACGGAGGCTTTGCACGTCCCGATAATTAGCTTCTTCCCCATTGATATACAAAGTCACCGTTCCCAAAGCATTCGATACTTCTCCATTCTTTCGGTTTACCTCAATATCAGGAATCATCAGGTTGTAAAGCAGGTCATAACCGGTATTCGCATGCTTGACTTGTTGCTTATCAGGAATAATCAAAACCCTGTCTTTCTGACGAATGAACGAGCTGCCTTTAACTACAATCTCTCCCAACATTACATTATCACTTTCCAACGTAACCATAGGAACCGTCACATCTGCGTTTCTTACGGTTATAGGAATAATTTGCGGTTTATAGCCGATGGTGCTGAAAGCGAGCAGGTAATCATTAGAAGATACTTGATTAAGGTGATAACACCCTAAGCTGTCGGTTACAGTACCCGATACAAACGTGGAATCAGTTCGCAACAAACGCACACTGGCGTATGGCAAAGCCTTCTGCTCGATATCATTCACTCTCCCTTCTATCCGGTGCTGGGAGTAAGCCCCTACAGGAAGCATTGCCAACCCTAAAAGCATCCCTCCCCATTTCTTCAAGTCCTTACTTATTCTCATAATCGTTACATCGTTTTAGATTTCTATCCAAACACAAGCAAATACCGTGCCAAAAAGCCAAACCGTTCGTTTATAACAAGTTACCTATTTTAACATTTCAAGAAGTGTCAAAAAATTAGACAGTAGGTGTCAAAAAATTAGACACTTCGCGATGATCCGGCACGAGTCCAAAGCTCCGGCACGTAAAGGGAAGCCCCGCGCAAAGAGAAAGCAGGCGGCAAGATAAAAATTAATTCCGAAAACTTGCATAAGCCGGAAAGAACGCCTACCTTTATGCCTGACTAACCGAAAAATACACGAATGATTAACGAATTGGATTATAACAGCGTCCCGAAAAACTTCGGGCTGTGCCTCAACGCCCAATGTAAAAGGGCGGACAAATGCCTGCGCTATCAGGCTTCAAAGTTCATTCCGGAAGACACGCTTTACGTGCGCGTGCTCAATCCGAACCGGAAACTGACCGGAAAGAAATGCACCGAGTTTATAGACGATACGCCCGTGAAATACGCGTATGGCTGGAGCAAGATGTTCGACAAGCTGGTTCATGAAGATGCCGTCGCTATCAAAAACGACTTGCTCTACAGCTTCGGAAAGAACATGTTCTACCGCCTGAAGCGGCACGAACGGTCTTTCACGCCCCAAGCACAAGACTTCGTGCGCAAGGTATTCAAGCGTCACGGGGTAACAAACGAGCCGGAATACGACCTATATAAGCATGAATATAACTGGAAGAAAGACTGAATGAGGGAAGACGACAAGTTTCATGCCAGTTTAGATATACTGAAACTTTAGTTTCAGTGCATTTAAACAAAAGTTTCAGCAGGATAAAACTAAAGTTTCAGTATATCTAAACTGGCATGAAACCTGATATTGCCCAGCCGCAAAGCTAAATGTTCCGAGGATTATCTTGGAAATAAGTATGCCAACAAGCGTTGGAACACAGATTTTGCATCATTTTCGTGCAGTTTTCGGGGAATTCTGCATTTCTTCCATGCAAAATCCGTATTTATAGTCAATCAGAAATGAATTGCGAAAAATCATTTGTCATGCTGAGTGCCTATTTCCTGCGGAAAATCCATTCGATTATGACGGGGATTTTTCAAAGCTATTGTCATCCTGAACGAACGTGAAGGATCTCGTAAACATCCACGTGGATGTGAGATTCTTCCTCCCTACGGTCGTCAGAATGACAAGAGGGTTAAGGATAATCCGTCATTGGTAACGAAGTGAAGCATCTCGGATGCGCCCACGTGGATGTCTACGAGATCCTTCACGTTCGTTCCCTTAGATGACAATACATCAAGATTTTTTCGCAAACTAATTTTGTTTTACTATAAGCTTATTCGCGGTTCATCCCCTTCACTCGTCTATCACCTCCACATCCGTTATCCCCGCCTCTTTCTTTTGCCGGTAGCGGATGATGCGGAAGAGGTCGGTCAGGCCATAGACGATGGAAGATACGCCGAGGACAATGAAAGGAACTTTTGCCGCTTCGAAGGGGTTGACCAGAATCAGGATGCCAGCCAACAGGAGCAGAACCGGAAGGACATAGAATATGCCCGGAACCGTACCCGTGAGCTTCCGTATGGAAATAAAATTCATCAACTGGCTGACGCCTCCGAACACCAGCAATGCGCCCAGCACATACATCAGGGTGCCGACAAAGAAATCGGGCATGACAATGAGCCATAACCCCAACAGGGCACTGCCCAACGCTACAACGGGAAAAGCCCTTCCGCCTTCTGCCTGACGGCGCGAAGCCAAATAGGCGAATATGCCATACAAGCCCGGCAAAAGGAACAGCACCCCTACCGTTATTACCAGATAAATCACTGCGGCCTCGGGCCACATTACCAGCAAAACGCCCATTACCAATGCGCACAGGCTGCTCACGACTGAATAACCGAATAGTTTCATAATTTTCTCCTTATTATATATGTACTACGAAGATAGTTGTTTTTTCTTGTTTATACAAATAAACTTCTATGGATATAGAACAAAAAAAATTCCATTTTGTTTGCATTTTCAAAAATTTTCGCTATATTTGCTCCCGAATTAAACAGAAACATAACAAAAAACTCATGAACTCAGTAATGACAAATACATATCGTTGGTGGCGTTACTTACTACTCCCAAAGTCGTAAGCTAACCCAGTCCGTGTGTATCTGTCTGTTCTCATAACCAACAATCATTTATCAAGGCATACAAAAAAGGCTGTCGTTCTTACGACAGCCTTTTTTGTTTTTATCCCCATTGGCAATAACTTAAACAATCAAAATATGAATCGGAAAAAGTATCAAGTAGACTCAAACGGGTATTATGGAAATTTCGGCGGAGCATACATCCCCGAAATTCTTCACCGGTGCGTGACCGAACTGAAAGACGCATACCTACGGGTATTGGATAGCGATGATTTCAAGCAAGAGTTCGCCCAATTGTTGCGCGACTACGTGGGACGTCCCTCTCCCCTGTATCTTGCCAACCGGCTTTCGGAGAAATACGGATGCAAGATTTACCTGAAGCGGGAGGACCTGAACCATACAGGCGCACACAAGATAAACAACGCCATCGGGCAAGTGCTGCTGGCACGGCGAATGGGAAAGAAACGCATCATCGCCGAAACCGGAGCCGGACAGCACGGAGTAGCGACCGCTACGGTCTGCGCACTGATGAACATGGAATGCGTGGTGTATATGGGCGAAACCGACGTGGCACGCCAGCACATCAACGTGGAAAAAATGAAGATGCTGGGAGCCGAAGTGCGCCCGGTCACCTCGGGAAACAAAACCCTGAAGGATGCCACCAATGAAGCCATACGCGACTGGTGCTGCCACCCCGAAGACACATACTACGTGATAGGTTCTACCGTAGGGCCTCATCCTTACCCCGACATGGTGGCACGCCTGCAATCGGTCATCAGCGAAGAAATCAAAAAACAACTGATGGAGCACGAGGGACGCGATTATCCCGACTATCTGATAGCGTGCGTAGGCGGAGGAAGCAATGCCGCCGGTACCGTCTATCATTACCTGGACAATGACAAGGTGAAAATCGTACTCGCCGAAGCGGGAGGAAAAGGCATCCATTCGGGATACTCTGCCGCCACCATCCAACTGGGACGGCTGGGCATCATACACGGAGCGAAAACCCTCGTGATGCAAGACGAAGACGGACAAATCCTGGAACCCTACTCGGTATCGGCAGGGCTGGACTATCCGGGTATCGGTCCCCTGCACGCCAACCTTGCCACACAACACCGTGCCACGGTGCTCGCCATCAACGATGACGAAGCCATCCGTGCCGCCTACGAACTGACCCGTCTGGAAGGCATCATCCCCGCACTGGAATCGGCACACGCATTGGGCGCACTGGAGAAGGTCAGTTTCCGCCCCGAAGACATCGTGGTGCTCACCGTATCGGGACGAGGGGACAAGGACATGGAAACGTATTTGAATAATGTGCAAATGTGAGAATGTGCAAATGTGAGAATGTGCTAATGTGAGAATGTGCATTGTTTATTAGCACATTGCCACATTGTTTATTAGCACATTAAACTATTAACTATTAATTATTAACTAAAAAATGACCTACCATTACCATACCAATCATAAAGTGCTGCTGGGCGACCTGCATACACCGGTCAGCACCTACCTGAAGGTGCGCGACCTCTTTCCGCAAAGCGCCTTGATGGAAAGCTCCGACTATCACGGGAGCGAAAACAACCGTTCGTTCATCGGGCTGAACCCGATAGCCAGTATCAGCGTAAGCCACGATGTAGCTACCGCTATCTATCCCGACCACTCGCGCGAAGAAACTCCTATCAGCGAAGCATGTACGGTGGAGGATGTGATGAACCGCTTCCTTGCCCGCTTCCGGGTAGAAGGAGAATATGCCGACTATTGCGGCGTGTATGGATATACCTCGTTCAACGCCGTGCGCTATTTCGAACCAGTGGAGGTGAAAGACAGCACCGAAGCCAAGAACGATGCACCCGATATCCTCTACATCCTGTATAAGTACATCATCGTATTCAACGATTTCAAGAGCGAAATGGTACTCATCGAGATGAACGACGGAAGCGAGCCGAGCCATATTGGCGAGATAGAACGTGCCATCCACGACCGTAATTATACCACCTACGGTTTCCACCCCATAGGGGAAACCACCAGTACCCTGACCGATGAAGCGCACAAGGCAAACATCCGCAAGGGAATCGCCCATTGCCTGCGGGGCGATGTGTTCCAAATCGTACTCTCACGCCGTTTCATCCAGCATTTCCAGGGAGACGATTTCAAGCTCTACCGCGCCCTGCGCAGCATCAATCCCTCGCCATACCTGTTCTACTTCGACTTCGGCGGCTTCCGCATCTTCGGTTCCTCGCCCGAGACCCATTGCAGAATAGAAGACGGGCAAGCCACCATCGACCCCATTGCCGGCACCACCCGAAGGAGCGGAAACAAGGAAACCGACCGAAAGCTGACCGAAGCCCTGCTTGCCGACCCGAAAGAGAACGCCGAACACGTGATGCTGGTAGACCTGGCACGCAACGACCTAAGCCGGAATTGCACGGGCACGCACGTAGCTTTCTACAAAGAACCGCAATATTATAGCCACGTTATCCACCTCGTGAGCCGGGTAAGCGGCACGCTGAACGCCGACGCCAATCCCATCCGCACGTTCTTCGACACCTTTCCGGCAGGTACATTGAGCGGTGCTCCCAAAGTACGTGCCATGCAACTCATCAGCGAGATAGAGCCACACAACCGCGGCGCCTACGGCGGCTGCATCGGCTTCATCGGCCTGGACGGCTCGCTCAACCAAGCCATCACCATCCGCACCTTCGTCAGCCGCAACAACGAACTGTGGTTCCAGGCCGGCGGCGGCATCACCGCCCTGAGCAACGAAGAGAACGAACTGCAAGAAGTGAACAACAAACTGGGAGCCTTGAAAAAAGCCATCCTGATAGCTGAAAAACTTTAAGAACTCAAAAAATGAAAACCGTTATTATAGACAACTACGACTCGTTCACCTACAACCTGAGCCAGATACTACAAGAATTGGGAGCCGAAGTGACCGTGCTCCGCAACGACAAATTCCTGTTGGAAGACTTGGAAGCATACGACAAGATAGTCCTCTCGCCCGGACCGGGCATCCCCGAAGAAGCCGGATTATTGCTTGACGTAATCCGTTCCTATGCCGGAAAGAAGCCTATACTGGGCATCTGTCTGGGCGAACAGGCGATCGGCGAAGTGTTCGGCGGAAAACTGGTAAACCTTTCCAGCGTATTCCATGGCATACAAAGCCCGGTAGACCTCATCGCTGACGATTACCTCTTTCAAGGATTGCCCCGTGAGATTCCCGTAGGGCGTTATCACTCGTGGGTAGTCGACAAGGACACCTTGCCTTCCTGCCTCGAAACACTCGCCCTAAGCAAAGAGGGATACATCATGGCATTGCGCCACCGCGAATATGACATCCGAGGCATCCAGTTCCATCCCGAATCGGTGCTGACCCCCGACGGGAAACGCATCATGCAAAACTGGCTGGAGCATTCACCACAGATTACACAGATTAAAATAAAATAATTGATTATCGATCATTCACCGCAAACAGACACAGCCCATTAAATTTAATTTATAAATCTGTGTAATCTGTGGTGAAAAAACAATCCACTCAATATGAAAGCAATACTTACAAGACTATTTGCCCACGAAGAGCTTTCGCACGACGAAGCATACGGACTGATGAAAGGCATCACACAAGGCAAATACAACGATACACAGATAGCCGCCCTGCTCACCGTATTCCAGATGAGGGGCATCAAAGTAGACGAACTTGCCGGCTTCCGCCAGGCATTGCTTGAAACACGCATCCCCGTCGATTTCTCCGACTACAGCCCCATCGACATCGTGGGGACAGGAGGAGACGGCAAGAACACCTTCAATATCTCCACTTGCGCCTGCTTCGTGGTGGCAGGAGCAGGCTACGCCGTAGCCAAGCACGGCAATTATGGCGCCACTTCGGTGAGCGGAGCCAGCAACGTAATGGAACAACACGGCGTGCGGTTCACTACCGACCCCGACCGGTTGCACCGCTCCATTGAAACCTGCCACATGGCATACCTCCATGCTCCCCTCTTCAATCCGGCAATGAAACACGTGGCAGGCGTGCGCAAGGCGTTGCAGGTGCGCACCCTGTTCAACTTGTTGGGACCGCTCATCAATCCCTGCCAGCCGGCATACCAACTATTGGGAGTGGCAGACCTCGCCCAGATGCGTCTCTACACCAACACGCTCCAGCAGCTGGGTATCGGTTTCGCCGTAGTGAACAACCTCGACGGATACGATGAAATCTCGCTCACCGACGAGTTCAAGGTGATGACCAACCGCTACGAGACCATTTACCGCCCGGCAGACTTAGGCTTCTCACTTGCCCGCCAGGAAGAACTTTCGGGAGGGAAAAGCCCGCAGGAAGCCGCCCGAATATTCGACGACGTGCTCTGCAACCGTGCCACGAAAGCGCAGACCGAATGTGTGCTCATCAACGCTTCGTTCGCCATTCAGGCACGCGAACCCGGCAAGCCGATAGAAGAATGTGTGGCACTGGCATGCCAGTCGTTGGAAAGCGGAAAGGCATGGAGCACCTTCTGCAAGTTCGTAGAGATAAACAAGTAATATATGGATTTTTCACTACAGGGAACACAGAACCTTTTAATTTTTTCCTCTGTGATACTCTGTGTCCGCTGTGGTGAATCAAACACAAACGCAACCACTTATGAGCAAAGACATTTTAGAAGAAATCATCGCGCACAAGCGCATCGAGATAGCCGGACAAGAGAAAGTGGTATCTGCCGCCTTCCTTGAAAAACAACTGGGCGAACCTGTTCCGGCACGCAGCCTTAAACAGGCACTTATGGCATCGCCTACCGGCATTATCGCCGAGTTCAAACGCCGTTCGCCTTCGAAGGGCTGGATTCATCAGGACGCCGATGCCGGCAAAATACCTGCCGCATACCAGCAGGCAGGAGCCGCCGCACTCTCCATCCTGACCGATGAGGCATACTTCGGCGGAACCTTGAAAGACATCCGCACGGCACGCTCTACGGTCAGCCTGCCCATCTTGCGCAAGGACTTCATCATCAGCCGCTATCAGCTGCTTCAGGCAAAACTGGCAGAAGCCGATGCCGTGTTGCTCATCGCCTCTGCCCTCACACCTCAAGCGTGCCGGACTCTTACTTGTCAGGCACACGAGCTGAACCTTGAAGTCTTGCTGGAGCTGCACGGCGAGCACGAACTGGAGTATCTGACAACCGGACCGGACGTAGTTGGTATCAACAACCGCAACCTGGGCACATTTCATACGGATGTAACCCATTCCCTGAAGCTTGCCGAACATTTGCCCAAGCATCTGCCACGCATATCTGAAAGCGGCATAGCGCATCCGGAAACCCTGAAACAATTGCGTCAGGCAGAATTCAACGGATTCCTCATCGGAGAAACATTTATGAAAACCGAAGCTCCCGGCGAAACCCTGCGGAACTTCATTCAAACCCTCGGACTATGATAGTAAAAGTATGTGGCATGCGTGAGCCCGAAAACATACGGGAAGTGGAAAACGCCGGAGCCGACTGGATAGGATTCATCTGCTATCAGCATTCTCTCCGTTTCGTTCCGGACATTCCGGCATATCTTCCCCACCGGTGCAAACGTATCGGCGTATTTGTCAACGAAGATACAGAACGGATAATTGCCCGTGCCCAAGAACTGCAATTGGATTACCTCCAGCTACACGGAAACGAAAGCCCTGACACATGCCGCACATTACACCGGCAAGGGTTCCGCATCATCAAGGCATTGGCTCCTAAAGCCGTTTCCGATTTCAGCCTCACAACAGCCTATGCTCCTTATTGCGACTATCTGTTGTTCGATACGCCCTGCACAGGCTTCGGAGGCTCAGGAGAAAAATTCGACTGGACCTTGCTGAAGCATTATAAAGGCGAAACACCTTTCCTATTGAGCGGAGGCATCCGTCCCGAAAGCCTGAACGACTTGCTTGCCTTCCGTCATCCGCGCTGGGCAGGCATTGACCTGAACAGCGGCTTCGAGACTGCTCCCGGCATCAAAGATGCAGAAAAGCTGAAGACATTTATAGAGAGAATAAACAATGTATCAATGAACAATGTGCTAATGAAAGAATAAACAATGTGACAATGCCTTGTCACGCCGGATTTGCAATCCGGCGTAATGAAAGAATCGGATTTGTAATCCGAAACCATTTACTGATGATGCGGATTACAAATCCGCAAGTACGATTACGCTGGATTACAAATCCAGCGTGACTGGAAGCCCCCACCCATTATTAACTATTAACTATTAATTATTAATTACCACCATGAACCGTATCAACCAACTATTCGAACAAAAGAAACACGACATCCTCTCCATCTATTTCTGTGCAGGATGTCCCACACCCGACAACACCGCCGATGTCATCCGCACCCTCGAAATACAAGGTGTGGATATGATAGAAATCGGCATCCCTTTCAGCGACCCGATGGCAGACGGCCCCGTCATCCAAGACGCCGCCACCCGTGCCCTGCGTGGCGGAATGACCCTACGCCGCCTTTTCGCCCAATTGGAAGGCATCCGCCGCAACGTACGCATCCCCCTCATCCTGATGGGCTACCTCAACCCCATCATGCAATACGGATTCGAGAACTTTTGCCAAAGCTGCCAGGCATGCGGCATAGACGGAATGATTATCCCCGACCTTCCCTTCAAAGACTACATGGAAGAATACCGTCCCATAGCCGAACGCTATGACCTGCGCATCATTATGCTGATTACCCCCGAAACCAGCGAAGAACGCATCCGCGAAATCGACCGCCATACCGAAGGGTTTATCTATATGGTATCTTCTGCCGCCATCACCGGCGCGCAACGCGACTTCAACGAGCAGAAGCAGGCATACTTCCGCCGCATCGAAGCGATGAACCTGCGCAACCCGCGGATGATAGGCTTCGGCATCTCAAACCGCCAGACCTACGAAGCCGCCTCTGCCCACGCCGCCGGATGCATCATCGGAAGCAAGTTCGTCACCCTGCTCAATGAAGCGCAAGGTGATGCCCAAAAAGCTATTACAAAGCTCAAAGAGGCGATTTTCAATTGACAATGAACAATTGCGGTGCCGGTTCATCCCCGTACCGTTTCCGTAGAGACGATGCGCACATCGTCTGTGCACATCGTCTCTACTATGATAATGCAAGAAGACAACGTGGTTGGAAACGACCCCGGCAGGGGCAAAAACGCGAAAAATCCAGCCACAAGCTATCAATTAGCAACAACAGCACCCGCTTAAGCTTTCAGTTCCTCACCCCTAAGCAAACATTTTGTCATTTATCATAGAAAACATTTCGGATTTCGCACGCTATTTCGTACCTTTGCATGCACAAAACAGACACGAATTATGATTAAGCCCGACTATCCATCCGTACTCCTTATATATACCGGCGGAACCATCGGTATGATAGAAAACCCCGAAACAGGGGCTTTGGAAGCCTTTAACTTCGACCAGCTTCAGGAAAACGTGCCCGAACTGCGGCGGTTCAACTACCGGATATCTTCGTACCAGTTCACCCCGCCCATCGACTCATCGGACATGGAACCGGCACTGTGGGCAAAACTGGTCAAGATTATCCAATACAATTACGATAACTTCGACGGATTCGTCATCCTGCACGGCACGGACACCATGGCATATACGGCATCGGCACTGAGCTTCATGCTGGAAAACCTGAGCAAACCGGTCATCCTGACAGGAAGCCAGCTGCCCATCGGCGTGCTGCGCACCGACGGAAAAGAAAACCTGATAACCTCTATCGAGATTGCCGCGGCAAAGCATCCCGACGGTACGGCAGTGGTGCCCGAAGTGTGCATCTTCTTCGAAAACCTGCTGCTGCGCGGAAACCGCACGACGAAAATCAACGCCGAGAACTTCAACGCTTTCCGCTCGTACAACTATCCCCCGCTCGCTACGGCAGGCATCCACATCAAGTATGAGTACGACCGCATCCGCAAAGCGCATCCCGATGTGCCGATGCACCCCCACTTCGTGTTCGACACCAATGTCATCATCCTTACCATCTTCCCCGGCATACAGGAAAACATCGTACAAGGTGTCTTACGCACCCCGGGACTGAAGGCTGTGGTGCTGAAGACCTACGGCTCGGGCAATGCCCCGCAAAAGCCCTGGTTCATCCGCCTGCTGAAAGAAGCTACGGAGCGCGGCATCATTATCGTCAACATCTCGCAATGCCCTACAGGCATGGTGGAAATGGCACGCTACGAAACCGGCCTGCACCTGCTGGACGCGGGCGTCATCAGCGGATACGACTCGACTGTAGAAAGCGTGCTCACCAAACTGATGTTCCTGTTAGGGCACGGGCTTACCCCGAAACAGGTGCGCAACGAGCTGAGCCGTCCCATCGCCGGAGAGTTTACCCGCCCTACTTTGTAACCGGATTGTAATACCTATTTCACAATACCGAAACAAGAAAGCCTCATCTTTGCGTCCGGATATATTTTTTGAAACGCAGATTAGCGCAGATTGGCGCAGAGACACCACATAAAAGAGTATCTATTGCCTATTAAAAAACAAGCCGCGTGAATCTGCGCTAATCCGCATTTCAAACATACATAACATAAAACAGAATGAAACCATGAACGAATACCGAATCCTTGTAGTAGACGATGAAGACGATTTGTGCGAAATCCTGAAGTTCAACCTCGAAATGGAAGGTTACAAAGTCGATACTGCCAACTCGGCAGAAGAGGCCCTGAAACTGGACCTTACGCAATACAACCTGCTGCTGCTGGACGTGATGATGGGCGAAATTTCCGGATTCAAGATGGCGCGCATGCTGAAAGCCAACAAAGACACTGTAAACATCCCCATCATCTTCATCACCGCCAAAGACACGGAAAACGATACCATCACGGGCTTCAACTTAGGAGCCGACGACTATATCTCGAAGCCGTTCTCGCTGCGCGAGGTCATCATGCGCGTAAAAGCCGTATTGCGTCGCACCGCCAACCTGCAACGGAAGGAAAGTGAAGAGCTGCAATACAAGGGACTGGTCATCAACGTGCCGCAGAAGAAGGTGACCATCGAGGGAGAAGAAATCTCGCTGACCAAGAAAGAGTTTGAAATCCTGTCGCTATTGCTTCAGAATGCGGGACGGGTATTCTCGCGCGAGGACATTCTCTCGAAGGTGTGGAACGACGAGGTATATGTGCTCGACCGCACGATAGACGTCAACATCACCCGCCTGCGCAAGAAAATCGGCGAATACGGGAAAAACATCGTCACCCGCCTGGGATACGGGTATTGTTTCGAATGTGAATAGAAACCCACTCAACTTCCCCGAAGGGGGAGCTTAAAAAATATTTGTCAGAATCGGATTTGCAATCCGAAACCGTTTTGCTGAGGATGCGGATTGCAAATCCGCAAGGCTGATTACGCCGGATTACAAATCCGGTGTGACAAAACTCAAGAACTCAAGAACTTAAAAACTCAAAAAACCATTATGACCAAGCTGATATACCGCCTGCTTCCGTTCAGCAAGCGCTTGTTTTTGTCTGTTGTCCTGTTGTTCATCTCCTTTGCGGTATGCTTCCTGATATTCCAGTATAACAGGGAAAAGGAGTACAAGAGCGACTTGCTGAACATGCAACTGCAGAATTACAACAACCGGATGTACGACTTTATCGCAAGTAAAGGCGGCCTCAATACCGACTCTTTACACAACTACGTGTCTACACACATGATTCCCGACTTGCGCATAACCCTGATTACCCCGCAGGGAAAAGTGGTGTACGACAACATACAGCCCGATGTAAGCAGTTTCGAAAACCACCGGATGCGGAAAGAGGTGCAAGACGCGCTGATGTATGGAAGCGGATACGACATCAGCCGCCATTCGGCAAGCATCAAAGGAGGAGAATACTTCTATTCCGCCCGCTATTACCCCTCGCAACGGCTCATCATCCGCTCGGCGCTCCCCTATAACGTAAGCCTGAGCAAGCACCTGAAAGCCGACTCGAAATTCGTATGGTTCACATTGGCTATCAGCATGCTGCTGATTATCCTGTTTTACCGCTATACGCAAAAGCTTGGCACATCCATCGCCAAGCTGCAACAATTCGCGTTGCGTGCCGACCGGAACGAACGGATAGACACCTCGGAGACATTCCCTAAAAACGAGCTGGGAGAAATCTCCGAACACATCATCAAGATATACCAGCGCCTGCACCGCACGAAGGAAGCACTGTACATTGAGCGTGAGAAACTGATATCACACCTGCAAACCTCGCACGAAGGGCTGGGCGTATTCACACGCGAGCGGAAAGAAATACTGGTGAACAACCTGTTCACGCAATACGCCAACACCATCTCCGACCACAACCTGGCTTCGACCGAAGAGGTGTTCAACATCGCCGAGCTACAGCCCATTACGGAATTCCTGAAGCGCAACGAAGGGAATTTCAGCAAGGAAGAAAAAAGGCTCGCCTTGCACGTAGACAAAAACGGGCGCTCGTTCTCGGTGGAATGCATCATCTTCCAGGACCTGTCGTTCGAAATATCCATCATCGACATTACCCAAGAGGAACAACAGGCGCGCCTGAAACGCCAGCTCACGCAAAACATCGCGCATGAACTGAAAACGCCGGTAAGCAGCATCCAAGGGTATCTGGAAACCATCCTCAATACGCCCAACCTTCCGGAAGAAACCATGCATACCTTCCTGGAGAGGAGCTATGCGCAAAGCAACCGCCTGACCGTCCTCTTGCGCGACATCTCGGTGCTGACCCGGATGGACGAGGCGCCCAACCTGGTAGAAAGGGAGCACATCAACCTGAGCCTGATGATAAAGAACATGTTGAACGAAGTGGCGTTGGCGCTGGAAGAGAAACACATCACGGTCATCAACCGCCTGCCCGACGAACTGAGCATCAACGGAAACAGCTCGCTGCTCTACTCCATCTTCCGCAACCTGATGGACAATGCCATCGCATACGCAGGCACAGGAGTAACCGTAAAAATAAACTGCTTCCGCGAAGACGAGAAGTTCTATTACTTCAGCTTCTCGGATACCGGAACGGGCGTGCCCGAAGAACACCTGAACCGCATCTTCGAACGTTTCTACCGGGTAGACAAGGGGCGCTCGCGCAAACTGGGAGGCACCGGACTGGGGCTTGCCATCGTAAAGAACGCCGTGCTTTTCCACGGAGGAACCATCTTCGCCAAAAACAACCCGAGCGGAGGGTTGGAATTTGTCTTCACCCTGCAAAAACAGAACAATTGACAATGGACAATTGACAATTAATTATTAATGCGAATCAGGAGTTAAACGTAGTTAAGTTTCACAGGAGTTATCACTTCGTTCAGAAGTTATACTTCACGCGGTATTTATTTGTGCATTTTGTATATGCCACGTAGTAAAGACGATGTACACATCGTCTCTACAGAAGCGGTGCAAAAGGTATTGGCATCTAACTCCCAGCCACCTTCGTTGCTGAAATGGTAAATGCCGCGTTTGGAATACCCGTTTTCCGGATTCTCGCCTGCGTAATCAGCCAGCACCGTTTGGATTACCCGGGCAAGATCGTAGGCATAAGTAGGTGTCCCTGCCTGGTCGAACACCACGTTCAGTTGCGGCTTCGAAGCCGTCAGCCCCAGCATGGTCTTCACAAAATTCTTTCCGAATTCCGAATAAAGCCATGCGGTACGGATGATGACATAATCGCACCCTGCCTCCTGTACGTTCCGCTCGCCTTCGAGCTTTGTCTTGCCGTACACACCGGTAGGCGTGCCCTTCTGGTCTTCACGGCACGGCGTGTTGTAAGGGTCTCCGCCGAATACATAGTCGGTCGAAATCTGTACAAGCAGCCCGTTTGCCTCTTTCATGGCAAGGGCGAGTATCTTCGGGGCTTCGGCGTTGAGCGTATGGCATAAAGCCTCATCCGTCTCAGCCTTGTCCACATTCGTATAGGCTGCACAATTCACGATGCAGCGTATGCCTTTTTCACGCACGATGCTTCTCACCGCCTCGGCATCGGTAATGTCGAGAAGCACCGTTTCGACGCCTTCCGCCTCCACCACGTCGGTAAACGTATAGGTGTCATCCGTATCTTTGCTGATGATGCGCATCTCGTTGCCAAGCTGGCCGTTTGCGCCTGTTACAAGTATATTCATAAGGTTTTCAATTTAATGTGCGAATGAGTTAATGTGATAATGGGCTAATGAGTTAATGTGCGAATGAGTCAATATGCGAATGTGATAATGGGTTAATGAAGAGGGGTCACGCCGGATTTGCAATCCGGCGTAATAGCCGAATCGGATTTGTAATCCGAAACCATTGCTGATGATGTGGATTGCAAATCCACAAGATGGATTACGCCGGATTGCAAATCCGGCGTGACAAACATTGTCATATTATCACATTCGCACATTAACTCATTATCACATTAGCACATTGTCACATTATTCAAACGGAGTTTCAAAATCTTTCAGCAGGGGATGCGCGGTATCTTTTCCGCTCAATATCGCGCCGTCTGCCGGGATGCGCCAGTCAATGCCCAGCTCCTTGTCGAGGATGCTGATTCCGCCTTCCGCTTCCGGATGATAGAATTCGTCGCATTTATACTGGAATACGGCTGTCTCGCTCAACACCGCAAAGCCATGGGCAAAGCCCTTGGGGATGAAGAATTGCCGGTGATTGTCTTCGGTCAGCTCCACCGCTACGTGCTTCCCGTATGTCGGCGAACCCTTGCGTATGTCTACTGCCACATCGAGCACCGCCCCTTTTACGCACCTCACCAGTTTCGCCTGCGTAAATGGCGGACGCTGGAAATGCAGCCCCCTCATCACACCGTATGAAGACATGCTTTCGTTGTCTTGCACGAATGTCACATGCCCTACCTTCTCGTCAAACTCCCTTTGCGAGAAGCTTTCGAAGAAATATCCGCGTTCGTCCCTGAACAGGCGTGGCTCGATGATAACCACGCCCTCTATTCCTGTTTTTATTACTTCCATTGTCTTTAGTATATTTATAGTCAAGCAAACGTAGAGCCGCAGAAGCGCAAAGTTTATATTTTAGAGAGGAGTGTTATGTCACGCTGGATTTGTAATCCAGCGTGACGGAAAAAATCCGATTTGGCTCCGTGACCTTTGCCTTCTCTAATTTTATTCCTCTGCGCCTTAGCGTCTCTGCGTTCAATTTTTTCGCAAACCAATTCATAAGCCCATGCTCCACGTACAGACGAAATCCGGATGAAGCATGTAGCGTATCTCGTATCGCATCCCCTGTCGGGTGCGGCATTCGCAACCGCTGAAACGCCCCTCCGGACGAAGCCGGAAAGACAAGATGCGGAGATGGCGGCTGAAATCAACCTCTTCCTCTCCCATCAGCTTATACAGCGTCTCTTTTGCCGACCAGTGCAGCAACACGTAATACAAAGCGGCTTGTTCCGACTCTTCCGGACAGCCCTTCAACGCTTCCGCCTGCCCAGCCAGTTCCTCGCCGCACATAAAGCGGTCTGCCACCTTCAATGCCCTTTCCGAAACCTGCTCGATGTCTATGCCCACTTCCCTTTCCGGATGAAGCGCCACCGCCACGTAGCCCCTGGTATGGGAGATGGACAAACAGAAACTTCCATCCGCCAGAAAAGGCTTCCCCGACGGTTCATGGCAAATCTCTTTCTCTTCGCCGCACACTTCGGCAAGCAATACCCTTACCGCCAGGTATTCGCTGCGCCGCGATTCCGCTTTCAGGCGGGAAAGGTCGGCATCGTAAGGGAACGCTCCCTTCAGCGAAGCCCGCAACGCCTCATTGGATTCTTCCGTTTTCCAAATGGCAAACGTGCCCGCTCCGTCCTTCCAACAGCTAAACAGAGGCATTTTTCTTCGTCACTTTTACTTTCACGATGCGGTGCGCGTCCATTTCGAGCGCCTCGAACACAAAATCCTTATAACGGATAATCTCATGCAATGCCGGGAACTCGCCTTTCAGCTCCAGCACAAGCCCCGCCAACGTGTCGGCATCGCCTGCCACGTCTTCGAACTCGTCAGGGTCTACGTTCACAATCTTATAGAAGTCGGCAAGCAATGTCTTTCCTTCGAACTCATACACGTTATCCGAAAGCTTCACATAGTTCCGCTCCTCCTCATCGTATTCGTCGTTGATTTCCCCTACAATCTCCTCGATGATGTCTTCCATCGTAACCAGCCCCGACGTGCCTCCAAATTCATCCACCACAATCGCGATGTGAATCTTATTGGCCTGAAAATCGCGGAGCAGGTCGTCAATCATCTTCGTCTCCGGCACGAAATAAGCCGGACGAATCAGGTTTTGCCACCGGAAGTCTTCCCCCTTGTCGAGGAAAGGCAACAGGTCTTTGATGTAGAGGATGCCTTTGATGCGGTCGCGGGATTCCTCGTAGACGGGGATGCGCGAATACGCATTTTCCACCACACACTGAATCACTTCCGGAAAAGGAGTTCCAATCTCCAAATCCACCATATCCAGACGGGAGGTCATGACTTCCTTCGCCGTTTCTTCGCCGAAGCGGATGATGCCTTTCAGCATGCCGCTTTCTTCCGAAATCTCGTTCTTGTCCGTCAGTTCCAGCGCCTGCGACAGGTCGTCTACCGAAAGGCGGGCGGTCTTGTTGTGCTTCGCCGCCATCCGCGTTACGAAAAAGGCAGAACGCACCAGCACATTGGAAGCAGGTCTGAACAACGAACGCAGGAAACAAAGCAACGCGGCAACCCTCCGGCAAAAGCCCAACGGATGCTGCGCCGAATAAATGCGGGGCATGATTTCGCCGAAAAGCAACAACAGAAAAACCAGAACCGCAACAAGCAACACGAACTCTACGGCATATCCGCCTGCCCAATGGACCACATCGAAAAAGAAACAGGCAAACAAGAGGACGATGGCGACATTCACCACATTGTTGGAAATCAGAATCGTCGCGAGCAAATGTTCGGAATCGTCCAATAAACTCCGAATCCGGCGGTCGGCAACCGACTTCCCTTCGTCTACCTTGTCCAAGTCATCTTCCGCCAATGAAAAGAAAGCAATCTCCGAAGCCGAAACCAGTCCGGACACACACAATAAAACGACAGCCAGAACAACGGCTGTCACCGCCCCCGCCGAAGGAGGCACAATACTTAATCCGTCAAACCAATCTTTAAGAAAAGATAAATACGAGTCAGGGTCCAAAATACTATAATTTAGTTAAACATCAAGTTCATACGCCCAGTCCTTAAAAAGGCAGGTCCTCTGCGGCATCCGCTTGACGGGCAGGCTGTACAGGAGCGGAAGGCTGTGGCTGGGAAGCCGCCTGCTGGGGCTGTCCGCCGGCAACGGGGCGCGGCGTCAGCATTTCCATGTTATCGCCGAAAATCTCCACCACATAGCGTTTGATTCCGTTCTGGTCGTCATACGAACGCGAACGGATTTTCCCTTCTATATACACCTTGTCGCCTTTGTGCACGTATTTCTCTGCCGTTTCAGCCAGTCCGCGCCACAACACGATGTTGTGCCATTCCGTACGTTCGGGCACCTGCGTGCCGTTCGCCAGGGTATATCCTCTTTCCGTAGTGGCAAGCGGGAATGCCGCCACCGCCACTCCATTATCCAGATAGCGCACATCCGGGTCTTTTCCCACATTGCCTATCAACTGAACTTTATTCAATGACATAATCTTTCCCGTTTTAAATATTTGGTTTCAAAAGTAGCGAAAAAAAACGAGATATCAAGCGCGGGACCGCAAATTTGTGCACATCCTCCATCAAAACTTTCTGAAACGCCCCTTGAGGCATCTCTCCCTCGGCCAGGGTGATTTCATAACAGTCGGCGTAAATCACCCGGTGCGACAGGACATGCTTCACCTGCCGGGCTACCGTACGGACGGACTGCACTTCGCATCCTCCGAACAGCCGGACGTATCCGGGAAGCCCGGGCACCTCCTCCTCTGCCACTTCCTTGCCGGCCTCCACCAGCGGGAATTCATACAGGTTGTGCCAAATGTCGCCGGCTCCGCGCTTATGAAGAAAGGTATACGCGCCCGCACGGACATAAAAATAAACGAAATAGCGGTTCGCCACCTTTGCCTTATGCTGCTTGACGGGAAGCGCCGCCACCAGCCCTTTCTGCAAGGCGGCGCAACTGTCCGCCAACGGGCAAAGCAGGCACGAAGGAGAGGAAGGCACACACTGGACCGCACCGAAATCCATAATCGCCTGATTGTACAGAGCCGGCGCAGACCGTTCCAGCAGTTCGTCCGCCAGCGCCGCAAACAGCTTCTTCCCCTTCCCCGTGTCTATCGGCTCTTCTATCCCCAGCCAGCGCGACAAGACCCGGTATACATTCCCGTCCACCACGGCACAAGGCATGCCGTAAGCAAACGAGCAGATAGCGGCGGCAGTATAGTCGCCCACCCCCTTCAGCCCGCGCACCTCCTCATACGTATCGGGGAAAGCCCCCCGCGCGGCTATCGAGCGGGGCCGCCTCATGCAAATTCCGCGCACGGGAATAATAGCCCAGCCCCTGCCAATACTTCATCACCTCGTCCTCGTCCGCCCGCGCCAGGGAAAACACGTCGGGGAAACGCTCGACAAACCGGCAATAATAATCATACCCCTGCGCGACACGGGTCTGCTGCAGAATGATTTCCGATATCCATATCTTATAAGGGTCTTTCGTATCCCGCCAAGGCAAATCCCGCTTGTTTTCCTGATACCAACGTATCAATGTTTCTCCGAACCGACTCATCTTTTTATCCTTTTCAAAATTAAAAACACGTAAAGTCCTGCAAAAATACAGGTTTTGAAAACGCAAAAAAACACTTTTTCAAAAATTTGTTCACAAGAAATTTCGCCATGAGCGAGAAAAGCTATATATTTGCAGTCCAAAAAAATTAAGATAACGTATAACAATAATTATTAGCGCAATGACTAAAGCAGAGATTGTAAACGAAATTGCCAGAAATACCGGCATCGACAGACAAACGGTACTCACTACGCTGGAAGCATTTATGAATTCAGTAAAGACGTCATTATCAAATGATGAAAACGTATACCTCCGTGGGTTCGGCAGTTTCATCGTGAAGAAAAGAGCGCAGAAAACTGCCCGCAACATTTCAAAGAACACAACGATTATAATCCCGGAACACAACATTCCGGCATTCAAGCCGGCAAAGACGTTTACTCTTTCAGTAAAAAAATAAATCAACATTAGTATTAACCCTATAAAATTTTGAAGCTATGCCAAGCGGAAAGAAAAGAAAAAGACATAAAATGTCTACACACAAGCGCAAAAAAAGACTAAGAAAGAACAGACATAAAAGCAAAAAATAATTGTTAGTCTGTCCGACTTCAATAAAGAACAAACTTGCAAAGCTCCTACATAGTCTTTCAGGTTTGTTCTTTGTGTATGAAGAGCCTTATAATCATTAAATTATTAAATTATTAACCTCAAAAAAACAAGTAATCAAGTGACAAGCGAATTAGTAGTAGATGTACAGCCGAAAGAGATTTCAATCGCCCTGCTGGAGGACAAGAATCTGGTAGAGTTCCAGAAAGAAGAAAGGAACCTTTCTTTCTCTGTCGGCAACATGTACGTGGGCAAAGTCAGGAAACTGATGCCCGGACTGAACGCCTGCTTTGTAGATGTCGGTTTCGAAAAAGACGCTTTCCTTCATTACTTAGACCTCGGACCTCAATTCCTTTCTTTTCAGAAGTATCTGAAGCAAGTTATCAGCGACCGGAAAAAACTTTATCCCATGGCGAAAGCTTCCATGCTGCCCGACATCGAAAAAGAGGGAAGCATCTCGAACATCCTTCAGCAAGGACAGGAAGTAATCGTGCAAATCGTAAAAGAGCCCATATCGACCAAAGGGCCGCGCCTGACGTGCGAGCTGTCGTTCGCCGGAAGGTATCTGGTGCTTATCCCCTTCAACGATAAAGTTTCGGTCTCGCAAAAAATCAAGTCGAGCGAAGAACGCGCGCGCCTGAAACAATTGCTGCAAAGCATCAAGCCGAAAAACTTCGGCGTCATCGTACGCACGGTGGCAGAAGGGAAGCGCGTGGCAGAACTGGACGCCGAACTGAAAGTATTGCTGAAACACTGGGAAGAGACCATCACAAAAGTACAAAAGGCAACCAAAATGCCTACACTGGTCTACGAAGAGACAAGCCGCACGGTAGCCATGCTGCGCGACCTGTTCAACCCTTCGTACGAAAACATCTACGTGAACGACGAGACCGTTTACAACGAAGTAAAGAATTATGTAGCCCTAATAGCCCCCGAACGTGTGGGTATTGTCAAGCTATACAAAGGCCAGCTTCCCATTTTCGATAACTTTGCCATCACCAAACAAATCAAGTCATCGTTCGGCAAGACCGTCTCCTACAAAAGCGGGGCTTATCTGATTATCGAGCATACCGAAGCGCTCCACGTAGTGGACGTGAACAGCGGAAACCGCTCGAAATCCGCCAACGGACAAGAAGCCAATGCCCTCGATGTGAACTTGGGCGCAGCCGATGAGTTGGCGCGCCAGCTACGGCTGAGGGACATGGGAGGCATCATTGTCGTCGACTTCATCGACATGAACCTTGCCGAGAACAGGCAGAAGCTCTACGAACGCATGTGCCAGAACATGCAGAAAGACCGCGCGAAACACAACATCCTGCCCCTCAGCAAATTCGGGCTGATGCAGATAACGCGCCAGCGCGTGCGTCCGGCAATGGATGTCACCACCGACGAAAACTGCCCCACTTGTTTCGGGAAAGGGAAAATCAAGCCCTCCATCCTGTTCACAGATACGCTGGAAAGTAAAATAGACTACCTGGTCAATAAGTTGAAGGTAAAGAAATTTACATTGCACATCCACCCCTACGTAGCGGCATACATCAACCAAGGGATTGTATCGCTGAAACGGAAATGGCAGATGAAATACGGCTTCGGCATCAAGATTATCCCGAACCAAAGCCTTGCCTTCCTGCAATATAAATTCTACGATGCCCACAATGAGGAAATCGACATGAAAGAGGAGTTCGAAATCAAGTAAAAAGAAGTCCGTCTGATTTTCAGAAAAGCTGTCTCAAAATGAAACCTGTTTTTTCATTGTGAGACAGCTTTTTCCGCACACACTCATATAATCGTGATTCTTTCTATTGAACACAGAGGCACAGAGCATGCAGTAGAGACGTCACATTGTGGCGTCTCCCCAACCGAAGGGTTACTATATGTTTTGTATGTGAATGTCTTGCAGATGCATTCAGAGACGCCACAATGTGACGTCTCTACTAAAAACGGGCTATAGTTTTTCGCAATTCATTTCTGATTGACTATAAAACTCTGCGTCTTTGCGTCTCTGCGTTCGGTTTCTTTTCCGCAAACCGGTTTTGTTTTCCTATAACGCCTTGAGTTCCTGGTAAAGCCGCTGCACGGGAAGCCCCATCACATTATAAAACGAGCCTTGCATGCCGGTGACACCTACATACCCAATCCATTCCTGCACCCCGTAGGCGCCCGCCTTGTCAAACGGACGGTAACGGGAGACATAATACCGGATTTCGTCCTCGCCCAGCGCCGCGAACGTCACATCCGTCACCGCTGCGAACGCCTTCTGGAAGGCAACCGTAGTCAGGCATACCCCTGTAATGACCTGATGCGTCCGCCCCGAAAGCTTACGGAGCATCCGGCACGCATCTTCTTCGTCTGCCGGCTTTCCCAACACTTCCCCGTCGACGAAGACAATGGTATCCGCCGTAATAATCAACTCGTCCGCTTCCATGTCCTTGCGGTATGCGTCCGCCTTCTCACGGGCGATGTACACCGGAATCTCCTCCCCGCTCAACGTATCCGGGTATGTCTCGTCAATGCCCGGCAACACTTTAACCTCATACGCAATGCCCAGCCCCGAAAGCAATTCCCTGCGCCGGGGCGAATTGGAAGCAAGCTTCACCTTGTATTTCTGCAAATTCTCTAACACCATATTATTTTATTTACTTATGAAAAAAACTCACCACAGAGGACACAGAGTACCACAGAGGAAAGATTTTAAAGCCAATCAGAAATGAATTGCGAAAAACTATAGCCTGTTTTTTAGTAGAGACGTCACATTGTGGCGTCTCTGAATGCATCCGCAAGACATTCACATACAAAAACATATAGCATCCCTTCGGTTGGGGAGACGCCACAATGTGACGTCTCTACTGCATTCCGTATTTTCGCAAACCAATTTTGTTCTACTATAAAGTCTCTGTAGTAAACAAAGAAATTCACCATCCGAACGCATCAGCGTGCGACATCCACTTGCCTTGCGCCCGCAAGACCTGCTCTATCACATCGCGCCCGCATCCGCATCCCCCGTTCCGGTGGGAAATGTACCGGCACACCGCCTTGATTTCGGGAGCGGCATCGGCTGGACAACAAGACAGGCCCCGCCAGACGCAGCACGTCATAATCGGGGATATCGTCGCCCATATACAGCACCTCCTCCGGCTTCAGGCTGCGCCGGGAAAGCCAGTCGGCAAACTCGTTCGTCTTGACAGACGCACCCATGTAAATGTCTTTCACGCCCAACGCCTCGTAGCGCTTCCGGATGGCTTCCGAACGCCCGCCGGTAATGATAGCGACGTGCAAGCCGCATTTCACGGCAAACTGAAGGGCGTATCCGTCCTTAATATTCAGGGTCCGCATAGGCTCCCCTTCCGCATCCATCGGAACGGTTTCCGCACTCAATACCCCGTCGACATCGAATGCCATTGCCCTTATCTTTGTCAAATCGTAATTTATCATTTGAGTTTGTGAATTAATTGAGGCTTGTCCTCCTCATGAATGCTCCGGCTGATCTTCTCATACAGCTCTGCCAGACGCGGTTCGCCGGCAAGCATTTCCAGGTGCTTTCCGATGACGTTTCCGTCATACCGCCGTGCCGGACCGGTCTGCGCTTCCGCCGGAGGCAATTCGTGCACCTTCCGTGCCGTTTCGTCAATCAATGGCAGCATAGCCTCGAAAGGCAAGCCGTGGGCAGCCAGCAGGCGATGCGCCAAGGCATACATGTGATTGGTGAAATTGCAGGCGAACACCGCCGCAATGTGCAGATACCGGCGTTGCTCGGACGTAGCTTCGTAGGCGTGCCCGCCTATCCGCTCCGCCAGCGCCCTTAACGCTCCGACCTCTTCTTCGCCCGAACCTTCGATAAAGAAAGGAACGGCCGTAAAGTCTACCGCCCTGCCCTTGCTGAAGGTCTGCATCGGATAAAGCACCCCGTAACGGACCGCCTCGCCCTTCCATACATCCATCGGCATGCTTCCTGCCGTATGCACGAACAAGGCTTCCGGATTGCGGCGCACCAAAGGCGGAACCACTTCTGCCAATACCGAATCTTTGACAGATACGATGTAAAGCCCGGCATCCGGCACAATCCGGCTGATGTCCGTCGTATAGGGGCATCCCAGTTTCTCCGCCAATGCCGAGGCAGACTCCCCGGTGCGGCTGAACACCTGAACCACGGCATATCCGGCATCACGCAAAGCCGTCCCCAAGTGGGTCGCCACGTTTCCGGCACCCACTAATACTATTTTTTCAATTGACAATGATTCTTCATTCTTCATTTTTCATTCTTCATTTACCGTGAGGAAAGCCAATAGAGCAGGATGCCTATCAGGAGCAATGCCGCCGGAAGCAGATAGCCCGACATCTGCCCCAGCAAGGAAACCACCAGCCCGATATTCTGTATCAGCCAGATGCCTGCCAAAACGAGTCCTACCGACTTGTCCGACTTGAACCATAGGAAAATCACCGCCGCATAGAGCAGCATCGTGTCTTTCTGCATCACCCACGGCAAGCCGTGCGAGGCAAAGCCAATCAGGCGGTCTGCCAGATACAAGATGCCCATAAGAGCCAGAAACACCGCCACAGCCCGGTAGGTGTCTTTGTGATTCGAAGCCTTTGCCGTCATTCTCCCTTGTATTTATTAAGGTGGACTTTCTCCCACAGCAGCCTGCTTTCATCGAACGGTTTCCGCTCCATGCCTTTATGCCCTATGGCAATGATGGAAAGCACCTGAAGCTGCAAAGGGATGTCCAATACACCCTGTACGTATTCGCCGGCAGGCATCCCCGCAGCGGTATAACGCTCGCGGACCTGAATCCAGCAACTCCCCAGCCCCAAATCCTCTGCCTGAAGCTGAATCATGAGAGACGCCACCGAAGCATCTTCTATCCACACATCGCTTGCCAACGGATCTGCCAGCACGACAATGGCAAGCGGAGCGTCTTTCAGGAAATCGGCTCCCGAAGCCTTGCATTTCGACAACAGCTCAAGCGTATGCTTCTCGTCGACCACAACAAACTGCCAGCAGTTGCTCCGCTTGGAAGAAGGGGACATCAAGGCTGTCCGCAACAAAGCCACCACTTCGTCCTGCGTCAGTTCTTCTCCGGTAAACTTGCGCATGCTGCGCCGCCTCTTTATCAAATCACTGAAATTTTCCATAAACCCTTATTATTTATCCGGACAAAGATACTCGTAAAAACTGGAAAGGTCAAATTTTACGAGAACAATTGTCACACCGCCCGCAACAGGCAACGCCTCCATTCATGCGGAGAAACACGGACGCCCGCGACGGAAGACAAGGGCAGCCGCAATAAAAATAACAGAATGGAACGCAAACATCCTATGTAGGGGCGTATCGCATACGCCCGAATGCATCAACTAATCCACGTGGATGTTTTCAGGGCGTATCGCATACGCCCCTACATGGCAATTGTCGTCACGGCGTGACATAAGGAATGTTTATTTCTCCGTGTCTCTGTGCCTCTGTGTCCAAACCTATGTGTTCAATAATAGCAAACCGTAAAATCGTAAATTTAAAAAAAAGTTTTATCTTTGCATTGCTATGGCTATCCGAATATGCACATACGACCGCTCGAAAGATATTCCGGTTCTTCCGGGAACGAATATCTTTCATTCTACCGAATTGTTCCGGGTACTGGAACAAACTCCCGGCTACCGCCCGACCTTGCTGGTGGCATGGGAAAACGAGCTTCCCATCGGGAAGCTGCTTTGCATCACGCGCCGCAACGCACGGCTTACCGGATTTCGGAAAAAGACATACGCATACGGCACCGGCGAATATTTCAACACCCCGCGCAAAGCCGATGAAATCTTCGGGGAATTCCTCTCCTACTTTACGGTAAAGTTTCAGGAGCAGTCTTTCTTCCTGGAATTCAGAAACCTGGAAGAGCCTCTTTTCGGCTACCGCTATTTCCGGCAGAACGGATTCTTCCCCGTCCGCTGGCTCCGGGTGCGCAACTCCCTCCACCACCAGACCCTCGACAAATGGATCAGCGCGTCACGCAAAAGACAAATCGCCCGAGGGCTGAAAAACGGCGCCACAATGGAGATTGCACGGACACAGGAAGACATCGAATCCTTCTTCGGCCTTCTGAGGAAATATTACGCGGCAAAAATACACCGCCACCTTCCCGACCTGCGCTTTTTCATCGCCTTGCTGAAACAACCCTCCGAACGGGAAGTAGGGCAAATCTTCCTCGTCCGCTATAAGGACAAAGTCATCGGCGGCTCGGTATGCCTGTTCTCGCAAGAAACGGCCTACCTGCTTTTCTCGGCAGGCATGAGCAAAACCTACCCCCTCCTCTACCCGGGTGTGCTTGCCGTATGGAATGCCATGACCTACGCCCGCCAGCAAGGCTACCGGCATTTCGAATTCATCGAAGCAGGCATTCCGTTCAAAAAATATACCTACCGCGATTTCATCCTCCGTTTCGGAGGCAGGCAGTTGAGCACCCGCCGCTGGTTCCGCATCCGCTGGAAATGGCTGAACAGGCTGCTGATTTATTTCTATATATAACATGTGTTTCACCACAGAGTCTTTGCGTCACGCCGTGACGAACCAACTGCATCAAAAAAAATCGGCGCGCATCCCTGCGAGCCGATTATAACATAGATTACTAATATAAGTAAAATGTGTGTGAGGACGCTTCCCCACGATTGATAGAGATATAAATACGTTTTAGTTGCTAATGAAACAAACAAGCACGCTCTTGCTTGCATTAAGGAGAACAACCGCCGAGGCGTTTTGTTCAATGTCCGGTGATATTTTTTTCATTTTATATCCTCCGGCGTTTTCATTCGATGACCCAGCCGGACAATGTATGCCGTACGCTGTCGAAGCTGACGCCCACTTTCACTACCGGAAGCCCGCAAAGAGCGAAGCGTTCGGGGTATTGCTTCAGGTCGATTTGCCTCATCGCCTCACCGGCATCCTTATCGAGTTTCACCTCTATTATATATAAGGTGTCGTGCGTGCGCATCACCACGTCTACCCTGCCCTGCGGCGTACGGACCTCCACATCCGCAAAACTGCCCAGCAAGGTGAATATCAGGTAAAGCATCTGCTGATAATGCCCCTCGTAACGCGTGTTCTCGCAATAAGGCACGGTGGAAAGCACCGTCTGCATCAGGCGCAAAGCCCCGTCCATGTCTCCGAAATGGATGCATTCTGCCATTTCGCCCACCAGCGTATTCAGCTCGGCAGGACGGCGCACATAGTTGGCGAGCAAACTTTCCATCAGCCCGATACGCACCTCCCGGTTCGGGATGTCCAGCAGATACAGGTCGGAGAAAGCCGAATAGTTCTTGATGGTCAGGTAGCCGCTCTGGTAAAAAAGCGGGATGATATCGGTCATGCGCTCGGTAGGGGCATCGAAGTCGCTTGCCTTACACTTGCGTCCGCTTATCTCCTGCGGAATCACCTGGTATTTGTTCAGCATCTCTATCAGGTACGTCGGAGTGCCGCTCCCGAACCAGTAAGACTCTATCTTCCCTTTGCTGAACGCCGCCATCAGGCTGAACGGATTATACACATCGGGCGAGGGCCAGGCGAAATGATAGCCGTCGTAATAAGTCTTCAACTGCTGCAGAGCATCCTCCTTGGTGGTCCCCATCCGTTCTGCCAGCCATGCGGTATCGGCATCCATCTGCATGCGCATCTCTTCTTCCGTAATGCCGCACACGGCGGCATATTCCGGCATCATACTGATATTCTGAATGTTATTCAGCTCACTGAAGATGCTAAGCTGGGAAAATTTGGTGATGCCTGTCAGGAACACATAACGCAAATACTGGCCGCACCCCTTCAGCGGACTGTAGAAATTGCGCATCACATTGCGCAGCACAGGCAGATTCTCGTCTTCGTGCATAACATCCAGCAGGGGAGCGTCGTATTCGTCAATCAGCACCACCACTTCCTTCCCGTATTTCTTATAAGCGGCGATGATGAGGTTCTTCAGCCGGATGTTCGTGTCTTGCGTCTCGCGCGCGGCAATCCCCAAGCGGATTTCGTTGTCCTCTAAGATACTATGCAAGAAGCGGTTCAGGGCATCTTTATCCAAATGTTTTCCCAGGCTCATATCGAAGTGCAGCACCGGATACGAGGTCCATTCCGTTTCCAGCCGTTCGATGGCAAGCCCCTCGAACAGCTCCTTGCGGCCTTCGAAATAACAGTGCAGCGTATCGGTAAGCAACGACTTGCCGAAACGGCGCGGACGGTTCAGAAACATGTATCTGTTGTCGGAATGCGCCATGCGGTAGACGTATTCCGTCTTGTCGACATACAGATAATTCTCTTTCCGGATTATCGAAAACACCTGAATGCCATACGGGTATTTCCTTCGTTCTATGGGTTTCATACACATTGCGTTTACAGATATACCACAAAAGTAAGCATTTTATCCCAGCTACGCAACAACCCGCACGGCAGAAACAATCTCACGCCTTCTCTTTAAAATAAATCGAAGAAAAATTTCGTATTTCGCACATTTTTCTTTTCTTTGTGCAGTTATTACGAACGACTTTAGTATTTAATACCCTATAAAAAACAACAAGTATGAAAATTTCTCACATCGAACACTTGGGCATTGCCGTAAAGAGCATCGAAGAAGCCCTTCCGTATTACGAAAAAGTTCTCGGACTAACCTGCTACAACATAGAGACTGTAGAAGACCAAAAAGTAAAGACCGCTTTCCTGAAATGCGGAGACACCAAAATCGAATTGTTGGAACCGACCAGTCCGGACAGTACCATCGCCAGTTTCATTGAAAAGCGAGGCATGGGCATCCATCACCTCGCCTTCGCCATCGAAGACGGAGTGGCAAACGCCTTGGCAGAAGCCGAAGGGGCGGGCATACGCCTGATTGACAAGGCTCCGCGCAAAGGGGCGGAAAACCTGCAGATTGCTTTCCTGCATCCGAAATCGACGATGGGTGTACTGACTGAATTGTGTGAAAAATAACCATTTAAACTTAATGCCATGAGTAACCAACTTGAAAAAGTAAAAGAACTGATCGAGCTGCGTGCCCAAGCCCGTTTGGGAGGCGGCGAGAAAGCGATTGAGAAACAACACGCGAAAGGGAAATATACAGCACGCGAACGCATCTCCATGCTGCTCGACGAAGGCAGCTTCGAAGAAATGGACATGTTCGTGAAACACCGTTGCACCAACTTCGGCATGGACAAGAAACAATACCTGGGCGACGGCGTAGTAACCGGATACGGAACCATCGAGGGACGGCTGGTGTATGTCTTTGCACAAGACTTTACCGTATCGGCAGGCTCGCTGTCGGAAACCATGTCGCAAAAGATTTGCAAGGTGATGGATATGGCGATGAAGATGGGCGCACCCGTCATCGGGCTGAACGACTCGGGAGGCGCACGCATCCAGGAAGGCATTAACGCGCTGGCAGGATATGCCGAGATATTCCAGCGCAACATTCTGGCATCGGGCGTGGTGCCGCAAATCTCCGGCATCTTCGGTCCCTGCGCGGGAGGAGCCGTTTACTCTCCTGCCCTGACCGACTTCACCCTGATGATGGAAGGAACGTCGTACATGTTCCTCACCGGGCCGAAAGTAGTGAAGACCGTTACCGGCGAAGACGTGACTCAGGAAAACTTAGGAGGCGCCAGCGTGCACTCTCTACCCGCTCGGGCGTAACACACTTTACCGCCGCCACTGAAGAAGAAGGATTGGCCCTTATACGCAAGCTTCTGAGCTACATTCCCCAAAACAACCTTGAAGAACCGCCTTACGTGGACTGTACCGACCCGATAGACCGGTTGGAAGACTCATTAAATGAAATCGTCCCCGACAGCCCCAACAAGCCTTACGACATGTATGAGGTAATCGGAGCCATTGTCGACAACGGCGAGTTTCTGGAAGTGCAACGCGACTTCGCCAAAAACATCATCATCGGTTTCGCCCGCTTCAACGGACAGTCGGTGGGCATCGTAGCCAACCAACCCAAATTCCTTGCAGGTGTGCTCGACTGCAACTCCTCACGCAAGGGCGCACGCTTCGTCCGCTTCTGCGACGCGTTCAACATCCCCATCGTGTCACTGGTCGACGTACCGGGCTTCCTGCCGGGTACCGGACAAGAATACAACGCCGTCATCCTGCACGGAGCCAAACTGCTGTATGCATACGGCGAGGCTACGGTGCCTAAGGTGACCGTCACCCTCCGCAAGTCGTACGGAGGCTCGCACATCGTGATGAGCTGCAAGCAGCTGCGCGGCGACATGAACTACGCATGGCCTACTGCCGAAATCGCCGTAATGGGAGGTGCAGGTGCGGTAGAAGTGCTCTATGCCAAGGAAGCCAAGGAAGCTGCCGACCCGAAAGCCTTTATGGCAGAGAAGGAAGCCGAATATACCAAGTTGTTTGCCAACCCATACAATGCGGCGAAGTACGGGTATATCGACGATGTCATCGAACCGCGCAACACACGTTTCCGCATCATCCGTGCCCTGCAGCAATTGCAAACCAAGAAGCAGACCAATCCGGCAAAGAAACACGGGAACATTCCTTTGTAAATGAGTTTATAAGTTTTTGAGCTTTTAAGTTCTTGAGTTCTTGAGTTTCTCAACTTACAAACTTAAAAACTTAAAGACTCAAGAACTTACAAACCCAAGAACTTAAGAACTTAAAAACTCAAAAAAACGCGTTTAATTATGAATAAATATATAGCCGGAATATTTTTCGCATCCGCCCTGCTGGGAGCATTCTGTTCGTGCACCACGCCGGAAGCCAAGAGTAAAATCGTCATCAACGAAGTACTGGTAGACAACCAGGAAAACTTTCAGGACGATTACGGCGTGCATAGCGGATGGGTGGAAATATTCAACACCTCTTACAACAGTGTCAACCTTGCCGGATGCTACCTGAAAGTAAGCAGCGAGCCGGGCGACACCCTCTCTTATTTCATTCCGAAGGGCGACGTGCTGACCGCCATCAGCCCGCGCCAGCATGCGTTGTTCTGGGCAGACGGAGCACCGCGCCGAGGCACCTTCCATACCAATTTCGTACTGAGCAAGACGAAAGACAACTGGATAGGGCTGTACGATTCGGGCAAAAAGCTGCTGGACGAAATCGTGGTGCCGGCAGGAGTCCTGAAGACAGACCAGTCGTATGCACGGATAAGCGACGGGGCAGACGAATGGGAAGTGAAGGATGACAGCGAAACCAAATACGTCACTCCCAGCACGAACAACCAGACGCTGGAAGGGAACCCGAAGATGGACAAGTTCGAACAGCACGACTCGGCAGGATTCGGCATGACCATCACCGCCATGAGCGTAGTCTTCATCGGGCTTATCCTGCTGTACGTCAGCTTCCGGATTATCGGAAAAATCGCCGTCAAGCTGCGCAAGCGCAACGCCATGAAGGCACACAACATCACCGACAAGCAGGAAGCCAAGGAACGCCGGCTGGGCGAAGCGCCGGGCGACGTGATAGCCGCCATTGCCATGGCGCTGCATGAAGCGCAGGGAAGCGACCACGACGTGGAAGAAACCATCCTGACCATCAGCCGTGTGAAACGGAGCTACTCGCCGTGGAGCTCGAAGATTTATACACTGCGCGAAAATCCTCACAAGAAATAACCCTCTAACGAATAGATAACCATGAAAGAATATAGATACAAAATCAACGGAAACTTATACAAAGTGACCGTAGGAGACATCGAAGAAAACAACGTACACGTAGAAGTAAACGGTACGCCCTACACCGTAGAACTGGAGAAGCCTGCAACCCCGAAAATCAAGCCGGTCATCCGCACGGCTTCCACCACGCCTGCCGCTCCTCCTCCTGCCGTAACCCGCCCCACAGTGTCGCAAGGCAAGTCGGGCATAAAATCTCCGCTGCCCGGAGTCATCCTCGATATCAAGGTAAAGGAAGGCGACACGGTGAAACGCGGACAGACCCTGCTGATACTGGAAGCCATGAAAATGGAAAACGACATCAAGTCGGACCGCGACGGCAAAGTGACTGCCATCAACGTGAGCAAAGGAGAATCTATTCTTGAAGGTACAGACCTTATAATCATCGAATAACTATGGGAGAATTCATCAATTTCTTACAGAGCAACCTGGCTGATTTCTGGACGTATACCGGCTTCTACAATGCCACTTACCAGCATTTCATCATGATAGCCGTCGGTATATTCTTCATTTATCTTGCCGTAGCAAAGGAATTCGAGCCGATGCTGCTGATTCCTATCGGATTCGGTATGCTGATAGGCAACATTCCGTTCAATATGGAAGCCGGACTGCAAGTCGGCATCTACGAACAGGGTTCGGTACTCAACATCTTATACCAAGGCGTGACATCGGGCTGGTATCCGCCGCTCATCTTCCTCGGCATCGGTGCCATGACCGACTTCTCGGCACTGATTTCCAATCCGAAGCTGATGCTTATCGGGGCGGCAGCCCAATTCGGTATCTTCGGTGCCTACATGATTGCCCTCGAATGGGGATTCGACCCCATGCAGGCAGCCGCTATCGGCATCATCGGTGGCGCAGACGGCCCCACTGCCATCTTCCTTTCATCGAAGCTGGCGCCCAACCTGATGGGAGCCATCGCCGTGTCTGCCTACTCCTACATGGCACTGGTGCCGGTTATCCAGCCGCCCATCATGCGCCTGCTCACCACCAAGAAAGAGCGTCTCATCCGCATGAAAGCCCCGCGTGCCGTGTCGCATACCGAAAAGGTCCTGTTCCCGATTATGGGTCTGCTGCTGACCTGCTTCCTGGTTCCTTCGGGCCTTCCCCTGCTGGGCATGCTCTTCTTCGGCAACCTGCTGAAGGAAAGCGGCGTGACACGCCGTCTGGCAGAAACTGCCCGCGGACCGCTGATTGATACCATCACCATCTTACTGGGACTGACCGTAGGTGCCTCTACGCAGGCTTCGGAATTCATCACCTGGGATTCACTGAAGATTTTCGGGCTGGGTGCCTTGTCCTTCGTGATAGCCACCGCATCGGGAGTGCTCTTCGTCAAGATATTCAACCTGGTATTGAAGAAAGACAACAAGATTAATCCGCTTATCGGAAATGCCGGCGTATCTGCCGTGCCCGACTCGGCACGCATCTCGCAAATCGTAGGCGCAGAATACGACCCGACCAATTACCTGCTGATGCACGCCATGGGCCCGAACGTAGCCGGCGTCATCGGTTCTGCCGTAGCGGCAGGTATCTTGCTGGGATTCCTGATTTAATCCGGCAGATGATAAAATTCACCACAGAGGGCACAGAGGCTCACAGAGAAAAATCTTAAAGCCTCTGTGCCCTCTGTGGTGAATCCGTAAACACATGCTTAGTTCCTATGTTTGTAATGTGCTAGTGAAAGATAGCATAAAGCCAAGAGAATTATTAAATTTGTAAATGAAAGAAATAACTTAATAAACCCCATGACTTTATGCAAAAACAAAGTAACACATTAAATTTTGAAGGACAAAATATTTACGTAGGAATTGATGTGCATTTAAAGAGTTGGACGGTAAGCATCCTGACAGAGCATCTCCACCACAAAACATTCGTTCAGCCCCCGAGTCCGGAAGCCCTGTCCTCTTATCTTCACGCGCATTTTCCCAACGGGAATTATCTGTCAGCCTATGAAGCCGGTTTCAGTGGCTTTTGGGCGCATTATAAATTGGTTGAAATGGGAATACAGAATATAGTGGTTAATCCGGCGGATGTCTCCACCAGCCAGAAGGAACGGCTTCAGAAGACGGATGCGGTGGACAGCAGGAAAATAGCCAGGTCTCTGCGTAGCAATGAGCTGACCGCCATCCATGTCCCTTGCAGGGAGACGTTGGAGGTCCGTACCCTTTTGCGCAGCCGTGACGCCCTTGTCCGTGACCTGGCAAGAATGAAACAGCGCATCAAGGCATTCCTGTATTATTATGGGATTGGCTATCCTGAAGAATTCAGGCACAGCGGCACCCACTGGTCACGCGCCTTCATGAACTGGCTGCGTAACGGCATCCGCATGGATACGGAGGAAGGGAGTGCGGGCCTTTCCCTTTTGCTGGATTCCGTAGAGTCACAGCGCAGGCTTCTTCTGGAAGCGACACGGAAGCTGAGGGCGCTTTCCCGTTCAGACGGATATGCCACCGGCTACGAAGTGCTACGTTCCGTCCCGGGCATAGGCATGATAACGGCTTTGTCTTTACTCGCCGAACTGGAAGATATACGGCGTTTCGCCAATTCGGACAGGCTTGCGGGGTATATCGGCCTTGTCCCCACTTCCCACTCCACGGGTGAGAAAGACAATAAGGGGGAGATGACCTTCCGGGGGCAAATGCAGTTAAGAAGCAAACTGATAGAATGCGCATGGTTCGCAGCCCGGCTTGACCCGGCCTTGAACATGGCTTTTTCAAAGCTGACACGGCGTATGGAGCCTAACAAGGCCATTGTGCGGATAGCCCGAAAGCTGCTGAACCGGATCTTTTATGTCTTGAAATATAAAAGGAGATATAAGAATGAGACAGTTGAATGACACGATGGACAACAACTATATGAATGACCGCTGACAGTTTCTTGCAGCCATCAGGTCTGCTTTCTTTAGAATGCGGCATTTTACTTTAATAGGACTGAAAAGGAACATGTGACCGGGAACTTCCCGGTTCACTGATAGAAGGTTGTCCATATAATAAGTTCCGGCAAGGAAAACGGCAGGTTTTCTTAGCCATGTAGCGATATCCGTAACACAAAGGGACAGGACCAATGTCCCATCCCTAAACAATGTTACGGCGTAACGCAGGGAGTCTATTGCTGGCAAGTTGCTCCTCAGCAGGGCTTGCGTCTTCTTCAACTCCTTGATTACAAAGCTAATGAAAACCTTTAATAAAATAAAAAAATTCTCTGGATATTTGGATTACAACATAGAAGAAGCTGTTTTGAATTTATCGTGCGATGATTTGGGATGAGTTTTTGAGGCATTTCCGCTTGTGTGATGAGGAAGATAGCGGGCTATCTGACGAAGAACAGAAGCGGAAAGGACCAAAAAATCGCCCAAAGCACACACGAAAACGGAAACATCAAGACAAGAAAAACTTTTTGGAGAAATTCAAAACAGTTTCTTACTTGATTTATATCATAAAAACCGCATAAAACCTGCAATTTTAACCCTTTTCTTTCCGCTTGTTTAGAATGAAAACTCTACTTTTGGAGCGCAAAACTAAAACTAAACAAGAAAATGTCAGAAAACAAAACTGTAAAGTATCACATTCCTGAACAAGGAATCTACTTGTATGCTCGTACGAACGATGGCAAGACAGAAATGATTGTATTAAACAGCACTGACAAAGAACAAGTTCTGCCAAGCCAGCACTACAATGCTTTGACCCAAGACTCCAAAGAAGGTATTGTCATTACAACCGGCAAGAAGGTCAACTTCAGCCAGAACCTCGTTGTTCCGGCAAACCGCTCGCTGATTATCGAGTTCTAAAGCATTCTTCAAATACGACAAAAAGAGGATGTCCCGAAACAGGGAAATCCTCTTTTTGTATTTTAAGATACAAGGCGTCACAAAGCCTGTTAACTTGCAATTTGAAACTTACTATCCTGATATGAAACCGAACATACGCCCCGCCACACCTGCCGACTTAGACCGCCTGATGGAAATATTCGAGGCGGCACGCCGCTTCATGGCTTCCACCGGAAACCCGAACCAATGGATAAACGGTTACCCGCAACGCGGGCTGATAGCCGAAGAAATAAGCAACGGACACTGCTACGTATGCGAAAACGCCGAAGGGAAAGCCATAGGGACCTTCTGCTTCGTGCCCAGCCCGGACCCCAACTATGCCCACATCGAAGACGGAGCATGGCTGAACGGCGCACCCTATCACGTCATCCACCGACTTGCCTCCGACGGAAGCGGAAAAGGAATCTTCAAGGCATGCATCGCCTGGTGCGCCTCACACGACTCCAACCTGTGCGCCGACACCCATGCCGACAACAAAGTGATGCAACACCTGTTAGAGGAAAACGGATTCGTCCGCTGCGGCATCATCTACGTAGCCAACGGCACGCCCCGCATCGCCTACCAGCGGAAAGGGTGATTAATGTGATAATGTGTCAATGAGTTAATGTGCTAATGAGTCAATGGGATAATGGGATAATATGTCAATGTGCCAATGGGATAATGGGAAAATGAATTAGCACATTAACTCATTATCACATTGACACATTGACACATTGGCACATTATTAAAATTCACTTCTGAATCAGCCAACGGATAAACGCATAGCCTCCGAATACCTGAAGCAGCATGCCCGGAATGCCCATGCGGAAATCCTGAACCGCCGCATAGAAGCTGTCGGCAAAGAAAGCCCATTCGCCCAACGTACCGATGCACTGGTAGAACAACACCACTGCCAGCAGCGCCAGAACAGACACTTTCCGGAAACGGTGTGCCACATATCCCGCACCGATTGCCAGCAAGACCGATTTCAGCAAAATAGCCGGAAGCACCGCAGGAGCAGGCATGCCGAACAACGCCGAATTAACCAATGGCGAAGCGACAGCGGTAAGCAGGCCTACCTTCCAGCCATACTTGTATGCCCCCACCAGGGTGAAGAAATAAATCGGCAGCCACGTCATCCCTCCCTGAGGAACCAAATGGAACAACTGAGGCAAAGCGATATTGCCGATTACGAACAGCAAAGCCGCTCCATACGTTTTCACATTGGAATACGGCAACGAATAAAGTTTTACTACTGATTCCATACTCTTATTATTTAAATGTTTGACTTCATGTTATTTAAATGTTTTGTCAATCATCAATTGCCTCCACATACCGGAGAAAGCGGTTCAACCCCTCTTCCACCCGGCTGCGCGGACAAGCCAGGTTCCAGCGCATGAATCCCTCGCCTTCCGCACCGTACATCGTTCCGGCGTTCAGCCACAGCTTGGCTTTGCTTACCAATTCCTCTTCCAGCGCTTCCGACTTCATGCCCAATGCCGAGCAGTCCATCCATGCCAGGTAAGTCCCCTCCAGCCGGGCTACCGGGAACTGTGGCAGACGCTCCTTGCAGAACTCCTGCATATACCGGTAGTTGCCGGCAATGTAAGCATTCAGCTGCTTCAGCCATTCGCTCCCCGCTTCGCTATAGGCTGCCATCAGCGCCTCCACCCCGAAAGGATTCACGTCGCACACCTCGTTGACATTGATGGCGCGGTCTATCTTCTTCCGGATTTCCGCGTCGGCAGTCACGATGTTCGCTATCTGAAGCCCCGCGATATTGAAAGCCTTGCTGGGCGAAATGCAGACCGACGAATGTTCCGCATACTCCCTGCCCAGCGAAGCGAAAGGCGTATAGGCATAGCCCGGCATCACCAGCTCGCAATGGATTTCATCGGAGAGGATAAACACGCCGTGACGGATGCAGATATCCCCCATGCGGCGCAGCTCCTCGGCAGTCCATACGCGCCCTGCCGGATTGTGAGGGTTGCACAGAAGGAACACCTTCGCCCGAGGGTCGTAAGCCTTCGCCTCCAGGTCGTCAAAATCGACGGCATACGTGTCGCCCTTGCGCACCAGCGGGCTGGAAAGCACCTCGCACCCGTTGTTGCGGATAGAAGAAAAGAAACAGTTATACACCGGAGTCTGCACAATCACCTTATCGCCCGGACGGGTCATCGCCTTGATAATGGCAGACACAGCCGGAACAACGCCGATGGTATAGATTATCCATTCGCGCTCCATGCTCCACCCGTGCTGCCCGGAAAACCAGCGGATAATGGCATCGTAATACGCACCGGGCACCTTGGTATAACCGAATATCCCATGCGCCACCCGCTTTTGCAAAGCCTCCACAATGGCAGGCAACGTCCGGAAATCCATATCCGCCACCCACATCGGAAGCACACCGTCTTCCGCCGCCGAGTCCCATTTATACGACCCGGTATGGCGGCGGTCTGTCAGTTCATCAAAATTATATTCCATCGTCTTCAGTTACTTTTTTCAGGATACAAAGATAAGCGTTCCCGCCCATATCCGTGTATCCGCTTTACAGATAATCTTACCCATTTTACATAAATTAAAATGAAGATTTCTTTTTCCCGTTTGTTTTGTCACGGCGGAAAATCCGTTAATCCCTTTTGTCACGGCGGATTTGCAATCCGCCGTAAACAACCCTTGCGGATTTGTAATCCGCAACGCCCACGTGGATGATTCGGATTACAAATCCGAACAAAGGATTACGCCGGATTGCAAATCCGGCGTGACAGGGGGGATTGACTGTAGGGGCGTATCGCATACGCCCGAAAACGTCCACGTGGATAAGTTGGTGCATCCGGGCGTATGCGATACGCCCCTACATTGGCTGTTTGCGGATATTCAATTAAAATAAAGCTCTGTGTCTTTGTGGCTCTGCGTTCCATTCCATTTTTCGCAAACCAATTTTGTCCTGCTATATTAATTATTAATTGTTAATTATTAATTAGTGTGTCCAGTTCTACGTTCCTAAAAAAGCAGTATCAAACGCCCTTGTTATTGTTCATATTATGCTCTGAAATTTAACACTTTAGCAGGCAAAATAGTTTTTGAAGATTTGTGTATTTCATTGATATTTAGTAATTTAGTAGAATGATTAAGTAACTGAAAACAATGAAAAAATCAGATTCAAAATCCAATAAAGAGACCCTGGAAGAAGAGGTAAAACGTCTTCGTAAAGAAAATGCCAAACTGAAATCTCAAAAAGCAGCCAAAGAGGCTAAGCTTAAAGAAGCGAGAAAGGAACTTAAAAAAAAAGACGTAAAGACCGTGACTGTGACCGAAGAACAAATGAAATTGTTATCGAACATATTCCCGGACATAGATACTCTCTTCTGATTGTTCAACTTTGTGTATTGATTTACATTCGTACCAACTGCGGCCTCCGCACCGTTGTTAAGATTCTGGAAATTTTCAACGAAGTGCTTGAAGGAAAATGCGGCAAGGTTCCATGCTATAATACCGTAGAGAATTGGATGAAGAAGCTGGGATTATCCACTTACGAAAATGATAATAAACCTACAGATAAAAAGTTTGCGTATATCATTGACGAAAGTATTATGGTCAATCGGGAGAAACTTCTTTTTTGATTCTGGGCGTTTCCGCCGAACATCCCGGACATCCTCTTAAGCATGAGGACGTTACGGTTGTCAGCATGAAATCCTGCGGCTGCTTTAAAGGAGACGACATCAAGCAAGAGATTGAAAAGTCCATTGAGAAGAACGGGGCTAAACCTGAATATGTAATCAGCGACCAGGCCCATAATCTCACAAACGGAATTTCGCAATCGGGATTGTTGCACCATATCGACATCAGTCATGCCATGGGTACATGTTTGAAACATGCTTATGGCAACGAGCCTGATTTCGTGAACTTTACTACTATTCTTGGAAAGGTCAGATTGCAATATCATCTTACAGACAAGGCTTATCTTTTACCACCCAATATGCGTAGTATTGCCAGATTCATGAATATGAACTCATGGGTTGATTGGGGCAACAAGATGCTTGGTTGTTTTGCTAGCCTCCCAAAGGAAATGCAGGATGCATACTCCTTTGTCCTTGATTATAAGGAGCTATTGGTTGAATTGAAGACCGCCGTTGCTGCTGTTGAGCACATAGAAACAATCTGTAAAACAGAAGGCTTTAATCTTGCTAACAGTAAGAAATGCAAGAAATATATTACGCGGCACATAATAGGCAATGCAAACAACCGTAGAGCTATGCTTGGAATCAAGATTTTGGAATACCTTAAACAGCAGGAAGAGAAGTTGAATGATATTTATGAATCACGCAACATCTCTTCTGATATCATTGAATCAACATTCGGTGTTTTCAAACAAAAAAAGTCGCCAAACAAACTGTATGGCATAACTCCTTTTGTCCTGTTTATACCGTTACACGCAAAACTAGAGAACAAATCTGCCACTAAGACATTTAATTTCAAAGAGCGCTTATGTAATGTTAAACTAAAGGACATTGATACTTTTGCTAATAATCACATGTCCACAAACTGGGTTACAGTACGCACCAAACAGCTCAAAAATGTGGGCTAAATTGGGAACATTAAACTGGACACCCTAATTATTAATTAATTCCCCGTATCACCTTCGCCGGCACTCCCCCAACAATCGTATCGGCAGGCACATCCTTCGTCACCACCGCACCGGCGGCTATAATCGCGTTGTCGCCTACCGTCACCCCTTGCAGGATGGTGGCGTTCGAGCCTACCCACACGTTCTTGCCCAGCACAATCGGAGCAGGATACGTATGCACCCGGTCCTCGGGAGCGATGCCGTGGTTCAGCGTGGCGAACACCACGTTATGCCCTATCTGGCAACCGTCGCCCAACGTCACGCCCCCATGGTCCTGAAAATGGCAGCAAGCGTTGATAAACACATGCCTGCCTATCGTGATGTTCTTCCCGAAATCGGTATAAAACGGAGGAAACACCCGCAAGGTAGGGTCTGCCTCCTTGCCGAACAGCTCCGAGAGCAACGCCCGTACCTCGTCGGGCGTGTGATAAGCCGTGTTGAGCCTGAAGGTGACACGCCGCGCCTCGTCGCTCATCTCGTCCATAAACCGGTGTATCTCGTCCGAACTTAACGCTTTTCCTGTTTTCACGTATTCCAAAAATTCTTTCAGTTCCATCGTTCTGTTTATTTAACGGTTAGTTTACATCATAGACGGTGCAAAAGTAATGAAATATCAGACACACCGATGTATACGAATTACTGAAATTTTTCCGTAATTTACCGCAAAACGCATCCTGAGTCCCGATAAAGTTGTAACTTTGCGCCAGCTTTACACACAAAAACAAAATGACATGAGTTTCAACATCGAAAGAGAAAAAGGTAAAAAGAGAGTTGTCATCGTAGGAGGAGGCTTCGGAGGTCTCAAGCTGGCAAACAAATTATCAAAGTCAAACTTTCAGGTCATCCTGATTGACAAGAACAATTATCACCAATTCCCGCCGCTCATCTACCAAGTGGCATCCGCAGGCATCGAACCGAGTTCCATCTCCTTCCCGTTCCGGAAAATATTCGGGAAAAACTCGCACGTGCACTACCGCATGGCAGAAGCCCGGCTGATTTTCCCCGAGAAAAACATCCTCCAGACCTCCATCGGGAAAATCGAATACGACTACCTCGTGCTTGCAGCCGGAACCACGTCCAACTTCTTCGGAAACCAGAACATCGAGCGGGAAGCCATCCCCATGAAAACCCTGCAAGAAGCCATGGGGCTGCGCAACGCCCTGCTGGGCAACTTCGAACGGAGCGTGACCTGCGCCACCGAACAAGAACGCCGAGAACTGCTGAACATCGTCATCGTGGGCGGAGGAGCGACAGGCGTGGAAATAGCCGGAGCGTTGGCGGAAATGAAACGCTACGTGCTCCCGAAAGACTACCCCGACATGAACGAAAACCTGCTGCAAATCTACCTGATAGAGGCAAGCAGCCGCCTGCTCTCGGGAATGGCGCCGGTGTCGTCGCAAAAGTCGGCGGAATTCTTGCGGCGCATGGGCATCAACGTGTGGCTGGACAAGAAAGTGATGGACTACCGCAACCACAAAGTCATCCTCGAAGACGGTACGCAAATCCCCACCCGCACCTTCATCTGGGTGAGCGGCGTGCATGCCAACACCATCGGAAACATGCCTGCCGCATCGCTGGGACGCGGCGGACGCATCAAGGTAGACACATACAATAAGGCAGAAGGATTCGACAACATCTTCTGCATCGGCGACCAGTGCATCATGAGCGGCGACAAGGAATATCCGGGCGGACATCCGCAACTCGCCCAGGTAGCCATCCAGCAAGGAAGCCTCCTCGCCGCAAACCTCATCCGCCTGCAAAAAGGAAAAGCCATGAAGCCCTTCCGTTACCGCAACCTGGGAAGCATGGCAACCGTGGGCAGAAACAAGGCGGTGGCAGAATTCAGCTCCCTGAAAACGCAAGGCTGGATAGCCTGGCTATTGTGGCTGGTGGTCCACCTCCGCTCCATCCTGGGCGTGCGAAACAAAATCAACGTACTGCTCAACTGGATGTGGAGCTACCTGACCTACGACCACTCGCTCCGGCTCATCCTCTACCCCCGCAAGGCACAAGAAGTCATAGAACGCGAAAAAAGAGAGGCGGAAACCCACTGGGGCGAAGACGAAATGCAACAAAACAATCAATAATTAATTTAATATCCGCATTCCACCCAATTGCCATGTAGGGGCGTATCGCATACGCCCCGAAGACACCCGCATGGGTTAGTTGACGCATTCGGGCGTATGCGATACGCCCCTACATGGGATGTTTTTGTCACGCCGGATTTGTAATCATGAGTGGTCGGAAGATATAAAAGTGAAACAAGCTGTAAGTAAAATATTTATATTTGCGGAATCAAACAAACACAGAAACATTATGCATCTTGATGAATTGAAATGCCATGCGACCGACCTCGTCCGCCTTCTCCCCAGACAGATGCTGGCACGGCTCGCGAAATCCACGGAAGTGGACCGCTACGCCAAGGAACTGCAGGGGGAGCGCCTTTTCAACCTGCTGCTTTATGGGCTGATCCGCTGCAAGCGGTTGAGCCAGCGCAAACTGGAGAAGGTGTTCGAGAGCCGCGCTTTCTGCACCCTGTTCGACTACTCGCTTGGGGAAAGGGTTTCGCACAGTTCCATCTCGGAACGCCTCTCGAAAGTGAATGTGGAGTTTTTCCGCAAGGCATACGAAGTGTTCTACGACAAGCTGCACAGCCTCTACACTCCGCATGAGATAGAGCGCAAGCTGCTGGTAAGGGTGGACAGCACCCTCGTGGCCGAAACCTGCAACAAGCTCAAGAAGGGCTTCACCGTAGGCAAGCGTCCGGTTGGAAAGGATGCCTGCAGGCAACGGCGGCAGGTGAAATACACGATGGGGTACGAAGGCTTCGCCGCGAAGCTGGCCGAGGTGCTGGACGAGCCGGCTTATCTGAGCGAGGACATCGCCCTGCCCGAGGCGATAGACAGGATGATAAAGAAGGACCCCGAACACAGAAACTTCTACGTCTTTGACCGCGGGCTGTCATCGTTGCGCGCATACGATTCGATGACGGAACAGCACGCCAGGTTCGTGGGCCGCATCAAGACCAACCGCAGCATGGAGACGGTGCGCGTGCTGGAAATTGAGGCCGACAAGTGCGCTCCGGAAAAGCTGGTGCTGGATGAGGACAAGGTCGTACACCTGCGTGAAGGGGGGAGCCGCAAATTCGGCACGGAGGAATACCGCGTCATCACGGCCCATTTCAAGGAGCCGCGTGACACCACACGCCCCCAAAACAAAGGGAAAGCCAAACGCGTGGAAAACCGCATATGCTTCATCACCAACGACATGGAACTGCCGGCCAAGGAGGTTGCCGAAATTTACCGCCGCCGTTGGGACATCGAGGTGTTTTTCCGTTTCCTCAAGCAGGAACTCTCCTTCAGCCATTTCCTGTCGGTCAACGAGAACGGCCTGCAGGTCATCCTTTACATGACGCTCATAACGGCCATGCTTGTCATGATATACAAGCGTGAGAACAAGCTGGGGTATTCCATGGCCGTCTTCACTCTCGATTTGGAAATGGAAGACTATGCGATGGGACTTGCCTCGGAGATGGCTGCCGGAAATCGCGGGACACCGCACGGAAGCCAAAAAGGGAAACACAAGCGTCTGGAAGCAAATGGCTTAACGTCTTAGATCTTCCGACCACTCATGATTTGTAATCCGGCGTAGGCACATGTGCGGATTTGTAATCCGCAACATCCACGCCGACGGTTCGGATTACAAATCCGATTCGTTCATTACGCCGGATTGCAAATCCGGCGTGACAATGACGTCTATACTACGTGCTGTATTTTCATGCTGTCACGACAAAAAAAATGTCATTCTGCACTGCGTGCGAAACATCCTCGAAGAATCTTTCGCTCACATTGCAAAATGACAAGAAAAAGACAAAACGTCGTATGCTTATGTCTACAAATTTGCAGAAAAATGTAGACAAATGCAACCATCCGTCCCCTTATGGGACGAAAAAGCAGTGCCTGTGCCCAGGGCGGACACGGAGGGAGACGCGGGCGGACGGCACCCTATCGCCGTGCGCCCTCCGCCTCACGCGCGTGGGCTTCCATCTCGGCGCGCGAACGGCTCATCGTCACCATATACACCCCGCCGAATATCAAGAGGACGGAAAGCACCTTCACCCAGTTGAACGTATCCATGCCCCAGCATATCGCCACGATGCACGCCACCACCGGCTGCACGTAGTTGTACATGCCCGCCACGGTAGGACGGAGGTATTTCTGCCCCACAACCACAAAGATATAGCACAGGAACGTGCCTCCCACCACGATGAAGAGCAGCGAGCCGATTTCCGCCCAGCTCAGGCTTTCCCATCCCGCCGCCAGCAGGTCGTTGTAAGAGAACGGAAGCAGGCAGATGAAGGCGTAGGTGAACATCCACTTCATGATGGTGAACACCGAATATTTGCTCACGAAGTCCTTGAACAAGACCAGGTAGAACGCATAGCTGAGCTGCGCCGTAAGCACCAGCAGGTCGCCCCACAGACTGTAGGGGTTCGACGCCGCGGCGCCGCTGTGCGAGCTTCCCATAATCAGCAGCAGCGCGCCTCCGGCACCGAAGGCGATGCCCAGCACCTTCTTCCCCGTAATCGGCTCTTTCAGGAAAATGGCAGCCAGCACCATCGCCCACAGCGGCATGCTGGTGGTGATAATGGAAGCGTCGGCGGGCGAAGTCAGCCCCACGCCGAAGATGAAGCATCCCTGATTGAACACGATGGCGAGCAGCGAAGCCACGAAAAGCTTTGCCAAATCCTTATGCCCCACGTGTTCGGGCTTGCGGAAAAACGAGACAATCCAAAACAGAAGCATGGCGCCGAAGACACGCAAGTCGGTCACCACCAGCGAGCTGACCAGCCCTCCCGCCATCACGAATTTTGCCAGCGGCGACATCAGCCCCCACATGGCGTTGGCACAAAGCATGGCTCCGTGCCCTTTCAATTTCTGTGTATCCATAAAAAACATCTTTTTTAAAAATCTGCCACAAAATTACATCAGAATTCAATTGGAAAGATAGAATATGCCGGAAAATAAATGTACCTTTGCATGGTGAAGGCGGAAACAATATGATTGTCACGCCGCGTGACGTCCGTCACGGTCCGTCACGCCGGATTTGCAATCCGAAACCGTTGGCTGATGATGCGGATTACAAATCCGCAAATCCTATTACGCCGGATTACAAATCATGAGTGGTCGGAAGATATAAAAGTGAAACAAGCTGTAAGTAAAATATTTATATTTGCGGAATCAAACAAACACAGAAACATTATGCATCTTGATGAATTGAAATGCCATGCGACCGACCTCGTCCGCCTTCTCCCCAGACAGATGCTGGCACGGCTCGCGAAATCCACGGAAGTGGACCGCTACGCCAAGGAACTGCAGGGGGAGCGCCTTTTCAACCTGCTGCTTTATGGGCTGATCCGCTGCAAGCGGTTGAGCCAGCGCAAACTGGAGAAGGTGTTCGAGAGCCGCGCTTTCTGCACCCTGTTCGACTACTCGCTTGGGGAAAGGGTTTCGCACAGTTCCATCTCGGAACGCCTCTCGAAAGTGAATGTGGAGTTTTTCCGCAAGGCATACGAAGTGTTCTACGACAAGCTGCACAGCCTCTACACGCCGCGTGAGATAGAGCGCAAGCTGCTGGTAAGGGTGGACAGCACCCTCGTGGCCGAAACCTGCAACAAGCTCAAGAAGGGCTTCACCGTAGGCAAGCGTCCGGTTGGAAAGGATGCCTGCAGGCAACGGCGGCAGGTGAAATACACGATGGGGTACGAAGGCTTCGCCGCGAAGCTGGCCGAGGTGCTGGACGAGCCGGCTTATCTGAGCGAGGACATCGCCCTGCCCGAGGCGATAGACAGGATGATAAAGAAGGACCCCGAACACAGCAACTTCTACGTCTTTGACCGCGGGCTGTCATCGTTGCGCGCATACGATTCGATGACGGAACAGCACGCCAGGTTCGTGGGCCGCATCAAGACCAACCGCAGTATGGAGACGGTGCGCGTGCTGGAAATCCCGGAGGCCGACAAGTGCGCTCCGGAAAAGCTGGTGCTGGATGAGGACAAGGTCGTACACCTGCGTGAAGGGGGGAGCCGCAAATTCGGCACGGAGGAATACCGCGTCATCACGGCCCATTTCAAGGAGCCGCGTGACACCACACGCCCCCAAAACAAAGGGAAAGCCAAACGCGTGGAAAACCGCATATGCTTCATCACCAACGACATGGAACTGCCGGCCAAGGAGGTTGCCGAAATTTACCGCCGCCGTTGGGACATCGAGGTGTTTTTCCGTTTCCTCAAGCAGGAACTCTCCTTCAGCCATTTCCTGTCGGTCAACGAGAACGGCCTGCAGGTCATCCTTTACATGACGCTCATAACGGCCATGCTTGTCATGATATACAAGCGTGAGAACAAGCTGGGGTATTCCATGGCGTCTTCACTCTCGATTTGGAAATGGAAGACTATGCGATGGGACTTGCCTCGGAGATGGCTGCCGGAAATCGCGGGACACCGCACGGAAGCCAAAAAGGGAAACACAAGCGTCTGGAAGCAAATGGCTTAACGTCTTAGATCTTCCGACCACTCATGATTACAAATCCGGCGTGACAAAAAACAAACAGACAAAGATTCAAATAGTAACGACAAACAAAACCCAAACTTAAAATAACAAGAAAATGATGCAAATAGAACCCGGAAAACCATACGAGCCGAAAGAAGCCATCGCACGTCACCTCGGCATCCGGCTGGTGGAAATCAAAGAAGGATACATCAAGGCGACCATGCCCGTCGACGAGCATACGGCACGCCCCTGCACGCCGACCGACATCCTGAACGGCGGAGCCTCGCTGGCATGCGCCGAAATCGTAAGCGGCTACGGGTCGATTGTCCTGTGTAAGGACGACGAAGAGCCTGTAGGCATACAGGTGAGCGCCAACCACGTGGGCATGACTCCCGTAGGGGAAGGGCGGTATGTAGAAGCCCGCGCCACCATCGTGCACCGCGGACGCACCCAGCATGTATGGAACGTGGACATCGTTACGCCGGAAGGCAAACTGATATCCACCGCCCGCATCACCAACCTGATTATAAAGAAACGCGTATGAACCTGCCTTTTTCATCCATCCACAAACTGATAGACAGCCTGACACGGAGCAACGCCAGCTTTGCCCTCTACCGCCAGCCCTGGACCGACGAGCCGCTGCTGGTGCTGCAAGAGGCCGGCGGGGCGCAGACCGTAGACGGCATGAGCGGGCTGAACGGGAAACGGGGCTTCCTGATGGCTCCGTTCAAGCCCGGCGGGAAGCACCCGATTGTCTTAATCGAGGCAGACCACTGCGCACACGGCTGGGAAAGCATCAGCGACCTGCTGGCGCAATACGCGCAAACGCATGCGGCGGAAATCCCGGCTCCGCCAGCCGGACCCCTTCAGCCCTCGGCGGGACAGGAACCCGGGCAGGAAACCGGCGGGCAAGACCAGGAAGCCTACGCGGAAGCCTTCGGACGGTTTATCGTGCCCCTGCGGCAAAACACCTTCCAAAAGCTGGTGCTGTCGCGCTGCCTGCACCGCAAGCTGCCCAAAGGCTTCTCCCCGCTTTCCGCGTTCGTGAACGCGTGCAACAGCTATCCGCGGATGATGATATCGCTGGCGCACACGCCGGCAACGGGGACGTGGATAGGAAGCACGCCCGAAATCATCCTGAGCGGGCACGACACCCAATGGCATACCGTATCGCTCGCCGGCACCATGCCGATGCAGGGCGACACGATGCCCGACGAATGGAGCGAGAAGAACCGGAAGGAACAGGCGTTCGTGAGCGAATACATCCGCAAGACCGTGAAACAGTTCGGAAGCAAAATCACCGAAAAAGGACCGTACACGGCACGTGCCGGAGGGCTGGTGCACCTGAAGACCGACTTCAGCTTCCAGCTGAAAGACACGTCGCGCCTGGGCGACATCCTGAACGAACTGCATCCCACGCCCGCCGTATGCGGGCTGCCGAAGCAGGAAGCCTATGCCTTCATCGAAGCGAACGAAGGAATCGACCGGAAGTATTACGCGGGCATCATCGGATGGCTCGACCCGCAAGGAGACACGTCGCTCTACGTCAACCTGCGGTGCATGAAAGTGGAAGGCAGCGAAAGCACGCTCTACGCCGGAGGAGGCATCCTCCCCTCGTCTGTCCTCGAAGCGGAATGGGAAGAAACCCGGCAGAAGCTGAATACGATGCTGAATGTGTTGTAGCCCCCTCCAACCTCCCCCCATGGGGGAGGCTGCTGTCACGCGCTGTCACGCCGGATTTGTAATCATGAGTGGTCGGAAGATATAAAAGTGAAACAAGCTGTAAGTAAAATATTTATATTTGCGGAATCAAACAAACACAGAAACATTATGCATCTTGATGAATTGAAATGCCATGCGACCGACCTCGTCCGCCTTCTCCCCAGACAGATGCTGGCACGGCTCGCGAAATCCACGGAAGTGGACCGCTACGCCAAGGAACTGCAGGGGGAGCGCCTTTTCAACCTGCTGCTTTATGGGCTGATCCGCTGCAAGCGGTTGAGCCAGCGCAAACTGGAAGGTGTTCGAGAGCCGCGCTTTCTGCACCCTGTTCGACTACTCGCTTGGGGAAAGGGTTTCGCACAGTTCCATCTCGGAACGCCTCTCGAAAGTGAATGTGGAGTTTTTCCGCAAGGCATACGAAGTGTTCTACGACAAGCTGCACAGCCTCTACACTCCGCATGAGATAGAGCGCAAGCTGCTGGTAAGGGTGGACAGCACCCTCGTGGCCAAACCTGCAACAAGCTCAAGAAGGGCTTCACCGTAGGCAAGCGTCCGGTTGGAAAGGATGCCTGCAGGCAACGGCGGCAGGTGAAATACACGATGGGGTACGAAGGCTTCGCCGCGAAGCTGGCCGAGGTGCTGGACGAGCCGGCTTATCTGAGCGAGGACATCGCCCTGCCCGAGGCGATAGACAGGATGATAAAGAAGGACCCCGAACACAGAAACTTCTACGTCTTTGACCGCGGGCTGTCATCGTTGCGCGCATACGATTCGATGACGGAACAGCACGCCAGGTTCGTGGGCCGCATCAAGACCAACCGCAGCATGGAGACGGTGCGCGTGCTGGAAATCCCGGAGGCCGACAAGTGCGCTCCGGAAAAGCTGGTGCTGGATGAGGACAAGGTCGTACACCTGCGTGAAGGGGGGAGCCGCAAATTCGGCACGGAGGAATACCGCGTCATCACGGCCCCATTTCAAGGAGCCGCGTGACACCACACGCCCCCAAAACAAAGGGCAAGCCAAACGCGTGGAAAACCGCATATGCTTCATCACCAACGACATGGAACTGCCGGCCAAGGAGGTTGCCGAAATTTACCGCCGCCGTTGGGACATCGAGGTGTTTTTCCGTTTCCTCAAGCAGGAACTCTCCTTCAGCCATTTCCTGTCGGTCAACGAGAACGGCCTGCAGGTCATCCTTTACATGACGCTCATAACGGCCATGCTTGTCATGATATACAAGCGTGAGAACAAGCTGGGGTATTCCATGGCCGTCTTCACTCTCGATTTGGAAATGGAAGACTATGCGATGGGACTTGCCTCGGAGATGGCTGCCGGAAATCGCGGGACACCGCACGGAAGCCAAAAAGGGAAACACAAGCGTCTGGAAGCAAATGGCTTAACGTCTTAGATCTTCCGACCACTCATGATTTGTAATCCGGCGTAATAAATGAATCGGATTTGTAATCCGAAACCGTTGGCTGATGATGCGGATTACAAATCCGCAAAAAAGGTTACGCCGGATTGCAAATCCGGCGTAACAAAAAACAGTTCATGTAGGGGCGTATCGCATACGCCCGAATGCGCCAACTTATCCACGTGAATGCTTTTAGGGCGTATGCAATACGCCCCTACAGTCATTGGGTGAAATATACGAATAAAACAAACAAAACATGTACACCGATAAGAAAAACATTTTACAACTGGCGGCACTGCTGCGCGCGCGCACGGCATCAGGCGGATTGTGCTCTGTCCCGGAAGCCGGAACATCCCGCTGACGCAGACCTTTGCCAACGTGCCCGACTTCACGTGCTATCCGCTGACCGACGAACGGAGCGCGGGATTCTTCGCCCTCGGGCTTGCCCTGCACGACGGAGCGCCCGTAGCCGTATGCTGCACCTCGGGCACTGCCCTGCTCAACCTGCATCCTGCCGTGGCGGAAGCCTACTACCAGCAGGTGCCCCTGGTGGTGATATCCGCCGACCGCCCCGCCGCATGGATCGGGCAGATGGACGGGCAGACCCTTCCCCAGCCGGGCGTATTCGGCACACTGGTCAAGAAATCGGTCAGCCTGCCCGACGTGAAGGACGAAGAAGACGAATGGTTCTGCAACCGGCTCATCAACGAGGCGCTGCTGGAAACGCACCACCACGGCAAGGGACCGGTGCACATCAATGTCCCCGTCGGCGAACCGTTCTTCCTGCTCCCCGTAAACGAGCTGCCCGAGGCACGGGTCATCACCCGCTACCAGGGGCTGAACATCTACGACAAGGACTACCAGCCCCTCATCGAACGGCTGAACAAATACCAGAAGCGCATGGCGGTGACAGGGCAGATGAACCTGATTTACCTCTTCGACAAGAAATATACGAAGCTGCTGTACAAGCATTTCGCCTGGATAGCCGAGAGCATCGGCAACCAGACCGTGCCGGGGATGCCCATCCGCAACATCGAAGCCCTGCTGTGCTCGATGAACAACGACATGCAGGAGGCGATGCGCCCCGAACTGCTGATTACCTACGGGGGGCACGTCATCTCGAAACGCCTGAAGAAATTCCTGCGGAAGCATCCGCCCACGGAACACTGGCACATCTCGGCAGACGGGGAAATCATGGACCTGTACGGCTCGCTGAGCGTAGTCATCGAAATGGACCCCTTCGAGTTCCTCGAAAAGATAGCCGTCCTGATAGACGCACCCACGCCCGAATATCCCAAAAGGTGGGAAACGAAGTCGAAAGCCATCCCCAAAGCGCAGTTCGCCTACTCCGAGATGCGCGCGATAGGCGAGACGCTCCGGCGCCTCCCCTCGCCCTGCTCGCTCCACCTTGCCAACAGCTCGGCGGTGCGCTACGCCCAGCTCTTCGACCTACCGCCCGAAGTGGAGGTGCTGTCCAACCGGGGCACAAACGGCATCGAAGGGTCGCTCTCTACCGCACTGGGCTATGCCACGGCATCGGACAAGCTGAACTTCATCGTGATAGGCGACCTGAGCTTCTTCTACGACATGAACGCGCTGTGGAACTCCAATTACGGCAGCAACATCCGCATCCTCCTGCTCAACAACGAAGGCGGCGAAATCTTCCATGCCCTGCCCGGACTGACCCTGCACGAGAACGCACGCCGCTTCGTGACGGGCACCCACCACGCGTCGGGGAAGGCATGGGCGGAAGACCGGGGATTCGAATACCTCTGCGCGCGCAACGAAGAAGAACTACAGGCGGCACTGGAGAGCTTCACACAGCCCTCCGTCACCCGCCAGCCGATGCTGCTGGAGGCATTTACCGACAAGGACAAGGACATCGAACTGCTGAAAGCGTATTATCATAGCCTGAAACAGTTTTAAATTTACGGTTTGGCGATTTACGATTTTCCTGTTACAGCGTGATAAAAAATCAATGAATATCCGCATTTTACCTAATTGACTGTAGGGGCGTATCGCATACGCCCTGAAAGCATCCGCATGGATAAGTGGACGCATTCGGGCGTATGCGATACGCCCCTACAGGGGATGTTTGCGGATATCCTGTCACGCCGGATTTGCAATCCGGCGTAATGAACGAATCGGATTTGTAATCCGAAACCGTTGGCGTGGATGACGCGGATTACAAATCCGCACAAGCAATTACGCCGGATTGCAAATCCGGCGTGACAATCAATGACGTGACAATGAAATGAAATGTAGAGACGCCACAGTGTGACGTCTCTACAAAAAACAGATTGACAAAAGAGAACCAAAAAACTCATTTAGTTATGGAAAAAAGAGAATGGAAAACCATCAAAGAATACAAGGATATTCTTTTCGACTATTACAACGGCATCGCGAAAATCACCATCAACCGCCCGCGCTACCGCAACGCCTTCACCCCCGACACGACCATGGAGCTGAGCAACGCCCTGCTCTATTGCCGTGAATGCCCGGACATCAACGTCATCGTGCTGACCGGTGCGGGCGACAAGGCATTCTGCTCGGGCGGCGACATGCACGTAAAAGGACACGGAGGCTATGTAGGCACCGACGGCGTGCCCCGCCTGAACATCCTCGACGTGCAGAAGCAGATACGCTCCATCCCGAAGCCGGTCATCGCCATGGTGAACGGATATGCCATCGGTGGAGGGCACGTGCTCCACGTGGTATGCGACCTGAGCATCGCCTCGGAGAACGCCATCTTCGGACAGACCGGACCGCGTGTGGGCAGCTTCGACGCCGGATTCGGCGCATCGTATCTGGCGCGTGTCGTAGGGCAGAAGAAAGCCCGCGAAATCTGGTTCCTCTGCCGCCAATATTCGGCACAGGAAGCCCTGGAAATGGGGCTGGTGAACAAAGTCGTGCCCTTCGACCGGCTGGAAGATGAAGTGGTGGAATGGGCGGAAACCATGATGCAGCACAGCCCGCTCGCCCTCCGCATGATAAAAGCCGGACTGAACGCCGAACTGGACGGACAGGCGGGCATCCAGGAGCTTGCCGGCGACGCCACGATGTTATACTATATGACCGATGAAGCCCAGGAAGGCGGCAAGGCGTTTCTGGAGAAGCGCAAGCCCGACTGGTCGAAATATCCCAAACTGCCGTAAGCCTATGTACACAATCAAGATTATCCCGCGTACGCTGCACTTCAAACAACCCGCAGGAACCTCCAGAGGGGTCTACCGCACCCGCAAGGTGTGGTACCTCGTATTGCAGGACCCGGCGGACGGACGCTGCGGCATCGGCGAATGCGCCCCGCTTCCCGCACTGAGCTGCGACGACATCCCCGACTACGAAGACGTGCTCGCCTGCCATTGCCAGCGCAGTGCCGAACAAGGCTGCATCGACTACGATGCGCTGCGCCCCTACCCGTCCATGCTCTTCGGGCTGGAGACCGCCTTCCTCCACCTCCAAGCCGGAAGCCTCCGCTTCTGGGACACTCCTTTCTCACGGGGGGAAGAGGGCATCCCCATCAACGGGCTGATTTGGATGGGCAACTTCGACGAGATGTACCGCCGGATAGAAGAAAAGATGAAAGCGGGCTTCCGCTGCATCAAGGTGAAAATCGGAGCCATCGGCTTCGAGCAGGAACTGGAGCTGCTGGCACACATCCGCCAGCATTTCTCTCCGCAGGAAATCGAACTGCGGGTAGACGCCAACGGCGCTTTCACGCCCCTCGACGCACCCCGTAAACTGGAACAGCTGAGCCGCTTCGGGCTGCACTCCATCGAGCAGCCCATCCGCGCCGGACAATGGGAAGAGATGAGGAAATTGTGTCAAGACACCCCCATCCCCATCGCGCTGGACGAAGAACTGATAGGCGTCAACCGTCCCGAAGAGAAAGCCCGGCTGCTCGACACCGTCCGTCCGCAATACATCATCCTGAAACCTTCGCTTCACGGAGGGCTGAAAGGGGCGGAAGAATGGATTAGGCTTGCCGGAGAAAGAGGCATCGGCTCGTGGGTGACCTCCGCCCTCGAATCGAACGTGGGGCTGAACAGCATCGCACAATGGTGTGCCACGCTAAACCCTCAGATGCCGCAAGGATTGGGTACAGGGCAGCTCTTTACCGACAACATTCCTTACCCTCTCGATATCCAAGGCGACTGCCTCTGGTTTCTGCCCGGACAGCCCGAAACAGAGTTTGGCAAGTTGCTGTGCTTGTGAAAAAATAAAACACAGAGACACGAAGGCACAGAGTTTTATTTTTATAGTAAAACAAAATTGGTTTGCGAAAAAATGGAATGGAACACAGAGACACAAAGACACAGAGCTTTATTTTTTGAGAGAACAGAGTTCACAGAGTAAAGTCTGGCTCTATGGTTTTTACCTTCTCAATATATTTATTTCTCCGTGCCTCTGTGCCTCTGTGTTCAATAGACAGGATTAACGGATTTTTCGCAATTCATTTCTGATTGACTATAATGCGAATCCGGCGTGACGTATGTGACATACGTGATATAACTCTGTGAACTTTGCCTTCTCTATATTTATTTCTCCGTGTCTCTGTGCCTCTGTGTTCAATAGAAATTGTCACCAATTATTAACTGTTAATTATCAACCGAAAATGAACAACTTCACCACCCACATCCCCGACCAGACCCTTACAATTGACGGCAGGACGTATACTGCCCAAGACGCTTGTGCCCACGGTCAGAAGCCCAGCCGCCTGCAAGCCCTTTTCCGCGAACAGGCAGGCGCGGACAGCTTCCTGGTGGCACTGGCAGATTTCCTTGCCGAATGGTTCGACGCTTCAGATACGGTAACAGTACATACGTCCGGCTCTACCGGCACGCCGAAAGAACTCCGCGTAGAGAAACGGCGCATGATGAACAGCGCCATGCTGACGGTCTCTTTCCTCGGGCTAAGACAAGGCGACAACGCCCTGCTCTGCATGCCCCTGCAATACATCGCCGGCAAAATGGTGGTGGTGCGTGCCCTTACGGCAGGGCTGAACCTGATTCCCGTCACTCCCTGCGGCCATCCCCTGCAAAGCGTAAGCCAGCCCCTCGCCTTCGGCGCGCTGATACCCATGCAAGTCTACAATTCCCTGCAACATCCCGAAGAATGCGGACGGCTGAAAAACATCAGGCACCTGATTATCGGAGGAGGAGCCATCGACCCCGACATGGAAGCGGCACTGAAACGCTTTCCCAACGGCGTATGGAGCACGTACGGCATGACCGAAACCCTTTCGCACATCGCCCTCCGGAAACTGAACGGAGCGGACGCCTCGGAATGGTACACCCCTTTCAGCCAGGTATCCGTAAGCCGGTCGGACGAAGGGACCCTAATCATCGACGCTCCGCTGGTCTGCCCGCAACGGCTCATCACAAACGACATTGTAGAACTGAATGAGAGAGGACAATTCCGCATCCTCGGAAGAAAAGACAACACCATCAATACGGGAGGAGTAAAAGTACAGATAGAGCAAGTAGAAAACGCCCTAAAGCCGCTGCTTCCCTTCCCCTTTGCCATTACTTCCGCCCCCGACGCCAAGTTCGGCGAGCGGATTGTGCTGCTTGTCCAGCACGCACCCTTCCTCAACGAACAAGAAAAACAGGAAATACATCGGGCATGCCAGCAACTCCCGGCTTATTGGCGCCCCAAGCAATGGATAACGGTCGCCGCCCTTCCGCTGACCGGAACCGGAAAGCCCGACAGGGCAGCAGCCAAGAGATTAGCCCGATGTACGTAAAATGACTGCATGCTACAAGGCACACGTTCCGCTTCCGCCATACTCGTCGCTGATTACGCCCTGATATTCGGGATGCCTCTGCAACCAACGCACGGCATACGAGCATGTAGCCATGGGCCTCAAGCCTCTGTGGCGGGCATAGTCGTATGCGGTTTTCACCAGCATCGAGGCTATTCCCCTCCCGCCAATCGCTTCCGGAACCAACGTGTGCCGGATGTCCAAATGCCCTTCTTTCAGATGATAAGACATGTCTGCCTTAAATCCGTCAACTTCTACCCAGAACTTTCTCTGCGCTTCATCATGATGTACTTCCATATCAACAAATCAATTAAAGGGTTAACGGTTGCAATATATAAAAAAATCCTGATATTTCCATTGTTTCCCCTCGCCCGTTAACCAATATTATTATAATCGGTTGCGATAAAAACCGAACGCAGAGACGCAAAGACGCAGAGTTTGTCACGCCGGGTTTGTAATCCGGCGTAATAAAAGAATCGGATTTGTAATCCGAAACCGTTTGCTGATGACGCTGGATTATAAATCCAGCGTGACGGATATATTCCCATTTATATATCGAATTTTCGGATAAAAAGCTTATCTTTGCAACCATCTAAAAACACGAACGACATGGGTTTATTATCAGCACTTTTCGGCGGAAAGAAGCCGGAAGACAACCAACAGGAGAAACAAGAACAGAAAAACTTCGAGATTCTGAAGTACGACGGCATACGCGCACGCAACATGAACCAGCTGGATTACGCCATCCGGTGTTTCGAGCAAGCCATCGCCCTACGGGAAGACCCCGAAACGCTGCATTACTTATCAGATGCCTACATCAAGACGCAGCGCCTGGACGAGGCGCGCATCATCTTGGACAAACTGATTAAAGCGGCTCCGGATGATGTGTCTGCCCTGATTACCCTGGCACACACCTGCTACATGCAAGAAGACTACGGCAACATGGACCTTGCCTGCCAGCAGGCAATCAGTCTTGACGAGAAAAACGCTTCTGCCCATTACCTCGCCGCAAAAGCCGCACAGGGAATGGGAAACGCCCTGCAAGCCATCGCCAGGGTAACCCAAGCCATCGCCCTTGACGAAAGCTTTGCAGCCGCTTACCGCTTCCGTGCCGAAACGCTTTGGGAGATGAAGCAAGCCAAAGAAGCGCTGGAAGACATCGGAAAAGTATTGTCAATCAACCCCGACGACGAGGATGCCCTCTTGCTGAAAGGAACGGTTCTCGCCGCACAGGGGCAAGCGGAAGAAGCCGGGCAATGCGCCGACAAGGTGTTGGAAGAGAATCCGTTCAACGAAAAGGCATACGTGCTGAAAGGCAGGCTGCTTGCCGGGAAAAAGGCTTTCGATGAAGCCATCGGGCTGTACACAGAAGCCCTGGAGCTGATGCCGGAGAACGCAGCCCTCTACCAAGAGCGCGGACGCGTCCGCTACCTGAACGAGGACAAGGAAGGGGCGATAGACGACATGACGAAAGCCCTCGAACTGAATCCCGATGCCGAAGTGGAAATCAACGGGAAGTTCGACAATTTTTAATGAGGGAGTAATAATCCATATTTCACCACAGAGGGCACAGAACTTTTTATAAAGATGTCCTCTATGGTGAACTGTTGAATACACAATCTAATGTAACCTTGATGTTCTTAAACCTGTTTATTGTGCTATCTTTTCTTTCAACGTCCTTACCAACAGGTTGTGGTCACGCATATCGTTGCGCAATTGGTAGCCTTGGTTAAAACTCTGGAATACAAACCCGATGGCTCCCTTGCGGGGCGATGTGCGCTGTGCTTCCGTGTATTTCGACACTTCCACCCCACTCAAGTAATACTCGCCACCAGTAGGATTGTCCAGCAGTCCAAGGATGTTCAGCAAAGTGGACTTGCCGCATCCCGAAGGACCCATAATGGCTACAAACTCGCCTTCTTTCACTTCTATACTTACATCATTCAATGCCCAGGTCTTCACCTCGCCGGTACGGAAAACCTTTTGTAAATTGTTTGTCTTTATCATATTCTTTCTATTTTTTTGTTGAAAAGGGGACAAGGTTTTATACTTCGAGCGGCATTAAAATGTGCATTTTGTATGTGCCACGTAGTAGAGACGATGTGCACATCGTCTCTACAGAAACGGTGCGGAATGTTCAAGGACCTATAATTATTTTCTCAACCGGATCCCTTTGATTTGCCACGAATCTGCCCCATCGCCTTCCGTAAAATCGAAGGTACGGGTGCCTGCCGGAAGTGGGGCGAAATATAGCGTAAACGTTGCCTCTCCGCTTTCGGGCATAAAGAACCGCTCACCCAAGGGGAAACCTTCCGTACGGAGTACCGGACACAATGTACCGTCGTCTGCCACTAAGTGCGTATCCTTGCTCAACTGAATCCAATACTTGGGGATATAATAAGCATGTATGCGGACAATGGTTGCAGTATCAGTCCGTTCCACTTGCGTAATCTGCAAGGCATCGGCATTCGAACTTCCATACATAGGATAGTCTACCATCGGATTGCCATTATGTGTGCTGTAGACCGTTTGAGGCTGCGGACGCATCCACTGGCGGAGCTGCACCTTTAACGAACCCGGACCATATCCTGTCCAACTCTTCAAGATGTGTCCGTCGGGAGCTATCAGCACGAAATGCGGAATACCGTTCACTCCGTAGCGTGCGGCAATGCCGTTTCTTCCCTGCAAGTCGTTCCAATTGTTCCATGCCAACGGATGCGTCTTTACCGAGGCTTCCCACCCCTTCTTGCCTTCCATGCTCAGACTGACTACTTCCAGACTGTCCTTATGCTGTTCGCTAGGCTCTTTCAGTTCGGGCTGCGACTGAATGCAGGGACCGCATCCCCTGCTCCAGAAATCGAGCAGGATATATTTCCCACGGAACTCACTCAAATGATGCACCTTGCCTTGCAGGTCATACAAATCTCCGTCAACCGCCATCTCTCCATCATTCACCACTACCGGCGGATAGAGTGCCGTATAGACAGACTTTCCTTCCTCGGTATTCTTCCATTCATCCGGCAAACTTTCATATAGTTTTTCCACCTCATCCCGATATGGAAACTCCTTATTATACTTTAACGAATTCCCTAACCCTTCAAGGCTATTCATCCATACCTTATTTACAGCCGTCTATCTCATCAAGCGAATATTGTTCGCCATTACACGCCGTTGCAAGCTATCTTGCCCAGCTTGCAGGCACTTCAACTGAGCTATTATCGACTCCCGTTGTTCTCCCGAAGCGTTTTGCAAAGTCCGGCTCAAAGCAACAACTTCCATCATAGATTGTTGAAAAGCATCCCATTCCTTTTTAGACGCTTCAATCAACTGCTGTTGAAACTGCTGACATTCCGCTCCCCCTTCCACACTCCACGTGCGGAGTAATGCATTCTCACCTTTCACTTTCAAATGCGTATCCGGCTCAATCCACAAGCTAAGCCAGACAGGAGGTAATTTCCCATAGTCTTTTGCCATCACGTCGTACTCTTCCACTTCATTGCTTGTAGTCATACCTTCGAAGAAAAAACGCCCGTTCCGCAGGGTATCTACCGCGACTTCCGCACCTACGCCTCCTTCGTCTTTATACAACCCCAACACAGTTCCTTCATCTACACCCGACAAAGTACCTTCAATTGTAAATCTTCCTTGTGCCTGTGCCGCCAATGTTCCGGCAAGCATACAGGCTAAAAACAGTTTTCTCATGTTCGTTATTGTTTAAGTTATTATCTTCGTTCCTTGCACGATTACTAATCGTCAGCCTGTACAATTACTAATCGTGTGCTTGTACGATTAGTAATCGTTCCGCAAACGCAGTTAATTTCCTTGAGGCAACAGGCTGGCTTCCCCTCAATTGTTTTCCGACTTCATCACCTCTGCCGGATTGACACGTGCCGCCTTGCCTACCTGCCACCCAAGCGTACCCAGCGAAATCAGACCTACCAGCAGCAAGGCAACGATGAATATCCATGCCGAAAGCGGTGCCTTCAGCACAAACCCCTCGGTGTAGCGGCGGATAATGAACCAAGCCAACGGAACCGCCACCACGAACGAGGCAAGCAACACCTTCAGGTATTTGCCGCCCAGCAGCCAATAAAGACCAGCCAATGTAGCACCGTTCACCTTGCGGATAGCAATTTCTCGATATCGCCTGCGGATATCAAAAAGCGAAATACCGAACAGCCCCATGCACGACACCACGATGGCGATAAAGGCGAACACCGAATAGACCGTAGCTATCTTGCGGTCGTGGGCATACTGTTCTTTCACCACATCCGCCAGCCATGCATGGTCGAACTCTTCGGTCCCATAGATTTCCTTCACCGTGCGGCGCAGGTAGGCAAGCAGCTCTCTTTCCTTGCCCGGGTGTACGGCGATAGAAATCTTACCACTTTCGTATCCTCCACTTATAACATAAACAATGGGCTGTACGCCACCGGTCAACTTACCGAAATAGCAATCGGCTATTACCGCAACGACGGGCATCAGTTCCAACCCACCCTTCTTTACACTGCCATCAGCTCCAAAAAACATCCAAATAGGAGCTTCAGCCCTGATAAACGCTTCTTCCCTATCGGCATAGCCGAATAGTTTCATGGCTTCCTCGTTCAATGCTATCTCGCTATGGGTTACGTCATGCATCTCATCCGGCAAAGTGCCATCGAGTACCTTCAATCCGTAAAATTCAAAAAAGGCGACAGGAACAAACAATGCCTTCACCGATACCTTTTATCCTTTTCGTTAAAAAAGTTCACTTGAATTTCGGAAGTGATTTCATCGAACGAACTGCATATCCACGAATCAATATACGGACATTCGTCCAATGCTTTCCGAATCCTTTCGATACGTTCGTTACGTGTTTTCCTCTGCTCGTCCGTATATCTATTATTCCAGTTTTCTTTCTGCAAATCAGCTTCTAATATCCTTTCCGTACGGAAACCCAGAGGCGTATTGATTAGGAAATCGAAATGGCGGCTGAAATAGACCGACAAGACCACGAGCACCACCGTAAAGACATACTGGAGACCCAGCAATACCGCACGTGAAGCAACGGAATAACGTACCGACACATTGCGCATGGAAGTGACAGGCGAACGATAACCGTACTTGATGTAAGGGTAGTGAGCAAAGGCAAGGCTACCAGAATGCCTAACGACAACCAGCCGTCGAACAGTGTATAACCAATCTGCTCGCCCAACAAACGCTCTACCGGAACCGCCGTAACCTCTATCAGCACCCATGCCACGAAGAGTGAGGCAAAGACCAGCACGAAGTTTTCCAGCCAGATTTCCACAAATAGTGAAGAACGCCCCAGTCCCAACACCTTCTTGATGCCATATTCGCGTGAACGCTTCATCAGCATCACCATATAGAGGTTGATAAAATTCAGGATGCCTACCGCCAACAACAAGACTATCACTCCTGATAAAATCAGCAAGTAAGACCTGTCGCCGTGGTTCATCAATGATTTTTCCGCAATAATGGAAGGGTCGAAATAAAACTGTTTCCAAGGAATAAACCGGTAACGCATAGGACCGGAATATTTCGTATCGCGATAAACACCACTCACTTTGTTTATTGCATCCAAATCAATGCCCGGCAATACACGGACCATTTCGATATTCATCCGGTTCCAATCCTGCAAACCACGGGAAACCAACACATCGAATCGCCAAACAGTTTTATTGGAAGGGCTATCCACCACTCCTTGCACGACTACAGATATGCCATCATAAACCAGCACTTTCCCAAGAGGATTCTCCCGTCCGAACAGTTGTTCTGCAAACTTGCGGGTAAGGACAGCCCCCTGATTGCCTTGCATCGTAGTAGTTCCCATCACTACAGGATAAGCGAAGAAACGGAAGAAAGTAGAATCCACTGCCAACATATCGGCATTGTAAGTACGGTTCTCATACAAAATATTCGTACGCTCATTAGGAACAACCAGACAACGCTCTGTCACCTGTTCATCGGCAAGATAAACCGAGTCCATATACATTCTGGCACTGGGACACCAATTGCCGTACACGTCTGCCAGCGGCAGCACCACCGTCTCGGGATGAATGCAATTAGCGTTCACCGTAAGTTCGCGGTGGATATAACGAATCAAGATGATGCTGCAAGCCAGGCTAAACGCCAGCCCCAGCAAATTAATTATCGTGTACGAACGGGCACGCATCAAAAAGCGTACCGACATTTTCAAATAGTAAAGTGTTATCATAAGCTATTTCAATATTAATTCTTCCGCATCCCCAAAGTTATCATATCCTGTGGTAATAACCCAATCTCCGGGCTGCAAACCTTCAGTTATTTCATATTGGCGAGGATTCTGCCTACTGATGGTGATGGGCACCTTCACCGCCTTGGTGCGGTCGGCGTTCGGCTTGAATATCCAGTTGCCTCCAGTCTGCTGGTAGAAATTGCCACGCGGAATCACGATTGCCTTTTCGGGTTGCCCCAGCTCGATTTGCACCCGGTAACTCTTCCCAAGGCGCACATTGTCGGGCATCTCCCCGGTAAACACCAAATCCACATCGAAGGTACGCTCTTTCACCTCGGGCACCACCTTGGTTACCCGAAGCGGATAACGTTTACCTTGATAAGTGACCGAAGCGGGCAGACCGGTGGTGACACGGTCGATGTAATACTCGCTTAATGCCGTGCGTATCTTGAACTGGTCCATTACCTTCACTTCGGCGATATTCTCACCCGAACTCACCTGCTGTCCGGGTGTGACCTTCACAAAACTCAACTGCCCATCGGCAGGCGCACATACTACAAGGTTATCCCTCCGCTGTAACGAACGCTCCCATTTCTTCCGCTCCCGCTCACGGTCGTTGCGGAGCAGTTCCTTGCGGATAACCGTCATCGCCGAATCGCTTTGCAGGCTTTGCAGCTTCAAGCGGGTCGACTCGGTCTTATACCGGTATTCATCTGCCGACACCTCCAGTTGCGCCTTGCTGCGGATACCCATCTTGTACTCTTCTTCTTCCAAGGCATAGCTTTTACTGATTTTGTTCAACTCATAACTTGCCTCCAGTGCCTGTTGCTTCAGTGTCAAGGTCTTCTGCTCCATCTCCAACGCCTTCTCTTCGTAAGAGATGCGTTGCTTTTCCCATTCATCCCGTTGGTCTTCGATATCGCGTATCAAGTCGGGGTTGACCAGTGTCAGGATGGTATCGCCGCGCCTCAGCAGACTTCCTTCTTCCGCTACGATACGGTCTACATTACCCGCCTCGCGGGTATTGACCATCAGGGTAAGGATGGGATGCACCACACCTTCCACATCGACGTACTCCAAAAACTCATCGTCTTTCACTTCCGCCAGTTGCACCGATTCGGTATCTATCCGCAACTTGCGCGGACCGGAGGCAAGCACCGCTACATAAACCAATCCTGCCGTCAAAGCGATACCAGCCGCTATGCGGTAACGGTAGCGCACGTACCAAGGTTTCTTTTCCAGTTTTATATCCATTTCTTTAGTTAATAATTAACAGTTAAGATAGTCGGGTTCTTACCACAGATTTTCTATATTTCAGGCAAATTATCCGCAAGCGGACAATTGCGTTCGAAATCGTATTGCGTCATGCTGCGCAAACCATAATAAAGCGTCCAATAGGTTTTCAATGCCTCAATGTGATTGCGGCGTGCCGTATCTTTTTCGGTGGTCGCCGCGTTCAGGTCGAGGATGGTAGACTTTCCCATCAGATACAAGCGAAGAGCCACTTCGTAACGCCTGCGTGCCGTTTCATCGGTACGTGCCGCCACTTGTACCTGCCGCGCCTGCAGGTTGAACTGCCTCACCATTTTCCGCACGTTCAGTTCAAAATCGGTCAATCCCTGCTCTACTTGCGTATCAACCAGCTCGATATTCGATTTCGCTACCCGTACCTGACCTTTGCCACGTCCCCAGTCAAGAATAGGAATCACTACCGACAGACTGACGTATTGCTGGTCAAGTGGATTACGATAAGACGCCCGCAAATTATCTGCTGTCTGCGAAAGCCCGAATTGCACATACAGGTCGGCTTTCAATCCGCGGTTGGCACGGGCAGAAGCCAACCGGCTACGGCTTTCCAACTTCAGCCGCTGATACATTTCGATGTCGGGACTATGGGCAAAAGCTTTTTCCAAGGCTTGGTCAAGTGGTACTTCGAAAGCCGTCACGCTATCTGCCGGGAATACTTCTATCGGCTCGTCTTCCCGGATACCTAAAAAAGAGCGAAAAGTCAACATCGCATCTTCCACTTCAATACCAGCCTGCATCATATTAGTCTCTTCGGTCAACTTGTTCACTTCCAGCTGTAACATCTCGTTTTCGGTAATATTACCTATATTATACCGTCCGCGTGCATAACGGTAAAGTGTGTCTGCCGAAGCATAATTGGCACGGGCGATATCCAGATTGGCCTGTGCCGTGGCAAGGTCGAAAAACAATTCGCAAGCCCTCGAAGCTATCAGCTCCAGTGTTTCGGCGTACGACTTTCTGGCTTCACGGAAACGTACCGGTTCGATACGACGGTCCCACTTCAGTGAATTGTATCCGAAAAGCGACTGCTGATAACCAATCGTGACAGGCTGAGTATTGTATGCTTCGGTATGGTCACCGAATTCATCCATACGCTGTGCCGACGTCTGCAAAAACAAATTACCTCCCGTAAACCATATATTCTGACTGACCGACAGGCTTACATCTGTGCTCAACTGATTTTGCCGAAGAAACTGTTCCGTACCATCAGGTTGGGTCACACGGTTGATTTGCCGGTTGAGGTAAGGTGTAGAAGTAAGACTGACTTCCGGCAAATAATTGGCACGGAAAGAACGGTAGCTCCAATAGGCAGCACGATAAGTATGCTGCGCCGCCTGCGCTTCCGGCGAATGTGCCTGCGCCATCCGGATAGCATCGTCCAGACTTAAACGCTCGGCTTCTGCTCCTGTCCATCCCATAACCAACAAGCAAAATATTCCTATCAATCGTTTCATATTACTGCACAAAATGATTCTGAAAATAACAATCAAAATCCATGCCACAAACATAAGCATCTATCTATCAACACATTTACCAATCATCACCTCGGCAAACCCTGTGCGGAAGCACACATATTTTGTGCGAAAGCGCACATACAGCACAAGCTGAAAATGCGTATCTTTGCAGAGAAGCAAACTAAAGACTATGGAACCCAAAGGTAAAATACTGATTATTGATGACAACGAAGACGTGCTGTTCGCACTGAACCTGCTCCTGGAACCTTATACAGAAAAAATAAAGGTAACCACCCAGCCAGCACGCATCGGGCATTTCATGGCCACTTTCCAACCGGATGTTATCTTGCTGGATATGAACTTCCGCCGCGATGCCATCAGCGGACAAGAAGGATTCGACTGCCTGGAACAGATTTTGCGCATAGACCCGCAAGCGGTGGTAGTCTTTATGACAGCCTATGCTGATACCGACAAAGCAGTAAGAGCCATCAAGGCAGGAGCCACCGATTTCATTTCAAAGCCATGGGAAAAAGAAAAGCTGCTTGCCACGCTTTCTTCCGCTCTCAAACTCAGCCAGTCACGCAAAGAAGTAGGCAGGTTGCAAGAACAGGTGCTTGCCCTGAAAGGAAATGATGATTTGCCGGAACTAATCGGAAATTCACCAGCCATGCAAAAGGTAAAAGAAACCATTTTCAAGCTCTCGGATACCGATGCCAACATCCTGATATTGGGTGAAAACGGTACGGGCAAAGACCTGGTAGCACGAATGCTGAAACACTTTTCCCCCCGGCAAGAGGCAGCATTCGTCACTATTGACTTAGGAAGCATCCCCGAACAACTGTTCGAAAGCGAACTCTTCGGTTACGAAAAAGGTGCATTTACCGATGCACGGAAATCTAAACCCGGGCGGATGGAGATAGCTTCGGGAGGCACACTCTTTTTGGACGAAATCGGTAATCTGTCACTCCCCATGCAGGCACGGCTGTTGACCGCCATCGAAAAGAAACGCATCACACGGCTGGGTGCCATCGAACCCATTCAGATAGATGTACGGTTGATTTGCGCCACCAATGCCGATCTGCACAAAAGGGTAACAGAAGGCAGTTTCCGCCAAGACCTGTTGTATCGCATCAATACCATCGAGCTGCGCATTCCCCCACTGCGGGAAAGAGGCGAAGACATCCTGCTGCTGGCAGAACACTTCCTGACCAAATACAACCGGAAATATCACAAAGAAGCCAAAGGACTGACCCGGGAAGCCAAGAACAAATTATTGAAATACAATTGGCCCGGCAATGTACGCGAACTGCAACATACACTGGAACGGGCTGTCATCCTCAGCGAGAACAACCTGTTACGCCCCAATGACTTCTTCTTTCCACATACTACGGCAGGAAACGATAACGAAAACATACAGGAACTGAATATGGAAAAGCTGGAGCGCAAAGCCATCGAACAAGCATTGAAAACCAGCTGCGGAAATATGAGCCGTGCGGCAGAACTGTTGGGCATTACCCGCTTCACCCTTTACCGGAAACTGGAAAAACTCGGATTATGAAAAACTATACTTATTCTTTAGCCGTACACGTAGGCAGCATTACCCTATTTGCCATAGCTGGCGCATTTGCTGTAACACAGCACCTGTGGTTCTGCGCCACAGCCTGTATAGTTCTGCTCACCGGTATATGCATCAGTCTCTACCGAACACAAAACCGACAAATCCGCATGATGCAACGGATTGTAGAATGTATGAAAAACAATGACTTGTCTCAACTGATGTGTGCACCGTTCAACAATCCTACGATGCAACAACTGGCAACCGATATGTCGACCGCCCTTAAGAATATCCGCACACACCTGAACGAAGAAGAAACCAAACATCAGTATTACGAAAACCTGCTGAACCAGGTAGATACAGCGGTCATCGTCTGCTATCCGGACGGAAGGACCGAATGGATGAACAAACCGGCGCAACGCCTATTGAGGAACTGCAACCGGTTGCCCGACATCATCCACACAGCCCTCATCAACAAGCAAGCCGTCGTCCAACTGCCCCACTCGCCTGTGCCGGCAGAGCTATCGGTATCTGCCACCCACATCCAACTGAAAGGAAAAACTTACTGGCTGGTCAGTCTGAAGAATATCCACACGGCACTGGAACATACCGAAATGGAGGCATGGCAAAAGCTCATCCGGGTATTGACACACGAAATCATGAATTCCATCACTCCTATTATTTCCCTGGCCGACACACTAAGCGAACGTAGCAAGTCTGCCACCAGCACGCAGGCAGACAGCACCATGCAACAGGGATTGCAAATCATCCGGCGCAGAAGCAAAGGCTTGCTGGAGTTTGTAGAGAACTACCGGAAGCTGACCCGAATCGCTCCGCCGGCAAAGAGCGACATACGGATAAAAGATTTCTTCGAAGACCTGAAGCAACTGTTTGCCGACCCACATATTACCTTTGATTGTCCGGACACGCCACAAACCTGGAAAGCCGACCGGGGACAGATGGAACAGGTATTCATCAACCTGATAAAGAATGCGCAAGAAGCCTGCCGCGACAATCCATCGGCATCGGTTTCTGTACGCGCCTATACGTCTGACAGGAAATGGAAATTCATCATCACAGACAATGGAGAAGGCATGCTTCCCGAAGTGACCGAACGGATTTTCCTGCCTTTCTTCACCACCAAACCGGGAGGCTCAGGCATCGGGCTGGCACTGTGCAAACAAATCACCGTATTGCACGGCGGACAGATAGCCGTTACTTCGGAACCCGACAAAGGCAGTACGTTTACACTGACTTTTCCCGTGTAAACCGTCCGTCCAAGCCTTGACGCATGCAACTGTTTCCCGTTGTTTTGGAAAACGCAAAAAATATTTTTAAGAAAAAAGTTCGCAAATCACTTGTTTTTTAAAGAAAAGTATTACATTTGCACCCGTAAAGCTAACAAACTAACAAAACAAACGTATGAAAACATTTGCTACATACTTCTTCTTTTTCTTTTATTACTTTTACTTTAGCAATGAAGTGAAGCGGGAGTTTGTATGTGTACATTAAAACGAGAAAACAAAAAATAACGAATGAATATACCGAAATCCCGCTTCTGCCAAGAAGACGGGATTTTTTAGTTTAAAAGCATCTGAAAAGACATGAAAAGAATAGCCATACAAGGAGTGCCCGGGTCGTATCACGACATCGCGGCGCACAAGTATTTCAAGGACGAGGAAATCGAACTGCTCTGTTGCGACACGTTCGAAAACGTATTCGAGTCGATGCGCAAAGACAGCAGCGTCATCGGTGTAGTTGCCATCGAAAACACCATTGCGGGCAGCCTGCTCCACAACTACGAACTGCTCCGCGACAGCGGCATGACCATCATCGGCGAACACAAGCTGCGCATCAGCCACAGCATCATGTGCCTGCCCGACGAGGACTGGAAAGACTTGACCGAAGTCAACTCGCATCCCGTGGCACTGGCGCAATGCCGCGACTTCCTGCAACACCATCCCGAACTGAAGGTGGTGGAAACCGAAGATACTGCCAAAAGCGCTCAGGATATCCACGAAAAGCAACTCAAGGGACATGCCGCCATCTGCTCGAAATACGCCGCAGGGCTGTACGGCATGAAAATCCTGCAGGAAGGCATCGAGACGAACAAGCACAACTTCACCCGCTTTCTGGTGGTGTGCGACCCTTGGCTTGCCGACGAGCTGAAAGACCGCTCGAAGGTGAACAAAGCCAACATCGTCTTCTCCCTCCCCCACAACGAAGGAAGCCTCTCGCAGGTATTGTCTATCTTTTCGTTCTACCACATCAACCTGACCAAGATACAGTCGCTGCCCATCATCGGACGCGAATGGGAATACATGTTCTACGTGGACGTGATGTTCAGCGATTACCTGAGATACAAACAATCCATTGATGCCGTAACCCCGCTTACCAAAGCACTTAAAATATTAGGAGAATATGCAGAAGGAGAATCAACCTTATAACATCCAGCCTGCCGACCGGCTGGCGAATGTAAGCGAATATTATTTCAGCCGCAAGCTGAAAGAAGTGGCACGCATGAATGCCGAAGGAAAAGACGTCATCAGCCTGGGCATCGGAAGCCCTGACATGCCGCCTTCGAAAGAAACCATCAACGTGTTGTGCGAGAACGCCAAGAAACCCGACGCGCATGGCTATCAGCCTACCGTGGGCATCCCTGAATTGCGCCGTGCCATGGCAGACTGGTACAAGCGCTGGTACGATGTAGACCTGAATCCGGATACCGAAATCCAGCCGCTTATCGGCTCGAAGGAAGGCATCCTGCACGTGACACTGGCTTTGGTGAATCCGGGCGATCAGGTATTGGTGCCCAATCCGGGTTATCCTACCTATACATCCCTGAACAAGATACTGGGAAGCGAAATCGTCAACTATACACTCAGAGAAGATAATCACTGGCAACCTGACTTCGACGAACTGGAACGGATGGACCTGAGCCGCGTGAAGATTATGTGGACCAATTATCCGAACATGCCCACCGGAGCCAATGCCACCTTGGAACTGTATCAAAAGCTGGTAGACTTCGCACGCCGGCACAACATCGTGATAGTAAACGACAACCCGTACAGCTTCATCCTGAACCGCAAGCCCATCAGCATCCTGAACATTGAAGGGGCGAAAGAGTGCTGCATCGAGTTCAACTCGATGAGCAAAAGCCACAACATGCCGGGCTGGCGTGTAGGTATGATTGCCACAAATGCCACATTCATCCAATGGATACTGAAGATAAAGAGCAACATCGACTCGGGCACGTTCCGCCCCTTGCAGCTTGCCGCAGCGCAAGCATACCGGAACAGCGCGGAATGGCACGAGGAAGCCAACTATAACGTGTACTTTCGCCGCCGGAAGCTGGCAGAGGAAATCATGCACGCCTTGGGTTGCACGTTCGACCCCGAACAAGTAGGCATGTTCCTGTGGGGGAAAATCCCCGACACGTATGCCGATGTGGAAGACCTGACCGAAAAGGTATTGCACGAAGCCCGTGTATTCATCACCCCCGGATTCATCTTCGGAAGCAACGGCAAGCGGTATATCCGCATCTCGCTCTGCGCCAAAGACGAGAAGCTGGCGGAAGCGCTCAAACGGATTCAAGCGATCATGTAATCAGATATGAAACGCAGATTTTCACAGATAATAATTTAAAGTTCTGCATTTTCTGTAACAATAAAAATCTGCGTTAATCTGCGATAATCTGCGTTTTAGCAAACTTAAACTTACGAACTCAAAAAACTCAAAAGATATGGAACTCGAATTACAACCCATCGAACTGGAAGGCGTATCAAAGGAACGCCCCATCGTCATTGCAGGCCCCTGCAGTGCAGAAACAGAAGAACAAGTGATGTCAACCGCAACCCAACTTGCCAACAAAGGAGTCAAAATCTTCCGTGCAGGCATCTGGAAGCCACGCACCAAACCCGGAGGCTTCGAAGGAATCGGCGTGGAAGGGCTGGCTTGGCTGAAGAACGTGAAGAAGGAAACCGGCATGTATGTAGCTACCGAAGTGGCTACTGCCAAACACGTGTACGAATGCCTGAAAGCCGGCATCGATATCCTGTGGATTGGCGCACGCACCTCGGCAAATCCCTTTGCCGTACAGGAGATAGCCGACGCGCTGAAAGGCGTGGATATCCCGGTATTGGTAAAGAACCCTGTTAATCCTGACTTGGAGTTATGGATTGGCGCACTGGAACGCATCAACGCCGCAGGGCTGAAACGTCTGGCAGCTATCCACCGCGGCTTTTCTTCGTACGACAAGAAAATCTACCGTAACTTGCCTCAATGGCATATCCCCATCGAATTGCGCCGCCGCATCCCGGCTCTGCCCATCTTGTGCGACCCGAGCCACATCGGAGGCAAACGTGAACTGATTGCCCCGCTCTGCCAGCAGGCCATGGACTTAGGTTTTGACGGACTCATCGTAGAATCGCACTGCAATCCGGACAGCGCTTGGAGCGACGCTTCGCAGCAAGTCACGCCCGATGTACTCGACTACATCCTCAACCTGCTGGTTATCCGCAAGGAACACCAGACCACCGAAAGCCTGCACGAATTGCGCCAGCAGATAGACGAGTGCGACAATAACCTGATGGAGATTTTGGCAAAACGCATGCGTGTATGCCGCGAAATCGGTACGTTCAAGAAGGAACACAACATGACCGTCCTGCAGACCGGACGTTACAACGAAATCCTCGACAAGCGCGGAGCGCAGGGAAGCCTCTGCGGCATGGATCCCGAATTCGTAAAGACCGTATTCGAAGCCATCCACGAAGAAAGTGTGCGCCAACAATTGGAAATCATTAACAAATAATGTATTTCAGTGAATAATTAATAATGAATAATGAATCATGAAAAACGAGCACATCATTAGACACTATTAATTATTCACTATTAATTATTAATTGAAAAAGATGAAAATTCTGATATTGGGAGCCGGCAAAATGGGCTCCTTCTTTACCGATGTATTGAGCTTTGAGCACGAAGTGGCTGTATTCGAAACCGACCCGAAGCGGTTGCGCTTCATGTACAATTGCTACCGGTTTACGAAAGAAGAAGAAATCGAGGCTTTCCGTCCCGAACTGGTCATCAACGCCGTAACCGTAAAATACACCCTTCAAGCCTTCAACCAGGTAATGCCGTTCTTGCCCAAGGATTGCATCATCAGCGATATCGCTTCGGTCAAGACCGACCTGCAGGCGTTCTACGAGCAATGCGGATTCCGTTATGTATCTACCCACCCGATGTTCGGACCGACCTTTGCCAACTTAGACCAACTGAGTTCGGAGAACGCCATCATCATCAAGGAAGGCGACCATCTGGGCAAGATATTCTTTAAAGACCTGTATCAACGCCTGGGCTTGAACATCTTCGAATATACGTTCGAGGAGCACGACGAGACCATGGCATACTCGCTTTCCATCCCGTTTGTGTCCACCTTCGCCTTTGCGGCGGTGATGAAGCACCAGGATGCGCCGGGCACCACATTCAAACGCCACATGGCTATCGCCAAAGGCGTATTGAGCGAAGACGATTACCTGTTACAGGAAATCCTGTTCAACCCCCGCACCCCGGCACACGTGGAAGGCATCCGCACCGAACTGAACGAGCTGCTGGACATCATCAGCAAAAAAGACGCCGGGAGGATGCGTGCCTATCTGGAAAAGATTCGAGGACATATAAAGTAATGTGCTAATATAAGAATGTGCAAATGTGCCAATTCCGTATTAGCACATTTGCACTTTTCCATTTTTACTGGCGATAGAACGTAAAAGGATAATTATAGCCGCTTCCCCACCATGCATCAATCACCAAAATATTTGAATCTAATTGAAGAATATCAAACGTACAGATGTCGTCTATATCACCTTCTTCATTCACATAACACATGGTAAGTTCTTGATATTCTTCATCGTATTCATACGTGCCACGGTATGTTCGAGTACGCCATTCGTCAGAACTATTATAAAATTCATGTTCTTCCAAAAGGAAAGTCCCGTCTGAATTAAAGCGGAGAAGCTCGTAATATTCTCCGTCTGTACCTTGGATATACTTCCATGTACTCACAATGCCTGTACCAGAAGAACTATTATCATCATCGGAACATGCGGTAAAGCCCAATGTTAAGAGGAAAACCGCACACCAAAGATTAATCAATCGATGTGTTTTCATACATATTCAAGTTTAAGAAAAAAGGGACAGCTTTCACACAAACCATCCCTTTCCGAGTTAGTATTTATTAGAAAATATAGCCAATACCGATAGTGAAGTTCATGTTCTTCGGTTTGTCTCCATTGTATCCGTCAGGAAAATCAAACGGAGTGATAAAACCGTTTTCACCCGTGAAATTAACGATATAACGTTCTGATAATTCTATGCCAATTCCCCATTGGATACCTAAATCGAAACGTTTCATGTCCATTCCATCAGAACTGAATAATTTAGCACTGCCTCCACCGTTTTCTTTATACTTACCACCAAGTCCCACTGCAAAATAAGGACCTGCATTTGCAACAAACTTAATATCATCCGTAATATTTGCTTTCCAAGCTGCCATCACCGGAATCTGCATATAGATTGGACGCGCCTTATCCTCATCAACTTTATAACCTTTTGATTCAAACATCAAGCCCGATTTCAAAGACCAAATATCGGTAAATGCATAATCCAAACCTAAACCTAACTTAAAGCCCGGCAACATTTTCGCATCATCGGCTTTTGTCATGTTACTAAAGTTCATACCAAACTGAACATCCCAACGAGCTTGAGAATACCCTGCAAGGGCTATCAGCCCAAACAACATTGTTAACACTAACTTTTTCATAGTCTATGCATTTTAAAGTTACTGCCCATCCCTTTAAAGCACAATCTGATTTAGATTCACTTTTGTCGGGAATGAAGGGATTACTTTTTACTATGAAAAGCCATTCCCGACACATTCTGTTAACACAAAATTAAGAAAAATCCCTTGCATTTGCAAAATTCCTTCTAAGAAAAAGCGGCACAAAAGTCCATTTTGCTAACTATATAACCAAAAAACACAACTATTCATCCACTTTTCACGACTATAATTTATTTTTACGCCGGATTTGCAATCCGAAAACATTTGCTGAGGATGCGGATTACAAACCCGGTGTGACAAGCAAAACACATTAGCACATTCACACATTGGCACATTGACGCATCACAGTTTCACCTTCTTCTTCACCGCCTTCGATTCGTTCTGTAAGCGGTCGAGGGCAGTCACTACATAGCGGTACTTTGTCTTCCCGTCCTCATACGGAAGCTTATAGAAGCAATCGCGCGTAATGGCTACGATGTGCGAAGGGTCTTTCAGGTTGACATCTTCCTTATTCCCGAAGCGGTACACCACGTATTGCACCGCCTCATCCATCACGTCCTTGGCTTTCGGAGCCGTCCAGAACAGGATGTATCCGTCTTCGGTCCATACCGGCTTCACCTTGCGCACCTTCTTCGGAGCCTTGTCGTCCATAAACGGATAACGGGGCTGGAGGGCAGGATACTTGTGATAAACCTTCTCCAGCATGTCGCAATAACTTCCCGGATTGTCCACCACCGCGGCGGCATACCACTGGCAACTTCCTCCGATGGCAGGAAGCGAGCGCTGCAACTGATATTTTGCCGGCATCTGATGCTGGGCAGGCTTCTTCGGATCAGCTTTCGAAACCGTACGCATCACGTCCTGACCGATATACAACGGACGTGCAGCCGAATGCTTCGCCCACCAGCGCACCAAGGTGTCATAGTCTGCCGCCGGATGCCCGATTTCCCAATATACCTGCGGGATGTTGTAATCCACCCAGCCGTTGTTCACCCACAACAGCACATCGGCATACAGATCATCGTAGTTCTGAAGCCCGTTCGTATTGCTTCCGTTCGGGTCTGATTTCTTGTTGCGGTAAATACCGAAAGGTGACACGCCGAACTTCACCCACGGCTTGCACTGGCGCACCGTCTCGTGAATCTCCTTTATCAATACGTTCACATTATCGCGCCTCCAGTCTGCCTTGTTCGTAAAGCCCCTTCCGTATGCCGCAAAGCTGACGTTATCCGGAAAGTCCATGCCGTTCACCGGATAGGGATAGAAATAATCGTCCATGTGGATGGCGTCTATGTCGTAACGCGAGACAATGTCGCGCACAATGCGGCAAATGTACTTGCGCGACTCGGGCTGTCCGGTGTCGAAATACAACTGGCCGGCATAGCGCACGAAAAGGTTGGGATATTTATTATAGGGATGAAGCGGAGAAAGCGCCGTCGTGCCCTTGGTCTGCGCCCGATAAGGGTTAATCCACGCATGAAGCTCCATATTCCGCTTGTGGCATTCGTCTATCATAAATTGCAAAGGGTCCCACATCGGATTGGGCACCTGCCCTTGCACCCCTGTCAGAAATCGGCTCCAAGGCTCGTATGAAGATTTATACAGCGCGTCACACTCTGCCCGTACTTGAAAAATAATGGCATTGATACCCGCCTTTTCCAATTTATCTAATTGCTTGACAAGCATCGCCTGCATCTGCCGGGGAGGCATTCCCTGAAATTGTCCATTCACACACTGTATCCACGCTCCGCGGAACTCCCGCTTCGGATATACGGTTTGCGCCATCATAGCCTGCCATACGGACAAGCAAAGCAAGCAAGCCGTCAAAATCATCTTCGCTTTCATGATTCTTTTTTTGATTACGTACATTTTATAGTCGGGGGACAAAGATACACAATTTTATTTATTGCTATACAGAAAATAAACGCTATCTTTGCCTCATCCGGATTTCCGGACATATTGTGATAATGAAAACGCCGAAAGTATATGGAAACAAAAAAACGGATAGGCTGGAGCATACTTTGTGCATGCATGATTTTCTTATTATCGTCTTGCCGCATGGAAGAGGATGAAGTACAGTATAACTTTATCATACACAACGCAACCGAAACACCTATTACCATAGAACTTTCGTCATGGGGAGCTTATCATGTGTATATCGATGGCATGTACGACTCTCGCCATAAATTCAGCGAAAGCGAAACCATTTCCCCCAATAACAACATGCAGTTCAGCCAAATCGTGGGTGACAATCCGAATCCGCACGAAATCCCGTCTTCAGTCGTTCCGGCATGGAAATACATCACTGCAATGAAATGCGGAGGTGTTTCCATTCCTAGAAGCTTCTTTACCGACCGGGCAAATTGGGAAACTTCTGTAGCCTTTCAAATCAATGGCACGTTTTCGGAAATCGTTTTCGTGATAACTCCTGAATTGCTTGAAGAGTTCCAGTAAACGCACCGGATAAGACTAAGATCATCTTTCTACACCTCCATTATAACGGTAACTTTTCTGCAAAGATAACGTCTTACATTGTTTTTCCCAGTTATTTTCCCTACATTTGCCGGAAAAACCATTGAATGAAAACGCATGTCTGAAACCAACTATATATCCATAAAAGGCGCACGGGTGAACAACCTGAAGAACATCGACGTAAACATCCCGCGCAACAAGCTGGTGGTCATCACCGGATTGTCGGGCTCGGGCAAGTCGTCGCTGGCGTTCGATACCCTCTACGCCGAAGGGCAGCGGCGCTACGTGGAAAGCCTTTCCTCGTATGCCCGCCAGTTTCTGGGACGCATGAGCAAGCCCGAATGCGACTTTATCAAAGGCATCCCGCCTGCCATCGCCATCGAACAGAAAGTAGTGAGCCGCAACCCGCGCTCTACGGTGGGCACCTCGACCGAAATCTATGAATACCTGCGCCTGCTCTTTGCCCGCATAGGGAAGACCTATTCGCCCGTAAGCGGGCAACTGGTCAAGAAAGACAGCCCCGAAGACATCGTGGCATGCATGCTTTCGTATCCGAAGGGCACACGGTATACGGTGCTTACCCCCATCCTGCCCCGTGAAGGGCGCGACGTGGCCCAGCAAATCGAGACCGACATGAAAGAAGGCTTCACCCGGCTGGAAGTCAACGGGAAAATGGTGCGCATCGAAGAATACCAGTACAACCCGAAAGATACGGTCTACCTGCTCGTAGACCGCATGAGCGCGGACGACTCGAAAGACGCGGTAAGCCGCCTGACCGACTCGGCGGAGACCGCCATGTACGAGGGCGACGGAGCCTGCCTGCTCCGCTTCTACCAGCCCGACGGTTCGACCAGCCTCTACCGGTTCAGCACGAAGTTTGAAGCGGACGGCATCAAGTTCGAAGAGCCGAGCGACCAGATGTTCTCGTTCAACTCGCCCTTAGGGGCTTGTCCGAAGTGCGAAGGCTTCGGCAAGGTGATAGGCATCGACGAGCACCTGGTCATCCCCAACCGTGCGTTGAGCGTATACGACGGAGCCGTGATGTGCTGGCGCGGGGAGAAAATGGGCGAATGGCTTCAAGCCTTCCTGCGCGAAGCTCCCGAACACGACTTCCCCATCTTTGCGCCTTACTACGAGCTGACCCAGGCGCAAAAGGATTACCTCTGGCACGGCCCGCGCGACAAGGTGTGCATCGACTCGTTCTTCAAGATGCTGGAAGAGAACCAGTACAAGATACAATACCGGGTGATGCTGGCACGCTACCGGGGGAAGACCACCTGCCCCGAATGCCACGGAAGCCGGCTGAAGAAAGAAGCCTTATATGTAAAGGTAGGGGGACGCACCATCGCCGAACTGGTAGACATGCCCATCAGCCGGCTCAAGGAGTTTTTCCGCACCCTGGAACTGAGCGGGCACGACATGCAAATCGCCGCCCGGCTTCTGAACGAAATAAACAGCCGCCTCGCCTTTCTGGAAGACGTGGGGCTGAGCTACCTGACGCTGAACCGCCTGAGCAATTCGCTATCGGGCGGAGAAAGCCAGCGCATCAACCTTGCCACCTCGCTGGGAAGCAGCCTGGTAGGCTCCTTATATATATTAGACGAGCCCAGCATCGGGCTGCATAGCCGCGACACCACCCGCCTCATCAAAGTGTTGCGCCAGCTGCAACAATTGGGCAATACGGTGGTAGTGGTAGAGCACGACGAGGAAATCATCCGTGCCGCCGACTACATCATCGACATCGGCCCCAAAGCCGGAAGGCTGGGAGGCGAAATCGTGTACGAAGGCGACATGAAAGACCTGAAGCCGGGAAGCCCGAGCTACACCGTGAGATACCTGCTGGGCGAAGACACCATTCCCCTCCCCGCCTCGCACCGCTCGTGGAACAACTACATCGAAGTGAAAGGCGCACGCGAAAACAACCTGAAAGGCATCGACGTGCGTTTCCCGCTCAACGTGATGACGGTGGTGACCGGAGTGAGCGGTTCGGGGAAGAGCACCCTGGTGCGCGACATTTTCTATAAGGCGCTGAAGCGGGAATACAGCGAAGCCAGCGAGCGTCCGGGCGAGTTTGTATCGCTGGAAGGCGACATCCGCATGGTGAAGGACATCGAGTTCGTAGACCAGAACCCGATAGGCAAGTCTTCGCGAAGCAATCCGGTGACCTACGTGAAAGCCTACGATGAAATCCGGAAGCTCTTCGCCGAACAGCCCCTTGCCAAACAAATGGGATATACGGCAGGCTATTTCTCGTTCAACACCGAAGGCGGACGATGTGAGGAATGCAAGGGCGAAGGAACGGTGACCGTAGAGATGCAATTCATGGCAGACCTGGTGCTGGAATGCGAGTCGTGCCACGGGAAACGCTTCAAGAGCGACACGCTGGAGGTGAAATACGAAGGAAAGAACATCTACGATGTACTGGAAATGACCGTAGACCAAGCCATCGAGTTCTTCACCGCGCATGGGCAAAAGAAAATCGTGAAGAAGCTCCAGCCCCTGCAGGAAGTAGGGCTGGGATACATCAAGCTGGGGCAATCGTCGTCCACCCTGTCGGGAGGCGAGAACCAGCGTGTGAAGCTGGCTTATTTCCTCAGCATCGAAAAGGTACAGCCTACCATCTTTGTCTTCGACGAACCCACTACAGGCTTGCACTTCCACGATATAAAGAAACTCCTGAAGGCCTTCGACGCCTTAATCGAGCGGGGGCATACCGTGGTGATTATCGAACACAACCTGGACGTCATCAAATGCGCCGACCATGTCATCGACTTAGGTCCGGAAGGAGGCGGGCAGGGAGGAAACCTTGTCGTATGCGGCACACCCGAAGAAGTGGCGCAATGCGCGGCTTCGTACACAGGGCAATACCTGAAGGAGAAACTATCAGCAATCGACAATTGATAATTAATAATTAATAATTGACGAGCAAGAGCTAATTAGCACATTGTTCATTAGCACATTATTCATTAGCACATTAATTAATACCTGAAAAAGCATGAGAAACAAACTGAAGACATGGATGGGAACACTGGCTTTCATAGCCGTCCTGCCCGCAATGGGGCAACAGCTTCCGTATCAGAATCCGAAGCTGACACCCGAAGAACGTGCCAACGACCTCGTAGGCAGACTGACACTGGAAGAGAAAGCATCGTTAATGCAAAACACTTCCCCAGCCATTCCGCGCCTGGGCATCAAGGCATACGACTGGTGGAACGAAGCCTTGCACGGAGTAGGACGCGCAGGCATTGCCACGGTATTCCCGCAAACCATCGGCATGGCGGCATCGTTCGATGACGAGCTTCTTTACCAAGTGTTTACCGCCGTATCAGACGAAGCACGTGCCAAATATACCCAATTCCGCAAGGAAGGCGACCTGAAGCGTTACCAGGGGCTGACTTTTTGGACACCCAATGTCAATATCTTCCGCGACCCGCGTTGGGGACGCGGACAAGAGACTTACGGAGAAGACCCCTATCTGACTTCGCAAATGGGAATGGCAGTAGTAAGAGGCTTGCAGGGTCCCGAAGACGCTCCGTACGACAAGCTGCACGCCTGTGCCAAACACTTTGCCGTCCACTCCGGTCCGGAATGGAACCGGCATGAGTTCAATGCCGAAAACATCGCCCCGCGCGACCTGTGGGAGACCTATATGCCTGCCTTCAAAGACCTTGTGCAGAAAGCGCATGTCAAAGAAGTGATGTGCGCCTACAACCGGCTGGAGGGAGAACCTTGTTGCGGGAATAACCGCCTGCTGACCCATATCCTCCGCGACGAATGGGGATATCAGGGGATTGTAGTCTCCGATTGCGGAGCCATCAGCGATTTCTGGCGCAAAGGCGACCATGAAACCCATCCCGACAAGGCGCATGCCAGCGCCGGAGCCGTGCTGAGCGGAACCGACCTGGAATGCGGAAGCAACTATAAGTCGCTGCCCGAAGCCGTAAAAGCCGGACTGATTGCTGAAAGCCAACTGGATATTTCGGTAAAACGCCTCCTGAAAGCCCGCTTCGAGCTGGGAGAAATGGACAAAGATGTCTGCTGGGACACGATTCCCTACTCGGTGGTAGATTGTCAGGCACACAAGGACCTTGCCCTGCGGATGGCACGCGAAAGCATCGTGCTCTTACAGAACCGCAACAACATCTTGCCCCTGCGGAAAGACATGAAGATTGCCTTAGTAGGCCCGAACGCCAACGATTCCATCATGCATTGGGGAAATTACAACGGATTCCCTTCGCATACCGAGACCCTGTACGAAGCCCTGAAAAAACGCCTTCCCGCTTCCCAACTGATCTATGAATTCGGATGCGACCGCACCTCTCCGGTAGCCTTGGAAAGCGTGTTCGCACAATGCGCCATCGACGGGAAACCCGGCTTCAGGTCGACCTATTGGAACAACATCAAGCTGGAAGGCACACCCGCTACGGTCGTACAGACCTCCACTCCTTTCCACTTCACCACGTTAGGCGCAACCGTATTCGCTCCGGGAGTAAACATTTCCAACTTCTCCGCACGCTATGAGTCCGTGTTCACCCCCGAAAAGACCGAAGACATCAATTTCCAGTTCTCGGCACAAGGCATCATCCGCCTTTATATCAACGGAGAGGAAGTGGCATCGGGCAAATATGTGCAAAACCATGCCACCCTTTATACCCTGAAAGCCGAGAAAGGAAAGCAGTATGACGTGAAATTCGAATTCGTCTTCTATAGCAACGACCGTGCCGCCCAACTGGATTTCGACTTGGGACGCGACATTCCGGTCAACCTGCAAGCAACGGCAGACAAAGTAAAAGATGCCGATGTCATCCTCTTTGCCGGAGGAATCTCGCCCACTCTGGAAGGCGAGGAAATGCCGGTAGACGCCGAGGGATTCCGCGGAGGAGACCGCACCAGCATCGAGCTTCCCGCTATCCAGCGCCAGCTGGTGGGCGAGCTGAAGAAGCTGGGCAAGCCCATTGTCTTCATCAACTATTCCGGTTCGGCAATGGGACTGGCTCCCGAAAGCGAAATCTGCGACGGCATGATTCAAGCGTGGTATCCGGGACAAGCCGGAGGAACAGCCATCGCCGATGTCCTGTTCGGGGACTATAACCCTGCCGGAAAGCTTCCGGTCACATTCTACCGCAACACGGAACAGCTTCCCGACTTCGAAGATTATGCAATGAAAGGACGCACCTACCGCTACATGACCGAAACGCCGCTCTTCCGCTTCGGACACGGACTGAGCTACACCACCTTCGACTACGGCAAAGCCCGGCTAAGCCAAAACACCTTCAGCAAGGGCGAAACCCTGACCCTCACCATTCCGGTAAGCAACACTGGAACCCGTGACGGAGAAGAAACGGTGCAAGTATATCTCAAGCGTCCGGGCGATGCCGATGCCCCTTCGCATACGCTCCGCGCATTCAAGCGGGTCTATGTGCCCAAAGGAGGAACCAAAGAAATCAAGTTCACCCTGTCCGATGACAATTTCTTATGGTTTGACACTTCTACCAACAACATGAACCTGATTAGCGGCGAGTATGAATTGCTGTACGGAGGCACTTCCGACACCAACCAGCTCAAAAAAATCCGGCTCATGATTAATTAATAATTAACAGTTAACAATTAATAATTGATTATGCATTCCGCATTTCACCCGATTATTAATTGTTAACTGAAAAAACTTTGCTCCATGGAAGAAAACGAATTGCCTAAAATAGACTTACCCGAGGACTGGGTAATCGGAACCGACATAAACAAAGACCTGCTGGGGCTGTATACCCACTATCCGGTAAGGCTTAAATGCGAAATATTTGTATTGTGCCTCGAGGGCGAAGTGGAAGCCCTGGTCAACCTGAACGAAATGCACGTGCACCCCAACGAGGTAATCACCCTGATGCCGGGAAGCATCTTCCAGATAAACGAAATAAAAGGGGACCTGAGAATTTATTTTTTGGGATTCTCGTCAAAATTTATCGAGCGGGGAGGACAATCGCATTCCATGCTCGACGCCATCTTCCTGACATTAGGACGCCCCGCCATTCCCCTGAAGCCCGAAGGAGCCGCCATGCTCGAACAATACCTGCAGATGCTGATTGCCATGTACGAACGTTTTAGCGAAAAGATACGCCGCGAAATAGCCCCTAACCTCTATGCCGATATCCATACCGGCATATCCATCCTCTATAAAAGCCGCCAATACGACAAAAACTCACTTTCGAAAAGCGAACTCATCTGCCGCAGCTTCATGCAACAGGTCACGCAAAACTACAGCCAGACACGCAACGTAGGCTGGTATGCACAGAAACTCGGCATCACCCATGCACATCTGTGTGCCGTAGTAAAACAAACCACGGGAAAAACGTGTGTCGACATCATCGCTGCGATGGTGATTATGGACGCAAAATCGCAACTCAAATCCACGAACCTTACCATCCAAGCCATATCCGATTCGCTGAACTTCGCCAACATCTCTTTCTTCGGAAAATATTTCAAGCGTTATGTAGGCATGAGTCCGCTGGAGTACAGAAAGCTTTGATAAATGAAGAATGAAGAATCGGCTTCGCCCGCATGGAATTCTTCATTCTTCATTTATTTGACTTCCTTCAGCTTTTCTGCCAACAGAGGTGCCGGGATGCCCAGCTCGATAGCATGCTCGTATGCTTCCCGTGCCTGCCGCTTTTTCTTCTGCTGCACATAAATATCGCCCATCATCACGTAAATATCAGCGTCATCGGGTTCTAATGCAGAGGCAGCTTCGAGGTCGAGCAACGCTGCATCGGCGAAGCCCTGCTCCAGCTCGATATTGGCACGCATCTTCAAGAGCGAAGCGTCTTCAGGATATTCTGCCACAAGCTGGTTCAGACGGTCGCGCGCGGCGATGTATTTGCCTTCCTTTTGGTCGAGCATCACCAATCCGATGCGTGCCGGCTTGTTTTTCATGTCTTTCCCCAGCAAGACATTATAATCAATGCGTGCCTCCTTGTACTGGCGCCGCTGCATATAGATATAGGCGCGGAACAGGCGTGCTTCCTTCTCTTCGGGAATAAGGTCGATGACGTTGCAATAGTCGATGTATGCTTTTTCGAGCAAGCCTTTATCCAGATACAATGCCGCACGGTTCAGAAGGATAGCCGTAGCGTATGGCGTGATATTCAACGCCATGGTATAGGCTTCGATGGCTTCGTCCGCCTTTCCCTGACGCTTCAAGACCGTGCCGAGGTTGGAAAAGAGCAAGGCGTTGCGGGCATTCTTGGGGTCGAGCTTCAAGGCTTCGCGGAAAAGCTGTTCGGCACGCACCAAACTGTCCTTCTGCGCACAAGCCATCGCTTCTTCCACCAGTTCGTTATAGTTTTGGGCATACAGTCCGAACGAGCACAGGCAGACACACGCTATGATAATCAGTCTTCGCATATTTAAGAAATTCTTTTGGGTAAAACGCAGATTAACGCAGATTTCCGCGGATTCTTTTTACCATGCAAAGATAAAAATAGAAAAAATACAATCTGCGGAAATCTGCGTTAATCTGCGTTTCAATCCGATAACTTTACGCTTCTTTAATATAATTCACAATCCATGCACCAACTTCTTTCGTACCATACTTAGCTCCGCCTTCCGTCTGGATTTCGGGCGTACGTACGCAAGCATCCAGCGAAGCGTCTACGGCACGGCGTATCAGGGCACCCTCTTCCTTACAATCGAAGTATTCGAACAACATGGCTACGGAAAGGATTTGCGCCAACGGATTGGCGATGTTCAACCCCTTAGCCTGCGGCCACGAACCGTGAATGGGTTCGAACACCGGCGTGCTTTCGCCCGTAGATGCCGAAGGAAGCAGACCCATGGAGCCGCTGATGCAAGAACCTTCGTCGGTCAGGATATCGCCGAACGTATTCTCGGTCACCATGACATCGAAGAACTTCGGCTCCTGAATCATGCGCATTGCCGCATTGTCGACATACATATAGTCGGTGGTTACTTCGGGGTATTGAGGAGCCATCTCCTGGGCTATCTGACGCCACAAGCGTGACGATGCAAGCACATTCGCCTTATCGACTACCGTCAGGTGCTTGCGGCGCTTCATGGCATACTCAAAACCTACCTTCAGGATACGTTCGATTTCGGGACGGGTATAATAATTGGTGTCATACGCCTTATCGTTGTCCTGGTATTTCTCGCCGAAATACATGCCTCCGGTCAGCTCGCGGATGCAAAGGAAATCGGCACCGTCCACCAGTTCGGCACGCAAGGGAGACTTGTGCAACAAACATTTGAAGGTCTGCACCGGACGGATATTGGCAAACAGTCCCAGCTTCTTGCGCATGGCAAGCAAGCCCTGCTCGGGACGTACCTTTGCCGTAGGGTCATTATCGAACTTGGGGTCGCCCACCGCCGAGAACAATACGGCATCGGCATTCTTACATACCTGATAGGTTTCTTCCGGGAACGGGTCGCCCACCTTATCAATGGCATCTGCACCGCAGATAGCGTATTCGTAACTTACTTTATGTCCAAACTTCTCACAAACAGCCGTCATGACGTCGACACCCTGAACAGAGATTTCAGGACCGATACCGTCACCGGCTAATACTGCAATTTTAAATTCCATAGGTCTTCTTTTTTAGGTAACCAGGGAACCAGGTACCAGGTGACCAGGTTTAATATAGCATTTACAAAACTATTCAAGACCTAGTCAACTAGTACCTGGTACCTTGTCAACTGATTGTTATTCTTCAATTATATTCAACATTTTAATGGTCGCTTTGATTGCCGCTTCCGTCTGGTCGGCATCCAAACCGCGGGTACGGAACTCACGGTCCTCGTAATTCCACGTGATGACGGTCTGCACAAAGGCATCGGTACGTCCGCCGGGAGGAATGGTCACGGCATAATTGGTCAGCATCGGAAACTTGCGCTGCAACGTACCCTTATATATCTTGCGCAAGGCACGCACGAAAGCATCATACTGGCCGTCGCCCGATGAACTTTCCTGATACACCTTGCCGTTGATTTCGATGCTGAGCGTAGCCATCGGCTTCAATCCTTGAGCAAGGGTGACGAAATAGCTCAACAGTTTCACCTTGTTTTGCGCTCCGTCGTGTTTCAGCACATCACTGATGATATAGGGCAAATCTTCCTGTGTCACCAGTTCTTTCCGGTCGCCCAATTCGATGATACGTTCGGTCACCTTCCGCATCGAATCTTCGTCCAGTTCCAAGCCCAGGCTTTCCAGATTCTTGCGAATATTCGCCTTGCCCGAAGTCTTTCCCAAAGCATACTCACGTACCCTGCCGAAACGTTCGGGAAGCAAATCGTTGCAATAAAGATTATTCTTATTATCTCCATCGGCATGCACGCCTGCCACCTGCGTGAAAACACTTTCGCCCACTATCGGCTTGTTGGCGGGAATGCTCATGCCCGAATACGACTCGACCACCCGACTCACATCGTTCAGACGGCTTTCATCGATATTGGTCACGGCATGGAAATGATCTTTCAAAATCGCCTGCACACTGGCAAGGGGAGCATTGCCCGCCCGTTCGCCCAAACCGTTGATGGTGGTATGAAGTCCTTTCACTCCACTCAGCACAGCCGCCAGCACGTTGCTCACGGCAAGGTCGTAATCGTTGTGCGCATGAAAATCGAAGTGCAAGTCGGGATAACGTTTCTTCATCTTCCGCATATACTCGATGACTTGCAACGGATTGAGGATTCCCAACGTATCGGGCAACATGAACCGACGGATACCACAATCCTTTAAGCCGTCGACCAGCCCAAAGACATAAGCAGGCGAATCTTTCATACCGTTGCTCCAGTCCTCCAGGTACACATTGACATCCAAATCCCGCTCATGCGCATAGGATACCACCGCCCGTATGTCCTCGATATGCTCGTCAAGAGTCTTCTTCAGCTGGTAGGTGCAATGCTTCTCCGAGCCTTTCGTAAGTAAGTTAATGACCCTGCATCCAGCGTCGTGAATCCAGTCGACCGACACGTGACCGTCGACAAACCCCAACACTTCGACCCGCGGAAGCATGTTCCGTCGTGCCGCCCAGTCGCATATCATCCTTACCGCATTGAATTCCCCTTCAGACACCCGTGCCGAAGCGACTTCCACACGATCGACTTTCAAGTCCTCAAGCAGTAAGCGGGCAATCATTAATTTTTCATGGGGCACGAACGACACGCCATTGGTCTGCTCGCCATCGCGAAGCGTGGTGTCCATGATTTCTATTCTCGGATGATTTTCCATAAAACTTTTTTTACTCGCTACAGATTACACAGATTTAATCTTTTATAAATGTCCGCATTTAGCCGGCAAGGAGTTAAGAAGCCAATACTTCTGTGCTATTGGCATTTAACTCCTGCCGAAGGCATAACTCTCTTCTAACTCCTTTTATCTATGAGGATATTCATTAATCTTTATCAATATTAATTATACACAGAAAAATCTGCGTAATCTGTGGTGAAAAATATAACGTGTTATCTGTGTTCTTCCTCGTAAGCCTCGATTTTATCCTTGTTTTCTACAAGGAAATCGATGTCGTCCAGCCCGTTCATCAGACAATGCTTCTTATAGGCATTGATTTCGAAGGTTTCCGACTTGCCTGTCGCCTTGTTGGTAATGGTCTGGGCAGGAAGGTTTACTTCTACTTCCGTCTTCGGGTCGGCAAAGATAGAGTCGAACAGTTCTTTCAGGAACCCTTCGCTTACCACCACCGGAAGCACGAAATTATTCAATTCGTTATTCTTGTGGATATCGGCAAAGAAACTGGATACTACTACACGGAAGCCGTAACCGGCAATCGCCCACGCCGCATGTTCGCGGCTGGAACCACTTCCGAAGTTCTTGCCTGCCACCAGGATTTGCCCGCCATATGTCGGATTGTTCAACACAAAGTCTTTGTTCAGCGAACCGTCCGGATTATATCTCCAGTCGCGGAACAGGTTATCACCGAAGAATTTTTCATCGCGTGTAGTGGCCTTCAGGAAACGTGCCGGAATAATCTGGTCGGTATCTACATTCTCTAATGGCAAGGGAACGCATGTACTGGTAATTATATCAAATTTTTGTTTCATGATTCATCTTTACATTAATGTTCTCGGATCTGTTATCACTCCCGTTACGGCTGCGGCGGCTGCGGTCAGCGGACTTGCCAACAACGTGCGTGAGCCAGGACCTTGACGGCCTTCGAAATTACGGTTGCTGGTAGATACGGCATATTTGCCTGCAGGAATCTTGTCGTCGTTCATCGCCAGACAAGCCGAACATCCCGGCTGACGGATAGCAAAGCCTGCTTCCTCAAGCACTTTATCCAACCCCTCTTCACGGATTTGCGCATCTACCATCCACGAACCCGGCACAAGCCAAGCAGTAATGTTCTCCGCTTTCTTACGCCCCTTCACGATAGATGCAAAAGCACGGAAGTCTTCGATACGGCCGTTGGTGCAAGCGCCGAGGAACACGTAATCGACTTTCTTGCCCAACAACGGTTCTCCCGGCTGGAAGCCCATATAATGCAGGGACTTTTCGAAAGACGCCTTCTCTACGTCACTCATTCCTTCCGTAACAGGAATGTGAGCGGTGATTGCCATCCCCATACCGGGATTGGTTCCGTAAGTAATCATCGGCTGGATATCGGCGGCATCGTAACGCACTTCTTTGTCGAACACGGCATCTTCATCGCTCTTCAACGTCTTCCAGTACGCCACAGCCTTATCCCAATCTGCTCCCTTCGGCGCATATTCACGTCCTTTGATGTATTCGAAAGTCACTTCATCGGGAGCAATCATACCGCCACGGGCACCCATTTCGATAGATAAGTTACACAAAGTGAGACGTCCCTCCATCGTCAGGCTACGGATAGCCTCGCCGGCATATTCCACAAAATAACCGGTCGCGCCGCTGGTCGTCATTTTCGACATCATATAAAGGGCTACGTCCTTGGCAGTCACTCCTTTTCCCAATTTGCCGTCAATGGTAATACGCATGGTCTTCGGACGTGCCTGCAAGATACATTGCGAAGCCATTACCATTTCCACCTCGCTGGTGCCGATACCGAAGGCAACCGCTCCCATCGCACCGTGTGTAGAAGTATGCGAATCGCCACAGACAATCGTCATGCCTGGCAATGTCAGTCCCCGTTCGGGACCCACCACGTGAATAATGCCGTTCCGCTTGTCCATCATACCGAAGTGAGTCAATCCGAAATCGGCGGCATTCTTTGCCAATGCATCCACTTGCGCCTTCGAAACCGGGTCTTCGATAGGTTTGTCCTGGTCGTGTGTCGGCGTATTATGGTCGGGCATGCAATAAATCCGTTCCGGACGGAAGCATTTCAATCCCCGCGCCCGCATGCCGGCAAATGCCTGCGGACTGGTCACTTCGTGACAATAAAGGCGGTCGATGTACAATTGCGTGGGACCGTCTTCCACTTTCTGCACCACGTGTGCATCCCAAATCTTATCAAATAAAGTATTAGCCATACGTTTCAAATGTTATCTCGTTCCGTTATTTTCTGAATTTATTAATGCAGTCGATATACGCTTCCACTGAAGCCGCGATGATATCGGTATTGGCACCAAAGCCATAATACATCTGTCCGTCGTATTCCACTTGCATGTGTACCTTACCCACATCGTCGCTCCCTTTACTGATTGCCTGAATGGTGAACTCTTTCAAGGTCATCTGACGTTTGATAATCTGTTTCACCGCCTTAATGGCAGCATCTACCGGCCCGTTACCGGTAGCGGCAGCCTCGAAATGCTCGCCCGAGATATTCAAGCCCAAGCTTGCCACCGAACGCACGCCGACACCACTGGTCACCTGCAAGTATTCCAGCTTGATGTGATGATTCACATTGCGGTCGGCACCTGCAATCACCAGAATATCGTCATCGGTAATATCCTTCTTCTTGTCGGCAAGTTTCAGGAAATCCTCATACACCTTGTCCAGCTTCTCCTGATTCATTTCCACACCCAGCACATGCAAACGATGCTTCAATGCCGCACGTCCGCTCCGGGCAGTCAGTACAATCGCATTATCATCGATTCCCACGTCTTTCGGGTTAATGATTTCGTACGTCTGCACGTTCTTCAGCACACCGTCCTGATGGATACCTGAAGAGTGTGCAAAGGCATTCCGTCCCACAATCGCCTTGTTAGGCTGCACGGGCATGTTCATCAGGCTGGAAACCATACGGCTGGTAGGATAAATCTTCTGGGTATTGATGTTGGTATCAATGTTCAGATGCTTGTGGCAACGCAAAATCATTGCCACTTCTTCGAGCGCTGTATTGCCGGCACGTTCTCCGATACCGTCGATGGTCACTTCCACCTGACGGGCACCGTTCAGCACACCGCTGATGGTATTGGCTGTAGCCATTCCCAAATCATTGTGGCAGTGGGTAGAAATGACAGCTTTGTCAATGCCGTCCACGTGGTCGACTAAATACTTGATTTTAGCCCCATACTCATCCGGCAGGCAATACCCCGTAGTATCGGGAATGTTCACCACCGTGGCTCCCGCCTTAATAACCGCTTCAACCACCCGTGCCAAGTATTCATTATCGGTACGTCCGGCATCTTCGGCATAAAACTCCACATCGTCTACATAGCGGCGGGCATATTTCACGGCAGCCACCGCACGCTCGATGATTTCTTCACGCGTGGAGTTGAACTTGTACTTGATATGCGAGTCGGAAGTGCCTATACCCGTATGAATACGTTTATGCTTGGCATACTTCAAAGCTTCGGCTGCCACGTCAATATCTTTCTGCACGGCACGAGTCAACGCACAAATGGTAGGCCACGTAACCGCTTTTGATATCTCAATCACCGAATTAAAATCACCCGGACTGGAAACCGGGAATCCGGCTTCAATCACATCCACACCCAACGCTTCCAACTGTTTTGCCACCTGAATCTTTTCAACCGTATTCAACTGGCATCCGGGAACCTGTTCCCCGTCGCGCAAGGTCGTGTCAAAAATAAACAATCTTTCACTCATAGCATTTATTATCTTTAATCGTCATTCAAACAAAAAGCCTTTCGCACATAGAAGTGGGAAAGGCTTTACATATATCTTGTACCGTTATACATTTACGCACGCGCCTTGCTTCCCACTGGCTTCACCAATAGAATAATCAAACCGCATAGCAAAATATGTATAAACAATGCATTCATCTGTTTCTTTTTTTATTTTACGGATGCAAAGGTAGACATTATTTCGATAAAACAAAATAGAATGAAAGTTTTTTATCAAATTCAGCAACAATTTTACACATTTAAGCCTACTTTAAGCGCAATTCATACAGACAGGCATCCAATTCTTTGCTACTTCCCATGTGCTTTCCCATATCATCAGACAGTTTCACACATTCGCGCCACTCCTGGTTTACATTCATCTTGCAACGCGACAACTTCATCACGATATTAGAAGGAGTATAGCCTGTATCATTGGTCAGATTCGTTCCGATGCCAAAAGAACAACGAATTTTCCCCTGACAATATTCAAAAATGTGAAGCGCTTTCTCAAAATCCAGCGCATTGCTGAAAATAATGGTTTTCGTAGTAGGGTCAATCCCCAATTCCTTATACCGGGCAATCAGATGTTCTACAAACTCAAATTCGTCTCCGGAATCACACCGTACCCCATCGAACAGCTTGGCTTGCTTGCGGCTGAAATTCGAAAGAAAAGCATCTGACGTATATGTGTCCGACAAAGC